>ENA-ORCO01000010-ORCO01000010.1-marine-metagenome-genome-assembly--contig:-NODE-10-length-469895-cov-38.105801_pt1 | contig 469895 bp, 461 predicted proteins | sample MGYA00248633_ERZ508508 | MGnify/ENA primary metagenome ERZ508508 (study PRJEB26179, sample SAMN06268845) | marine metagenome | isolation source: A23 P1 aerobic enrichment on pine of planktonic cells...
AGGGCGCGCTCGATATCTTTTCGAGCGCGTACCGCCCCAGTCAAACTGCCCGGCTACCGGTGTCCTCCTCCCGGAGTAAGGGTCACAGTCACTAACGGGTAGTATCTCAAGGACGACTCGGCGACGTGCTGGCGCACGCACCTGTGTAGCGTCTTCTACCTATCCTTAACATTAGCGACCGTGACCCAGCGACAGCCTGCAGTAAAGCTCTATAGGGTCTTCGCTTCCCCTTGGGGGTCTCCAGACTCCGCACTGGAAAGTACGGTTCACCGGGCCCAACGTCGGGACAGCAATGCTCTCGTTGATCCATTCATGCAAGCCGCTACTAAAGCGGCAAGGTACTACGCTACCTTAAGAGGGTCATAGTTACCCCCGCCGTTAACGGGTCCTTCGCCCTATTGTAATAGGTGTTCAGATACCCGCACTGGGCAGGATTCAGTGACCGTACGAGTCCTTACGGATTTGCGGTCACCTATGTTGTTACTAGACAGTCGGAGCATTCCAGTCACTGCGACCTGCCCCATCCCGGGGCAGGCATCCCTTATCGCGAACTTACGGGACTAATTTGCCGAATTCCCTGACGTCGGTTATTCCCGACAGACCTAGGCTTTCTCTGCCAGAGCACCTGTGTCGGATCTCGGTACGGACATCATACTCGTCTTTTCACGGGCCCTAGGTTGACTCGAGTTTCCCTATCCTGCCGTTCGTCCGCTTCGTGCCATTACGGCTTCCACGGATTTTGACAGTTCGACTGGGCGAAAGCCCAGCTCGAGCTACCCCAAGGCGTCGACTTTTAGTGTATGACGGCGCAGGAATATTAACCTGCTTCCCTTTTGTCAGATTCGAATTACGGTCTGACTTAGGACCGGCTAACCCTCGGCTGACGAACATTGCCGAGGAACCCTTGCTCTTTCGGTCGTCGGGATTCTCACCCGACTAACGCTGCTACTACGACCAGGATTTTCTTCCCCACTCGGTCCACACGAACTCTCGTCCATGCTTCCACCCGAGCAGAGTGCCAACCTACAGGATCACGCATTGAAGCGTGCCGCTAGGTCTCGGTGGCAGACTTGAGCCCCGATCATTTTCGGCGCCTCGAACCATCGGCCGGTAAGCTGTTACGCTTTTCTTAGAGGGTAGCTGCTTCTAAGCTCACCTCCCGGCTGTCTAGGGCTCGAGACCACCTTCAATCGCACTTAGTCTGCACTTTGGGACCTTAACCAAGCTCTGGGTTGTCTCCCTCACGGTACACAGGCTTACCCCGCATACCGGATTCCCTGCGTCAACGGCGTCTGTAGGTTCGGAGTTCGACAGGGGAGTCGACTCCTCTCGGAGTCGAGCTTCCCAATCGGTAGCTCTACCCCACAGACTACCTCAGCAGAGGTCATGCTTCGACATGTTTCGGTTGGAACCAGCTGTTGCCGAGTTCGATGGGCCTTTCACCCCTACACGTAGGTCACGGGAGGGTATTGTAAGACACCAACCCTAACAGGCCTCCACGTGGCTTTCGCCACGCTTCGCCTTGCCCACGCGTAGATCACTCGGTTTCGGGTCGTGTCCGTTTGACTCCCCGCCCTTGAAGACGGTGGCCCTGGTGCAAAGCACTGCGGCCGTATCGGTTTCCCTATGCCTTCCCGGATACTCCGGTTAGACTCGCCAAACAGACACACTCCCTGGTTCGTTTTTCAAAACGCACGATCAGACATCGGCTCCCTGTCAGTCCTACTGGGGACTTGCGTCCCGGTCGTTCTTGACAGGGCCTTTTATGCCCAATCGCTCCATCGCCACCTGATTTCAGGCCCTATTTCACCCCCCTTCTTGGGGTGCTTTTCAGCGTTCGCTCACGCTACTTGTTCGCTATCGGTCTCGAGGAGTACTTAGTCTTGGCAGTAGATGCCTGCCACATTCACGAGGAAATTCCAATCCCCGCTACTCTGGAGCTGACGCACGACGTACTAACCTGCATTACGGGGCTGTCACCCTGTATCGCGCTCCATTCCAGGAGACTTCATGCAGATCTTCAGTCGATGAGAGTCAGTCCGAACACCACATTTCCCGTGAGGGATTCGGTTTGGACTGGGCCGCGTTCACTCGCGGTTACTAACGGCGTCCCATTCGGTTTCTTTTCCTGACCGTACTGAGATGTTTCAATTCCGGTCGTTCCCCATTGCGCGAAGCAATTGCGGTGGGGATTCCCATTAGGAGATCCTGAGTTCTTCGCCTCCGTGCGGCTCCCTCAGGCTTATCGCAGCTTGGCACGTCCTTCTTCGGCTCTCGAGCCGAGCCATCCACCAGGCGGCACAGTAGCCACGTTAGGCTTAACGTCCACGGTGAAGTGGACCAGCAATTTGCTCACAATGAAGTGAGCGTGCTCACACTAGGTGTGAGCTGCGTCCGTTAGACGGACGCAATCGTCCACTATACAGTGGACGAGTCCAGTGAGCGCCTGGATTGCACGTACACACGGTCGTCATCGCACGTCGCCCCGGTAAAGTTGGCGAGCGTGCATCGACCCTTCCCAGCCGCACTCTCGTGGGCTGGTGCATCAGTCGCTTCGTACCAATCGTTTCGCCGTCCCACACTTAAGGGGAGCGGTTCGACGATGGCACGAGACATGGACCCACTGGGATTCGAACCCAGGGCATCCTCCTTGCAAAGGAGGCACTCTACCGCTGAGCTATGGGCCCACCTCCGACTGGGACGATCCAGCCGGAGGGTTGTTGTTAGCCATGATGGTTTGTAGGTGTCCGATCGGCGCGCGACGCCGTCGTGGTATGAATGGTGGGTTGGGGTAGGACCCCAATCCCGTACGTTAGGAGGTGATCCAGCCGCAGATTCCCCTACGGCTACCTTGTTACGACTTAAGCCCCCTTGCGGAGCCCAGATTCGACTGCCGCATGGCAGCCTCATCCGAACCCCACTCGGGTGCTTTGACGGGCGGTGTGTGCAAGGAGCAGGGACGTATTCACCGCGCGCTAATGACACGCGATTACTACCGAATCCAGCTTCATGAGGGCGAGTTTCAGCCCTCAATCCGAACTACGATCGAGTTTAGGAGATTAGCTCCACCTCTCGGTGTTGCATCCCATTGTCTCGACCATTGTAGCCCGCGTGTTGCCCGGAACATTCGGGGCATACTGACCTACCGTTGCCCATTCCTTCCTCCGCTTTGGCAGCGGCAGTCCTCCTAATGTACCCAGCCAGCCAGTGGCTGCTGCTGGCAATTAGGAGTGTGGGTCTCGCTCGTTGCCTGACTTAACAGGACGCCTCACGGTACGAGCTGACGGCGGCCATGCACCTCCTCTCAGCAGCGTCGAGTAAGGTCATCAACCTGACTGTCATTACTGCTGTCGGTTCCGGTGAGATGTCCGGCGTTGAGTCCAATTAAACCGCAGGCTCCTCCGGTTGTAGTGCTCCCCCGCCAATTCCTTTAAGTTTCATCCTTGCGGACGTACTTCCCAGGCGGTCTGCTTCTCGGCTTCCCTACGGCACAGCACAGGCTCGTAGCCTGTGCCACACCTAGCAGACATCGTTTACAGCTAGGACTACCCGGGTATCTAATCCGGTTCGAGACCCTAGCTTTCGTCCCTCACCGTCGGATCCGTCCTCCTGAGGTGGTTTCCCCATCGGCGGTCCGTCCAGGATTACAGGATTTCACTCCTACCCCGGACGTACCCCTCAGGTCTTTCGGTCCCAAGCCGAGCAGTTTCCGCTGGACGCCTGTTCGTTAAGCGAACAGATTTCCCAACGGACTTGCCCGGCCGGCTACGGACGCTTTAGGCCCAATAAGATCGGCCATCACTCGAACTGCCGGTATTACCGCGGCGGCTGGCACCGGTCTTGCCCAGTTCTTATTCGTGTACCTTCTTACGGTACACAAAAGTGTGGGCTCTATGCCCACACACTCGGAGTCCCCTTATCGCACTTGCGTGCAGTGTAAAGGTTTCGCGCCTGCTGCGCCCCGTAGGGCCTGGATTCTTGTCTCAGAATCCATCTCCGGGCACTCGCTCTCACGACCCGTACCGATTATAGGCACGGTGGGCCGTTACCCCACCGTCTACCTAATCGACCGCAGCCGCATCCTATGGCGCCGGAGCATTTCCGGCTCCCCACATTCCAGTAGGGGAGCGTTATGAGGTATTAGCCCCAGTTTCCCGGGGTTATCCCTCTCCATAGGGTAGCTTGGCCACGTGTTACTGAGCTATCTGCCACGAGTCTGAACTCGTGCAACTAGCATGGCTAAATCGGACTCCGATAGCAATGGCCTCCGGCAGGATCAACCGGAATGTGCGAGGGGGGTCTAAGCCCTCGCGGGGCCAAGGTATCGTTTACCTTGGTTTGGCGGAACACAAGGTTCCTCACGGACCGCGACAATGCGTCACGGCCGATCGGATTTCACCAAACCATCATGGCTAACATCAGATTCCATCTGTACGGCGGACCGCAGGGGTGGAATCCTCATTCCTTCGGACCTGAACGTAGGGCAAGATGGGTCATAAACCCATCGAACCACGTCGGTCCAAGACGACGTTCACACACCATCCAACGCCCGGGTAGAGCCCGGGTCGAGATGGAGTGCATCAGTGGTCGAGGAGAACTCGACCACCTCATCGTTCGCATTCCATCGTATGCCGGGGTACTACATAAGGGCGTCGAACCGAGTCCACGAAAAGTGGAAGACGGCGACGCCCTCCGGGGGCGTTGGGGCGTGCATCAGTGGCACCGGGTCAACCCGGGCCACCTCACATCGTTCGCATTCTATTCGAATGGTGGGTTACGTATAAGGCCGTCGAACCGACCCCCTCATCGTGATGCATGTGCATGGCAGCTGTCCGGCGATTTACACTGTCGACGTGCTGGTGTCGAACGCCGAACAGGGTGACCTGTAGACGCCGCAGCTGAGAACAATATTCGTGGTCGGAGGAGCGTAGGGGAAGCGCACGATCAGAAACACCAGGACTACGCGGTCGCTCGAGGACAAGTTGTGTCGCGCGGTTGGAGGCCGACCGATCATTCCTCGCGTCGTGCGTATGGTCGGGTCGGGTGCTGGCCGCGCACGCGAATCTATGAACGTGGCCCGGTTAAGCCGTGTGTTCCGACACCGGGACACCGTGTTCCCGGATGGCGGCGCCTTCAGCCAGCGCTGGAATGACTGCATCTTCGCGCCCACGTACGGGAACAGAATCGTGACGCTCGAGCTATCGAACCATGGTCGTCAGAGACGCGACACTGTCGCTACTCACGTACACGTGTGCGGAAACAAGATAGCGTGACGCTCGCGGGAGTTAGGCTTCCTCGAGATGTTCGATCCCCTTCTTGGAGACGTTGGCTTCCGTGATCTGGTTCGGCATCCAGTCGGGGCTGTCGTCCGGCGCGGTCTCCTCCCAGGACCAGGCGTCGTAGATGTGGACCTTGTCGGTGCCCTTCTCGCGGAGCCGGATCTCGATTCGTGGGGCGCTCTCCTCGGAACTCCCGATGTCCTCGAGTCGTCTGGCGGCCTTCAGTGCGGCCTGCCGCGGGGTGTTCCCGCTGAAGACGCTCTCCTCGGTTCCATCGGCCTCCCGTAGCGCAAAGTTGCGTTTACCGTCCTCACGTACCATGGTTATGCACCATGCCAACTCAACACAATCCCTTGCTATAAACGTATCGCCGATATTGCCGGTTTATCGTGCTGGAACCAGGTGCAGGCGGTGCGTCTGACGGGAATCTAGCCCTGGTTGGGTCTGTTCGACCCAGCAAGCATATGGTTCTCGCGCGACCAGAGTCAGTCGTTCTGGGGCGCGCTCGGTCGGAAGAGTTTAAGTATACGCTACGGCGAAGGTACACGTACGACATAAGCGATGGTCCGCAAGAAGAAGCTCAGTCCCAGTGGTGCCAAAGGCGAAGACGGCGAGTACCACAACGCCCACGTGAATCTCCACGAGGACGAACTCGCGGTCGCCGGTCTCCAGATCGGCGACGAGGTCTTCGTTCGCGTCCGAGAGGACAAGATCATCATCCAGAAGGCCGACCCCGAGGACGTCGAGCACGACTTCTAGACCCGTGTATCGCGCCGTCAAGCCCCTGCTGTTCGCGCTCCCACCGGAGACGGCGCACAACACGATCCACACGCTCCTGCGTGCGGGCCAACGCGAACCAGTTCTCTCGCTCCTCGACGACCAGTGCTGCGTCCGAGACGATCGTCTGCGCGTGGAAGCGTTCGACAACGAGTTCCCGAACCCGGTCGGCGTCGCCGCTGGGTTCGACAAGAACGCACAGATCCCCCGAGCCCTCGCCGCACTGGGCTTCGGGCACGTCGAGGTCGGTGGCGTCACCGCGAAGCGCCAGCCCGGGAATCCCAGACCCCGGATGTTCCGCCTCAAGGAAGATGAGGCCATCGTCAACCGAATGGGGTTCAACAATCACGGCGCAGACGTGATCGGCCGACGCCTCCACGAGGAGCCACTCCCCGACGTCCCGGTCGGTGTGAACATCGGGAAGTCGAAGGACGCACCCCTCGAGGACGCGGCGGCCGACTACCGCTACACGTACGAGCGCGTCGCGGGCGCGGGCGACTACTTCGTCGTGAACGTCTCCAGCCCGAACACGCCCGGCCTCCGCGACCTCCAGCACCGCGACAACCTCGCGGTCATCTTCGAGGCCCTGCAGGACGCCGGCGCCAGCCCGCTCCTCGTGAAGTTCAGCCCAGACCTCAGCCGTGACGCGATCGCGGACGGCGTCGCGCTCGCCGAGGAGCTGGGCCTCGACGGCATCATCGCGACGAACACGACCACGGAACGACCGGACTCCTTGCTGAGTCCGAACGCGGCGGAGTCGGGCGGACTGTCGGGGAAACCTCTGGAGGACACGGCGACCGACCTCGTCGCGTTCGTCGCCGAGCGCACCGACCTCCCCGTGGTCGGCGTCGGTGGGGTCTTCACCGCCGAGGACGCGTACGAGAAGATCCGTGCCGGTGCGTCGGTCGTCCAGCTCTACACCGGCCTCGTCTACCGCGGCCCGACCATCGCCCGCGACATCAATCGCGGGCTGCTCGACCTCCTGGAGCGCGATGGCTTCGACAGCGTGGCGGACGCCGTCGGCGCCGATATCTGAACCTGCCTGCTGCTGGACCCGGTCTTTTTCCACGAGTCGGTCCAAGAACAGTGTATGACCACGGTCTCCATCGAGTACTGTGTGCCGTGCGGGCATCGCCAACGAGCACTCGACACCGCCGACCACCTCCTCGAGGCGTTCGGCCAGGAGCTCGACGCCGTCTCCCTCATCACCGGCGACGGCGGCGTCTTCAAGATCTCCGTCGATGGCAATCTCGTCTTCGACAAGAGCGAGGACCCCTACGACCTCGACGCCATCACCGACAACGTTCGGGAGCGAGTCTAGCCCGGACGCTTCCGCATCGTGCAGCCATCCGGAATACCGACGCGTCTCGCCCACGTCATCGAAGAGTACCTGCTGGTGTGGGTCCTGCTCGCCGTTCTCGTCGGCGTCCGTGTCCCAGAATTCGCGGTCGTCACTGGCTACTCGACGCTCATCCTCGCGGTCATGGTCGGCAGCATCGCCCTCACCATCACCGTCGGCGACGTCCGCACCGTCAGCTGGCACGGCCTCACCGCGATTCTCGCAGGGCACGTTGCCATGCCGTTCCTCGCCTTCGCCATCGCACGCCTTCTCGGTCTCTCACCCGGGCTCACCGCAGGGTTCGTCCTCCTCGCCGCCGTGACCCCCGAACTCGCCACCCCGACGATGACCGCCCTCTCCGACGGCGACACCGCCCTGGCCGGCATCGCCCTCGTCACCATCGGTGCCATCAGCCTCGCATTCATCCCTCTCGCCACCGGGTTCCTGCTCGGCGACTCGATCCCCATCGACCCCTGGCGCATCGTCGAGTCACTCCTCCTCGCCGTCGTCATCCCGATGGCCGCTGCCATCGCCATCCGTGAGCGATGGGGCGACCCCATCACCAGCTACCAGGACTACTATGGCGCCGTCTCCGCGCTCATGGTCGTCCTCATCATCGGCGGCGTGACGGCCGCGAACGCCGACCTGTTCCGAGCAGCACCCGAACTTCTGCTTCCGGTCACCCTCGGTGCCATCACCCTCAACCTCACCGGCTACGGAATCGGGTGGACGACGGGGTTCCGATTCGCCCGCCCCACCCGGATCGCCACCACCCTTTCCATCGGCATGCGCGACTTCGCCGTCGCCGCCGCCCTGGTCGTCTCTGCTGGATTCCCCCCGGCCGCAGCGCTCCCGGCAGTCGTCTTCGGTGTCGTCGAGATGACGACGAGTGCAGGATTGGTCAGGGTTTTCAGGAGGTGAGTGGACAGCCGTCTACGCCGCCGCAAGCGGTGCGGTTGCGGTGTGGGGCAGAGCGGGCGCGGTCGCCGCGCCCTCCGTGGCGCGGCCCGGGGGTCGCGGTGCGGTAGCGGTCCGGAGGGCGGTGGGAGGACTGAAAGGGGGCGGGGCTCTCGACGAAGGCGGGCGACGTAAGCACCGAAGCGAACGCAGTGAGCGAGGCGCGCAGCGAGCGCACCGAGTCGAGAGCCCCGGCGGGCTTTCCAACGGAAGCGGAACCGATTCGAGACACCACCGATATCTTCTGAAAAGGACCAGATTCGAATCGAATTTGGTAATTTCGGAGTGAAAACAGTGACTTCAACAGACGTAGTTCGGTTTCCCTAGACACGTCGATTTCAAAACGCTATGGAACGCTTACGTGAGAGCGTCAGACCTGCTGCTTGCCGTGAACGCTCCCTTTCGAATTCCCAAACCGCACCCACCGAACGGTCCAGCCGGTTCACGTAGTTTGATTCCCTGCCGAAATATTCGGAAAAGCGACTGGGTGGAGCCGGTTCTATTCCCCGAGCGCGTCCAGGTCGAACTCGAACGCGGCGACGGGGACTTCGAGGTCGTGATTCACGAGCACCTCTGGGTGCACCTCACCGATCACGCCAACGGTCTCACCATCGACCAAAACATTCGCAGCCCGACCGTCGATGAACGTCGGATGCTCCGTCGGCGGCGTCTCCAGTTCTTTGTTGAATGCCTTGCAGAGCGCCTGTAACCGACTCTTGGCGTGTTCGTAGCTGGCGTCGTGGCGGGCGACGACGGCGGCGACGGTGCGGCGTTCGGCGACGCCGGTGTTCTCGGTGTCGTCGCGCTGTGCCGCGAAGCCGACCTCGGCGAGGTCCTGGGGGTAGGCGCGGTGGGTGTTGTTCTCGAGGACGGTGAGGATGCTCGGGAGACACCAGGTGCGGAGGATGGTGAAGTCCTCGCTGTAGGGCTCCGTGATGCGGACGGGGCCGCCAGCACCATAGACGTCGGCGTCGCCGGTTGCGGCGTCGTCGCTGTCGCCGGGTTCGAGGCGGACGTCGTCGAAGCAGTCCGCCTCGTTCGTCATGTGGAAGTTGAGGAGGTCCTCGTAGCCCTGGCCGACGAGCGTATTCCGCACGGCCTCTTCGAGGCGGCTGCGTTCACTGCGGCCGCCGACGGTGCCGACGTCGGGGTAGCGTGGTTCGAGGTCGTTGAAGCCGAGGGCGCGGCCGACGTCGTCAACGAGGTCGACGGGGTGGAGGACGTCGACGCGGTACGGCGGGATGTCGACGAGGTACTCGGTCTCCTCGTCCCCGAACTCCTGGGCTTCGGCGTCGAGCCCCGAACGCTCGAAGAGGTCGACGATCTCGTCCTCGTCGAGGTCGACGCCGATCATGGACTCGATGCGGTCGTGGGTGACGAACTTCGAGTCCAGCTCGAAGTCGGGCCGGACGATGTCACGATCGGGATACGAGACGTCGACCTCCTCGACGCGGCCGCCTCGGGCGTCGAGCGCGTAGCACACGATGTTCAGCATCTTGTCGATGGTCCACTGGTCGGTCCCCGTCATCTCGACGAAGAGGTCGCGGCTGTTGGTGGAGACCTCGGTGCGCTTGCCGTTGATGACCGGCGGGAAGCTGAACAGCCCGATGTCGTCGTAGATGGCGGGGTAGCGCTCGTAGTCCGCGATGATGTCGGCGTACTGCTCCCCGGTGGGGTGCTCGGTGAGGACCTCGCCCGGCGTGAGTTCCTGGTCGCTGTCGAGCGGGACGAAGGTGTCGCCGTCCGGCTCGATGCCCCTGTAGACGATGGACTTCTCACCACCTTCCGTCGGTGGAGAGCCCTTCAACATCGTGAGGTCGTGGACGCCGATGGCGCCCTTCACGCGTTTGCGGCCCATCGTCGCGTGCAGCTTCTCCTGGAGTTGGATGAGCGCATCGAGGGTGTCCTCGTCGAGGTCGACGCCCCGGATGATGGCGCCCGTGACGTACGGGCGTTCGTCGGGGACCGATTCGTGGACCTCGATGCTCCAGTCGGCGTCGTTCGTCTTCGGGACGTAGACGCCCCGGGAGTCGCCGTACTGGTAGCGGAGGCTTCGAGCCACGCCCTCGACGCTGAGGCGGTCGAGGCGGTCGGGCGCGAACTCGAGCTGGAACTCGCCGTCCTCGGTCTCGCCCTCGAACTCGAGGCCGAGGCCGAAGAGGTCCTCCTTGAGTTCGTCGTCGGATTTCTCGTCGTGACCGGTCAGTTCGCGGAGTTCGTCAGGGTGGATGTCTACGACGGGCATTAGTACTGCACCTCCGTCTCGCGGAGGAAGTCGAGGTCGACGAGCGTTCCGTGGACGTCCCGGATGTCCTCCGCGCCCAGGACGAGCATGAGGAGGCGTTCGAGGGCGAGCCCCCACGCCATCACGTCACACTCCACGCCGAGCGGTTCGAGGACCTCGGGCCGGAAGATACCGGAGTTCCCGATCTCGATGATCTCCCCCGTCCTCGGGTGGCGGCCGAACAGCTCGAAGCTCGGCTCCGTGTACGGATTGTAGTGGGGTTTGAACTGGATGTCGGTGATGCCGAACTGGCTGTAGAACTCGGTGAACGTCCCCATGAGGTCGCGGGCAGAGAGGTCCTCGGCCATCACCCAGCCCTCGATCTGGAAGAACTCGAGGAGGTGGGTGGCGTCGAGCGTATCGTTCCGGTAGACCTTCTCGACGCTGAAGTAGCGCTGTGGCGGCTCGAGATCCCCAATCTCGTGGCCGGAGAGGTACCGCATCGAGAGGCTCGTCGTGTGGCCGCGGAGGTCGATGCCACGCGCCATCTCCTCGCCCCAGGGGCTGTGGTAGCCGTCCCCGTCCGGGCCGACGCCGTTGCGGTGGGCGTCCTCGACCCGGTCCATGAGGTCCTCGGGGATATCCTGCATCGGGGCGACGTCGAGGGCGAACTGGTCCCAGTGGGTGCGAGCGGGGTGGTCCTGGGGCATGAAGAGACAGTCGTTGATCCAGAACTCGCTGTCGGCGTGCGGGCCCTCCATCTCCTGGAACCCCATCCCGACCAGGACCTCCTTCACGCGCTCGGCGGTCTGCCGGAGCACGTGTGGCTTCCCGGGATGCTGGGTCTCCGCGTCGGCCTCGACGTTGTACTCGGCGAACTCGACGTCCCGCCAGTCGCCGGAGGTGAGCAGCTCGGTCGTGAGCTGGCCGACCTGGTCGGCTTCCTCGATGCCGGCCATGAGTTCGGTGACACCCGCCTCGGTCACCTGCACGGACCGGACGGTCGACTCGTCCACCGTGACGAGGTCGCGTCGCACGAGGTCGTCAAGCACGTCCCCGTCAGGTGTCTCTCCCGCCTCGATGCTCGCCAGGACGCTGGCTTCCGGGTCGGCATCTGGGTTGGCGTCGCCGTCCGCAGTCAGTTCACCACTGTCGATCTCGCCGTATTCCTTCCTGGCGAAGTTCGAGAGCGCGATATCCACTTTGGGGCCGCCGAGGCCGGATTTACCGATGACCTGCCCCATCGGGGCTGCGGCTTCGTCCGCGCCGAGTGCGATGGCGGCCTCGTAGAGCCGGACCTCGGGGAGGCCAGCTTCGAGGTAGTCGGCGCCCTCCTCGGTGAGCACGACCTGTTCGTGGGTCTCCTCCGTGACGTCGAGGAGCCCCATGTCTTCGAGTTCGAAGGCCGCCCCGGTCACGGTCTCCTCGGGGAGGTCGGTCGCGGCCGCCACGTCAGTAGTTGAAATCGGTTCGTCCGCGCTCGCCGCCTCGAGGACGGCGAGCTGTTGTCGTGGGAGCTTCATCTGGTTGGGTTGGAGTGCGTCGGTCTGTCAGTAAACGGTTCCGGACCGCGACGGCCGCATTTCGGCCCACGCGCGGATTCCCCGCGGGTGAGCGTCCGTGGGCCGATTCAGGCCCGGACGAAGAAGGTGAACCCCGGACTGCTGGCGCATTCACGCGCGTTGCCACCACAGCGGGCTTCGGTTGCCATAGGCGACTGACTCTCGGCGAGCGGGTTAAGCGTTCCCGTCCACGGAATGGTGGCCGAGGGAACGAGACCTGTCACGTTCTCCAGTAGAAACGGAGGGGTCGGCGTGGCCGGGCGTGGATTCCGTCCTATCGACGGTTCGACTCCAGCGTGATGTCGGCCTCCTCGAGAAGCGGACGGACCTCCTCGCGTTTCTCCTGGTGGTCGGCGAGGAACTCCTGCATGAGCTGGGCGGCCTGCTCCTTGCAGTCTCCACAGAGCCGTTCGCCGTTCGCACATTCCTCGTACACGAGTTCGGCGAAGTCGTCGTCATCGCCCGCGAGGAGGTAGGCGTAGAGCTCGTACACCGGGCATTCGTCGGGTTTCCCGCCGAGTTCGCGCTGCTCCTCGGCGGTCTCACGACCCCCGGTCGTCGCGGCTTTCACCTTGTCGTAGCCGTCCTCGGGGTCGTCGAGGAGGCTGATGTGGCTCGCCGGAATCGAGGAGGACATCTTTCCACCCGTCAGGCCGGTCATGAAGCGGTGGTAGATGCCGGAGGGCTGCTGGAAGCCATAGCCGCCGTGGTCGACCTCGACCTGTCTGGCCAGTTCGCGGCCCGTCTGCAGGGTGAGGTCGAAGGCGTCGATGTGCTCGTCGAAGACGCGCTTCTCGCCGTCGATCTCGTCGATGAGCGCTTCGAAGGCGTCGTTCGTGGCCTTCCGGTCGAGGAACCGGGTTCGCGGCCGGAGGGGTTCCATGCCGGCCTCCCGGAGCTTCGCGACCGCGCCGTCGGCGCCCGGTTCGCCGGCGTGCTCGTCCTCGATATAGTCGGCCGCATCCTCACAGCGGACCGGTTCGTCGGTCGTCTCGTCCTGGAGCGCGGCGTGGGCGGCTGCGAGGAGGGGTCGTTCGTCCTCGTCTGCTTCGAAGGAGGCGTAGGCTTCCGTGACGCCGAAGTAGCGCGTCCGGACCGCGAGGTCGCGGGCGAACCGGATGTGGGGGTCCTGGTCGGGGCCGACCGGGATGACGGTGGGTTTCGGGCCGTCGAGCTGGGGGTAGAGGATGTCCGCCATCTGGGTCGCGACGGACTGGATGTGGCTCGCGTCCGTCTCGCCGTCGAACCCGTAGATGGACTGGAACTCCGAGAAGTTCGCCTCGATACCCACCTCGAACGCGAGGTCCTGCACCTCGCGGTTCTCGGACTGTCGGTAGAGCTCCCCGTCCTCGGGGTCGAAGCCGAGCGCGAGCAGGCTGAGGAGGTAGTCCTCGGCGTGCTCGTCGATCTCGTCCCACGGGAGCCCGCGGGCCGCGTGGGCTTCGAGGTCGGCGATGAGGCCGTACGCCTCGCCGCCCTGCTGCTGGTGCCAGATGATCTCGTCGAACACCATCTTGTGGCCGATGTGGGGGTCGCCGGTCGGCATGAACCCGGAGAGCACCGCGAACGGCTCGTCGTCCCGCATCGCGTCCAGGACCGGCCGGTAGTCCCGATGCCCGAAGATGATGGAGCGCCGCATCAGGTAATGTGGGTTCGGAACCTCGGGGAGCACGTCGTCGAACTCCTCGATGCCGAACTGCTCGAAGAGCTTACGGTAGTCGGAGACGGCTCCCGACCCCCAGGGATCGAGGGCGACATCGTCCGCTCCTTCCGCCACTGTGCCCTCGTCCGGCTGGTCGTCGTTCTCGGTCATGTTGGAGTGACTCGCTGGCACCAGCGAATCGTATCATCGGTCGGTCCGTCGAGCACAAGAACCATTCGCTTCACCGGGACGGTAGCACACGGTTACGGCCGCTGGCGGCGACCACGACGGCCTGCTACGGGGTCAGTCGGCTCACGGCGAGCCACTCGATCTCGTCCGCGCCGGGGTCGTCGAGTGCGAACACCATCTGTTTGCGGACGCCGTGGGCGAGTCGGACGTCGAGTGCGACGTCCCGTGGGTCGAACCGGTGGACGGTCGGGAGCGCGCGGACGAGCATCGTCGAGTGTCCGAGGTCGTCGACGGATTCCACGGTCTCGTAGACCCGGAAGTCGGAGCCGAACTTGTAACCGGTCTTCGGCACCATCCCCCGGTCTCGGAGGGAGCGATAGACCCTGAGGCGGCGGTCGAACCGGTCGCCTTCGACCGACCGGCCGCGGTCGATGACGTCCTGCACCGTCCCACCGTGGTCGGCGCTGGTCTCAGGGTCCGCCTCGGTGTCGTCGCTGTCGTCGCCGTCTGCGGTGAGTTCGAGGGCGCCCGTCGCGGCGAGGTAGGCGGCCTCGAGGAGGGAGAGCTGGAGCGCGTCGTGGTCGCTCGCCCGTCCGCCGAGTGGCTGGCCGTAGAAGCCTGCGTCGTGGAACGAGGTGGGCGGATCCCAGACGATGACGCGGTCGTCGAGCAGCACGCCCGCCGCCGTGGCATCGGGGGTGAACGGTGTCTCCCCGTTGGGGTCGAGTGAGGCGACGTCGAAGTAGGTGAGGTCGCTCTCCTCGTCGACGACCGCGACCACGACGTCCCCGAGGTCGCTTGCTGGAATCGCGGCGCGTTCGCCGACGACCCGGATGTGGTACGTGACCTCGCCGTCCTGTGGGCCTTTGCCGCGGGGGTAGACGACGAAATCGCCGGTGGTCTCGGTGCCGGCGGGCACCCAGGGGTCGCGGGCCGGCGAGAGGTAGAATCCGCGGTCGCGGAGGTCGGCGTACACGAGGAAGCGCGTCCCGAACCCGGCGGACTGCGTCGCGAAGAACTCCCGGAACTCCATGCCGTCGACGGTGTCGAGGTCGCCACGGAGCAGGAGGTGGGCGGCTTCGACGCGGGAGAGCGCGATGCGGTTCCCGTCGAGCGGGTAGCCGTAGCCGCGGCTGTCGTGGAACCGTTGGCGGGCGTCCCCGCCGACGTGTACCTCGTCGCCACGAAGCTCACCCTGCATTATGGGGGAGTGTGCGCGGGTCCGTGAAAGCACCTGCGGTGCCGTTCGCCCCGAGAGGCCCCAGGGCCGGCGTCATCGACTACGCCGTCGAGCAGTCTGACGCCAGACACCGGACGCCGTTCGCGGTACGAAACTCGGGCCGCCCGCAGTCGCACTGGTCGGCGAGCACCCCCTGTGGAATCGCGTAGACGTCCCCGCACGCCTCGCAGACCGTTCGGAGTCCCCGACGGCGCTCGATCCGGAGGTCGCCACCGCATTCGCATACCCATCGGTCCTCGTCACCCTGCGCTTCGACCTGCTCGCGGACGGCCTCGGCGATGGTCTGGCAGGACGGGGCGAGACACACCTCGACGGCGTACCCGCGCTCCACCCGGAACGTCGGAAGCCCGCAGTCGTCACATGGCTCGTCGAGGACGCTCGCATCCCGGGGGATGGTGTAGGTCGCCCGGCAGCCGACGCACGTCACGCCGCCCGACCCCCGGACGAACACGCCACCGCAGGTCGGACACTCGCCCACCTCGGGACCCGCGGGCGACGCGGGGTAGTGTGCGTCGCCGTGTTCGGCGTGGGATTCGACGACGAGCTGCTGGCCGCCTTTCCCGGCGACGATCCGGAACCCGTCCGCGTCGCGGGCGTAGCGGACGACGTCGGCCCGCGTGAGCCATGCCGCCGGCTGGTAGCCGTCGGCGTCGTGGACGAGGACCGTGTTGTCCGGCTTCACGACCGTCACCACCTCGCCTCGTTCCGCCCTCGTCTCGTTCCCCTCGAACGTCACTGTACACTCGCCGGCGAGCACGCGGATTGCGTCCTGCATAGACCCTCTTGGTCCCGGTATGGTATTTGAAGGTACGCGTGGTTCGTCGCGAGCCGGCCGGACGGCCACGCCGTCCGGCGGGCGCAGCGACAACCACGAGAACGCGAACGGCGCCGGAGGCGCCGTGAGCCGCGCGATTCCTTCCTCGAGCGTTCACTGCAGAGTCGTCGTTTCCACGCCAAATAGCCCGGTCTCGGCTGGTTCCAGACGCAATCCAGTGTTCACAGTTTCTCGATGTCGCGGGCTTGCTGGCTGCGGCGGTTCGCTTGCTCGAGTCGTTGTTGGGTAGCGCGGGTCCATTCGTCGGGGAGGTCGCCTTGGGCGTCCGCAAGCCGACTCGATACCGTGTCGAGGCGGTTGGTGACGGTCTCGAGGCTGTCGTTGGCTCGGCCACGGTTGCCGGCCTGGGCGCGTTCGGCGGCGCGGCGGGCGGCTTCGGCGACGGCGGCGAGGGCCTGGGTGAGGCCCTTGACGGCGTTCGAGGAGGGAGTACCGCCTCCGCCGCCGTTGCGGTCATCGTCGTCCGAGTCGCCGAGCTCCTCGATGTCGGTGCGGGTTTCGTCGGCGATGTCGGCGAGGAAGGTGGCGAGCGAGGCTTTCCCGGTGTCTGGGTCGTCGATGCTGAGGCCGTCGGCGTCGCTGGCGGGGTTGGTGCGGAAGGCGCCGAAGGCGCCGTCGCTGTCGCGGACCTCGGTGGTGTAGGCGCCGGCGCGGTGGACGTAGACGGCGTCGGGGCCGTCGAGCGGGGCGTCGTAGATGCGTCCTCCGAAGTCGTCCTCGATCGCGAGGTCGGTGAGGGCGGCGTCGGTGCCACTGGGGTCGACGCCGAGTTTGGTGGCGTGTTTGCGGGCGACGAGGGGAATCTGGCCGTCGACGCCGGCGGCGACGGGTGTGCTGGTTGTGTCCGACTGGTCGTCGGGGACCGAGACGGTCTCGCTGTGTGGGGCGGTGCCGGCGCGGTTGACGGTGAGGCGGTGGTCGCCCGATGGGACGTCCTGGGCGACGGCGACGCCGTTGAAGGTCGGGACGGGTGTGGGGTCGCTCTCGAGGAGGGCGATGCCTTCGACGGTGGGTGAGTCGGTGGTGATGCCCGCGCCCGATGGGGCGTCGGGGTTCGTGGTAACGTCCGAGATGGCGGCGAGGACCGAGTTGACGGTGCCTGGGGTGCCGATGACGTCGTAGCGGTCCGCGAGGGCGCGGCGGTGGTTACCGTCCGTGATGTCGGCTGCGGGGTCCTCGTACCGGGGCTGCGTCCATGGGGGTGGCGTCGTGGTGAGGTGGCTAGCGATAGCGTCCTCGGCGAACTGGGGGATGGCGAACTCGAAGCTGAGCTGTGGGCCGGTGAACTCGGCGATGTGCTCGAGTTCGCTCGTCGGCGCCAGGTCGTAGGTGACCGCGTCGCTGGGTGGAGCGTCCCCGGTTGCGGGGGCGAAGACGGTCCCTGTCGAGCGTTTCGGGAGGTCTCCGGGTGGGCTGGAGAGCGCGTCGAACGACTGGATGGTGAGGGCGTCAGGGAGGAGGTCGTCCCGGGAGACGTCGGGGAGCTTGGCGTGCTCGTGGATCGGGTTCCCGTCGAGCTCCGGGCGGACGAACGGGAGTCGGAACCCTTCGCCCCGGGGGAGGCCGTAGGCCATCGGGAGCTGGGCGAGGACGTCGAGCCCCTCCAGGGGGCTGTTCGTGATGTCCGCGAGCAGGTCGCCGACGGGGAGTCGCTGGAAGTTGTCGCGGTCCTGGTTGACGGAGAGCGCGCTGGAGTGTGACCCGAGTTCGGTGAGGACGTGCGGGACGGTCCCCGACTCGGGGTCGAGGAACTCGTTGTTCGGGATCTTTCGGGCGTGGGCGCTGGCGACGAAGAGCTGGGGGTCGCCGGTGTCGGTGTCGACGAAGACGTGCACGACCTCCCAGTCGTGCCAGTGGAAGTTCGTGCTGAACTGGTCGAACGCCGAGTACAGCCAGAACTGGACGACCGCCAGCGGGGAGTTCGCGTACTCGACGACGTTGTAGAAGACGGTGGGGTTCGGCGGGTCGCCGGAGTCGCGGAATTCGGCGGTGTAGTCGTTGAACGCGGCGAAGCCGTCGACGACTGTCTGGCCATCACGTTCGGCAGTGTACGGGCGGGGGTCGGTCGGGAACCAGCGCTCCGCCTGGTCGAAGTAGAGTGTCGGCGCGAAGCGTTCGGCGAGGTCGCGGGCGCGCTCCTCGGAGACCGTGTTCGTCTCCGTCGGCGTGTCTCCGCCGAGCATCGAACACCCGGCGAGCGCGGCCGTGCCGGCGGTCGCAAGTGCGCCGAGGACGGTTCGGCGGTTCACGGCGCCGTGGCGGTGGGTCGCCTGGCGGGTGTCGTCGCGCGGGGTCCGGTCGGGTGCCTCGTCCTCCATCAGCTGTTGGGCTGAGGGTTCTCGGTCGAGGGATAAGAGTGCGGCGGCGGTTGTTCGACCGCTACTCGGCGGCGTCGCCCCGGCGCGAGCGCGTTATCCGACGCGGACCGTTCGTGTCTCTCGGAGTGGGACGAGCGGGTAGTCCGGGCAGACGACCTCGAGGACGAATTCGAGTTCGTCCGCGTTCGCGCCGAAGACGCCGACGGGCACCTCGATCGTGTCGTCGAGGTACGCGGTCTTCTCGCTCATCTCGACGTCGTTCACGGTGACGCGGACGCCGACGGTCGCGCCCCGGCCGTCGTTCTCCACGACGACGTCGACCATCTCGTTCTCGCCAGTGCCGATGACGTCGGGGAAGTCGCCCCAGTCGATGGAGAGGGCGGGGAGGCGTTCGACCTGTTCGAGGAGGTTCCGGGCGACGCCCTCGCTGAGGCCGGTGTCGACGAGCCCCGACTGGCCGGCCGCCCGGACGTCACTGGGCGTCGTGATGTCCTCGTCGGCGAGGCGGTGGCCGCGGCCGGCCGCGATGCCGTCGAGGGCGGTGAGGCCGATGGCGTCCCGCGGGACCCCGGTCTCGATGCGGGCTTCGAGGCGCTGGACGCGGTTCGCGCCGAGCGGCCGGTCGTGGCGGTCGAGGAACGCGCCGAGTGCGGCGAGCAGGCGGAGGGCGTTCTGGCGGATGACCCACGCGTCGCTCCGGAGCTCCGGCGGGACGTTGCCGTACATGCTCGCGCGGAGGATGGCGAGGACCTTCCGGCCACCCGAGTCCATGTCGTCGCCCCGGGAGCCGAGGACGGACTGGACGGCGTCCTGTTCGGCGTTCCGGGCGCTGACGGAGTCGAACTCGCCGGCTGCCGCGACGGCTCGAAGCAGGGCGTCCTCGTCGGGGACGTCGTCGTCGGTGGCGAGGTCGTGGAAGGACTGGGCGGTGTCGAGCCTGATGTAGTAGTTCGACGCGAGGACGCCGAGCGGGGTGGCGGAGAGCCCGAGGTCCTCGCCGGTCTCGATGAAGCCGCGGTCGACGAGGTCGTCGAGGGTGTCTCGGACGCGGTCGCGGATGCTGCCGTAGTCGTAGGCGTCGGGCTTGCTCTGGGCGCGCCGGAAGTAGAACGTCGTCTCCAGCCAGTCCATCACGTCGCCGAGCCCCCGGATGGTGCCCATCGCGACCTCCGCGTTCAGGTGCTCCTCCAGGTTGTCAGCGAGCCGGCTCTCGATCTCCTTGCCCTCCCGGAGCAGCCGTCGGTACTTGTCGGCGTCCGAGCGGTCGCAGACGATCCAGCCGTACCCGACGTCGTCGTAGCCCGGGCGGCCCGCACGGCCGAGCATCTGGAGGACGTCGAGCGGGCTCATGTCGACCTCGCCCTCGAGGGGGTCGTGGAGCTTCGTGTCCCGGATGACGACACACCGTGCTGGGAGGTTCACACCCCACGCCAGGGTCGAGGTGGAGAACAGGATCGAGATCTTGCCCTCCCGGAACCACTTCTCCACTCGGTCCTTGTCGCCCTTCCCGAGGCCGGCGTGGTGGAACGCCACCCCATCGAGGACGCTCTTCTGGAGCGTGTTGTTCTCGAGCTCCTGCGCTTCGGTGTGAAAATCGTAGTCGCCCCGGGCGCCGACAGGGACGTCACGCTCCGCTAATTCGTCGCGGGTCTTCTTCGCCGCCTGCACGGTGTCCTGGCGGCTCGACACGAACACGAGCGCCTGGCCGTCGTCGCGGAGGTGGGGTTCGGCGAGGTCGAGCGCGGTGAACAGTCGGCGATACTTGTCGGCGAACGCGTTCTCGCCGTGCGTGTACGTCTTGACGTCGGCGTGCAGGTCGACGGGCCGGTACTCGTCCCCGAACGCGAAGGTGGTCTCGGGGACGGCGTCGAGCCAGTCCGCGACGTCCTCGACGTTCGGCATCGTGGCAGAGAGCGCGACGATGCGGGGGTCGCAGAGCCGGCGGAGCCGGGAGACGACGACCTCGAGGACGCTGCCGCGCTTCTCCGAGTCGAGCAAGTGGACCTCGTCGATGACGACGAGGTCGACGTCCGTGACGAACGAGTACCGGGGGCTGTCGTGTTTCCGGGTCGCCGAGTCCACCTTCTCGGGCGTCATCACGAGCACGTCAGCGCGCTCCGCGCGTCGTGGGTTCAGGTCGCGCTCGCCGGTGACGACGTAGACCTGATAGCCCAGGTCCTCGAAGCGCTCCCACTCCGCCTCCTTCTCGTTCGTGAGGGCTCTGAGTGGCGCGATGAAGAGTGCGGTCCCGCTCTCGGCGAGGGTCTTGCAGATGGCGAGTTCCGCGAGCGCGGTCTTGCCGGAGCCGGTGGGCGCGCCGGCGACGACGTTCTCGTCGCGTTCGAGGATGGCTGGCAGGGACTCGCGCTGCATCCGGTTGAACTCCTCGAAGGGGAACGCGTCCGCGAACTCCGGGAGGACCTGGGCGACCTCCATTGGGAGGTGGATTGGTGGCCCGCCGGATAGGCGTTCCGTTACCCCGGAGCCAGCGGGCGGAACTGTCGGACGGCGAAGGGGTCAGCCGGCGGACGCGTTCTCGGCCGCACGGGTGAGCATTCCGCGCTCGGCGGAGTAGTAGAAGTAGCCACAGAGCACGACCGCGGCGACGACGTTCGAGATGGTGACCGCCCAGAACACCGAGTAGACGCCGTAGGTGAGGACGAACGCGCCGACGAGCGCGACGGGGACGCGGACGAGGTAGTACTGCCCCATCGTGGAGAGCATCGACACCTGGGTCTTGCTCGCACCGTTGAACCCGGCCTCGACGGTGTAGATGGCGCCGAGCGCCCAGTAGCCGTACGCGAGGATACGGAGGTAGTCGACGGAGAGCGTGAGGCCGAGAGCGCTGAGGTCGGGGACGAAGAGGTTCGCGAGGAACGCGGGGAAGAGCCACTGTCCGACGCCGAAGAGGCCGATGAGGCTGGCGCCCCCAACGACGGAGAGCCAGGTGGCGGACGTCGCGCGGTCGGGTTTGGCGGCACCGATGTTCTGGCCGACGACACTGGTCGCGGCGTTGCCGAGGGCGGCCGCTGGGACGAAGGCGATGGTCGCGACGCGGCTCCCGACAGTGTACGCGGCGAGGCCGGCGGCGCCGGCTGTGAAGGAGACGATGGCGACCATCACGAGCCGGGCGATCTGTCGGGCGGACTCCTGGCCGGCCTTGGGGAGGCCGACGGAGACGATCTCGACGATCTTCCCGGTCTCGAAGCCGAACGGGACGCCGTCGATGCGGAACTCGCGCTGGCCGCGGAGTGCGAGGCCGAGGCCGACGAGGAACCCGACGAGGTAGCCGAGGAGCGTGGCGAGGGCGGCGCCCATGATGCCGAGCTCCGGGAACACCCAGATGCCGAAGATGAGCAGCGGGTCGAGGACGATGTTGACGCCGAGCGCGATGACGTTGATGACGACTGTCGCCCGGGAGTCCCCCCACGCGAGGAACGCGGCCTCGACGGTGTCGGAGAGTCCGCTGGCGATGTACGCGAACGCGAGTGTCTGGAGGTAGATGATGGCGAAGGCGGCGACGGAGCCGGTCGCGCCGAGGAGCGAGACGAGCGTCGGGGCGGCGAGGATGGTGACGAGTGCGAGCACGATCGCGACGGCGAGGACGACGTACACGGCGTGCATCCAGAGCTGTACCGCGTCCTCGTGCTCGCCGGCTCCGACACGCTGTGATATACTCACCTGGCCGCCGGTGTAGGCGATGTAGGAGCTCACAGCCAGGAGGCCGGCGAGCGGCGCGGTCAGGCCGACTGCCGCGACCGCGTCCTCGCCGATCCGGCCGACCCAGAACAGGTCGATGACCTGGTTCCCGACCAGGACGAGATGCTGGGCGACGAGGGGTGTCGCGATGGAGACGAGGGCTCGCCACAGCGAGCCCTCGGTGATGTCTTCGGGCGACACGTCGAACATCTTTGACTTTTGATTCCTCCCATCGGATATTAAGATTTTTCTATGTCGTGCCGAACCGACGTGTACCCGCCTCCGGGGCCGGATTTCGGCGATTGCGGCGTCGGCGGCGTCGGCGGTTCGGTATCCCTACGTTTTTGTCGTGGCCCGCCAAATTTTGCGGCAATGAGTAGCCGGCGGAAACCCGACTGGTTGAAGATGCGGCCCCCCGCCGGGGAGCGCTTCACCGACATCAAGTCGACGCTCCGCGACCACGACCTCCACACGGTCTGCGAGGAGGCGTCCTGCCCGAACATGGGCGAGTGCTGGTCGGGGCGCGATGGCCCCGGCACGGCCACGTTCATGCTGATGGGCGACCGGTGCAGCAGGGGCTGCAACTTCTGTGACGTGAAAACCGGCGGCATGGAGCCCCTCGACCCGGACGAACCGGAGAACGTCGCGTCCGCCGTCGCCGAGATCGGACTCGACTACGTCGTCCTCACCTCCGTCGACCGCGACGACCTCCCCGACCAGGGGGCCGGCCACTTCGCCCGGACCATCCGCGAGATCAAGGAGCGCGACCCGAGCATCCTCGTCGAGGTCCTCATCCCCGACTTCCAGGGTGAGCCCGAGCTGGTTCGACAGATCATCGACGCCGAGCCGGACGTCATCGCGCACAACGTCGAGACCGTCGAGCGTCTGCAGTTCCCGGTCCGCGACCGCCGTGCTGGCTACGAGCAGAGCCTATCCGTCCTCAGGCAAGTGAACGAGGAGTCCGACATCTACTCGAAGACCAGCATCATGCTCGGGGTCGGCGAGTACGACCACGAGGTCTACCAGACGCTCAGCGACCTCCGCGCCATGGGTGTGGACGTCGTCACCCTCGGCCAGTACCTCCAGCCCTCCCGCAGCCACCTCGACGTCGACACCTACGTCCACCCACACAGATTCGAGACCTGGCAGCAGGTCGCCGAGGACGAACTCGGCTTCCGCTACTGCGCGAGCGGCCCGATGGTCCGCTCCTCCTACCGCGCCGGCGAACTGTTCGTGGACGCGGTGCTCCGCGAGGAGAAGTCCGTCACGGAGGCGCGTGAGGACGCCCGGAACGTAGCGGGGACGAGCGACTAGGCGCACGGCCGGCTGGCGAGCACCGGAGATCCGCTGACGGCCACTCGAAGTGACCGTTCGTCCACCGATAGCGACGAATCCGGCGGACGCCCCGGCCATGCGCCGTGGCACGGGTTCGCGTGACCCGACTGCAGGACCGACGGTTCGTCGGGCAAATATTGCTTGTGGCGACGGATCGCAGGCTGTCCCCCTATTTTCCAGCCAAACGTTCAGTTACCAATCCGTTTCTGGACGTTCGTCCGGAAAAAGTGGCAATATTAGACGCTCCGGAACGACCGTTACGAAAACAATATGGTGGCCGAAGGCGACGTTCCGCACATGTCAGGACGGGGGTACCCGTGACCGTCAGTCTCCACCGCGACCCCGACGACCGCGTCCAGGTCCTCGACGAGGACGGGACCGTGCTCGATGGGGCCGCCGTGCCGGACCTCGACGACAGCGAGTTCGTCGAGCTGTACCGCTACATGAAGCTCGCACGCCACTTCGACCAGCGCGCCGTGAGCCTCCAGCGCCAGGGACGGATGGGGACCTACCCACCGCTCTCCGGCCAGGAAGGCGCCCAGATCGGGAGCGCGTACGCGCTCGCCGACGACGACTGGCTCTTCCCCTCCTACCGCGAGCACGGCGCCGCGCTCGTGAAGGGGCTCTCCCTCGAGAAGACCCTCCTGCTGTGGATGGGGAACGAGGACGGGAACCACGTCGCCGAGGACCTCAACCTCTTCACCGTCGCCGTCCCCATCGCGAGCCAGATTCCGCACGCCACGGGCGCGGCGTGGGCGTCGAAGCTCAAGGACGAGGAAGACAAGGCGTTCCTCTGCTACTTCGGTGACGGCGCGACCTCGGAGGGCGACTTCCACGAGGGCCTGAACTTCGCCGGTGTGTTCGACACGCCGAACGTGTTCTTCTGCAACAACAACCAGTGGGCGATCTCGGTCCCCCGGGAGCGCCAGACCGCGTCGGAAACCCTGGCCCAGAAGGCCGACGGCTACGGCTTCGACGGCATCCAGGTCGACGGCATGGACCCGCTCGCCGTCTACTCGGTGACGAAGGCCGCCCTCGAGAAGGCCAAGCGCCCGAACGAGGGCGAGAAACGCCCGACGCTCATCGAGGCCGTCCAGTACCGGTTCGGCGCACACACGACCGCGGACGACCCGAGCGTGTATCGGAGCGAGGACGAGGTCGAGCAGTGGAAGCGCAAGGACCCCATCCCGCGGATGGAGCAGTTCCTGCTGAACACGGGCCGCGTCACGCAGGACGAACTCGACGACATCGAGTCGTCGGTCGAGGACGAGGTCGCCGACGCCATCACGACGGCGGAGACCTACGAGCGACCGGACCCGGCGGAGATGTTCCGGCACGTCTACGCAGACATGCCACAGCGACTCGAGGAGCAGCTCGAGTACTTCGAATCGGTGCGCGAACGACACGGCGACGAGGCACTCCTGGAGGACTAAGATGGGCGAGAATCTCACCCTGGTACAGGCGGTACGGGACGGATTGCACGACGCGATGGCCACCGACGACGAGGTCATCGTCATGGGCGAGGACGTCGGGAAGAACGGCGGCGTCTTCCGCGCCACCGAGGGCCTCTACGACGAGTATGGCGAGGACCGCGTCATCGACACGCCACTCGCGGAGTCCGGCATCATCGGCTCCGCGGTCGGCATGGCCGCATACGGCCTGAAGCCGGTCCCCGAGATCCAGTTCTCGGGCTTCATGTACCCCGGCTTCGACCAGATCGTCAGCCACATGGCCCGGATGCGGACCCGCTCTCGAGGACGGTACACGCTCCCGATGGTGCTCCGTGCGCCCTACGGCGGCGGCATCCGTGCACCCGAGCACCACTCGGAGTCGAAGGAGGCGTTCTACGCGCACGAGGCCGGCCTGAAGGTCGTCATCCCGAGCACGCCCCACGACACGAAGGGGCTGCTCACGGCGGCGATCAACGACCCCGACCCCGTCATCTTCCTCGAACCGAAGAAGATCTATCGCGCCTTCCGAGAGGAGGTCCCGGACGAGTCCTACGAGATCCCGCTCGGCGAGGCGGCGACCCGTCGCGAGGGTTCGGATATCTCAGTGTTCTGCTGGGGCGCCATGACCCGTCCGACCCTCGAGGCCGCCGAGAACCTCGAAGGCGAGATCGACGTCGAGGTCGTCGACCTCCGCACTCTCTCACCAATCGACAAGGACGGCATCATCGAGTCCTTCAAGAAGACCGGTCGCGCCGCGGTCGTCCACGAGGCGCCCCGCCAGGGCGGTCTCGCGGGCGAGATCACGGCGCTCATCCAGGAGGAGGCGCTCCTCTACCAGGAGGCGCCCGTGAAGCGCATCACCGGCTTCGACGTCCCGTTCCCGCTGTACGCGCTCGAGGACTACTACCTCCCCGAGCCGGCGCGCATCGAGGACGGCATCCGGGAGACGATGGAGTTCTAACATGCCCACTGATTTCAAACTCCCCGACGTCGGCGAAGGCGTCGCCGAAGGCGAGCTCGTGAAGTGGCTCGTCGCGGAAGGGGACACGGTCGAGGAGGACCAGCCTGTCGCCGAGGTCGAGACGGACAAGGCGGTCGTGGACGTCCCGTCACCCTACGACGGCACCGTCGCGACGCTCCACTGGGACGAGGGCGACATCGTCCCCGTCGGCGACGTCTTCATCACGTACAACGTGGCCGGCGAAGACGCCGAAGCCGAATCAGGCGGCGAACCCGGCGGTGCCGAAGCAGGTGGTTCGGCGGCCGACGCAGGCGGTGCCGAAGGCAGGGAGAAACCGGAATCCACCGACGCCGCCGAACCCGAAGCGGCGGCCGAGAAGGCTGCCGTCAGCGAGACCGCCGGTCGGACCTTCGCACCCCCGTCCGTCCGCCGGCTCGCGCGGGAACTCGACGTCGACATCGAGGTCGTCGACGGAACCGGTCCGAGCGGGCGCGTGACAGAAGCCGACGTGCGTCGCCACGCAGAGGGGGGCGAGGCGTCTGCTGGGGAAGCGGGTGGCGAGGCTGGTGCGGCGGAAGCGGCGGTGACGAAGGTCACCGAAGAAGCCGACGAAACAGCGGACGCAGGAGGCGCGGCACAGGCAGCAGGCGCCGGCACAGGCGCACCAGCGAAGGCGGCCGAGCGCGAACAGACGCTCGCCGCGCCCGCGACGCGGAAGACGGCGGACGATCTCGGGGTCGACCTGAACGCCGTGCCCGCGGTCGAGGAGCGCGACGGCGAGGCGTTCGTCACCGAGGACGCAGTTCGTGAATATGCCGAGGCGAAGGAGGCGAAGGCCGCTGACGTCGAGGCGCGGCCGGAGACGCCGGCCGAAGGCGAGCGCGAAACGACCGTTCCGTACCGGGGCGTCCGACGCACGATCGCGACCAAGATGGCGGAGTCGAAGTACACCGCCCCGCACGTCACGCACCACGACACCACCGCGATTCCGGACCTCGTGGACGTCCGGTCCCGGCTCAAGGCGAAGGCCGAGGAGCGGGGCGTGAAGCTGACGTACATGCCGTTCGTGCTGAAGGCGATCGTCGCCGCCCTCAAGGACCACCCCGAGCTCAATGCCGAACTCCGGGAGGACGAGGAAGTCATCGTCCAGAAGCACTACTACAACATCGGCATCGCGGTCGCGACGGACGCCGGCCTCATGGTCCCGGTCGTGAAGAACGTCGACCAGAAGGGGATGCTGGAGCTGGCGCAGGAGGTGAACGAGCTCGCGCAGAAGGCCCGCGACCGCACCATCTCCGTCGAGGAGATGCAGGGCGGGACGTTCACGGTCACGAACTTCGGCGCCATCGGCGGCGAGTACGCGACGCCCATCATCAACTACCCCGAGGTCGGCATCCTCGGACTCGGCGCCATCGAGGAGCGCCCCGTGGTGGAGGACGGCGAGGTCGTCGCCCGGCCGACGCTCCCGATCTCGGTGAGCATCGACCACCGCGTCGTCGACGGCTCGGACGTCGCACAGTTCGGAAACGAGGTTCTGGAGTACCTGAACAACCCCGAACTGCTACTCTTGGAATAATGGTCGTAGGAGACGTTTCGACGGGAACCGACGTGGCGATAATCGGCGCCGGCCCCGGGGGCTACGTGGCCGCCATCCGCGCCGGACAGCTCGGACTCGACGTCACGCTCATCGAGAAGGACGCGTACGGCGGGACGTGCCTGAACGTGGGCTGCATCCCGAGCAAAGCCCTCATCACGGCCGCCGACCGGGCGTACGAGGCCGCGACGAGCGAACACATGGGCATCTACGCCGACGTCTCCGTCGAGATGTCGGAGATGGTCGGCTGGAAGGACGGCGTCGTCGACCAGCTCACCTCCGGTGTGGAGAAACTCTGCAAGGCCAACGGCGTGAACCTCCTCGAGGGGCGCGCCGAGTTCGTGAACGACAGCCGCCTCCGCGTCGTGCACGGCGGCGAGGGCCAGGGCAGCGAGAACGTGGACTTCGAGCACGCGGTCATCGCCACCGGGAGCCGCCCTGTCCAGATCCCGAACTTCGAGTTCGACGGCGAACACGTCCTCGACTCGACCGCCGTTCTCGACCTCGACCACATCCCCGACTCGCTCGTCATCGTCGGCGGCGGCTACATCGGGATGGAACTTTCAACTGTCCTCGCCAAACTCGGCTGCGACGTAACCGTCGTCGAGATGCTCGACGACATCCTCCCCGGCTACAGCAGCGACCTCGAGCGCCCGGTCAAGAAGCGCGCCGAAGCGCTCGGTGTCTCGTTCCAGTTCGGCGAGAGCGCCGCGAACTGGGAGGAAGTGGGAGAAGGCGTGCTCGTCACGACCGATTCCGAGGACGGCTCGGGTGGCCGATACGAGGCGGACGCCGTCGTGGTCGCGGTCGGCCGCCAGCCCGTCCTCGACACCCTCAACCTCGAGGCCGTCGGCCTGAAGCCGAACGACCAGGGCCGCCTCGACACGGACCACCAGGGCCGCACCGACGTCGACAGCATCTTCGCCATCGGCGACGTCGCCCCCGGCCCGATGCTCGCCCACAAGGCCAGCAAGGAAGGCCAGGTCGTCGCCGAAGTCCTCGCGGGTGAGCCAGCCGCGATGGACTACCAGGCCGTCCCCGCCGCCGTCTTCACCGACCCCGAGATCGCGACCGTCGGCATGACCGAGGAGGAAGCCGAGGAAGCCGGGTTCACGCCCGCCGTCGGCAAGTTCCCATTCAATGCGAGCGGCCGCGCCCTGACGACGGGCCACAGTGACGGGTTCGTCCAGGTCGTCGCCGACGAGGACTCCGGGTTCATCCTCGGCGCCCAGATCGTCGGCCCCGAAGCCAGCGAACTCATCGCCGAACTCGCCCTCGCCGTCGAGATGGGCGCCACCCTCGAGGACGTCGCCGCGACAATCCACACCCACCCGACACTCAGCGAAGCCACGATGGAGGCGACCGAGCACGCACTCGGCCACGCCATCCACACGCTGAACCGGTAGGGAAGCAGGTTTTTCGGATTTTTCAGGGCCGGCGAGCAGGTGCTGAACCATCCAGCCGGCACCTCCGCTGAACTAGTCCAACTATCGGGTGGGACTGGAAGGGGGTTCTCGCGAGCGATCGAAGACCGCGAGTGAGAAGCAGCGAGACGCTCCGCGTCTCGCCAGCCTGGCCGGGTCGCGCCTGTCTTGTTCGCTCAGCAGCAGGGCTCCCGCGAGCGAAGCGAGCGGGATGCTGCTGAGCGGACGCGAGCCGGCCAGGGGCTTCCTAACAGGATCGTCCGCCGGTACACAACCGGGAGGAACCATCACCCAATCCTGTCACACCCGAACGCCTTTTCTCCCTCCCCCGACCAAGCAGTACCCATGCAGATGGTGACGCTCGGTCCGGAGGGCACGTACTCGCATCGCGCGGCGAAGGCGGTGACCGATGGCGAGGTGTCGTTCCGCGAGTCCGTGTTCGACATCCTGGACGACGTCGCCAGCGGACGGGCGGACCGGGGTGTGGTCCCGATCGAGAACAGCATCGAGGGGTCCGTAACCGAGACGCTGGACGCCCTCGCTGAGCTCGACGTCGCGGTGACGGCAGAGATCGTGACGCCGATCCGCCACGCCCTCCTCGCGCAGGGACCGAGCTTCGACATGGTCGCGAGCCACAGCCAGGCGCTCGCACAGTGCCGGGGCTACCTCGAGGAGAACTATCCAGACGTCCAGCTCGAAGCCGTCGCGTCGACGGCCCGCGGCGTCGAACGCGCACGCGAGGACGACCGAATCGCCGGCATCGGCCACCCGGATAACGCCGGGGGTGACCTTCAGGTGCTCGCGGAGGACATCCAGGACCGCACCAGCAACGCCACGCGGTTCTTCGTCGTCGCGTCGCCGAGCGAGAAGACCGAGGCCGGCGGGAAGTCCACGTTCGTCGTCTACCCGAACGTCAACCACCCCGGCCTCCTGCTCGAACTCCTCGAACCATTCGCCGACCGCGACATCAACCTCTCCCGGCTCGAATCCCGCCCCAGCGGCGAACGGTTAGGTGATTATCTCTTCCACATCGACGTCGACGCCGGACTCTACGAGGACCGGACGCAGGCCGCGCTCGCCGAGATCGAGGCCATCGCGGAGAACGGCTGGGTCCGCCGACTAGGATCGTATGATGTCCGGCACGTCGTCTGAGCTGAATCGGTACTCCTCCCTAGGGCTGTTTCCTCCAGAAAGCCCTCACGCCCGACGCTCCCGCTCGCCGGCATCCCGCTCGCTTGCCCACGGTTTCGCTTCGCCGCTCGCTTCGCTCCCGGGAACCCTGCCGGCGACCGCATCCGTTCGCTCCCGCCGGTCGCTCACCGCCTCGGACGCTCACCCGTTCAATCCACCAGAACAGCCACCGCACCACGACCGCACCGCAATAACACCGGAACCGCCACCACACCGCAACCACCGTTTCCAAGACCGCCTGCAATCGCCAGAAGCGCTATTCGGGTAGCCGACGAACGGTTTGTGCATGGGATTCAGTTCCAGCGGCCCGTTCCGGGATATCGAGCGCGTGCTCGACCGCGTCACCGACCAGCTCGAGGGCGTCGAGACGGGCGTCCCGGGACGGCCCCGGGTCGACATCGAGGACACGGGTGCGCGGTTCGTCGTGACGATGGACCTTCCCGGGTTCGAGAAGGCGGACGTGAACGTCGAGATCCGGGGTGACGTCCTCCACATCGACGCCGAGCACGACGAGGATCGGAAGCAGGAGCTGAAGGAGCAGTACATCCGGCGGGAGCGACGCCACGAAGCAGTCTCGCGAGCGATCACGCTCCCCGAGCCAGTCGACGAAGCCGAATCACGGGCGACCTACGAGAACGGCGTGTTGCGGGTGGAGCTCCCGAAAACGCGGCGGGATTCGGGGACCAGCGTGGAAGTCGAATAGCGGCGACCGACCACCGGATTCGCCGCCGGTTTCTGCGGGCACTCGACTGGGCCAACAGTCAGTATGGGAGGGCTTTAGGCGTGGCGTCCTGAAGAACGCAGTATGACCTACCAGCCACGGGAACTCGAACGGAAGTGGCAGGACCGCTGGGAGGACGGCGGTCGATACGAGGCCGACCCCGACCCGGACGAGGAGGCCACGTTTGTCACCGTCCCGTACCCCTATCCGAGCGGCGGGATGCACATCGGGCACGCCCGAACGTACACCGTCCCCGACGTCTACGCCCGCTACCGACGCCTCCAGGGCGACAACGTCCTCTTCCCCATCGCCTGGCACGTCACCGGCACGCCCATCATCGGCGCCGTGAACCGCCTGCAGAAGGGCGAGGAGAAACAGCTCTCCGTCCTGCGGGACACGTACGACGTCCCGGAGGAGCAGCTGCAGGACCTCGAGACCCCGATGGGCTTTGCGCGCTACTTCATCGAGAACCACTACAAGCGCAATATGAAGTCCCTCGGCCTCAGCGTCGACTGGCGCCGGGAGTTCACGACGAACGACGAGCGCTACTCGAAGTTCATCACGTGGCAGTACGAGACCCTGCGGGACCGCGACCGCCTGGAGAAGGGGCTGCACCCGGTCAAGTACTGCACCGACGAGGAGAACCCCGTCACCACGCACGACATTCTGGAGGGCGAGGAGGCCGAACAGCAGGAGTACACCCTCATCAAGTTCCGGAAGGGCGATACGTATCTGCCGATGGCGACCCTCCGCCCGGAGACCGTTCGGGGGGTCACGAACGCCTTCGTGAAGCCAGACGGCGACTACGTCGAGGCGGCGGTCGACGGCGAGCAGTGGATCATCAGCCACGACGCCGTCCGGAAGCTGAGCCTGCAGGCCCGCGACGTCGAGATCCTCGAGGAGTTCACGGGCGAAGCCCTGGTCGGCGAGCGCGTCACGAACCCCGTCACCGGCGACGAGATCCTCATGCTGCCCGCGGACTTCGTCGACCCAGACAACGCCACCGGCGTCGTCATGTCCGTCCCCGCGCACTCCCCGGACGACTACATCGCGCTGCAGGAGGCGAAGGCCGACGAGGAGCGCCTGACGAAGTACAACATCGACCCCGAGGAGGTCCGAGCGATCGAGCCCGTGTCCATCATCGACGTCGAGGGCTACGGCGTCTTCCCCGCCCGCGACGCCGTCGAAGCGCACGACATCGAGTCGTCATCGGACCCCGAGCTCCACGAGGCCACCCAGGAGGTCTACAACCGCGAGTTCCACAGCGGCCGCCTGCGGGACATGTACGGCGAGTACGCCGGCGAGATCGTGGAGGACGTCCGCGACGAACTGAAGGCACACTTCCAGGCGCAGGGCGAGTTCGACTCGATGTACGACTTCACCGAGGAGGTCATCTGCCGATGCGGCGGTGAGGTCGAGGTCGCGAAGCAGGAGACGTGGTTCCTGACGTACAACGACGCGGACTGGAAGGAGACCACGAAGCGGATCATCGACGACATGGACGCGGTCCCCGAGAACACCCGCGACCAGTACACGCACACGGTGGACTGGCTGAACGAGTGGCCGTGCATCCGGAACTACGGGTTAGGGACTCGGTTGCCGTGGGACGACGAGTTCGTCATCGAACCCCTTTCGGACTCCACCATCTACATGTCCTACTACACGCTCGCGCACCGCCTGCAGGAGGTCCCGCCAGAAGAACTGACGCGGGAGTTCTTCGACGCGCTGTTCTACGGAGCCGAAGCGGTGGATGGCGAAGCGCCCGAGAAGGCGCTCGAGCTGCACGAGGAGTGGGACTACTGGTATCCGGTCGACTACCGCGTCTCGGCGAACGACCTGATCAGCAACCACCTGACGTTCTACCTGTTCCACCACGCCGAACTGTTCGACGAGGCGCAGTGGCCACAGGGCATCACCATCATGGGCATGGGCCTGCTGGAGGGCGAGAAGATGTCGTCCAGCAAGGGCCACGTCGTCCTCCCCGCGGACGCAATCGAGGAGTACGGCGCCGACACCGTCCGGTTCTTCCTCCTCAACTCCGCGGAGCCCTGGCAGGACTTCGACTGGCGAAGCGACGAGGTCCAGACCACGCACAACCAGCTCGCGCGGTTCTACAACCGCGCCGAGGACCTCGTCGAAGGCCCCGAAGGCGACCGAGAAGACCTGAAGCGAATCGACCGCTGGCTGCTCTCGAAGCTCCAGGACACCGTCCGCACCGCCACCGCGGCGATGGAGAACTTCGAGACGCGGAAGGCGAGCCAGGAGGTCTTCTACCGGTTCGAGGAGTCCCTGCGCTGGTACCGGCGACGTACCGACACCGAACGCTCTGGAGCGCGCTGGACGTTGCGGAACGTTCTCGAGACCCGCCTCCGGCTGCTCGCCCCCGTCATGCCGTTCATGACGAACGAGCTCCACGACCGCCTCACCGGCGTCCCCGCCGAGGAGGCGGAGTGGCCCGAGCCTGCCGACGAGTTCGAGTCGACGCGCGTCGAACTCCAGGAGCAGCTCGTCGAGAACCTCACCGAGGACGTCCGCGACATCATCGACGTGACCGACACCCAGCCCGACGAGATCCGGGTGTTCACCGCCGCGGACTGGAAGTACCGGGTCTTCGACACCGTCGCCGAGGTCGGCCCGAACCAGGGACAGGTCATGGGCAAGGTGATGCAGGACGGAGCCCTCCGAGAGCGAGGCGACCAGGTGAACAAGCTGGTCGGGAATCTCGTCGAGGACGTCCGTGAGTACGACGAGGACGACCGCACCGCACTGCAGGAGCTGGACGAAGTCGAGGTGTACGAGGATGCCGCCGGCTTCCTGTCCCGCGAGTTCGACGCCTCGGTCGAGGTCATCCCCGAGGACGACGCGGACGCGGAGAAGGCGAGCCAGGCGGTCCCGTTCCGTCCCGCGATTCTGCTGGACTGACGCCCACGACTTCCGTCAATTCTCTCGATTCGCGACGCTGGCGAGTCACCAGCACCGCGATAGCTTGCGAACAGGCGGGACGTGCTCGGCCGGCACGAGGCGTCGTCCCACCGGTTTCGCGTCCACCCCGCGACCCCTGCTAGGTCACACACCGAACTGGTCCCGGTTTCGTACTTGAACCTTCACCGCAGAAACAGCGCGCCGCTGGGGAGAGCGCTAGTTGACGCCGACGAGGTCGAACGCCGTGCCGTTCCCGTGTTCGTTGGCGTGCTCGTAGACGACGTGGGCGGCGGCGACGTCCTGGATGGCGAGGCCGGTGGAGTCGAAGACGCTGACGCCGTCCTCGGCGGTGCGGCCGTCCTTCTTGTCGGTGACGATCTCGCCGATCTGGCCGTAGATGTCGGCGTCCTGGAGGTGGCCGTCGTGGTAGGGGACGTTGATCTCGCCGGAGTGGGTGGTCTGGGCGTGGTCGTCGATGACGAGTTTGGCGGCGAGAAGGATCTCGTTCGCGATCTCGTGTTTGCCCTTCGCGTCGGCGCCCATGGCGTTGATGTGGGTGTGGTCGCCGACGTCGCCGGACTGGACGATGGGTTCCTCGACGGGGGTGACGGTGGAGAGGATGTCGCAGTGGCCGGCCTCGCTGATGTCGCCTTCGCGGACGTCGAACTCGTCCTGGAAATGCTCGATGAAGGCGCGGACGCGGTCCTCGCTGAGATCGCTGACGACGACCTCCTGGATGTCGCGAACTTCGGCGATGGCTTCGAGCTGGGTGTAGGACTGGACGCCGGCGCCGACGATGCCGAGGCTGGTGGCGTCCTCGACGGCGAGGTGGTCGGTGGCGACGGCGGCCGCCGCGCCCGTGCGCTTCATGGTGAGTTCGGTGCCGTCCATGATGGCGAGCGGGTAGGCGTTCCGGGGGTCGCTGTACACCATCGTCCCCATGACGGTCGGGAGGTCGTAGCGCGTGGGGTTGTCGGGGTGGACGTTCACCCACTTGATGCCGGCCGCGTCCCAGTCGCCGGCGTCGAGGTACGCGGGCATCGACCGGAAGTCGCCGTTGTACTTCTCGAGGTCGATATAGGACTTCGCGGGCATCTGGGCGCGGCCCTCCTCGTACGCCTCGAAGGCCTCCTCGATGCTCACGATGAGTTCCGCCATCGGGGTGTTGTCGCTGACATCCCCCTTGTTCAGCAGCAGGGTTTCCATGCCGCGAGATATCGACCCACGGCACTTATTTCTACCTTCATCGGCTTCAGTAGCCGAAAACTCCAACAAATCCAGATATTTCGAATCTTCATCCACGATTCTCCCCGCGTCTCGCGGAGTTTGCAATTATTGCCGGCCGGGGTCGGAAGACCACGCGATGGTCAGTCCACGCGAACCACGCTGCAGGAGATATCGATCGTGCAGGTTGTTCGTCCGGCGACCCCGGAGTCCACAGCGTTCTACGAAAGCCTGGCTGCTGGTGGCGGTCCCGAGGAGGGACCGTGTGGAGGGGAGCACGAACAACTGCGAACGCTGTCGCTAAAGACGCGCTGTGGGTCGCGAAAGAAGAATTCCGTTCGAATGGGTAGACGGCGTCGAACGGCGGTTGGATGGCGATGCGGAAGCGGTCTGACGGGATGTTGATTCGGTCTGTGCCCGAATCTACATCGGCGGGCGAGACGTTCGTCTCGCTGCCTACGTGAGATAGGTCTTGGACCTATCTCACATAGCGCCGCCCATACCGCCCATACCGCCCATGCCACCCATGCCGCCTGCGCCGCCGGGTGGGCCGCCTGCGCCGCCGTCGTCACCGTCGTCGGTGCCGACCTTTCCGCCGGACAGGTCGCCTGCCGCGATGACGTCGTCGATGCGGAGGATCATGACGGCCGCCTCGGTGGCGGACTCGATGGCCTGCGTCTTGACGCGGAGCGGCTCGACGACGCCCTCGGCTTCCATGTCGATGATGTCGCCGGTGTAGGCGTCGAGGCCCGCCGCGTACTCGCCGCCGTCGTGGCGGCTGCGGAGGTCGACGAGGCTGTCGATTGGGTCGTGGCCCGCGTTCTCGGCGAGGGTGCGCGGGACGACCTCGAGGGTGTCAGCGAACGCTTCGACGGCGAGCTGCTCGCGGCCGCCGACGCTGTCGGCGTAGTCGCGGAGTTTGAGTGCGAGCTCGGTCTCGGGTGCGCCGCCACCGGGGAGGACCTTGCCGTCCTCGAGGGTGACGCGCACGACGCCGAGGGAGTCCTCGATGGCGCGTTCGACTTCGTCGACGACGTGCTCGGTGCCGCCGCGGAGGATGAGGGTGACGGAACGGGCTTCCTCGACGTCCTCGACGAAGATGCGCTCGTCGCCGCCGATGTCCTTCTGGGCGACGCTGCCGGCGTCACCGAGGTCTGCGGCCTCGATGTCCTTGACGTTGGAGACGGGCGTGGCGCCGGTCGCACGGGAGAGACGCTTCATGTCGCTGGACTTCACGCGGCGGACGGCGAGGATGCCCTCCTGCGCGAGGTAGTGCTGGGCCATGTCGTCGATGCCGCCGTCGACGAAGACGACGTTGGCGCCGACCTCGTGGAGTGCGTCGACGAGCTCCTTGAGCTGCTTCTCCTCCTGGTCGAGGAACTGCTGGAGCTGCTCGGGGTCGGTGACGTTGACCTCGGTGTCGATCTCGGTCTCCTTGATCTCAAGGCCGTCGTCGACGAGCGCGATCTTCGCGTCCTCGACGGCGAACGGCATGTTCTCGCTGACGCGCTCCTTGTCGACGATGACGCCCTCGACGAGCTCGGAGTTGTCGATGGCGCCGCCGACGACCTTCTCGACCTTGATGTTGTCCGTGTCGACCGTGCCGTCGTCCGCGACGGACTGGACGGCTTTGACGACGAGTTCGGCGAGCTGGTCCTTCGCGTTCTCGGCGCCCTTGCCGGTCATCGCCGTGGCGGCGATCTTCTCGAGGTACTCGGCGTCGCCTTCGTCGATCTCGATGGCGAAGTCCTCCAGGATCTCCTTGGCCTTCTCGGCGGCCTGGCGGTACCCCTGGGCGAGGGTGGTCGCGTGGATGTCCTGCTCGAGGAGGTCCTCGGCCTCGGAGAGGAGTTCACCGGTGACGATGACGGCGGACGTCGTGCCGTCGCCGACCTCGTCCTCCTGGGTCTGCGCGACCTCGACGATCATGTTGGCCGCGGGGTGCTCGATGTCCATCTCCTTGAGGATGGTGACACCGTCGTTCGTGACGACGACGGAGCCCGAGGAGTCCACGAGCATCTTGTCCATGCCCTTGGGGCCGAGCGTGGTGCGTACTGCTTCGGCGACGGCCTTGCCGGCCGTGATGTTCATCGACTGTGCGTCTTTTCCGGATGTTCGCTGACTATCGTCCGAAAGGACGATCATCGGCTGGTTACCCATCTGCTGCGCCATAATACGCCCAATGATTGATTGCCATTCTATATAAAGATTACGTACCGGCCCGGCGGACGGCGTGTACGCCCCGCTAGCAAGGTATGCGAACGAGTCACGGAGAAGGTTTAAATAGGGTTAGGCTGCCGGCCGTCGGCAGGGTCGCTCGCCCCCGAGAAGCGATTCAGCTGAACTCGCGGAACTGCATGCCCTTGTGTTTCAGCTCCTCCGCGCGCTTGCGCTCGAGGAAGGAGTAGACGGTGCCGTGTGGCGCGCCGTCGAGGATCATCTCTGCCGCGGTGCGCACGATATCGACCTCCTTCGGCCCGCCGATGACGCCGAGCGTGGAGCCGTAGATGACGACGTTCGCGCCGGTGAGTTCCTCGAGGAGTTCCCGCGTGCGGCCGTCCTTCCCGATGAGGCGGCCCTTCAGTCGCTGCAGGTCGTTCTCGTTGCGGGCGGCGCGTTCGATGTCCACGAGTTCGAACATCCGCATGTCGTCGTCGAGGAGGCTGAGCGCGTCCTCCGGCGGGAATCCGCGGCCGATGGCCTTCACGATGTCGGGGCCCTTGATGCCCCGGAGCGGGTCGCCGACCTGCTCCACCGCGACGGCACCGTTCTCGGAGTCCACGTCGAGGGAGACCTCCGCGGCCTGCTCGATCCGGCGGAGGGTCTCACCACCCTCGCCGATGAGGACGCCGATCCGGTCCTGTGGGATCTTCACGTGTTGGGTCATTGAATCGGAGTACGCCGCGGACTCGTTTAAGGGTTCGGCATGCGCGAGACCGGCCGGCACGGCCGTATTCGGAGGTATCGGGACGGTCGAAGGAGGTGCATCCGGACTCACGCATCGAAGCCGAGATGGCGGGCATGCCGGCGGAAGTCTCGCTCGAGATAGTAGGTGTCCCACGCGAGGTCCGCGACGAAGTGGACCCAGAGGCTCGTCGCGGTGACGATGCCGAGCCACGGGCCGCCGGGGAGGAGGGATGCGGCTGCGAGGAGTCCCCCGACGAGGGTCGTGCCGAGGAGTGCGTGACTGAGGAGACGCTGGCGCGCCCAGAGGGCGTCCTCGTCGAAGAGCTGTTCCTGGTCCAGCACGAGGAGGCGTGGGTTCTGGAGGCCGCGACGGGTGGCACGCCAGTCGCCCTGATTGAGGCGGGCGACGAGGAAGTGGTCGAGGTCGATGAGGACGCCGACGACAGCGGCGACGCCGACGACGAGCCACGCCGGAAGAACGGCGGGTGTGACGAGCAGGAGGGCGATGCCGGTCGCGAGGGAGAGGAGAAGATGGTGTTTCGAGAGCATACCGAGCCTGGGGAGCGCCTGGAGATAAACGATGGGGGAGTTCAGACGCCGTCCGGTCAGGCGACCGTGACCGATTCGAGAGTTACGTCGTGGCCGACGATAGCTTCGAGTTCGTCCCCATCGAGTCGGAAGGCGACGCGGGCCCGTAGCGGGTCGCGGTCCGCGATCTCGATCGTGATGTCCTCCTCGCGCTCGAAGTACCGCCAGCTCGGGTCGTGCAGGAGGTCGACGCCGTGTGCCTGGAAGAACGCGATCGCCTCGGGGTCGAACATGACGGGGAGTGCGGGGTAGGCCCGGATGCTGTCGCCACACCGGTCGCAGTCGTATCTCACCTGGACGGGCATGGGGTTCTCGGGGTCGTCGACCTGCTCCAGCTGGCCGTCGACGCGCCCACCGCAGTTCGCGCAGAACCCGTACACGACCTTCGAGATCGTCGCCCGCATCCAGCGGTCGAAGGCGTACGGGAGTTCCTCGCGGTCGAACTGGTCGAGGCTCGCGGGCGGGAAGGAGAACTCGTTCCGCCAGTGCTCGCAGTCGGGACAGTACATCAGGGCGCGCTCGTCGGCGTACTCGGCGACGAGCTGGTCGCGGCCACACATCGGGCACGGCCCCTCGAACTCGAACGCCTCGAGCTCGGCGTCCGTCGTGTACGCACCGGAGACGATGGCGCCGAACATCTGGCGTCCCGCCATCGAGAGCCGATAGCCGTCGTCCTCGTGGACGACGATGTGGCCGGTGAGCTTCCCGAGGTGGTAGTTGAACTTCCCGGAGTCGCGCTCACCGACGGCCTCCCGGAGCGTGGAGAACGCCATCGGCTCCTCGGACTCGCCGAGCGCCTGGAGGATGTCGACGCGGAGGTCGTTGGAGAGCAGCCCGAACGCCGCCTCCGGGGACTGCCGTTCGACCGTCACGCTCTCGTCGCCACTCATAGGCTGCATCGGGCGGCCCAACGAGTTATCGGTGTCGGATGGCTGATTACTCGGGGCTCGACTCGGAATCAGCGCCGGCGTCCGGCTCCGACTCTGGGTCCGGGTCCCGGTTCAGCTCCGCCCCCGACGATGACTCCGGGTTCAGCTCTGCCTCCGGTTCCACGCCGGCCTCGTCGCCCTCGGTCAAGCCCTTCGTCCAGGGGTCGGCGTGGCTCGTGACGTACTCGAGGAGGGTTTCGGCGTCGGCGTCCGCACCCTGGCGTGAGAAGAAGTTCGCGACGTTCACGCAGTCCCGCCGCAGGAACTCGCCGGCGTTCGGGTGGTGGACGGTGACGGCCTGCCCGACGTCGATGATCACCAGTTCGCCCTCGTAGACGACGATGTTGTACTCGGAGAGGTCGCCGTGGACGAGTCCGGCGTCCCAGAGGCGACGGATGTACTCACGGACCACCTCGAAGGCCGTGTCGGGGTTCTCGACGTCGACCTCCTGGAGGGTCGGCGCCGGGTCGCCCTCCCGGCCGATGTACTCCATCACGAGCACGTTCCGCTGGACGGCGATGGGGTTGGGGACCCGCACGCCAGCCTTCGCGGCGCGCTTGAGGTTCGCGTACTCCTTCTTCGTCCACGCCATCACGACCGCCTTCTTGTTCCCGCGGATGCCCTCGAATCGGGGGTCGCCCTCGAGATAGTCCCGCATGTGGCGGAAGTCGCTCGCGTTTATGCGGTAGATCTTCACCGCGACATCCCCGCCGTCAGTGGTCTGCGCCTCGAACACGTTCGCCTCCTTCCCGGTCGAGATCGGGCCGCCGAAGGCTGCGAGATGGCCATCCTGGACGAGTTTGTAGATGGCCGCATAGGTCGCGTCGTCGAAGACCGACGCCTCCACCTTGAACTGGTCGGCGTCCTTCAGGCGCTCGCGGAACTCGGAGAACTCACGGTCCTGCCTGCGGGCGATACGGTCGGCCTCCGTGTCGGAGACGTCGATCTGCTCCCATTCGTCGCCCGGCGTCTCCCCCTCCGCCGGCGCGACGAACTCGTCGTCGGTCACGTTACTCGATGTGGCCCTCTTCCCGGAGCTGGTCGGCCTCGCTCTTCTCGTAGCGCCACGCCACGTCCGCCTTCTCGTCCTGCCACTCCCAGGGTTCCACGAGGACGATGTCGCCCTCCCGGATCCAGATGCGTTTCTGCATCCGGCCCGGGATCCGTGCCGTCCGCTCGACGCCGTCCGCACAGCGCACTTTGACGCGATTCGCGCCGAGCATGTTCGTCACCTCGGCGAACACCTCATCCTCGTCGGGCATCCGGAGGTTCTTCCGGCCACCCTCCTTGTCGCTCATACTCGCTCGTTGCGTCGGGAACTGTTTAAACCCCATCGGTCGGGCCCGGGTAAAACGACCACAGTTGGGGTGTTCTCAACCCCAACACCCCTGCTACGCTCGGCGCCACACGGGTCACGGCTCCCGTTGGTCGCCGTTCCCAATCCCGAGGTTCCTCGCTACGCTCGGAACCGTCGCACCTCACGGCTCCCGCTGGTCACCGTTCACGAATCCGAAGTACCTCACTCCATTCGGAACCACCGCACCTCACGGCTCGCTCCGCTCACCGTTCCCAACCCCGAGGCCCCTCACAACGCTCGGCGCCTCGCCCTGACCGTAAGCCCTTACCCACCCGGCCCGCGTTGTCCCGGATATGATCCAGAAACTCGGACCCATCGGCATCCTCGGCGCGCTGCTCGTCCTCGTCGGCATCGCCGCGATCGCGACCCAGAACCTCATCATCGCGGGCGGGATGGCGTTCGTCGTCGCCGGCTTCGGTATGCTCGCGAAGGCCGGACTCGACGCCGTGATGGGGCTGTTCGGGATGGTCTGAGAACGAGTTACGTGGCACTCGGGCGGTCCCGTAACCCGAGCGTTGATGTGTGGGCATCGAGTCGTATGGGTGATGTCTTCGTCCCCTCCATTCATCGACCCGGCGAGCGGCGAGCTGGATTTCGACCAGATCCGTGCGGAAGCCTACCCCCTGACGGGGCTGGTCGCGCTGTTCGCGGGGCTGGCGTTCGTCCCGTTCCTCCTGGTCGTTCTGTTCGCCGGGAGCTCCACCCTCGGGATGGTCCTGACAATCTTCTCCCAGCTCATCGTGGCGATCGGTGCTGCAATCGTCCTCATGTACGTCATCGCCCGCGGCATCCAGATCGCCGAATAAGTAGTCCTTCCGCCCGGAGCACCGCCACGGGGTTCTACCAGTTCATCCCGGGGCCCTCGGCGGCCTGCCGGACCCAGGACGCGAACTGGTCCTCGTCCAGCGAGTCCGACTCCTCGATGTCGATGGCCTGCCTCGACGGGTCGTTCCCCTTCGGTGGTCGGGGCTCGAGGAACGAGTCGGCGACGAAGGTGAGCTTCACGTGGTTCGTGAACGCGCTGAACGACGCGAACCAGCCCTCGTCCTCGACCCCGTAGAAGGGCTGGTGCCACTTCACCGCCCGCCGCACCTCGGGCACCTCGGATTCGACGACGTCGTCGAGACGCATCGCGACCTCCTGCTTCCACCCCGGGAGCGCCGTGAAGAACGCGTGTACCGCAGCCGACCCGCCCGAATCGCCCGTCCGACGGACCGCCTGGTACTGCTTGTCCCGTTCCGTCCACTCCTCCTTCGACGGCACCTCGTCAGAGAGGTCGATCTCCCCGAACTCGGGGTCCTCGATGGTATCCTCGCCCGCACGGCCGTGGAGTGCGGTCACGACCAGAATCGGCTCCGCCTCGTCGTGTTCGGTGAACAGGTCGAAGTCGAGTCGGAGGGTGCCGCCGCGCCAGTGGCGCGCGAACCCGATCCAGCCATCGGGCTGGTCCGTTCGCGGGTCCGCCTCGACCCGGAACAGCCCCAGGAGCGCTGGAACCGCGTCGGCGCCCCACTGGAGGCCCCGGGCAGGATCAGTGAACTCCATCCCCTCGTCGGTGGATTTCTCGTAGTAGGGCGCTCGAATCACGCGATTTTCGAGGACGAGATCGGCCACCCGCTCGGGCGACAGCGCGTCGGAGTCACTCATACCCTACCCAGAGGCGGGTTACGGCTATCAACATTGCCACGACCACCAGCGACAACGCGGGTCCCTATTTTCTAGCATTCGAGCCGTGCCCTCATCATGCGTCGCCGCGTAGAGCGTGCTAGATGCCAACAGTCCAGACGGGCGATATCGAGACCTACTACGTGGAACGGGGTGATGGCCCGCCGATCGTCTTCATCCACGGGTCGCTCTCCGACCATTCGGCGGCCGCCCAGCAACTCGACGCGTTCAGCGACGAGTACACCGCCATCGCGTACGACGTCCGGGGGCACGGAAAGACGCCGAATCCCGGGAAAGCGACGTACTCCATCGACGAACTGGCCGAGGACCTTCACGCGTTCGTCACCGCCCTGGACCTCGAGCGCCCGGTGGTCTGTGGCGTCTCGATGGGTGGCATGATCGCCCAGGTGTTCGCGAGTCGGCACCCCGACGAACTTGGCGGCCTCGTGCTCGCGGACACCTTCACGCCGCCGTTCCAGAGCCGTCGGGACCGCATCGAGCGAAGCACCGTGGTGAACGCCACGGCCGGCCTCATCCGGCTCGTCGGCTACAACCGCGCGAAGGGGCTCGTCCTCTGGTTCGGCCGGAAGATGGAACGCGACCAGACCTCGAGTCTTCGCCCCGACGCCTTCCCGGACATGGACACCCGGGACGCCGTCAACTCGATGCAGACGGTGGCGTCCTTCCACGAGACCGATATCGACCTCTCCGCCATCACCGTCCCGACCCTCGTGCTCTACGGCGAACACGAGACCTCGATCATCAGCCGCCACGCCCCCGTCCTCGACGCCCAGATTCCCGACTCGACCCTCGACGTCGTCCCGGACGCCGGCCACGCCTCGCCCTGGGACAACCCCGAGTACTTCAACGACAGCATCCGCACGTTCCTCGCGAACCGGATATCGGTCGAAACAGCAGAATAGTCGGACGGTGGAAAGTAGCGGAACTACTCGCCCCGGAGCTCCCGCAGCTTCTGCCGGCCCGGCTCGATCAGTTCGTCGAGATACGTCGCGAGCGCGCCCTTCGCGTCTGCAGGATGCAGCTCCCCACTCTCGAGGTCCTCGGCGAGTGACTCGTAGTCGTCGTATTCGAGGTTCCCCCCGTATTTGTCAGGGCGTTCGACGACGACCTCGTCGAAGCGGGGGAAGACGTGATAGTGGAAGAGCTGGAGGACGGGGTTCTCCAGGCTCCCTTCGGGTTCACGGGTCGGGGGGCAGAACGCCGAGTTGACCTTCTCCTGGAGGTCCTCGGTGGAGTCCTCCATGCTGATGTTGACACCAGTACTCGAACTCATCTTACCCTCGCCGGTGGTGAGGTCGGCGATGAGCGGGGTGTGGAGGCAGGTCGGGGCGTCGTAGCCGACCTTCGGGAGGACGTCGCGGGCGAGCATGTGGACCTTCCGCTGCTCCATCCCGCCGATGGCGAGGTCGACGTCGAGGTACTCGATGTCGAGCGCCTGCATGAGCGGGTAGACGGCCTGCGAGACCTTCACCGAGTCACCGCTCTTGATCTCGCTCATCGCGCGCTCGGCGCGGGACAGCGTGGTCTCGAGTTCGAGCGCGTGCAGGTCGAGCACGTAGTCCTCGTCGAACTGGAAGCTGGACCCGAAGACGAAGTCGGTCTGGTCCTCGCTGAGGCCGTACGCGAGGAACTGCTCCTGCATGCGTTCTGCCGTGTCGCGGATCTCGTCGAACGTCCCCTTGTCGTTCAGGTAAGCGTGGACGTCCGCGAGGAGGACGGTGACGTCGAAGCCCGCCTCCTGGAGGTCGATGAGCTTGTTCGCGGTGAGGAGGTGGCCGACGTGGAGGACGCCGGAGGGCTCGTAGCCGACGTACGCCCGCTTCCCGGACGGGTCGTCGGCCAGGTCGCGGACCTCGTCCTCGGTCACGACCTCCTCGGCGTTCCGAGTGAGCAACTCGAAGGTGTTCATACAGGAGGAGAGCGGACGAACGGCAAAAGCCGTTTGGAAGTGTGGTAGCGGTTCGGGGTGAACGCCACCCGGCCTCGTCACCGGGAGCGACCCCACCGCGACACCCGGACGACGGTCTCCTCGTCGGAGGAGTCAGACGGCGAGCAGGAACCCCCCGAGCGCGACGCCGACCAGCCCGATAAGAAGCCCGGCGAGCGACGTCTTCGCCATCCGGTAGAGCGTCTCGGCCCGTGGACGGTCGGAGACGACGATGGGGTCGACACCGCCCGCATCACCATCCCCGTCCGCGTCCCCGACCACCCGGCCAACGACGGTCACGTCGTCGCCCGGATGCAGTCGCTGCTCGGAGTACCGCCGGGTACCCAGGGAGAGCGCGCTCGCGAGGGGGCGAACGAACGCTGGCGGGTCCCGCCACACCGTCGACATCGGAACTGCGTCGGTGTTCGTCTCGAAGCGTGCCACCCGTTCCGGGGGCTCGTCGCCCGGCGACACCGTCGCGACCACCTGTCGTTCGAGCGTCACAGTCCGGGTCGGCGAGACGACGTCGACCGTCGCGACGGGCGTCCGAACCCGGAACGCGTCCGCCCCGGTCACCTCGTGAATCGTCACGAACCACGGGAGGAGATAGATGCTCAACCGGCGTTCCTCGACCGAATACCCGAGCGCCAGACACGCCCGCCCACTGAACGGCGCCGTCAGCACGTCGCTATCGCCCTCTTCGGCGACACCAGAGAACCGCACCAACGTTCCCGCCCCGACACCGCCCAGATCCGTGACTTCGCTCGCGCGATACACGGTGGTCGCCCGCCAGACGTACCGCAGACTGAACGCGAGCAACACGACGCCGATCCCCAGCATGAAGACTCCGAACAGGTCGTTCGCGTCGACCGGGAGGGCCATACAATGTGTCGACGAGCAAACCGTATGGTTCTACCGACGATTACTTCGTGCACTCACACGCTCACGGGTCGTTTCACTCCCCGTTCGCATGCCCGCGGTTCCTCACTACGCTCACGCGCCACACCACTCACGGGTCGCTCCACTCCCCGCTCGCATCCCCGCGGTTCCTCACTACGCTCGGAACCGCGCTACTCGGAACCGCGCTAGTCTCGATCAGCCCGATGCTGACTGATGATCGAGTCCACCATGCTCTCGGTCTGCTCCTTCTCGCGCTCCTCGGCCTCGGCCTCCCAGTCCTCGATGGCGCGGGCGACGTGCGCCTCGGGGGCGACCGCGAGTTCGTCGACCTCCGTGATCTTCACGTCCTCGGCGGGCGCGACGGGGACGTCGTTCTCGAAGAGCACGTCGTCGGCGACGTCGCTGATACCGCCCGACCGCAGGACGACACGGGGGTCGAAGTCCGCTAGCATCTGGGCGGTTCGTTTCCCGGCGCCGGAGGCGTCGCGGAGATAGACCACGTCGCCACGGGCGATGCCGAACGCCTCGTCCGCGGTCTCGATGGCGTCGACGGTGAACTGCTCGACGACCTTCACGGGCACGAGGTTGCCTGACCGATTGACGTCCGAGAAGTTCGAGTGGTCGAGCTTCCAGAGGTCCTTCAGGCGGTCGAGCTTCGATTCGAGCTCGGCGACACGGTTCTCGCGCTCCTCGAGTTCGTCCTCAAGCCGCGAGTTCTCCCACTCCAGCCGCGTGACCTCCCGGCGCTCCCGGGCTTCCTGGCGCTCCTCGCGTTTCGCCTCGCTGAGTTCGTCCTCCAGCGACTCGATCCGGTCGTCCTTCTCAGTGAGTGTCGATTCGAGGTTCGAGACGTGCTCCTGCAAGCGCGCGACCTGCGACTCGAGGTCCTTGATGCGCTGTTCGTCCTCCGTCAGTTCGCGTTCCTCGTGCTCGTGCTCCTCGGGTTCGGGGTCGTCCGTCTCCGTCAGGCTCTCGACGACGGCGTCGACGGGGCCCTCACCGCCCAGGACTCGCGCGACGACCTCGCCGCGTTCGAGCTGCGGTGGGACCTTCCGGGTGATGCGTTCGAGCTGGTCCTCGTGGGCGTCGAACGCGTACAGCGCGGCCGCGAGCGCGTCCCGCTGGTGGTCGTTGTCGTACCCGACCTCGCGCGTCCGGTGCTGCTTCTCGTCCACCGGCAGATCCGCCTCCGGCGCCCACCCCGCCGCATCGAAGCTCCGCCGGAACTTCTCCACCGTTTCGGGCATCGGCTGCACGTCCGCCGCGATGAGGACTGGTCGCCCGCGTTCGATGATCCACTCGATGACGTCGGCCTGGTCCGCCGTCCGACTGCTCCACACGTCCAGCACCCGGCCGTCCAGGTCAAGGAGTGCGACGGCGGTCGTCGTCCCGGGATCGATACCGACGAAGACGTGGTCGCGGCGCTTCGCCAGCGGGCGGAACTCGATGCCATCCCGACGGACGCGCTCCATCTCGACTCGGGTGTCGCCGGACCGCCGCCGCGAGACGGGGATGTCGCTCGGGCGCGCCTGCACGGTGAACGTCGCGTTCGAGAACCCGCCGTACTTCTCCGTGACGTCCTTCTCGAACGCCAGGCCCGCCTCCTGCAGTGCCGCCTCGACGTCCCGCGCCTCGTTCTTCACGTGCCCGTGAATCCGACGGGTGAACCGGTCCTCCGACCACCCGCCCTTCCCGGTCGAACGCCCGCGCGAGACCTTCACCGCAGTTTCGTCGGTGAACGCCGACACCTCGTGCCCGACGTTCCGGGCCGCCAGCCTCGCGGCCGCCTCGGCCTCCTTCATCGGCTGCTTCCCGTACGGCACGCCGTGGCGTTTCGCGACCCGGGAGAGGGGTTCCGGCCGCTCCGCGCCAGTCACCTGCACGAGCTTCGTGCCGTCTGGCAGACCCCGAAGAAGATGGACGAGTTCGTCCTTGTCCGCGGCGAGCTCGAAGACGTTGTCCGTCGCGACGACCCCGGGCTCGTGCTGGTCGACGAGTCGCAGGAGCTTTCGCCGACTCACGACGTCCCGCGTCAGCTCCTCGCCGTCGAACTGGACCAGCGCATACGAGGGCGCGTCACCCCGGACGTCGCCGCTCTGCACGTCGACACCGTACACGACGGAATCGAGTGCGCGCGTGCGCGTGCTCACAATCGACTACGACTAGGGCGGCATCGAATATAAGCCCATGGCGGGGCCGGGGTAGCCCGACGGCCTACGGTCGCAGAAGCTACTCGTCGTCGGGGAACGGGACGTCGAGCTCCTTCCCGTCCCGGGCGACGAAGACCTCGCCGTCGAAGGCGGCCTGCGCTTCGTCGAGGAGCTGGCTGGTGTCGCCGCCGTACCGACTACTGATGTGGGTGAGGGCGAGGCGTTCGACACCGGCGTCCTGCGCGATCTCGGCGGCCTCCCGGGCGGTGCTGTGGCCAGTGTCCGTCGCCCGCTCGGCCGCTTCCTCGGCGAACGTCGCGTCGTGCACGAGGAGTTCCGCGTCCTGCGCGGCGGAGCGAGTGGCGTTCGTGGGGCGGGTGTCGCCCGTGTAGACGAACTTGCGGCCCGGACGGGGTGGGCCGACGACCTGCTCGGGGCGGACGACGGTGCCGTCGTCGAGTTCGACGGCCTCGCCCTCGTGAAGCTGGCTGAACTTCGGGCCGACCGGGACGCCGAGCTCCTCCGCCTTCTCGCGGTCGAAGCGGCCTTTCCGGTCGTGCTCGACGAGCGCGTACCCGACGGACTTCGTGCGGTGCTCGGTGGCGAACGCCCGCACCTCGTACTCCTCGCGGTCCACGACGACGTCGCCGACACCGACCTCCTCGATGGTCGTCTCGAAGGCAGTGGAGTGGTCGAGCGCGAACACGAGGTCGCGGAGGCGGTGGGCGGTCCCGCGGGGCGTGTGGATGCGGAGGGGGTCGGTGCGGCCGTTGAAGTCGAGCGTCTGGAGGAGGCCGGGGATGCCGAGGACGTGGTCGCCGTGGATGTGGGAGACGAAGATGTCGTCCACGTCGAACCCCGTGCCGTACCGCATCATCTGGCGCTGGGTGCCCTCGCCCGCGTCGAACAGGAGGGCGTCGCCCTCGCGCCGAACGAACACCGAACTCGGGTTGCGTTCGGTGGTGGGGACGGCGCCACTCGTCCCGAGGAAGGTAACGTGGAGGCTCATGCCCCGAACTGCGAGCGGGGCGGGGAAAGCGCCTTCGGAACGACGGGGGCGCCGCACAATCACGGCCGATGGTTCAGTTCGGTGGACGATCGGCCTCGTTCTTCCACGCCGACGGCGAAGGCCAAAGCACATGCGTAAGAAACTCATCGCGCTGCTCGCGGTCGTCTCCCTCGTGGTCGCTGCGGGCTGCGTCGTCCCCGGTGGCTCGAACACCGAGCAGACGAAGCTCTACGCCAGTAGCCACGGCGAGACGGTGAACGACTTCCAGTACCTCCGGCTCAACGTGAAGGCCGTCGGCGTCTACGAGACGGCGAACGACACGTGGCGCACGAAGACCACGTCCCAGTACGTAGACCTCACGCGCGTACAGGGCGACAACGCCACGTTCGTCACGACGATGGACCTTCCGACGGGCGAGTACTCGAAGGTGTACTACGAGGTCGAGTACTCGGGTGGCGCCCTGAAGAGCGGCGCGGACCCAAGCGTCGAGACCAAGTCGGACCAGCTCACCGTCCAGCGGGACTTCTCGCTCGACGGCGTGAACAACACGTCCTACGTCCTCGACTTCCGCGTGATTCCGAACGTCGATGATGCCTACGTGGTCACGACCAGCTACGAGACCTCCGGCGTCGAACAACCGATCAACAAGACCGCATCGACCTGACGGACACCGGGTTCGCGGTGTCGGGCCGGCCGGGACCGACTCTTTCTTTGCCCCCAACCGACTAGGCTGGGGTGATGGACGAACCGCTCTGGATCGACACCTACGCGCCGAGTCTGGCGGACATCCCCCAGCCTGACGTGCGCGACCGCCTGTACGACGCCGTGGACGAACCCGTGAACCTCGTCCTCCAGGGCCCGGTCGGGAGCGGGAAGACCGCCGCAGTCCGGGCGCTCGCCCGGGAGGCGCACGAGGACCCGGACAACGACCTCGTGGAGATCAACGTGAGCGACTTCTTCGACCGGACAAAGAAGGAGATATTCAACGACCCCCGGTTCGCGCACTTCCTCTCCGGCCGCAGCAGCATGGCGAAACGCGACATGATCAATCGCGTGCTGAAGGAGTCTGCGAGCTACCAACCAGTTTCAGGGGACTACAAGACCATCGTCCTCGACAACGCCGAGGCGATCCGGGAGGACTTCCAGCAGGCGCTCCGTCGCGTGATGGAGAAGCACCACGAGACGACGCAGTTCGTCATCGCGACGCGCCAGCCAACCAAACTCATCCCCCCGATTCGCTCCCGGTGTTTCCCGGTCGCGTTCCGCGCCCCCACCGAGGACGAGATCGTCGGTGTTCTCCGTGACATCGTCGAGCAGGAAGGCGTCGAGTACGACGATGACGGGCTCGCGTACGTCGCGAGCTACGCCGACGGCAACCTCCGGAAGGCCATCCTCGCGGCCCAGACCACGGCGGCGGACGAGGGCGCGGTGACGATGAATGCGGCCTACGACGCCCTCAGCGACGTCGGGCTGGGCGACCAGGTGAAGTCGATGCTCGACGACGCCGAAGCCGGCGAGTTCACCGACGCCCGGAAGACGCTCGACGACCTGCTCGTCGACGAAGGCCTCTCCGGGAGCGAGGTCCTCGAGGAGATCCTCACGGTCGGCCGGTCGCGCTACGACGGGCGCGAACTCGAGGGGCTCTACGTCCTCGCGGGTGAGATCGACCTCGACCTCCAGGAGAGCACGAGCGACCGCATCCACATCTCGCACCTGCTGGCCGAACTCGGTGCGTGACCGTCTCGAGCAGGTTCGCGAAAAAGTGGGTGAACGGGACCGGTCTACGGGTGGGTAAGCGGGACCGGACTACGGGAGATGGATGGTCATCGAGGCGTCCTCGGTCAGCTGGATCTCGAAGGCCGTGTCGGCCGGTGCGTCGTCGGGTGCAGCGTAGCCGACTGCCCACGCCGTGTAGGTCGTCTCGTCATCGAGTTCGACGTCCACGGTCGTGATGACCGTACCGTTCGCAGCAGGGGTGTCCTGGCGGATCTCGACCTCGTAGTCGCCCTCGGGGACCGTCACGTACTCGGAGGCGTTGCCGAAGCTCACGTTCTCAGCGAGCACGACCTCGCCGTCCGCCGTCGTCACGTCGACGGTCGGGGCGCCAGGTGAGAGGTGCACGACCCGGACTGCGGCCGCGCCCTCGTCCGGCGTCAACGCGTTGTCCGAGAACGTACGCGGTGCGAAGTCCGTCGTGCCGTTCTCGCTGAGTTCACCGCTCGCCGCGACCGTGGTAGCCGTGCCGCGTTCGAGGGTCACCTCGCCGTCGAAGACGGTGGCGTTGCGGTCACCGGCCGCGGTGATCGTGACGTTGTGTGGGTGGTTGTCGAGTTCGAGGTAGTCGCTCACGTCACCGAACTCGACGTCCTCGAGGACGGTCTCGTTGTCGACGTACACGTCGACCGCCGGTGCGTCCGGGGACGCGTGTGCCACACGAAGGTAGGCAGTGTTCTGTGAGTCGTCGTGGCTCGACGCGATAGCGCCGACGGTCAACGCGGCGCCGACGAGGACGACGACGAGTAGTACGGCTGTCAGGCGGGTCACTGGTCTGTCAGACATGCAGCCGAACCCATGCCCCGCCCCGCCTTTGTTATAGATCGGGGTGCTGAGAGACAGCGCTGCCTACAGATCGTCCGCCGCGAGTAGGCTCACCCGGTGGGGACCGGCGCTGTCCGACGCCGCGAGTACGCAGCGCCGAGCCCCTCCGCGTCACGGCCGTCCAGTCCCCCGAAACCCCGGCATACTGACCACGCTGGTTCGGTACGGTGCGCTTTGGGGTGGTTCGGGATTCGTAAGCCGACCCTGTGGTAGCACCTGCGACTGCAGCCACAGCGCCCACCGGCCCGCCGAACTCGCACGCAATCCTGACGCTGCCCGTCGACGACACGCCACGACGCCCCTGCCGACGAACGCCCAGCACCGATGCAGTCCGCCGAGGTCGTGCCTGTGGTACGCACAGCCTCGGTGACACGGGCGTTACCTGCTGACGCTGGTGTCCGCGAGCGGTTAAGGTCGGCCGTCCGCTAGCCGGGAGTGACGAATGTCCCAACAGAAAGCAGACTACGTAGACGACACCGAGATCGACCCGACGCTGGACGAGCTGGCCGACGACGAGACCGTCGAGGAGACGGTCGAGAACCTCGAAGCGCACGGCTTCGACGTCGTGCTCGTCGACACGCCCGAGGCGGCGCTCGACGCCGTCAAGTCCGTGATCCCCGCGGGCGCGTCCGTGATGAATGGCCACTCGACGACCCTGGAGGAGATCGGGTTCGTCGAGTACCTCGGCGAGGGCGACCACGACTGGGAGAGTCTCCCCGACGAGGTCTGGGGCATCGACGACGACGCCGAGCGTCAGGCAGCACGCCGCGACGCCCAGACCGCGGACTACTTCCTCGGCGGCATCAACGCCATCGCGCAGACCGGCGAACTCGTCGCCGCGGACATGTCCGGCAGCCGCATCGGTGCGTACCCGTTCGCCGCCGGGAACGTCGTCATCGTCAGCGGCACGAACAAGATCGTGCCCACGCTCGACGACGCCCTCGACCGCCTCGAATCCGTCGCGTACCCCCTCGAGAACGAGCGCGCGCAGGACGCCTACGGCGTCGAATCCGCCATCGCGAAGCAGCTCATCTTCCGGCACGAGATGGAGGAGGGTCGTACGACGGTCGTCCTCGTGCAGGACCAGCTCGGCTACTAAGCACGACTCGCGTTCTTCTCCGAACTCGGCCCTACCGCCGTTCGTACCGCACGAAGTCGAACTCGCCGCGTTGTTCGCGCTCGGCCGCTTGCCAGACGTCCTCGTCGACGGCCGGGAAGCGGGTGTCGCCGTCGTGTTCGGCGTGGATCTCGGTGAGGAGGAGGCGGTCGGCCTGCGGGAGGAACTGCTCGTAGACCCGGCCGCCGCCGATGACGTAGACGACCCCGTCGTCGGGGTCGTCGCCCGCGATGGCGACGCGGGCCTCCTCCAGGGCCTCCTCGATGCTCGTCGCCGGGAACACTCGTTCGTACTCGGCGAGCTTGCTGGGGTCGCTGGTGAGGACGATGTTCGTCCGGTCCGGGAGCGGGCCGTCGAGCCGGCGCTCGATGCTCTCGAACGTCTTCCGGCCCATGATGACGGGGTGGCCGGTCGTGGTTCGTTTGAAGCGCTTCAGGTCCTCGGGGTAGTGCCAGGGCATGTCGCCGTCGCTCCCGATGACGCGGTTGGCGGCGACGGCGGCGACAAGGACGATATCCATCAACGTGTCACCAGGGTTACTCCGCGACCGCGAAGTCGAGGCCCGGGTGCGCCTCGTATCCCGTCAGCTCGAAATCCTCGAACTCGAGCTCGTCGAGGGGTTTGTCGGCGACCTCGATCTCGGGCAATGCGTTCGGCTGCCGGGAGAGCTGTTCGAGGAGGTTCGGAACGTGGTCCTCGTGCTCGTGTCCGTCAGCTTCGGGGGGTGCGTGCTCGGTGAGCCAGTCGCGGACGACGAGGTAGTCCTGCTTCGTCTGCACGTCCTGGAGTCGGTCCTGAAGCTCGTCGAGGTGCTCGGCGTACCAGTCGCCCCGCTCCCCGGACCCGCAGTAGACGTGGGCGTCGACGATGGTGTGGGCGAACGTCCCGGGCTCGAATCCAGTCTGCTGGGCGACAACAGTTAGCAGGAGGCTGTACGCGGCGACGTTGAACGGGATGCCGAGGGCGGTGTCGCCGGAGCGCTGGGTGAGGTGGAGGTTGAGCTGGTCGCCCTGGACGTTGAAGACGAACGTGTAGTGGCAGGGCGGGAGCGTGGAGACGGTCGCATTGGCGGGATGCCAGGCGTTCACGACGAGGCGCCGCGAGTTCGGGTTGTCCTCGAGTTCGTCGAGGACGTACTGGAGCTGGTCGAAGCTACCCTCGTCGTTCACCCAGTCGTGGTCCTCGGTCGCCCACGTCTCCCCGGGAAGCTGGCTGTCGGTGGCCGGGATCGGGTAGCGACGCCAGAACCGGCCGTACGCGGTGTCGAGGTTGCCCTCCTCGTCCGCCCACGCGTTCCAGATCTTCGTATGTTCCTGCAGATTCCGGACGTGCTCCTCGCCGGAGAGATACCAGAGGAGTTCGTAGAGCATCGACTTCCAGCGGAACGTGCTCATCTCCTTCGTCGTGATGAGCGGGAACCCATCCTGCAGGTCCACCTCGTAGGTCTGGCTGAACGACGAGATGGTGTCGACCCCCGTCCGGTTGGGTTTGTGGACGCCGTCACGCAGCACGGAATCCACCAGCGAGAGATACTGCTCCATGTTGCAACAGCGTACTCATCGGGGGTACAGAAAGGTGCCGGAGTCGGAGACCGCGACGGCGTGGATCGAAGCCCCGAATCGAGGTTGGGTGTTATGGTGTAGCGGTAGCGGAATCGTTGGAATCGTGCGCGAACGGACTGATGACGAGGTCATCGTAGGGGAAGACCGGGCGTTTAGACCGACCGCTGTCGTCCAATCTGATCACACCGAGTGCTTCGAGACGGGTGAGTTCCTGGTGGACGTTCTTCACGTCGCGGCCGACCAGTCGAGCGGTCTCGCGGATGCTCTCCGGATCGTCTCGACGGATGGTTCGCAGCAGCGTGTACGTCCGTTCGTTGAACGCATCGCCAAGTTGTTTCTCGTTCGCGAAGGTGAGCGTGGCGGGTTGGTCGACCGAGTCGCCAGCGTCGAGGGTCTGGATGGCCTCGAGACTATCCTCGTAGACCGTGTCTCCGGTTCCAATCGTCACCAGCAGGATGGTTGCGTTGTCAGTCATACGTATCCTCCGAGGGATCGTTCGTGGCGTGGTCCCGCGATTTCGGTATCTCGTCCCAGAACCGTTCGAAGAGTTCCTCGATGCCAGGGAACTCCACTGCGGCCGGTTCCGGGTCCGGTGCGGCGTGCAGTTCGTGCCCCTTCGTATCCTCGTGTGCGTTGTCGTATCGTCGGATGGTTCCGTCGTCCAGCGTGTCCGGGCCGGGCGTCAACGCCCCGAAGTGGAACGTCTACCGCCAGCCCGACGGATACGCAGGGGCGTCCGTCCGGCGAACCGAGATCCGGATGACGGTTCCATCGGGATAGACGTGGGAGCGATTGTACCCGTCGAGCTCGTCGGCAGCCAGCCCCATTCAACAACTGTTGGTTCATCTGCCAACAATAAATAGCTGTTGGTCGTTGAACCAACGATGGGGGCGTTCGGGCGGTGAGCACGCCACCGTAATGACCAACTCCGGACGGTCGAAACCCCTACATGCCCACAGTCGAGGCTAACGGTGTCGACCTCTACTACGAACGTCGGGGCGACGGCCCGCCCGTGATCTTCCTTCACGGGATGGGGCTCGACCACCGGTACTGGCCCGAGTTCGCTGCCCCGCTCACGGACGACTACGAGGTCATCGTCCTCGACATGCGCCTCCACGGCCGGAGCGGTGGCGACCCGGAGGCGGAGCTCTCCATCGACACCTACGCTGACGACCTGCATGCGCTCGTGGACGAACTTGGCTTCGAGACGCCAGCCATCGTCGGCCACTCGATGGGCGGTATGGTCGCCTTGCGCTACGCCGACCAGTACCCGGACGCCCTGTCGGCCCTCGTCACACTCGGGAGCGAGACGCCTGAGACGCCGACGCTTCGGGCGTGGCTGTACGACCGCATCGTCTTCCCACTCACTACTGGCTCCGCGACGCGCTCGGACAGCCCGCCTCCGACCGGTTCATGTTCGCCGTCAACTGGCTTGCGCGCGACGACGCGGGTCTGAGCGACCTCGACGAGTTCGAGCGCATCCGACGCGACCACCACGAGAACTTTCCGGAACCGACCGATGCGGAGGTAGCAGCCACCGAGGCTGCCATCGACGACTACGCCGGAATCGACTACGAGTCGATCTCGGCGGCCGTGCTCGCGATGTACGGTGAGCACGAACTGGCCGTCACCGGAGACCACGCGAGATACCTCGCCGAACGGATCCCGAACGGACAAGTAATCGAGATTCCGGACGCAGCCCACGTTTCGATAGTCGACAACCCCGAGTTCGTCATCGAGACCATCGAGGAGGTCCTCGACGAACAGGTCCGGACCGAGACCGCCTCGGTCGAAGCCGGCGAGTAGTCACGCCAGCACGAGTACGTGCCGGTCGAGTGACCGATGCACCCGCCGGACGAACCGATCTTCGACGGCCCAGCCGGCGGCCTCGGCGACGTCCCGCCAGTCCCGGTCCGCGACCACGACGGCGCGGCCGGCATCGGTAGTGACGCGTCGAGCCTCGGACAGGGCGCCCTCGACGAGGTCCTCGAGGCGGTGCGTCTCGATCTTCGACTGGCGACCGTAGGGGGCGTCGAAGACGACGCCAGCCACCGAATCGGCGCGGAGCGGGTGGCGGGTGGCGTCGGCCCGGGCGACGTGGAACCCGGGCTCGTCGGCGCCGAGGAAGTGGTCGAGGTTCTTGTGGGTACCACGGACCATCTTCGGCTGGGCGTCGGTCCCGACAGGGATGGCGCCGACGAGTCCGGCCTCGATGAGGACGCCGCCGGTTCCACACATCGGGTCGAGAAGGCGGTCGCCGGGGCTGCCCGGAGCGCCAGGGTCGACCCGGGCGAGGTTCACGAGCGCACGGGCGAGGAGGGGGTCCATGCTCCCGGGCTGGAAGAACGGTCGGTCGGTCGGTTTGCGGTCGCCGAAGTCCCGGATTGATTCGGCGACGAGCCAGCCCAGGATGCAGGTGTCGTCGGAGAAGCAGGCCCGGAGTTCGTAGTCGGGGTCGTCCAGGTCGATGGCGAAGTCGCGCTCGAACAGGACGCTGCCGAGGGCGCGCTCGGCCGCCTGGGTGTCGACACCCGTCGTCTTCCGGACGTCGCGGGCGCGGACGGCGACAGTGGTGGGGGTACCGTCGTCCTGTTCGTCGGGGATATCGAGGTCCGCGGCGTTGAGGGCGACGGTGGCGTCGTCGACTGAGGCGTCCGACTTCGCGATGATGCGGCTCGCGCGGTGGGTGTAGGCGAGCCGGCGAACGCGGGCCTGGTCGAGGGCGCGCGCGGTCGCGAGGCCGGGCTCGACGACCGAGACGTCGGCCCCCTCGGTCGCGACGACGGCCTCCGCAGCGGCGAACGCGTCGTCGTTCCCCCCGAGTTCCAGGCAGTACACGTCCCCGAATCCGGGTGGTTCACCCTTCAGCCCACCGGTATTTGAGGCACAGATGTCGGGACTACCAACCTTTATAAACCTTAAATACGAGACTTAAGTCGTACGATGACCGACCCCAAGGAAACCATCAACATTGAAAACGTGGTCGCGTCGACTGGTATCGGCCAGGAGCTCGACCTGCAGAGCGTCGCCATGGACCTCGAGGGCGCAGACTACGACCCCGAGCAGTTCCCAGGCCTCGTCTACCGAACGCAGGAACCCAAGTCCGCCGCGCTCATCTTCCGGTCCGGCAAGATTGTGTGCACGGGCGCGAAGTCCACCGACGACGTCCACGAATCCCTGGAGATCGTCTTCGATAAGCTCCGCGAGCTCAACATCGAGGTCGAGGAGGAGCCCGAGATCGTCGTCCAGAACATCGTGACGAGCGCCGACCTCGGCCGCCAGCTCAACCTGAACGCGATCGCCATCGGCCTCGGCCTCGAGAACATCGAGTACGAACCCGAGCAGTTCCCCGGCCTCGTCTACCGCCTCGACGACCCCGACGTCGTCGCACTCCTCTTCGGCAGCGGGAAGCTCGTCATCACCGGCGGCAAGCAGCCGGTCGACGCCGAACACGCGGTCGACAAGATCGTGTCCCGGCTCGAGGACCTCGGCCTCCTCGAATAGATAACCCTACGCGGCTCCAGTCAAAGTCAGGGGCATGGTCACCCACGTCGACCCGGTCGTCCCCGTCCGCGCGGTCGACCCGGTCGTCCTCGCACAGTCAGTCGACCCGGCAGCCGGCACGCTCCTCCAGTACGCCGGCACGTTCGTCCTCGCAACACTCTTCTACGCCATCACGGCCCACGTCGCCGCGAGGTTCGTGCTCGGGGTGACACCATTGAAGCTCGCGCTCGGCGTCGGCGTCGCCCCCGCGCTCGCGAGCATCCTCCTCCAGCAGTACGGCTTCCTCGTCGTCGCACCGGCCGCGCTACTCCTCGACTTCGCCGCGTTCCACGCGCTCTACCGGATCCGATTCCGGACGGCCGCCATCGTCGCCATCATGCACTTCACCGTGAGCGTCATCGTCGGCGTCGCACTCTCGTTCGTGCTCGCGCTGGTCCTCGCCTGAGCGCCGAAGAATCAGTCGACGAGGCGCTCGATCTCGGTCACGAGGATACCCGACGCGCCCTCCTTCTTGAGCTCGTTGATGGTCTGGAAGACGTCGCGCTCCTCGACGACGGCGTGGACGGCGACGACGTTCTCCTCGTCCACGTCGAGCACCGTCGGTCCGCCGAGCCCGGGGATGACGTCCTCGATGGCGTCGAGGTTGTCCTGGGGTGCATTGAGCATGAGATAGCGCTTCCCGTCCGCAGCGAGCACGGACGACAATGCCATCGAGAGCTGCTCGACCTTCTCCGAATCCGCGACGTCGTCGCGGGCGAAGAGGTGGACGCTCGACTGCAGGACCTCGTCCACGACCGCGAGCCGATTCACCTTGAGCGTCGTCCCGGTGCTCGTGATGTCCACGATGGCGTCCGCCATGTCGACGTGCGGCGTGAGCTCTGTCGCGCCCGAGACCTCCACGATCTCCGCGTCCACGCCCTGGTCGTCGAAGTAGTTCCGCGTGATCGTCGGGAACTCCGTCGCGACCACCTTCCCCTCGAGGTCAGCGGCGGCCGTGATGTCGCCCTCCTCCGGCGCCGCGAGGACGAGCCGACACCGCCCGAACGCCAGGTCCAGCAGGCTCTCGACGTTCTCCACGCCGGACTCCCGGACCTGGTCGAGGCCCGTGATGCCGACGTCTGCCGCCCCATCCGCCACGTACTCCGGGATGTCGGCGGCGCGCGCGAACAGGACCTGGATGTCCGGGTCAACCGTGTTCGCGTACAGCTGCCGGTCCGCCCCGGATTCCACCGATAGGCCCGCGCGCTCCAACAACGCCAACGACGGGTCGTGTAAGCGACCCTTGTTCGGCACAGCGATTCGCATTCTTGGACGGTGGTAGGAGAGGCGACGTGTTGCCTCTTTCCCTCCGGGCAGAGCAGGTTTCGACGGCAGGCTAGTCACTCGCTCCGGTTACGGCTCCTCGAAATCCCTCGCGGCTTTCGTGCACGCTCGCCCTTTCAGTCCGCCAGGACCGCATCCGCACGCCATCGGTGGCCCGAGAATCGCACCACCTAACACACGCACCGCCGAATCTCATGGCATGACCGACACGCTCCGTATCACCGGCGGACGCGTTCTGCAACCCGACATGACCGTCGAGCAGGGCGACGTGCTCGTCGACCAGGACGCGGGCACCATTCTCGAAGTTGGCGACGTCGATGAGGGGGCCGGCGACGAGTCGCTCGACGCCGAGGGCGGCGTCGTCATGCCCGGGCTCGTGAACGCCCACACCCACGTCGCGATGACCCTGCTTCGGGGGTACGCCGACGACAAACCCCTCGAATCCTGGCTGCGCGAGGACATCTGGCCGGCCGAAGGCGAACTCACCCCTGAGGACGTTCGCGTCGGCGCCGAACTCGGCGTCCTCGAGATGATCAAGGGCGGGACGACGGCGTTCGCGGACATGTACTTCCACGTCCCCGAGATCGCCGACGTCGTCGACCGGGCGGGCGTTCGCGCACGGCTCGGGCACGGCGTCGTCACCATCGGGAAGGACGAGCGCGATGCACACGACGACAACGAGGAGAGTATCGCGATCGCGGTCGAGTACGACGGCTACGCAGACGACCGCGTCCAGACCGCGTACATGCCCCACAGCCTCACGACCGTCGGCGAAGGCTATCTCCGGGACTACGCCGCGCAGGCCCGCGAGCACGGCGTCCCCGTCCACTTCCACGCGAACGAGACCCGGGACGAAGTCGAACCAATCGTCGAGGAGCGGGGCGAGCGACCCCTCGAGTACGCCGACGACCTCGGCCTGCTGACGGACGAGGACTTCGTCGCGCACGGCGTCCACACCGACGACACGGAGATCGACCTGCTCGCGGCCCGCGGTACCGGCGTCATCCACTGCCCCGCCTCGAACATGAAACTCGCGAGCGGGATGGCACCTATCCAGGAGATGCGCGACGCCGGCGTCACCGTCGGCATCGGCACCGACGGGGCCGCATCGAACAACGACCTCTCCGTCTTCGACGAACTCCGGGACGCCGCGATGCTCGGGAAACTCGCCGCTGACGACGCCAATGCGGTGCCCGCCTCGGCCGCCGTCAAGATGGCCACGGCGGGCGGCGCGGACGCCATCGGCCTGCCCGGTGGCCGACTCGCCGAAGGCGAGGCCGCCGACATCGCCGTCGTCGACTTCACCGCCCCGCACCTCACGCCCGTCCACGACCACGTCAGCCACCTCGCTTACGCCGCAACCGCCGGCGACGTCCGCCACACGGTCTGCGACGGCCAGGTGCTGATGCGGGATCGCGAGGTCCAGACGCTCGACGAGGACGCTGTACTCGAACGGGCTGCGGAGGCGGCAGCGGGCGTGGCGGCGCGGGCTGAGTGACGGAGCGGCAGCGGTTCTCCGACTCAACGTTCAAGCCGGCTCGGCGCCGATGAATGGACGAACGCCCGCTGCCGTTCCGACGGCCGGGCAGCTAACCATGGACACCGACACCCAGCGCGAGCGCGCCCGGCGTTTCCGCGACCTGCACACCGACGCGACCGACGGACCGTTGCTCCTCGCGAATTCGTGGGATGCCGCGAGCACGATCATCTACGAGGCCGCCGGGATGGCCGCCGTCGGCACCTCCAGTGCAGGTATCGCCGCCGCCCACGGCGTCCCCGACGGCGAACACCTGTCCCGCGACGAGATGCTGGCCGCAGTGGAACGCATCGCGAACAGCGTCGCCATCCCGGTGAGCGCCGACATCGAAGCCGGCTACGGCGAGTCTCCAGAAGCGGTCGCCGACACGGTCGCCGCGACCATCGATGCCGGCGCAGTCGGCGTCAACCTCGAGGACGGCACCGACGACCCAGACGCCCCCCTCGTCGACGTCGACCACCACACAGCGAAGATCCGAGCCGCCCGCGAGGCCGGCGACGCGACCGACGTCCCGCTCGTGATCAACGGTCGGACCGACGTGTTCTGGCGGTCGGTCGGCGACGAGACCGACCGGCTCGACCGCGCCATCGAGCGAGCGAACGCCTACGCCGCGGCGGGAAGTGACTGCCTCTTCGTTCCCGGCGTCACCGACCCCGACGTCATTGGGGCGCTGGTCGACGGTATCGACGGTCCGCTGAACGTCCTCGGCGGACCGGGCGCCCCGTCGGTCCCCGAACTGGGTGACCTCGGCGTCGCACGTGTGAGCGTCGGATCCGGACCGATGCGGGCGACGCTCGGAACGCTCCAGGACATCAGTCAGGAGCTCCAGGCGACGGGAACGTACGACGGGATGACGAACGCGATTCCCTACGGCGAGCTCAACGAACGCCTCGCGGCGTCACTTGACCGACAACGAGACTGACCCCGGTTCGCCATCGCGGCGGGAGTCTCGTCCCACAGTGACGTAACAGGTTACTGGCTGAATATCAGCGAGCGGCGACTGCCCTTTTTATGCAACCGCCTGAACTAGCAGGTGCGGCATGCCGCCGCCATCGGAGTGCGGGGTGTCACCCCTCCACCCCGAACTCCACCCCGTCCTCGTATTTTCCGGCGAATCTATCGCCACCAGCGCACCGAGGTCGCGTTCCTGCTTCGGTAGTGTTTTGCGTCGCGTCCGCCGTATTCGACGTATGACCGCCGCACCCATCAGCGACCGGCTCGACGACGTCGAGTCGGCTGCCGCCGAAGGCCGGAAGAAGATCGACTGGGCGCTCGAACACATGCCGATCCTCACCGCGCTCCGGGAGGACTTCGCCGATGACCAGCCGTTCGCCGGGCAGACCATCGGGATGGCGCTCCACGTCGAAGCCAAGACCGCGGCACTCGTCGAAGTCATGGCCGAGGCCGGCGCCGAGGTCGCCATCACGGGCTGCAACCCGCTCAGCACGCACGACGATGTCAGTGCCGCGCTGGACGCGCACGACGACATCACGAGCTACGCCGAACACGGCATCGACGACGAGCAGTACTACGAGGCCATCGACGCCGTCATCGACCACGAACCCACCATCACGGTCGACGACGGCGGCGACCTCGTCTTCCGCATCCACGAGGAGTACCCCGAACTCATCGACGACATCGTCGGCGGCACCGAGGAGACCACGACGGGCGTCCACCGGCTTCGCTCGATGGACGACGACGGTGCCCTCGACTACCCGATGTTCGCCGTGAACGACACCCCGATGAAGCGCCTGTTCGACAACGTCCACGGCACCGGTGAGTCCGCGCTCGCGAACATCGCGATGACGACGAACCTCTCCTGGGCGGGCAAGACGGTCGTCGTCGCGGGCTTCGGCTACTGTGGCCGCGGCGTCGCCAAGAAAGCCCACGGGCAGGGCGCGAAGGTCGTCGTCACCGAGATCGACCCACGGCTCGCCCTCGAGGCGCACATGGAGGGCTACGACGTGATGAGCATGGACGAGGCCGCCGCCGAGGGCGACGTCTTCGTCACCACCACCGGTAACCGCGACATCATCACCGAACGCCACTTCGAGGAGATGCAGGACGGCGTCGTCCTCGCCAACGCCGGCCACTTCGACGTCGAGATCGACCTCGTCGCGCTCGACGACATGGCCGAAAGCACCCGGGAAGTCCGGGACGGCGTCCAGGAGTATCGCCTCGACGACGGCACCCGCATCAACGTCCTCGCCGAGGGCCGCCTCGTCAACCTCGCGAGCCCCATCAGCCTCGGCCACCCCGTCGAGGTCATGGACCAGAGCTTCGGCATCCAGGCCGTCTGCGTCCGCGAACTCGTCCAGCACGCCAGCGACTACGACGACGGCGTCCACGACGTCCCCGACGAACTCGACAAGGAGATCGCAGAGATCAAGCTCGACGCCGAGGGCATCACGCTCGACACCCTCACCGACGCCCAGGAGGAGTACATGGGCTCCTGGCGTCATGGCACGTAGAGCAACTCAAATGCAGCCAGCGGCCCGCTAGCGGTCGAATTCCTCCACGCGCTCCTCGATTCTATCCTCGGGGTTCGGCGGTCTCGCCGCGAGAAATCCGACCACCATCATCGCGATTCCCGCCCAGAAGACCAGCGTTTCGCCCTGGAAGATGCCGTAGGCGATGATCGGGAACCCGAACAGAAACCCAAGCACACCGAAGACGACCCGGTGGTGCTGCATTAGGTTCTCCATACACCCCCATTCGTGTAGTATCATCTAACTGTTCTGGTGAGGGTTCAAATACCATGACGAGGCGAGAAAACCCATGCCCTGAATAGTGTGGTGGGTCGGCCTCGCGAAACGGCATTCCACCGGCCCACCACAGGAAGCGGACTGCCTGTACGCCAGCCTCGACAGCCGCGGCCACGAGAATCGCCCGGGAACGATTCGAAGTGTCGGCGTCGGTCGAGGACAGCAGGGACCAATCAGCGAGCGTTGGCGTTCGACGCAGCCGGCAATCGAGACCAGTGAAGCACCCGGGGAGCAATAGCGTTCGACACCAGTGCCGGGTGGGACTGGAAGGGGCTCGACCTGTCGCGCTCGTGTGGTCGTCTCAGCGGGCCCTATCCGCGGCGACGATAGGAGCCGCGGATATCCCGGTGAGCGACCGCGACAGGTCGAGGGGCTTCCCTACGTCGAAGGCTGCGGGAAGGTCCTGGTAGATGGTTGAATCTCCCCGCAGTCGGCTGATTTATACGCGCCCGGTCCAAGCAGTTCGTAGATGCCGAGCAACCAGAAGGGGAATCGTCGGGAGCGCGAGCTCGTCAATCGGCTGGACGAGTCCGGGTTCGCGGTGATGCGGGCGCCGGCGAGCGGGAGTGCGACCGAGCGAGAGCTTCCGGACGTGCTCGCGGGAAACGGCGAGGTGTTCTACGCGATCGAGGCGAAGTCGAGCAGCGGGCGGCCGATCTATCTGACGGCCGAGGAGGTGGAAGCCCTGGTCTACTTCTCGCAGAATTTCGGCGCGAAGCCCCGGATTGCGGCCCGGTTCGACCGTGAGGACTGGTACTTCTTCCATCCGGACGACCTGCACAAGACGCCGAAGAACTATCGCGTGAAGAAGGAGAAAGCGCTGGAGGACGGTGAGACGATCGAGGACCTCTGGGTGGACGAGTCCGAGACGGACGAGACGGAAGAGCGGCTCGCGCAGGTCCTGAACGCGGTCGCGCAGGGCGCGATCTCGGTGGAGGACGCGGTCGCGATGCTGGGCTGAGCACCGGGCTCCGCGGCCGAACCAGGCCGACCGCGGCTTCGAAGTGTTTTTCCCCGGCGGATTGGTTCTTCAGTGTATGATTGTCGAGCGCGAGACGCTGATCGAGGCCGGGGCTGCGCTGGTGTCGGTCGCGATCTTCGTGGCTATCTTGATCGTCGGTGCAGGGCAGGGTGGCGGGGGCCTCGACCAGACCGGCGCCTACACCATCGTCGGTGGCATCGCGGCGTTCGTCGTGGTGATGACGATCGTCGGCTACTGGCTGTCCACGCGCCAGTAGAGAACGGTAGCGCCACATAGCGAGTCAGGCGTCGGCTTCTTCTGCGTCCGCGTCGCGGTCGCGCCAGTCCTCGAGGTCGTCTTCGTCTGCGTCGTCGAGCTTGACCTCGTAGTAGGAGAGCGGGTGGTTGATGTTGTCGCAGAGGTCGTCGGGGTTGACGCAGTCGCCGTAGGCCTTCATCGTCGCGCAGCTCGGGGCGGTGTACTCGGTCGGGCTGGTGTCACCCCGGATGTGGTCGGTCTGGTAGCGCGTCATGTCCTCGCCGAACCCGGGGTTCACGGAGTAGATGTCCACGATCTCGTCGGTCGAGAGCCCGATGTTCGCGAGGAACGCGGTGATGGCGAACCGGGAGTGATGTGGGAGGTGTTCGCCGCGCTGCACCTGGTCGAGGAGGTGCTGCATGCAGGGCGGGAAGAGCTCGGGGACGACGGTGTCGATCTCCCGAGTGAGGTCGAGGTCCGAGAGCACGTCGCGGACGCGGTCGGCGGGCGCCTCGAGTTCGCGCGCGATCTCATCCGGGACGGAGAGCGGGAGGCCGTCGTGGACGCGGTTCTCGACGGCGGCCTGGAGGAGGCGGTCGAGTTCGTCGCCCGAGACCGGTACGCGACCGTCGCGGAGGCGGCGGTTGACGAGTCGCCAGTCGTCGTGCCGGAGCCCCGAGGCGAGCTGGAGGTACGTCTCCACGTCGACGTCGAACCCGTCGTCCGTCCGGGTCTGGACGTGACTCTCGAGGTCGAACTCGCGGAGGACGTCGTCGCGGTCGACCGTGCCCCGGTCGCCGACGCTCTGGAGTTCGGTGTCGTCGGTGAAGTCGACGCCGAACTTCTCCGCGGCTGCCGCGGCCTCCGCCTGGGCGTACCGCCGCACCAGGACGTTCTCGTTCACGACGGACACGAGGACTCGTGAGACTGGATAGGAGAGGAGTTCGACGCGGTCGCTTCGCGCGCGCTCCCCGATAGTGCGGTCCTCGAGGGCGCTGGTGACGCGGTCGAGCGCCCGCTGGACGACCTCGTCGTCACTCGCGACGACGTCTGCGAGGTCGACCCCGGCTTCGGCGACGGCCTGACGGGCGTCGGCGAGGAACGGATAGCGGGCGTGCCGCGGCTTCATCGAGTCAGTCCTTGCGGGTGGATGCCGATAAAGGCCCCGTTCGGCCCGGCCGGCGAATCCCTCAAGACCCTCGGTGCGTACCTTGAGGTATGCGAGTCGCCCCGGGCGCGAAGCAGTACGCCCTGCCACCGTTGATCGCTGCCGCACCGGCGTTCTTGCTGTCGCCGACCGTTGGGACGGCGTGTTTCGCGCTTGCGGTGTTCGTCGTGTGGTTCCACCGTGACCCCGAGCGCCAGGTCCCGGACGAGTCTGGTGCGGTCGCGCCGGCACACGGGACGGTTTCGGTCATTCGGGAGGAGGCCGATGGTCGGTGGCGCGTGGGCGTCTACATGAGCGCCCGCGACGTGCACGTGAACCGCGCACCGTTCTCCGGGACCGTGGAGTCGGTCGACCATCGTCCTGGCGGCCACAAGCTCGCGTTCGACAAGGATTCGGAGCACAACGAGCGCGTCGTCGTCGACTTCGGCGACTACCAGACCGTCCTCATCGCTGGTGCGTTCGCGCGCCGCATCCACCCCTACGTCGAAGCTGGCGAAACGGTGGCGCGCGGGGACCGTATCGGGCACATCAGCTTCGGAAGCCGGGCGGACGTGGTCCTCCCACGGGAGTTCTCGCGGGACGACATCCGGGTGGCTGAGGGCGATGCGGTCGTGGCCGGGGAATCGATCGTTGCGGCGAAACGTTGACCGGCGACGAAACTTCTGCGGGGGTTGAGACGTGAGAACGGGAGAAGTATCGTCGCTCTAGTCGGACTGGATGCGCGGTGCGAGCATGAACGTGACGCGGCCCTGGCCTTCGGCGATGTCGAAGTGGAGTTTGACGGGGTACTCCTGGCCGAGGTCCATCGCGACTTCGGCGTCCTTCGGGAGCGCTTTCTCCATGTCCTTGAGATAGTCGAGGCTGAACAGGGAGTGGGCGTCGCCGGCTTCGAGGTCGATGAGGTCGTCGCGGGTGAGTTCGAGGTGGACGTCGTCGGTGTCGCCCTGCGCGTCGACGTAGAAGTGTTCCTCCGTAGCGTCGACACCGAGCGCGATGTGGTCGGAGACCATGTCCGCGGCCTTGACGGCGCGCGAGATGTCGGCGCCCTCGATGACGATGCGAGCGGGGAGGTCGAGGTCGGGGAGTTCGGGTTCCTGCCGGATACTGTCCGGGTCGATGAGCGCGAGCGTGTACTCGAGCCCATCGATCTGGATGTGGAGTTTCCGGGTCTCCTCGTCGAGTTCGAGCTGGACGAGCTGGCCTTTGTCCGCCATCCCGGCGATATCCTCGAGTCTGCTGAGGTTGACGCCGATGAGGCCGCCGTCGGCTTCGTAGGATTCGAACGCGCTGGCGTCGAGCTCCAGGTCGACCATGCCGACGTTGGCGGGGTCGACCGCCCGGATCTCGATTCCGTCCTCGTTGAGGTGGATCTTACATTCGTCCACCAGCACGCTCACGGAGTCGAGAGTGGTACGGAGCGTGTCGGCGTCCACGATCGCCTTGAACATCTTGGGCAGTTGTACGGGAACCCCGGATAAAAAGACACGCGGTTCGCGCGTGCGAGCGGCCGAGCGACCCCGGGGCGCTGCGGCGCGAGCAGGGACTCGTTCGGCGACTGCGCCCGTCCAGGTCACGGGCCGGCACACGCTGGGTCGTATCCGGAAGGGACGCCGCACCGTCACCCCGTGTATTCGGCTTAATTCGGCTGAAATCGGACGGTAGCGGCGTTGACGGACCTGGTCGTTGATATGGCCTGGGGCGGAAGGGACGCGTGCAACAATGGCTCGAACAGTACACGCAGTCGCGATGACAGTCCTCCTCCTGCTCGCCGGGTGTGCCGGCAGCGTGCCGGCGCTCGACGGAAGCGGCGGCAGCGGCGATGCCACACAGACGGGTCGGATGAACTTCTACGTGAGCGACGAGCAGAACGCGATCGGTGACTTCGAGCACCTGAACGTCACCGTGACGGCGGTCGCGTTCCAGCACGCGAACGCCAGCGCCGATGGTGCTGCCGAGGCAACGACCGACGGCAACGAGACGGACGGTGACGCATCTGGCGATGCGTCTGCGAACACGTCCACGGAGACGTACTCGCGGGCCGAGGTCCAGGACAAACAGGCGTCCGAGGACTGGGTCGTGCGGGACATCGACAACCGGTCGGTCGACCTGACGACGCTGCAGGGTGCGAACGCCACGATGCTCGCGGACTTCGACGTGCCCGCGGGCGACTACGAGACGGCGATGGTGTACGTCAGCGACGTGAACGCCACCCTGAAGTCCGGGCAGCAGGTCGACGTGAAGCTCCCAAGCGAGAAGCTCCACGTGAACAAGCCGTTCACGGTGGGTGACGGCGAGTCGGTCGACTTCGTGTTCGACATGACCGTCGTGGAGAAGGGGAACAGCGGTGGCTACAACCTGAAGCCGGTCGTCGCCGAATCCGGGACGGACGTCGAGATCCGGGACGTTGGAGCGGCCGACGACGATGACGACGGCGACGAGGCGTCGCTGAAGGCGTCCTTCGTCGGGAACGTCTCCGCCGGCGAGGAGGCGACGCTCCGGGTGACGAACGCGACCGGCGAGCCCGTCGAGGGCGCCGTCGTCGAGGTGAACGGCGAGGTCGTCGGTGAGACGACCGCCGACGGCGAGATCGCATTCCAGGTCCCCGACGAGGACGTCGAGATCGAGATCGAGGGCCAGAACGAGGCCGAACTCGAGTTCGAGGGGTCGGTGCGCGACCTCGCCACTGGCATCTTCAGCGCGGGCGCTGACGACACCGACGACGGTAGTGACGACTCGAACGACGGGAACGCCGACGACGGTAGTGACGACGCGGACGATGCGAAGGACAGCGATGACGACGCAGACGACGATGCCGAGAACTCCAGCGACGACGAGTCGGTCGAGCTTGCGGCCGCGTTCACCTCGAACGTCCAGGCCGGTGAGAACGCGACCGTCGCCGTGACCGACGGTGCCGGGAACCCCGTCGAGAACGCGGTAGTCGCGGTCGACGGTGACGTTGTGGGAGAGACGGACGCGAACGGTGAGCTGACGTTCGCGGTGCCGAGTGACGCCGACGACGTGGACGTCGTCATCACGAAGGGTGACGCCGAGGTCGAACTCGACACCGAGGTCGCCGCGGCGGCAACCGCATAACCCGAGCCACGAACTCGTCCCGCCGATTGCGCGACCGTTCGGTATCGATCCTTTCGTTTCTGGCGCTGCCACGTAGTCACCCCGACGGAGAACCGGCCGCCGACTCGGCGTCAGTACACCGTGCCGAGGAAGTCGCGGAGGACGGTCGTGAAGGGCGCCGGTTCGCGAACGGGGCGATGGTGGTCGCCGTCGAGCCAGTCGACCGCTGCGTCGACCCGGTCCGCCAGCCGCTCGACGTGCTCGGCGGCGGGTTCCTCGGTGCCGTGGACGAGGTGTACTGGCCCGTCGTAGCGCTCGACGAGCGGCCAGGTATCCTGGAACGCGGTGGCCCGCATGGCGGTAGCCGTCCCCCGTAGCTCCGGGCGGGTGTCGACGTCCGGGGGTGGTGTCTGTGCCGGCGAGCGGTCCTCGAAGCGAGCCTCGTATCGGCCACATAATGGGCCGACGTGTGAGGCAGCGCCGAGCAGGACGGAGAGCGGGACGAACGCAGCTGAGAGGACGAGCATCCGTGGCGCGCGCCAGTCGTACGCACTCCCGGCGAGCACCAGGCCGTCGACGCGGTCGGCGTGCGCGGCGGCGGCCCGAATCGCGACGTACCCGCCCTGCGAGTGTCCGGCGAGGACGGCGGGTCCCGCTTCGTCGAGGATGTGTCCGACGTCGTCGACTGCGCGCTCGAACGAGAACGACGCGTCGGGATGACGGCCGTGTCCCGGCAGGTCGACCGTGACGACGCGGTAGTCGGGCGTGAGGCGCTCCACGTGTGGTGTCCAGGCGTGGCGGGATTCGCCAGCGGGGTGGAGGAGGATGAGCGTCGGGGACGACACGGGGCCGGCGGTGTGTGCGTAGCTCAGCACAGGTCGACCTCGCCGAAGGGCCGGCAAAAGCCCGATGGAATCGATGTCGCGCGTCGCTGCCACGATGGCCCAAGAACGCGAGTGTCCGGAACGAAACCACCTTCCCATCGGACGTCCTCTTCGGGGTATGAGCAACGACGACAGACTGACCGTGGCTGACGTGATGACGACGCCCCTGGAGACGATTGCGGAGAAAGCGACCGTGCAGGAGGCGGCGCGGCGGATGCGGAACAAGAACTTCAACGCCCTCGTCGTCCCGACGAATCCCCGGGGCATCATCTCGAGTACGGACATCCTCGATGCCGTGGCGAAGGGCCGGGATACGTCGTCCCTGACCGTCGGCGAGATCATGACGCAGGACGTCGAGACGGCGTCGCCAGACATCTACCTCGAGGAGGTCGCGGCGATGATGACGACGTACGGCATCAAGCATCTGCCCGTCGTGGACGGCGACTACGTCGGCATGATCTCGACGAGCGACCTCGCCGAGCACATGGGATAGTCCCGCCCAGCGGACCGAAGACCCGGCCCGCAGCATCACGAGAAACCCGGAGCGAAGGGCGTTTACGGCCGCCCGACCTATCCTCGCCAATCAGATGTCGCGGAAGGACCACTACTACAACAAATCGAAGCAGGAGGGGTATCGCGCGCGGTCGGCGTACAAGCTCAAGCAGCTGAACGACGAGTACAGCGTGGTGAATCAGGGGAACAGCGTCGTCGACCTCGGTGCGGCGCCGGGCGGCTGGATGCAGGTCGCCGCCCAGGCCGTGGGCCAGAACGGGTCCGTCGTCGGCGTGGACCTCCAGCGCATCAAGGACTTCGACGGCGACGACATCGTCGCGGACGTCTCCACCGTCCGCGGCGACATGACGGACGAGGACACCCGGGAGCGCGTCAAGGAGGCGGTCGGCGGGCACGTCGACGTCGTCATCTCCGACATGGCGCCGAACATGACCGGCGAGTACAACCTCGACCACGCCCGCAGCGTCCACCTCGCCCGGCAAGCCCTGGAGACCGCGAAGGAGCTCCTCGGCGAGGGCGGGAACTTCGCCGTGAAGGTCTTCGAGGGCCCCGACATGAAGCAGTTCCGCGAGGACGTCGCGAAGGACTTCGCCTTCAGCACGACCACGAGCCCCAAGGCGTCCCGCGAATCCTCAAGTGAACTTTACGTCGTCGCCAAGAACTTCCTCACCGGTCCCGTCCGGGAGGGCGATATCGTCGACGTCGAGATCGAGGACGTCGGCGACGAGGGTGACGGCATCGCGAAGATCGACGGCTTCACCATCTTCGTGCCGGACACCGAGGCCGGCGACGAGGTCGAAGTGCGGGTCACGGACGTGAAGCCCCGGTTCGCGTTCGGGAAGAAGCGCGACTAGGTCGAGCGTTCGGCTGTTCCTGCGTCAGGTCAACGACCCTTCGAACGTGTCCTCACCCACTCCCCGAATCGCGGCGACGGCGGCGTAGACGAACGGCGTGTCGACGACGGCGATGACGAGTTTTGCGATGTACTGGCCGAGGATGATGCTCACGATGGCGCCGAGGGCGTAGGGCTGGGCGTTCCCGAGGATGGTCGGGGCGACGGCGAACGCGACGACGGTGAAGATGACGGTGTCGATGAGCTGGCTCGTCATCGTTGAGCCGACGTTCCGGAGCCAGAGGTAGTCGGGGCCGGTGCGGGCGCGGATCCAGTGGAACGCGAGCACGTCCCAGTTCTGGCTCACGAGGTAGGCGAGGAGGCTCCCGATGACGATGTTCGTGGCGGGCGAGAGCACGGCCCCGAACTGGCCGGAGAACTCGCTCATGCCGGGAATCGGGGCGGGCTGCCAGGCGATGGTGAGGCCGACGAGCCCGAGCATCACGAAGTTCATGAAGAAGCCCACGTTGACGACGGTGCGGGCGAAGCGTTTGCCATAGAGTTCGCTGATGCAGTCCGACGCGAAGAACGTCACCGCGTACGCGAGGGTCCCGCCAGGGAACACGAGGAGCGCGCCCACGATGGGGAGCGAGACCGGGAGTGGCTGGGCGAGCTGTTTCGCCGAGATGATCTGCGCCGTCACCAGCGCGGAGACGAAGAGTCCGATGAGGGCGACGCGTCCGATGTCCGCGTGCTGGTAGCCGGTGGTTCCCGACGCCGCCGTCTCGCTACTCATCTGCGTCCTCCAGGCGGCCGTGGCGTTCGTCGATCTCGTCGAGGATGTCGAGCGTCTTCCGGAGGCTCGCGCGGATGGCGTCGCTCCGGTTCACGAACTTACCATCGTCGCCGACGTGCTCGTCGAGGTCGGCAAGCAGCTCCCCGGGCACGTCCACGCTTATCTTGGGCATACCCCAGTCTTAGTGAGGTAATACTAAGCGGCTTCGGTCGGGGGTCGCGAGGGGGTGAGCTCGTCGGGCAGCACTACCGAGCAGCCGCGAGAAGCCCGAACGAGACGGAGCGGGCGTTCAGGTCGCGTCGGGCGTCGTCGGCTTCGGGCCGCCGAAGCGCCCACCCATGCTGATGACGGCGAGCACGGCGATGCCGAAGAGGTAGGCGAGGGCGACGGGGATGCCGATGAGGAGCATCGTGTAGAGGCTGTCGGGCGTGGCGAGCGACCCGAAGACGAACGCGCTCAGGACGGGGACGCGCCAGCGTCGGCGCATCGTCTCGTACCCGACGACGCCCGAGAAGTGCGCGAGCCACATCGTGATCGGGATCTCGGCGAGCAGCCCGATGCCGACGGTGAGGAGGAACACCATCCAGAGGAAGTTGTTCACGCGGTAGCTGATGACCATCCCGGCGCGGGCGGAGTCCGCGACGAGGTAGGAGATGATCTCGGGGGCGACGATGGAGTACCCGATGGCGCTCCCGGCGAGGAGCGCGCCGAGGATGCTGAGCCCCCAGAGGTAGACCGAGCGCCGGTCGCCCCGGATGATGCCGCGGTCCTTGAGCGCGGGCCACGCGTAGTAGAGGAGGAACGGGAGGACGGCGACGGCGGCGAACAGCGTACTGATCTTCACCTCGAAGACGAGCGCCTCGACCGGGTGGAGGGTGATGACCTGGAGTTCTTCGGGCCGGACCTCGGCCGGGAGTCGGGAGAGGAAGTCCCGTTTCACGTACCCGAGGCCGCCCTGGTAGAGCGCGCCGAACGTGACCGCGAGCACGACCATGAAGACGGCGGCCATGTGGAACAGTCGGGAGCGGAGGCTGTCGAAGATGAACGCGATGTCGTAGTAGTAGCCCCCGATGTCGTCCTCGGTCGTCTCGTCCTCCGTGAACGCGTCGAGCATCCCCGCGGTCGTGCTCGTGATCGGGTCGGAGTCCTCCGAGCCCGCAGCCCCACCGGCACCGCCAGTGCCACCCTCGGCGCCTGCTGCGCCGTCGTCTTCGAGTTCGTCCGGCGGCGTCGCGGCCTTCCGGCTCGCCTCGGCAGCGTCGAAGCGGTCGAGGATCGCCTGGGCCTTCTCCGGTTTGTCCTCGTCCATCGCCTGGCTGGCGGCCTCCAGCGCCGTGGCCTCCTCCATCTCTGCGAACACCTCCGGTGGGGCGGCGCGGACGCCCATCTCGTCGAGCCCGGAGAGGTCGATGGCGTCGGGCTCACCGAGGTCGCCGAAGTCGCCGGACTGGGCCGCCGCTGCGGCGGCTTCCACCGCGAGATACAGGACGGCGAGCGTCGCAGCGACGGTGCCGAGGACGGCTCCGACGATGATGGCGCCCGTGAGTGTCGGTTCGATCGCGCGGTACGTCGACCCGATCGCGATGAGCGCTTCGTTCGCGTAGGTGTAGAGGCCGTAGGCCGTGTAGGCGTACGCGAGTCCACCACCGATGGCGGCCCCGCCGAGGATGGTGTTCCAGCGGGCTCGCAGGACGCCGAGGAGGTCGAGGCGTTCGCTCCCCCGGCGGGCGGTGACGACGATCTTCGTGAGGTAGAGGCTGAACCCGTAGAGTGCGAGCAGCGGCATCGCCCACATGAGCTGCGTGAAGGGGTCCGGTGGCGAGAACAGCGCGCCGAACGCGAAGATGATGACGACGGCGTATCGCCACTTGTTGCGGAAGACCTCGTAGGGCACGATCTCGGCGTAGCCGAGTGACATCATCGCGAGCGGCATCTGGGCTGCGAGCGCGAAGGAGAGTGCGAGCACCGCGATGAACTGCGTCCAGTCGACGATGGAGTACATCGGCGCGAGGTCGGCGGCCATCGCGTTCCCCGCCAGGAACGTGAACATGATGGGGAAGAACAGGAAGTACGCGTAGAGCATCCCGCCGAGCCCGAGGATGCCGGACGTGAGGCCGATGCTCGCGAGCTTCCATCGCGAAACGTCGACGTCCGGCACGATGTCGCGTTCGGCCAGCGGGCCCTTCGCGTAGTAGACCAGGACGGGGAGGGCGAACACGATGCCGACGCCGAGCCCGATCTTGACCTGGAGGAGGATGACGTCGAACGGCGTCTGCGCGATGACGCTCGCGCCCTGCGCGAGCAGGTCCTGCTTCAGCTGCGGCCAGACGACCGCCCGCATCGCCATGATGGTGCCGAGCATCCCGATGACGAACGCGATGAAGACGACCTGTAACCGTTGTTGTGCGGTCCGTAGCACGACGCCGAGGCTCTCCCGGCCGGTGTTGATGGCGCGGGCGGTGTCGTCGTTGACGGGGAGCCTGGTCGAGCCGGAGCCGCTCATTCGGGTGTGGGTAACCTGCTCGCGGTTATCAATCTTTCAGTCCCGTCGCAAAAGAAAGCCTATAACGGGCGGGCAGCCAAGGTGGGCACGAGAATGGACGAGGACGTGGGTTCCGGGTCGAGAGCGACTCGGGTCGACTGGGACGCCCTGTCGACAGCCGTCGATGCGGTCGAGAGCCCCGCGTCCACCGACGAACACCGCGAACGCGCCGACGAATCCGGCGAACGCACCGCGGCGAGTGCCGACGAGAACAGCGACGAGAACAGCAACGAGAACAGCAACGAGAACAGCGACCGAACCTGGAAGCCCGGCGGCCCGAACGACCCGTTCGACGGCGAGACCGACGTCGACGGCGTGGTCGGGGAGGGGCTCGAGGACCCCGGCGAAGAGGAGGCTGCCCTCACGCCCGCGGTCGAACGTGTCGCTCCGACGCCGGCCGTAGAGCGCGTCGCACCGACGCCCGCCGTGACCCGGGTCGAGGACGACGAGGCCGGCATCGAGGAGGCGACCCCCGAGGAGGACTTCACGAGCCCCGCCGACATCGGCGAGGTCTCGGACACCATCGGCGACGAACCCCGGGAGCCCGGCCCCGCCGTCGGACAGCAGGGCCCGCCGGGCGACCAGGAGCAGCCGCTCGCCGCCCACATCGAGGAGATGGTGAAGCGCCTCGGCATCGTCGTCGCCATCGCCGGCGCCGTCTCCCTCGCCCTGTTCCCGCTCACCGGGGAGGTCATCAACTTCCTCTGGTACAGCATCCTCCCCGGCTCCGACGTCGCCGCCCCGCACGTCTACCACCCGCTGGAGTACAAGCTCACCCAGCTGAAGGTCGCCAGCCTCGGCGGCCTCCTCATCGCCCTCCCCGTCTTCGTCTACCAGACCTACCGCTTCATGCGGCCCGGCCTCTACCCCCACGAACGCCGCTACTACCTCGCCAGCGTCCCCACCAGCCTCATCCTCGGCCTCCTCGGCGTCACGTTCGCGTACTTCGTCGTCCTCCCCGCCATCATGAGCTACTTCCTCTACTACTCCCAGGAGGTCGTCACCATCGCCTTCGCCCTGGGCGCCACCTTCGACCTCATCCTCCTCCTCATGGGCTATCTCGCCGTCGTCTTCCAGATCCCGCTCTTCGTGATGCTCGCCATCATGATGGGGCTCACGACGCGCCAGTGGCTGGAGGACCGCCGCCTCCTCTTCTGGGGTGCGTTCCTCGGCGTCGCGTTCCTCTTCAGCCCCGACCCCACCGGCATGGCACCCGTCCTCGTCGCGGCCACGATGGTCGTGCTCTTCGAAGGGACGCTCCTGCTGCTCCGCTGGACGGGGCGGTAACCCGCCCTCGATAGGGCTCCCCATCCCGCCATACACCTCATAGCAGCGTTCTTGGCAGTTCGCGGGAATGGGTTCCCCATCGAGATGACGACCGAACCGGACGCGCCAGCCGGCGATGACCGTGCGACCGACGACCTGCCGGACGACCGCCAGAAAACGACCGCCAGCATCGGCGGCCAGCCGGCCAGCCCAGAAACGGGACCCATCGGCGACGCCGAGGGCCTGGAGGAGCTCACGATCCGCGCCGTCCAGTATCCGAACGGCCCGACGCGCTGCACCATGTTCCCGGACGGCCTCACCGGGATGGCGCGTCTCGAGACGTGGCTCTCCGCGAACCAGTCCATCTTCGTCGACCTCGAGGAGTGGCGGTAGTGCGGCGATTGCGGTGCGAACGCAGCGCTACAGTCAGTCCGTCGTCGGGTACTCCGTCGAGAAAACGTCCGCGACGACATCGTCGGTCGCGTCGTCAGCTGCATCGGCCTCAGCTGCCGGACTCACACTCCCCGTCCGGTAGCCTTCGAGGTCGAGCGTGACGTGGTCGAACCCGATGTCGGAGAGGTGCTCCCGGGCGGCCCGGGCGAAGTCCGGGTCGAGCGCGTGTTCGAGTTCGTCCGCCCCGACCTCGATACGCGCGAGGCCGTCGTGGTCGCGAACCCGGAACTGCTCGAACCCCCACGTCCGGAGAAGGCGTTCGGCCTTCTCGACCCGCGATAGTTTCGCCTCCGTGACCTCGAGGCCCGTCGGAATCCGGGAGGACAGGCAGGCCATCGAGGGTTTGTCCGCGACCGAGAGCCCGTAGTAGTCCGCGATCTCGCGGACCTCGTCCTTCGAGATGTCGTACTGCAGGAGTGGCGAGTACGCGTCCATCTCCTCGACCGCCCGCAGTCCGGGGCGGTGGCCCTCGCCGGGGTCGCTCGCGTTCGTGCCGTCGCAGACGACGTCGATGTCCAGCTCTCGCGCACGGTCGAACATCGCGCCGAGGCGCATCGTCCGGCAGTGATAGCAGCGCTCGCCGTCGTTCTCGACGAAGTTCGGGTCAGAGAGCTCCGAGAACTCGACGAGTTCGTGTCGGACACCGATCTCGTCCGCGACCCGCGTCGCGTCCTCGAGTTCCTCCGCCGGGAGAGTCTCGCTCTTCGCCGTGCACGCAACAGCGTCGTCGCCGAGCGCGTCGTGCGCGATCGCCGCGACGACGCTCGAATCGACGCCGCCCGAGAACGCGACGAGCACGCCGTCGAACTCGCTAAGGTCGCCGCGGGCGGCCTCGAGTTTGGCCTCGACGGACTCCTTCATTGCCCAGGGCTTCGGACGCGACGGTCTTGCGTGTGGCGGTGGCGGCACGGGCCGGTCGAGCACAGGGGGAGTGTTTTTCTGCCCCGATAGCCAACAGTCGCGCAGATGAGCCTGGAACTCGAGGACGTGCCGGGCGTCGGGGCCAAGACGGCCGACGCCCTCGAGTCGCTGGCCGACCCCATGGGCGCCATCGAGCGCGAGGACGTCGCGGCGCTCGCGGGCGCGCCCGGCATCTCGGAGGGGCGTGCCGCCCGAATCGTGCAGGGCGCCATCCGCGCCCGCCACGACGACCCCGGCGGGTTCCTGGCGACCGACCGCTCGCGGGAGATCTACGACGCCATCCTCGCACGTCTCCGGGAGCGAGCGGTGACGACGTACGGGAAGCAGCGGCTCGCGACGTTCTATCCCAGTAGCGTGGACTCCCGCATCGAGGAGGTCCAGGCGTTCGCCCGAGGAGCGATGGAGCGCGAGGTCAACGACGAGGTGCTGGCGGCTCTCGAGAACGTCACCCCGGTCAAGCATCCCCGCGACCTCCGGGTGCGGGACCGCTGCCTGGCCACCACGGACGCCGAGACGTACACGAAGGCGAAGGACGCGTTTCCAGAGTTGAGCGTCGAGATCGTCGAGGACACCCGGGGGCTCGCCGACCTCGCGCGGGGCTACTCGACGGTCGTCGCGCTCGACGAAGCGTTCACCGGCGTCGAGGTCGACGGCGACGTCCAGGTGCAGCCGAACGCGCTCGAGAACCCCGAGGCGGTGGTGCCGGAGCGCGTTCTCGCCTTTTTCGCCCGGAACCGCGACTCGATCCGGGCGGCGATTCGCGTCCACGAGGCCGCCGACCTCGACCCGGACGTCGACATCGACCGGCTCAGCGACGCCCTCGACCAGCTCGCGGACGACGGGAGCGTCGTCGGCGACGAAGAGCTGGATCGGCTCTCTGGCGCGATCGACGACCTCGACGTCTCCGTGTCCGCCGCCGAATCCGTCGCTAACGACCGTTTGAAGGACGCAATCCAGGAGCAGGACGTGACCATCGAGGGCGCCGACCTGCTCTCCCTCGTCGAACGCGGCGCGGGCGTGGACAGCCTCCTCTCCCGGGAGCTCGCGGACGAGTACGCCGACGCCGTGGCGGCCGCCCGCGAGCACCTCGTGGACGCGTTGCGGCTCGACACGGGTGAGGCCGAGGTCGCCGAGCGCGTCTTCCAGGACGAACCCACGTACCCCGTCGACCGCGACGAGGATGCGGTGAGTCGGCTCCGGGAGGACCTCGTCGCCGCCCGCGACCGCCGGGCGGCGAGGCGGAAGCAGGACATCGCGTCGATGCTCGCCGACCTCCGCGAGGGCACCGAGGCGCTCGTTCGTGACGCGCTCGACCTCGACGTCGAACTCGCGATCGCGCGATTCGCCGCCGACTTCGACTGCGTCCTCCCCACTCGGGAGGGCGACGGGTTCGCCATCGAGGCCGGACGCTCGCCGCTGCTCGACGTCGACTTCGAAGACGTGGAACCCGTGGACTACGGCGTCAACGGCGTCGCCCTGCTGTCGGGGGTGAACTCCGGCGGGAAGACGAGCACGCTCGACCTCGTCGCCGTCGTCGTCATCCTCGCGCACATGGGCCTCCCCGTTCCCGCGAAGTCGGCCAGGGTGCCCGAGATATCCGAGCTCCACTACTACGCGAAGTCCCAGGGCACCCTCGACGCGGGCGCGTTCGAGGCCACGCTCCGGGACTTCGCGAGCCTCACCGATGGTGCCGACGACCGGCTCGTCCTCGTCGACGAGCTCGAATCCATCACCGAGCCGGGTGCGTCGGCGAAGATCATCGCCGGCATCCTCGAGGAGCTCCACGAGGCCGGTGCGAGCGGCGTGTTCGTCAGCCACCTCGCCGGCGAGATCCGTGACGCCGCCGAGTTCGAGGTCCCAGTGGATGGCATCCGCGCGAAAGGACTGGAGGACGGTGAGCTCGTGGTGGACCGCTCCCCCGTGAAGGACCACCTCGCGCGGTCGACGCCCGAGCTGATCGTCGAGAAGTTGGCTGGCGAGGCGCGAAGCGCCTCGGAGAACGCGAACGGCGGTAGCCGTGCGCGAGGCGAGGCCGAGACGGGGTTCTACGACCGGTTGCTGACGAAGTTCTAGCGTGGTGACCGATCTGTGGCGTCGGCGCGCGCTGGCGGCCCTGCCCCGAACCCACCAGCTAGCGCGGTGAAAGTGAAAGTGGTCGAACCCGGGGACGGGGACCGGTTTCGGCCGCTTCACTTCCACGTCAGTTCGTCGATATTCGACAGCAAGCGGCGGCGTATCGCAGGTTTCTGTCGCGCTACCGCCCCGCAATCCGAGGTGGTTCGGGGAAGGGTTAAGTAGCTCCCGAAGCGAGGTGAAACTGATAATGGACGACCCCGACGATGGGGGGATGCTCTCGTGGGACGAGACGGTGTTCCGCGACGAGCACGTATTCGAGATCGACTACGTGCCCGAGGTGTTCCGCCACCGCGAGAGCCAGCTGCAGACCCTCCAGTACGCGCTCAAGCCGGCCGTCCGTGGGAGTCGCCCGCTCAACGTCATGGTCCGCGGCCCGCCGGGGACCGGGAAGACGACCGCCATCCAGAAGCTCTACGGCGAACTGGGCGCCCAGCCCGGCGTCCGGACCGTGCGCGTGAACTGCCAGGTCGACTCCACCCGATATGCCGTGTTCTCCCGCATCTTCGAGGCGATCTTCGAGTACGAACCACCGAGTTCGGGAATCTCGTTCAAGAAGCTGTTCGGGCAGGTCGCGGACCGCCTCGTCGAGGACGAGGAGGTTCTGGTCGTGGCGCTCGACGACGTCAACTACCTCTTCTACGAGAACGAGGCGTCCGACACGCTCTACAGCCTCCTGCGTGCACACGAGGCCCACACCGGCGCCAAGATCGGGGTGGTCGTGGTGTCCAGCGACCTCGACCTCGACGTCATCGACAGCCTCGACGGCCGCGTCCAGTCCGTCTTCCGGCCTGAGGAGGCGTACTTCCCGAAGTACGACATCACCGAGATCGTGGACATCCTCCGCGACCGCATCGAGGCCGGGTTCCGCGAGGGCGCCGTCTCCACCCGCGTCCTGGACGAGGTCGCCGAGCGCACGGCCGAGACCGGTGACCTCCGCGTCGGCATCGACCTCATGCGTCGCGCCGGCCTCCACGCCGAATCCCGGGCGAGCCCCACCGTCGAACCCGAGGACGTCGAAGCCGTGTTCGAGAAGGCGAAACACATCCACCTCTCCAGGAACCTCCGGAACCTCGCGGAGAACGAACGCACCCTCGTCGAGGTCATCGCGAACCAGAACGGCGACCGCGCCGGCGACGTCTACGAGGCCTTCCACGACCAGACCGACCTCGGGTACACGCGCTACACGGAGATCGTGAACAAGCTCGACCAGCTCGGCCTCATCACCGCCACCTACGAGAGCATGGACGGCCGCGGCCGCAGCCGGAAGCTCGAACTCGCGTACGACGAGGACGCGGTGCTAAACCAGCTCTAGAACGCGACAGGGTCGCGTGGTCCGACTCGACACCCGGTGACGGCCGGTCGCGCGTCAGGCCGCGCAGTTGTTCGCGCCCGTCTCGAGTTTGGCGCCCTCCCGGCTGCTGTCGACCTGTTCTGCACCGCTGTTGACGGCGATGACGGTCTCGTAGTTGTCGGGCTTCTCGGGGAGGTTCTCGACCATCCGTTCGACGAACTCGTCCTCGTCGAGGGATGCGAGGTCGAGGTGGTCCCGGACGGCAGCGAGGGACGCGGCAACCGGGCTGCCGGGTTCGTCGTGCGCGAAGCGCCCGTCGTCCGTCACCGTGACGTGGCCGGGGAGGATGGTCGTGTCGTCTGGCCGGTCGAGGAGGACGTCATGGAGCGTCTCGTACGCCATGCAGGCGCCACGTTCGGCCGCAGCCTCGCCGAACTCGAGCTCCGTTCGGCCGACCGAGTCGAGGAAGAGCGCGTCGCCCGTGAGGAGGGCGTCGTCGACGCGATAGGCCACCAGTTCGGACGTGTGGCCGGGTGCGGCGTGGGCCTCGATCTCGAGGCGCCCCACGGGGAGCGTGTCGCCGTCCGCTATGGCCGTGAACGCGACGTCCAGGTCGCGTTCCTCGGCACGTGCGCCGAGATAGTAGGGGACGTCGAGACGGTCCGCGAGGTCGCGGCCGCCGGAGACGTGGTCGGCGTGCACGTGCGTGTCGAGAACGCCGACGATGTCGACGTCGTGTTCGGCGGCCGCGACAACGTACTGTTCGGTGTGTCGGGTCGGGTCGACGACGACCGCCTCGCCGGCGTCCGGGTCACCGACGAGGTAGCTCAGACAGCCCTTTCCGCGGCGCTGGAACTGCACGATGGCCGCGTCGCCTGTCGTCTCGATGCGAGCCTGCTCGTAGAGTGCGTTCCAGTCCCGCATGCCGCCCTTCACGACCGACACGTCGTCGTGGCCATTCGCGTCGAGTTCGGCGGCCAGCGTCGTCGACGTCGCGCCCTTCCCACAGATGGTGACGATCCCGTCGCCGTCCGAGAGTGCAGCCACCTGCGCCGCCTGTTCGTCGTCGAGCGTCTCCGCCGGTCCGAACGGCAGGTTCACCGCGCCGGGGACGTGCCAGGACGCGTAGCTGTCCTCGGGCCGCGTGTCGATGATGGTTGGAGACGGGGCCTCGTCGTCCAGCCGCTCCGCGAACTCGCGAGCGGTGAGTTGCTCGAACATCGGTCGTCTCCACGTCGAGACTCGAACCCGAATTGTCTTGTGGGGGTTCAACCAAACGTCTCCTCGTCTCGACGGCGAGTCCACCCGGCGGCTGGGTGGACGACCGTCTCTCGGGAGTGTGTCGTCGGAAGGAGCCGGGGGATGCCACGCGACACAGTCGTCGGACGTGCCTGCACGCCGGGGTCGCTTGCTGTGCGGGACGTGGACGACAACAGGGTCGAGTCAGGCGTCGTTCATCCTGATGCGGCTGGTCGACCCGCAGGTCAGGCATTCGGTCACCCGGTAGGGCTCCCGGGAGAACGCCGCGTTCGACGAGTCCGCGTTCTCGGTCAGGAGCTCGATGACGACCTCGTGGACCTGTACGGTCCCGCAGTCGGCACAGGGCTCCTGGGTTCGGTCGGTCGGTGAGTGCGTCGTGGCCATGGGGGGATGCATCTATCGGGTATGCAGCCAGCCACCAACAGCTATGCCCCTACGTGTTTAGGGAGTTGCTGTCTGGTGGTCGCTGTCCGGGGACGGTGGCGGGGGTCACTGCCTGAGTTCCACCGAGGATCGGTCGGCGTCCTCTGACGTGTCCCCGAGCAGCCCGGCGAAGACCTTGCGTTCGGCGGCCCGCAGGTGCTCCGAGAGCGTGGGGGCGGAGATGCCGAGGGTGTCCGCGAGCTCCTCGCCGCTCGACGCGCGCGGCCACTCGAAGAACCCCGCGAAGTACGCGGTCTCCAGGACGGTCCGCTGGCGGTCCGTGAGCTCCTTCGACCACACCTGGGAGAGGCGGCTCGTCGCGTCGTCCGCGTCGGAGACCTGGCGTCGGGCGACCGGTTCTGCCTGCGGGTACTGGGCCTGGAGGGTGTCGATGACCTGGCGGACGTCGACCTCCGGCGGCAGGTGAACGAGCAGCGAGAGGTCGCGGCCCTGGAGCGTGACGTGGTCGATAGCGCCGCCGAGTGACGCGACGTCCGACATGAGTGGCGGGTCCGTCACCTGGAGCTCGAACCGGACGCCGTCCGGGTCGTCGCCGACGACGCTCACCGACTTCCAGTAGTCCGAGCGCTCCGTCATCGACTCCATCGCCGCGATGGTATCCGCGCTCGTCACGCCGTACACGAGGAACTCGTCCTCGGGGAGCGGGATGGTGTGCTCGAACGTGATGGGGGACGGCGGCACCTGCTCGAACCCGAGCGTGTCGAGGGCGTCCTCGATCCGGAACTCGAGCTCCACGACCGCGTCGCTCATGAGGGCCTGCTTGCGTTCGGCGGCCGCGATGGCGTGGCCCACGATCTCGCCGAGGTGGGCGACCACGGTCCGCTCCTCCGCCTCGAACGCATCCGGTCGGTCCGTGTAGACGTTCAGCACGCCGTAGGTGACGTCGTCGTGCGTGATCGGGATCGCCGCTGTCGACCGGAACTCGTGCCGTCGGGCGGCCGCCTGCACTGGCTCGAACGTCGACGCCTCGGGGAGCCGGCGGGCGGTCTGGACCTCACCTGTTCGAATCGCACGCTCGATCGGGCCCTCGTCGTCAGCGTCCGTCGCGTCGAATCGGATCTCCTCGTCAGCGAGGTAGTCCTCGACGCCGGCCTCCGCCCGCGCCTGCAGGGTCTGCGTCGCGGCCTCCGGCTCCCCGATCCACGCGAACGCGTAGGAGTCAGCGGCGGCGATGCGCTCGCACGTGATCTGCTCGATCTCGGGGCGCGTCGACCGGTCGATGACCGCCTCCGTGACGCCGTGCACGACCGAGTTCAGCTGGTTGAGTGCGGCGACCCGTTCGCGCTGCTGTTCGAGTCGGCGCTCGCGGCGCTTCTGGTCGGTGATGTCGTGGGTGTAGACGACGAACCCCTCGATGGTGGGGTCGTCGATGAGGTTCCGGCCGCGGGCGCGCAACACGAGCCAGGAGCCGTCGGCGTGCCGGAACCGGAACTCGGACTCCGCGCGGTAGTTCGGGTCGTCGACCATCCGCTCGAACTCCGAGATGGCGTCCTGACGGTCCTCCGGGTGGACGAACTCGAACGCGAACTCGTCGGCGAGTTCGTCGGGCTCGTACCCGAGGACGTTCCGGACGGACGGCGTGACGTACTGGATGGTGCCGGCCTCGTCCACGATGGCGTTCGCGTCGGTGGACTCCTCGATGAGCGTCTCGTACCGGGCCTGCTCGCGCTCGTGGGCCTTCCGTTCGATGGCGTGGTGGACCGACCGGATGAGGAGGTCGGGGTTGATCTCGTCCTTCACGAGGTACTCCTCCGCGCCCTGTCGGAGCGCCTCGATGCCGACCTCGCGGTCTCGGAGGCCCGTGAGCACGACGATGGGCATCGTCGGATGGGCATCGACGAGGGCCGTGAGAGTGTCGAGCCCCTGGCTGTCGGGGAGGCCGAGGTCGAGCAGGACGACGTCGATGTCCTCGGCGGCGAGCCGGTCGAGCGCGTCGTCGAGCCGGGTCTCGTGGACGAGCACGTCGTCTGACACCTCGGCGGTCTCACCGTCCGCGTCCGAGGCGTCAGCCGGCGGCCGTTCGTCCGACGACGGCCGTTCGATGCCGCCGCCGTCGCGGGCGAGCGACCGCTCGGAGAACGCCATCGCTTCTCGAAGGAGTTCGCGGATGTAGCGCGCGTCTCCGGGGTTGTCCTCGACCAGCAGCATCCGGGGGGAAGACTCGAGCGACATTGGCCTACTCTGGGTTCGGGGGGAGTTCGACGAGCGTCAACCAGAACTGTTCGAAGGACTGGACGAGCGTCACGAACTCGTCGGGGTCGATGGGCTTCGTGAGGTACGCGTTCGAGTGGTTCTCGTAGCTCTCGACGATGTCCTCCTCGGCTTCCGACCCCGTGAGGATGATGACGGGGATGCGACAGAGGTCGGGGTCCTGCTTGACGTCCTCGAGGACCTCCATGCCGTCGACCTTCGGGAGGTTCAGGTCGAGCAGCACGAGGTCCGGGCGAGGAGCGTCCTCGTAGTCTCGAACCTGGAAGAGGAAGTCCAGGGCCGCCTGGCCGTCCCGGACGACGTGCAGGTCGTTGTTGATCGCGGCGTCGTGGAACGCCTCCTCGGTGAGGCGGACGTCGCCGGGGTTGTCCTCGACCAGCAAGATATCCACCGGTTCCCCATTTCGGTGCTCAATCATCGCTTTCCTCCACTACTGGCAGCGAGCAGTAAAACGTTGACCCTTCCCCGGGTTCGGACTCGACCCAGAGCTCGCCCTCGTGTCGTTCGACGATGCGCTGGGCGAGCGCGAGCCCGATGCCGGTGCCGCCGTGCTCCTCCTGGGTGTGGAGGCGCTGGAACACCTCGAAGACGCGGTCCTGGTGCTCGGGTTCGATGCCGACGCCGTCGTCCTCGACCGCGACGACCCAGTGGCCGCCGTCGCGCTCGGCGAACACCCGGATCGACGGCGGGCCGTCGCCACTGTACTCGAGTGCGTTGCTGAGGAGGTTCCCGAACACCTGACGGAGCTGGTCGGCGTCGCCGAGCACCGCGGGGAGGTCGGTCGTCGTGACGTCGGCGTCCGTCTCCTCGATCCGGACCTGGTAGTCGGCGAGCACGGAGTCGACGACGGACTCGAGGTCGACCGGCTCGAATGGGTCGCCCCGGGTCTCGACCCTGGAGTACTTGAGGAGGGCGTCGATCATCTCCCGCATCCGTTCTGCGCCGTCGACCGCGTAGTCGAGGAACTCCTGCCCCTCGTCGTCGAGGAGGTCCTCGTAGCGGCGTTCGATGAGCGAGAGGTAGCTCGACACCATCCGGAGGGGCTCCTGGAGGTCGTGGGAGGCGGCGTACGCGAACTGTTCGAGGCGCTCGTTCGACTCCTCGAGTTCCGCGACGAGCGCCTCGAGCTGGGCGTTGTAGCGTTCGCGCTCGATGGCGTCGGCGAGGATGGTCGCGACGCTCTGGACGAAGTCGACGTCCTCCTCGCTGAAGGTGCGAGGGTCGGCGTCGTGCGTCTCCAGGATGCCCCAGGGGTCGTCGAACGGCCCGATGATCGTGCTGATGCCGCTGGTGAGGCCCCGGGATTCGAGGAGCTCCGGGGGGTCGAACTCGTCCTGTGCGGCCATGTCGGCCACCACGACCGGTTCCTTCGTGAGCAGCGTGTAGCCGGCCTGTGAGTGCTCGCCCGTGTCGAAGGTGGTGTTCCCGACCACGGCATCGGACCAGCCGTAGCCCTGCCGCAACACCAGTTCGTCGGCCTCCAGGTCGAGGTCCAGGACCTTCGCGTAGTCCGTGTCGAGTGCATCCGCAACCTGTCGAGCGGCCTCCTGCATGAGTTCGTCGAGGTCGTCGGTCTCGAGGGCGAACAGGCCGAGGTCAGCGACGATCTCCTGCTGGCGGGCGCGAAGCTCCAGGTCGCGTTCGTGCTCGACCTGCTCGGTCACGTCCTGCGCGAAGCTCAGGCCCGCGATCACGTCGCCGGCGTCGTCCTGGAGCGGCGTGGCCCAGACCTGCCAGTGGCGGCCGCCGAACTCGGTCGTCCTGCTCCCGGTCTCGCCGTCCTCGACGGCAGCCCGGAACAGGGGTTCGAGGTCCGCGACGGTGTGCTCGGGGAAGATATCGGGCATCCGAGCGCCCTCCAGTCGGTCGCGTTCCGGCAGCCCGACCCCGACGAGTTCGCCCGCGACGAGCGAGTACTCGAGGTCGTGGTCGTACACGCCGACCGCGCCGTCCGGGAAGCGCTCCGCGAGGGTCCGGTAGCGGCGTTCTGACTCCTCGATGCGGCGCTCGTACTCCTTTCGCTCCGTGATGTCGCGGACGACGCCGACCTCCTGTCGTTCGCCGTCGGTCTCGACCGTGGCGAACGTTCCTTCCGCCGGCACGGTGTCACCGCTCGCGGTCTCGATGGCGGCCTCCATCGTGGGGTCGGGGCCGGACGGCGTGTCGATGCGCTCCCGTGACTGGTCGATCGCGTTCTCGTCGACGACGAGCGAGGCGTGTTCGCCGATGAGCGTGTCCCGGTCGTACCCCGTCAGCTCCGCGTAGGCGTCGTTCACCATCGTGAACCGGCCGTCCTCGTCCTTCACGTAGATGCCGTCGTTCATCGTCTCGACGATGGTCTCGTACCGGGCGAGTTCGCGCTCGCGTTCCTTCCGCTCGGTGATGTCGCGGGCCATCGTCATCCCGGCGAACACCTCGCCACGGTCGTCGGTGATGGGTGCTGCCTGGAAGAGCCACTCGCGGCCCTCGTACTCGAGCTCCGTCGTGTACTCCTCGCCCGCGAGCGCCGCCTCGAACGCGGGTTCGAGGACGTCGACCGTCTCCTCGTCCCAGACCGCCCGGAACGACCGCCCGACGAGCTCGTCGGCGTCGACGGTGATGTCGTCGAAGCCCTGGCCGGCCGCGAGCGTGTACTCGAGGTCGTGGTCGAACAGCGTCACGATCCCGTTCGGGATGTACTCGGCGATGGTGCGGTAGCGGCGTTCGGACTCCTCGAGCGCCCGCTCTCGTTGCTTTCGCTCCGTGATGTCTCGAACGACGCCGATCCGGTGCTCGTCGCCGGAGGGGCCTTCGAACATCGCGAACGTCGCCTCCGTCGTGACCGTCTCCCCCGACGCCAGCTCCACCTCGGCCTCCAGCACGGGCTTCCTCGCGTCGCCCTCGCGGAGCGCGGTCTCCAGGGCGGTCGCTCGCTCCCGGATCTCGTCGTCGACGACGAGCGAGACGTCCTCACCGAGTAGCTCGTCTCGCGAGTACCCGGTGAGGTCGGTGTAGGCGTCGTTCACCATCGTGAACCGGCCGTCGGTGTCGACGACGTAGATGCCGTCGTTGATGGTCTCGACGATGGTCTCGTACTGCTCGAGCTGGTGTTCGCGCTCCTTCCGGTCCGAGACGTCCCGGAGGTACACCGAGAGCCCGGTCTCCGAGGGGTACGCCCGAACCTCGAACCACGTGTCCAGGGGCGCTGGATAGTACTCCTCGAAGGAGACGGTGACCTGCTCCGTCATCGCGCGCTCGTACTGCGCCTTGAAGTCCCCATCGGCGGCCGCCGGGAACATCTCCCAGAGGTTCTTCCCCTCGAGGTCGACGCCCTCCGGGTTGATGAGTTCGTGCGCGTGGTCGTTGACGTGCGTGAACTCCCAGTTCTCGTCGACCGCGAAGAAGCCATCAGAGACGCGACCGAGGATCTCGCTCAGCTCGGTCTCGAGCGCGTTCTTCCGCTGTTCGAGCGCCCGTTCCCGGGCCTTCAGTTCCGTCACGTCCTCGCCGGTCGTGATGACGCGGTCGAGTTCACCGTCGTCGAAGACCGGCGCGGCGTTCAGCCGGAACCACATCGTCTCGCCCGAGGGGCCCTCGATGGCGACCGCTTCGTCGTACACGGGCTCGCCGGTCTGGCGGACTCGTGCTGCGGGTAGTTCGTCCTCGGCGAGCTCGTCGCCGTCCGCGTCGTACGTGGTCCACTCGTCGTCCGGGGACTCGAGTATCTCCTCCTCAGAGAGCCCGAGGAAGTCCTGGGCGCGTCGGTTCGCCCGCACGGTCTCGCCATCGCTGTCGGAGACGGCGACCGCCACGGGCGTCGTCTCCAGGAGCTTCTCCATGCGGTTTCGCTCCCGCTTGAGCTGTCGTTCGCGTTCCCGGCGGTCCATCACCTCGCGGGCGACCCCGATGGAGCCCGCGAACTTGCCGTCATCCGTCAGGAGGTTCACGCGGAGTTCGCACAGGAGTTCGTCGCCGTCCGCGGTCTGGACGGGGACCTCCATCGTCCTGCCGTCCTCGTCGGGGGTTCCCAGGAGCTGGCGGATGGAGCGGCGGATGCGTGCCACCTGGTCGTCGTCGAACAGCACCGAGGCGTGCTCGCCGAGCAGTTCGTCGCGCGTGTACCCGAGGGCGTCGAGTATCACGTCGTTCACCGCGACGAATCGACCGTCGGCGTCGAGCTGGTAGATGCCGTCGTCGATGGTGTTCACGAGCGTCCGGTATCGCTCCAGTGCCCGCTCACCCTCGGCCCCCGCCCAGAAGCCCTGTTCCCCGCGACCACCCTGCTCACTCATAGGCAGGGACAGGGCCGCAGTCACGATAAATCCCCGGTATTTGGGGTGGATGAAAGGTGCGAGCCGATGCCGGTGGGTCGGGCGGTCCGACGAGACGCACGGCTTTTTGGTTGCGCGACGGGACACGCACACCATGAAGCAACCAGGGGGATCGGACGAACAGAAGCGGCGAGCCGGGGAGTCGGCCGCCGAACTCGTCACCGACGGGATGGTCGTCGGTCTCGGCACCGGGAGCACGGCCGCCCACGCCATCCGCGCCATCGGGCGGGCGGTCGACGCCGGACTCGACGTCCGCGGCGTGCCGACCTCCTACCAGTCGCGCCAGCTCGCCATCGACGAAGAGATTCCGCTCGTCTCGCTCGACGAGATCGCCGGCGACGGCGCCGACGGGACGCCGGCCGGCGGCATCGACCTCGCCATCGACGGCGCGGACCAGGTGTTACAGGGCACGAGCCCGGCACAGGATGGGGCGCTCGTCAAAGGGGGCGGGGCGGCGCACGCCCGCGAGAAGATCGTCGACGCGGCCGCCGGCCGGTTCGTGGTCGTCGCCGACCCCTCGAAGCTCGCGAACGCGCTCGATGTCCAGGTGCCCGTCGAGGTGCTCCCGGACGCCCGGACGACCGTCGCCGACGCGATTCGTGACCTCGACGGCACCCCCGACCTCCGTGCCGCCGACCGGAAGGACGGGCCGGTCGTCACCGACAACGGGAACCTCGTGCTCGACTGCGATTTCGGCCCGATTCCAGCCCCCGGGGAACTCGCAGCCGCGCTCGCCGCGATTCCTGGTGTCGTCGAACACGGGCTCTTCGTCGACCTCGCGGACGAACTCCACGTCGGGCTGGACGACGGCGTCGAGGTCACGCGCTACGCGTAGCTCGGAGCAGTTCGTCCAGACGTGCCGAATACAGCCGACCGCCAGCGCTGTCGCTGGGCGGCGTGATAAATGGAGGAAGGTCGGACCTGCTTAGAGGTCGCGCGGCTGGACGGTCTTGCGACCGTTTGCTTCGGCGCGTTCCGCAGCGTCGTTGAGGAGGTCGCTCACCTTGTCGTCGAGTGCGTCGTAGAAGTCGGACGCAACGTTCTTGTCGTCGAGCGCTTCCTTCACGGCGGCTTTGACAATGAGGTCTGCCATACGAGAGCTATTTTGCCCACCCCACCTTATAAGGCTTCCCATCAACGACCGGGAGAGCGCCCCTACCCGGCGGTTGCATCGCCACAAGCGATAAGTACGAGTGGTGTGACGGAGTTGGGACTACCATGCGCGACATCCTCGAGTCCCTCGCGAACGGGGAGCTGAGCGTCCGGGAGGCCGAAGCGGCCCTCTCGGGCTACGCGACGACCGAGTCCGGGCGGTTCGACGCGGCCCGCGAGACCCGCCGTGGCGTCCCGGAAGCGGTGCTCGCGGACGGGAAGACGCCGGACGAGATCGCGGACCTCGCCGCGACGGCGCTCGAGACGACCGGTCGCGCCATCGTCACGCGACTGGCCGACGAGACCGCCGCGACCGTTCGCGGCCGACTCGTGGAAGCGACCCCGAACGCAGATGCCACGTTCGACGACCGGGCGAAGGTCTTCGTCGCGCACGCGCCGGACTTCGACCCACCACAGCTCGACGCCACGGTCTGCGTGGTCTCCGCCGGGACCAGCGACGCCCAGCCCGTCGGCGAAGCGGCCAGTATCGCCACTGAGATGGGTGCGACTGTGACGCGAGTGACCGATGTCGGCGTGGCGGCCCTCACGCGCATCGTCGACCACGTCGACGAGATCCGGGAGGCGGACGTCGCCGTCGTCGCCGCCGGTCGCGAGGGCGCACTCCCAACGGTCGTCGCTGGGCTGGTCGACACGCCCGTCATCGGCCTCCCGGTGTCGACGGGGTACGGCCACGGCGGCGAGGGCGAAGCAGCCCTCTCGGGGATGCTCCAGTCCTGTACGATACTTTCCGTCGTGAACGTCGACGCCGGGTTCGTCGCCGGCGCACAGGCCGGACTCATCGCCCGTGCGGTCGACGGCGCCTGACCCGGGAATCACGTCGATTCAGCAGCCAGAACTGGTAGCCAACGCCATAACCAATTCATCTGACGTTTCCGTTCATGAAAATGAATTTTGGATTGTGGAAAAAGGTTTTAGCGACGTATCGCTAACGACAGATTACCGGCGGTGTGACCGTCGGCCACACACCCCATGGCACGCTGCGACTACTGCGACGCGCACGTCTCGGACGGCTTCGCCCGCGTGTTCGCCAACGCGCAGGGCCGGCTCCTCGCCTGCCCCAACTGCGCGGCGAACGTCGGGATCTCCGAGGTCGCACAGGAGCGCGCGAAGCGATAAAACGAAACGCGAATCACCCCTCCACGCCCGTTTTCGGGTGTGCACTACGTCTACGTCCTCGAGTGCAGCGACGGCTCCTACTACACGGGCTACACCACGGACGTGGACCGCCGCGTCGCCGAGCACGACGCCGGCGACGGCGCGAAGTACACCCGCGGCCGGACGCCCGTCGAACTCGTCCACGTCGAGGAGTTCGAGTCGCGCTCGGCGGCGATGCAGCGCGAGTACGAGATCAAGCAGCACTCACGCCGCGAGAAGGAACGGCTCGTCGATTGAGGACGGACGACCATAGCGGACACCCGGGCGTCTCGCCCGTCCTAGTCGTCCGCCGACGCACCGGCAGCCCCGGAGTCCTCGACGCCAGCGGACCGCAGTCGGGCCTCCTCGACGACGTCCTCGGCGAGCGCGTCGAGGCGGTCCGCGATGCCGGCGTCGGTGACGGTGTCGCCCTCGAACTTGTCGGACGCGTTCCGGATGCCGACCTGCCCGGGGACGACGTGGCCGTGGACACCCCGGACGGTGATGCGCATGTGGTCGAGCGTGCTCGCGAACGTCCCGCCGCCCGCCGCCGCGACGAGGCCGACGACCGTGTTCTCGAACTCGTCGAAGCTACAGTAGTCGTGGAAGTTCCTGAACGTCGACGAGTAGCTGCCGTGGTAGACCGGGGACCCCAGCACGACGCCGTCGGCCGCCCGCATCGTCTCCAGCAGGGCTGACGCATCACCGCTCTCGGCCGTCGACCGGTCGGGGTCGTAGAGCGGGAGGTCGACGTCGCCGAGGTCGATGAGTTCGGTGCGTGCGCCGGCGGCCTCGGCTGCGTCGAGGAGGTGCCGAAGGGCGCGTTTCGTGTAGCTGCCGTCCCGGCGGCTCCCGGAGACGCCGACGACGAGTGGAGGGGCGGTCATGCCGAGACGGTACGCGGCCATCCCTTAAACGACCGGTGGAATCGGCGGGCGAGTACCCGTAAATCGAGTCCTGTAGCGCAGGTGGAACGCGGGCGAGGAAGCCACCTGCTCCGGGTTCTACCGGTGGTTCGCGTCGTGTCTGTCAGCGAACCGACGCCAGTTCGCACAGACGTACGCTTCCGCATCGGAGAGCGTCGAGATGTCCACGTCGAAGTCCTTCCGGGGCGCCGAGGACTCGCGGTAGTACCGGTCGACGTGGACGTCGCCCGCACGGTGCTCGGAATTGTCGACCTTGAAAACCTTGACCGCCCCGCCATCGTCGTCCTCGAAGAAGAGAGACGGCGAACGAGTCGGGATCGAACGTAGTGGGCGAAGCTCGCACGCCGATCTGGTAGACACGCTCCCGATATACCCCGAACTCGTACCGATACTCGAATGCGCCCAGTTCCGGAATACGCCCGCTTGCCGCGTTCCCCTATGTAAACCTGGAGTCGCACGGACGCCCGCACCAACCCTCATCACGGTTGACGCACAACATCAACGGTAAGAGAAATGTCCGAAACGCACCCTGTGGAAGACCAATCCGCGGTGGAGGTCCGGGCGAAGATGGCGCGAGCGCTGGCTGCAGGCGGTTTCAACGGTGTGAACGTTACCAGCAGAGACACTGCAGACCGCGTCCTCACCGACCGACGCCTCGAACTGCTGGAGACTATCAAGCACGAGCAGCCCGAATCCGTTCGCGACCTCGCCCGTATGGTTGACCGCGACAAGGGAGCGGTGAGTCGGGACCTCGCCACCCTCTGTGAGGCCGCCGTCGTGACCTACGAGGAGAACGGGCGCGCCAAACGGCCCGTACTCGCACAAGAGCATCTCGTCGTCGAACCCATCGTCTGACCGACGAGTTCGCGTGGACCGCAGGCTACTTGCCGACCGCCCGGAAATCCACCCGGTATGACAATCGCGTTCGGGACGGACGGCTGGCGCGCGACCCTCGACGTGTTCACGGACGAGCGCGTGCGCATGGTCGCGCAGGCGACCGCCGACTATCTCGCCGAGACCGACCGGGACGGCGAGACGCTCGCGGTCGGGTACGACGCACGTGAGACCTCGCGCGGGTTCGCCGAGGAGATCTCGCGGGTGCTCGCGGCGAACGGCCACGACGTCATCCTCCCGGAGCGCGACTGCCCCACGCCGCTGGTCGCGCACGCCATCGTCGAACGCGACCTCGCAGGAGCCCTGGTGGTGACGGCGAGCCACAACCCGCCGGAGTACAACGGCGTGAAGTTCATCCCGCACGACGGCGCGCCCGCACTTCCGGAGGTGACAGAACAGATCGAGGAACACCTTCGCGACCCCGACCCGCGCCCGGAGGACGAATGGGGCGCGGTCTCGGAGGTGAACCTCCAGACCCCCCACGCCGAGCACTGCCGGGACCTCGTGGAAACGGACCTCACGGAACTCACTATCGTCTACGACGCGATGCACGGGAGCGGCCGGGGCGTGACCGACGCCCTCCTCGAGAGCGCGGGGGCTGAAGTCGTCCGCCAGCGCTGCGAGCGCGACGCGGACTTCGGCGGCACACCCCCGGAGCCATCCGAGGCGAACCTGCAGGGCCTCGCGCTGGCGGTGGACGAGCACGACGCGGACCTCGGGATCGCGAACGACGGCGACGCCGACCGCATCGCCGTCGTCACGCCCGAACGCGGCTACCTCGACGAGAACCTCTTCTTCGCCGCCATCTACGACTACCTCCTCGAATCGGACCGCGGCCCCGCGGTCAGGACCGTCTCGACGACGTTCCTCATCGACCGCATCGCCGAGGCGCACGGCCAGGACGTAATCGAGGTCCCGGTCGGGTTCAAGTGGGTCGCGCAGGCGATGGGCGAGCACGACGCCCTCGTCGGCGGTGAGGAATCAGGCGGCTTCAGCATCCGGGGCCACGTCAGGGAGAAGGACGGCGTCCTGATGGCGCTCGTCGCCGCCGCCACGACCGCCGAGCAGCCCCTCGACACTCGCGTCGACGAACTCCTCGCCCAGCACGGCGAGGTCCACCAGGACAAGCGCAGCATCGACTGCCCCGACCCGGAGAAGACCCGCGTGCTCGCGGAACTCGAGGACCGCCTCCCGGACGAGATCCTCGACACGCCGGTCGAGAACGTCAACACCGCGGACGGCTTCAAGGCCCTGCTCGCCGACGGCTCCTGGCTCCTCGTCCGCCCATCCGGCACAGAACCGAAGATGCGCGTCTACGCCGAAGCCGCCAGCGAGGAACGCGTTGCCGACCTGCTCGACGCCGGCCGCGACCTCGTCGAACCACTGGTGTAGCGCGACCGACGCCCGGACGGGCGGTTCGAACGTCCGCCAACCCGATTCCTGTCGGCCCAGAATACTTTTCGAGTGTTCGGTCCAAGCTTCGGGTATGACGGGACAGGTCACCGCCCTCCCACGAGCGACGTCGAACGCAGAGATGAGCCTGTTCGGGATGCTGATCGCCCTGCCACTCGTGATCCTCGCGATCCCGCTCCTCCCGTTCGCCATCCTCCTCTGGGTGTACGCGAAGCTCTCTGGTCGCTAGCTCGGGCTGTTGGTCGCTCCCTCGGGATGTGGCGGGAGGTGGCGTTACTCCAGGACGCCCCGGTACTGGCCCTCGCGCTTCTCGACCTCGAAGTCGAGCTTCTCGTAGAACCCGCTGAGGCCAGGGTAGAAATCCGCCGTGAGCGGTCGCCAGCGGTCCGCCGCCGCCCGCATGAGCGACGTCCCGATGCCCTGCCCGCGACGGCGGAGGCGGACGGCGACAGCTTCGACGTGGGCGCCGGTTTCGTCATCGTCCGATTCGGCCGTCGGCGCCTCGTCCGACGTATCGGATGCGTCGAGTTCCGTGCACGGGACGGCGACGAGTGCCGCGATGACGCGGCCGTCGTCGGTCGCGACGAGCACCAGTTCGTCGTCGATACGGTCCTGCACGACCGACGCGTCGCTCTCGAGGTTCGCGCCGTCGAGCACCCGCATGACTGCCAGCCAGTCCTTCGGCTCCGCCAGTCGAATCGTGAGGTCGGTCATCGCGGTTCGCCTCCGGCCGGGGGCTGCATCGAGTCACCCACCACTGATCAATCGGAGTACCCGTACGTGGTCGGTCTCGACGGGCTGGTCCTCCGGGACCGGTCGCCCGTCGACCATCACGCTCACCTCGTGTGGGCTGAGCCCAACTCGTCCGAGGAGGTCCGCGTACGTCTCGTCGGTGACGGCGAACTCGTAGCGTTCGCCCCCGACGACCTCCACGGTGACGTCCATACGAACTGGTTTCGTGGGGATGGCCTTAGGGCCGTCGCTCCGCAAGGTTTCGAACCGATAGCTACCGGCGGAACCGGGGGCGACAGAACCAGGGTGTTCAGGCTGACTCGTTCAGCGTCGCCTGCCGGCCACCGGCCCCGGGCTGCTCGTCGCCCTGATAGCGGTCGTAGAGCTGGCCGGCGACGGCACCGAACCCGAGGAGGCCAGCGATGCCGCCCGCTAGACCGCCCAGGATCGGGACGAGGGCGAGGACGGCGAATCCGACCAGGCCGACGACGAGTGCGAGCCAACGGTCCTCGCGGCCGGCCCGCCGGAGGACGTAGTCGCCGACGGCGTACTGACCGAGGATGCTCCCCGCCCAGCCGCCGAGCCCCATGGCGATGGCGACGATGATGGCGAGCGGGATACCGATGAGCGTGATGGCGAAGAGGACGATCGCGACGACGCCCGCGACGATCGCGACCAGGCCGGTGACCCCGGTGTTCACAGCCTCCTCGCGGACGCGTCGCGACACCTCGCCCGTGAAGGTCGGGAAGAGCGCGAGCAGCACGGTGCCGACGACGAGGTTCACGAGCAATGAGTAGATCGTCCCAACCGCGTCGGGCAGCCGGGGGATGCCGGGCGCCACGTCGACCGACATGCTTGGCTCGTGTCGCACCGTTCCAGCGACCTGGGCGCCGGGCTGCTGGTGGAGGTTGCCGTCGTAGACGAGGTCGCCACCGATGCGCGCGCTCGGGGCGATGGTGATCGTGTCCGCGCCGACGCGAACTGCGCCGTCCACGGTCCCGGCGACGAAGATGCTCCCCGCGCCGGCCTCTAGATTGCCGCCGATCGTGGCGCCCTCGCCGACGTTGACGCTCCCGGCGGCGGCCTCGACGTTCCCGCCGACGTCACCCGTGACGGTGACGGAGCCCGCCGCAGCGTTCACGTTCCCCTGGACGGTGCCCGCGATCACGACGTCGCCGGCGAACGCCTGCACGTCCCCGGTGACAGTACCGTACACCACGATGCTCCCCCCGAACGCCTGCAGATCGCCCTGCACGGTCTCGTTCTCCCCAACGACGATGGTACCACCGGCCCGTTCGTCCGCAGCGACCACGCCGGGAATCGCGCCGAGCACGAGTACGGCGACGAGCAGGAGGGCTGACAGCCGTGAGCGCGTGAAGTTTCGCATATCGAACCTGTTCGCGCGCTCAGGATATAACTGACGACTGATGCGTGCTCGCACGGCGCGCCGGCCGGCGAGGCGGTCCTGCCACCTCCAGTCCGGTCGGTCCGGCAGGGCGGGCATCGGGGCGAGTCTCGCGGGACTTAAGGCCGGGAATCGCGTCCCCACGAGTATGAGTGACGCCACGGCCGGGCGGCAGGAGATCTGGGTCGAGAAGTACCGCCCGGAGCGCCTCGAGGACGTCGTCGGGCACGACGCCATCGTCTCGCGACTGGAGAGCTACGTCGAGCGCGACGAGGTCCCCCACCTGCTCTTCGCGGGCCCCGCCGGCATCGGCAAGACCACGTCTGCGGTCGCCATCGCGAAGGAGCTCTACGGCGAGGACGACTGGCGCGAGAACTTCCTCGAGCTCAACGCGAGCGACGAACGCGGCATCGACGTCGTCCGCGACCGCATCAAGAACTTCGCCCGCGCGAGCTTCGGCGGCCACGACTATCGCATCATCTTCCTCGACGAGGCCGACAGCCTCACCAGCGACGCCCAGTCCGCCCTCCGCCGCACGATGGAGCAGTTCTCCAACAACACCCGCTTCATCCTCTCCTGTAACTACTCCAGCCAGATCATCGACCCCATCCAGAGCCGGTGTGCCGTCTTCCGCTTCACCCCCATCGACGACGAGAGCGTCGCCGACCGTATCCGCTACATCGCCGGCAACGAGGGCATCGAGTACACCGAGGACGGCATCGACGCACTCGTCTACGCCGCCGCTGGCGACATGCGGAAGGCCATCAACGCCCTCCAGGCCGCCAGCGCCACGGGTGACGTCGTCGACGAGGAAGCCGTCTACACCATCACCAGCACCGCGAAACCCGAGGAGATCGAGGAGATGGTCACCGCCGCCCTCGACGGCGACTTCCCCGCCGCCCGCGCCGCCCTCGACGAGATGATCACCCACCGCGGACTGGCGGGTGGCGACATCATCGACCAGCTCCACCGCAGCGTCTGGAACTTCGACCTCGGCGATAAGGCGGCAGTGCGGCTCATGGACCGAATCGGCGAAGCCGACTACCGGATTGCGGAGGGAGCAAACGAGCAGGTGCAGTTGGAGGCGCTGCTGGCGAGTGTGGCAATGGAACAGGAGTAGCGACGGTTCGAGCAAACTCGAACGCGATTGTATTGCTTGGAGCGAAAACGGTACTCCGGTTCTATTTACGGTGGGAGATACCGGTCGTAGACGTTCTTGCGATGGCCGACTGCTTCCACGAGTATCACGTCGGCCTCACGATCCCACGAGACGATAACGCGGTAGTCGCCAACCCGTAGTTTGTAGTATGGATATCCGGAAAGTTTGTCGAGATGGTGGTCGGTCCATTCGGTGACTTCGTCGAGTTTCGAGAGTATGCGCTGCTGTACGTCCGGCTGGAGTTCATCGAGTAGGTCGATTGCCTGCTCGGTCCATTCGCCCTCACTCATCCAGACCGAGTCGTTCCTTCACGTCGTCCTGCGACACGGTTTCGCCGCGTTCACGTTGCTCCTGGCTTTCCGCGAGCTGCTGGAGAACCTCCTCGGAGAGTTCCACGGACGGGTTAACCGCGTCGCGGAGGGCGTCGCGGATGAACTCGGATTTGCTGGAGTAGCCGCGTTCCTCCCAGACCTCGTCGACCTTGTCGAGGAGCGCCGTCGGAACACGGACGTTGATCTTCTCCATCCGGTCGTCGCCGGAATCGGTGTCGGTGCTCATATTGTGTGATACGTCGGTATCACGGATAAACCTACGGTAGATGTCCGCCATACGTTTTTGCGGCCACTCACCGAACACCCACCGTATGAGTCAGTCCCGACTCCCCATCGACCCGTCCCGCATCGACCCGGAGGATATCGGCGAACACCGGACAACTCTTGAAATGGAGCACGAGGCCGCCATCGAGCACGTCCGAGAGGTGTTCGAAGACGTTGGTTTCGGCGTGCCGGTCGAGTTCTCGCCCTCCGACCTCCTGAACGAGAAGGTGGACGCCGACCGCGACCCGTACTACGTCCTCGGCGCCTGCAACCCGAACATGGCGAACCGTGCGCTCGATGCGAGCGACCTGCAGATCGGCGGGCTGTTCCCCTGCAACGTCATCATCTGGGAGGAATCTCCGGGAACACAGACGGTCTACCACGTGTCCATCATGCGAATCGCGCGGCTGGTCGGGATGGCACCGGACGACGAGGAGTGGGCGGCCATCGTCGCCGAGACGGGCGAGATGGTCCAGGAAGCCTGGTCGAACCTCTGAGTGCCGTCGCGAGTCAGTTCAGCACCCAGAACTGGTAGTTCAGGTAGGTCGCAAATGATACCCAGAGCAGGTAGGGCACGAGGAGGGAGCCGGCGACAGCGCGAACGCGATAGAAGGCGTACGCCGTGAACGCGATGAAGGCCCAGAGCACGGCGATGACGACGAGCCCGCCCTGGATGTCCTGCTGCCCGAAGAAGACGAGCGTCCAGGAGACGTTGAGTGCGTACTGCGCGACGAACGCGGTGAGGGCGGTCCGGCGGAGGTTCCCGGTGGCGTCCCGGTACACGAGGTAGACGGCGATTCCGAGCAGGGCGAAGAGGGCCGTCCAGACGGGGCCAAACACCCAGTTCGGCGGGGCGAGCGCGGGTCGAACGAGCGTCGTGTACCAGCCGGAGAGCTGCCGGCTCGTGACGAACGCTGGCGCGGCGCCGACGACCTCGCAGAGGACGATTGCGGTGATGAGGCCCGGGAGGTCGTCGCGGGAGAGGTCGAGCATACTAGGATGTCGCGCTCCGCCGGGTTATGCGTACCCCCAACAGCCGGGCAGCCAGGGACACGACGGTGAATCGACGTGGTTACAGGTCGCCGTACGGTCCTTCCTTCGCTTCCGTGAGCCGGTCGACCTGCTCCTGGGTGAGATCGATGGTCGCGGCTGCGAGGTTCTCGTCGAGCTGCTCGACGGTTCGCGCGCCGACGATGGGCGCCGTGACGCCGTCCCGGTGCATGAGCCACGCGAGCGCGGTCTGGGCGGGGCTGGCGTCGACTTCCTCGGCCACCTCGTCGAGGACGTCGTGCACGTCGAAGTTCTCCTCGGTGAGATACGCCTCCTCGAAGTAGCTCGCCTCGGCAGCGCGAGAGTCACCGGTGAGGCCGTCTTCTCGGGAGTACTTCCCGGTGAGGAACCCCTGACCGAGCGGGCTCCACGGGCAGACCGCGAGTCCCTCCTGTCGTGCGAACTCGAGGTAGTCGCCCTCGACCTCCCGGTCGACGAGGTTGTAGCGGGGCTGGAGCACGGTGAACGGCTCCCAGCCCTCGCGCTTCGCGATCTGGTTCGCCTTCGCGACCTTCCACGCGTTCGGCCGGTGCGTGGACGCGCCGAGGTAGTGGATCTTGCCCTCGTCGACGAGCGCGTCGAACGTCTTCATCATCTCACGCGCGTCGGTCTGGTCGTCCCAGCGGTGGATGTAGAGGACGTCGATGTAGTCGGTGCCGAGGCGGTCGAGGAGCGCGTCGACGCGGTGCCGGATGTTCTTCCGGTTCGTCCCCCGGCTGTTCGGGTCGCCGTCCCGGATCTGCCAGTAGAGCTTCGACGCGATGGTGTAGCGCTCCCGGTCGCGCTCGGAGAGCCAGTCACCGATCCACTCCTCGCTCTTCCCGCCGCCGTAGACGTCGGCGGTGTCGATGTACCGGCCGCCCGCCGCCTCGTAGGCGTCGAGGAGGGTGTGGGCGCGCTCCTCGTCGATCTCCACATTACCTTCCTCCGTCTCCTTCCCGAAGCGCCACGTCCCGAACTGGAGCTCGCTCGTGTGGATGCCGGTCGAACCGAGCTGGACGAAGTCCAGGTCGAGGGCAGCAGAATCTACCATACCAAAGTGTTCTCGGGAGTCCCGGAAAAGGGTTCAGGAGCCGGGCGGTCGTGCCTGGAACTCATCGGTCATTCAGCTGTAGTCGCCCGGGTCAAATCGCGTAACCAGTCCGTCGAAGTCGCTGTCGAAACTCACTACGCCGTCGATGTCGCGACGCTCACAGATGGCGACGATCACTGCGTCGGTGAAGCTCAACGACTGGTCATCGTACCGTTCGAAGACGTCGATTCCGGACTGAAACTCGTGGCGGTCGACGTGGAGCAGTTCAAATACTCGTGGGAACCCATCGACTCCGCGAATTCGCTTCGCAATCGTAAGCGCCGCGTCGAACGAATCCGTGCGCTTCCGGGTCAGTGTGACGACCTCGTCGAACACGTACTCACTGACATAGGGGTGTCCGAACTCGCCGTCGAGAACGGCATCCATCGCGCCGACCGCTGCATCGTGTCGCGCAGCGTCGGCGTCGTGATGCGCGTACAGAACGCCGGTATCGACGAGGACGCTCATCCGTATAGCTCGTCGTCGATATCGGCTTCCGTGGTTTCGACGCCGGATGAGATCATCCCGCTGTGGAACGCCTCGCGTGCATCTGGGTCCAGCTCGACCGAATCGTCCCGGAACGAGTCGATCAGGTCATCCTTCGAGTCTATCGCATAGTCCACCAGCCTGGCAAGTATCTCCTGCTGAGTAACGGATTCCCCGGTCCTGAGTCGGATCTCCGCCTGGAGTTCCTCCAGTTCGGCTTTCGTGTCCTCGTCCATCTTCACAGACGTCGCCATACGTGGTAGAAGGTTCTACTGAGTCATAAATGCTACCCAGCACGGTCTATTTCGTCGCGAGCCCACGCCGTGGCGACACCCAGAATCAGCATCAACGAGTCCTCGGGAGCCCCGGAAAACGGTTCAGGAGCCGGGTGGTCGTGCCTACAGTTCACGGTGCTGTCCGAGGGTAAGGCAGCCCCGCACCGGACTGCTAAGCGAGCGCGCCGAGAGACTCCGGGTATGTCGATGACCGACGACAACTCCCTCCTCGGCGTGGTCGTTCTCCCTGCGCTCGGTGGCGCGGTCGGCTACCTCCTCGCCGGTTCGTTCGGGCTCGTCGCCGGCCTCGTCCTGTTGCTCGCCACCGGCGCCTATGCCGGGAACGAGACGACGGAGGTCGAGGAGCGTATCGCCGACCTCGAGGCACGCGTGACCGAGTTCGAAGACGCGAACGAGAACGGTTCTGCCGTAACAGACACCAGTCCGGACGAGAGCCGTCCTGCCGAACCCGATGCGGCCAGCGACAGGAGCGGTGATCGAGTTCCGATGTCGTCCGATTAGTCCGCCAGCGGCTCCGGCGGCCCACCCGGGAGTTCGTCTCGGTCGTGGGGCGCGAAGAAGTCGGGGTCGGGGCCGACCGGGACGATGCGTTTCGGGTTGACGTCCGGGTGGGTGCGGTAGTAGTGGTGCTTGACGTGGTCCATGTGGAGGGTGTCCGCGACGCCCGGGAGCTGGCAGAGCTCCTTGAGGTAGTTCCAGAGGTGGTGGTAGTCGGTGAGCTGGCGGCGGTTGCACTTGAAGTGCGTATGATACACCTCGTCGAAGCGGTAGAGCGTGGTGAACATCGCGACGTCGGCCTCGGTGAGGACGTCTCCTGCGAGGTAGCGCTGGTCGGCGAGGACGTCGTTCCAGTGGTCGAGGGCGTCGAAGAGGTCGTCGACGGCCTCGTCGTACGCATCCTGGGTGTCGGCGAAGCCGGCCTTGTAGACGCCGTTGTTGATGGATGGGTAGATCTCCTGGATGACGCGGTCGACCTCGTCCTCGTACCCAGCTGGGTAGAGGTCCACGTCCCGCTCGGCCAGGTCGTCCATCGCCGTATCCAGCATCCGCATGATCTCCTCGCTCTCGTTGTTCACGATGGTCTCCTCCTGAGTGTCCCACAACACGGGCACGGTGACGCGGCCATTGAACTCGGGGTCGGCCTTCGCGTAGAGTTCTCTGAGGTAGTCCGCGCCATACTGACTGTCCGGGGTGGCGCCGTCCCACTCGGGGTCGAACTGCCAGCCCTGGTCCTCGCGGATGGGGCTGACGACGTCCACCGACACGGCGTCCTCGAGCCCCTTGAGCGCCCGGACGAGGAGGGTGCGGTGCGCCCACGGGCAGGCGTAGGACACGTAGAGGTGGTAGCGGCCGGGCTCGGGGTCGAAGCGACCGCTCGGTTCGGCGTCGGGGTGACGGCTGCCGCTGAGCCAGTCGCGGAACGCGGTGTCCTCGCGCTCGAACTCGCCCGCGTCGCTCTTCTGGAGGTCGGCGTCCGTGTGCCACTCGCCGTCGATCATCCGTCCCATACCAGAACGGTGGGCCTCGCCGGGGGTAAGGATTCCCGCTCTGGGGAGTCTCGCCGCTTCCGTCCGCCGCGTCCGACAGGCTGCATGCGGCAGGCGACGAGTCGTGAACTGGCGCCTCGGGCGCCCTCGCCGGAGTCTGGGGTGTCCCCGTAGTCCCGGAACTGTTTTACTCGTTCGTCGGCCATCATCTCACAATGAGTGACCTCGAGGCCGAGTACCGTCTGGAGTACTTCGAGGAGGAGGGCTTCCAGCGGTCGGCGTGTACGGAGTGCGGGGCCTATTTCTGGAGTCGGGACCCGGACCAGGAGACGTGCGGGGAGCCGCCCTGCGAGGACTACGAGTTCATCGACGACCCGGGGTTCGACGGGGAGCGAACCCTCACCGAGATGCGGGAGGACTTCCTCTCGTTCTTCGAGGCGCACGACCACGAGCGTATCGAGCCGTACCCGGTCGCGGCGAACCGGTGGCGTGACGACGTCCTGCTGACGCAGGCGTCCATCTACGACTTCCAGCCGCTCGTGACGTCCGGGCAGACGCCACCGCCCGCGAACCCGCTCTGCATCAGTCAGCCCTGCATCCGGATGCAGGACATCGACAACGTCGGGAAGACGGGCCGGCACACGATGGCGTTCGAGATGATGGCGCACCACGCCTTCAACGCGAAGGAGGAGGTCGGCGACGAGTACGCCTACGAGGGCGAGGTGTACTGGAAGGACGAGACCGTGCGCTACTGCGACGAGTTCTTCGTGTCGATGGGCGCCGACCCCGCCGAGATCACGTACATCGAGGATCCCTGGGTCGGCGGCGGGAACGCCGGGCCCGCGTTCGAGGTCATCTACAAGGGCGCCGAGCTCGCGACGCTCGTCTTCATGATGCTCGAACAGGACCCCGACGGCGAGTACGAGATGAAGGACGGGAACTCGTACAGCGAGATGGACACCTACATCGTCGACACCGGGTACGGCCTGGAGCGCTGGACCTGGATCAGCCAGGGTACGCCGACGGTGTACGAGGCCGTCTACCCCGAGACCATCGAGTTCCTCATGGACAACGCTGGCATCGAGCTCGGCGAGGACGATGAGACCCTCGTCCACCGGGCCGCCAAGCTGGCGGGGCACCTCGACATCGACGAAGTCGAGGACATGGACGCCGCCCGCGACAACATCGCAGACAAGCTCGGCGTCGAGACGGAGACCCTCCACGACCTGATGCGGCCACTGGAGGACATCTACGCCATCGCGGACCACGTCCGCACGCTCGCCTACATGTTCGGCGACGGCATCGTCCCGTCGAACGTCGGGACGGGCTACCTCGCGCGGATGGTGCTCCGGCGCACGAAACGCCTCGTCGACACGGTCGGTGTCGACGCCCCACTCGACGAACTCGTGGACATGCAGGCCGAGCGCCTCGGCTACCAGAACCGCGACACCATCCGGAACATCGTCCGGCACGAGGTCGAGAAGTACAAGGAGACCCTCGAACGCGGCAGTCGGAAGGTCGAGCACCTCGCGGAGGACCACGCGAATCGCGGGGAGCCGATCCCCCCGAAAACACTGGTAGAGCTCTACGACAGCCACGGCCTCCAGCCGGACATGGTCGAGGAGATCGCCGAGGACGTCGGCGCACGGGTCGACACCCCCGACGACTTCTACTCGCTCGTCGCTGCCCGGCACGACACCGCTGGTGAGGCCGAGGCCGAGGAGTCCCGGGACGAGCGCCTCGACGACCTCCCGGACACCGAGCAGCTCTACTACGACGACCAGTACCGAACGGAGTTCGAGGCCGTCGTGCTCGACGTGTTCGAGCGCGAGGTCGACGACGAACTCGTGTACGACGTCGTGCTCGACCAGACGATGTTCTACCCCGAGGGCGGTGGACAACCCGCCGACCACGGGACGCTCACCACCGGCGACGTCGCGGTCGACGTCGTGGACGTCCAGCAGCAGGGCGACGTCGTCCTCCATCGGACGGACGAGAACCCCGGGAAGGGTGAGTTCGTGCGCGGCCAGATCGACGTCGACCGACGGCGGCGCCTGATGCAGCACCACACCGCGACGCACGTCGTCGTGCACGCCGCCCGAGAGGTCCTCGGCGAGCACGTCCGACAGGCCGGCGCGCAGAAGGGCACGGAGTCGAGCCGCATCGACATCCGGCACTTCGAGCGCATCGACCGGGAGACGGCGAAGGAGATCGAGCAGGTCGCAAACGAGATCGTCACCGAGAACACGAGCGTCCAGCAGGAGTGGCCCAACCGGCACGAAGCCGAGGAGAAGTACGGCTTCGACCTCTACCAGGGCGGGATTCCAGCCGGCACGAACATCCGACTCATCCACGTCGCCGAGGACGTGCAGGCGTGCGCCGGCACGCACGTGAAGCGGACGGGAGACATCGGCACCATCAAGCTCCTCAACACGGAGCGCGTCCAGGACGGCGTCGAGCGCCTCACCTTCGCGGCGGGTGTCGCGGCCATCGAGTACCTCCAGGACATGGAGGACGACCTGTTCGCCGCGGCGGACACCTTCGACGTCACCCCCAGCGACGTCCCGGAGACCGCCGAGCGCTTCTTCGAGGAGTGGAAGGCTCGAGGGAAGACCATCGAGGACCTGAAGGAACAGCTCGCCGAGGCTCGCGCCAGCGGTGGCGGGGCGGGCGAGGAGGTCGAGGTCGCCGGCACGACCGCCGTCATCCAGCGCATCGACGGCGACATGGACGAACTCCGCGCGACCGCGAACGCCCTCGTCGAGTCCGGGAAGGTCGCCGTCCTCGGCTCCGGCCAGGACGGCGCGCAGTTCGTCGTCGCTGTCCCGGACGGCGTCCCCATCAACGCGGGGCAGGTCGTCAGCGAACTCGCCGCGAAGGTCGGTGGCGGCGGTGGGGGGCCGCCGGACTTCGCGCAGGGTGGTGGCCCGGACGGGGACGCCCTCGACGACGCGCTCGCCGACGCGCCCGACGTGCTCGCCGAGATCGCCGAGGCCTGACTGAGTACGTGAAACTCGTTTCTTCTGGTAGTACATCCATCGGGTAGAACACCGCTACCCGTCTTTCTCGGGTGTCGGGTTATCAGGGGCGATACTGTTGGCGCGACGTTTATGTGTCGTTTCGGGAAGTCTTAGAGACATGTCGAAGACACCCCGCGACACCCCACCCGCTCGGTCACAACACGCACCCGCCTCGTCCGGCCAGGAATCCGCCGTGGACGAGAACGCCGACGCGGCGGCCGCCCTGGACGACGCGACGAACGCACTGAACGAGACGGACGCGGTGGCTGCAGACCTCCAGGGTGACCTCGCTGCCGACCTCGAGGACCAGGACGAGGACGTCGCGACGGGGCTGCTGGAGCTCTTCGAGACGTCGAGCGAGATCGCGGGGAGCACAGAGGAGATCCTCTCGCAGTCGACCGAGCAGTCCGGGAACCTGCGAACCGTCTCCCAGGAGATCGCGAACCTCAGCGCGGCCGTCGAGGAGGTCGCGGCATCCGCCGAGCAGGTCGCCGCGTCCAGCAAGCAGGCGCGGTCGGCGGCCCGCGAAGGCCACGAGGACGCCGTCGAGATGACGGAGTCGATGCAGGAGGTCCGGCACGCGGTGCGTGACGTCGCCGATGACGTCAGGTCCATCCGCCAGCGCGTCGAGGAGATCGACGCCATCACGGAGGTCATCAACGGCATCGCGGACCAAACGAACCTCCTCGCGCTCAACGCGAGCATCGAGGCTGCCCGGGCCGGCGACGCGGGCGCCGGATTCGCCGTCGTCGCGGACGAGATCAAGACGCTCGCCGCCGAATCCCGGGACCGGGCGGGTGAGATCGAGGAGACCGTCGACGCCATCCAGGTCGAGACGCGGACCGCCGTCGACAACCTCGACGAGAGCACGACGCAGGTCGAGGACGGCATCGACAAGGTCGAGGGCACCGCCACCGCACTGGCAGAGATCGACACCGCCGTCGACGAGGCCGCGATGGGCGTCGAGGAGGTCGCGAACGCGACCGACGAGCAGGCCGCGAGCGCGGAGGAGGTCGCCGCGCTCGTCGACCAGACCGCGGACTCGGCAGACGAGATCGTGGAGGAGACGACGGAGATCGCGGCCGCCATCGAGGAGCAGACCGCGAGCATCGGCGAGGTGCACGGCGCGCTCGCCGACAGCGACAGGTAACTCCGTCCTAGCGGTCGAGGCCGAGCACTCGTTCTGCCGCGTTCGCGACCGTGTCGACGTGTTCTTCCGGGGCGTAGACGCCGAATCGCCACTGCACCTTCTGGGCTTCCTGCATCCCCCGCACCAATGGGGATTCCTCGTGGAGGCGTCGAACCTCGCCGTTGACGACGACGCGGGTCGAGGATTCCGGCATCGACGGGGTGCCGGGGTTGTCGATGACGACGTCGCGGGGCTGGATCTCGAGGCTGGGGCGGGATTCGGCGTCGGCCGCCTGGGCGATCTCGGTTTCGAGGTCACGGATCTCGTCGTGGCTGGCGGCGACGATGGCGTCGGGGACGGCGTCACGTTCGGCCCAGATGGTGCGTTTGTAGAGGTCGCGTTCGGCGATGCGGCGGGCGACGTCCTCGGTGGCTGGGTGGGCGCGGAGGGCGGCGAGGAGTTCGTCGTCGGTCATGCGGGCGAACGTCTCGATGGCGAGGTCGGTCTCGTCGAGGAGGCGTTCGCTACCGCGTTCGAGGAGCGCGCCGGTGATTCGGGAGACGTGGTGGCGGTAGACGGCGCCGTTCATGAGGGCGCGGGCGACGAGCATGGATTCGGCGGTCTGGACGTTCCCGTCGGCGAGCACGAGGTCCCTGTCGACGAACTGGAGGGCGCGGAGGAGGCGGCCGTGGTCGATGGTGCCGTAGGGGACGCCGGTGTGGTGGGCGTCGCGGGCGAGGTAGTCCATGCGGTCGACGTCGAGTTCGCCGGCGACGAGCTGGCCGAGGCGGCCGTCGCCCCGGACGAGGGCGGCGACGTGGCTCGGGTCGAGGCCGTGGTCGCGGAGGACGTCGCCGATGGGGCCGTCGGCGAGGAGCGGGCCGACGTCGTCGTGGTGGCGGCCGGTGCGGCGCTGGATGATGCCCTCGGTCTGGTGGCCGTAGGGGCCGTGGCCGACGTCGTGGAGGAGGGCGGCGGCGCGGACGGCGCTGGCGCGGGCGCCGGTGACGTCGAGGTGGTCGAGGGCGCGGCAGGCGAGATGGTAGACGCCGAGCGAGTGCTCGAAGCGGGTGTGGTTGGCGGAGGGGTAGACGAGGCGAACAGTGGAGAGCTGTTTGATCTGGCGGAGGCGCTGGACGTGGGGGGTGTCGAGGAGGTCGGCTGCCACACCGTCGACCTCGATGTAGTCGTGAACGCTATCCTTGATCGCTGCCATGCCTCCGGTTTCGGTGGGGGTCGTGAAAGGTGAATCGACGCAGGACGAGGCGGTCGATCGAGACTATTTGAACGTATCGACGTGACAGAAATCCTTGCCAACACCCCTAACACTATACCCTAGCGTGCCATTGTATCCCACGTGGTGTAGGCGCACCACGCGAACCACTTCCACCGACGGGAAGACGGGAGGGTTGTCATCCGCTGTCATACTCCCTCGCCCCGCCACCTGAACCATGGCGCGGGCGAAACCCCTTTTCCCTTCGGTTCTTAATCTAGAGACGATGAGTCGGCAGCGCGTCGCATTCCTGAACGCGGCACACGACCCCGAGGACACGACCCGGAACTTCCGCCGGGAGCTCGACGCGGACCTCGTCGAGTTCCATCTGCCGGGCGGGGACTGTCCGTCGTCGTTCGATTTCGACGCGGCGGTCGTCTCGGGCTCGCGGTCCTCGGTCTACTGGGACGAGGACTGGATTCCGCAGGCCCGGGACTGGGTGCGGGCGGCCCACGACGGGGGGATGCCCGTGCTCGGCGTGTGTTTCGGCCACCAGCTCGTGGCGGACGCGCTCGGCGGCGAGGTCGGCGACATGGGCGAGTACGAGATCGGGTATCGCGCCGTCGAGCACGGTGGCGACGACACGCTCTTCGAGGGGATCGCGAACGAGTTCACGGTGTTCACGACGCACTCCGACGCGGTGCTCGACCCGCCGCCGGGCGCCGAGGTGCTCGCCGAGAACGACTACGGCATCCACGCGTTCCGGAAGGACCACTCGTTCGGCGTCCAGTTCCACCCCGAGTACGACATGGACACGGCGGCGTCGGTGACGAAGGGGAAGGACCTGGGCGACGACCGCATCCAGCGCGTCCTCGACGGCATCACGGACGAGAACTACGCGGCCGCCTGCGAGGCGAAGCGCGTGTTCGACAACTTCCTGGCGTACGCCGAGTGCGCGGGACGGCGGTCGGCCTCCGACTGACGCCCCGGACACCCCACCGACCGCCATCCGGCCGACACGCGACGCCACTGACAATTTCTGCCGGTGTTCCGCTAGTTTTACGCCGTGTTCCCACCGACCCTTCGTCATGCTGGACTACGTGGACCTCGAGGCGGACCTCGGCGAGGAGGAGCGCCTCATCCAGGAGACGGCCCGACGGTTCGTCGACGAGAACGTGCGCCCCGACATCGGCGACCACTACCTCGAGGGAACGTTCCCGACCGACCTCATCCCCGAGATGGGCGAGATGGGGTTCTACGCACCTAACCTGGAGGGCTACGGCCTCCCCGGCGTCTCGGAGAAGGCCTACGGCCTCCTCATGCAGGAACTCGAAGCCTGCGACTCCGGACTTCGGTCGATGGCCTCCGTCCAGGGCGCCCTCGTCATGTACCCCATCCACGCCTACGGCAGCGACGACCAGAAGGAGGAGTGGCTCCCCGCACTCGGCGCCGGCGAAGCGGTCGGGTGCTTCGGTCTCACCGAACCCGAACACGGCTCCAACCCAACCGCCATGGAGACCCACGCCACCAAGGAGGGCGACGAGTACGTCCTGAACGGGAGCAAGACCTGGATCACGAACTCCCCCATCGCAGACATCGCCATCGTCTGGGCCCGCGACCACTCCAAAGAGGACACCCCCGTCCGCGGCTTCCTCCTCGAAACCGACCGCGACGGCATCACCACGAACAAAATCGACGAAAAACTCAGCCTCCGCGCCTCCATCACCGGCGAAATCAACCTCCAGAACGCCAGAATCCCCAAGGAAAACGTCCTCCCCGGCGTCGAAGGCATGAAGGGGCCACTCTCCTGTCTCACCCAGGCCCGCTACGGCATCGCGTGGGGTGCGGTTGGCGCCGCCCGCGACTGCTTCGAGGTCGCCCGCAGCTACGCCCAAGACCGCGACCAGTTCGGCGGCCCCATCGGCAGATTCCAACTCCAACAACAGAAGCTCGCGGAGATGGCGACCCAAATCACCACCAGCCAACTCCTCGCCCACCGCCTCGCCGACCTCAAAGAAGACGGACGCCTCCGCCCACAACACGTCTCCATGGCCAAACGCAACAACGTCCGCATGGCCCGCAACCAGGCTAGGGTCGCCCGCGAGATGCTCGGCGGCAACGGCATCACAGTAGACTACAGCCCCATGCGCCACATGACCAACATGGAAACCGTCTACACCTACGAAGGCACCCACGACATCCACACCCTCATCCTCGGCGAAGACCTCACCGGGTTCGCGGCGTACCAACCGGACTGACCGCCCAACGACCGCCCAACGACCGCCCAACGACCGCCCAACGACCGCCCGCTGAATACGTTTTTCTGCAGCCCCGTCCGGGCCCAGAGCGGTGCGGTTGCGGTGCTGGGCGGTTGTGGTGCTGGGCGGTTGCGGCGGCTACGGTGCTGTCCTGGTGGATTGAAAGGGCGAGTCGGTCTCGCGTTCACCTGCTCGTTCGACACCAGGGGTCCCGCGAGGGATGCGAGATATGAACGCCGTGAGTATCTCGAAGCGAACGGCGAAGCCGTGAGCAGATTGAGCGGGATGGTGTCGAGCGAGCGCGAGACCGACGAGGGCTTTCGAAGATGCGGTAGTCGTCTATGGCCGTGCGGAAGTAAACGCCCGCTACACGTCCGTCATCGCTTTCGCGAGGCCGAGCGCATCCGGCAACGACAGTGCGGTCGTGGCACCGTTAACGCGTGCTGCCCAGTCCTCGTACGAATCGGTATCCGGGAAGGTGTGGATGAAGGGACAGATTGTGCCGTAGGCGTGGGCGGGCGTCACGTCGCCAGCGGGTGGGCGGCTCGCCGCGCCGAAGGAGATCACGACGTCGGGCGACCCGGTCACGCCCCGGTCTGTAACGCGGAAGACGAGGTCGTCATCCGAACCCGGAACGCGGGACGTAACGGTCGTCTCCGCCTCGTGGAGGAAGGGGAGGAGCATCGCGTCCAGGACGCAGGCGAAGCGGAATGACTGGTCGGGGGTGTCGGCACGATGGAGTCCATCGTCGGCCGAGTGGCAGAGGTCGGCGATGGCGGGTGGCCAGTCGTCGAAGCTGTCGAGGAGCGTGATCCAGTCGGCGAGCGACCGGGGTGCGCGGTCGGCGGCGAGGCTGGTCTGGAAGGCTGACGCGACGTCAGCGGGGAGGTCGACGTCGAGGGCGTCGTTCAGCGGGGTGGTCGCTGCGTCGGCGGGGAGCGGGCTGTCCCTCTCGGCTGACTTGGGGTGGTCGGCGTCTGACTGCGACATACAACAATACTTCGATTACCGAAGTGCTTATACTGTCGAGTCCGAATTATAGGAGTAGCTTCGAATGCGCGAAGTAACTCCCGGCGAGGATGCGGCGGACGATGGCACCGGTACAGCGGCCGCGGACGAGATGCCGGCGTGTCTCTGTCCCGTCGACGGCGTGCTGGACCTGTTGAGCAAGAAGTACGCGATCCAGGTCGTGTGTGCGGTTGGCGTGCTCGGGCCGGTGCGGTACCGACGGCTCTCGGACCAGCTCGGCGACGTGAGTTCGTCGACACTCAGCACCCGGCTGGAGGAGCTCGTCGACGCCGGAATCCTGACGCGCGAGCAGTACGACGAGATTCCGCCGCGCGTCGAGTACGAACTGACCGAGGACGGGGCCGAGCTGGCGGCACGGCTCGAACCGGTGGTTGCGTGGGCACAGGAACGAGCGTCGTGAGGTGACCGCAACCGCCGCAACCGCCGCAACCGCCGGTCAGGATGGGGCGGCGTCGAGACGCCAGCCGGGGTCGTGGCCGGTGGCCTCGATCAGGTCGGACCGGCACGCCGGGCAGACGTCGGGGGTGGTCGTCAAGCTCCGTGGAACGTAGACCGCGCCGCCGCATTCGACGCACGCATCGGGTTCGATGGTCGCACAGTCGGCGCAGACGTTGAAGTCGTCGACTGTGAGGTCGCGCAGGGGTTCGAGTTGTTTATCCAGAGTGTACTCGTCGATGACCGCCTGACAGTGCTGGCACGGTTTCATGGCGATGCAGCTTGCACTGTGTGACCACTACACATAGTCCTGTCGTCCCCGACAACCACGAGCGATAATCGGAATGGTGCCGACAGCAGCACGCCATCGGCTACTATTCCGCCATTATCAGGATTGATTGAAAGACCCCGTAATTTATCTCGAAGGTCGCCCTGTGGGCGGTATGGTATCGTCGCGGGGGCAGTCCGAGGTGCTCGGATTCGTGCTGCTCGTCGGCATCACGGTGGCTGCAATCGCCGGCATCCTACTCATAGGGTCTCCGATGCTGGACGCGGTGCAGGGCGAGATCGGGACCGAGAAGGCGACGCACGTCGCCGGCCAGTTCCACCGGTCGGCGAGCCTCGTCGCCGACGGCGGCGCAGAAGCCCGGCGTCTCGATTCGGCCGGGACACCCGTCTCGGTGGATTCACACCGGGGATGGCTCAGGGTTCGGGCGGGCGATTCGACCCTGGTCAACGAGACGCTCGGCACGGTCCGGTTCACGCACGGCAGTCCAGCAGTCGTCTATCAGGGTGGCGCCGTCATCTACGCGGACGATGGGCAGGCGGTACTCCGCGAGGGACCGCGAATCGACTACCGGGCGGGCACGCTCGACCTGACGCTGGTCGGTGTCCGCGGAACCACCTCGTCCGCCCGAGCCGTCAGGCTCACGAACGGCCCGTCAGCGCAGGTGTACCCAGACCCCGCAGCCGGTCTGACGAACCCCGTCGATTCGGGCGCATTCACGGTGACGGTGCAGAGCGAGTACTATCGAGTGTGGGGCGCATTCTTGGCCGAGCAGACCGGCGCGACGCCGACGTACAATGACGCGAATCGGACCACGAGCGTGACGCTCGTCCCCGAGTACGCCACCGGCCCGGTCGATACGGGCGTCGTGTCCGGAACGCCGACGGGCACGCTCGAACTGACGGGCGGCGTCTCCGTCGATAGCTACAACTCGTCCGAGGGGCCCTACACCGGTGGCGGAAGTTCCGGGCGCGTCTCCGCCGCCGGCGACGTCGTCCTGAAGGGCGGCGGCGAGCTCCACGGCGGCCTCCGGACGAACGGCGACGTCACCGTCGAGGGCGGGAGCGAACTCACTGGCCCCGTCGACGCTGGTGGCGACTTCACCCTCACCGGTGGCGGCGAGACGGCGGGCGACGTCCGCGTCGCCGGGAACGCGACTGTCGACTACGGCACCGCGTTCTCCGGCACTCTGACCCACGGCGGCACCCTCACCGACCCCGGGAACGCCGTCGGTAGCGCCACCCAGGCGCCCGTCTCGGTCACGGTGCCACAGCCCGCACCGATCGCAGCCCACTTCAACCGGACGGTCGAGTTCGTCCGAACCGAGAACGACAACGGGACCGTCGCGGCGATCAGCGGTGGCGGAATCGACTGCACGCAGTTCGCCGACGACGAGTGTCGCCTCGGTCCGGGCCGGTACTTCCTCGACGACATCTCGCTCGGCAGCAGCGAGACGCTCGTGTTCGACACCACCGACGGGAACGTCACCGTGGTCGTCGATGGCGACGTGAATCTGGACGGTGCCGCAACCGTCCGAACGGTGGGCGACGGTCGCGTGAACGTCTACGTCACGGGGGACTACCGGCAGCGGGGCGGGGCGACGGTGACGAACGCCGACGACCGCGCGAGCCGGTTCTGGCTGTATCTCCGCCCCGGGTCGACCGCCGACCTCGAAGGCGGCGGGCGGTTCGTCGGCGTCATCTACGGCCCCGGGGGAGCCGGCACCGGCGCCCACATCGAGCCGAGCATCCCCATCTTTGGGGCGCTCGTCGGCGACATCGACTTCGTCGGCGGCGGCACCGACATCCACTACGACGCCGCACTGACCCGCATCGAACCGGTGCAGGCGCCAACGGGCACGGCGCCGGTGTCGTTCCTCCACGCGCGATACGTGCAGGTGAACGTGACGAACGCGGCGTAGGCACCGGACCGGCGGTCAGTCTGCCTACTCCGAGACGCTGGCGGGTGGCGAACTACTCCTGAGCGTCCCGAGCAGGTCGCGGCGATCGGCGCCGAAGCGGTACAGTTTCTCGCGAAGCCACGCGTACCCCGGAATCGAGCGGAGCGTGGCGAAGGCTGGGTCGAGAAACGGGTAGATTCGTGCGAGTGCCTGTTCGACTGCTGCGCCGCCGGAGTAGACGGCGTCGTCGGTGAGGAGGTGCGCGCTCGTCTCGAAGTCGTCCGGCAGTCGGGCACGCTGGTCGGGTGTGAGTTCGCTGAACCCGACGGCCTCGAAGTCGCCGCGGCGGAGCGCGAACTCGGTGCACCACGTACAGAAGCCACACTGGTCGTCGTAGACGAGTCGCGGTGGGTGTTCGTCGCGCGGACGGCTGGCGGCGTCGCTCATTGGCTACAGGTTGGGCGGGCGGGCTATTGAAGCCCGGCGGCCGGCGGCCAGCGGCCGACGGTCGTTCGCTCGGAGAACGCTACGTGTATCGGTCGACCTCGGTGCCGCATTCGGTGCAGCGGACGACGACGGCGTCGTGGTCGTCGGTGAGTTCGAGGTCCATCGTCGTGGCCTCGCCGCACGTCTCGCACTCGCGCAGGATCTCGGTCTCTCCCGCGTCCTGTGGGGCGCCCATGGCGAGCGCGACGACGCGTTCGTCGCCCTGGTTGACGCCCCGCTGGAACTCGCCGGGACCGAAGCGGACGAGTTCCCCGGCGCTCACCTCGACGTCGCCGGCCTCGGTCTGGAACGTGACCGTGCCTTCCTCCACGTAGAAGACCTCCTCCTGGTCGGCGTGAGCGTGGAAGCCGAAGGCGAAGCTGTCGCCGGGCGCGAGCTCGTAGTAGTTGAGCGCGAGCTTCGACGCGCCGAGCGCGTCCGTCAGCGGGAGGCTGACGTCGGCCGGCCCCATCCGCGACTCCATCTCGTCGAGCGAAACACGATGCATACCCGGAGATTCCGGGGCGATCGCCAAAAGCCTCGTCACTCGACGGCACCGCCTGATCGACAGTCACCCCGTCACTCGTCGGCGGGCGAGCGTGGCATCGGCTGGACGGACGGCCGGCTGTGCCCTCAGGAGACGGGTAGAACAACGAATCGGTCAGGGTCGCTGGTCGGGTCGTGGGGGTGTTGCGAGGAGTCAGGCTCGGTCGATGTCGAGCTGCTCGCGGAGGTGGCTGATCGCGTCGCTGTCGGAGAGCTCCTCGAGGCGCTCCTGGAAGTGCTCCTCGCAGAGTGCGACCTTGACACCCTCCTTCTCGACGGTGAGGTCGGCGTCGCGGTCGCAGTAGTGACACTCCATAGGAGATGCATGGGGGTCTGGGTATCTTAAGTTGGCGGCATCGGTAGGCTCCGCCGGACAATCTCGTAGGTGTCGCGGTCGACGCCGGCCTTCCCGAGCGTGCGGCCGTGGGCGTCGCTCCCGCCGAGCCCGAGGAGGTCGAAGCGCTCGATGGCGTCGTCGACGCGCCCCGCATCGGTTGGCGCCTGGCCGACGGGTCGGTCGTAGGGGTAGTGGTTCTCGACGGCGTCGAGCGTCTCGCAGCGCTCGAGGGCGCTGTCTGGGTCAGGGTAGCGGAGCGGGTGGGCGAGGCCGACGAGGCCGCAGGCGTCCCGGAGGAGGTCGCGGCCGGTTTCGAAGTCGGGGACCTGGCGCGCGACGTAACAGGGGCCGTCGTCACCGATGAGGTCGTCGAAGACGGGGCCGAGCTCGTCGTACGCGGTGTTCGGGTTCGCCACGACCGCGCGGGCGACGTGTGGGCGGCCGACGCCGGGTTCGAAGTCGACTTCGAGCCGGACGCCGAGTTCGTCCTCGACCAGGCTGACGATCTTCCGGGCGCGCTCGACGCGGTCGTCCTGGAGGCGCTGGACCTCGCGTTCGAGGTCGTCGGTCCGTTCGACGCCGTAGCCGAGGAGGTCGAGCTCCTGGTCGCCGGCGTCGACGCGGAGCTCGATGCCGTGCACGATCTCGACGCCGCTCACGAGAGTGAGGGGGTCGTCGAGGTCGGGGTGGAGGCGGTCGTGGTCGGTGATGGCGACGGCGCCGACGTCGGCGTCGTGGGCGGCGGACGGGACCTCCGGGAGCGCGAGGGTGCCGTCCGAGTTCGTGGTGTGGACGTGGAGGTCCGCGAAGACCATACGAACCGTCGGGCCGCCGTGGTGCTAAAATGACCGGTTGTTGTAGCCCAGTGTCAGCCGACCCGTCCATCCACGTGCGGTCGCCGCGCCCTGCGTGGCGCGGCCCGCGGTGGCGGTTGCGGTGCGGTGTGGTTGCGGTCTGCAGACGCGGTGCGGTTTTGGTCTGCTGTAGGCGGCACGGTTGCGGTCTGCGGGCGCGGCGCGGAGGGCGGTGGGAGGACTGAAAGGGGGCGAGGGTCTCGTGAGCCGAGAGCGCACAAGCACCACAGCGACCGGCGGGAGCGAGGAGCGCAGGATGCTCGCAGGCCACGAGACCCTCGGCGGGCTTTCCAACGGAAGCCCACCAGCCTGAAAACCCCCAGTAGGTACTGAAACCAGTACCCCCAATCTGAAACCAACGATTCCAGACCGAAAACAGGTTCCTCGGAAAATACAGGCCGATTTCAGAAGATATCGTCCTTGCCAACGATTACCAGCCTAGCCTCCTTAAGGAGGTCAAATTAATCATTATCGTTCATGGGGAAGGTTCTTACCTATTGTTCATGTACGACCTGGTGATGACACTCCGACAGGCCGCACGGCTCCTCGAAACCTGCGACTACCCGCTCGACAGCCGAACGCTCCAGGACGCGCACGGCGAGTTCAGCATCGAACACCCGGAAGGGTCCGAATCGCTCGGCACCGTACTCAAGCGCGCAGGCGACTCGGAGTTCGCAGACGCCACGGAAGCGCAGCTCGCGCTCTATGGTGCGGTCGGGGAGGCCGCGATCGGCCGGAAGGGTTATTCCGACCGTGACCCCGACCCGATGGGCACCGCAACCGACGCAGTGTCCTTCTAGCGCCCGAATTCGCCGTTTCTCTCGTATCTCGCCTTAATGTCCGTTAACTATTTATTGGCCAATAGCCAACCATTGAGTGTACTTACCATGTCAATGGGTGCCTATGACGAAGAGGAGCACGAACGGCGCGAACGGAAGAACGCCGAGGTCGACCTCAGCGAGGACGACACCCGGACGAACTACGAGGGGAAGATCGAGTTCGACTCCGGCGACGACCCGGAGAAGCTCCTCGACCAGTTCAAGCAGATGAAGTCGACCTGATTCTGGCCAGCCATACTGCGACCGCCAGCACACTCCCGACAGCCAGAACGTGCCCAGCGACGGCGAACGCCAGCACCGGATGCGTCGTGAGGAAAGGGAGGAGTGCGAGCTGGACGAGCGCGAACCCGAGCGTGCGTCCGGCCACGGCCCTGACGTCGGCGCTCGCTGACGATGGGAGGTCGTACCGGAGCGTCCCGTGGAGCGTGACGACGGCGGTCCACCAGCCGGTCCCGATGCGATAGCAGACGTCCCACGCGACGAGCAGCAGGAGGAAGACGGCGAGCAGGGGTGGTCGCGCTCCGAGCAACGTCTCGACGAGCGTCGGTCCGGTTCGTGCGTCGAACGCGAAGAGGTAGGTGACGAGTGCGGCGTAGGCAACGACGCCCAGCACGACCTCCACGCTGGACGCGAAGAGGAGCCGGCGGTAGGCCGGCGGGAGGTCCAGGTCGCGGGCTCGCGATGCGATGTCGAGCATGAACGCACTCCCGACTGCCGCGACGCCGACGGCCACGGTCGCGGGGATGATCGCGGATTCGATCCCGTACCCGAATCCGAGGGCGAGCACGGCCGCTTCGAAGAGCGCGAACTGCAGCACGACTGCGACGCGGTCCGGGAGCGAGAGCCCCGGAATCGCGCCGACGATGCTCTCGTACACCCAGGCTTCACCGAAGTGGTCGTCAGTCATCGACGTCCTCGCCGTACGCCCGAAGCGCACGAGCAGCGGCCTCCCGGAACGGGGTCTTGTCCACTGCGACGAGGTGTTCGATGGCGGGATCCGTGACGACGACGGGGTTCCGCAGCCCCTCGATGAGGGGGTGTGCGACCACGGCGGGAACGTCCGTCACGAGGTCCACCCAGTACGCCGAGAGCCGGGGGGTCAGGACGGGGACGGGCACCACGCGGAGGTGGCGGCCCATGAGACGCGCCGTCGTCTGCAGCATCTCCTGGTAGGAGAGTACGTCCGGCCCACCGATCTCGTAGGTCTCGCCCGCGGTCTCCGGCGTCTCCAGCACCCCGACGAGGTATGCGACGACATCCCGGATGGCGATGGGCTGGCACTCCGTTCGCACCCACTCGGGGGTCAGCATGATGGGGAGGCGTTTCGCGAGCTGGTAGATCGTGCGGAAGCTCACGCTCCCCGCGCCGACGATGATCGCCGCCCGGAGCACGGTGAGGTCGTAGTCACCATCAGAGAGGATGGTCTCGACCTCGCGTCGCGACCGCAGGTGTTCGCTGAGGGCGTCCTCGTCCGTCCCGAGCCCGCCGAGATAGATGGCGCGCTCGACGCCCGCAGCGCTCGCCGCGTCGGCGAAGTGCCGGGCCGCCCGGCGGTCGCGCTCCTCGAACTCCTCGCCCGCCTCCATCGAGTGCACGAGGTAGTAGGCCGCCTGGACGCCATCGAACGCGTCAGCGATCGATTCCGGGTCGAGCAGGTCGCCCTCGACGACGTCCACCCCGGACGGCGGTTCATAGTTCGCGGCGTTCCGCACGAGCGCCACGACGTCGTGGTCGGCCTGCTGTAACGCATCGACAAGATGGCCGCCCACGAACCCCGACGCACCGGTGACGAGTACGCGCATGCTACTGTTCCACTCTCGCCGTGACAATAAGCATGGGAGTCGGGGGAGTCGAGCCGTCGACACCCTGCGGCAGGCTCACTCGTCCGCAGTCGGTTCCTCGCGGTCGTCCTCGTCCTCGGTGAGGTTGAACCCCGCGATGAGTCGGCCCGTGATGACCTGTTTCACGATCGCGAGGAGCTGTTCGTCGTCGCTCGTGTAATCGCCGAAGATGCCGAGTGGGACCTCACCACCCGCCATCTCACGGTGCCCGCCAGCGTTCCCGACGTCGGCGAAGGCCTTCTGGAGGACATCGCCGATGTGTACACGGGCGTCTGTCGACCGTGCGCTGAACTGGATGGCGTCCTCGATGACGCCGAACACGATCGCGGTGTCGACGCCCTCCAGGGTCGCGAGATAATCCGCTGCCTGCGGAAGTGCGTCGCGTTCGCTCGTCCGCCCGACGTGCGAGATGAGCACCGACCCCCGGACGGTGCGGTTGTCGATGGCGGTGGCGATGGCGTCCACCGTCGCCCCGCTCACGGCCGGGGAGGAGAGCTTTCGGAGCAGGTCGCGGTCAGCGTGGTCGTGGAGGTATCCTGACGCGTCGTACTCCGCCCGGGTCGCCCCCCGCAGGTAGCCGAGGGTCTCGCGGCGGATCGCGAATAGCAGCGCCGTCGCGAGCGCGGTGTCGACGTCGAGTTCGAGTTCCTGGACGTACTCGGTGAGGATGGTCGCGGTCGCGCCGACGGTCTCTCGGTGGTCGACGAATCGGGCGTCGATCTCCTCGAACGGGTGGTGGTCGATAACGACATCCACGGGCGTCCCCGCAGGCACGTGGTTGTTCGCGCCCGGGACGGCGTGGTCCACGAACGCGAGCAGGGAGCCCGAATCACGGTCCACAACGGCGGACGGGTCGAACGGTTCGAGATGGATGTCGAGCAGGTTGACAAAGGCCCGGTTCTGCTGGTGCGAGATATCGCCGCTGTACAGGATGCGGTGCTCGTCGATCCCCGCCGCCGCAGCGATCCGACCCAGCGCGAACGCGCTCGCGAGACAGTCCGGATCCGGGTTGTTGTGGCAGACGATGGTGAGCTCGCTCCCCGCCGCGAGCAGGTCGTGGAGCGTGTCGGCCTGGGTCATTACCCGGCAGTTCGACCTCCAGCCGAATAGAATGACGGGGCCAACAGCCACCGATGGCGAAGCGCAGAGCGAGACACGAGAACGAGCCGAATCCCCCACTGTCCCGGTTCCCTACAAATGGCGGCCCGGCTTTATGGTCGCCCATCACCGAGAGACGGATATGGCCAGTCAGTGCGACGCCTGCGGCCGCGAAATCCAGATCGCCGGCGGCGTCGCGAACCTCTGGGACTCCACGCCCCGCCAGACCGGCGGTCTCACCCTCGAACTCGCCGATGGGTCGGAGTTCTTCCTCTGTTACGACTGCATCGAGCAGCTTCCGGAGAACCCGACCCGTGACGACGTCGACGCCCTCCGGGAGTGAGGGTCGTCTCGGAGGCGGTGCGTTCTTTGTCCCCCCGCGCCTTCCACCGGTAGTGACCCCGTCGCGTATCCACGCGGAGTTCCCCGCACCGAGTTTCCGCGGCGCCCAGGAGCAGGCCCTCCACGACGTCCAGGCCGCGTTCGACGAGGGCAACGACGTCGTCCTCGTGCGCGCGCCCACCGGCAGCGGGAAGAGCCTCATCGCCCGCGCCATCATGGGGACCGCGCGCCGCGTCGAGGACGCCGACCCCCACCAGGCCACCGGCGCCTACTACACGACCCCGCAGGTCAGCCAGCTCGACGACGTCGCCGAAGACGACCTCCTTGACGACCTCCAGATCATCCGCGGGAAGAACAACTACAACTGCATCCTCCCCGGCGAGGAGACCACGCCCGTCGACCGCGCCCCGTGTGCCCGGACGCGCGGCTACGACTGCGCCGTCAAACACCGCTGCCCCTACTTCTCCGCCCGCGCCATCGCCAGCTCCCGCGAGTACGCCGCGATGACGCTCGCGTACTTCATGCGGACCGCCGGCAGCGAGGTGTTCAGGAAGCGGGACGTGTGCGTCATCGACGAAGCCCACGGGCTCGCCGAATGGGCGGAGATGTACGCCACCATCCACCTCGGCCCCCGCCGCGTCCCCGTCTGGGACGACGTGCGCGTCCCCGACGTCGACGGGAACGTCGAAGGCGCGAGCAAGTTCGCGGAGAACCTGCAGAACGTCTGCGAGGGCGCGAAGAACGACCTCCTTGAGGAGGACGAACTCTCCGCCGAGGAAGCCGCGAAGCGGGACCGACTGCAAGAACTCATCTCGGAGCTCGACTGGTTCATCGAGGACTACCGCGACCCCCAGTCGGGCACCACCTGGGTCGTCGACCAGCAGGATTCTGGAGAGATCACGGTGAAGCCGATGAACCCCGAGCGCTACCTCATGCACACCGTCTGGGACCGCGCCAACCGGTTCGCGCTCCTCTCCGCCACCATCCTGAACAAGGAGGCGTTCTGTCGGGGCGTCGGCCTCGACCCGGACAACGTCGCCCTCGTCGACGTCGAACACACCTTCCCCGTCGAGAACCGCCCGCTCTACGACGTCGCGCAGGGCAAGATGACGTTCGAACACCGCGACCAGACCCTCCCACACGTCGCCGAATCCGTCGCCCGCGCGATGTGCGCCCACCCCGACGAGAAGGGGCTCGTCCACTGCCACTCCTACGACATCCAGGAGAAACTCCAGGCCGAGTTGGAAGGATTCGGCGTCGGCGACCGCATCCGGAGCCACACGACCGAGGACCGCGACGCCCAGCTCGACGCCTGGAAGGCGGCCTCGGACCCCGAGGTCTTCCTCTCCGTGAAGATGGAGGAAGCCCTCGACCTCAAGTACGACCTCGCGCGCTGGCAGGTGCTCTGCAAGGCCCCGTTCCTCAACACCGGCGACTCCCGGGTCGCGAAACGCCTCTCCGAGGGCCAGTGGGCGTGGTACTACCGGGCCGCCCTCCGCACCATCATCCAGGGCTGCGGCCGGGTCGTCCGCGCCCCCGACGACAGCGGCGTCACCTACGTCGCCGACGAGTCCATCCTCGACCTCTTCGACCGCGCCCGCACCGACATGCCACCCTGGTTCGAGGAGCAGGTGGACCGAATGAGTAAGCCGGACCTCCCGGACTTCGACGCGAACGCGGCCTTGTCCGGCATGAACGGGAGCGTGAGCCAGCCGCCGCAGCCGACCACGGAGTCGTCCGGTTCATCGTCGACCGCGTCGACCGACGGCGGGGCTCCGGACGGCAACGGCCAGCATTCGAACGAATCAGGTTCGAACGAGGAGCGCCTGTCGTCCCGCCGCGAACGGAGTAGCCCGCTCGCCGACGTCTGGGAGACGGACTGACCCTAGACCTACGCGAAGACCGGTTCGCCACGGTAGTGGTCGACGATGCGCGTCCCAGCTCGGACGAGGACGTAGAGCGCGACGGTCGCCATCGCACCCTGTGTGACGACCGGAACGAGGACGGTTTCGCTGCCGCGATAGAGGGTCTGAACCGCTTCCCCGAGGACTCGCGGCGGACCGACGACCTGCACGAGGAACATCGGGAGTACGAGCAGGACGCGTAGTGCGACGTACGCGAGTGCCCAGGCGAGGAAGATTCCTGCGACGACGAGCGATTCGCGAAGCGACCAGTACAACCGCGCACGTGTTGAGGAGGGCATATCCGAACTGCTCGACGGTCCGCCTTAAGCGTTCGGCGCCTTACAGCGCCGCCGCGTACGCGATCGAGGACAGGATGAGCGCGACGCACAAGACGAGTGCGAGGACGCGTTTTCGCTCCTTCTGGGTCACGCTCTCGCGTTCGTCGGGCGACCAGTTAGGCGCTTCGCCCGATTAGAGCACGAGCAGCCCGATGGTTCCGGCGGACAGCAGTGCGAGGAGGACCATGAAGACCAGGAGACGGGTTGCGAGGAACTGGAAGAGTGCGGGCAACGAGTCGAGTGCGGTCTGTGCTGAAGCCATACCAGTCTTGGTCCCGGTCTCCTATTTGAAGTCTCGGACGAGATGGAGTTGGTTCGGCCAGCCAGCACCCGGTCAGTCGAGGACGTCGACGTCGAGAACCACGTGCTCGACGCCCTCGCTGTGGCTCTTGACGACGCGTCGGTCGCGGATTTCGACCGTGCGGTCGACGGCGTCAGCGGCGTCGCGAAGGCGGGTCTTGGGGCGCTCCCAGAGCAGGTCCTCGGGACAGGTCGCGTGGACGTGCATGACGCCGCCAGCTTCGAGGGCGCGGAGGGCGGCAGCGACGTAGCCGGGGTCCTGGAAGTCGCCGCAATCGTCTACTGATTCGGGGCCGCCGCCGAGGGCGTCGTAGTAGCCGAGGACGGCGCGGTCGGCCTGCTCGTCGACGTCCCGGCAGTCGCCGAGGATCGCGTCGAGGTTGGTGGCGACGTCGTTCAGCTGGGCGTTCTCGACGAGGTATCGGAACGCCTCCGGGTTCTTCTCGACGGCGGTGACGTGGGCGCCGGTGCGGGCCATCGGGAGCGCGAAGTAACCGATACCGGCGAAGAGGTCGAGGACACGCTCGCCCGGCTCGACGACGTCACCCATCCTGGCACGTTCGGCCTGGTTGCCGGGGGAGAACATGACGTCGCGGAGGTCGAGGGCGTACTTCGTGCCGTGCTCCGTGTGGACGGTCTCGGTGTCGCCGAGGCCGGCGATGACCTCGATCTGGGGCTGGCGGAGCTCGCCATCGACGCCGCCCCTGGTCACGACGGTGTCGGCGTTCCCATGAAGCTCGAGGAGGGCCTCGCCGAGTTCGGCTGGACGGTGGTAGTCGCCAGCCGCGACGAGGACGACCGTGCCGACGACGGCCCACGACGAGGGTGCGCGATCGATCTCGGCCTCGGTCCAACCGCGCTCTCTGAGGATGCTGGCGAGGCCCTGGCGGCGGCGTTCCGGGGAATCCTGCTCGACGACCTCGCCGGGGGTGTCGCCGGGCGGTGCGGTGATGGGTAGGAGGAGCGTCTCGTCGTCCCTGGCGACCACTTTTCGTGTATCGTCGTAGACGCCCTCGGCCTCGAGGGCGTCGATTCGCTGCTGTGCGTCGGGTTTCGGGACGGCGAGCGCGAGCGTCCCGGTATCCGGGAACTCGCTGACAGCGTCGCGTTCAGGCATCGGGCTCCGGGAGGACGTGGAGGCCGTCGCGGCTCTTGAGCACGGGGACGGTCTCTGGGTCGTCGGGGACGTAGTCGGGCATCGGGACCGTCGTGGCCTGGAAGGTCTCCGGGTCGAGGACCTGGATGGCGTTCTCGTCCTCGATGGTGACGACGGTGGCGTCCTCGGCATCGCTCCGGGTGCCGAGTTTTCGCGCATCTGGGGCGTCTCCCACCTCGTATGAGGCCTCGTATGGCTCGCCGGTCGTCACCCTGCGGCCCTTCAGGTTGCCGCGGACGCTGATGACGAGGATGGGGCCGCCATCGTCTGGGTCGGCGGACTCGTCGAGTTTGATGACGTCGCCCGCCCGGAACTCGGGGAACCGAACGGCGTAGGTCACGCGGTACACTTCGTTGCCGTCCTCGTCCTCCGTGACGAGGGTCTCGCTGTCGGTGAAACTCCCCCCGAACTCCTCCACGAGTTTCTGGGAGAGCTTCTTCCCGATCTTCGTGGTGGAGAGCTTGATGTCGATGCCGGGGTCGCCGGGCGTGATCTCGGTGACGAACGCGTTCCGGTCACCCGTCGCCTCCATGTCGCCGACGATCCGGTGTGCGAGCTCCTCCGCCCGGTCCGTCTCCTCGGTCGTGGGGTCGCGGTTGACGGCGCGGACCTGGACGACGCTGGCGTAGTAGCTCCCGGAGATGCGGCCACACCGGGTGCAGGTCCCACGGGCGATGCTGACGGGGACGGTGACCTCGGCGGTCCGGACCTGGTCGCGGACGATGCCGTCGAACCGGCAGTGCATCCGGAGGTTGTTCTGGTCGACCTGCTCGGGCGTGACCTGCCACTCGACGTCCTCGGCCTCGACGTGGACACCGAGGGCTTCGGAGGTCTCCTCGATGGCGACGTCGGTGTAGTCCTTCGCGCCGACGTCGACCCATCGGTTGCCCTTCCGGATCGCACCGCAGCGGCCGCAGACGAGGATGTGGAGCTTGTCGGGAGCCTCCACGAGGTCGAAATCGTCGAAGTAGCAGTCGTCGCAGAGCGCCCGCTCCCGCCGGGTCACCCCGCCGTCCCCCGAGGACGAGACGGGGTCACCGCACCGCGGGCAGAACGTCTCGACGTCGCTGTTCATGGCGAGTTGGTAGTCGGCGAGGGCTGTTAAGTCCCGCGTCACGGACCCGAGTGTGGTGGGAATTTCCCTCGCGTACGCGCACGAGCGGACAGAACCCCGAACGAGCCCAGGACGCCCAACTGATGGCATCGAATCGACGGCGGCCAGTTGGCGTGTTCCGGATATCGACAGCCGGCGAGGCGGTCGCGGTGCGGGGCAGGGCGGTGCCGGGCGGTGCGGGGCGGCGCCGGGCAGGGTGGGGCGGTCCCTGGTGGATTGAAAGGGCGAACGTCTGAGGCGGGTCGGCGAAGCCGACCCCTGCTCGGTCGCGGACCGCTCTCCCAAAGGGAGATGTCCGCGAGCGTGCGCGTCAGGCGTGAGGGCTTTCTGGAAGCGGTGCTGTCGCGGGCTATCACAGAGGAGTGCCCTCACACTACGCCTAGCGATGGGCTTTACGTGGCTCGTCACCAATCCTCGTGCATGAACTGGCCGTCGGATTGGGGACTCCGGATCCGGATGTTCGTGACGATGTTCCTGTTGTTCGGGCTCTACCTGGTCTTCGCGGTCTTCCTCGCCTCATATTTCGGGGGCGGGATCTGGATGATGGTCGTGCTGATGGGTGGGTTCTCGATTGCGCAGTACTTCTTCAGCGACCGATTGACCCTCTGGAGCATGGGCGCGAAGAAGGTGAGCCCCGAGGAGTATCCCGAACTGCACGGGATGGTCGGCCGACTGAGCCAGCAGGCCGATCTCCCGACGCCGACGGTCGCTGTCGTGGACTCCGCGATGCCGAACGCGTTCGCGACGGGCCGCTCGAAGAACCACGCGGCGGTCTGTGTGACGACGGGCATCATGAACACGCTGACGCAGGACGAACTGGAAGGCGTCATCGCCCACGAACTCGCGCACATCAAGAACCGCGACATGGCGGTGATGACGGCCGCCTCCCTCCTCTCGACGATCGCGTTCGTCATCGTGCGGTGGGGGTGGTTGTTCGGCGGCGGCCGGAACGGCCGCGGCGGGAACCAGGCACCCATCTACATCGCCATCCTCGCGAGCCTCGTTGTCTGGATCGTGTCGTTTCTCCTGATTCGCCTCCTTTCCCGGTACCGCGAGTACGCGGCGGACCGTGGTGGCGCGATCATCACTGGGAAGCCGTCCGCGCTCGCCTCCGCCCTGCTCAAGATCAGTGGCCGGATGGACAAGGTGCCCGAGCAGGACCTCCGCGAGCAAGCGGAGATGAACGCGTTCTTCATCGTCCCCGTCTCGAAGGGCTGGCTCGCGAACCTGTTCCGCACCCACCCGAGCACCGAGCGCCGCGTCGAACGCCTCCGCGAGATGGAGCGCGAACTCGAGACGTACTGATGCCCGGGGACCCACTGCAGATGACGGGGGCGAGCCACTGATGGGCGTCCTCGACACCATCCGGGAGGTCCTCGGGTTCTCCGCCGAACACGACGCGACGCGCCCGTGGGACGCCGACGACCTCTTCCAGCTCTCGGCCGCGAGTGTGACGATGGAGGCCGACCTCGACTACGACCCCCTCGCCGTGGGCGGGCTCTGCTTCGGGAGCGTGTCGAGCACCGACTTCACGAGCGCGCTGCGGGACGTCGAAGGCGTGCTGCGTGGTCCGGGCTTCGCCGAGATCCGGACCGACGACCACGGCTACACGTGGGCGGTCTGCGAGCGCCCGACGTTCGAGGACGTGCTCGCGGAGCTCTACGTCGCCGCCGACACCCTCGACGAACGCGGATACGGCGACCGGCTCCTCGCCGCCGTCTTCCCGTTCGAGGCGCACGGTGGCCGACAGGACGGTCGAGACGCCGGGCAGGTCGTCTACTGGGTGTACTCCTTCCGTCGGGGCTCGTTCTACCCGTTCGCACCCAGCTCGTCCGGGGAGAAGTCGCGCGATAGCACGACGGAGGTGAAACTCCAGAGCGTGCTCGGCGACGAACTCGACGTCGAGGACGACACGAGCTACTGGTACCCCCTCTGGCCGGACGAACCCGGGAACCATCCCTGGGAGTGACTGAAGCCGCCAGGCCCCACCTACTCACCAGAACTCGCGTCATCCGGTTTCAACCTACGCCCACTCGTCGAAACCGTCCCCACGCCCACCCGCACTTTCACTTTCACTTCCCTGTTTACGAGGGTTTATCCGGTACTCCGAACAATGAACGGGTATGCCACCCGAAGCAGATCTCGAGACCCTACCAGGCGTCGGCCCCGCGACCGCCGAGAAGCTCAAGGACGCCGGCTTCGACTCCTATCAGAGCCTCGCCGTCGCGAGCCCCGCCGAGCTCTCGAACACGGCGGATGTCGGTGACTCCACCGCCGCCGACATCATCAACGGCGCCCGCGAAGCCGCCGACGTCGGCGGGTTCGAGACCGGGAGCGACGTCCTCAACCGCCGCAAACAGATCGGGAAGCTCAGCTGGAACGTCCCCCAGGTCGACGAACTCCTCGGCGGCGGCGTCGAGACCCAGTCCATCACCGAGGTCTACGGCGAGTTCGGCGCCGGGAAATCCCAGGTCACCCACGAACTCGCGGTCACCGTCCAGCTCCCCAAGGAGCACGGTGGCCTCCACGGCCGCGCCATCTTCGTGGACAGCGAGGACACCTTCCGTCCAGAACGCATCGACGACATGGTCCGCGGCCTCTCGGACGAACAGCTCCAGGCCGCTATGGACGACCGCGAGATCGAGGGTAGCCCGGACGACGAGGACGCAATGGAGGCACTCATCGAGGACTTCCTCGACAAGATCCACGTCGCGAAGGCGTTCAACTCCAACCACCAGATGCTCCTCGCCGAGAAGGCCAAGGAGATCGGGAGCGAATTCGAGGAGGACGACTTCCCCGTTCGCCTCCTCTGCGTCGACTCCCTCACCGCCCACTTCCGCGCCGAGTACATCGGCCGCGGCGAACTCGCGAACCGCCAGCAGAAGCTCAACAAGCACCTCCACGACCTCGAGAAGGTCGGGAACCTCTACAACTCCGCCGTCCTCGTCACCAACCAGGTCCAGTCCAATCCCGACGCGTTCTTCGGCGACCCCACGAAGCCCATCGGTGGGAACATCCTCGGCCACAAATCCACCTTCCGCATCTACCTCCGGAAATCCAAGGGCGACAAACGCATCGTCAAACTCGTCGACGCCCCGAACCTCGCCGACGGCGAAGCAGTGATGCGGGTGCAGGACGGCGGCCTGAAGCCAGAATAGGACTGGGTACTGCCGCCACGCCCGACCGGCGCCTGGCCGGTTTCGACGGTGTAGTGTCGTTCCCGGCTACATCGATGGTCTCGAACGGGACGTACTGGTGCCCGATGCAATCCACCGATCGGGGCGGTGCGACGACGGTTTGCGGACTCGTAATTGTGTTCTTTTAGCAAAAGTGGACGTGCACCAACCAGTGGCCACGGACCCAGGGCGTTCAGAGAATGCATACAGACGGCGCCCATCGACCCGTCTTCAAAACTCGTCGCATTGCTCGATTCTCAGTGTATTGGAATAATCGCACAATACCATAACTCCCCCCGGCCTACACTCACCTGGAGGAATCCCATGACAGGCTACGCAATCGTTCTGGCATCGGACGACCTGGCACGCGTCCAGGCCGTCAGTATCATCGGCTCCATCGCCGCAGCATCCGACATCCCGGTCGAGGTGTTCGTCACGATGGACGGACTGCTCCCGTTCGAGACCGAGACCGTGGAGAGCGGCGACTTCAACGGTGGCCCCGTATCACTCGCGATGATGGAGGCCGAGGACGTCGACATCCCACTGTTCACCGAACAGCTCACGCAAGCCAAGGAGATCGGTGACCTGCATGTCTACGCCTGCGAGATGGCGATGGACCTCATGGGCACGACCCTCGAGGACTACGTCGACGTGTTCGACGACACCCTCGGAGTCTCCGGCTTCCTGAACCGCGCGGCAGACAAACAGGTCATCTTCGTCTGAGATCATGCAGGACGAACAACACCCAGACATCACCGTCGACGCGCGCGGCGCCACCTGCCCCGGCCCCCTCATGGACCTCATCGGGAAGGTGAAGACCGCCGACGCAGGCACCGTCATCGAACTCCAGACCGAGGACAACGGCTCGAAGAAGGACGTCCCAGAATGGGTCGAGAAGGCCGGCCACACCCTGCTCGACACGGTCGACCAGGGCGACTACTGGAGCCTCTACGTGCGGGTGGAGTGATCGACCGTGACCGAACGCATCGTCATCGTCGGCGGCGGCACGGGCGGCACCGTGCTCGCGAACCGCCTGGTCGACGACCTCGGCCCCGAGCTCGACGCCGGTGACGCCACCGTCACGCTCGTCACCGACAGCTCCGACCACGTCTACAAACCGACCTTCCTGTACGTCGCGTTCGGAAAACGGTCGGTCCACGACGCGAACCGCCCTATCCGGGAGCTCCTGCCCCGCGAGGTCGACCTCGTCATCGACCGCGTCGAGGGCATCGACACCGACGGGAAGACGCTCTCGCTCCGGGACGGCGACACGCTCGACTACGACCGACTCGTCGTCGCCACCGGCGCGACCCTCGTCCCCGAGGAGACCCCCGGGCTCCTCGAGGGCGGCCACCACTTCTACGGCCCGGACGGCGCCGAAGCGCTCCGCGACGAACTCGCGGAGTTCACCGAGGGACACCTCGTGCTCTCCGTCGTCGGCGTACCCCACATGTGTCCCGCCGCGCCCCTGGAGTTCGTGCTCATGGTCGACGACTGGCTCCGCCAGCGCGGCCGCCGCGAGGACGTCGAACTGACGTACACCTACCCGATCAACCGTGCGCACGCCATCGAATCCATCGCGGACTGGGCGACCCCCATCCTCGAGGAACGCAACATCACCCTCGAGACGTTCTTCAACGTCGAATCGGTCGACCCGGACGCCCAGGTCGTGGAGACGATGGAGGGCATGCAGCTCGACTACGACCTCCTCGTCGCCATCCCGCCCCACACCGGCGACCCGATGGTAGCGACGGCCGGACTCGGCGACGACGGCTGGGTCAAGGTCGACAAACACACCCTCGAGGCCGCGCACGCCGACGACGTCTACGCCATCGGTGACGCCGCAGACGTCCCGACGAGCAAGGCCGGGAGCGTCGCCCACTACGAGGCCGGTGTCGTCGCCGCCCGCATCGCCAGCAGCGTCCGGAACGAACCGCCGACGGCGGTCTACGACGGCAAGACCGTGTGCTTCGTCGAGACAGGGATGGACGAGGCGACGTTCGTCGAGTTCGAGTACGGCCGCCAGCCGGTCGTCCGCGAGCCCTCGCAGGCCATCCACTGGTCGAAGCTCGGCTACAACGAGACCTACTGGCTCACGGCGCGGGGGCTCCTATGAGTGGGAGCGAACCCGCCAGCCTCGACACGGACGGCGACACTCCGTTCGACGACGCAGACGAGGCGGAGGTGCAGCGCTTCGTCGCGCGTCTCCGGTTCGTGAACGAACTCCTCGACGTCGCGGAACTCGGGTCCGCCGCCCTCGACGACGAGATGGTCACCACGCTCGCCGGTACGGGCACCGAACTCGGCGCGGCGGCGGATGCGGCCGCCACCCCGGAGACGACGGCACTCGCGGAATCTGTCGGCGCGAACGGCGATGACCTCGGGCAGGCGCTCGAGACACTGGCTCGACTGCAGCGAACCGGGACGCTCGACGAGCTCGCAGCGCTCGCCGACATCGTCCCCCTGCTGACGGGCGCTCTCGACGACGAGATGGTCACCACGCTCGCTCGCGCCGGCGGGAACCTTGGAGAGGTCGCCGACGCCGCAAGCGACCCCGACACCGTTCGAGGCCTCACCGCAACGCTCGATGCTGTCTCGGCGGCCAGCGACCCGAGCGAGCCACCGGAATCGCTGGGGGCACTCGGGCTGTTGCGGGCGCTCCGCGATCCGACCGTCCAACGGGGTATGGGATTCATGGTCGCCGTCGCCGGCGCCCTCGGCGAGGAACTCGAGAACTAGTCTTCGGTCGTCGTCTGGTCGAGGTCCTTCTCGCCTTCGAATATCTCGGCGCCGTCCTGCACGACCTTCTCCGCGAGGACCGCGCACTTTATCCGCATCGGCGTCACTTCGACGCCGAGCATGTCGAGGACGTCGTCGCGGTCGAGGTCGGCGACCTCGTCGAGGGTCATCCCGTGGAGCTCCTGGGAGAGCATGCTCGCGGACGCCTGACTGATCGCGCAGCCGTCGCCCTCCCAGGCGACGTGCTCGATGGTCTCGCCGTCGTCCGCGAGTTCGATGTCGAACTCGAGCTCGTCGCCACACGACGGGTTGTAGCCCTCGTGGGAGAACGTCGGGTCCGGCAGTCCCCCGTGGTTCCGGGGGTTCTTGTAGTGGTCGAGAATCTGCTGCCGGTACATGTCCGAGCCCATACTCATACTGGGTCGAACTAGGCAGGACGGCCGTAAAAGGATACCGTCCGGGGCCGAATTCGGGCAGTTCGACCGGTGCAACACCCCTCAGGCGAACAGCTCGCGAACCTCCTGCAGGCCCTCCTCGAGGCGGTCGAGTTCGTCGACGGTGTTGTAGACGTAGAAGCTCGCGCGGACGCTCGCTGAGACGCCGAGTTTGTCGTGGAGGGGCTGGGTGCAGTGGTCCCCGGCCCGGATGGCGACGCCGTGGTCGTTCAGGATGCTCGAGACGTCGTGGGCGTGAGCGCCCTCGACGTTGAAGGAGACGAGGCCACTGCGGGGTTCGCCCGCCGGTGGGCCGAGGATCTCGACGTCGTCGTAGGCGTCGAGGCGGCGGTAGGCTTCCTGTGCCAGCTGGTTCTCGTGGGCGAGGACGTTCTCCATGCCGAGGTCCTCGAGGTACTCGATGGCCGCCGCCAGGGCGATGCCCTCGCTGATGGCGGGGGTGCCGGCCTCGAACTTCCACGGAAGGTCCTCCCACGACGAGTCGGCCTCGGTGACGCGTCGGATCATGCCGCCGCCGTAGAGGTAGGGCTGCATCTCCTCGAGGAGCTCCTGCTTCCCGTAGAGGACGCCGATGCCGGTCGGGCCCGCGAGCTTGTGCCCGGAGAACGCGTAGAAGTCGACGTCGAGGTCCGTGACGTCGACGGGGCGGTTCGGGACGGCTTGCGCGCCGTCGCCGATGATGAGGGCGTCGTGCTCGTGCGCCAGGTCCGCGAGGTCGCCGAGGGGGTTGATGGTGCCGAGCGTGTTGGAGACGTGGACGGCGCTCACCATCGCGACGTCGTCGTCGATGAGCTCCGCCGCGTGCTCCATGTCGAGCATCCCGTTCTCGTCGACGCGGATGAACCGGGCTTCGGCACCCGTGCGCTTGGCGAGCTGCTGCCACGTGACGAGGCTGGAGTGGTGTTCCATCTCCGTCAGGACGACCGCGTCACCCTCGCTCAGGTTCTCTAGGCCCCAGGCGTACGCGACGAGGTTCTCCGAGGCGGTGGTGTTCCCCGTGAAGATTATCTCCTCGCGGCCGTCGGCACCGATGAAGTCCGCGACGGTGTCGTGGGCGTCCTCGTACGCGATGCTCGCCTCCTGGCTGAGCTGGTGGATGCCGCGGTGGACGTTCGCGTTGTAGTTGTAGTAGTAGTCCGTGATCGAGTCGACGACCTTCCGGGGGGTCTGCGTCGTCGCCGCATTGTCGAAGTAGACCAGCTGCTGGCCGTTGATCTCCCGCTCCAGGATGGGGAAATCGGCCCGCACGGCCTCGACGTCGAACGCGGCGTCGTGCGTGGTTTCCATTGCCCGTCGCTAGGCCGTGAAGGGTCAACTGTCCTTCGGTGTGGACACCGAATGTGAGGAGAATCGGTTACACGCGGGCGTTGCCGGTGTTCGCGGTATGGGGACTAGAGCCGCAGGAACTGTGCGTGCAGCGCGCCATCCAGATCGAGGACGTTACCTTCGTCGACGTAGCCCTCCTCGATGGCGAGTTCGACGACCTCCGTGCCCACCAGATTGGCGACGCTCGCGTTCGCGAGACTCTCGACGACGGTCTCCGGCGTGACCTCGTCGCCGCCGTAGAACTCCTCGTTGACGGTGAGGGTGACGTCGCCGTTCTCGAACGTCTCGCCGATGAGGCCGTCGTCGCAGGCGGCGACGAGCAGGCCGCGCTCGGTCTGTCGCTCCGTGAGTATCATTCACCCACCATCTCTCGCTCCTGCTCCTGCTGGATCTCCTCGGCGCGCTCGATGGCCTCCTGGGCCTCCTCCTCGCGGCCGAGTTCGTCCAGGGCGCGGGCCTTCTCCTCGTAGACGTCAGCCGAGCGGAAGCCGAGGCGGGTCGCGTTGTCGAGGGCTTCGGCGGCCTCCTCGTGTCGGCCCTGCTCGTTCTCGATAAAGCCGAGGTTGTACCAGGCCTGCGGGAGGCGGTCGTTGAGGCGGACGGCCTCCTCGGCGTGGAAGTACGCGTCCTCGGTCTCCCCGAACTCCCACATCGCGTACGCGAGGTTCGTGTGCGCCTCGGCGGCGAAATCGCCCTCCTCGGCGACGTGGAGCGCCTCCATCTGCGCCGTCATCGCCTCGTCCCACTCCTCGAGTTCGGCGTGCGCGATGCCCTTGTTCACCCACGCCTCCTGCTCGATGGTGTCGTCGTCCGCGTAGCGTGCGGCGCGCTCGAAGGACTCCGTCGCCTGCTCGAACCGATTGATGCCCATGTAGTTCAAGCCGACGTCGATGAGGTCGTCGGCGGAGACGTCCTCGGCGCGAACCTGACGCTCGTCGAGCTCGTCGGCGATGACGTGCGAGTCCACCGGGTCCACCTTCGACGTGTCGGCGCGGAGCTCCGGCGGGTCCAGGTCGAACCCCTCGTAGGGGTCGTCGAAGCCCTCGCCGGCCGAGAACTCGTGTCGGGGACGGTCGTCGTCCTGCCGGTCAGTCATGCCCGATTCTATGGTAGCAGCCGGGTTAAGGGCTGCGCACTCGGAATCCGGGCGAGACGTGCTGGTTCCGGAGGCGGTGGATCTCGGAGACCGACGGCGTCGCCAGCTGCATCCCTGCCGGTTCCGCCGGTCGGCTTTTGGGTTCGGCACGTCCACGTTCGGGTATGCGACTCTTCGTGTCCGTCGACCTGCCGCCAGGGCTCGCGGAGGCGGTGGCGGACGTACAGGACGAGTTCAGCGGTGCCTCGGGCCTGAACTTCGTCGACCCCGAGCAGGCCCACATCACGATGAAGTTCCTCAGCGACGTCCCGAAACGCCGGCTCGAGCGCCTCGAAGCGGAGCTCGACCAGGCCGTGAGCGAAGCCGAAGTCGACCCCTTCGAGGTCGAGTTCTCGGGCGTGGGGGTGTTCCCGAGCCGCGACTACATCAGCGTCGTCTGGCTCGGCGTCGACGGTGGGGCTCGGGAGTTGACGGCGCTCCACGAGTCGATCGAGCAGCGGTTCGTTGACCGCGGATTCGACCCCGAGGACCACGAGTTCACGCCACACGTGACGTTGGCGCGGATGAAGCACGCTGGCGGGAAGGAGCTCGTGCAGGAGGTATTGGACGAGTACGACCCCGGCCCCGGGTCGATGCAGGTCTCGGAGGTCAGGCTGACGAAGAGCGACCTTGGACACGAGGGACCGGTGTACTCGACGATTCACCGGGCAGCGCTAGAGTAGCCCGAAACTGTCGCTTGGGTGTTTTCAGGCCGGTTCGCGCCACGTCTTCAGCGTCTCGCGGAGCGCCGTGGCGACGTCGTCGAAGTCGCGGAGGGTGAGGCCGTCTGTCGTCACGAAGACGCCCTCGTCCTCGGTGGCGATGCGGATGAGGAAGCCGTTCTCGAACTTCCGGATGGTGTACTCGTACTCGCCGAGTTCGCTTTCGCCGTAGGTGTCCTGCGCCATCTGGAACGCCTGCCACTCGTGCCCGATGAAGGAGGAGAGGTCGGCGTCCTGCTCGAGGTCGCTCCGGAGGTAGACCTGGTCGTACTCGGTGCGCGTGAAGTACGTGGCCGACCGGAGGCTGTCGCCGAGGACCGCCCGGGCGGTGCTCGTGAGTCGGTCGCCAGCCTCCTCCGACAGCAGCGTGTTGCCCATGCCCGTGGTCGGGTGGGCACGACCATAAAGTATCGGCCTGGTACAGGTAACCAGAAACGGTCGGAACCGTGCGGGGGCGTCGGTGCCCGACTGCAGCTGTACGAGACGTCGAGGCGGCGCGCTCAGAAGAACAACGTTTTATGGAAGCCGGGGGTAGTCACGGGCACTATGGGTAAGAAATCGAAGGCCAAGAAGAAGCGACTGGCCAAGCTGGAGCGGCAGAACAGCCGCGTCCCGGCGTGGGTCATCATGAAGACGGACCGTGACACGCAGCAGAACCCCAAGCGCCGCAACTGGCGGCGTAGCGACACGGACGAGTAATTATGAGCGCCAGCGATTTCGAGGAACGCATCGTCACCGTCCCGCTCCGCGACGTCACCGCGGTGCCGAAACACAAGCGCGCCGGTAAGGCGATGTCCATCATCCGCCAGCACCTCGCGAAGCACTTCGCCGTCGAGGAGGACGAGGTCCGCCTCGACCCCTCGATCAACGAGGCGACGTGGGCCCGCGGCCGCAAGAAGCCGCCCCGGAAGCTCCGCATCCACGCGGCCCGCTTCGTCGAGGAGGGCGAGACGGTCGTCGAGGCCGAGCTCGCGGACCAGTAGGCTAGCACGTGTTACGGACTGCCTTCTCCGGATCGCCGTACGTCGGTGTCTTCGCGCGTGCCACGGACAGCCTCGTGCTCGTCCGTCCCGACCTCGCGACCGACGTGTACGACGACCTCGAACGAGAGCTCGAGGTTCCCGTCGTCCCCACGAACATCGGTGGGTCGGCCACGGTTGGGGCGCTCGCCACCGGGAACGGGAACGGCCTGCTCGTCAGCAGCCGTGTCCTGGATGCGGAGGAGGAACGCGTCACGGAAGCCGTCGACGTCTCCATCGGCGAGCTCCCCGGTCGCATCAACGCCGCCGGGAACGTCGTCGTCGCGAACGACACCGGCGCCTTCGTCCACCCCGACCTCTCCGACACCGCCGTCCAGGCCGTCGAGGACGCCCTCGACGTCCCCGCGACGAAGGGTACCCTCGCCGGTACGAACACCGTCGGCACGGCCGCTGTCGCAACGAACGATGGCGTGCTCTGCCACCCGAAATCCACCGACGGCGAACTCGACCGCATCGAGGACGCCCTCGGCGTTCCGGCCGACATCGGCACCATCAACTACGGCGCCCCACTCGTCGGCAGCGGCCTCGTCGCCAACGACTACGACTACGTCGTCGGCAAGGACACCACCGGCCCCGAACTCGGCCGCATCGAGGACGCCCTCGGCTTCATCGACTGACGCCGCCCGGCCCGCTCCCGTTCTCCAACCCTCCGCGTTGTCCCACGCACCGGACGTGAGTCCTGAGCCGTCGGTTTCACGCGAGCACCGCCGATTGTTCCTCGTTTTATTTCACTGTTAAGTCAGGATACCCAACTCGTAGTTAACTGTCTGTTCGGCGAGAGTTCCGGGTGATGGCGCGACTCACACCCTGGAGTGAACCATGCAATCACGCCGAGCCTTCCTCACGACGATCGGATCGGTCGCGGTCGCTGGCTGCACCGGTACCGGACGGCCGTCCCGGTACACGACCACGACGACCAGTCCGACCACGAACCGCGACGAATCACCGACCACCGAATCGACGACGACCACGGAGCACCCGGCGACCGCGACCATCGGGTTCGGCGGGGACACGATGGTCGGACGCACCCTCAACGATATCTACGGGCAGGACGGCGTCGACCCGGCCAGCATCTGGGGCGACCTCGAATCCCGACTGGCGGGTCTCGACGGCGTCTGCTGTAACCTCGAGTGCTGTCTCTCCACCCGTGGAGAGCGGTTCCCTGGCCGTGCGTACTACTTCCGCGGCGACCCCGCCTGGGCGATTCCGGCGCTGACCGCCGGCAACATCCGGTTCGCGTCACTCGCGAACAACCACACCCTCGACTACGGCGTCACCGCGCTGACGGACACCATCGACCAGCTGGAAGACGCGGGAATCGCCGTCGCCGGCGCGGGCCAAACGCCGACGAAGGCACGGGAACCCGCGACGTTCACCGCCGGCGGGATTGACGTCGCGGTCGTCTCACTGGCCGACCGCTCTGCGGTGTACGAGGTCAGCGATGACCGTGCCGGAATCGCATACGCCGAGACCGACCCCGACAACGAGGAGACCCAGCAAGTGGTGGGGGATGCCATCGCGCAGGCGAGGGCGGCGGACCCCGACCTCCTCGTCGTTTCGATCCACTGGGGTCCGAACTGGGTCGAGCGCCCGAAAGACCGCCTCGTCGCCTTCGGCCACTGGCTCGTCGACCAGGGCGTCGACCTCGTGCACGGCCACAGTGCCCACGTCGTGCAGGGCATCGAACAGTACGAGGACGGCGTCATCCTCCACGATACGGGCGACCTCGTCGACGATTTCGGCGTGAAGGACGACCTGGGGAACGACAAGAGCTTCCTGTTCGAGGTTACCGTGACCGGGGGCGACATCACTGAGATCCGGCTCGTCCCGACCTACATCGACGACGGCGTCACGACGGCCAATCCGGAGCAAGCGGCGTGGCTTCGAGAGACGATGCGTCGCCGCTCCAAGCCGTTCGACACGACGTACGAGCGGGACGGACAAGCGCTCGTGGTCAGGCGCTGACGGTGCAACGCCGACGCCGTGAACCACTCCTCGCCAGGAGCATCCTAACAGAAGGTACTTCCCGAATCGCCGCACCCAACCTAGCATGAATCTGTCCGGAAAGCGAGTCCTCGTGACGGGTGGTGCGGGCCAGATCGGGACGCACATGACGACGGTGCTCGCGGCGGAGAACGAGGTCGTGTCTGTCGATGACTGTTCGAAGGGGCGGCGGGAGTGGGTGCCGGACGACCACGAGAACGTCGAGTTTCACGAGGTCGACCTGACGGACGAGGCGGCGGTGCGGGAGGTCGTCACTGCTGATCTCGATCTCGTCGTGCATCTCGCGGCGCTCTCCGACGTGAACAAGGGCGACGACCGGGAGGTCTTCGAGGACAACAACGAGATGACGTACAACCTCCTGGCGGCGATGGACGACGTCGGCGTGGACAAGATCGCGTTCTCCTCGACCTCGGCGGTGTACGGTGAGGCGCCTCGTCCGACGCCGGAGGACTTCGCGCCCCTCGAACCGATTTCGACGTATGGGGCGTGCAAACTCGCCGAGGAGGCCCTCCTCTCCGTGTACGCGCACAGCCACGACTTCCAGGTGTGGGCGTTCCGGTTCGCGAACGTCGTCGGCCCCCACCAGCGGAACACAGTGGTTCCGGACTTCATCGAGAAACTCCTCGCAGACCCCGAGACCCTCGAGATTCTGGGGGATGGTCGACAGGAGAAGGCGTACATCCACGTCTCGGACACCGTTTCGGGCATGGTTCACGTCATGGCCGAGGCGGACGACGCGTTCAACGTCTACAACCTCGGGACGAAGACCACCATTCCCGTGACCCAGATCGCGGACGTCGTGAGCGACGTCCTGGGCGTCGACCCCGACTACGAATTCACGGGCGGCAAACGCGGCTGGACGGGCGACATCCCCCGGATGCGGCTCAGCATCGAGAAGGCCCGGGGGCAGGGCTGGGAGCCCGAACTGGAGTCGGCGGATGCGGTGCGGCGGGCAGCCGAGGAGCTCCTGCCGGAGCTTCGGGCGGACAGCGAGTAGACTGGCCCCCGACCCGGGTTACGTGCTGGGGTATTCGTTCGGAAGTTCGTGAGTAGGAAGATACTTCCCGCTCAAGGGCGGAATTTTGGGTATGAGTCTAGGAGGCGGCGGTGGCGGTCGACAACAGCTGCAACAGCTCTCTCAGGAACTCCAGGCGATCGAGGAGGAGAAAGAAGAGCTCGAGGCACAGATCGAGGCGCTCCAGCAGGAGCAGACCGAGATCGACGAGGCCATCGAGGGCATCGAGACCCTCGAGTCCGGTTCCACGGTACAGGTCCCGCTCGGCGGCGACGCCTACATCCGGGCCGAGGTCCAGGACATCGACGAGGTCATCGTGAGTCTCGGCGGCGGCTACTCGGCGGAGCAGGGCCAGGAGGACGCCATCGAGATCCTCGAGGACAAGAAGGACCACATCGACGAGCAGATCGAGGACGTTCAGTCCGAGATCGCGGAGCTCGACTCCGAGTCCCAGCAGCTCGAACAGCAGGCCCAGCAGGCCCAGCAACAGATGATGCAACAGCAGATGCAGCAACAGCAGCAGATGGAGCAGCCGGACGAGCAGGAGTAAGGATCGATGTTCGACGGGCTGAAGGACAAACTCGACAAGTTCCGCTCCGACGCGGCGGAAGCCACGGAGGAGAAGGCGGAGCCGGTCGAGGAAGAAACGGATGCTGAAGCGGCGCAGGCGGCCGATTCTGCGGTGGCGTCCGACGAAGAAGCCACTGCTGAAGCCGCCGACGACGATACTACAGAGGCGGACGAGTCGGCCGGTGAGTCGGCCGACATCGAGGACGCCGGCACCGAGGACCAGGGGTCGGGCGCGAGCTTCACGGACAAGCTCGGCTCGGCCGTCCGCGGCCGCGTCGTCATCGAGGAGGACGACCTCGAGGACCCGCTCTGGGACCTCGAGATGGCGCTCCTCGAGAGCGACGTCGAGATGAGCGTCGCGGAGGAGATTCTCGACACTATCAAGGCTGACCTCGTGGGCGAGGAACGCAAGTTCACGGAATCCACGGCGGGCATCATCGAGGACGCCCTCAGGGACGCCCTCCTCTCCGTCATGAGCGTCGGCCAGTTCGACTTCGAACAGCGCATCCAGGACGCCGACAAACCCGTCGTCATCGTCTTCACCGGTGTGAATGGCGTCGGGAAGACCACGAGCATCGGGAAGCTCTCGAAGTACCTCGAGGACCGTGGCCTCTCCACGGTCATGGCGAACGGCGACACCTACCGCGCCGGCGCCAACGAACAGATCAAGGAGCACGCCGCGAACCTCGACACCAAACTCATCAGCCACGAGATGGGTGGCGACCCCGCCGCCGTCATCTACGACGGCGTCGAGTACGCCGAAGCCAACGACATCGACGTCGTCCTCGGCGACACTGCGGGCCGTCTCCACACCAGCAACGACCTGATGGAGCAGCTCGCGAAGATCCACCGCGTCGTCGACCCCGACATGACCATCTTCGTCGACGAAGCCGTCGCCGGCCAGGACGCCGTGAATCGCGCTCGCGAGTTCAACGACGCCGCCGAGATCGACGGCACCATCCTCACCATGGCCGACGCCGACAGTCAGGGTGGTGCGGCTATCTCGGTCGCCCACGTCACCGGGAAACCCATCCTCTTCCTCGGCACCGGCCAGGGCTACGACGACCTCCAGCGATTCGACCCCGAAGCCCTCGTCGACGACCTCCTCGGCGAGTAGTCGGCAGTTCTTTTCGAAGTCGCGGATTCGGGCGACGCCGGTTGAAAGCCCGCCGACCGTTTCGACCCGTGCGACTCGTGGTGCGCTTCGGACACTCCGTTCGCTCGTTCCAGTGCGTACGTCGTCCGTCGCGGAGTCAGTCGACTGCCGAGACTGTGCGGCCGGCTCAGGCGGGCGTGTCGGGTTCCGGTGACTCCGCGGCGACCAGCACCAGGGTACGGCGGCCGCGGCGGTCGAACGCCCGGACGGCTTCGCGGTCGTAGGGTGGGATGGCGAGGAGGACGCGGGCGGCGAAGTCGTCGGTGACGTTCATCTCGGGGTCGCCGTCCGGATGGGTGAGGAACCGCCCCGAGATGCCGGCTGGCGTCGAGAGGTTCACGCCGAACACGGCCTCGATGGACTTCCCCGCCGACGGGAAGTAGAAGTCAGAGAAGACCGGTGTGTCAGCGTCGAGTTCGGCGAGAGGCTGTCCCGGGCCCTCGGTCGGGTCGAGGTCGCTGGCCGGGGTCGCCGCGAGTGCGACGCTCAGCGACCGGGGGTCGGCGTCCTCGGAGAGTTCGAGGAGGACGTCGACGAGCGCGCTTGTGACGTACACCGGAGTATCGGGATCGGCCGCGTTCACGTCCGTATCGAGGACGGGAACGGGGATAAGGAATCGGGCTCGGGAACGTGAACTACAGGTCGCGGCTGTGGCTGAGGTTCATGAGCTCGTTCCCGCAGTTCGGACAGCCGCCCTTACCCGGGTCGACCGTCCGTGCTCCACAGCTAAAGCATTCGTACACTTTTTCACCGTCTTGTTCGATGTTCGGGCGCATAAACCCAGGTAAGACGTGTGAATGGATAGCATTTGCCCTAATACACCTAGTATCATACCAATTTTTCCCCGGCGCATGGTGGACGAATGGCCAGTTCTCACTCGGCCCCGACGCAAGACCACGACCGTGTGCTCGGCCACCCATGGTCGGCGGAAAACGTGGCCTTCAGGTACGTCGACCTGCTATGGCACCATAATGCGAGTCATCGGCGTCGTCGGTATGCCGGGCAGTGGGAAGAGCGAGGCGGCGACCGTCGCCCGCGAGCTCGACATCCCGGTCGTCACGATGGGGGACGTCATCCGGGAGGAGACCGCGGCCCGGGGCCTCGACCCGAAGACCCACCACGGCCAGGTCGCCCAGCAGCTCCGCGAAGAGGGCGGGAAGGCGGCGATCGCCGACCATTCCCTCCCCCGCATCGAGGACGCCCTGGAAGAGCGCAACGTCGTCCTCGTCGACGGCATCCGGTCGGACGCCGAGGTCGAGGTGTTCGAGGACGCCTTCGGCGACGACTTCACGCTCGTCGAGGTGTACGCCCCCTTCGACCTCCGACGCGAACGCATCGAGACACGGGGCCGCGACGCCGGCGAGGCCGAGGGTGGCGAGAGCCTCGAGGCCCGCGACGAGCGCGAACTCGGGTTCGGGATGGGGGAAGCCATCGAATCGGCGGACGTCCGCGTCGAGAACACCGCGAGCCTGGACGCGTTCCGCGAGCAGATCCAGGAGCTCCTCACCGCGGAGGCCGAATCGTGACCAGCGATACCACGAGTACGGGGCACCATCGATGAGCGTCGTCTACCGTATCACCGTCGACATCGAGACCCCCGTGAAGCCGACGGAGGTCCGGGAGCGCGTCGCGGACGCCGTCCGCACCCTCTTCCCCGAGGCGGAGGTAACGGCCGAATCGGACCGCGTGACGGCCCGCACCCACAGCATGGAGCACTTCAGGGAGCGACTCTTCGAGCAGCGCATCCTCGACACCGCGCGCAAGGAGTTCAGCCGGAACCGCACCCAGAGCGGGTTCACGTTCCGGCTGAAGAAGCAGGCCGCGTTCCGCGACGTCGTGAACTTCTCCGTCGGCAACCCCGCCGAACTCGGCGACATCGACGTCCGCGTCGCCGTCGACGACCCCGACGTCGAATCCTTCATCGGCTACCTCGCGCCGGAGACCGAGGACGGCGAACCCGTCGAGAAGTAAGCCACGAGCAGGCACAACGTCGAAAACAACGAATCAGTGAATGCCCACATGTCCAGTAGTCCCGCCACCCTGAACGGCCGGTTTTCGCGTCGAATCGGCTGATTTCGGCGTGTAGTCGCCGGGTTCGAGTTGAGGAACAAGATTTCGCGCTGTATCGGCGGATTTCACGACGAACGCACCAACTGTTTTGGTGGGTCGCTTCGAAACGCCGAGCATGCCGACGTACACTATCGAAGCGGAGAGCCTCGAGGAGATCGGTGCCGACCTCCACGACATGGGCGTCGTCGGGTACGACGAAGGTGAGTGGGGACACATGCTCGAGACGCTCGAGCGACTGCTCGAGGGCGTGGCGAAAGCCCACGACCGTAGTGACGGTGCCGGGATGACCCGGTCGAAGGTCGCGGAGTTCGCGAGCGTCGAGGACGAGTTCGACGCCGAGAAGATCGGGACGATGCTCGACGTGCTCGCGGTCTTCGGGTTCGTGGACCGCGACGAACGCCGATATCGGCTCGACGCGCGCGGCGAGGAACTCCTGCGCTGACACTGTCGGCGGCTGGCGGTCGTCTCACCACCAGAGCAGCAGTCCGATGGCGACGCCAAGCCACGCGACCTTGAGCACGGTGTTCACGACGATGACCTTCGTCCCGAAGCTCGCCCCCCAGATGCCGTACTGGAAGGGGATGGAGCGCTTGAAGGTCGAGAACGCGAAGGACACGATGCCGCCGACGAGCATCGTCGCGACGGCCTGCTCGGGCGTGAACACCTCGCCGACGAGCGGCGCGATGGCGAGCGCGCCGGAGGTGGTGTCGACGGCGAAGATGGCGATGACCGGGAGGCTGGCTGCCGGTAGGCCCGTCAGTGCGGCGACGGGGTCGCTGGCAGGTCCGGAGCCGCCGAGGGTGGTCAGATCGTAGTTCGCGAGGAGGAGTGCGACGATGACGTAGATGACCGCGAGTCGGGGGACGATGCGGACGAGTTTCTCCCAGGTACTGTCGAGCGCGTCACGAAGCTTCTCCTCGCGGGTGCGGTCGTCGGTCCCGGGTTCGTCGGTCCCGGGTTCGTCGACCGAGGCATCGGCGGGGGCATTCACGTTTCGGTTCGAGAGCAGGACTGCCCCGGCGAGGATGCCGGTGAGCGTGATGGCGAGGCTGACGCCGGCGCGAGCGCCGACGTACATGAGGCCGACGCGAAACCCGAGGATGGGGATGAGGACGGGCGCGTAGTACGTGAAGATGTGCTGGACGAACCCGAAGAACGTGTTCATCGTGATCGCGACGAGCGTCGCGGTGTCGTCGAGGACGCCGTCGTCCCGGAACTCGGCGAGCATCCCGTAGCCAGCCGTCGGACTGGCGGTCGTGGCGAGGATGGCGGTGCCGACGGCTGGCGGGAGGTTCGCGGGCGCCGTCAGGGGTTTCGCCAGCCCGGCGACCGCCCGCACCGCGCCGAACGCGACCGCGAGATTCGCGAGGAAGAGCCCGACGCCGACCGCAGCCGCGACGCTCACGATTCGGGGGAGAACGTCGAGTACGACGGGGAGGACCGCCGTCGCGGGCGCCAGCAGCGGCCCGGACGCGGCGGCCGCCAGCAGCGACCCCACAGTCGGCGACAGCACCGGATTCACGGCCGATGCTTGTTCGCCGGCTGACTTGGCGGCGTCGGTAGCGGTTTGTAGCCACGGGTCCGACGCCACCATCATGCCCGAGTTCACCGTCGACACTGGCGACCACACCGAGGTGGTCGATATCACGTCCGAGGTCGAGGACGCGCTTCCCGACGATGCGGATGGCGTCGCAACCGTCTTCGTGAAACACACGACCGCCGGCGTCGTCCTGAACGAGGCCGAATCGCGACTGGTCGAGGATATCGAGTCGTTCGTCTCGGACCTCGCCCTGGACTCGGGGTGGCGACACGACGAACTCGACGGCAACGCCGACAGCCACCTCCGCGCCATGCTCCTCGGCGAGAGCGTCCAGATTCCCGTCTCGGGCGGTCGACTCCAGACGGGGACGTGGCAGTCGGTGCTGTTCGTCGAATGTGATGGCCCGCGACAGCGGACGGTCTCGGTGACGGTTACCGGCTGAGTCGACCGCGCCGCAGTCCCACGCCTCAGTTCGTCTCGACGAGGAGGTCGCGGTCGATCTCGTCGAGACTCGCACAGCCGCAGAGCCCCATCGTGAGGTCGAGGTCGGCGAGGAAGTTCGAGACGACGGCTTCGACGCCGTCGGCGCCATCGACGGCGAGGCCGTAGACGTAGGGGCGGCCGAGGAGGACGGCGTCGGCGCCGAGTGCGAGTGCGACGAGGGCGTCGCTGCCGCGGCGGATGCCGGAGTCGAAGAGGACGGTCGCGTCGTCGCCGATTCGGTCGGCCACGTCGGGCAGCGCGTGGATGGCGCCGATGGCGTTGTCGACCTGGCGGCCGCCGTGGTTCGAGACGACGACGCCCGCCGCGCCCGCGTCGACGGCAGCCTCGGCGTCGCCCGGGTGGAGGATGCCCTTCACGACGACCGGGAGGTCGATGTAGTCGCAGAGCCACGCGAGGTCGTCGAACGTCAGGCTCGGATTGCCGAACACCTCGACGAACTCCTTGATGGCAGCGAGTTCGTTCTCCTCGATGGGGGCGTCGAGGCGGCTCCTGAAGGCGGGGTCGGTGAAGTAGTTCGCGACGCCCTCGCCGTCGAGGAAGGGGAGGTAGGCGTCCTGGATGTCGCGCTCGCGCCACGCGAGGAGTGGGGTGTCGACGGTGACGACGAGCGCCTCGTAGCCCGACTCTTCGGCGCGATCGACGAACGATGTCGCGATGTCGCGGTCGCTACTCCAGTAGAGCTGGAACCACCCTGGGTGCCCGTCGAGTTCGTCCGCGACGGCCTCCATGCTCGTGCTGGAGGCGCTGCTCAGGATCATCGGGAGTTCCGTGGATTTCGCCGCCTGCGCGACGCCGAGTTCCGCGTCGTCGTGGATGATGGAGAGGACGCCGATCGGCGCGAGCAGGACGGGGTTCTCGTAGGTGGTCCCGAAGAGGTCGACGGACCGGTCACGGTCCGCGACGTCACGGAGCATCCGTGGGCGGATGCGGTAGTCCTCGAACGCCCGGCGGTTGTGGTCGGGGGTGCGTTCGGCCCCGGCGCTCCCCGCGACGTAGTTGTACGCGTCCTCGTCGAGTTCGGCGAGCGCGGCGTCCCGGAGTTCCTCGTAGCTCACGGGGACGTCCGGCGTGATGTCCGCGAGGCCGAGCATGTAGACGTCCGTCTGGCGGCTCGGGCCGGGCTGGTCTGGCTGCTCGTCGCTCATGCCAGACCAGTGGATGGCCCCGATAATAAGTCTCAGACGAGCACCCGCACGACGCCGAACAGCACGAGGACCCCGAGGACGTCGCAGGTGTTCGTGACGACGGGGATGACGACGTCGTCGGGGTCGAGCTGCAGGCGCCACGCGGCGTAGGTGGCGACGAGGGTCACGACGACGGCGAGGATGGAGAGGAGAGCGCCGGAGGCGAGGGCGACGAGGACGACCGTGGCGAGCGGGAGGTCGGTACCGGTCGTGACCGCGCTGAGAACCCAGGCGGCGGCGCCGACCACCGGGAAGAGGGAGAGTGCGAGCGTGACGGTCGCGATAGCGTTCCCGGCGAGTTCGTCGTCGCGTGGGCTGAAGGAGAGCGTCCCGAGGTGGAAGGACGTGGAGAGGCGGCTGGCGAGGATGCTCCCGAGGTTCCCGGCGGTCCCGATCGTTACGGGGACGAGGACGAGGAGGCTCGGATGCTGGAGGAGCACCGACTCGAACGTGTCGAGGACGAGCCCGCTCCCGATCTCGACGACCGTGAGGGCGAGCAGGACGGGTAGCATCGCCCGCATGATGCCCGTGATGGACCACTCACGCGGCATCGACGGTCACCCCGTCCCGGTACTCGGTTGGGTTCTCGAGCATCTCAGGGCCCTCCGACGACGATCCGGACCGCAAGCAGGAGGAACGCCATGCCGAACACGTCGCCGGTGGTGGTCACGAGCGGCCCGACGAGCGTGTCCGGGTTGTACCCGCGACGGAAGCCGACGAAGACGACGCCCAGCACGGCACCGGTGAGCGCGATGCCCGACAGGAGGCCGGCGATGATGGAGATGCCGACGAGTGTCGTGAGCGGGGCGGCGGGCCGGGCGAGGAGCGTGAGGACGAGGACCGCGACGAACGCCGCGAACACGGACGCGATGATGCCGTTCGCCATCGCCGCCGCCACTGCGTTCCGGATGCGTTCGTCCTCCAGGGAGAGCGTCGGTTCGACGAGGCCCTGGTGGAGGCCCGTGGCGAGACGGGCGCCGAACGCGCCGTAGACGTTCCCGCGGGTCGCGAGGAGGGCGGGGACGAGCACGAGAAGTCCTGGAACGGCCCGCAGTTCTGCACGCATCCCGCCGAGCACCATGCCCGCAAAGAGTCCGCCAACCGTGCTGGCGGCGAGTGCCGGCGCGGCTTCGGCGTACGCCTCGCGCGCGACCTCGCGGATGCCCATGTGCACGGAGGGAGGGCGCCCGGGGACAAAAAGACGCGTGCCCTACGCCGTCCGGTGGAGTGCAGTCGCGCCCACGGCTGAGGCGGCGAGGGCGGCGAGCAGGACGGCGAACGAAACGCGGTAGCTCGCGGCTTCGCCGACGGCGCCGACGATGGCGGGGGCAAGCGCGCCGGCACCCATGAGCAGGGTTCGGACGACGCCGAGGCCGCCGCCGGCGAGCGACTCGGGGACGAGCGCGACGAGGTGGGCGCCGCGGACGGGCCGGAACCCGTGACTTCCGAGGCCGAACGCGACGACGCAGACGCCGAGGAGAACTGGCGTGTCGACGAGGAGCACGCCGGCCAGGCCAAGTGTGGCGAGTGAGATCGTCGCGGCCGAGACGGTGAGCGAGCCGAGGCGGTCGCCGAGTTCGCCGGTCGCGAGCTGGACGAGGCTCACGACGAACAGCGCGCTGTAGAGGACCCCTGCGAGACCGGGGTCGAGGCCGGCGGCGTCGGTGAGGTAGAGCGGGAGGAACGCGACGACGCCGTTGTACGCGAACCCGAATCCGATGGTGACGAGCACGAACGCCGTGAATCGGGTGTCCTGGAAGAGAGCGGCGTACGCCCGAAGCGGCGTCCGGTCACCGGGGTCTTCGGGGCGACTGACGGCGGCGTGACGGGGGACTCGCCGAACGAATCCGGCGGCGAGCACGAGGCCGAGAACGGCGGCGCCGAGGAAGACGGCGTCCCAGCCGACGGTGTCGGTGGCGGCGACGACCAGCAAGGGCGCGGCGACGCCGCCGAACGCGCCGACGGTGTCGAGGACGCCGAGTGCGCGACCGGTGGTCGCCGGATAGACCCGGGAGAGCAGGCCGATCGCGACGGTCTTGTGGACACCCGTGCCGAGGCCGACAGCGAGCATGCACGCGACGAGCAGGGCGAACGTGACGCCCGTGGAGAGGACGAAGGCGGCGGCTGCGGCGAGCACTGCGCCGGCAGCGATCACGCGAACCGGACCGAGCCGGTCCGCGACGGCGCCGGAGGGGAACTGGGTGAGCGCGTACACCACCATGAGCCCGCTGAACGCCAGCCCGAGGTCGCCGCCGGACACCCCGTAGAGTTCGCGGAACGTCGGGAAGAGCGGCGGGAACGCGTAGCGGAGGAACTTCGCGACGAACCAGATGCCGGCCGTAAGGGTGAGGGCGTCGAGTTCGGCGAGCGACCGGTCTGCCATCGCCTCTGGGTCGCACCGGCGACCAGATAAACACCCCGACCCGCCGAACCGAGCGGACCGGATGGAGCGAGCACGGCCGAGGAGTTTTGCGCCAGTCCCTCGATATCGTCCCGCATGGACTCTCCCGCAACCTCCGTCGCGGACCGTCTCCGGGAGCGCGCCGGATCGCTCCGACGTGGGGCGATGGACGAGTTCGGCGACGCGCCCGTCCTCGACCCCGTCCCCGTAACCCCGCCGCCCTGGCACGATTACCACGAACATCCCGACACCGTCGACCAGCAGCTCGACCAGATGGCCGGCATCGGGGGGACGATTCTCGTCGAGAACGGTCGCGTCCTGCTCCTGCAGAAGGGGTGGACGGACGGCTGGGACACGCCCGGTGGCGCCCTGGAGCCCGGGGAGTCGCTGGCGGAGACCGCCGCACGGGAGGCCGTGGAGGAGACGAACCTCGACGTCGAACTCGTCGACCTGCTCTACACCCGCGACCTCGCGTACGACTACGGCGGTCCGGACCGCATCCACGTCCCCGTCGGCTGCTTCCTGGCCGAACCCCGGGGCGGCAACCTTGCCGTCCCCTGGCACTACGTCTCCGATGGCAGCCCCGAGATCACCGAACTCGAATGGTTCGGCCCCGACGACCTCCCCGAGGGAATCCGGGACAGAGAACTCATGCAGGACATCCTCTGTGGCGACGAAGACCGACCCACCAGCCCCGTCGAAACGCTCGTCTGACCACCGGAACCAGCGACCAACCATCCGCCGGCTCCCGCTCGATCGAACCAACCGGCAGCCTGGCGGACTAAATGGGCGATGGTTCGAGGCGGGCCCGACGAAGTCGGGCCGGATGCGCACACCGACCCCTATCCGCGAACGTCGTGAGCGGATATGTCGGTGTGCGTGCGCCTCGGACCCGAGGGGTTTCTCAACAAACTGGAAACCGATCGCTTCAGTTCCAGGCACGTCCCACCACTGCGGAGAAACTTATCCGCCTGTGCGCACTACCCCCGGGTAATGCCCTCGCCGTACGACGTCCTGGGGGTCGATGCCGAGGCGGACGAGGAGACGCTCGTCGCGGCGTACCGGGAGCGGGTCAAGGAGACGCATCCGGACCAGGGCGGGAGTGTGGCGGCGTTCCAGCGGGTGCGGTCGGCGTACGACGCCATCCAGTCCGGGGAGGTCGAGGCGTGGGAGTCGCCGACGGACCACCGGTCGGCGGGGAGTCCGGATTCCTCCGGGGAGACCGTCGAGCACGACGAACCACAGCCCACACGGGTCGAGTACCTGAACTTCGACGCGATCGCGGACTACGAGTTCGAGCTCGGGGACGAGGACCTCTTCGAGCAGGCGGCGAAGGCGGACCTGGACGACGACGATTACGGCGAGTTCCTCGTACAGCCCCACGAATCACTCCTCGAGGCGGCGGAGAACAACAGTCACGCGTGGCCGTTCGCGTGCCGGGGTGGGGCGTGCGCGAACTGCAGCGTCGCCGTCGTCGACGGCAAACTCGCACAGCCCGTCGACACCATCCTCCCCGACGACCTCCACGACCGGGGATTCCGACTCTCCTGCAACGGAATCCCGATCTCGGATACCATGCAGGTCATCTACAACGTGAAACACCTCCCCGGGCTGGACGAGCTACGACTGCCGCCGGGGCCGTTCGAGCTGGCGCACGCTGACGACTGAGAGAAGAACCCGGGTGTGCTGTGGGGGTTTAGCCGAACGGGCCCATGCCGCCCATGCCGCCACCGCCGCCCTGCTGCATCTGCTTCATCATGCGCTGCATGTCGCCGTCGCCCATGCCCTGGAACTGCTTCATCGTGCGCGCCATCATCTTGTGCTGGTCGAGGAGTTCGCGGATGGTGTCCTCGCTCTGCCCGGAGCCCTTCGCGATTCGCCGCACCTGGCTCGCGCCGATGCTTCGCGGGTTCTCGAGCTCCTCCTCGGTCATGGAGTCCATGATGACCTCGAAGTTCCGCATGCGGTCCTGGGTGACGTCCATCGCGTCGTCCGGGAGCTGGTCCATCATCCCGCCGCCGAGGCCGGGGATCATGTCCATCACCTGGTCCAGGGGACCCATCTTGTTCATCGCGTTCATCTGGCGGCGCATATCCTTCAGGGTGAACTCCCCCTTCAGCATGTCCTCGGGGTCCCAGTCGTCTTCTTCCGCTTCGGTCTCCTGCATCGCGCGCTCGACGCGCTCGGTGAGCTGCTTCAGGTCGCCCATCCCGAGCAGCCGGGAGATGAAGCCGTCGGGCTCGAAGCGCTCGACGTCCTGCACCGTCTCCCCGGTCCCGAGGAACGCGATGGTGGAGCCGGTCTCGTTCACGGCGGTCAGTGCGCCACCACCCTTCGCCGTCCCGTCGAGCTTCGTGATGACGACGCCGTCGATGCCGATGGAGTCGTCGAACTGCCGGGCCTGGTCCTTCGCGCCCTGCCCGATCGCCGCGTCCAGCACGAGCAGGTTGCGGTCCGGATTCACCGCGCGCTCGATCTCCTCGATCTCGTCGATGAGGTCCTCCTCGAGCGCGTGGCGACCCGCCGTGTCGACGATGTGGACGTCCGCGTCACTCGTCTCCGCCAGGCCCTTCCGCGCGATGTCGACGGGGTCGTCGTTGTCGGGGTCGCCGTAGAACTCGACCTCCGCCCGCTCACACATCTGCTTCGCCTGATCGTACGCACCCGGCCGGAACGTGTCCGTCTGGATGACCGCGGGACGGAGCCCCTTCTTCGAGAACCACCACGCCATCTTCGCCGCCGTCGTCGTCTTCCCCGACCCCTGCAGGCCGGCGAGCATGATGGTCTGCTCCTCCAGCGGGAGGTCCGTGGATTCGCCCATCAGCGCCACCATCTCCTCGTACACGATGCGCAGGACGTGGTCCCGCGCCGTCGTGCCACCCGGCGGCTCCTCCTCCAGCGCACGCTCCTTGATCGAACTGGAGAGATCCATCACGAGACCGGTGTCAACGTCGGCCTGCAACAGCGACCGCTGGATCTCCTTCACGACCTCGTCGACGTCCTCCTCACTGATCCGGGACTTCCCACGGAGCTTATCCAACGTCCCCCGCAGGGAACTCCCGAGGTCGTCGAGCACCATTATTGAATCAACGTAGGTGGGGAAGTCGTTAAAGGCTTACCACCCACCTTTTGCTGTCCTACGAAAGACGCAGCGCGTCTTTCGGGATGACGAGAGACGGCCGCGGCCGTCTCTCGAACCACGGACTGGCGGCTTAGCCGCCAGTCCTGGGAAAATCTGGACCAAAAGCGCTCCTCACCACCTCCGGTGGTTCGTCGGCCCGCTCGCCTCCGGCTCGCGGCGGGAACTCCAGCGACCTCCGCAACCGCCACAGCACAACCACCGCCACCACACAACCACCGCCACCACACAACCACCGCCACCACACAACCACCACACGGTAACGTCTCCCGCCTATCCGCCACCCGCCCACTCCGGAACTCGCCCCGTCGCTCGACCGGCGGTGAGGAGCGTCGCTGGGACGGTCATGCCGATGACGATGAGAATGAAGTCACGGACCGCGCCGGTGCCAATCTCAAGGACGAACACGTTGTACGACGAGATGACGATGAACAGCAGGTAAAGTACGACGAGAAGGGCGTTCCCGGCCCGGCCACTGTCATCGCCAGGGCCGAAATGCTGCCCGGCGATCATGACGGCGGACCCTACAGCAAGGCCGGACGCGACGAGGAAGGCTGCGTGCAGCCAATAGCCGGGAAGGAGGTAGCCGCCGGCGAACAGCACGACGGCCCCCGCAGTCAAGCCTGCGGCCAGTCGGAGTGAAATGGAATCGGAGGGCATGAGCTGTTCCTCTCAGCGGCGGAACAAAAATGGTGTTGGTGTGGTCAGTGGTCCTCGTCGTGCGGATTCATCTCGGTGCCGTAGTTCTCGGCGTGTACGGTGTAGTCGATGAACCGGGGCGCGTCGGGGTCGAAGGGGCGCTCGAGGCTCTCGAAGGCCTTCTTCTTGTCCCAGCCCTGGAGTTTACCCACAGCAGATTTGTCCTCGAGGTCGTGGAATGCGAGGTCGTCCTTCGTCAGGTTCCAGGCGTCGAGTCCTTGCTCGGTGCGGATGATAATGGACGAGTACTCGTCGCTGCTCCCCACCGAGCCGACGGTGAGGTCGGCGCAGAAGCCCGTAAAGTCGGCGCACTCGTCACAGCCCTTGAGCGCGGCGTCGTGGAAGTTCTCCACGTCTTCTTCGAGGATGAGGTCGCCGTCGTGGTTGTACGCCATCATCTTGCCGTGGAGCACGTCCATCTTCCCGATCTCGTCGGGCGAAATGCCGCGTTCCTCTTCCAGTTGTTCGCCGATGAGCGAATAGTAGTTGAAGTTCTTCGTGCACATCAGCGCGATGGTGTAGTCGATGGCGCGGACACCGGCCTCCTGGCTATTATACTCCCAGTCGAAGTCCTGGAGGGCGCGGATGCCCTCGATCTCGCATGGGGTGCCGACGAGGGCGAGGGAGAGGTCGCCCCATTCCTCGTCGGGGAGTTTGTGTTCCCACTGGTCGAGCCCGAGGTTGCCGAGGGCCATCGTCTGGTTGTAGATGGTGCCCGTGTTCGCGATAAGTTCCTCGGGCGTGGTGGCGAGGAATGATTCGGCCTTCCAGGGTTCGTCGTCGCTCTCGGTGGCGATGAGCGCGCCATCGATCTCGCCGGCTTCGAGGAGGTGAATGAGGACCGCCGTGACGACGCCGCCGTCCTGGGAGTTCTCCCGCCAGTCGTCCTCGACCTTCGCCGAGAATTCGGTGATGGGGTCCCCAGCACCCTTCACGTTGTCGTCGCCGCCCGTGATCTTCCACTGGCGCTCGTACCGGAGGCCGCCCCTGGGGCAGAAGTCCCAGCACAGCGAGCACCCGGTGCACATCTTCACGAGCTCGGGGAGGCCGTCGTCCCCGATGCCGATTGAGTCCGAGGGGCACGCCGCGACACAGGTTCCACACTGGATGCAGCGACCGTCGTCGATGACAGCTTCGTCCAGCTCCATGAACCACGTCTTCTCATCCGGTGTCTCGATGTCGTTCATCTCGCGCCGGATGCCGTACCCCGGCGTGTCGAGGACGACGCCCTCCGGCGGATGGACGCGCTCGGTCGGGTCGCCACCATCGACAACCTGGCTCGTCCCCTCCGACGGCGGGGTGAAGTCGAGGTTCGTGAGGTTGCCATCGCTGTCGACGTTCGCAGGCGTCGCCCCACCGTCGGTCACGGGCGCGAGGTCGTCGTCCGAGGCTGCTTCGTCCGGTGGGCGTTGTACGTAGCTGATCGGCTTCCCGTCGGTGTGGGTGTGGCCGGGCCCACCCATGGTTCCCGCATACGCGCCTGATTCTGCCCCGTCAGACGGGCCGGCGGATTCGGGGTCGCTCACCGGCGGGACGGACTGCTCCGCCGAGACGTCACCGGTAGCTGGGACGCCCGGCTGTGGCCGGCTCTTCGATTCAGTCGCCGCGGAATCGGATTTGCTCGCTGATTCCGCTAGTTCTGGTGCCATGTCGCCTGGTGCCGGGATGTGCTCATCTTCAGTCATCGGCGGCCACCCCATCGGCGACGACGGCATCGGCGTCCCGCATGATATCTCGAAGACGGTCGTTTTCGACCCGGCGACTCCACTCGTAGAATCGTTCGTGTTCCGCCTTCTCGGCGGCATAGGCGTCGAAGAGCTGTTCGAGCGCGGGAATCACACTCCCGGCGGGAACGGCGGTCTCGACCCAGTCCAGGAACTCGTTGTCGCTCCCGAGACTACCGCCGAGACCGAAGTCCATGCCCTCGACGATATCGTCGGCTTCGCCGACGGCCTGTTGCGTCTCTGACGCAACTCTGTTGTCTCCTTCTTCGTTCGTCGTAGTCTCGGGGTCGTCGACCTTGACGGTCTCGCCCCGGAAGCCGATGTCCGCGATCTGGGGCTGGGCACACGATGCCGAGCAGCCCGACATGTGCATCCGCACGACCTCGAGGTCGTCCGGGGTGTCGATGCGACGGTCGAGCGCTTTCGCCCAGCGACGGACCCGGTTCTTGGTCTCGATGATGCCGTAGTTGCAGAACTCACTGCCCGTGCAGCCGACCGCACCCCGGGAGAACGGCCCGGGGTCGTGGCGGTACTTCCGGGCGAACGGCTCGTTCAGGAGCGCATCGAGGTTCTCCTCTGGGACGTGGGTGATGAGGAAGTTCTGGTCGGTCGCGAGGCGGATGGAGGCGTCGTCGGTCCCGTAGCGGCGGGCTGCCTGGGCGGCCTCCGCGAACTCGTCGCCACCCATCCGGCCCGCGATGACGTTGAACCCGACGTAGAACAGGCCGTCCTGCTTCTGGGGGTGGACGCCGACGTGGTCGCCCTGGTAGCCCTCGGTCAGGTCGACGCCACTGGTCGGGAGGTCGACGCTGCAGCGGTCTCGGATGGCCTCCTCGAACTTCTCCGCCCCCATCTGCTCGACGAGGTATCGCATCCGGCAGACGCCGCGGTTGTGGCGGTCGCCGAGCTCCTTGAACGTCTGCGCGACGGCCCGGGTGAACTCCACGGCGTCCTCCGGCGGAACGAAGACATCGAGATTGGACGCCATCCGTGGCCCATCCGAGAGGCCGCCGCCGACGCGGGCGTGGAAGCCGTAGATGTCCTGCCCGGACTCGACGGTCTTCCGGGCGGGGACCATGCCGATGTCGTTGATCTGGGACTGCGCGCAGTCCTGGGTGCAGCCCGTGATGGTCATCTTGAACTTGCGAGGGAGGTTCGCGTACTCCCGGTTGTTGGTGAAGAAGTCGGAGACAGCCTCGATGACCGGTTGGGCGTTGAAGCACTCGTGGTCGTCGAGCCCTGCTGCTGGGCAGCCGAGGACGTTCCGGGCCGAATCACCACACCCCTGGATCGTCGTCAGCCCGACCTCGTCGTATTTCTCCCAGATCTCGGGCACGTCCTCGACCTCGACCCAGTGCTTCTGGATGTCCTGCCGGGTCGTGATGTCGAGGTACGCGTCGCCCCAGATGTCGTTCTGCTCCTCGCCTCCGTGCTCGGGCGGCGCGGTCGCGTACTCGGTCGCCACCTCCCCGATGACCTCGGCCTGGTCCGGCGTCAGATAGCCGCCGGGGACCTTCGTGCGCAGCATGAAGTAGTCGTCGTGCTGGCCGTGGGCGTACAGCCCCGCCCACTTCAGGCGCTCCCACTCGCCGCCGCCCGCCCGTGCCTCGATTTCGTCGAAGGAGAGCTCCTCGGCGGCGTACTCCTTCACGTCCTCGATGACGTCGAGCGGGTGCTTCTCCTGCTTGTAGCGTTCGACGGCGTTCATGATGGCCGCCTCCGCGTCGAGACGGGTCCGTGCCGGTTCGCGGTCGGTTGGCTGCGAGAAGCTGGGAGCATGGGTTGCGCGTGTGCAGTGCTACACTCCCCCACGGGCCATACCCCTGTGCGTCACTGCGAGACGTGCCACTGGTCGTGGCTACCGGACACCGTTGCCGCAACCTCCGACAGTCCGGGGGCCGAGCGGCAAGACCCATGTCGTCCCGTCCCCAACTAGCAGGTATGACACAGCGGTCCCTCCTCACCCGCGCACTCTGGTTCGTGCTCGTCGGCTGGTGGCTCACCCCGATCGTCGTCAACGTCGCGTGGTTCCTGAACGTCACCGTCATCGGCATCCCGATCGGAATCAAACTCATCAACCTCGTCCCCACCGCCCTCACCCTGAAGGAACCCCGGAGCCTCAGCGAGGACGACTTCCGGCCCGCCCAGCACTCGCTCGTCGTCCGCGCCGCCTACTTCGTGTTCATCGGCTGGTGGCTGAGCCTCCTCTGGGCGAACCTCGCCGTCCTGTTCTCCATCACCGTCATCGGCCTCCCCATCGGCATCTGGATGGCCAACCGCCTCCCCTGGGTGACGAGCCTCTACAAGTTCGACGGGTAATCCCGAACACCTTTTGTCGAACGACGGGATAGAACGCCCAGGGGCACGTAGCTCAGTCTGGACAGAGCGTCGGACTTCTAACCGCCAACAGAGATCTGTGGTGGGAAGCAATCCGACGGTCGCGGGTTCAAATCCCGTCGTGCCCGTTTTCGCGCGCGGAGCGCGCCGAAAACGGCGACGACTCCGCGAGACCCTTCGGGCCTCGCTTAGTCTCGTTCGCTCGCTCCGCTCACTCACGAGACTCCCGTCGTGCCCGTGTTGCCACGAACACCGTGAGTGACGACACGTCACCGGGATTTGAGCTCGACCGAGGTTCTGCGCGAAGCGCAGGTTCTCGGGCAAAGTTCAAATCCCATCGATCGAGGCGAACTGAGTGAGCCTCGATGCAGCGAGAACGAGTTCTCGCCAGCTGCCCGCTTCTGCTGCGGTGTACTTATTCCAGTCCGTATCGTTGCCGGAGGCATGTCTCATGCAGGTGCGTCGCGTCTCGAACGACCCGACGGTATGCTTCCTATCCACAGAGCGCCCGACCGATGACGTCGGTCGTCTGTGTCGGGAGCGCGGTCCTGGATCAGATCTACGTCGTCTCGAACCTCCCGGAGCCCGACGGTGGTGCGTTCGTCACGGATTACTACGAACGGGCCGGCGGTGTCGCGGCGAACGTCGCCTGCGCGCTCGCGACCCTCGACTACGAGGCCACCGTGATCTCGCGCGTCGGTCGCGACGAGGAGTCGGACGTAGTCATCGACTCCCTCGAGTCGTTCGGCGTGGAGCCGGTTCTGCAGCGTGGCGAGGCTCCGACGTCGTACACGCTCATCCTGCGCGGTCCCGAGGGTGGCCGGATGATCATTGCTGGCGGCGACAGCGTCCCCCACTTGCGGCTCTCGGCGACTGACGAGGACCTGCTGCAGGCTGCTGGCTGTGTCTTCACGAGTGCGTACGCCCCGGACCCGGTCGTCCGCCGCCTCGTCGAATTACGCCGGTCGGGCGACATCGAGACGCTCGTGTTCGACCTCTCGGGCCCACTCTCCGAACTCCGGGACCGCGGGACGGCCCCGGAGACCATCGACGCCGTCGCCGAACTCGCCGACCTCTTCGTCACGAACGAGGTCGCGGCCCGTTCGTACCTCGATCAGGAGCCAGTCGACGCCGCCCGCACCCTTGCGGACGCTGGCGCCGCCCGCGTTGCAGTGACCAATGGTGCAGATGGTACGTACCTCGCCGCCGATAGTGACGAGCCGGTGTTCGTACCCGCAATCGAGTCTGACGTGGTCGATACAACGGGTGCCGGCGACCAGTTCACCGCAGCACTGCTCCACGCATGGGTGTTCGAAGGGCTGCCGCCGAGCAAGGCGGGCCGAATCGCTGCCCGTGCCGCGGCACAGAACTGTACCGCTCGCGGACCCCGTGGGGCCCTGGCAACGCGCGCCGACCTCTCGGACGACGCCTAGTCGGTTCGAGCCGCCGTGACGAGCCGACGGACTCGCTCGGTGTCGACCGGGGCGGTCGTCCTCCCGTCTTCCTTCAGCGCCGTTCCGACGATGGCGCCATCGGCGAGCGCCAGCGTATCGGCCACTGTCTCGCTCGTCACCCCACTCCCGACGAACACGGGGACGGCATCGTCGATCGCGTCGCGACTGTCGACGACCTGTTCGAGCTGGGTCCAGTCCATCGCCTGGCCGGTTCCGGCACCGCTGGCGATGAGGCCATCGGCCTGGCCGCGTTCCACGAGTTCGGCGATGTCCTCGGACAGCGGGCGGTCGGCGAGCGGGGCGGAGTGCTTCACGTCGACGTCCGCCAGGATCGAGACGTCGGCGTCGAGGCGGTCGCGCAGTCGAACCGTCTCGGCCGCACGCCCGGTGACGACGCCCTGGTCCGTGAGCCTGGCGCCGGTGTGGACGTTCACCCGGACGAACGACGCGCCGGCGGCCGCCGCGATCGACAGTGCGGCCTCGGCGTCGTTCCGAAGCACATTGACACCCAATGGGAGGTCCACCACGTCGGCGAGTTCCCGCACGAGGGCCGTCATCGAGGCGACCACGTGTTTGGGAACGTCGTCGGCGTGGAACGGGGCGTCCCCGAAGTTCTCGACCAGGAGGGCGTCGACGCCGCCGTCCTCGAGCCGACGGGCGTCCCGGCGCATCCCCTCTCGAATCGCCTCGCGGTCGCCGTCGAACGCCGGCGCCCCCGGTAAGGCATCGAGGTGGATCATCCCGACGACCGACCGACCGCCCATCCAGTCGAGCGTCATCGGTCGCTGCCGGTGGCCGTCTCTCGGTCCGGTTCGGTCCAGCGAGCGCTCGTGTGGTTCATAGACGCCCAATCTCGCCGCACGTACAAGACGTTTGAGAAGCGACGACAGTCAGTCGTCGAACGCCCAGTTCGGATTCCACGCGACCTCCCAGAGATGCCCATCCAGGTCCTCGAAATACCCGGAGTAGCCACCCCAGAAGACGTCCTGGGCGTCCTTCACGATGGTTGCACCCGCTTCGTCGGCTTCCTGGAGTACGTCGTCCACGGCAGTTCTCGACTCGACGTTCTGGGCGAGGGTGACGCCGCGGAACCCAGATCCATCGGGGTCGACGGCGGCGTCCTCGGCGAGGGCAGCCCAGGGGTAGAGAGCGAGCCAGGTGCCGGCGAGTTCGAAGAACGCGATGTCGCCCTCCGGTTCGCGTTCAGGGAGGCCGAGACCGTCGCGGTAGAAGGTCCGGGCGCGATCGAGGTCCTCGACGCCGAGGGTGACGATGCTGATTCGCGGGTCCATGGCGTCCGGACGCGTCGAGTCAGCATAACGGTGTGCTGGTGAAGACGGCAGGTCCAGGTTCGGAGAGTTAGGGGGCCAGGAGCGACGCGAGCGATCCGAGGCTCACGCCGAGGATGGTCGACGCGAGTTCGGCGGTGTACGGGAAGGCGTGCACGCCCCGGAAGAGGACGAGGACGACGATGCCGATGATGAGCACGAGGAACTGGCCGGCGCGGGTCTCGGCGAGGAAGGCCCGAAGCTGGGTTCCAGGGCCGGTCTGGTAGAGCAGCAGGCTCGCCGCCGCACCGACAGTGAGACCCGCGATCGTCCAGGAGCCGCTGAGGCTCGCGGGCCGAATCGGAACGCCGGTCCGCCACGCGACGACGAACGCGAGTACGACGCCGAGGAAAGCGACGAGCACAAGTTGGGTGGCTGGCGGCGTCTCTGCTGACTGCGTCATCGGTCGACCGTCGTGCGCCAGCCCCCAAAAATTCCCCCGATGGGTCCCGGCCCGCGCGCCGCTCGGGGCCGCAGTCCGCGGCGTCGAGGCCGAGGCTACGCCATCAGAGCAGCGACGTCCTCGAAGTCGGAGCCACAGAACGGACACCGGTAGTTCGTCTCGAACCCGTTCCGCTGCGCCACGGTCCGGGTCTCGAGTTCGTGCATCGCGATGCCACGGTCACAGTCCGGGCAGTCGAACTTCGGCACGCCCACATGTATTGTGGCCATCACCATAAATCGACGGTTGGGGTATGGTAACGCTTCAGTATCGAGATCGGGTCGTTCCGGGACCCCTGAACGGGAATAGGAGGAAATGCGCGGCAGAATTGTCAGCCACGCATGGCTCGAACCCCTTCGTTTCGTGTGGAGAACTAGAGGGAACGGCGGGGAGTGCTCGACTGCACAGGTACCTTCGCACGACGGCAAGCCGCCGCTCGCAATACCGAGCCCTCGGTTCAGTCGGTCTCGTCGACCGCACAGCGTCGCCGTACGGTTCCCCGTGGTTCCTGCGGAACCGCGCTAGAACCCGTCCTCGAATTTGAACGTCCCATCCCGCTGGACGACCTCGCCGTCGACCTCGATACGGGAGTCCTCACTCATGTCGACGATCATGTCGACGTGGACGGCCGAGTCGTTCTGCTCGACGCCCTCGCCGACGGTCGCGGGGTAGGCGCGGCCGACGGCGAGGTGGACGGTGTCGCCCATCTTCTCGTCGAAGAGCATATTATAGGTGAACCGGTCGATGTCGCGGTTCATCCCGATGCCGAGTTCGCCGAGGCGCTTCGCGCCCTCGTCGGTCGTGATGACAGCCTCGAGCACGTCCTCGTTCGCTTCGGCGCTGTAGTCCACGATCTCGCCGTCCTCGAACTCGAGGCGGGCGTTCGTGACCTCGCGGCTCTGGTGGTAGAGCGGCTTGTCGAACAGCACGGTGCCGTTCACGCTGTCCGGGACGGGCGCGGTGAAGACCTCGCCACCGGGGAGGTTATTCTCCCCATAATCGTTCAGCGTCTTCATGTTCGCGACGCTCATCGTGACGTCCGTCTCGTCCCCGGAGACGATACGGACCTCCTCAGCAGGGTCGAGGATCTCGACCATCTGCGCCTGGTGCTTTCGAACTTTTTCCCAGTCCTTGTTGACGGCGTCCCAGACGAAGTTCTGGTAGCCCTCCGTGCTCATGCCGGCGAGCTGGGCGTCGGACTCCGTCGGGAACATCGTGAGGCACCATCGGGTGTCTAGACGGGCGTTGAGCACGTCGCGGTAGGCGCGGCGATAGGCGGCGTCGGTCTCCGTATCGACGTCGCTGTGTTCGGTGACGTTCTCGTGGCTCCGACACACGATGGTCGCGTCCGCGTTCTCGAAGAGCGCGAGCAGGTGCTCGGGCGTCTCCATCGAATCGTCGTCCACGTTCCGGAGGTAGGCGCGGGCGGCGCGGTCGGTCCCGATGCCCTTGTCGCCCCGGGAGATCATCACGGGGTTCGCGCCGACGTCGGCGATGCGCTCGTAGAGCGCGACCGCGAGGTCCTCGGCGACGGGCGGCATGCTGACCACGACGTTCTCCCCGGGCTGGAGGTCGATCGAGTGATCGACGATGATGTCCGCGTGCTGGCGGATACGTGCGTCCATACCCTATATCGCAGTATCTGCCGGAATAGGTTTTCGAATCCGGGGTGTCGGCTGGCTCGCCACCCCGACCACGGGGTTGATTGTTCGCGGGGTCGACGAGTCTCGTGATGCCCGACCAGCCGCACGTCCTCGTCACGAACGACGACGGCATCGACACCACCGGCCTCCACGTGCTCGTCGACGCCCTCGAGCCAGTGGCCGAGGTGACCGTCGTCGCACCGATGGAGGACCAGTCCGGCACTGGCCGGACGAACTCCTACCGGGTCACCGTCGACGAGTACGACCACGGATTCGCCGTCGACGGGAAACCCGCAGACTGCATCGCGGTCGGACTTCGGGGACTGGACGCCGACATCGACTGTGTCGTCGCCGGGATCAACCCCGGCCCGAACCTCGGCTGGCAGACCGTCGGCCGGTCCGGCACCGTCGGTGCGGCCGCCGAGGCCGCCTTCCTCGGCGTCCCCGCGATGGCCGTCTCCCTCTACGACCCCGAGGTCGGCATCCGCGAGTTCGAGGCGTCGGAGTTCGAACCAGTCGGCGACCTCGCCGCCGCCATCCTCCCACGAATCGTCGGTGGCGTCCCGGGGGGCGACTACCTGAACGTCGTCTCCCCCGCAGGTGGTGGAGACGTCGTCTTCACCGACCCGAGCGGCGGCTACGATATCCGCGCCGCCTGGGACGGCCAGCACCTCGACCTCGAGAACGCGCTCTACGACCCAATCCTCCCCGGAAACACACAGGAACCCGAGCCAGGCACCGACATCGCCGCTTGCGGTGAGGCGAAGACCAGTGTTTCGGCCCTGTGCGTCCAGTCGGCGGGTGGCGACAGGGCGGCCCTCTCCGACGCCCTCGACGACCTGCCCAGTGCTCCGAGAAAACAGCAGGGCTAAGCGGCCGGCAGCAGAACTCGAGGTATGATCGACCTCCGGAGTGATACGGTTACGCGACCGACCGACGAGATGCGGGAGGCGATGGCGACCGCCGAGGTCGGGGACGACGTCCACGGCGAGGACCCGACCGTCAACGAGCTCGAAGCCGTCGCCGCCCGCCTCGTCGGGACCGAGGCCGCGCTCTTCGTCCCGTCTGGCACGATGGGCAACCAGATCGCTGCCCGCGTTCACACCGACCGCGGTGACGAGGCCCTCGTCGAGGAGCACGCCCACGTGATGAAGTACGAACTCGGCGGGTTCGCCCAGCACGCCCAGCTCCAGACTCGAACGTACGACGGTGGCGAGAACGGCTGCCCGGCCCCCGAGCAGGTCCGGGACGGTCTCGTCGACGCCGACCTCCACCGCCCGGGCACGGGCCTCCTCTGCCTCGAGAACACGCACAACGTCAAGGGCGGGACGGCGGTCCCACCGGACGAGATCGCGGCAGCCGCGGACGTCGCCCGGAACAACGGCGTCCCCGTCCACGTCGACGGCGCCCGACTCTTCAATGCCGCGACCGCGCTGGACGTCGACGCTGCGGAACTCGTCGAACCCGTCGACAGCGTCATGTTCTGCCTCTCGAAGGGGCTCGGCGCCCCCGTCGGTTCCATGCTCGCCGGCAGCGAGACGTTCATCCAGCAAGCCCGCCGCGTCCGCAAGCTCTTCGGCGGCGGGATGCGGCAGGCCGGCGTCCTGGCCGCCGCGGGCCTCGTCGCACTCCAGTCCCGGGACCGACTCGCCGACGACCACGCGAACGCCCGACGTCTCGCCGACGGCCTGCGTCCCGTCGATAGGCTCTCGGTGACCGATCCCGACACGAACATCGTCCTCGTGGACGTCGCCGACGCAAACACCACCGCCGCCGAGTTCGTCGATGCCGCCAAGGACGTCGACGTGCTCGCGAGCGAGTTCGGGGAGACCGTCGTCCGACTCACCACGCACCGCGACGTCACCGAGAACGAGTGTCGTACCGCCGTCGACCGACTCGCCGAACTCGTCTAGCGCTTCCGGCTCTCCTGCATCCCCTCCTTGAACCCGACGACCGTCCGCCGAATCATCAGGTAGACGAAGAACACGAACAACAGGAGGAGGCCCAGGATGAACCACATGGGGTCGAACCCGAGGACGTTCATACCACACAGTCGGGTTCGGGGTCGCAAAACCATTTCGCCGGTCGCAATGCGGGGAGTCGGGGGAGTAGTTGGCAACACGCTCGCATCCAGATAGTCGCTCGCTTCACTTCGCGGATCTCGCACCACCCAACTCGCGGGTCACTACGTTCCCCGCTCGCTGCACGGTAGTCGCTCGCTTCACTTCGCAGATCTCGCACCACCCAACTCGCGGGTCACTACGTTCCCCGCTCGCTGCACGGTAGTCGCTCGCTTCACTTCGCGACTACCCTAAGCAAGACTGATACCCATCCGTCACCAATTCGCGCCCATGTCCGGCCTCCTGCCCTCCACGTCAGAGGCCGAGCCACCCGAGACGGAGCCCCGCGTCGTCGGCGTCGACGACGAGGACGCAGACCGCCTCCTCTCGGCGCTGTCCTCCGGGACCGCGCGCTCGGTCTACGCCGCCCTCCACGATCAGCCGATGACCCCGAGCGAGGTCGCCGAACAGGTCGATACGAGCCTCCAGAACGCCCAGTACCACATCGGGAAGCTCTCGGACGCCGACCTCATCGACGTCCACGACACCCGGTACTCGGCGAAGGGTCGCGAGATGAAGGTCTACGCGCCATCCGACGCGCCGGTCGTCCTGTTCGCCGGCCCGAGCGAGGAGTCCTCCAGCGTGAAATCCGTGCTCACGAACCTCCTCGGTGGCGTCGGCGTCCTCGGTCTCGCGAGCCTCGTCGTCCAGCGACTCTTCGGGGACGGCCTCTCCGCCCCGACGCTCGGGGGCGCCGGAGCGGCCGGCGGTGGCGCCGACGGTGCCGCGGGGGGTGACGTCGCGACGAGCGCGGGTGCCGCCGAGAAGACCGTCGAACAGGCGACGACGACCGCCGCTGACTCGGGCGGCGCGTTCAGCGCCCAGGACGTCGAGACCACGCAGACCACGGTGGAAGCGACGGTCACCACCGCCCAGTCCGCCGGCGAATACACGATGGCGGCGGAGCAGGCGGCCGGTCTCCCGCCGGGCCTCCTGTTCTTCCTCGGCGGCCTCCTCGTCATCACGGTCGGCTTCACGTACTGGTACGTCAGGCGCTAAACCGTCCGTTCTCATCGCTGGAGATAGCTAAAATACCTCTTTGTGCTTACGTCAGCTACTCTATATACCCCGTTGTAGGTGGAAGTGAGGCGACGGCAGGCCCGGCCCGTGCCTTCCGGGCCCGCCGTCCGCCCGCCCCGCTGACGTTCAGCCCTCCACACGCTCCGTCTAGCAGCCCTCCAGCTGAGACGTTCCTCCTGGCCGCGACCGGTGGTCAGGGCTCGGAACGACCACCTTCTTGCAGCCCGGTTGCCCGACGTTAATCACCGCCTACCGTGAACGAGTCGAGGAGGTCGCCCGCCCGCGTCCGCAGTTCGCCGTCGAGTCCGCCAGCCTCGTTCGCGGCGAACTCGGCGTGCGAGATCGGGTTCCCACGGGGGTCGGCGTGACTCCCGGGATTCACGATGACGAGGTCGCCGGCGTCGCTGACGCGTGGGCGGTGGGTGTGGCCGTGGAGCACGAGGTCCGCTTCGCGCTCCCGGCCGAACATCGCGAGCGCGGTGTCACCGCCTTCGGGTTTGTGGCGCATCGCGACCGTCACGCCATCCAGTTCGACCGTCCGGGTGGACGGGAGGCGGTTGCGGACGGCGGGTTCGTCGACGTTCCCGTAGACGGCGTAGCACTCGTCACAGGTCTCGTAGAAGGCGTCGAGGACGGCCTCGGTGACGAAGTCGCCACAGTGGAGGACGACGTCTGCGTCGCGGACGGCGTCCAGGGTTCGGCCGGCGAGCCTGGCGTCGTCCTGGCCGTGCGTATCGGAGAGCACCACGATCATGGGACGGCGTTCGCTCCCCGGGGTGGTGAGGTTTTCTCACCGTCCGCCGGTCGGTCAGTGTCAGGCGAGGGCGACGCCGATCCCGTAGACGAGGCCGGCGGCGATGACGGCGAGACCGGCGGATTCGAGCTGGAGCACGAGCGCTTTCCGACGGTCGGCCTTCCGGGCGTCGGCGTCCGCGACGTCGGTCCGTTCGTCGGCGGCGTCGCTCACGTCGTAGACGCCTGCGAGCCCGAATCCGGCACAGAAGCCCGAGCGCGCCTGGAGGTAGCCGAGGAAGCCCCCGTAGAAGGGCGCTGCGCTGGCGAGCAGCCAGATGGCGGGGAGCTGTGCGACCGGGACGGCGAGGAGGACGAGGGCGGCTGTGAGGAAGCCGAAGTAGCCGATGTACCGGCGTTTCGCGCGTTCGGCCCGACCGATGTTGCAGACCCCGGGTTGGTACTCGGCCATACCGCACCCGATGGTGCGAGGGCCGAATACATTTGTGGCGGGAGAGAGTACGACCGGTAGATGGCAGAGAGCAAGACGGTCGTGCTGGCGGCGCTGTTCGCGAACGCCGCCATCGCCGTGCTGAAGTTCGTCGGATTCCTCCTCACCCAGAGCCCGGCCATGCTCTCGGAGACGTACCACTCGATCTCCGACACCGGGAACCAGGTGTTCCTCCTGATCGGGCTCCGGTACGGGAAACGCAAACGCACCCGCGCCCACCCGTTCGGATTCGGGAAGGCGCAGTTCTTCTACTCGTTCCTCGTGAGCGTCCTCCTCTTCGGTATCGCGGGCTGGGAGGCCCTCAACCACGGCTACCACGCGCTCGTCGCCCACGAGTCCGTCGGCCTCTCCGGCACGGTGACGGTCGCGTCGTACACGTTCCCGGCGGTCTGGGTGAACTACGCCGTCCTCTCGGCCGGCATCGTCTTCGAGAGCTACGCCCTGAAGAAGGCCAACGACGGGATGCAGGCCGACATCCGGGAGCACGAGTGGTCGGGGCTGCTGGAGGCGTTCAAGAAGACGAGCAACGTCACGACCCTCACGGCGTTCACCGAGGACACCATCGCTGTGCTCGGTCTCGCGCTCGCACTCGCCGGCATCTTCCTCACCCAGTACACGGGGAACCCGATGTTCGACGCCGCCGCCGCGATGCTCATCGGCATCCTCCTCATGGTCTTCGCCGTCGCACTCGCCTGGGAGAACAAACGCCTCCTTCTCGGCGAGAGCCTCCCGCTCACGGAGGAGAACGAACTCCGGGAGATGATCTCGGACAACCCCGGCGTCGTCCGCATCGAGGACCTTCGGACGGTCTACTTCGGCCCCGAGCACGTCATCGTCGTCGCCGACGTCGAGTTCGAGGACGGCATGGACACGGACGAGATCGACTACTCCATCTCCACGATGGAGGACGAACTCCGGGCCGCCAACCCATCCATCAAGAAGGTCTATATCGAACCCGAGAGCTGAGAATAGGGGCCGACAGACGATCAACCGCCAAAATCGGCGACGACACAACCGGCGTCGCGGTGCGGTGCTGGGCGGTACGGCGCTGGGCGGGTGCGGTGCTGGGCGGGTGCGGTGCTGCCCTGGTGGATTGAAAGGGCGAGCGGTTCTCGTGGTCGCCGAATGCGACCGTGTGCGTTCAGCGACCCCTATGCGAGCGAAGCGAGCATATATCGCTGAACGTGCACGAGAACCGCGAGGGCTTTCGAGCCAGAATCGTCATCGAACCAGTCGTAAGCTGGTAGTCCACCGGGAAATCCTAGCCGCAGGTTTTTACGGAGAACCGAACAATACTACCCTAATTCATGGCCGCGCAGCCCGAGTACATGCGGTTCTTCCCGAAGCCGTCGCCCTACGAGGGGCAGGCGGAGGCGATGGACCGGATCGGGGCGGCGCTGGACGATGGCCGGGACGTGTTGTTCGAGGGGGCGTGCGGGACCGGGAAGACGCTTGCGGCGGTTGCGCCGGCGCTGGAGTTCGCGCGTCGGACGGACAAGACGGTGGTCATCACGACGAACGTCCACCAGCAGATGCGGCAGTTCATCCGGGAGGCGCGGGAGATCCACGCGGCGGAGCCGTTGCGGGCGGTCGTGTTCAAGGGGAAGGCCCAGATGTGCCACATCGACGTGGGGTACGAGGAGTGTCAGGTGCTCCGGGATAACACGTTCGAGCTGGTGGATACGGAGCGCGACAAACGCCAGTTGGAGAAGCGACAGCAGGCGCTCCTGGAGGAAGCGCGGGATGGCGACCAGCAGGCGGCGGAGGCCCGGCAGGCGGTGATGGACGAGCTGCAGGCGGTGAACGAAGACGTCGAGGACCTCGAGGAGGCGAACATCTGCGAGCGCTACTACGAGAACCTCACCACCGATCCCGGCGAGTTCCAGTCGTGGCTGTACGAGGACGTCCGGACGCCCGACGACGTCTACGACTACGCCGAGGCCGCCGGCCTGTGTGGGTACGAGCTTCTCAAGGACGCGATGGAGGGCGTGGACCTCGCGGTCTGCAACTACCATCACGTCCTCGACCCGGGCATCCGGGCGCAGTTCTTCCGGTGGCTCGGCCGCGACCCCGAAGACGTCGTCATCGTGTTCGACGAGGCGCACAACGTCGAGGACGCGGCACGGGAGCACGCGTCGAAGACGCTCACGGAGAACTCGCTCGACGAAGCGCTGAACGAGTTGGCCGAGACGAACGACCCGCGTGCGGGGCCTGCTCGGAACGTGCTGGAGGCGTTCCACGAGGCGCTGGTGGAGACCTACGAGTCGGAGCTCCAGTATGGCGCCCGCGAGGACGTCGGCGAGAACTGGGAGGACGTCCCGGTCGCGAACGACGACCGGCGAGACGACCTGACGCTGAACTTCCTCAAGGCCTACTCCGGGCAGGGTATCAGCGAGGACCTGGAGGAAGCGCAGGCCCTCGGAATGGACCTCGACGAGGCCTACGAGGAGGCGTACAAGAACGGGGAGGCCGACACCCGGCGGGATTGCCAGACGCTCGAGGCCGCGAACTTCGTCAACGCGTACTTCGACGAGAGCGACGAACTCGGCCAGTATCCGACGATGGGCGTCCGGCGCAACGACCGCACCGACGAGGTCTACGGGCGCGCGGAGCTCTACACGTGCATCCCCCGTGAGGTCACCACTGACCTCTTCGACGCCGTCCACTCGACGGTCCTGATGTCCGCGACGCTCCGGCCGTTCGACGTCATCTCGGACGTGCTCGGGCTGGACGACCCAGAGACGCTCGCGTTCGGCCTGAACTTCCCCGAGGAACGACGCCGGACGTACTCGGTCGACACCGAACCCCTGTTCGCGAGTCGCCGGGACGACCCCGAGGTCCAGGAGGAGGTCGCGGACGTGCTCCGCGACGCGATCCGGATGACGCCCGGGAACAGCCTGTTCTTCTTCCCGTCCTACAGCGAGGCCGACCGCTACCACGACCTGCTCGCCGACACGGACGCCACCAGATATCTCGACAAGGCCGGTCAGTCGGTCGAGGAGATGCGCCAGGCGTTCACCACCGAGCAGAACGGCGTCCTGTTCACGAGCCTCTGGGGTACCCTCGCCGAGGGCGTGAGCTTCGACGGCGACGACGCCCGAACCGTGGCTGTCGTCGGCGTCCCGTACCCGCATCTCGACGAGCGCACCGAGGCCATCCAGGACGCCTACGACCAGGCGTTCGCGGACACCGACGACGCCGGCTGGCGGTACGCCGTCGAGGTCCCCACCGTCCGGAAGACCCGGCAGGCCCTCGGCCGCGTCATCCGTTCCCCGGACGACTTCGGCGTCCGCCTTCTCGTCGATAGACGCTACACCCGCGAGTCCCGGACGAAGATGCGGAAGTACAGCGTCAACGCGACGTTCCCGCCGGAGGAGCGCAAGGAGTTCGTCGACATGGCCCCGGGGAAGGTCAAGTTCGGGATGCTGAACTTCTACGGGGACATGGACGCCTACCACGGGAGCCCACCGGCCCCGTAGTCCCCGGACGCGAGAACCGTCAACTGTCTTTAATACCCCAGCACGTGTCTGTTGAGAGAGGTGAAATCAGTATGTCACTACTCGATGGGCAGGTCGCGGTCATCACAGGGGGCAGTTCGGGGATCGGCCGTGGCATCGCCGAGGCGTTCGCCGAACACGGCGCCGCAGCGATAGTCGTCGCCGACGTTCGCGAAGCCCCAAAGGAGGGCGGGACGCCGACGCACGAACACATCCAGGACGAGTACGGCATCGAGGCCGCGTTCGTCGAGTGCGACGTCACGAACACCGGGGACCTCGTCGCCGCCGCAGACGCCGCCGAAGCGTTCGGCGGTCTGGACATCTGGGTGAACAACGCCGGTATCTGGCGTGCTGAGGACTTCCTCGAGGTCGAGGAGTCGGCGTACCAGCAGCTCCTCGACATCAACCTCAAGGGCGCGTTCTTCGGCTCGCAGGTCGCGGCCGAGCGCATGCTCGAACGTGGGCACGGGAACATCATCAATATCTCGAGCATCGCGGGACTGTTCGGGAACGGGAACTGGCCGACGTACGCCGCGTCCAAGGGCGGCCTCACGATGTTCACGTACTCGCTCGCGCACAAGCTCGGCCCCGACGGGATCCGCGTGAACGCCATCCATCCCGGTGGCATCGAGACGATGATCGGGGGTGAACCACAGGACCCGGAGGCGGCAGCCCAGCAAGCCGAGCAGTTCTCCCAGGCCGTCCCGCTCGGGCGATACGGGAAGCCGGCGGAGGTCGCGGGCGCGGCCACATTCCTCGCCAGCGACCTCGCGAGCTACGTCACGGGGGAGTCACTCGTCGTGGACGGCGGGTGGACGAGTTGGCGCTGAGCACTCCACGCAGGGACCGCCGGGAGCCACCCCGACGGGGACGAACCCCACGATGATCGTCGGCGTCCCCACCGAGACCGTCGACGGCGAAACCCGCGTCGCGCTCGTCCCGCCTGCGGCGAAGAAACTCGTCGGCGCGGGACACGACGTGGTCGTCGCTGCCGGAGCGGGCACCGGTGCCGGCTGGGCAGACGAGACGTACGCTGACGTCGGTTGTGAGGTCGTCGAGGAGCGAGCGAGCGTCTTCGACCGGGTCGACGTCGTCCTCCAGGTCCGGGCCCTCGGCGCTCGTCCCGACGGCGCCATCGACCCCTACCGGGAGGGTCAGGTCGTCATCGGACTGCTGGGCCCGTACGCGATCGCGCACGAGACACTGCAGGCGCTCGCGGACCGTCGAGTCACCGCGTTCGCGCTCGAACGACTGCCCCGAATCAGTCGCGCCCAATCGATGGACGTGCTGACCACGATGGCGAGCCTCGCCGGGTACAAGGCCGCCGTGGTGGCCGCAGACGACCTCCCGAAGCTCGTCCCGATGCAGATGACCGCCGCCGGGACCGTCCAGCCCGCGAGGGTGTTCGTCGTCGGCGCCGGCGTCGCTGGCCTCCAGGCCATCGCCACCGCAAAACGACTCGGGGCGCGAGTAACCGCCTACGACATCCGACCGAGCGTCGCGGAGGAGGTCGAGAGCCTCGGCGCCGACTTCCTCGACATCGACGTCGAGCCGGCGGAGGCGACGACGACTGGCGGATACGCTCGCGAGCAGGACGAATCGTTCTACCGGGCCCAGCGGGCCGCGATGACCGACGCCGTCGCGACGGCGGACGTCGTCATCACGACCGCGGCGGTCCCGGGCCGGCCCGCCCCGACCCTCGTCACGACCGAGATGGTCGCGGGGATGGACCCGGGGTCGGTCGTCGTCGACCTCGGCGCGGCGAGCGGCGGGAACTGCGAACCGACCGTCCCCGGCGAGACCATCGACCACGACGGCGTCACCGTCCACGGCCCGACGAATCTCCCGGCGCAGGTTCCGAAGACGGCGAGCCAGCTCTACGCCAACAACCTCGTGAACTTCCTCGACCACGCCCTCCCGGACGGGCCCGACGCGATAGACACCGCAGACGAGATCATCGATGCAACACTACTCACGTACGACGGAACGATCCGGACGACCGACGGGGACGCGCCCGACCCGATCCCCGTCGCGGACCCTGGCGAATCGCCCGAACGCGGGACCGAATCGGCGAACCGCACAGCGACTGCGGACGACACACGGACGAACCGCACAGCGACCGACGACGACCCACCGACTGACGATAGCACAGCAACGAACGGGGGCGACGATGCAGCCGAGTGACCACCGGAGGGGCGGCTGATGGCGTTCGTCGAGAACCTGACGCTGTTCGTGCTCGCGGGCTTCCTCGGGTACGAACTCATCACCAAGATCCCGGCGACGCTCCACACCCCGCTCATCTCCGGGACGAACGCCATCTCCGGCATCACGCTCATCGGGAGCGTGCTCGTCGCCGGCTCCGGCCAGACGGTGCTCGCAACGGTCCTGGGCTTCCTTGCGGTCGTTCTGGCGACGGTCAACGTCGTCGGTGGCTACCTCGTGAGCCACAAGATGCTCCGGAACTTCGGCCCCAGGCGGGGTGACTGACCGGTGTCCGGCATCATCGGTGGGCTCCCGGAGCCAGTGCTCTCGTTCGCCTACCTCGCCGCGGCCGTCCTCTTCATTCTCGGGCTGCGCGACCTGACGCACCCCAGGACGGCGAAGCGCGGGAACCTCGTCTCCGCCGCAGGGATGGCGGTCGCCGTGGGCGTCACGGTCCTCTGGTTCGAGATCCTCTCGCCGCTCGTCCTGCTCGCCGCACTCCTCGTCGGCGCCGGAATCGGCACCTGGCTCGCCGTGACGGTCGACACGACGGATATGCCGCAACTCGTCGGCCTCTTCAACGGGTTCGGCGGCGGCGCGTCGGCGCTCGTTGCGGGCGCCGAACTCGTCGACAACGCCGGACGCGGCGGGGCGGCGCTCCCCGTGGAGGTGACGGCCGCTGCAGCCGCGACCGGCCTCATCGGCGCGGTGACCTTCTGGGGGAGCCTCGTCGCGGCCGGAAAGCTCCAGGGGTTCGTCGAGGACCCGATCCGTTACACCGGCGAGAACGTGGTGAAGGCGGGACTCCTCGGGGTCGCCGTCGTCGCCGGCGGCGCACTCGTGACGCAGACCCACCTGTTCGGCCTCCTGCCGGACAGCGCGTGGGTCCCGTCGTACTGGGTCGTGGTGCTGGCGGCCTCGGTCCTCGGGGTCCTGCTCGTCGCACCGATCGGTGGGGCGGACATGCCCGTCGTCATCGCCCTCCTGAACGCGTGTTCGGGGCTCGCCGCGGCCGCCACCGGCTTCGCGCTGAGCAACAGCGTCCTCATCGTCGCCGGGACGCTCGTCGGCGCGTCCGGCCTGATCCTCACCGTCATCATGTGCCGGTCCATGAACCGGTCGCTGACCGACGTGCTCTTCGGTGGCTTCGGCGACACGGCCGGTTCGGGCGAAGACGAGACGGACGACTACGAGGGGAACGTCCGGTCCACGGACTCCGAGGAGGTCGCGATGCTGCTCGACGTCGCCGAGCGCGTCGTCATCGTCCCGGGCTACGGGATGGCGGTCGGACAGGCCCAGCACGCCGTCGCCGAACTCGGCGCGGTCCTCGAGGCGAACGGCGTCGAGGTCGTCTTCGGCATCCATCCCGTCGCTGGCCGGATGCCCGGCCACATGAACGTCCTGCTCGCCGAGGCGAACGTCCCCTACGAGCAGATGCAGGAGCTCGAGACCGTGAACTCGACGTTCCCGGAGACCGACGTCGTCCTCGTGACGGGCGCCAACGACGTGGTGAACCCCATCGCACTCCAGGACGCGGACAGCCCCATCGCGGGGATGCCCGTCCTCGAGGTCTGGAAGGCACAGACCGTCATCGTCAACAAACGGAGCCTCAGCCCGGGGTACGCCGGAATCCCGAACCCGCTCTTCACGAACGACAACACCTACATGCTGTTCGGGGACGCCCGGGACGAGATACAGGCACTCGTGAAGGCGTACAAGGAGACCCGCTGACTCGGTCCGCCCGCCCTCTCGTCCCCCTCATGCCGTGAGCGACGTGAACGTGTCCAGGACTGCCGGCCACGCCCTGGCCGCGACGTCGGCGTTCCCGTCGGCTGTCCCGCCACCAGGGTCCGCCTCGTTGGTCTGGTAGCGGGCGGTAGCCTCGAAGGTTCGCTCGTGGCCGTCGCGGACACTCGCGTGGAGGGTCACGGGGCGGTCTGCGGGGAGGCCGGCGAGCGAGAGGCCGAGGGGGTCGCCGACCCAGGATTCGTCGGGGATGTCGATGCGTGGCTCGGCCATACCGGGAGTTCAGCCGGACGCGTCTTGAGGGGGCTGGTCAGTCGACGGCGGCGTGCCTGACCGGGGGTCGAGCTAGTTCGGGAGGCTGAGGCCCGAGATGCGCTCGTAGTAGGTCGCGTCGTAGAAGATGAGCTCCTCGATGGGCCACGTGATCGGGTCGAGGTCGCGGTCCAGGAGCGGGTCGAGGTCGGTCGGGCCGCCACCCCGAGCGAGGGTGATGTGGGGTTCGTACTCGTCGCCTTCCAGGACCTCGCCGACGGCGCCGAACTCGTCGACGAGCATCCCGTGGAGCTGCTGGAGGCCGGGGCTCTCCACCCGGAGGAAGAGGACGGGGGCGGAGCCATCCGGGGGTTCGCGGAAGACGTCGAGTCCCGTGATGCGGGCTTCGACCGCGGGCGCGCCCTCGAGGGCCTGGCGGGCGCGCTGCTCCGCCCGGATGTACTCGCGGCGGTCGTCGGCGGGGAGGCGCTTCAGGAGGAGGGTCTGGCGGTTGCGCTCGCGGATGCGCTGGAAGCCCGTGAGTGCCGGCCGGAGCTCGCGAGCGAGCTCGTGGGCCTCGTTCGGCACCGGGACGTTCACGCTGTACACGACGCCAGCTAGTCGGGGCTGGAAAATGAGGGTGGCGGTCCGCCTGGCGGCTCTGGTCAGTAGTCTACAGGTAGTCGAGGAGCCAGAGCACGAGGATGATGAGCAGGGCGACGGCGATGACGGTCGGGAGGCCGGAGAGGATGCCGAGCGCGAATCCGACGACCTCGGTCAGGATCTCGATCGCGAGCCAGATGACGACCAGCACGAGGATGAGCTTGACGAGGGTGTCCGTGTTGAGTTTTCCGCGATCCATGTGCGTGTCAACACCACCCGTGGCAATAAAGCTGGTCGGCGACAGAACTTGTCCGGCACGGCAACCCTTAAGAGAAACGGGCCTATAGAGTGGTGTAACGTGACATCTCGCGCCACGCAGGACGCGTTCGCCCCTCCCGTGAGCAGCGAGGCCGTTCTTCTTCCGCCGCGACGACGACCGGGGTCTTCCGCCCCTAACTAACTCCACCCCCAGACCCCCGGCCCGTAGGTTTCGACGCCCCAGTCGTCGCACAGTTTCCAACCAACTCCGAATCCACGATGGATTCACCCACACCCACACACCACAATCATGCCTGAAGGAACCGTCGCCCTCGCCTTCTCCGGCGGGCTCGACACGACAGTCTGCGTCCCGCTCATCAAGGAAGAGTACGGCTACGACGACGTCATCGGCGTCACCGTCGACGTCGGCCAACCAGAGGAAGAGTTCACCGAAGCGACCGAGACGGCCGACGCGCTCGGCCTCGAACACTACGTCATCGACGTCAAGGAGGAGTTCGCCGAACTCTGCCTCGACGCCGTGCAGGCGAACGCCGACTACCAGGGCTACCCCCTCGGTACCGCGCTCGCCCGCCCCGTCATCGCGAACGCCATCCTCGACCTCGCCCACGAGAAGGGCTGCACCGCCGTCGCGCACGGCTGCACCGGGAAGGGGAACGACCAGCTCCGCTTCGAAGCGGTCTGGCGCGGCAGCGACCTCGACGTCCTCGCCCCCGTTCGCGAACTCGGTCTCACGCGCGAGTGGGAGATGGAGTACGCCGAGGAGAAGAACCTCCCCGTCCAAGGCGGGAACGAGGGCGTCTGGAGCATCGACTCGAACCTCTGGAGTCGCAGTATCGAGGGCGGCGACCTCGAGAAACCCGGCTACGCCCCCACCGAGGAGATCTACGAGTGGACCACTGCGCCGACCGGCGAGACCGAGACCATCGAGCTCACGTTCGAGAACGGCACCGCGGTCGCCGTCGACGGTGAGGAGCTGGAGTCCGTCGCACTCATCGAGCACCTGAACGACCTCGCGGGCCAGTACGGCGTCGGCCGCACCGACATGATGGAGGACCGCATGCTCGGCCTCAAGGTGCGCGAGAACTACGAGCACCCCGCCGCGACCGTCCTGCTCAACGCCCACCAGGCACTGGAGTCGCTCGTGTTCACGAAGGACGAGCTCGACTTCAAGCACGACGTCGACCAGCAGTGGTCCCAGAAGGCCTACGAGGGCCTCATCGACGCACCCCTGATGGACGCCCTGAACGCCTTCATCGCGACCACCCAGGAGAAGGTCACCGGCACGGTGACGATCAAGTTCGAGGGCGGCCAGGCCCGCCCGGTCGCCCGCGACAGCGAGTACGCGGTGTACTCCGAGTCCGCCGCCTCGTTCAACACCGAGACCGTGGACGGCATCAAGCAGGAGGACGCCACCGGCGTCGCGAAGTACCACGGCTTCCAGGACCGCCTCGCGAACGAAGCGAAGAAGCACGCGACGAAGCCCGAACTCGCCACCGATGGCGGGAACGGCGAATCCAACGACGCGACCGACGACACCGAGAACTGATCCATGACCGACGACGGCGAGGACCACCACACGGCCGTTCGCCGCGACCGCTTCAGCGGCGGCCCCGCCCGTGATTTCCTGTCCTCGATGGGTGCCGACGACCGCATCTTCGAGGCGGACCTCGCCGTCGACCGCGCGCACGTCGTGATGCTCGCCGAGCAGGCCATCATCGATGCCGACGAAGCAGCCCAGATCCTCGACGCGCTCGAAGCCGTCGAGACTGCCGGATTCGACGCCCTGCCAGACGGCGAGGACGTCCACGAGGCCATCGAGACGGCCGTCATCCAGCACGCCGGGTCCATCGGCGGGAAGATGCACACCGCGCGTTCCCGGAACGACGAGGTCGCGACCTGCATCCGCTACCGCCTCCGCGAGGACCTCCTCGATGCGGCATCGGCGGTCGTCGAGTTCCGCGAGGTGCTCGCGGGCGTCGCGGCCGAGGAGACGGGAACCGTGATGCCCGGCTTCACGCATCTCCAGCCCGCCCAGCCCACGACGGTCGCGCACTACCTGTTGTCCTACGAAGGCCAGCTTTCTCGCGACACCGCCCGCCTCCTCGACGCGTACGACCGGACGAACCAGTCGCCCCTCGGCGGGGCGGCGTTCGCGGGAACACCCTTCGACATCAGCCGCCAGCGCACCGCCGACCTCCTCGGGTTCGACGGTGTGGTCGAGAACTCGATGGACGCGTCCTCGGCACGCGACTTCCTCTTCGAGAGTGTGGCCGCCCTCACCGGCGTCGGCCTGACCCTTTCCGGTATCGCGGAGGACCTCGTCGTGTTCGCGAACAAGGGCTACGTCGACCTCTCGGACGACTACTCGTCGACGTCGTCGATCATGCCCCAGAAGAAGAATCCCGACACGATGGAGCTCGTGCGCGCGAGCGCCGGGCAGGCGGCTGGCGCGCTCCAGGGCCTCCTCACGACGCTGAAGGGGCTCCCCCGGGCGTACAACCGCGACCTCCAGCAGGCGACGAACTACGGCTGGACCGCGGTCGACGCCGTGACCGATGCGACCGAGGTCGCTGCGGGTGCCGTGGCCACGGCCGAGTGGCCCGCGGACGTGCTGGCCGAGGCGGCCGGCGAAGGCTTCTCGACCGCGACCGGCGTTGCGGACCTGCTCGCGATGCACGGCCTGCCGTTCCGCACGGCACACGAGCTCGTCGCGATTGCAGCAGAGAACGGAGGCGACTACGACGCGCTGGACGCGGCCGCCAAGGACGTCCTCGGCGAACCCATCGCCAGCGTCGTCCCCCGGCCGGAGATCGAGGCCGCACTCGACCCCGCCCAGAGTGTCGCCTCCCGCAACTCCCGTGGCGGGCCCGCGCCCGACGCCGTCGTGGACGCCCTCGACGACGTCCAGCTGGCGGTCACGGAGGACCGCGAGGCCATCGAGGCGAGCCGCGAACAGCTCGCCGATGCGGCCCACCTGCTCCAGGACGAGGTGGCGAACGATGACTGAGGTAGCTGCCAGGGGGACGCCCGTCGTGCGACGACCGCGACCGCGACCAGTGCTTCGAGGACCGATCGGTCCGGTCCCGAAGCCGCCCCGGCCCGGGGCAACTACTCATATTCCATACATGGAACACGATTTCGGCGAGCTGCAAAAATTGGCGCGTTCGCGCCGATAGCAGCAGCTGTAAGTATTGTCAGTAGTTAGATAAGTTCGGTAGAGTTAAGTAATCCCCTGCGGAAGATAGAGACACCCATGACAGAATGCACCGAGTGTGGCGCCGACGTGGCGCTCCACGACGACCTCGAAGCCGGAGAGATCATCGACTGCGCGACCTGCGGCACGGAACTCGAAGTCGTGGACACGAACCCGCCGGTCCTCGAGCGAGCCCCGGAGCTCGACGAGGACTGGGGGGAGTAACTTGCAGACACACGCGACCCACACCACGACCCAGACAGGATGGCACCAATGAAACTCGGAATGCTCTACTCGCGGATCCGGAAGGACGAGAAGCTCCTCCTCTCGGAGCTCCGCGAACGCGGCCACGACGTCGAGAAGATCGACGTCCGCAAACACCAGTTCGGGCTCGACGACTCCACGGTCGACTTCGAGGACCTCGACCTCGTCCTCGACCGCTGTCTCGCAACGAGCCGCAGCCGCTACACGACCCAGTTCGTCGACCACTACGGCACGCCCGTCGTGAACACGCCCGACACCGCCGACGTCTGTGCCGATAAGGTGAAGACCAGTCTCGCGCTCGAACGGGCCGGCGTCCCGACGCCGACGACCACGGTGGCGTACACCGTCGAGAGCGCGATGGACGCCATCGAGGACTTCGGCTACCCCTGCGTCATCAAGCCCGTCGTCGGGTCCTGGGGCCGCCTCATGGCGAAGGTCGAATCCGAGTCCGCGGCGGAGGCCATCCTGGAGCACAAGGCCACGCTCGGCCACTACGAGCACAAGGTCTTCTACGTCCAGGAGTTCGTCGACAAGCCCGGCCGCGACCTCCGCGTCCTCGCCGTCGATGGCGACCCCATCGCGGGCATGGTCCGGTCCTCGGACCACTGGCTCACCAACGCCGCGAAGGGCGCCAAGACGGCCGAACTCGAGATCACGGACGAGATCGAATCGCTCGTCCAGCAGGCGAGCGACGCCGTCGGCGGCGGCCTGCTCGGCGTCGACCTCATGGAGACGAAGGACGGCGACTACACGATCCACGAGGTCAACCACACCGTCGAGTTCAAGGCGCTGAACGAGGCGGCGACGAGCACCGACGTCCCCGGCACGGTCGTCGACTGGCTCGAAGCGAAAGCCGAAGCCGCGAACACCGATACAGACTGCGACGCCGACACAGCCGAGGTGTCGACCTGATGGCGACCCCCGAGACCGACGCCGAGGACGCCGCTACGACAACCGCCGACGCCGAGTCGCTCACCGCGAGCGTCGTCGGCGGCAGCGGGTTCACCGGTGGCGAGCTGCTACGTCTCCTCGCCGGCCACCCCAACTTCGAGGTCCAGCAGGCGACCAGCCGCCAGTACGCGAAGAAGACGGTCGGAAGCGTGCACCCGAACCTCCGCAACCTCGAGACGCGCTTCGCGCATCCCGACGACCTCGAGGCCGTGGACGTGCTGTTCGTCGCGGCCCCGCACGGGGTCACGATGGACCACATCGAGGCGTACACCGAGCTGGCGGACACGGTCGTCGACCTCTCCGCCGACTTCCGTCTCGATACGGAAGCACAGTACGACGAGTGGTACGACGGCCACAGCGCGCCCGAGTACCTCGATATCGCGCAGTACGCGCTCCCCGAGCTGAATCGCGACAACCTCGCGGGCGCGGACATCATCGCCGGTGGCGGTTGCAACGCGACCGCCACGATCCTCGGCCTGCTCCCCCTCAAGGAAGCAGGTATTCTGGAGGGTGCGGATGCGGTCGTCGACGTGAAGGTCGGCTCCAGCGAGGGCGGCGCGGGCGGCGGGGCGGCGTCCAGCCACCCCGAGCGCTCCGGCGTCGTGCGCCCCTACGCGCCCACGAGCCACCGCCACGAGGCCGAGATCGAGCAGTTCCTCGACCTCTCCGTCTCCTTCACCGTCCACGCCGTCGACATGGTGCGCGGCGCGTCCGCCACCTGCCACGTCTTCCCCACGGACACGGTCACGAAGGGCGACCTCTGGCAGGCATACAGGGGCGAATACGAGGACGAACCGTTCGTCCGCCTCGTCTCCGGCGGGAGTGGCGTCTACCGCTACCCCGAACCCAAGGCGGTCGCCGGCACGAACTACGCCGAGGTCGGGTTCGAACTCGACCCCAAGAACGAGCGCATCGTCGTGTTCTCGGCCATCGACAACATGATGAAAGGCAGCGCCGGGCAAGCCGTCCACGCCGCGAACATCGCGGTCGGCTTCGACGAAACTGCTGGATTGGAATTCCAGGGACTGCATCCAGTGGGGTCACCCTAACGATGAGTTCGCTACGCGAAGTCACGTCTCGCCACACGAGGTGGCTCGCGTGACGGTGGTTGTCAAGATCGGTGGCGCGAAGGCCGTCAACCCGGCTGGCGCCATCTCCGATATCGCGCATCTCGGCGTGAACGACGAGGATGTCGTCGTGGTCCACGGTGGGTCCACGGCGGTCGACGACCTGCTCGAGAGAGTCGGAAAGGAGCCCGAGTACGTGACGACCCCGTCCGGGGTCACGGGCCGGTTCACGGACGAGGAGACGATGGGCGTCTTCACGATGGCGATGGGGAAGGTGAACACCGACCTCGTCACCCAGCTCCAGGGCGCGGGCGTCCGCGCCGTCGGCCTGAACGGCGTCGACGGCGGCCTCCTCACCGGGAAACGCAAGTCCGCGGTGCGGGTCGTCGAGGACGGAAAGAAGAAGATCAAGCGCGGCGACCACTCCGGGACCATCACCGACGTCAACACCGAACTCCTCGACACCCTTCTCGACTCGGGGTACGCGCCGGTCGTCTCGGTGCCGATGCTGGCGGACGACGGCGTCGCCGTGAATGCTGACGCCGACCGGGCCGCCGCCGCAGTGGCGGGGGCGCTCGGTGCGGACTTGGTCGTCCTGACGGACGTCGCGGGCGTCTACGCGGACCCCGACGACCCCGAGACACGCATCGAACAGGTTGCGTCCACGGAAGAACTGGAGGGGGCGAAAGAGGCCGCCGAGGGCTTCATGACGAAGAAGGTCATGGCCGCCATCGAGGCGCTGGAGGGCGGCGCCACGTCGGTCACCGTCAGCGACGCGAACCTCGAGGATCCCGTGCTCGCCGCGCTCGACGGGCACGGCACGAAGTTCACCCCGGAGGCGGTGAAGGCATGACAGATGCGAGCTTCGTCTTCGGCAGCAAACCAATCGAGATCGAGTCCGGCGAGGGTTCGTCCCTCACCTCGACGAAGGGCACGACGTACCTCGACATGGGCGCATCCTACGCCTGCACGCCCGCCGGCCACAGCCACCCCCGGGTGGTGGAGGCCATCCAGCAGCAGGCCGAGGACCTCGTCTACGTCCAGGCGTCCTACCCGCACGCCGAGCGCGAACAGCTCTACGACACCCTCGCGGAGCTCGCGCCCGGCGACCTCTCGAAGGTCTGGCTCTGCAACAGCGGGACGGAGGCGAACGAAGCCGCATTCAAGTTCGCCCGGCACGCCACCGGCCGCAGCAAGATCATCGCCGCGCAGCGCGCCTTCCACGGCCGCACGATGGGGAGCCTCGCCGCGACGTGGAAGCAGCAGTACAAGGAGGGGTACGAGCCCCTCGCTGGCGACTTCGAGCACGTCCCGTACGGCGACAGCGAGGCGCTGGCGGAGGCGGTCGACGACGAGACCGCCGCCGTCATCCTCGAACCCATCCAGGGCGAGGGCGGCGTCCAACCCGCGCCGGACGGCTACCTGCAGGCGGCCCGTGACGCCACCGCGGACGCGGGCGCGGCACTCATCCTGGACGAGATCCAGACCGGGCTCGGCCGGACGGGGTCGCTGTGGGCCTGTGAACAGGCGGACCTGACGCCCGACATCCTCACCGTCGCGAAGGGGCTCGGCTCGGGACTCCCCATCGGCGCGACAATCTGTGCGGACTGGATCGCCGAGAATCCCGGCGACCACGGCTCGACCTTCTCGGGCGGGCCCGTCCAGTGCGCCGCCGCGAACGCGACCCTCGGCGTCATCCAGGACGAGGACCTCGCGGCGAACGCTGCTGCAGTCGGCGAGCAGCTCGAGAACGAGCTTTCAGGCCTCGACGGCGCCCGCGACGTCCGGGGCGAAGGCCTCATGCTCGGCGTCGAGGTCAAGCGCGGCGCGAACCGCGCGCTCCGCGACCTCGCGATGAACCACCAGGTGCTCGCGCTGCCCGCCGGCCGGACGGTGCTCCGCCTCCTGCCGCCGCTCGTGCTCTCCGAGGCCGAGGCGGACGAGGCGGCGGCCGCGATAACCGACGTGATCGACGGATGAGCAAGACAGCCACCATGACCGACTCAGGCATCGACGCACGCGGACTGCTGCAGGACCTCGTCTCCATCCCGTCGCCCAGCGGCGAGGAGGAAGCGGCCTGCAAGCGTCTCGTCGACTTCTTTGAGGAGCACGGCCGCGACGCGTACATCGACGAGGTCGGGAACGTCCGCGTCCCCGGCAACGGCGTGCTCGTCACGAGCCACGTCGACACCGTCCCCGGAGACATCCCCGTCCGCGTGGAGAACGGCGAACTCTGGGGGCGCGGGAGTGTGGACGCCACCGGCCCGCTCGCCGCGATGGCCGTCGCAGCAGTGGAGACGGGCGCGAGCTTCGTCGGCGTCGTCGGCGAGGAGGACGACTCCCGGGGCGCCCGGTTCCTCGTCGAGGACCGCGACGCACCCGAGTTCTGCATCAACGGCGAGCCCAGCGGCTGGGACGCCATCACGCTCGGCTACCGGGGCTTCCTGAAGGGGACCCTGACGGCGATGACCGCGTCGGCGCACACGTCGCGGCCAGAGCCTAACGCGCTCGACCACGCCATCGACTTCTGGTACGAGGTCGACGCCGCGTTCCCCGACGACGCCGACGAGTCCATCTTCGAGCAGGTGACCGTCACGCCCACCCACATGGAGGGCGGCGTCGCCGAGGACGGCCTCGCGTTCGAGGCGACCGTCACCGGGAACATCCGCGTCCCCCCGAAGGTCGGGGCGGACGAGGTGAAGTCGGTCGTGGAGGCGCGCGTCCCCGAGGACGCCGGCTTCACGTGGCTCGACAGCATCCCGCCCGTGATGCAGAACCCCCGGAACCCCGTCGCCGCCGCGCTCCGCGCCGCGATCCGGGGGCAGGGCGGCGAGCCCGGCCACCTCCGGAAGACCGGGACCAGCGACATGAACATCTACGCAGGCGAGTGGGACTGCCCGATGGCCACCTACGGCCCCGGTGACTCCAGTCTCGACCACGCGCCCGACGAACGCATCGACCTCGCCGAATTCGACCGGGCGACCGCCGTCCTCCAGGCCGCCTGCGACCGTCTCAGCCAACCATGAACTTCCTCGACGTCGACGACCTCAGCGAATCGGAGCTCGACACCGTGCTCGACACCGCCGCCGACCTCAAGGCGGCCGACACCGGCGGCTACCTCGACGCGCATCTCGACGGCCACAGCCTCGCGATGCTCTTCGAGAAGCCCTCGACCCGAACCCGGATGAGCTTCGAGGTCGGCATGACGAAACTCGGGGGACACGCCGTCTACCTCGGGAAGGACGACATCCACCTCGGACACGGCGAACCCGTCAAGGACACCGCGAGAGCCATCGCGTGCTACGCGGACGCCATCATGGCCCGCGTCGACGAACACGCCACCCTCGAGACGCTCGCCGAGTACGCGACCGTCCCCGTCATCAACGCCCTGAGCGAGCAGGCCCACCCCGTCCAGACGCTCGCCGACCTCCTCACCATCCGCGAGACCGAGGGGACGGACGCGTCGGTCGCGTGGGTCGGCGACGGGAACAACGTCGCCGCCTCGTTCGCCGTCGGCGCCGCGATGCAGGGCCTCGACCTCACCGTCGCCACCCCCGACGGCTACGGCCTCAGCGAGGACGTCCTCGACCGTGCCAGCGAGTACGGCGACGTCGAGACGACGACTGACCCCGAGGCGGCCGTCGACGGCGCCGACGTCGTCTATACGGACGTCTGGGTGAGCATGGGTGACGAGGCCGAGCGCGACCAGCGCCTCGAAGCCTTCCAGGCATTCCAGCTGAACGAGACGCTGCTCGCCGGGACCGACGCGACCGTGATGCACTGTCTCCCCGCCCACCGCGGCGAGGAGATCACGGACGCAGTCATCGAGAGCGACCGGAGCGTCGTCTGGCAGCAGGCCGAGAACCGCATGTGGGGCCAGAACGGCCTCCTCCTCGAACTCGTCGACGGCGACCTCGCGTGAAGTAGGATAAAGGCGTAAGCCCCCACGCCCGAATCACGACGTATGCGACGCGAGACTCTGCTCTGGGCGACCGTGTTCTCCGTCCCGACCGGCGTCGCCGCCGGGTCGGGCGTCTACTTCCTCGCGAACGCGCCCGTGATGGCCGCCATCTTCGGCACCGCGCTCGCCGCCGCCATCTTCGGGCTCGTGGCGGTCGGCGCCCGAACGACACGAGAACCCAGCGAATCGGGGACCGAGCAGGAGTCGGGGCTTCGCTGACACACCGACCGAGACAGGCCACCGCTCGAACGGCAAGTCCGGCACAGTCCGTCTCCTATTAGTGGCTCCCGGCCCCAGCAGTGGTAATGGCAGACCTCTCCCTCGACAAGCCGACGCCGGACTGCGCGGATGCTGGTGTGTGGCTCGCCTGCATCGAGTGCGGCGAGACCACCGCCCCGTTCGACGACGTCGTGTACCGGTGCCCCGACTGCGACGGCCTCCTCGAGGCCCGCTACGACCACTACCCGACCTTCGACGAGTTCGAGGGGCGGGGCGTCTGGCGGTTCCGCGCCGGCCTCCCCTTCGAGATGGGCGTGAGCATCGAGGAGGGCGACACGCCGCTCTACGAGGTGCCGAAGATCCGCGAGACCACCGGCGTCGCCGACCTCCGCGTGAAGCACGAGGGCATGAACCCGACGGGGTCGTTCAAGGACCGCGGGATGACGCTCGGCGTGAAGGTCGCGGAACGCCTCGGCGTCGACCGACTCGCCTGCGCGAGCACCGGGAACACCAGCGCCGCGCTCGCCTGCTACGGCGCCCGCGCCAACACCGAGGTGCTCGTACTCCTCCCGGCCGGGAAGGTTGCAGCCGGGAAGGTCGCGCAGGCGAGCCTGCACGGCGCCCGCATCCTCGAGGTCGACGGGAACTTCGACGACTGCCTCGACGTCGTCTCGGAGCTCGCGAACCGGGGCGAAGCCTACCTCCTGAACTCCCTCAACCCGTTCCGGCTCGAGGGCCAGAAGACCATCGGGCTCGAGATCCTCGAGGGGACGCAGGACGCCTACGGTGACTGGCCGGACCGCATCGCGCTCCCCGTCGGGAACGCGGGGAACACGGCCGCACTCTACAAGTGCTTCCGCGAACTCGTCCAGGCGGGCGAGATGACGGAGGACGAGATGCCGAAGCTGACCGCGGTGCAGGCCGAGGGCGCGGCGCCCATCGTGGAGGCCATCGAATCCGGCGCGGACGAGGTCGAGCGCTGGGACGAGGTCGAGACGCGCGCGACCGCCATTCGGATCGGGATGCCGGTGAACGCCCCGAAGGCGCTGCCCGGTATCCGTGCCACCGGCGGCACCGCGGTCGCGGTGTCGGACGAGGAGATCACGGACGCCCAGCGCCAGCTCGCCCGGGACGGCGTCGGCGTCGAACCCGCGAGTGCCGCCAGCGTCGCCGGGCTCCAGAAGCTCCGCGACGCCGGCCAGGTCGATTCGGACGAACGCGTCGTCTGCCTCACCACGGGCCACCTCCTGAAGGACCCGGACGCCGCCGCGGCCGCGGGGAGCGACCCCACCCCGGTTCCCGCGGACGCAGACGGCGTGCTCGACGTGCTCGCAGCCGACGAACGACCGTCCTGACTCCGAACTATCGGATAGACGTGTCCGTCTCGTAGACTTTTACAGGGCAGTTGTCTGACCTGTTCTCGCGTCAGAGACCGGGAGGCGAAGCATTAAGCACGAGGACGTGTCACTGGCGTACAGTCTCGATGCAGGTCACACTTCACGTCGTCCTCTCGCTCGTGGCAGCCGTGATCTGTCTCGGCGTCGCCGGCTTCATCTGGCCGCGGCGCGACGTCGCCGGCGCACTCCCCTTGCTCGGGTTCACCCTCGCCGGCGCGCTCTGGACGGCCGGGAACGCGCTCCAGGCGGCCAGCACGACGCTCGACTGGAAGCTCCTCGGCATCCACGTCCAGTACGTCGCCATCGCGGCCGTCCCCGTATCGTGGTTCGCCTTCGCCGCCGACTACACCGGACAGCGACGGTGGCTGACCCGCAGGGTGCTCGCCGCGGTCACGTTCCCCCTCGTCGTGCTTGTCTTGCTCGACTGGACGAACGCCCTGCACGGGTTCGTGCGGACGAGCGTCCAACTCGCCATCGACGGCGGCGTGGTCCGACTCCAGCGCGAGTTCGGACCCGGGTTCTGGCTGGGCGTCGTCTACTCGAACCTCGTGCTCGGCGCTGGCACCCTCTTCCTCCTCAGGGCGCTGGTCCGGACCCGCCGCATCTACCGCCGCCAGGTGCTCGCCATCGTCGGCGCATCCCTCGTCCCCTGGGTCGCGAATCTCGCGTACATCACCGGCGGAACCAGCATCGAGCCGGAGGTGTTCATCAGCGTCACCGCGCTCGCGTTCGCGTACGCCATGACGCGCTACCAGCTCTTCGACCTCACACCGGTCGCCCGCAGCACCATCCTCGACGAGCTCCCGGACCCCGTGTTCGTCGTCGACCACACCGGCCGGCTCGTCGACGTGAACGCCGCCGCGGCCACCGTCACCGACCAGGACGAGCACGCGATGCTCGGCGACCGACTCGCGGACCACCTCCCCTGGGCGACCGACCGTACCGTGGACCCCCCACAAGAGGTCGAACTCGACGTCGGCGGCGAGGCCCGGTACTACGCGCCGAGGTTCTCCGCCATCGCGGAGGGCGTCGATGCCGGACACGTCGTGGTCCTGCGGGACGTCACGAACCTCGCTCGCTCCCGTCGGGACGTCGAACGCCGGAACGCCCAGCTCGAGCACGTCGCGGACGTGATGAGCCACGACCTTCGCAACCCCCTCAACGTCGCGACCGGCCGGTTGGCGCTCGCCCGCGAACGCGCCCCGCCGGACGTCGAACCGGAGCTCGCGACGGTCGCCGACGCCCACGACCGGATGACGAGCATCATCGACAGCACCCTCCGTGCCGCCCGGGCGTCACTCGGCCGCGCCGACCCCGAGCCCGTCGGCCTCGACACACTCTGCACGAGCGCCTGGCACTCCGTCGAGACCGGCGACGCGACGAACCAGTTCGACTGCGACGGTGCGACAATCAGGGCGGACCCGGAGCTCGCGGGCACCCTCCTCGAGAATCTCTTCCGGAACGCCATCGAGCACGGCGACGCCGAAGCGGTGCACGTGACCGTCACCGACGGCGGCTTCGCGGTCGCGGACGACGGCTCGGGGTTCGCCGACGCGGCACTCGATCGCGTCTTCGAACGCGGCTACACCACCACCGACGACGGCACCGGTCTCGGCCTCGCCATCGTCGCCGACGTCACGGACGCGCACGGCTGGACAATCGACGTCTCGGCAAGCGAGACGGGCGGCGCCCGGTTCGCGTTCGGGAACGTCGAGTTCACTCGGCGACCCAGCGGATGAGGCCGGCGCTCGCTGCCAGGCAGGCGACGAGCGCGAGGAATGCCGTCCGGTAGTCGGCCGCGGTCGCGACGGTCCCGACGAACGTCGGGCCGAGCGCGCCGAGTCCGATGTAGACGGTGCGCATCGCCCCGAGGTCGCCGCCCGCACTCTCGTCCGGGAAGGTGTCCATGAGGTACGCCTGCATCACTGGCGGGAACGCCATCAGGCCCGCCGCGAACACGACGACAGCGCCGACGGCGAGGATGGCGGTGTCGGCGAGCACGACGCCGGCGAGTGCGACCGCGCCGAGCAGGAGGCTGGCGGGCGCGAGGAGCGTTCGCGGAATGCGGTCGCCGAGGTAGCCCGAGAGTGGTTTCACGACGGCGCCGACGGCGAACAGCACGGCGAACGCGAACGCGGCGACGCCCTGGCCGAAGCCCTTGCCCTCGGCGAGATATGTAGGGAGGAAGCCCGCGGTCGCCTGCCAGGTGAACGCGTAGAGTGCGTACCCGGCGAGCAGCCACCGGACCTCGCTGTCGCCGAACAGCCGGCGGCCCGTCGCGCGGATGGCGAGGTCGGGTCGCTCGACGACGTAGTCCTCCCGGCTCCAGACGTGGAGCGCGAGCGCGACCCCGAGGAGGACGAGGACCATCGGGAGGTAGCCCACGCGCCAGACGGCGACGGCGAGGACTGCGGCGGCGACCCCGGCCGCCGCGACACCACCGACGTCTCCGGAGGCGGTGTGGAGGCCGAATGCGCGGCCGCGTTTCGCGACGTAGCGGTCGCTGACGAGCGCCCGAGCCGCGGTCGGGTAGAGGCCGGCACCGAGCCCGACGACGACGGCACCGAGGAGGAACACCGGGTAGGTGGGGGCGCTCGCGAGCACGCCGAAGCCGATGGCGGCGAGCACGAGGCCGGAGACGAGCAACGTCTTCCGGGAGAGCTGGTCGCTGAGGCGGCCGCTCGGGTACTGGAGGAGCGCGTAGAGCCCCCAGAGGACGGTGAGCGCGATGCCAGCGCGGAAATCCCCGATGTGGAGGGCGTCCTTGATCTCGGGGAGGAGCGGCGACGTCACGAGGCGGCCGGCCTGGATGGCGAGCCAGCCGAGCGAGATGGCGAGCAGCAGGCGGCCCGAGTACCCGCGCACGAGCCGCTCCGGCGAATCGGTCACGTTCGGACGGAGACTGTGGGGCTACTTGAGCGGCCGGAAACCAGCGAGGGCGTCGCTCGTGGTGCGGAGCTCGATAGATGAAGATTCGAGGGGCATCCCCCCAAGGAGCCCTCGAACGTGCAGGGTGGTCGCACGCGTGGCGTGCCACCGGTTGTGATGAACGGGACAACCCTCCTTATTGTTATGGCTGTTTCACACGGCTGCTCACGTTTTCTGGGTCGACGGCACCGATTCGGGAGCTAACGGGGACGAAGTTCGGACGGAGTCCGGAAAACGCTCATCTCCCGCTTCGTGCTTGCTCGTGGTATGGCATCCACACGACGCGAACTCCTCGGAACGCTCGGCGGCCTCGGTGCGGTGTCGCTCGCGGGCTGTGCTGGCCGTGGCGGGGCCGGCAGCCAGGAGACCACGACCGAAACGATGACCACCGAAGAATCGACGACCACACAGACCACGACGCAGACGCCCACCGAGACCACGACGACCGCGCTGGCGTCGGAACCGACCGTCCAGGTGCGCTCGCATCCGGACCTCGGCGACATCCTCGTCGACGGCGACGGGATGACGCTCTACATGTTCGACAGCGACACGAAGGGCGACGGCGCGAGCACGTGCTACGGTGGCTGTGCGGACAACTGGCCGCCGCTCGTCGGCGACAGCCCAGCTGCTGGAAGCGGCGTCTCGGCCTCCCTCTCGACGTTCGAACGCGACAACGGCGACGCCCAGGTCGCGGCGAACGGCTGGCCGCTCTACTACTTCACGCCCGACTCGGCGCCGGGTGACGTGCAGGGCCAGGGGGTCGGCGACGTCTGGTGGGTGCTGAACCCGGCGGGCGAGCCCGTTCGAGACGGGTCGACTACCACGACGGAGACGACCGACGACGGGATGACGTACTGAGCGCAACCCGAGCCGATCTGGGTCACGACGAAAGAGAGAACCTCGGGCGGCGGACGGGCAGTAACTCGACGGCCAACCGGCGGCGGACGGGCGGCCGCCGGGTCAGTTCCCGTTGAGGGAGATGAGGTCGATGGCGATGAGGCGGTCGTCCGAGAGGAGCTGTTGTTTGACGTCGTCCGGGACGGGTTCGTCGAGGTTGTAGACGGTGAGTGCTTCACCGCCGATGGTCTCCCGGGCGTTGAACATCCCCGCGATGTTGATGTCGTTGTCGCCGAGGACCGTCCCGATGAGACCGATGACGCCGGGGGCGTCCTTGTTGCGGGCGACGAGCATGTGGCCGTGCGGGATGGCGTCGACGCGGTAGCCGTCGATGCGGACGATGCGGGGCTCCTCGCCGGTGAAGAGGGTGCCGCTGACGCTGACGGTGTCCTCGCCGTTCCCGACGGAGACGGTGACGAGGCTCTGGAAGTCCTCGGAGGAACGGGTCTTCGACTCGGTGACCTCGATGCCGCGTTCCTCGGCGACCTTCGGCGCGTTCACCGCGTTGACCTGCCACTCCAGGGGCTCGAAGACGCCCTTCTGGGCGCTGGCGGTGACGAGTTCGACGTCCTCCTCGGCGATGTCGCCGGCGTACGTGACGTCGATCTGGCCGATGCGGCCGTCGTAGAGCTGGGCCGCGATCTTGCCCGCGGTCTCCGCGATCTCGATGTAGGGCTTGAGGCGGGGGAACGCCGACTCGTCCACGCTGGGCGCGTTGAGGGCGTTCAGGACGGGTTCACCCTTGAATGCGGCGAGGATCTGCTCGGCCGTGGTGACGGCGACGTGCTCCTGGGCGGCCTCGGTACTCGCGCCGAGGTGGGGAGTGACGACGATGTCCTCGACGTCGAGCAGCGGGCTGTCCGTCGGGAGCGGTTCTTCGGCGAAGACGTCGATGGCGGCGCCTTTGAGGATGCCGTCTTCGACGGCCTCGGCGAGAGCGGCTTCGTCCACGACGCCGCCACGGGCGCAGTTGACGACGTAGCCACCCTCGAGCTGTGCGAGCTCGGACTCGCTGATGAGGTCCGCCGTCTCGTCCGTGAGCGGGACGTGGACGGTGAGGAAGTCCGCGCGGTCGAGACAGGTGTCGAGGTCGACGAGTTCGGCGCCGAGCTGTTCGGCGCGCTCCTCCCCGATGTAGGGGTCGTAGGCGACGAGGTCCATCCCGAGACCGCCGAGGCGCTTCGCGACCTCCTGGCCGACGCGCCCGAGGCCGACGATGCCGAGGGTCTTGCCGTTCACCTCGGTCCCCAGGAATTCGCCCTTCGCCCACTCGCCGTCCCGGAGGCGGGTGTGTGCCTGCGGGATGCTGCGGGCGGTGGCGAACGCCATCGCCACGGTGTGCTCGGCGGCGGCCCGGACGTTTCCCTCCGGGGCGTTCGCGACGATGACGCCGTGGTCCGTCGCGGCGTCGATGTCGATGTTGTCCACGCCGATGCCGGCGCGGCCGACGATGACGAGCTCCTCCGCGGCCTCGAAGACCTCCCGCGTGACCTCCGTCCCGGAGCGGACGATGAGGCCGTTGGCATCCGAGATCGCGTCCAGTAGGGCGTCACCCTCGGCGTCGTAGTCGGTCACGACCTCGTGGCCGGCGTCCTCGATGGTCTCGAGGCCCGCGTCGGCGATGGGGTCCGTGACGAGTACCTTCATACGTGGAAGAAGCCACGACGCGCGTTAAACGTTTTCGCATATGCATGAATTGTCTCGGCCTGCGAACAGTGACATTACCCACAGTTGTGCATATTTCTCGGGGTGTTCGGCGGGTGTTGGTCACGACCACGCCTGACCCCGACACGTGCTGCCGGGACCACCCCGGTTCGGGCGGGGTTGAAGTACTCGGCCACGCAACTCCCATCGACCCGAATGCACGACGTCCCCGACCAGCCGCCAGTCGACGACGCCACCGACGTCCTCGCCGGCCACCTCTGGCTCCAGGAGTTCGTGGACGGCACGCCGTTCCGGTTCCAGCTCCAGGCTGGGGGCGGGCTCCGGTTCGGCGACGACCGCCGGACGTTCGACGCCGACGACGCCCCCACCCACCTTCGGTACGCCGTCCACGCCATCGCGCGAGAGCTCGACCGAAGCGCGCTCCGCCGGGCGGTCGACGACGTCGAATCGATCACCCTGGTCGGTATCGCGACCCATCGCCGACGCGCCGGCTACGACTGGCAACGGCTCCCCGGCTTCCTCGGGACGGACGTCTGGGACGCCGACGCCGGCGAGTCCGGTGAATGGCTGCCACCCGACCGCGTCGAGCAGGTCTTCGACAGCCTCGACCTCGACCCGGTAAACGCGGTCGCAAAGGAGGTTCGCGCCGCTGACTTCCAGCCCGACCGCTACGAGTTCCCGGACTCCGCGTGGCGGGACGGTCCGGTGGCGGGTGTCGTCGTCCGCAACAAGACCGGCGGCCGAGCAGTGCTCGAGAATCCAGCCGTCTCCTCGGCTGAGCCAACGGAGTCCGACGTCGACCTGGACCACGACGCCACCCCGGAGGAGCGAGCCGACCGGCTCGCCGACGAGTTCGCGACCGACGCCCTGTTCCAGCGAACCGCGGACGCGATTCAAGCCGACGAGACCCGCAGTCTCGACTTCGATTCGCTCCAGCAGGCCGTCCTCGACTCGATCTACCGGGAGCACGCCCCTACCTTCGAGCACGTCTCGGTCGACTCCACTGCGTTTCGGCGGGCCGTCGCCGAACGGACGAGCGAGGCGGTCGGGCGTCTTGCCTGACGGACACCAGCTAATGCCACCGCGTCCTTGCGGGATGCGCAACCGGTTAGGGCCACGACCGCCTACGCCGGGGTAATGAGCCTGTTCGCGTTCGACTTCGACGGAACGCTCTCCGACTCCGAGATGATGGTGGGGCTGGCGGAGCGCTACGGCGTCGCCGAGGAGGTGGGTGACATCACGGCCCGCGCGATGCGTGGGGAGCTCTCCTACGCGGAATCGCTCTACGAGCGCGCCGACCTCCTCGACGGCCTCGCGAGCAGCACCGCGGCAGAGGCGTACAGCGAGGTCCGCCTCCGCCCCGGCGCGGCCGAGGTCATCCAGGCACTCAACGACGCCGGCCACACGACCGCCATCCTCACCGGCGGCTTCACGCCCGGCGTCCGCGCCGCCCTCGACTTCGCCGGCGTCGAGGTCGACCACGTCGTCGCGAACGAACTCCTCGAAGCCGACGACGCCCTCACCGGCGACGCCGACGGCCCCCTCATCGAGGGCACGAAGGACGACGCCCTCCGCAACCTCGCCGCCGAACTCGGTCACGACATGACCGACACGGTCGCCATCGGCGACGGCGCGAACGACCTCCCGATGCTCAAGGTCGCCGGCCTCGCGATCGGCTTCGACCCGAAACCCGCCGTCCGGCCACACACCGACGTCATCGTCACCACGATGGCCCGGCTCCGCGAACTCCTCGAGGAAGACGGCTACCTGTAGCCCGGCTGTCTCGTCCCGCCGCCCGCTGGCAGTCCGATTACATCGCGTGATAGCCGGCGAGCTATCCTTATATATCGGGAGTTGCGAGGTTAGCCAGTATGTCGCCCAGCCCCCAGACGTCGAATGCCGCCCGTGAGTACAACATGGGCTTCATCTGGGCGCTGGCCGCGTTCCTCCTGCTGCTCGTCATCATGTCGTGGTACGCCGGGAGTCTGGTCCCCGTCGAGACCCGGAAACTCGTCATCTTCCTCGGCTGGCTCCACGTCGTCCCGGTCGGCGCGCTCTACCTCCACCGCACCCTCTCATGAACCACCGCGACGCCATCGAGTTCGTCGGCATCATCCTCCTCGCGACCTGCAGCCTCGTGTTCGCCGCGCTCTGGTGGACGGCGTACCTCACCCAGAACGCGATCCAGATGACCATCAACCAGTACGGGGAGGCCACTCTCGAAGCCGGCATCTGGTTCGTCGTCACCCCGATCATGCTCTTCGGGGTCTCCTCCTACCTCGCGCGACTCTCCCGCAGCTAACCTACCGGTGGGGAGGGTGCAGCAGTAGAAAGATACCGCAGGACGCCAGCGTAGCGACCCGTCAGTTCGTCGCGGACTCGATGGCGGTTTCGAGGTCGGCGACGATGTCGGCGGGGTCCTCGATACCGACGGAGAGGCGGACCATGTCCCCGTGAACGCCCGCGGACTCCTTCTCCTCGTCGGTGAGCTGCTGGTGGGTCGTGCTCGCGGGGTGGATGATGAGCGTCTTCGCGTCGCCCACGTTCGCGAGGAGGCTCGCGAGCTGGGCGTTCTCGACGGTCGCCTGCGCGGCGTCGTAACCGCCCTCGACGCCGAACGTGATCATGCCGCCGTAGCCGCCGTCGAACAGCTCGCTCGCGGTGTCGTGGGTGGGGTGGCTCTCCAGGCCGGGGTAGTTCACCCAGGAGACGTCGTCGTGGTTCTCGAGGGCTTCGGCGACGAGCTGGGCGTTCTCGCAGTGCTTCTCCATCCGGAGCGGAAGGCTCTCGAGCTTCTCGATGGTGTTCCAGGCGTCGAACGGCGACTGCTGGTTCCCGAGGTCGCGGAGGCCGCGGGCGATGGCCGTATAGGTGAACGCGGCGTCGCCGAACGTCTCGTGGAAGTTCACGCCGTGGTAGGCGGGGTTGTCCTTGGCGACCTCGGGGTACTTGTCGGCGAGCTCGCCCCAGGGGACGTTCCCGCTGTCGATGAGCGCGCCGCCGACGGTGGTGCCGGCGCCGTGGATCCACTTCGTGGTGGAGTGCCAGACGATGTCGACGCCGTGCTCGATGGGGTTGCAGAGCGCCGGGGTCGCGAACGTGTTGTCCACGAGAAGAAGGGTGTCGTTCTCGTGCGCGATGTCGGCGAGGCGCTGGAGGTTGGGCGTCTTCAGACTCGGGTTCCCGATGGTCTCGACGATGACGTACGCGGTGTCCTCGTCGATGGCGTCCTCGTAGGCGTCGTAGTCGAGCACGTCGACGAAGTTCGTCGAGATGCCGCGGCGTTCGACGCTGTGCGTGAGGTAGGTGTAGGTGCCACCGTAGAGGTCGCTGGAGGCGACGATGTTGTCGCCCGCCTCGGCGAGGATGAACGTCGCGAGGTCGAGGCTCGCCATCCCGGAGGCCGTCGCGACCGCGCCGACGCCGCCTTCGAGGGCTGCGAGGCGCTCCTGGAGCGTCGCGACGGTCGGGTTCATCAGGCGCGAGTAGATGAAGCCCGGCTTCTCGAGCGCGAACTGCTGGGCGGCGTCCTCGCTATCCTCGAAGACGTAGGACGTCGTCTGGTAGATCGGTGGGGCGCGGGAGCCGGTCGCCGGGTCGACCTCCTGGCCCGCGTGCACGCTGTTCGTGTCGAAACCGTAGTCTGGATCCTCGTCTGCCATACGAACAGACAGGACCCCGCGGACGGTAAAAGCCGGGACACCTGCCGGTCTTGCCGGGCGCCCCACACGCCGGCAAACGCCGTGGGTTTCCCGCCCACTGAGAACGCCGCGTTCGGCGCTCTCACTCGGCAGGAATCCGAACTTGATGGGGGGAGCCGTTCGGGAATCGGCTAACCGGAGAACAGGCTGCTGTGGACGGGCGCGTGGTACTGGCGGTCGTCCTCCTCGTGCTCGACGGTGTCCGTCACGCTCTTGCCGGCGACGCCGTCGGCGAGGAAATCACGGAGTGGAGGGCCGACGTGTTCGGGTTCGACCAGGAAGGCGTCGTGGCCGTGGTCGGATTCGACGACGTGGTGGGCGACGGGGACGTCGCTCTCGCGGAACGCCTCGGCGAGCGCTTCGCTCTGCTCGACGGTGAAGTGCCAGTCGCCCGTGAAGGACATCACGAGCGCTTCGCCGGTGAACGCACTCACTGCGGCGGCGTCGGACTCGTAGCCCTCGCTGAGGTCGTAGTCGTCCATCGCGCGCGTGAGGTAGAGGTAGCTGTTGGCGTCGAAACGGTCAGTGAACTTCTCCGACTGGTAGTCGAGGTAGGACTCGACGTCCCGGTACGGGAAGAAGGCGCCCGCGGGGTCGGCGGGGAAGGCATCGCTACCCGCGTCCCGGCCCGCTGCGCGGCGGCCGAACTTGTCGCCCATGGAGTCCTTCGAGAGGTACATGAGGTGGCCGATCTGGCGGGCGAGCGCGAGCCCCTGTGTGGGTTCCTCGCCGGTACCGTAGTAGTCGCCACGCTGCCAGTTCGGGTCGCCGCGGATGGCTCGGCGGGCGACCGCGTTGAGGCCGAGGCACTGGGCGTCGAGCCGGGCGGCGGTTGCGACCGCCGCAACTCGCCGGACGTCGTCGGGGCGGCGCTTCGCCCAGTCGAGGGCGTTCTGGCCGCCGACGCTTCCCCCCACCACTGCGTGGAGGCGGCCAACGCCGAGGTGGTCGAGGAGGCGGCGCTGGGCTTCGGTCCAGTCGGCGACGGTGACGGGTGGGAAGTCGGTGCCCCAGGGCTCCCCGTCCGGGCCGTCGCTGGCGGGCCCGGAGGAGCCGTAACAGGATCCTGGAACGTTCGCGCAGACGACGTAGTACTCGTTCGTGTCGATGGCCTTCCCGGGGCCGACGACGTTGTCCCACCAGGCACGGGCCTGGCCGGCGGTCGGTGCGGCGCCGGTGGCTCGCGGCTCGTCGCTCTGTTCCGCCGACTCGCTTCGCGCGACGCGGGCGACGTGCTGGCTCCCGGTGAGTGCGTGGCAGGCGAGGACGCAGTTCTCGCCGTCGAACTCGCCGTACGACTCGTACGCGATCTGGAGGTTGTCGATCGACCGGCCACACTCGAACTCGAACTCGCCGAGGTCGACGACACCGGAATCCGAGAGTTCGGTGCTCATCGCGTCCCTCCCTCGGTATTCGGGCTGGCAGTCGCGAGTTCGTCGCGCGCGGCCGCGATGGCGCGGTCGATGTCGGCCGTGATGTCCGCGGGGTCCTCGATGCCAACGGAGAGTCGGAGGAGGTCGGGGCGCACGCCGGCGGCTTTCTGCTCCGCCCGGCTCAACTGGGCGTGGGTCGTGCTCGCCGGATGGATGACGAGGGTCTTCGCGTCCCCGATGTTCGCGAGGAAGGACGCGAGGTCGACGTGCTCGCAGAACGCCTTCCCCGTTTCGAACCCATCGGCGGTGCCGTCGACGCCTTCGAGCCCGAACGCGAGCATCCCCCCAAATCCGCCGTCCAGGTACTCGGTGGCGTTGCCGTGGGTCGGGTGGTCCTCGAACCCGGGGTACGTGACCCAGGCGACGTCGGGGTGGTCGCGCAGGTGTTCGGCGACGATTCGGGCGTTCGTGCAGTGTTTCTCCATCCGGATCTCGAGGGTCTCGAGGCCCTGGAGGGTCTGCCAGGCGTCGAACGGCGATTGCTGGTTGCCGAGGGTGCGGACGGCGCGCTGCCGGATGGCGCGCCCGAACGCCTCCCGTCCGAAGCGCTCCGTGAAGTCGAAGCCCCAGGCCGGGTTCTCGCCCGAGAGCTCGGGGTAGTCGGCGTCGGGGTGGTCCCAGGGGAACGCGCCGCCGTCGAGGACGATGCCGCCGACCGTCGTACCGCTGCCGTGGATCCATTTGGTGGTCGATTCCCAGACGACGTCCGCACCGTGCTCGAGGGGGTTGCAGAGCGCGGGCGTGCCGAAGGTGTTGTCGACGACGAGCGGGACGGCGTGGTCGTGCGCGATGTCGGCGAGGCGCTCGAAGTCGGGGGTGACGAGGGAGGGGTTGGCGAGGGTCTCGACGTGGACGAACGCGGTGTCGTCGTCGATGGCGTTCTCATACGCTTCGTAGTCGAGCGTCTCCACCGTCTCGAGGTCGACGCCGCGGAGGCTGGCGGTCTTCGAGAGGTAGGTGGAGGTGCCGCCGTACATGTCGGTGCTCGCGACGACGGTGTCGCCAGCCTGAGCGAGAATCGTCGTGACGGAGTCGAGGGCTGCCATGCCGGAGGCGGTGGCGACCCCGGTGACGGCGCCGTGGAGGCTGGCGAGGCGCTCCTCAAGGACTCGAACGGTGGGATTCGAGATGCGGGAGTAGACGTCGCCGTCGGCGTCGAGGGCGTAGAGGTCGGCGGCGTGGTCGGCCGATTCGAACGCGTACGACGTCGTCTGGTAGATGGGTGTCGCCAGGGCGCCCGTCGCCGGGTCCGGGTCCTGCCCGGCGTGGAGAGAGCGCGTGGCGAAGCGTGGCTCGTCGTCCGCTGTCATTAGTATAGTGCATATATCTCCAGGCATCTATAACCAGCAGTTACGGCAACGTTCGCCGAGGGTGCGCCAACACCCCAAGAAGTCCGCCTCCACCGATTCCACGGTGCTTACACTACCCCGCCGACAATTCCCGGGCATGAACCTCCGGGCCCGGGACGGCGAACGCCTCGCCCTCGCCGGTGTCGTCGCCGCCGTCCTCCTCGCCCAGGTCGCCATCTACCCGGGCGTCCCGGACGTCGCCGCCGCCCTCGGCCTCGAGCACAGCGAGGCCGCCGAACGCTGGTTCCTCGCCGCCGAGTTCGCGGCCTTCATCGTCTTCGCACCGGTCTGGGGCGCAGTCTCCGACCGCCTCGGTTCGCGGGTCCCGCTCATCGCCGCGGGCGCACTCGGCGGGGCTGTCGGCTACGCCCTCCTCGCCGCCGTCGGCCTCGGCATCTTCACGCTCGACCCGATCGGCGTCTACGGCCTCCGCGTCCTCCAGGGCGCACTGACGGTCGGCGCGTTCAGTCTCGCCATCACGATGCTCTCCGACCTCCCCGGCGGCCACGGCCGCAACATGGGCGCCGCCGGCCTCGCGGTCGGCACCGGCACCGCCATCGGCGCCCCGCTCGGCGGCCGCCTCGCCGACGCCGACCCACTGTTCCCCCTCTACCTCGCCGCCGCCCTCCTCGCCGCCGTCGGCATCCTCGTCCTCGTCGTTCCCGACCGTGCCCCGACCGGCGACCGGTCCCTTCGCGACGCACTCGGCGTCCTCCGCGACCACCGCGAACTCGCCGTCCCGTTCGCGTTCGGGTTCGCCGACCGCTTCACCGCCGGGTTCTTCGCGCTCGTCGGCACCCTCTACTTCCGCGAGGTCTGGGGCCTCGACGCCGGCGCAACCGGGCTCACGCTCGCCCTCTTCTTCGCGCCGTTCGCCCTCCTCCAGTACCCATTCGGCGTCCTCTCCGACCGCATCGGCCGCGTGAAACCCGTCGCCGGCGGCTCCGCGCTCTACGGACTCGCCGTCGTCGCCGTCGGGCTCGCCCCCACACTCGGCACCTCGCAGGCCGGCATGGTCGCCGTCGGCATCCTGGGCGCGCTCATGGCCCCAGCGACGTTCGCGCTCACCACCGACCTCGCCCCCGACGACGGCCGCGGCGTCGCCCTCGCCGGCTTCAACGCCATGGGGAGCCTCGGCTTTCTGGTTGGCATTGTGGGCGGCGGCATCCTCGCCGAACGCTCAGGCTACGACACCGCATTCCTCACCGCCGGCGGCTTCGAGGTCCTGCTCGCGCTCGTCATGCTCCCGGCACTGCTACGACTGTCACGGTGAGTACTCGCCGCGAAGAACGAAGGACGAACGGGGTCAGTCGAAGTTCGCGCGCGCGGCGTCAAGCCCCGCTTCGACGCCGACCTCGACGCCGACCTCCTGGAACGCCTCGCCGACGGTCCGGATGCCACGGAGGATCTCCTGGTCGGTGAGGCCGCCCATGTTGCTCACGCGGAAGATGTCGCCGCCGAGGTGGGCCTGGCCGCCGGAGATGGAGACACCACGGTCGCCCACAGCGTCGAAGAACACGGGCGCGTCGTCGCCACGGGCGCCCTCGGGGAGCGCGATGGCGGTGAGGGTGTTCGAGTAGCTCGACTCGTCGTTCAGCCCGGGGAACATGTCGAGCCCCATCGCCGTGAAGGCGTCGCGGAACGCGCTGCTCTGCCGGCGGTGGCGCTGGATACGCTGGGGCATGCCCTCGTCACGGATCTGTTCGACGGCGACCGCGAGCCCACGGAAGAGCGGGACGGCGCTCGTGAAGGGCGTCTGGTGCTGGTCGGCCTTCCGAAGGTGCCAGTCCAGGTCCTCGTAGAACGGGGCTTCCTCGCCGTCGAGGTATTCTTCTGCCGCTTCGGTGACGTACATCGCGCTGATGCCCGGAGGCGCGGCGAGCGCCTTCTGGCCGTCCGTCACGGCGACGTCGACGTTCCAGTCGTCGATGCGGAACTCGTCGCCACCGATGGAGGTGACGCCGTCCACGACGAAGCGGGCGTCCGCCTCCTTCGCCAGCAGGCCGACCTCCTTCACCGGGTTCAGGAGACCCGTGCTCGTCTCGTTGTGCACCATCGTCACGACGTCGACGTCGCTGTCGAGTTTCTCGGCCACCTGGTCGACGTCGACCGGGTTCCCCCAGTCGAACTCGACACGACGGACATGGCAGTACCGGTCCGCGATCCGGGCGAATCGGCGCCCGAACTTCCCGTTCACGATGGAGAGGACGGTGCTGTCCTCGTCGACGAGGTTCGCGACGGCGGCCTCCATCCCCATCGTCGCCGTGCCGTTGAGGATGAGGCTCGTGCCGCCAGCCGACGTGCTGGACTCGTCGAGGGTCGACTGCTCGAAGACGTAGTCGAGCTGGGTCTGTGCTCGCTCGTAGACCGCTTCGAACTCGGCGGAGCGATGCGAGACCATCGGCTCGGCCATCGCGTCCAGGACGTCCCGCGTCACTGGCACGGGTCCGGGGTTCAGGAGGAGAAAGTCCTCGCGCATACCGGAAGGTGCACCTCCGGCGGGTTAAGCGCCGCGGGTCCATGCAGTCGTTGCCGACGCGGCCGCTGCCGACCACGGCAGCCTCCGCGGACACTATACTGGGCGTGGCGTCCGGGTGACGACGACCGTGCCGTCAGGCGCGACGAACACCGTCACCTGCCCCAGCCCCTCGTCCGGGGACGGAACCTGCACGGTCGTCTGTCGCGTGGTTCCATCGACGGTCGCGACGACCTGGGCCTCGCTATGGTCCACGGCAAGCCGCGGGGTGTGGGCGGCACTGCGCGCCCCGATAGACGTATCGGTGCTGTAGACGTCGTTGCCGGCCGCCTCGACGCGCAGGGAAACCGACCGAGTCGAGGACGCCGCGTTCACCACTCCGACGGACAGCGTGGCGTTCCGGCTGCCCGACCCCTTCATTTCGTGTCCAGGATACGATACTCTCGTGGTGTCGTTCGGGGTGACGAAGTAGGCGGCGCGGGAGATACCGTCGGCGTGCAGCTGTCCCTCGCTCGTGTTCTGCGTGTACCAGAACGCGAACCGAACGAGCACGAATCGGCCCTCGTCCGTCGCGGCGACCGCCTGGGCGTCGGTGGTCGAGACGCCGCCCGTTCCGGACTTCGTCGCGTCCTCGGGAACAGACTCGGTGAAGACGTAGTCCCGTTCAGCGTCGAGCGCCCTGTCCGTCGCGTTCGTCACCGAGAGCGGCGGGCTGGGTGTCGTGGAGGGTTCGGTACCGGATGGGAGCCCCGTACAGCCGGCGGCGAGGACGAGGACGGCTGCCACGACGAGGAGGGCGGCCTGGACCGGAGACGAACGGGTGGCCATATCGAAGCGGACGGTCGGTCCGGGTAAGGACTTTCTGTGGCGAACCGTTTTCCCGGTCCACCGCCAACCCTGCCCATGACAGACGAGGACGCGGCCGACGCGTTCGCCCTCCTTGGGAGCGACGTCCGCCTCGGGGTCCTGCGCGCCCTCGCGATGGCCGAACTCGACCACGGCGACGACCCCGGCCCGTACGACGTGCGGTTCTCCACGCTCTACGACGCGGTCACGGTCGACAGCTCCTCTGCGTTCGCGTACCATCTCGAGAAACTCGAGGGTATCTTCATCGAACAGACCGACGACGGCTATCGGTTGACGGACCGTGGGCAGCGCGTCGTGCGAGCTATCCTGGCTGGAACGTACACCGACCGGGCGGCGTTCGGTCCCGTCGACCTCGACGGCCACTGTCCGGTCTGCGGGGCGACGACCCTTCGTGCGACGAACGAGGCGGACAAACTCGTCGTCGCCTGCGTGGAGTGCGGGACCGACCTCGTCACGGAGGAACTCCCTGCGAGCCAGGTCACCGACCGGTCGACCGAGGCGGTCCTGGACAGTATCGCGGTCCGGGTTCGAGCCGACCTCGAGCAAGCCGTGGACGGCGTCTGTGGCTCGTGTGGTGGCCCCATCGAGGCCACGGTCGAGGCCATCGACATCGCCGGACGCACCCGGTGGCTCTTCCGGGGTGACTGCCCAGCGTGCCATCGACGCGTCAACGCCCCGGTCGAGTGGTGTCTCTTCGCGCATCCAGCGGTCGCGGGCTTCTACTGGGACCACGGGATCGTGCTCCGGGACGAGCCAATCTGGCAGGCCTTCCGGCGGTTGGAGGGCGACGAGTGGACGCTTGACCGGACCGATGACGGGTTCCAGTGTGTCGTCCGGCTCGACGATGACCGACTCGAACTCGCCGTCGCGAGCGACCTCAGCGTTCGGGACGCCGAGCTACTCAACCCACGTTGAGTAATCGAATCGACAACACATCAGTTAAACGATAAGTCTTTCCCCGTGGCTGGACTACCCCGGGTATGGCAGCGATCGAAACGTCCGCACTGACGAAACGGTACGGTGGCGACGTCTTCGCCGTCAGCGACCTCGATCTCGTCGTCGAGGAGGGCGAGATCTTCGGCTTCCTCGGCCCGAACGGCGCCGGGAAGTCGACGACCATCAACATGCTCCTCGACTTCGTCCGTCCCACGAGCGGGAGCGCGACCGTGCTCGGGATGGACGCCCAGACAGAGACGCGCGCCATCCACGAACGGATCGGCGTCCTCCCCGACGCCTACGGCCTCTACGACCGACTCGACGGCTACACCCACCTCCGGTTCGCCATCGACCTGAAGGGCGCCGACGACGACCCCGACGCCCTGCTCGACGCCGTGGGCCTCGACCAGTCGGCAGCAGAACGCGCCGTCGGCGGCTACTCCAAGGGCATGACCCAGCGGCTCGCCCTCGCACTCGCACTCGTCGGCGACCCCGACCTGCTCATCCTCGACGAGCCCACGAGCGGCCTCGACCCGAACGGCGCCCGAGAGCTCCGAGAACTCGTCCGCGCGCAAGCCGAGGCCGGCACGACCATCTTCTTCTCCAGCCACGTGCTCGAACAGGTCGAGGCCGTCTGCGACCGCGTCGGCATCATGAACGACGGACGGCTCGTCGCCGTGGACACCATCGACGGCCTCCGGAGCGCCCTCGGCGAGGGCGCCACCATCCGCGTCGCCGTCGACGACGTTCCCGACTCGCTCGACCTCTCGGACGTCGCTGGCATCACGGCCGTCACGCTCGAACCGAACGCCGTCCGCGCGACCTGCACGGACCCCGCCGCGAAGCTCGAGGTCCTCGACCGCATCCGCGCCACCGGCGCCGACATCGTCGACTTCACCACCCACGAGCCATCGCTCGAATCGCTCTTCTCAGCCTACACCGCGGAGGTGGAGGCATGAAGTGGCTCGTCGTCGCCCGGAAGGACGTCGCCGACGCGGTTCGGTCGCGCCTGTTCTGGGGCGTCGTCGCGCTCTTCGTCGTCGTCACCGCCGGGTCCGCAGCCACGCCCGCACTCATCCCCGCGCTCGGCGGAACGCCCGCACTCGCGCTCGGCATCACGACCGAGTTCGGCGCGATCTTCATCTCGATCGCGGCCATCGTCGCCGCCTACCTCTCCATCGCGGGCGAACGCGAATCCGGGAGTATCCGCATCCTCCTCGGCCTTCCGGCCACCCGGCGTGACGTCGTCCTCGGGAAGGTCGTCGGTCGGAGCCTCGTCGTCGCCGTCGCGGTTCTCATCGGCTACGCCGTCGCAGGCGGCGTCATCCTGGCGGCGTACGGGAACCTCCCGCTGGTCCCATACCTCGCTATCACGGGGCTGACCACGTTGTTCGCCGTCACCTTCGTCGCCATCGCCGTCGGTATCTCGGCCGCCACGGCCAGCCGGGGACGCGCGATGCTCGTCGCCATCGCGGTCTTCCTCGGGCTCGTCGTCCTCTGGGACCTCGTCCCACAGCTGGTGTACGTCGCCGCAACGGGCGGCTTCCCCGGCCAGACCGTGCCCGCGTGGTACTACTACATCGAGCTGCTCAGCCCGACCGGGGCGTACGGTATCGCCACGACCGACATCCTCACGGGCGCCGGCGGTGGTGTTGGCATGCCCGGACTCGACGACCGGATCGAAGGCGACGTTCCCGGGTTCCTGTCCTGGTGGGGGATGACGGTCGTCCTCCTCGTCTGGGCGGCCGTCCCGCTCCTCGCCGGCTACACTCGGTTCCGCCGCGCCGACCTCGGCTGACGGCCAGACCCCGCCACAGCCATCCCACTCGATTTACCACCCTCCCACGAGAACGACCGGTATGACCGAGGCTGGCGCCGACAGCGAGGGACTCGAGGACGTCAGCGACGACAACCCCTACGTCCGGGAGCCCGACACGGACTTCCGGCCCGTCGACGACCTCTCGGAGGACGACGCCGAACAGCAGGTCGAGTACCTCCGCGAGGCCATCCGATTCCACGACTACCGCTACTACGTTCTGAACGACCCCGTCATCTCCGACCCCGCGTACGACGACCTCTTCGCCCGACTCGAGGAGCTCGAAGAAGCGTTCGACCGCGTCACCGAGAACTCCCCCACCCAGCGCGTCGGCGGCGAGCCCCTCGACGAGCTCGGCACCGTCGAGCACGTCGCGCCGATGCTCTCCATCGATTCCTCGGGAGCGGAGGCTGACGTTCGGAACTTCGACGACCGCGTCTCTCGGGAGCTCGGGGAGGACTACGAGTACGTCTGCGAGCCGAAGTTCGACGGGCTCAGCGTCGAGGTCGTGTACGTCGACGGCGAGTACGAGCGCGCCGCGACCCGGGGCGACGGCGAAACCGGGGAGGACGTCACCGAGAACGTCCGCACCATCCGGTCCGTCCCGATGACGCTTCGTGGCGACCCCCCGAACGTCATCGCCATCCGTGGCGAGGTCTACATGCCGAAGGACGCCTTTCAAGCATACAACAAGGAGCGCGTCGAGCGGGGCGATGAGCCGTTCGCGAACCCCCGGAACGCCGCCGCCGGCACCCTCCGCCAGCTCGACCCCTCGGTCACCGCCCAGCGTCCGCTCGACTGTTTCTTCTACGACGTCCTCGGCGCGGGTGAGAGCGAGGAAGTCCTGGAGGAGACGGACGCGAGCCGGGGCGCGATGGCGGCCGAGGAGCTGGAGACGCACTGGAGCGAGCACGAAGCGTTCCCGGACTGGGGGCTGAAGGTGAACGAGCGCTGCCGGCTGGTCGACTCCATCGACGGCGCCGTCGAGTACCGGAACGGGCTGATGGCGGAACGCGAAGAATTGAACTACGAGATCGACGGGACGGTCATCAAGGTGAACGACCGCCGCCAGTGCGAGGAGCTGGGCACCACGTCCCGGCACTATCGGTGGGCGTACGCGTACAAGTTCCCCGCCCGGAGCGAGGAGACGACGATCGCGGACATCACGGTCCAGGTGGGCCGGACGGGCCGGCTGACCCCAGTCGCCCTCCTCGAACCCGTCGACGTCGGTGGCGTCACCGTCTCCCGCGCGAGCCTCCACAACCAGGAGGAGATCGCGGCGATGGGTGTGAACGTCGGCGACGTCGTGAAGATCGAGCGCGCGGGCGACGTCATCCCGTACGTCGACGAGGTCGTCGAATCGAACTCCGAGGACTACTTCCGGCTCCCCGACGAGTGCCCGCAGTGCGGAAGTCCGGTGGAGATGGAGGGCCCGCTCACGTTCTGTACCGGCGGCCTGCGCTGTCCCGCCCAGCTCAAACGCGCCGTCGAGTACTGGGCGAGCGACGACGGCCTCGACATCGAGGGGCTGGGTGAGAAGGCGGCAGACGAGTTCGTCGAGACGGGGCTCGTCGAGGACGACGTCGCCGACCTCTACGACCTCACCGAAGACGACCTCACGGGCCTCGAAGGCTGGGGCGAGAAGAGCGCCCGGAACCTCCTCGACGAACTCGAGGACTCGATGAATCCCCCGCTCGCGGACTTCCTCGCCGCACTCGGCATCCCGGAGGTCGGCCCGACGGTCGCCCGCGACATCGCCCGCCACTTCGGCGACCTCGACAGCCTCATGCAGGCCAGCGAGTCCGAGCTCCGGAGCGTCGGGGGAATCGGCCCGACGGTCGCGACACGGATCGTGGATTTCTTCGAGAACGAGCAGAACCAGCGCGTCATCGAACGTCTCCGCGAGCGTGGCGTCGAACCCCAGTCCGCCGAAGAAGTCGAGGGTGAGGATGAACTCGATGGACTGACGTTCGTCTTCACGGGGAGCGTCGAGGGCTGGACGCGAGACGAGTTGCAGGAGCTCGTGGAGCGCCACGGCGCGAACGCCACGAGCAGCGTCTCCGGGAACACGGACTACCTCGTCGTCGGCGGTAACCCCGGCCAGTCGAAGTGCGACGACGCCGACGCGAACGACGTCCCCCAGATCGACCCGGACGAGTTCTTCGACCTGCTCGGGGACCAGGGTGTCGACGTCGACCGGTAGAGACCGCGTCCGGCCTCCCGCCCGAGTGTTCTCGATTCCTGGGAACGCCCCCGAACGGCTTCGGCCAAAACACGAGGATCCAACACCGCATAGAGTCGAGTGCGGCGCGTTGTACTGCCGGGTTGCGCCCCCACTCACTCGCGCCGCATTCATCGAACACGCCACAGGTATCCGGCGTGTGCTACCACGAACGTACATCCGCGGGCCCACCTGCCAACCCATCTTCCGGGCCCGTTCGCTTCCCACCCGAGTAGTGGGTCTTCAGAGGTCGCGGCGCTGGAAGACGAGTGCGCCGAGCGCCGGCGGGACGAACACCCACGCGTAGAGCACGACGAGTGCGAGGAGGACGTCCTGGGACTGCGCGCTCGCGATCGTGCCGAGGAGGTGCTTGTAGGCCCCCGTCGGGTTGAGGAGGTCGAGGTAGCGGAAGAGCTCCTGGGGGTTCACGGGGAGACTGTTGCCCTGGCTCATGAGGTAGAGCTGGAGGGGGAACTGGATGGCCTTCCAGAGCGGGACGAACAGGAAGAACGCGCCCACGCTTCCCGCGAGCGCGAGGCGTTCGCTGGCGGTGGCGGCGCTGAGGCCGAGTGCGATACCGACGAACGCGGCCCCCAGCAGGGCGGTGAGCGCGATGAACGCGACGTACCCGAGGACGTTGAACGAGACCGGGCCGATGGCGAGGAGGATGGCGGGAAGGAGGAATCCGAGCACGACGGGGGTGGCGACGGCGGCACTCCGGCCGGCGAGCTTCCCGGCGACGACGGCGGTCCGGGAGTGTGGAAGCGAGAGCAGGAGCTTGAGGCTTCCGGAGGACTGCTCGCCCGTGATGGCGTCGTAGGAGACGATGAGCGCGGCGAGCGGGAGGATGGTCGTGATGAGCGTCGGGAGCAGGAAGCTGTTGATGACGCGGCTCGACGAGACGGTCTCGCCCGGCGCTGGCCAAACCATGTAGGAGACGAGACTGAGGATGGCGACGATGATGGCGGTGAGCGCCCAGAGCCAGCGGGCGCGGACGGCGTCCCGGTAGTCCTTCCGGGCGACGGCCTCCCAGCTCACGACTCCGACACCTCCCCGGACGCGGCGGTATCGTCGGCCGGGTTGGCGGCCTGAGAGTCATCATCAGTCTGGTGCATCGCGTCCTCGGTGAGGCTGAGGAAGAGCTCCTCGAGGCTGGCCTCCTCGGTCCGGAAGTCCCGGACGGTAGCGCCGTGGTCCTCGAGCTCGACGAGGACGTCGACCTTGACGTCGTGGTCGCAGGTCACGAGGAGGTCACCGTCGGTGACGGAGACCGACCCGACGCCGTCGAGCCCTCTGACGGCGTCGAGTGCCTCGTCCGACAAGCCGGGTGCGGAGACGTGGAGCCGGGCTTCGCCGGCGGCCCGGTCTCGGAGCTCGTCGACGGTGCCACGGGCGACGAGTTCTCCCTCGCGGAGGATGCCGACCTCGTCGCAGACGGCCTCGACCTGGCTGAGGACGTGGCTGGAGAAGAACACCGTCGCGCCACGCTCGGCCTCCGCCTGGATGATCTCGCGGAGCTCCTTCGCGCCACCCGGGTCGAGGCCGCTGGTCGGTTCGTCGAGGATGAGCAGGTCGGGCTCCCCCGCCAACGCGATGGCGAGGGCGAGTCGCTGCTGCATCCCCTTCGAGTACCCGCCGGCCTTCCGGTCGGCGGCGTCGGCGATGCCGACGCGCTCCAGTAGCGCGTCGGGCGTATCCCCGGCGTCCTTCGACTCGATCGCGAACTCGACGTGCTGTCGCCCCGTCAGGCGGTCGTAGACGCTGAACCCCTCGGGGAGGACGCCGGTGCGGGACCGGACGGCCACGCTTTGCTCCTGCGCGTCCATCCCCAGGACGGAGATCCGGCCCTCGGACGGCCGGACGAAATCAAGCAGCATATCGATCGTCGTCGACTTCCCCGCCCCGTTCGGCCCGAGAAACCCGAAGATCGTGCCCTCGGGGACCGACAGGGAGAGGTCCTGCACGGCGGTCACGTCACCGAACTCCTTCGTGACGCCGTCCAGCTCGATTGCGGGCATACCTTCGCTTGCGTCGGTTTCGTACAAAAGTATTCGGCACTGAAGTCAAGATTGGCGTGCCAATCATTACATCCAACCAGCCCAATGTCAGGTCATGGGTTGGATAGAACGAATCGCACTTTCTGACTTCAAGCTCCGGTTGGGCTTGTTTGCGTGGGCAGTCCTGTCGGTACTGCTCCTGTGGCTCATCAAACCGGTTCTTGACGGAATCGTCGGCTTTCTTCTCGGAATCTTGCTCGCGGGAGGACTGGTCGCTCTCGCGTACTGGTTCCTTTCGAGTTAGCAATCGACTATACGGTATCGTCCGGGTCGTGGCGGTCCTGCATCCGGGCGACTTCCGACTGGAATCGCTCCTGCTCGTCCGGGTCGTCGACGGGCTGGAGGTCGGCTTCGTCGACGAGTTTGGCCGCGGTCGGGTCGGGTGCGTTCGGTGAGATCTGTTTCACGAACGTCCGGGAGCCGTCGGAGGTCGCGTACTCGAGCGTGAGCAGTCCCTTGTCGGTGTACTCTCGGTGCACGAACCAGACCTCGACCTCGTCGCTCATACGGGCACGACGCGGACTGGCGTTTTAGGTCTTGATAGCCACGCGCGAACCCTTAAGTACGAATGCGGGAATTCCCGTTCATGACGGACTGGGCGAACGATGTCGACCGCCTACTCTTCGACGGCGAAGCCATCGAGGAGTCGATGGACGTCGGGAGCGACCGCCTCGTCGTCACCACCCACCGCCTCCTCGCGTTCATGCCCACCGGCGACGGCCCCCGGTTCGAGGCGATCCATCGACCGAACGTCGTGCGCGTCGACCTCCAGGCCGGCGGCGAGAACGACCACCTCACGCGTGGCGTGAAGGCCGGCATCCTCGGCTTCTTCCTCCTCGCCGGCGGTGCCACCGTCTCGCTCGACGGCGTCCTCGGTGGCTCCGTGGACACCACCGGCGCGAGCCAGGTCGGCGTCGGCGAGATCGTGGGGTTGCTCGGCGTCCTCCAGACCATCCTGAATCTCGTCGACGACGCGCTCCTCGTCGCCGGCCTCGTCGCGTTCGGCGTCGCCGCCGTCGCGATCACGCTCTACGCCCGGTCGCGCCACACCGACGTCGTCGTCCGGGTGGCTGGCGGAGACGACGTCCACCTGACCGGCGACGACGTCACCGAGACGAGTCTGGTGCAGTTACGGCGGGCGCTGGGATTGCGAGGTTCTGCGCAGCGCGAAGAACCTCGATAACGCGAACGCTGAGCGAAGCGTGAGCTGCAACTTCCAGACGCTTCTGCTCACGGCAACTCCGTTCGTAACCTCGCAGCGTTGAAACGCCCTCGCGCACTATCCTCTCTCGATGAACCCGGACGCCGTCCGCGAGCGGGCAGGCGACATCCCCCGCGAGCCCGGCGTCTACCTGTTCCGCGCGGACGACGTCGTGCTGTACGTCGGGAAGGCCGTCGACCTCCGGGACCGCGTGCGGAGCTACAGCGACCCCCGTTCCGCGCGAATCCGGAAGATGGTCGCCAACGCCGACGACGTGGAGGTCGCGGTCACGGACACCGAGACGCAGGCGCTCCTCCTCGAGGCGAACCTCATCAAGCGCCACCAGCCCCGGTACAACGTCCGGCTGAAGGACGACAAATCCTACCCCCTCGTCCAGCTCACCGACCACGAGTTCCCCCGCATCCAGGTCACGCGCGACCCCGACGAAGCCGCCGTGGTCTACGGTCCGTTCACGGACAAGGGTCGCGTCGATACCGTGGTCAAGGCCCTCCGCGAGACCTACGGCGTCAGGGGCTGCAGCGACCACAAGTTCAGTGGCCGCGAGCGGCCCTGCCTCGATTTCGACATCGGACTCTGCACCGCGCCGTGCACCGGCGAGATCGACGCCGAGAGCTACATCGCCGACGTCGAGTCCGTGAAGCGGTTCTTCGAGGGCGAGACTGGCGTGCTCGCCGACCCGATTCGCCGCGAGATGGACGCCGCGAGCCAGGACCGGAACTACGAACGCGCCGCGAACCTCCGGGACCGACTGAACGCCGTCGAGGCCTTCCACGGGGGCGGTGGCGAGGCCGTCCACGACGAACTCGACCGCCACGAGACGGCGGTGGACGTCCTGGGCGTCGCCGTCGAAGGTGACTCCGCGATCGTCGCGCGCCTCCACAGCGAGAACGGCCAGCTCGTCGACCGTACCCAGCACCACCTCTCCGCCCCCGACGCCGAGGACCGCGTCGCCGCCATCCTCGCCGCATTCATCCCCCAGTACTACGCCGAACGCGAGCTCCCAGACGCCATCCTCCTGCCCGAGGACCCCGGCGACGACGACCTGAAGGCGTGGCTCGACATCGAGGACGTCGCGATGCGCGTCCCAGGCGCCGGCCGAGAGGCCAAGCTCGTCGACCTCGCGCTGAAGAACGCCCACCGCCGCATCGGGCAGGGCGACGAACTCGCCGCCCTCGCGGACGCCCTGAACATCACACGGCCCACCCGCATCGAGGGGTTCGACGTGAGCCACGCACAGGGCCGGAGCGTCGTCGGCAGCGACGTCTGCTTCGTCGACGGCAGCCCCGACAAATCCGCCTATCGGAGAAAGAAGCTCGACGAGGAGAACGACGACTACGCGAACATGAAGCGACTCATCGAGTGGCGCGCGCTCCGGGCGGTCGAAGGCCGCGACGACCGCCCCGACCCGGACCTGCTGCTCATCGACGGCGGGAAGGGACAGCTCGACGCCGCCCAGGACGCCCTCGACGAGGTCGGCTGGGACGTCCCAGCAATCGGGCTCGCGAAACGCGAAGAGGTCGTGTTCACCGCCGACCGCAGCTACGACTGGCCAAGCGACGCGCCACAGCTCCACCTCCTCCAGCGCGTCCGCGACGAAGCCCACCGCTTCGCCGTCCAGTACCACCAGACCCTCCGCGACGACATCACGACCGTCCTCGACGACGTCCCGGGCGTCGGCCCCGAACTCCGCAAGCGCCTCCTCCGTCGATTTGGGAGCGTGGAGAACCTCCGGAACGCCAGCCCCGACGAACTCCAGGAAGTCCCCGGGGTGGGCGCGAAGACCGCTGAAACGATCGCTGCTCGGCTGTGAACGGAACGCTCTACCGAACCACGTGATAGCCTCGCTGAAACGGCCGACACCTACATCGACGACTCGTCCGTCTCTTCGAGGACGCACGCATGTTCACGACGACAGCAGTCCCGGTCCTGGTCCTCGCTTCTCCTTCGAGTTTCTCGACTCGCGAGCTCGCCGTCGGGACCTTTCTCGGCCTGACACTCCTCTATCTCGTGTACGACGCGGTCCGGTCGGGGCCTCGCCGCGACCGCAAGGGCCGGTTCCGGTCGAAACGCCGGACCCAGTTCGTCGGACTGCTGAGGATCGGGGTCGTCGTCGGTGCTCTCTGGCTCGCCGCGTCTCTCGCCGGTGTCGTCTGACGGCGTCGACATCCCAAGCCGCCTGTTGGCGAGCGTAGGTTTATCCCGTAGGCCGCACGAGTCAGTAGTATGAGTAGTGGCGGCGGTCGGATCGCTCGGGAGCTCGGGCGGGCGAGCTACGAGCTCCAGCAGAACGCCATCCCCGACGCCGGGCGCATGCAGCGCGGTGGGAAGCAGGGGCTCGTGTTCGCCATCGTCGTCGCCCTCGTCGTTGTCGGCATCGGGCTTGCCGTGGTCGGGAACGTGCTCGCGGGCGCGGCGATGCTCGTCCTCGCGCTCGCCGTCGCGACGCTCGCGAACGCGTTCGTCATCGTGGACGCCTACGAGCAGGGCGCCCTCACCGTGTTCGGCGAGTACCGGGGCCTCCTCGAACCGGGCATCCACGTCATCCCGCCGTTCGTCTCGACCGTCCATCGCTTCGACCTCCGGACACAGACGATGGACGTCCCCCGACAGGACGCGATCACGCGCGACAACTCCCCCGTCACCGCGAACGCCGTCGTCTACCTCCGCGTCACGAACCCCGAACGGGCGTTCCTCGAGGTCGACAACTACGGCCTTGCAACCCGGAATCTCGCGCAGACGACGCTCCGGGCTGTCATCGGCGACATGGACCTCGACGACACCCTCAGTGAGCGCGGCGTCATCAACGAGCGCATCCGGAAAGAGCTGGACGAGCCGACAGACGCGTGGGGTATCCGCGTGGAGAGCGTCGAGGTGAGCGAGGTCCTCCCGAGTGCGGTCGTCACGGACGCGATGGAGCAGCAGACCGCCGCGGAACGCAAGCGTCGGGCCATGATCCTCGAGGCGCAGGGCGAACGCCAGTCCGCCATCGAGCGCGCCCAGGGAGACAAGACCTCGGCCATCCTCCGGTCGCAGGGGACGAAGGACGCCGCCGTCCTCGAAGCCCAGGGTGACGCCGTCGCGACCGTCCTCCGGGCGAGCGCGGCCGAATCGATGGGTGAGCGCGCCATCATCGAGAAGGGGCTCGAATCGCTCGCCGAGATCGGGACGAGTCCGTCCACGACCTACGTCATCCCGCAGGAGCTCTCGAGCATGCTCGGCCGGTACTCTCGAAAACTGACCGGGAGTGATGTGGCGGCCGGTGGTGCCGGCGAGTTGGAGAGCCTCGCTATCGACGAGGAGACCCGCGAATGGCTGGGGGTGGACTCGATCGAAGATATCACGACGATGTCCGAGGGCGGAGAGACGGTCGATATCGACGTCGAAGAACCCCGTTCGGACCAGGACTGAGGACGCTACGGGTGCTCTCGACCCTCAGAGGAACGGCAGGAATCCGCCGCCGGCCATGATGAAGAGCGCGACGGAGATGATGGCGAAGAGTCCGCCGACCGCCGTCTTGATGGTGTCCGTGTCGAGGGCGGCGGAGACGTAGGGCGCGATCTGGCCGCCAGTGGCCGTCGCGGGGACGGTCCACACGACGATGTTCCACGGCGTGCTCGCGAGGTTCATCGCGTGGCCGCCGACGAGACCCCCGCCGAAGACGTGCACGAGGGACGCGATGATAGCGGTGGCGGCGACGACGATGTGGTTGGTGCCGATGGCGACTCGCACCGGGACCTTCGTGCGGAGCATCGAGATGATGCCAAGTTCGCCGATGCCGAAGCCGGCGAGCCCCTGGAAGGTACCGCCGATGCTGTAGTTCGCGAAGCGCCGGAGGTAGCCGCCGCGGTCGTATCGGTAGTCACTCCCGTCCCGGTCGACGCGCGTGACGGTGCCCTGGTCGTCCGTCCGGACGCCGGCGGGCCCGAGCTTCTCGGCGTCGTTCGGCAGGTCGGGGGTGCTTCCGCCGTCGGTGGCGACCGCCGAGTCACTGTCGTCGCTACCGTGACCGGGTTCCTCGTGGCCGAGGTCGGCGACGAAGAGGAGATACGCGGCCGCCATGAGCGCCAGACCGAGGAGCGCGTGGAAGACCGGTTCGGGGATGAAGAACGAGAGGAGGGCGCCGCCGACGACCATCGGGAGCGCGCCGAGGACGAGCGCGAGGGCGAGGCGTCGGTCGACGAGGCCGTACGAGATGAACGCGATGGCGGAGCTCGAGAGTCCGAAGCTCTCGCTGATGAGCCCGATCTTGACGAGCGTCTGTGGGGTGAGTGGCTGGGCGAACAGGGGGAAGATGAAGATGAGGAACGGCACGAAGATGGCCGAGCCGCTGATGCCGACAGTGTTGACGATGGTCGCACCCGCGAGGAACGCCGGGAACACCCACCAGTACTCGAGCCAATAGCCGAGGGTGGCGTCAGTGGGTGCGACGCTCCCGAACAGGACGAAGGCGACGAAGGCGACGGGTGCCATCGCGACGGCGACGTGCTGGTAGCGGAGGAAGGTGGAGATGACGCGGTCCAGCGTGGACGTTGCTGGGGTGGAGTCCGCCATCTAGGTCAACCCCCGTCGAACGTGGAACCCGCTGGGTGTGGCGACGATTCGGCTCGCGTGGCGACGTGCGGTCACAGTGACGGCCGCTCAATCGGGGCTGCCAGAAAAAGGCTGGGGAAGACGCGGAAGATTCCAGAACAATCGTGCGACCAACCCACACAGACGATGAGTAGAATCGAACAGACGTCGAATGGTTCGTCGGTTCGGTCGAAGGACGTTGTGTGGGTCGTTCCCGTGGTTTTGCTACCAGTCCGCGATCTCGGGCTCGACGCCGTCGTCACCGTCGCCGCCCGCGCCGACGAGGTCGTACTCCTGGCGGAGCTCGCGCATGCGGTCCCGGATGTCGGCGGCGAGTTCGAACTCGAGGTTGTTCGCGGCTTCCTGCATCTTCTCCTCCAGTCGGTCGACGAGGATGGCGGCCTCGTCTGCGTCCTCGGGGCCGTCACCGGTGATGCCCGTGGTGTCGGTCTTGGCGCCGGGGAGGTTCATCTCGCTGACGGCCTTCTCGATGGTCGTCGGCGTGATGCCCTGCGCCTCGTTGAATTCTTGTTGGATCTGGCGGCGACGCTGGGTTTCGTCGATGGCGTCGGCCATCGCGTCGGTGGTCTCGTCGGCGTAGAGGACGACCTCGCCGTTGACGTTCCGGGCGGCCCGGCCCATGGTCTGGATGAGGCTCGTTCGGCTGCGGAGGAAGCCCTGCTGGTCGGCGTCGAGGACGGCGACGAGGGAGACTTCGGGGATGTCGAGGCCCTCGCGGAGGAGGTTGATGCCGACGAGGACGTCGAACTCGCCGAGTCGCAGCCCCCGGATGAGTTCGTGGCGTTCGAGTGTGTCGGTCTCGTCGTGCATGTACTCGACCGCGACGCCGGCCTCCTCGAGGTACTCGGTGAGGTCCTCGGCCATGCGCTTCGTGAGCGTGGTGACGAGGACGCGTTCGTCCCGTTCGACTCGGCCGTCGATGCGGTCCATGAGGTCGTCGATCTGGCCGGTCGCCGGCGAGATGTCGACCTTCGGGTCGACGAGGTGGGTGGGGCGAACGATCTGTTCGACGATCTGCTCGGAGTGCTCGCGCTCGTAGTCGGCGGGCGTCGCGGAGACGTAGAGCGTCTGGTCCGTCTTCTCCGCGAACTCCTCGAACGTGAGCGGCCGGTTGTCGTAGGCGGTCGGGAGGCGGAAGCCGTTCTCGACGAGGCTGTCTTTCCGAGCCTTGTCGCCGGCGAACTGGCCCTTGATCTGGGGGACGGTGCGGTGGGACTCGTCGATGACAGTCAAGAAGTCGTCGGGGAAGTAGTCGAGGAGGGTGTAGGGGGCTTCGCCGCTCTCGCGATCCGCAAAGTATACGGAATAATTCTCGATGCCGGAGCAGTAGCCGGCTTCCTGGAGCATCTCGAGGTCGAAGGTGGTGCGTTCCTCGATGCGCTGGGCGGCGACGAGGTCGCCCTGGCGTTCGAAATAGCGGACGCGGTCCTCCATGTCGGACTCGATCTGCTCGATGGCTGTCTCGAGCTGTTGCTCGGGGATGGAGTAGTGCTGTGCGGGGTGGAAGAGGACCGCCGGTTCCTCGCTGACGAGTTTGCCCTCCATCGGGTCGAGCTTCGCCATGCGCTCGACCTCGTCGCCCCAGAATTCGACGCGAACCGGGTAGCGGCCGTACATCGGGAACACCTCGAGGGTGTCGCCACGAACCCGGAACGTGCCGTGCGTGAAGTCGACGTCGTTGCGCTCGTAGTTGAGGTCGACGAGCCGCCCTAACAACTCGTCGCGGTCGATCTCGTCGCCGACCTCGAGGCGGAGCGCCATGTCCTCGTAGTTCGACGGGTCACCGAGCCCGTAGATGGCGGAGACGCTGGCGACGACCAGAACGTCGTCCCTGGTGAGGAGGCTCCGCGTGGCCGAGTGGCGGAGCCGGTCGATCTCGTCGTTCACGGACGCGTCCTTGTCGATGTACGTATCCGATTGTTCGACGTACGCCTCGGGCTGGTAGTAGTCGTAGTAGGAGACGAAGTACTCGACGGCGTTGTCCGGGTAGAGGTTCCTGAACTCTTCGTAGAGCTGCGCTGCGAGCGTCTTGTTGTGCGCGATGACGAGCGTCGGCTTCTGGATCTCCTCCACGACCCACGACACCGTGTTCGTCTTCCCCGACCCCGTCACGCCGAGGAGGGTCTGCTTCTGCATCCCCGAATTGAACCCGTCAGCGAGCGCCTCGATGGCCTCGGGCTGGTCGCCCGCCGGCTCGAACGGCGCGTCCACGCGGAACGGCTTCGACGCCTCGGGCCGGTCGGGCTGGAGAGGGCCCGCGTCCGGCGTCGCGTCCTGTTCGCTCATTAGGCGAACGTGAGGGGTTCAGCGCACGTAAGGCACTCGCCTGCGGCGACGCGGGGACGACTCGCCGACGCCCCACCATCCTGGCCGGAACACAGTCCACGGACGCGGGAGTCGTCCCGCACAAGAGCGGAGGACCACAAACAGCTCGGCCGCGCAGCGACGAGCCTCCGGTCCGCCGAAGCACTCGTCGAGGACGGCAACGTCGAAGACCAGCGCTACGCCGAGACACACGCGCTCGCCGACCTCGCCGACCGGGACCGCGCCCCGGACGAACGCCGCGGCCGCGGCCACCGGCACACCCTCCGGGAGCGCCACGGGAAGACGGGACACGACGACGCACAGGCCCACATCTCGTGGGCCCTCGACAACGCCCACAGCGTCGAAGACGCCCTCAAAGGAGGAGTCCAGAGCGGGCCATCCGGCCGTCGTCGGTGCCGGCCACATTTCGTGAGTCGGGTAGCTATATTGGGCTGGCGACGCGAGGGATGGTATGGTCAGAGAACCCCTTCGCGCCGCCAGCGACCTCCTCCGGCAGGCCTCGGAGACCGCTGGCGATTCGGACCTCGAACAGCGACTCTACGAGCAGTCGAACCAGCTCGCGAAGCTCGCAACCGCCGACAGTGGGCCCGACCACGGCCGGATGGCCCGCATCATGCACGTGCTCGACGACCTCGGTGACGAACTCGAGGGTGACGCCCAGGACGCCGTCGAGGACGCCTACGAGAAGGTGAAGGAGTACCGGAGCACGGTCAGCGGCGTCTGAATCGGCCACGTCCAGCGTTCGTTCTCGGATTCGCCACCGCGTTTTATCAGTGCTCGCCGCGACCACTCCGGCAATGAATGTCGCAGTCGTCGCCATCGGACAGGGAGGCGGGAAGATCGCCGACGCACTGCTCCGGTACCAGGCGGACCGAGACATCGAGTTCGTCACGTCGGCCATCGCCGTCAACACGGCCCGCGCCGACCTCCTCGGCCTCCGCGAGATCCCCCTGGAGAAGCGGGTTCTCATCGGCGAGTCACGGGTGAAGGGCCACGGCGCCGGCGCAGACAACGAACTCGGCGCCGAGATCGCCGACGAGGACACGACCGACGTGATGGACGCCGTTGACGAGATTCCGACGACCGACGTGGACGCATTCCTCGTCGTCGCGGCCCTCGGTGGTGGCACGGGCAGCGGTGGCGCGCCGGTCTTCACCCGCGAACTGAAGCGCCGGTACGAGGAGCCCGTGTTCGGACTTGGCGTCCTTCCGAGCCGCGACGAGGGCGGCATCTACACGCTGAACGCGGCGCGGTCGTTCCAGACGTTCGTCCGGGAGGCAGACTCCGTCATCCTCTTCGACAACGACGTCTGGCGGCAGTCCGCCGAATCACTCGCCGGCGGGTTCCAGACCATCAACGAGGAGATCGCGAAACGCCTCGGCGTGCTGTTCTCCGCTGGCGAGGCCACGAATCCGACGCCGGAGAAGGTCGTGGACGCGAGCGAGATCATCAACACGATGCGTGGGGGTGGGGTGACGACCATCGGGTACGCGACGGCGGCCCTCGACCCGGTCCCGCGTGGACTATTCGGTGGGCGAAAGGCCCGATCGGTCGACAGTCTGGCGGCGTCGAACCGTATCTCGAGTACGGTCCGGCGGGCGACCCTCGGCCGCCTCACGGTCCAGGCGGACGTCACCTCCACCGAACGCGGCCTCCTCGTGGTTGCGGGTCCACCTGACCAGCTCAGTCGTGGCGGTATCGACGACGCCCGGGCGTGGCTCGAGGACACCACGGGCTGCCGGGAGATCCGGAGCGGCGACTACCCCGTGCCCGACTCCGACTACGTCGCGGGCCTCGTGGTGCTCTCCGGTGTCACCGAGATCCCGCGCGTGGACGAACTCAAGCAGGTCGGCGTCGAGACCCAGCGCCGCATGAAGGAGATCGAGGAACGCGCCCCCGAAGCCCTCTCGGAGCTCCTCTGGACCGGGAACGGCGAGATCAAACCCCTCTTCTAACCGGGTTATTCCGACCATAACCGGAGTTCCGGCAGTCGAACAACCGGCAGGTGCCCAAATCCAAACTGTGGCACAATGCACGCATCCGCGGACCGAGCGGCACGGAAGTGCCCGAGGTCCGCGGTTCACTCCGCGCGAAGCGCGGAGGCGCGAGAACCCCCGATAAGGGGGTTCGACGGGCTTTTGGTGGAGATTTTTATCGAGCGGGTTCGAAGAACCCGCTCGCAATAAAAAGGTCCTTTAGCAGACCGGTTTCGGGTTCACGCCCATGCTCTCGAGTCGCTGGGTGTAGTCTTCGTAGGCGGCCTGGACGGCGTCGTCGGCCGCGGTCTTGGCGCGCGCCCAGTCCTCGTCCGTCTGGCAGAGTTCGGCGAGGAGGTCGTGGACGGCGTCGAGTTGGTCGCCGAGGTCGCCCTTAAGGCCGCGGAAGAGATTCGCGGTGCCGGGGTCGGCCTGGCCTGTGAAGAAGCCGGAAAGCTGTGTCTTCGATTTCTCGGTGGCGACGATGCGGCCGAGGAGGCCGCCGGCGCGGTCGATGGTGTCGTGGAGCTGGCGGAGTTCGGCCTGGATACCGGACGGTTCGTCCTGCGGGTCGTATTCGTCGAGTTTCGCGAGGACCGTGTTGGCGTGGTCGCGTTCGCCTTCGGCGACGTCGTCGAAGACCGTCGCGGCGGCGTCGTTGGACTCGGTGTCGGCCCAGTCGGCGAACGTGTTGGCGGCGGTGTGTTCGGCGTCGGCGGCGGCACGGAGCACCTGGTCGGCATTCATCTCGCCGCCGGTCGCGGCGTAGAGGGCTTTCGAGGAGCCGAGCCGTGAGAGCGCCGTCTCGTTGTCGTCTCGGACGGCGGATTCGAGTTCCTCGGGCGTCATGGCTCGTCGTTCGAGAAGTGGCGGCAAAGGTCTGCCGCCACCGGCACGTGCTGGCGGGAGTGGGACGGCCGCGTGGCGAGCGCGGCGTGGTGGTGCGCTCAGACGACGTTCTCGTCGTGGAGACGTTCGATCTCGTCGGTGTCGTAGCCGGCTTCGGCGAGGATCTGGTCGGTGTGTTCGCCGAGGCGTGGTGGGTGGCGGTCGATGCTGGTGGGCGTGTGTGAGAAGTGCATGGGGCTGCCGGGCATCTCGATCGGGCCGGCGTCTGGGTGGTCGACGGTCTGGTGCATGTTGCGGGCGACGACCTGTGGGTGGTCGAAGACGTCGGCCATGTCCCTGACGCGGCTCACGGGGACGTCCTCAGCTTCCATCCGGGCGACGACCTCGGCGGTCGAGTAGGCCGAGATCTCGTCGGCGAGGAGTGGGTCGAGGACGTCGCGGTTGGCGACGCGGTCGGCATTCGTGGCGAAGCGGTCGTCCTCGACGAGGTCGGGGCGGTCGAGGGCACGGCAGAAGCGCGGCCAGATGTGCTCGGACGCCGAGGCGACGACGACGTGGCCATCCGTGGTCTCGAACGCCTGGTATGGGGCGATGGTCGGGTGTTTGCTGCCCATGCGCCCCGGCGGGTCGCCGGTGGCGAAGTAGTTCGACGCCATGTACGTCATCCACGCGACCTGGCCGTCGAGGAGGCTGACGTCGACCTTCTGACCGGTGCCGTCGCCGAGTTCGCGGTGGAGGAGGGCGCCGAGGATGGCCTGGGTGGCGTACATCGCGGCGCCGATGTCGGCGATGGCGACGCCGACCCGGACGGGCGGGCCGGCCTCCTCGCCGGTGATGCTCATCATGCCGCCTTCGGCCTGCATCATGATGTCGTAGGCCGGGCGGTCGCGGTAGGGGCCCCATTCGCCGTATCCCGAGAGTGAGCAGTAGACGAGTCCGGGGTTCGCCTCGCGGAGGTCCGCGTAGTCCAGGCCCCAGTCCGCCATCGTCCCGACGCGGAAGTTCTGGACGACGACGTCGGCTTCGGCCGCGAGGGTTCGGAAGACGTCCTGGCCGTCGCTGCTCGCGAGGTCGAGCGTGATGGAGCGCTTGTTCCGGTTGATGCTGACGTAGTACGCGCTCTCCTCGCTCTCCCCGTAGGTGGGGGGATGCCAGCCCCGGGTCTGGTCGCCCTCGCCGGGGCGTTCGACCTTGACGACGTCGGCCCCGAGGTCGCCGAGCTGCATCGTGCAGAACGGGCCGACGAGGACCCGGGAGGCGTCGAGGACCGTGATGCCATCGAGCGGCCCGGTGTCGCCGTCCGGGTCGCGTGCTTCGCCGACCATCACCGCACACTCCGGTTCCACTCGTGCGCCGCGTTCGGTCGTGGTGTCGGTCCCGTCATTGCGTCGTGGTTCCCGCCGCGGCCGCTTGAAGGTACGTGTCTCCAGCTCGCACGATACCGGTTCGGTAGAACATGACGTACTATAGTTGTCGTATTTTGGATGTTGTTTGAATAGATGGTAGTCTACAGGACTGTATCCGAAATGCGAGGGAACGTTTATGGTTGGCGCAGCAGAGGTCAGTGGTAGGTGATATCATGAAACGCGCGGGCGTAGACATCGGGGGGACGTTCACGGACGTCATCGTCTTCGACGAGGCAACCGGTGAGATCGAGATCGAGAAGACCCCGTCGACGCCGGCCAATCCGGCGGAAGGCGTCATCAACGGGCTGACGAAGGCAGACACCGACATCGCGGCCCTCGATTTCTTCTCGCACGGATCGACGGTGGGGACGAACGCGCTCATAGAGCGTGCCCTTCCCCGGGTCGGTCTCATCACGACCGAGGGGTTCCGGGACGTCCACGAGATCCGTGACGCGACGAAGGACGAACTCTGGGACGCCTATGAGGACGTCGCGAAGCCGTACGTGCAGCGTCGGGACCGGCTCGGGGTGCCCGAGCGCATCGACGCGACCGGCGAGGTCGTGGAACCACTCGACGAGGATGCGGTCCGGGAGGTCGCGCGTATCTTCGAGAAGCGTGGCATCGACACCATCGCCGTCTCCCTCATCAACGCGTACACGAACGGCGAGCACGAGCAGCGCGTGGAGGAGCTGGTCGCGGCGGAACACCCGGACGCGTTCGTCTGCACCTCCCACGAGATCCTCCCGGAGATGTTCGAGCACGAGCGCACCAGCACCACGGTCATCAACGCCGCGCTCGTGCCGGTCGTCCGCGAGTACCTCACCGACCTCTCCGCACAGCTCGGTGACCGCGGCTACCACGGCGACGTCCTCGCGATGCACTCGGGTGGCGGCGTGATGACGACGGACGCCATCGCGTACTACGCGGCCCGCATCGCGAACTCGGGGCCCACCGCGGGTGCCATCGCCAGCCAGTACATCGCCGACCAGTGCGACTTCGAGAACGCCATCGGTTTCGACATGGGCGGCACCAGCGCCGACGTCTCACTCACCCACGACGGCGACATCGAGATGACGGACGAGTGGGCGGTCGAATACGGCTACCCCATCATGTTCCCGTCGACCGACATCGAGACCATCGGCGCCGGTGGCGGCTCCATCGCCTGGATCGACGACGGCGGCTCCCTCCGCGTGGGGCCCCGGAGCCAGGGCGCCGACCCCGGGCCCGCCTGCTACATGCGGGGCGGCGACAAGCCGACCACGACGGACGCGAACGTCGTCCTCGGCTGGGTCGACCCCGACAAGTTCCTCGGCGGCGACATGGCGGCCACCGCCGCCCCAGCCCGCGAGGTCATCCAGCGCGACATTGCCGACCCGCTCGGCCTCGACCTCACGGAGGCCGCCTCCGCCATCGAGCGCATCGCGGTCGCGAACATGTGCAACGCGGTCCGCCTCGTCTCCACCAGTAAGGGCTACGACCCGCGCGACTTCGCGCTGGTCGCGTTCGGCGGCGCGGGCCCGCTCCACGCGGCCCACGTCGCCCGCGAGATGAACATCCCGAACGTCATCGTCCCGCCCTACCCCGGCATCAACTCCGCGCTGGGCTGCCTGCTCGTCGACGTCGAACACGACCTCTCCCGGACGTTCATCGCAGACGCCACGAACGACGTCGTCGACGACATGGAGACCGCATACGCCGAGATGGAGGGCGAGATCCACGACCGCCTCACCGGCGAGGGCGTCGACGATGACCAGATCCGGATCGACCACACGGTGAAGATGCGCTACACCGGTCAGTGGCGCTCCCTGGAGGTCCCGTGTTCACGCCCCATCGCGGACATGGAGGACATCCGTGCCGGATTCCACCGCGAACACGAGCAGACCTACGCGTACTCCGACGAGAACCAGCAGGTCGAGATCTACGGCCTGCACGTCACCGGCCGCGGCCTCGTCGAGAAACCCGCCTTCCCCGAGATCGACGCCGGCGACGCCGCCGACGCCCGGACGGGGAGCCGCGATGCGTACTTCGTCGAGGCCGGCGACTTCGTCGAGACGGCCATCTACGACCGCGCGAGCCTCGGTGCTGGCGCGACGTTCGAGGGGCCCGCGATCGTCGAACAGATGGACTCCACCGTCGTCCTTCCCCCGAGCGCGACGGCCGAGGTGGACAGCACGGGCAACATCATCATCACCGTATACCCATGACAGGAACACGACCACAATCGGACATCAGCCTCGACCCCGTCACGTTCGAGGTGCTACGCAGTTCGTTCACCAACCTCGTCGACCGGATGGCCGAACAGATCCAGCGCACCTGCTACTCGTTCGTCATCTATAACCGCGACTTCAGCAACTGCCTGAACGACGCGGAGGGCAACACCATCATGCAGGGCTCCCAGGACATCGCCGTCCACGTCGGCACCCTCCACCACACCTGCAAGGCGACCCTCGACTACTTCGAGGACGACATCAACCCGGGCGACGTCTTCATCGTCAACGACCCCTACCTCGGTGGCACCCACATCAACGACGTCCGCATCCTCCGCCCCGTCTTCCACGACGGCGAACTCATCGCCGTCACCCAGTCGAACGGCCACTGGGCTGACGTCGGCGGCCCCGCCCCGGGCTCCTTCAACATCGACGCAAGCACCCACTTCGCGGAGGGCCTCCGCATCCCCCCACTGAAGATCTGGGACGAGGGCGAGTTCCGGCACGACGTCGCGAACTTCATGACGACGAACATGCGGCTCTCCGAGGACCGCATGGGCGACCTCCGCGCCCAGACTGAAGCGACCCGTATCGCCGAGGAGCGCCTGCTCGAACTCGTCGAGAAGTACGGCGTCGACACCGTGCTCACGGCGTTCGACGAGTCGAAGGACTACGTGGAACGGATCATGCGCGAACAGATCCGGGAGCTCCCGGACGGCACCTGGCACACCCGCGACTACATCGATGCCGACGCCGACCAGAGCGACGGCTACGTCACGGTCGACGTCGAGATGACCATCGAGGGCGACGAGGTCCACTACGACCTCTCCGGGTCCGACGACTACATCGGGAACTTCCTGAACTCGACGTTCGGCACGTCCTACTCCGCCGTCATCGCGGGGACGAAGATGTTCTTCCCCGACGTCCCCCTGAACTCCGGGATGTACCGCGTCATCAGCGCCGACCTCCCCGAGGGCAGCGTCGTGAACGCCCCCGAGCCCGTGCCCGTCACGGGCTCGGTCGCCGGCGCCTACGAGAAGGTGATGAACGCCATCTTCGAGCTCTGGTCCGAGGTCCTCCCGGAGCGCGCGATGGCGTGCGCCTTCAACCTCGAGTACCTCCTCGCCGGCGGCACCGACCAGCGCGCCGGCCGCGAGGGCGACGAGTTCGCGTGGTACGACTGGATGGCCGGCGGCTGGGGTGGCCGAGACGGTAAGGACGGCGCAACCGCCACGGCACCAGTCTTCGGCGCCGGGCTCGCGGTCCAATCCTTGGAAGGCCAGGAGCGGGACGCCCCGCTCATCACGAGCGAGCACGCCATCGTCACCGACTCCGGCGGCCCCGGCGAGTACCGCGGCGGCTGTGGCGTCCGCAAGGGCGGCCGATTGCTCGACTGCGAGAACAGCGTCATGTCGTACTGCTCCGACCGCGCACGCTCGATCACCTGGGGCATCAACGGCGGCCTCCCGGGCATCCCCCACGGCGTCACCCTCACCCAGGACGGCGAGGCGGAGGAGATGGGGACCGTATTCTCCAGCGTCCCCATCGGCGAGGGCGACGAGTTCGTCCGACCTTCGTCGGGCGGCGGCGGATTCGGCGACCCCCTCGACCGCGACCCCGAGAAGGTCCTCGTGGACGTCGAGGACGAGTACGTCTCCATCGAACGCGCCGAACGCGACTACGGCGTCGTCATCACCGAGGTGGACGCCGACCGCCGCGAGTTCGACATCGACCAGGAAGCCACCGAGGCCGCCCGCGACCACATCCGCGAGAATCGCGAAGACTGGCTCAGCGAGGACCCCCGGGGCGTCGTCGACCGGTTCGAGGCCGGTGAGATCGACCAGCTCGACCTCATCCGCCGCTACGGCGTCATCCTCGACTGGTCGACCGATGCGCTCCTGGAGGAGACGACTGCACAGTTCCGCGAGATGCTCCACGAACGCGCGGTGAGCCACTGGTCGTAGGCGGCGTTCCGAACAGCCCGTTGCCGCCGCTTCACCCCGAACTCGTCGAGCCCCGCGCTCTCGGGAGAGGAGAAGCGGCGGCAACGGGCTGCCGCCACCGGCACGTGATGGCGAGATGCGCGCAGGTCAGGCGCACCTCTACCCTGTGAGTGCCCCGCACACCGCTTAGTCCTTCTGGCCACATGGTCCGTTCCCGTGTGAATTGGTTTGAACGTGTCCGGAGTTCTCTGGCGGAACTGGAAAAACCCGTAGTATGCGGTGCCGTTGCTGGACAGACTGCGACGCGAAAGAATCGTGGGTGGTTGTCGGACTTAGTTCCCGGTCTCGATGGGGGCGTCGACGAGGTTGCCCCACTCCGTCCAGGAGCCGTCGTAGTTCGTGACGTCGTCGTAGCCGAGCAGTTCGCTCAGTGCGAACCACGCGATGGACGAGCGTTCACCGATGCGGCAGTAGGCGACGACCTCCTGGTCGTTCGTGACGCCCTCGGACTCGTAGAGCTCCAGCAGTTCGTCGAAGCTCTTGAACGTCCCGTCGTCGTTGACGGTCGCGGCCCAGGAGATGTTCTGGGCGCCGGGGACGTGGCCGCCGCGCTGCGCGGTCTCCTGCAGGCCTGGCGGCGCGAGGATCTCACCGGAGTACTCCTCGGGGGAGCGAACGTCGACGAGCGGGACGCCGCGCTCGATCGCGTTCTCGACGTCGTCGCGGTACGCGCGGATGCCCTCGAACGGCCCGCGGGCGGTGTAGTTCTGGGACGTGAAGTCGGGCGCCTCGTCCGTGGTCGGGTAGTCGTTCTCGACCCAGTAGTCGCGGCCGCCGTCGAGGAGGCGGACGTCCTTGTGGCCGTAGTACTTGAACTGCCAGTAGGTGTACGCGGCGAACCAGTTCGAGTTGTCGCCGTACAGGACGACGGTGGAGTCCTCGGTGATGCCGTGCTCGCCGAGGAGCGTCGCGAAGTCCTCCTTCGTGAGGATGTCGCGCTTCGTCTGGTCCTGGAGCTGCGTCTCCCAGTTGAACCCGATCGCGCCGGGCGCGTGGGCGTCGTCGTACGCTTCGGTGTCCACGTCGACCTCGACGAGACGGTAGTCGGGGTCGTCGCTCTGGAAGTCGTCGAGGTGGTCCTCGACCCAGTCGGCCGTGACGAGCACGTCGTTGGCGTACTCGTCTTGCGTGGTTGCTTGAGCCATACAGGGAAGAAGACACCCCACGACCATAAGGGCCGGACACCCCGGCAGGTAGCCCCTCTCGTTCCCCGTGGCGGCGAGCCTTGCCGGTAGTGTCAGACTGCTTTGGCACCCGGCGCGGCCGACCCCGACAGAACGGACGAAAATTGCCGGTGTCTCGGACGTGGGCAACCCTTCGGGGCTCCGCGGCGGCTAAGGGACTGGCGCGACTTGGATTCCCCCATGGACGAGGAATGGGTCGTCTCCGCGGACTGGCTCGCCGACCGCCTCGACGACGTCCGCGTCGTCGACGTGCGGGACGCCTGGGAGTACGAGGGAATCGGCCACATCCCGGGCGCCGTGAGCCTGCCGTTCGAGGAGTTCAGGTCAGAGTCTGGCGACGAGGGGATGCTCCCGGGCGAGGACCGATGGGCCGAGCTCGTGGGTGGACTCGGCATCTCGCCGGACGACACCATCATCGCGTACGACGACATGCACGGCGTCTTCGCCGCCAGGTTCGTCGTGACGGCGATGGTCTACGGTCACGCCGACGTTCGCCTCCTCGACGGCGACTACAGTGCCTGGTTGCAGGCCCACCACACCACGACGGACGTCCCCGAGGTTCAACCCGTGACCTACGAGGTTCGTGACGTCGAGACGCCGCTCGTCGACGCGGACGCAGTGGCCGATGCCATCGACGACCCCGACGCCGTCCTCGTCGACACCCGGAGCCCCGAGGAGTACGCCGACGGCCACATCGAGGGCGCCGTGAATCTCGACTGGCGGGAGGTCGTCGACGACGAGACGCGGGGGCTGCGGCCCCGAGAAGCGGTCGAGGAACTGCTCGAAGACCGGGGCATCACGGCGGACAAGCGGGTCGTCCTGTACTGCAACACCGCCCGCCGCATCAGCCACACCTACGTCGTCCTGCAGTGGCTGGGCTTCCCGAACGTCGAGTTCTACGAGGGAAGCCTCACCGAATGGGAGGCAGAGGGGCGTCCGGTCACCACCACGTAGCTGTTCCCGCGGGTCAGGCGTCGTCCGAGGCGTCGAGTTTTGACTGCCGGGAGCCGTCCTCGTCTCCGAGCAGATCCATCGCCGTCACGGCGAGCGCGATGGCGAGTGGGCCGGCGACGACCCCGATCGGCCCGAGGGTGAGGAGGCCGCCGGTGAACCCGATGAAGTAGAGGCTCCCCGGCAAGCGAGCGGTGCGGCGGGAGAGCCGGGGCCGGATGAGGACGTCCGGGAGCCACGCGATGAAGAAACCCCCGAGGACGACGAGGAGGAGTGCGCTCGTGACGTCACCGATGGCGAACTTCCAGAGGGCGAGGATGCCGATGAGGATGCTCGGGCCGACGATCGGGATGAACTGGAGCACGGCGGCGACGAGCGCGAGCGTGAACGGGAACTCGTAGCCGAGCAGCAGGAAGACCGGGAGCGCGATGACGAACGTCCCGAGCGCGGTCGCTGCCTGGAGCACGTAGATGGCGTAGAGAGTGCCTCGAGCGCGCGTCGCAAGTGCGTCCACGATGTCGTGGTAGCGACCCGGTATCGGGGCGATGAGCGCGTCCTCCGCCGCGCCGTGTTTCAGGAGCAGCGCGAACACGATGATGGCGAAGAGCGTGACCTTCAGTGAGAGGACGGGGAGGGCGGACGCAACGGCTATCACGAGTTGCCGAACGGCAGCGATGGCGGGGTCGACGAGGTCGGCGAGGGCGAACGTGTGCGAGAATCCGTACTGCGCGATGGTGATCTCGTCGGGGAGGTCAGTGAGGAACCCGAGAACGGGCCCGAGCCGAACGGTCAGCAGGTACGTCGCGCCCGAAATCGGGAGGAGCGCGGCGAGCGTCGCTCCTGTCGTCACCGCGACCGCCGCCCACCACTCGTGGACGTCGCGTTCGAGGAGGACGCGCTGGGCGGGGACGAGGAGGTACGCGACGGTGATGGCGAGGAACACGGTCCCGAGAACCTTGTGGAGAACGAGCCCCGCGATGGCGAACAGGAGCAGGGCGGTGGCAGTGAGGACGTGACGGCGCTGTGGCGGCACGACAGTTGGTTCTCCGGGGGCCGGCAAAAGGGTTCGGCCAGGTGCGGTCGCAGTCTGGCCCGGTGCGGTGCCGTCGCCCGACCCGGTCCACGACGGCACCGTCGGTTCCACTCGAAACGACACTCTTGTGTACCACACGGAGAAACCACCGGGTAATGAACCGGGGGTCTGGCGAGGTAGGGAAACTGCGGGCTCGTCGCCAGCGGGTCGTCGAACGCCTCACCCTTCCCGGCGCCGCGATCGCCACGGCCGCCGTCCTCACCGTGGTCTTCTACTACCCCGTCGCGACCGTCCTCGTCGAAGCGGTACGGCCCGGTTCGAAACTCTCCTTCGTGCCGATCGTCGACGTCCTCACGAACTCGTTCTACACCGGCGTGCTGGCCGGCGCGCTCCGGAACCCCGCCACGGTTCCCGGCGCCATCGGCGGCTGGCTCGCGGATCCCTGGCCGATCCCGTCCTTCGGGCTCTTCGGCTTCACAGCCTACCAGGCGTTCCTCTCCACCGTCCTCTCCGCCCTGCTCGGCCTCCCCGGCGCGTGGGTGCTCTCCCGCTTCGAGTTCCCGGGTCGCCGCACCCTCCGCTCCATCACGATCATCCCGTTCGTACTCCCTGCGGTCATGGTGGCCGTCGGGTTCGTCGCGCTCTACAGCAACCGGGGCGTGCTCGCCGCCCTCGGCATCGCCCACCTCGTCCCAGTCGAACTGTTCACCCTCGAGGTCATCATCGTCGCGCACGCCTTCTACAACGCCCCGCTCGTCACCCGGCTCGTCACCGCCGCCTGGGAGACCGTCGACGCGAGAGCGGTCGAGACCGCCCGAAGCCTCGGCGCGAGCCCGATCCGGGCGTTCCGGGACGTCGTCGCCCCACAGCTCGCACCCGCCTTCGCCACGGCCTGCCTGCTCACCTTCGTGTTCACGTTCATGTCGTTCCCTATCGTCCTCGCCCTCGGCGGCCTCAGGCTCGCGACAGTCGAGGTCTGGCTCTACGCCCGCATCCAGCAGCTCGACCTCGCCGAGGCCGCCGCGCTCGCCATCATCGAGACCGCCGTGAGCCTCCTGCTCACCTACCTCTATCTCCGCTACGAAGCCCAGCAAGCCGCCGGCAGCACGCCGAACCCACTCCCTCGAGACACCCTCCTCCGCATCGGGGACGCGAAGAGCGGCCTCGTCCGGGCTGCCATCGCCGGCTACGGCGTCGTCGTCCTCCTCGTCTTCGCCGGCCCCCTCCTCAGCATGCTCCTCGTGAGCGTCGGCTTCCCCGACGCGTGGACGCTGCAGCACTACGAGTTCCTCGCCGCACGCCAGACCGGTGCTCGCACCAAGCCGCTGACGGCCGTCCGCAACAGCCTGCTCTTCGCCGTGGGCACGCTCGCCGTCGCGCTCCCGATGGGCGTCACCGTGAGCGTCGTCACCACCCGAAAGTGGGTCGGGCGGAAGGTCGCCGACGCCCTCCTCATGGCCCCGCTCGCGGTCAGCGGGGTCGTCGTCGGCCTCGGCCTCCTCCAGGGACTCGTCTTCGGCTTCGACCTCTTCGGCACCCGGATCACCGTCACCGGCCCGGCCGCCGTCGTCGCCGCACACGCCGTCGCCGCCTACCCCTTCGTCGTCCGGAACGTCACCCCGATGCTCGAACGCATCGACGCCCGCATCGTCGAGTCCGCCCGGAGTCTCGGCGCAACCAGAACGCGCGCGATCCTCGATATCGAACTCCCGCTCGTCGCCCCCGGCCTCCTCGCCGGCGCGGCTTTCGCTGCGGCCATCAGCATCGGTGAGTTCGACTCCACGGTCATCCTCGCCACCACGACCGACGCCTACACGATGCCCGTCGCCCTCGAACGCTACCTCGCCGACCGCACCGTCGGCCCCGACCTCGGCCCCGCGACCGCGATGGGCGTCGTCCTCCTCGCCGTCACGGCCATCAGCTTCGTCGTCATCGACCGCGTCGGCGAACGGGACGGCGGCGGACGCGGTGGCTGGTGACGGCCACGGAAGGTCGATACACTCGTTCGAGCAGCGGACCGCGACCTATCAGGCGTTCCACTCGAATGAGAGGGGTCAGCCGCGGGGCCGATCCATCACAACGGTGGTCATGCGCCATCGATTCGGGAGGGTCGAGCCGCCCAGCCAGGGAACTCCAGTCGAAACACAGGGGTCTAGCACTGAGTTCCTGAAAACGGTGCGCACCCCTCTGCAGCAGTTATCGACCATGTCAGACGCTGTTCGAGTGAGTCATCCATTATTTCGACTGGAGGTCGTGTCGCCTGTTCCCACGTTCCGGCCACAGCCTTTGAACCGTCGCCTGGGGTACTCCCGGGTAGGTGAATCTCGTGAAACACGACGAATTCGTGGACGAACTCCAGCACCGCATCCAGGCCGATAGCCACGGCGAGACGCATCACGCCGCCCACGCCGTGCTCGAGACCCTGGGCGAGCGTATCCAGGACGACGAGGCGAAGGACCTCGCCGGGTCGCTCCCGATGGAGATCGACCGCTACCTCGTCGAGGCCGACAGCGGCCAGCGCTTCGGGTGGAGCGCGTTCGTCGAACGCATCGCACAGCGCGAGGGCGTCGAGTATCCGGACGCCCAGTACCACGCGCAGGCCGTGATGTCGATGGTGGCCGAGGCCGTCCCGGCCAGCGAACTCCAGGACGTCCGCGCGAACCTCCCGGCCGAGTACGACGACCTCTTCGAACTCGTCGACGAGGACGGCGCGTTCACCTGAGGCGGGCGGACGCGCTCGAGCCCAGGCCTGCTATGGGGCGACGCCGACCGTGAGGAGCGTGCCGAGCGTCCGGTACCGTTCGACCATCTCCTCGCGGGTGTCGAAGCCCTCGTGCGGGAACTCGCTCGCGGGCGGAATGTCGGTCTCGCGGTCCGGGACGTTGTCCTGCTCGGCGACGTAGAGGCCGGCTTCCCGGAACGCCGCACGGTACTCCTCGCGGCTCCAGCGCGTCATCTCGACGCTGATGGTCTCCTGCCAGTGGTGGCTGTGGACGTTCTCCTCGTAGTAGTTCACCGCACAGTAGAACGTGCCACCAGGTCGGAGGACGCGGCGGACCTCCTCCAGGGTCTCGATAGGGTCGCTGGCGTAGTAGAAGGCCTCCATCGTGAACACGTGGTCGACGCTATCGTCGGCGAACGGGAGGCTGCCGAAATCCCCGACGACGAACCCGATCTGGTCGTCCTCGGTGTAGGACCGGGCGTTCTGCGTCATCGCGGGCGCGCCGTCGAGGCCGTATCCGCGACCGATGTCGCGCTCCCGGAGCGCCCGGAGCGCGTACCCGCTGCCCGTCCCGAGATCGAGGACGGTGTCGCCGCCGTCGATCGGCATCCGCGCCAGGATGTGCTTCGCGGTGTGCCAGTGGCGCTCCTCCATGCCCCGGTCCTTCCCGGCCTCGGCCCAGGCGTCGAACTCCTCGCGAACGCTCATAGCTCGAGATGGTACGGGGAGCGACTTGTAGCGACGGGTTTCGACCGAGCCTCCGAAGGATGTAGTGGCTGAGAATGGGGCCTGTGGTCGGAACGCCCAAGCGTCCGCGCGCCAACGTCGATGCATGGTCGGCCGGAACAAACGCTACGCCGTCGCGGACACCGCCCAGCAGGTCGTCGGGGGGTTCCTGCTCGCAGGCCCCTTCGTCGTCACCGAGGAGGTCTGGGTGCTCGCGAGCGAGATGCAGTGGTACCACGTCCTCCTCACCATCGGGCTCGTGGCCGCGATCGGGTACGGCGCACTCTACAAGGCCGACGACGACCGCGACCCCGACCGCGAAGCCGACGTCATCGGCGTCCCTATCCGGTTCCTCTCGCTGATGGTCGTCGCGTTCGGCAGCGTCCTCATCCTCGCCCTCGCCTTCGGCGCCCCGGGGACGTTCGCACAGGCCGTCGACGGCGTTCACCCCGCAGAGTCGGCCGAGGTGACGGCGTTGACCCTGAAAGCGACGAGCGTCGGCGCGGTGTTCGCGGTCGTCGGCGCCGCGACGGCCGACAGCGTGTTCTAGCCCCGCAACCCCCGGTGCGTGGGACAGGCGGGTTTCGAGGTTGCATCCTCGGCGGATGTCCGCGCTACTCACCGCACCCGTTAGAGTTAGGGGGCGTCCAGCGTTCTTCCCGCGTATGGACTACGAACTCGCCATCGAGGGGGCGCCGGATTCGATTCCGGGTGGCACGGCGATTCTCCTGTTGCATCCGAGTACGGGCGAGACGGACCGTATCGACACGGATTTCCTGAAGACCGACACCGACCACTTCCTCGTGATCTCGACGCGGACGACGGCGCGAGAGGTCCGGCAGAAGCTGGAATATTACGACGTTGATGAGGCGCGTGCCGACATCCTGGACACGCTCTCCATCGAGCGTGGCTATTCGCGGCGGAAGTCGAACGACATCCACTACGTGAGCGCACCCGACGACGTCGACGGCATCATCGCGAAGACCGAGGAGTTCCTGCAGAACCACAGTGGGAAACGGCGGGTCAGCTTCGACTCGATCACGGAACTCGCGTACTACGGAACCGATGCGGACGCCGTGGAGGCTCTGGAACGCATCGGTGCGCTGCTCGACGAGCACGATGCGGTCGGCATCTTCCACGTCAGCGAGGAGGTCCACGACCCGGACACCATCGCAGAGTTCCGAGCGGCCTGCGACGCCGTCATCGACGTGCAGGAGGACGGTACACTGACAGCCGAGTTCTGACCCCGACATGGCCGACCGCGTCAGCCTCCGACCGTGGGGTCTGGCCAATCGATTCTTGCGGCAGGCGGTCCCAGTTTCTCGTAGTGTCATCGAATGTACGAGAACGTCCTCGTCGCGACCGATGGGAGTGACCGCGCCGACCGAGCCGCCGACCACGCCGTCGAACTCGCGAGCCAGAGCGATGGTCGCGTCCACGCACTCTACGTGATGGACATGGGCGACGTGGACTACGTCTCGACGCCATCCGACATCGAGGAGACCCGGTCGCGACTCGAATCGAAGGGGCGGGAGTACGTCACCGACATCGACAAACAGGCCGCCGAAGCGGGAATTGACTGTACGACCGCCATCGAGAGCGGCATCCCCGAGGAGACCATCGCCGAGTACGCCAAGGAGCACGACAACGACCTCATCGTACTCGGGAAACGCGGCCGTTCAGACCCCGACAAGCCCGCGTTCGGAAGTATCACCGGTCGCGTCATCGGACACGCCGACGTCCCAGTGCACTCGGTCTGAGCCGGGGTATGCACCAACCAGCGGCGTTATGGGCCGAATAACAGCCGGTAGCAGTGGCATTACGCGAACTTTCGGACGGTGACGTCGAGCGTGTCGAGGTCCAGAATCGGGGCGGTCGCGGTGTCCGGGTCGATGTTGACGCTCTTCTGGAAGTCGGTCTGGGCCTGCCAGCAGCCCGAGTTGACGAGTCGGACGTTGTGGTAGCCGCCGACACCGAGCTTGTGGACGTGGCCGGTGTGGAAGACGTCGGGGACGTCGTCGATGACGAGGTAGTCCTTCTCCTCTGGTGCGATGCGGTTCCGGCCCCCGTACTGGGGGGCGACGTGGCGCTTCCGGAGGAGATGCTGCATCGCGACGTGGGGGCTGTCGTAGGAGACCTCCGGGTCGGAGAATTCGGCGATGACCTCGTCGAGGCTGACGCCGTGGTACATCAGGACGTTCACACCCTCCACGGTGACAGTCGAGGGGTTCCCGGTGAGTCGGGCATCGTGGACGTCCATGATACCCCGGAGCTCCTCGTCGAAGGCCGGCTGTGGCTCGGCGAGCCGGACGGCGTCGTGGTTCCCCGGGATCATCACGATCTCCATGTCACCGGGGACCTCCTTGAGGTACTCCGCGAACTGCTCGTACTGGTCGTAGATGTCGATGATGTCGAGCTCCTCGTCCTGGTCGGGGTAGATACCGACGCCCTCGACCATGTCACCACAGATGAGGAGATACTCGACGGCGTCGGCCTCCTCGGTGTGGAGCCAGTTCGCGAAGCTCGACCACGCATCCGCCATGAACTCCTGGCTGCCGACGTGGACGTCGCTGATGAGGGCGGCCTGGACGTGTCGGTCGGCGGTGTTCGGTTTGAACGTCCGCGGGATGTCGGGGAAGTGCAGGCTGTCGACGAACAGGATGCCGCCATCGCCGGAGAGCGAGCCCTCGACGGCGATAACCTCGTCGAGCAGAAGGTGGTTGACGTGGTCCGCGATGTCGCGATCCTTCATGATGAGCGCGGGGAAGGTCCCATTCGTGTCCTCGAGTTCGATGATCCAGTGCCCGCTCTTCGTCGAGCGGACGTCGTTCACCATCCCGACGATTGCCGCCTCGTTCCCGCCGCTCATCTTCTCGAGCGTGTCGGTGGGCCGGTGGTTCACGCGACCCCGGAGCTGCTTGGAGAGGCGCTGATACCGGTCACGGAACACGGACACGAAGTCGTCGTACTCGCCCGTGCCCGTGCTCTGCCCGGTGATGTCGTTCGAGATCTCGACCTGATGAGCACTCGTGTCGAACGACCGTCGCGTCGACGGTTCGCCCGGGGCCGTGGTTCGTTCCACCGTGCTGGTTCTCGCTTCGACCGAGTCACTACCAGCACTGACCGAGTCACTACCAGCATCGGCTGCTCCCGTCGAATCCGTGGCAGCCGTACTGGCGGACGCCGAATCCGACGATTCGACCCCCTTCGTTTCAACTGGAGAATCCGGTGTCGGCTCGAGTCGCCGAGCGTTCCCTGAGACGGCATCGCCGAGTACGGCACGCACGAGGTCGGCGGAGATCGTGAACGCATCCGCCGGCGCCTCCTCGACGATGGTCTCCACCGCCCCGGCCGGGTCTGGCGCCCTCGAGATGAGGGTCACTGCCTCCCGGTCGGCGTTGTAGCCGTGGCTCGTCAGTTCACGAACGACGACCGCGGGAGACTCCAACGGCACACCATCTGCGACGACTCGCGCGGGCAAAAGGCTAGCGTTGTCCCGGACACGGCGGCGACCGTACCCGACGGCGTTGCGTCGGTGCGGAGTGCGGTATATCACCGTTCTGTATCGCCAGCGTGGAGGGGAACCTTCAAACACCGGTCGGGCGAAGCATCGTATCGATGAAGGACGATCCCGTGCCGGACCCGCGCGATGGCCCGGTCGCCGCGGTGAAGTGGTTCTTCCGGACCGAACACGAGGGAATCGTGTTCCTTCGCGAGGCCGCCAGCAGCGCGCTCGCGGTGCTGGCGGTCGGCATGCTCCTCTTCGCGATCAGTGGCGTGTGGCCGCCGCTCGTCGCCGTCGAATCGAGCAGCATGGAACCCAACATGTACCCCGGTGACCTCGTGTTCGCGATGGACCAGGGGCGCTTCGTCCCGGACGCCGCAGTCGAAGGGACGGGCGTCGTCACATACAACAGCGGGAAACAGGCCGGCTATTCGACGTTCAACGACTACGGTGACGTCGTGATCTACAAGCCGTACGGGTCGGAGCGCAGAACGCCCGTGATACATCGCGCCAGATTCGTCGTGTACGAGGGCGAGAACTGGTTCGAGAAGGCGAACCAGTCGTACATCACGGCGACCAACTGCCAGCAGTTGACGAACTGCCCGGCCCCCCACTCCGGGTTCATCACGAAAGGTGACAACAACCCGTACTACGACCAGGCCCGCGGCATCAGCGACCCCGTGCGACCGACCTGGATTCGAGGGACCGCCGAGGGCCGCATCCCATGGCTCGGCTGCATCCGGCTCTGGTTCTCCGGAAACGCACCCCCGAACTGCCGGCCATTCGGGGCCTAGACGCCGATATCTTCGTCTACGGGAGTATCTCCAGACCCCCTCGCTTCGACTGGAGTCAGCGCTTCAGTAATAGGGATTGTGGCCGTTTCTCCACTCGAAACGAAGGGGTCTACGCCCGTTGGTGGTAGTCCAGCAAAAGCGGCGGATGCCGTCAGTTCTCGAAACGCGCCTGGACGAACGGTGCGACGTTCTCGATGTCGCCGAGTCGGCTGTCGGTCTCGAGTACGGCTTCGGTCTCGTCGATGGGGACAGACAGGTTGATCTCCTTCGTGCGGCCGTAGCGCCCCTTCGAGACGACGACGGCGTTGACGATGCCGAGCATGTCGAGTTCGCTGATGAGGTCGGTCACGCGTCGCTGCGTGAGGACGTCGGCGTCGATCTCGTCGCAGAGGCGCTTGTAGATGTTGAACACCTCGCCGGTGTTGATGTTGCGGACGCCGTTCTTCTCCAGGAGGGTGATGGCGTACAGGACGAGCTTGCTCTGGGTTGGGAGGGTGCGGACGACCTCCACGACGCGGTCGAGTTCGATCTTGTCCTGGGCGCGTCGGACGTGCTCCTCGGTGACGAGGTCGGCCTGGTCGCGCTCCGCGAGCTCTCCGGCGGTCCGGAGGAGGTCGAGCGCCCGGCGGGCGTCACCGTGCTCCTGTGCGGCGAACGCGGCACACAGCGGGATGACGTCGTCGCTGAGTGCGTCCGGTTTGAAGGACGTGTCGCTCCGGTGCTGGAGGATGTCCCGGAGCTGGTTCGCGTCGTACGGCGGGAACACGATCTCCTCCTCACCGAGGCTGGACTTCACGCGCGGGTCGAGGAAGTCCGTGAACTTGAGGTCGTTCGAGATCCCGATGATGGAGACCCGCGAGTTCTGGAGTTCGCTGTTCATCCGGGAGAGATTGTAGAGCGTGTCGTCGCCCGACTTCTCGACGAGCTTGTCGATCTCGTCGAGCATGATGACGGCGACCCGCTCGACGTAGTCGACGGCGTCGAAGAACGTCGAGTAGACCCGGTCAGTCGGCCACCCCGTCATCGGGACGTCCTCCATCTCGCTCTTCTCCTCGAGCAGGGACTCGATCTCGTTCTCGACGTCCTCGAGCGTCTCGAAGTCCCGGTCGAGGTCGGGGTTGTCGAGCACCCATTCGTCCTCGCGGGCGCGGTCCGCGAGGTCCTGGAGTGACTCGACGCGCTCGTCGATGAACGCCTTGTTCTGTTCGATGAACGTGTTCGCGAGCTGCGCGAGCACCCGGTACTGGGTGTCCGTCACCTCGCAGTTGATGTACTCGACCTCACACGGGACGTCGAACTTCTTGCTCGTCTTCTCGAGCTCCTGGCTGACGAACTTCGCGCTCGCCGTCTTCCCCGTCCCCGTCTTCCCGTAGATGAGGATGTTCGACGGCGTGTCCCCGCGGAGTGCGGAGACGAGGATCGTCGCCATATCGTTGATCTGGTCGGTGCGGTGCGGGAGTTCGTGTGGCGTGTACGATGGCCGGAGGACCTCCTTGTTCTCGAAGATGGGCTCCCCACTGAGCAGATCGTCGAAGAGACCGTCCCCGTCGCTATCGTCCTCGAGGACGTCGTCGAGGTCGACGTCGAAGTCACGTCCGGCCGTTCGGCGGCCATCGGTCGTATGCTGGTCTACCATTCGATGTAAGCTCACCCCCCATTTCGGGTGGAACTGCCCGAGCGCACGGAGCGAACCGGAGACAGTCGTTCACAGCAGTTTCGCCGGAGCGACGGGCCCACGTGCGTCCAGTTGATGCAGATGAAACAGAGGAAACGCTGATGACTAATAAGTTTCGGATAGTCCGTCTCCCCCCTGCTAGTCCCGACTTCCAGGAACTATCGCTCGTACGTACGCGAAGACCCAGGGGGAGCGTTTCCAGTCGAGTCGCCCGGGAAACGACGGAACTTGAGACGTCCCACAGCGATGCGACCATCCCTCGACACCGCCTCGAAATCGTTGGCCAAGTTGCACGTGAAACAAGGGCTTGTGCGCGTGCGTGATTCTATCGACGATCTATTGGAACGAATCTACCGACCCACTTGGAACAATCCTGACGGAGGATTCGGTGATAGACCAGTATTCATCGACCGGGTAGCCGACGGATGCTGTGCAACACGATTCGAGAATTCCTGCTTGAGGTCGCGATGAAAACGATCAGGAGATATGAACGGTGCGGAGATGGGCATCTGTGAAGAGAGATAGACGGAGTCTGCGGAGAACGATTCCGGGGAACGAATATGGAGAAGAGTGGTGGCATCGACAGAGGAAGACCGACTCGAGATACTGCAACGAGGAGCTGCTGATTCAACACATCAGGAGGTGACTCGGAGTTCCGGGCGTGTGAAGCCAGATGAAGATCAGAAGCAAGACGAAGCATGGGGAAAGAACGACGACCGAGACGTACCTGATCCAGGATGTCATTCCTTCCATATGAAGGAGAGGGGTGCTGGGACAGGATGCTGTGGACAGCCCCCCACCCCTTGGTTTCGAGTGGAGTGGAAACACCCCCGGGGCGGGAGAAAACGCTCTCTAGAATAGGAACCTTTACCACACATACTCAATAACCAAAACCGTAATCCAATTAAGATAATTTGGTACGGTGGCGGTATGTTCTAGAGCTAGAGCAAAACGTCGAATCTGCAACATCCGACCCGCACCGCCCAACCCTTCCACCTGAAACGAAGGGGTGGGGGTGTTCCCGGGACGTTCTTGCTGGTATTTCGGGAACGGTATCGTGCAACGGCACCGCGGTCGATACCGGTATCTTTCCTCCGGGGCGCATCATTCTTGCTGCTCGAACCGCATCACTTCCCGTGGAGGACCGGATCGTGGTACCACGTCATCTCAGCTTCCCGCCACTGGCCTAACACTCTGCGAGCGACCCCGATTCGTTCCGATCCTGGCCGAATATGTCGACACTACTGGACCAACAAGTTGGATCGACGTTCGTCACTCTCGAGGAGGATACGCTGTGAAGACCCGTCAAACACTGTCCGTTGCTCCCCGACGATTCCAGCTGAAACGCAGGGCCTGGACTCCCATTCGGGACGATGCCCGGTGGAACGACCGGTCGCGGGACACCCGACGAGCCGCACTCCTTCCTCGAACGAAACGACCGTTGTACAGGCTAGCGGTATTCTCGACCCGGACCAGGCTTCACAGCCCTATTTCTCCAATCGTATCGCCTCGACCGGCGGATTGTCTGACGTAGGTTTAAGTCCGCTCGTCGATTGTTTGCTCCTAACCGCACGCACGCTGCGTCAAGCATACATGCGTCGACGTGCGTAAGGAGAGCAAGGATGGGACTGTTCGCAGAACTCAAATCCAGTATCTCGCGTGCGACGTCGAGCCTGTTCGCCGAGGACGGCGAACCCAAGCGTATCGGTATCTACGGCCCTCCGAACGCCGGCAAGACGACGCTCGCGAACCGCATCGCCCGAGATTGGACCGGTGACGCCATCGGCCCCGAGAGCCACATCCCGCACGAGACACGGCGGGCCCGCCGGAAGGAGAACGTCGAGATCGAGCGCAACGGTCGGACCGTGAGCATCGACATCGTCGACACCCCCGGCGTCACCACGAAGGTCGACTACCAGGAGTTCCTGGAGCACGACATGGAGAAGGAGGAGGCAGTGCGCCGCTCCCGCGAAGCCACCGAGGGCGTCGCGGAGGCGATGCACTGGCTCCGCGAGGACGTCGACGGCGTCATCTACGTCCTCGACTCCAGCACCGACCCGTTCACGCAGGTGAACACGATGCTCATCGGGATCATCGAATCCCGGGACCTCCCCGTCCTTATCCTCGCGAACAAGACGGACCTGGAGGGCTCCGACGTCACCCAGATCAGTAACGCGTTCCCCCAGCACGAGACCATCCCGCTGTCCGCCCTCGAGGGCGAGAACATGGACGAGGTCTACGACAAGATCGCGGAGTACTTCGCCTAATCATGCCCGAGATAGAACACGAAGACGGCGTCCAGATCGACCTCATCAGCGGCCAGCGGATGAGCGGGAAGACGTCGATGGAGAAGATCCGCATGATCCTCGACGGCGTCCGCCAGGGGAACATCGTCGTCCTCGAGAAGGGACTCACTCCGGACGAGGAGTCGAAGCTCATCGAGGTCACGATGACCGAGATCAACCCGGACGACTTCACGGGCATCGAGATCGAGAGCTTCCCGCGCTCGGAGACCCAGGACTCGAGCCTCCTCGGCCGCCTCATGGGCCGCCAGGAGTCCTCGAAGCTCACCGTCATCGGGCCGGCGAACCAGATCCAGTCCCTCCACAAGGACGAGACGCTCATCAGCGCACTCATCTCCCGGCGATAATGCCACACCAGTGCACGAACTGCGGCCACGTGTTCTCCGACGGCTCCAAGGAGATGCTCTCCGGCTGCCCGGACTGTGGCGGGAACAAGTTCCAGTTCCATCCCGGCGAGGTCCCCGACCAGCCGTCCGAGGCGGAACCACCCGAGCGTCCCACCGACAGCGGCGTCTCGGGCACCGTCGGGAAGGCAGCGGCCAAGGTTCGTGACCTGGTCGGCGACGACGAGCCCGCATCACCACCAGCGTCGAGCGCATCGGCCGATTCGAGGACGCCGACGGACTCGGCGAAACCCGATTCGACGCCATCCACGGAACCCGAGACTCAACCGTCGTCGACCACCGCATCCAGTGACGTCGATGACGGCCACGACAGCGAGGAGGTCCCGGACCGCGACGACGAGGACCTCGCCCAGCAGTCCGCGCGCTCGGAGATGGTCTCCGAGGACGACCTCCCGCCATCAGACCGTGCACCGACGGCGGACAAACCACCGGACTCCGACCGCGGCCGCGTCGTCTCCGAACCCGCCAGCGACGAACGTCCCGACATGGACGCCCTCCGCGAGGAGCTCAACTCCCAGTTCGAGTCCATCCGCATCGTCTCGCCTGGCACCTACGAGCTGAACCTCATGGAGCTCTACGACCGCGAAGAATATATCATCGCTCTCCAGGAGAACGGGAGGTACGTTATCGAGGTGCCGGATGCCTGGGAGGTCGAGAACGCAGACGAGACGCAGTAAGGATCCGATACAGAGCGGGATACGTTCCCCACACGTCCAAAAACACGACCCCTTTGTTTCGACTGGAGATTCCGGGCTATTCATAGGGCACGACTGACTCAGTGCTCAATCCAGACAGTTCTGACTACCCCGACACTCCACCTCGATTACCGATGCGTTCCTCGACACTCAGCCGATCGTTCCGACCCAACGCAATTCCCGACCAATACATCCCTCTCAGCGACGACTCCAGCCACCACAGCACTCCCGGACTGGTCGGGTTTAAGTGGGAGGGCGATGGATTCTCAAGTATGAGCACGGCAACGAAGATCGTCCTCGGCACCGTCTGCGCATCGGCGCTTCTGTCCATCGCCCTCGTCCTCAACCTCGCTATCGCGGCGTAGATGTTCGACGCCCGGGAGCTCCCTGACGAGGTCGTCGCGGTTCGCGACGAGCACGCTTCAGACGCCCTCGTGCTCGACGCCGGGAGCGATTTCGAGACACTCGCACCCGCCAAGCTCGACGCGATCGCCGCCCGCGTCGACACCATCACGCCCCACGAGTACGACACCGCCTGGCTCCCCGACGATTCTCCAGCGTTACTTCGACGGCTTGCGACGAACGACGTCGTCATCGGCATGCCCGGCGACGGCAGCGTCGTCTGGACCACCCAGACCGACCCATCGGTCGTCATCGTCAAACCCCGCGTCGAGGGGAGTCCCGAGGACTTCGTCGACTTCCTCGTCTCCGAAGCCATCGTCGAAGCAGGACTCGGACTTCCCGAGCACTTCCTCGGGTTCTTCCGCGACGACTACTCGGACTTCGCCGCCGCGGTCCCGCACGACCCACACACGACCTATCAGCTCGCCGTCGCCGTCTGTGAGGCGTACCGAGGGCTCCACACCCGCGACGTGTTCGAAACATGGCCGGACACCCATCCACGACTCGGCGCGGCGTGGGCCGACGCCGGCACCCGCCTCTCCGACCGCGTCGAGGACCTCCCCGGGGACGTCGCTCGAGGGCAGACGCAGTTCGCGGACGCCGCCGAGTTGGCGTGCGCCGCCATCAAACACGATCTCGACGTCCCAGCCCCGTTCGCCGCCCTCGACACCATCGCGTTCCGGGAACACGGCGCCTCGTTCGCCGTCAAGTGGGCGGAGAAACTCTTCGACTGAACCGACCTCGACTCCTCAGGCGTCCGTCGCGTCGCTACCGCAGTCCGATGTCTCGAGACCGAACTCCGTGGTGTCACGCCCCTGGAATCGGGGCCCGGCACCCCGTTCACTGAACCCCTTCGCTTCCAGTGCAGCCGCCGAGTCACCGCCGGTTGGCACCACTGCTTCGACCGGCAACCCCTCCCTGTTCGCGAACCCAATAGCGTCGTCCAGCAGGTCGAGCACGGCCTCACGGTCCCCACCGATCCGGGTTACGTGCACGGCGTCCGGCCGGACGTCGAACGCCAGGAACCCGGCGACAGAGCTCTCGTTCCCAGTTACATCGGCCGTCTCGGGCGGGCCGACAGCGACGCGAACCATCCGCTCTCGAAGCAGATGCGACGGATCGATGTCCCCGGTCGATAGCTCGACGATAGCCGCCGAATCGTCCTGGCGCGCGTCACGAATCTCCATACTCGGGGTTGGCGCGTGCTGGACTTGAAACCGGGGCCCGACGTGACGAAACCTATCGAACGTGTCGCAGTACTCACGGTATCGTGACGAAGGCAACCGTTTCACCGAGGGATGGAGTTATCTACGGGAGGAAACTACGAACGTCCAATGGGTATTCGTAGCACACAGCAGGTGACCGATCGATGCGTGTAGTCGCCAAGTTCGGCGGCACCAGTCTCGGCAGCGGCGACCGGATCGAACGCGCCGCAGACTCGGTCGCGGACGTCGTCGAAGCCGGCCACCAGATCGCCGTCGTCGCGTCCGCGATGGGCTCCACGACCGACGAACTCCTGGACTCCATCACGTTCGACACGGACGAACGCGACCGCGCCGAGATCGTCTCGATGGGCGAACGAACGAGCGTTCGCATGCTCAAGGCTGCGCTGAACGCTCGCGGCGTCGACGCCATCTTCCTCGAACCAGGCCACCCCGACTGGCCGGTCGTCACGAACGAACGCGGCGAAGTCGACGTCGAGGAGACCCAGCGACGCGCCCGGGCCCTCGCGGACCAGCTCCAGGACGTCGTCCCCGTTATCACCGGCTTCCTCGCAGAAGACCACGCTGGCAACGTCACGACCCTCGGCCGCGGCGGCAGCGACACGTCCGCCGTCATGATGGGGCGGTACATGGACGCCGACGAGGTCGTCATCGTCACCGACGTCGAAGGCATCATGACCGGCGACCCGCACGTCGTCGAGGGCGCCCGGAACGTCGGCGAGATCACGGTCGACGAGCTCCGGAACCTCTCCTTCCGTGGCGCCGAAGTGGTCGCGCCGAGCGCGCTCTCCTACAAGGACGAGGACCTCGACGTCCGCGTCATCCACTACCAGCACGGCGACCTCCTGTCCGGCGGCACCAAGATCGAGGGTCAGTTCGAGAACATGATCGACATGCGCGAACAGTCCCTCGCCTGCCTCACCGTCGCCGGTCGCGCGATGCGGAACCAGCCCGGCATCGCCAGCCGGCTCACCGCCGCGCTCTCCGACGCCGACATCAACGTGGACGCTGTCGCCTCCGGCATGGACTCTATGACGTTCTACGTCGACGCGGACATCGCCGAACGGGCCGAGAACGTCCTCCACCGCGAGGTCATCGAGAACGAGACGCTCTCCAGCGTCACCGTCTCCGACGGCGTCGCCGTCATCCGGGTCCTCGGCGGCGAACTACCCAACCAGCCCGGCATCCTCCGCGACATCGTCGACCCGATCGCGGACGCGCACATCAACGTCCTCGACCTCATCACCTCCGCCACGAGCGTCGCCATCTTCGTCGACTGGGACGACCGCGAAGCCGCCCTCGACATCGTCCAGGCGAACGTCGGCAACTGACCCCGAGCGACCGATCATCGACCGACAGAACACCACTGTTATTCCGGGCATAACTTCCATCATCGACGCCCAGACCTGTCCAGTCCACGCCGCATCTGGACGCCGACGCACACGTTATATGCGCGAGAGTTATCGGGCGGGCGGTCTCACATCTGTGTATGCGCTCCTACAAGGCGACCATGGTCTCCCCCATCACGCTCCCCGACCGCGACCACCGGGAGGCCGTCCTGGCCGACGCCGGGTACAACGTCTTCAACATCGACAGCAACGACGTCTACGTCGACCTGCTGACGGACTCAGGAACCGGCACCATGAGCGAGTCCCAGTGGGCCGCCATGCTCACGGGCGACGAAGCCTACGCCGGCAGCCGGAGCTTCGCCGAACTCGAGGACGCCGTCGCGGAGGTCATGGGGTTCGAACACGTCGTCCCAGCCCACCAGGGCCGGGGAGCTGAGAACGTCCTCTACGGCGTCCTCGTCGAAGAGGGCGACGTCGTCCCGAACAACGCCCACTTCGATACGACGCGCGCACACGTCGCCCACCAGGGCGCCGAGCCGATCGACTGTCCCGTCTCGGGTGCCCGTGACCCCGACGCACGAACCGGCGACGAGACCGACAACTTCCTCGGAAACCTCGACGTCGACACCCTCTGCGACCTCGCCGACGAACGCGGCGCCGAGAACATTCCGGCGGTTATTCTCACCATAACGAACAACTCGACCGCGGGGCAGCCCGTCTCCATCGAGAACACCCGCGCCGTCGCCGCGCTCTGTGACGAACTCGACGCGACGTTCGTCATCGACGCCTGCCGCTTCGCCGAGAACGCGTACTTCGTCCAGCAGCGCGAACCGGGCTACGAGCACGAATCCATCGCCGCCATCGCCCGCGAACAGCTCTCATATGCCGACGCCGTCGTCATGAGCGGAAAGAAGGACGGCCTGACGAACATCGGCGGCTTCGTCGGCATCCAGGCCGGCAACGAGGACCTCCTCGAGGCCGCCAAGCAGCGCGCCATCCTCTACGAAGGGTTCACGACCTACGGCGGCATGGCCGGCCGCGACCTCGCCGCCTTCGCCATCGGCCTCCGGGAAGCCGTCGAACCCCCCTACGTCCAGGAACGCGTCGAGCAGGTCCACGCACTCGCGGACATGATCGAGGACGCCGGCATCGCGGTCTACCGACCGGTCGGCGGTCACGCGGTCTACCTCGACGCCAACGAGACGTTCCCCCACATCGATAGCGAGGCCTACCCGGGACAGGCGCTCGTCTGCGAACTCTACCGGGAAGGCGCCGTTCGCGGCGTCGAACTCGGGAGCTTCGCCTTCCCCGGCACCGACCGACCCGACCTCGTCCGTCTCGCCGTCCCACGCCGCATGTATCACAAGGAACACCTCGAACACGTCGCAGCGACCGCCGCCGCAGTCGCCGAGAACGCCCCCGATGTCACAGGCTACGAGGTCGTCACCGAACCGTCGATACCCGAACTCCGCCACTTCTCCGCGGAACTCCGCCCACTCGACTAGCTCGACGTTCGCCGTCGAGGGCCGTCATCGCCCGTCACGTAATCGTTCACCGGTGCGTTCCGGCAGACCAGCGCTGGTTATGGCGTCCGTAACGCGCTCGATATCGTATTCGACGCGCCGCAGGTTTACGTCGAGGGTGTCGAGGTCGACGACGGCGTATGCCGCTCGTGGGTCCCGGTCACGCGGTTGGCCGACGCTCCCTGGATTCAGGACGACGCCGGAGTCGTACGTCTCGACGTGCTGCACGTGGGTGTGCCCCAACACCAATACGTCCTCCTCGCCGAGTAGGTGCTCACCGAACTGCTCCGGGTACGTGTAGCGGTCCGGATCGCTCGGATGCCCATGCACGAGCGTCAGCCGACCATCGAGGAGCGTGCGCTCGTCCGGGAGCCGTTCGAGCCAGCCACGCTGGACGTCGTTGAGCTCGTCTCTCGCGTACCGTATGCCTGCCTGCGCCATTCCGTTCCCGCCGAAGTTCCGCCCCGAGCTGAGCATCCGGTCGTGGTTCCCGCTGATCGACGTGATATCTCGCTCCCGGAGGGCATCAACACACGCTGCCGGCCAGGGGTTGTACCCGACGATGTCCCCGGCGCACACGATTGCCGCCACGTCATCTATGTCCGCGAGCACCGTGTCCAGAGCGACTCGGTTCGCGTGGACGTCCGAGATAACCGCGACCTCCATACCCAGATGGTTCCGGCTCCTGGCGGATAGGTATTCCCTCGAGAGGGGAGTCGTTCCTTATTCTGGGCCGTTGTAGAACGCGGTCTCGAACCCGGCATCGGTCCGGCTGACCGCCGCGGCGCAGACCGCGTGCTCGAAGTCCGCGTCGTAGAGGGCCCGTGCGGCTTCGGTTGCAGTCGACGCGCCGAGGTCGTACGGTGTCGGCCGATTCTCCTCGTAGGTCGCGACCAGCGTCGGCGACTCGACGGTGTCCACGACCAGCGCATCGTGGGTTATGGTCCCAATAACACCCGTCCCGTCGGCGTCGAGGACGCCAGCGATACGGGGGGTGTCGTAGTCGTCCTTCTCGTAGTCCATCGCGTGCAGTCCCGTGACGAGTGCGTCCCGGGCTGGGTAGCCGAGGTCGAGCTTCTCCACGATGGGGTCGACGTGCGACCCGTTTCCAACGACGGCTTGCGCGTCGTCGTCGGTCGTTCTGAGACAGTTGTACGACACGTACGGATTGTCGGTCTCCTCGGCGTCCGCCGTCGGGACCACGCTCAACGTGCCGTCACGGTCGACGACCTGCCGGTTCGGGAACGACCGGGAGGACACCCGGTACGCGGCGACGTCCGACCCCACGACGATGAACCGTCCAACGTACATACTCGAACGTGCACAGGAACAGGGGGTAAACGCTTCGATGTATGCAGGTGTACGCGTGTGCGGAAGGGTCGCACAGTGGGGTGTGACGCGCAACGCTTACAAACTCCGGTAGACTACGAAGGAGTGCAGTCCCATGGGGTAGTGGCCAATCCTGTTGCCTTCTGGGGGCAACGACCCAGGTTCGAATCCTGGTGGGACTACTTCCTGCAGATTCCTTGTCGAGAACTCAGTCGCCAGCCTGCACAGCGGGCGGCTCGGCGGTCTCCGGTGTGTTGTCGACCACGGTGGCGTCCCGCGTGAGTGGTTCGAACTCGACCTCCTGGTAGACGGAGAAGTCCGCATCGCTCTCGTCGTCGGTCCGCTCCTGGATTCGGCGTCGGACGACGGATTCGTCGCACTCCACCTTCACGAATCGGTAGTCGACGCCCGCGCCCTCGGCCAGGGTAACGGCGTCGTCCCGGTGGCGTTTCCGGCGGAACGTCGCGTCAAGAACCACGGGTTCGGGGAGGTGCTCGGAGGCACGCGCCAGGAGGGCGTTGTAGACGCGCTCGGTCTCTTCACTCGAGTACGTGGGATCGTCGAGGAGGTCCTTCCGGACGACGTCGCTCCGGATGACTGTCGCGTCGGTCTCGGCCGCAATCTCGCGTGCGGTCGTCGTCTTCCCGACGCCCGGACGCCCGCAGACGATCGTCAGCGTCACGCGGCCACCTCCGACCCGCCGTGGTGCAGTCGTCGGTACGATGCGTCCGCGCGCCCTGACCGCCCGTCTCCAGGCATGCTGTTCGCTGGTACGTCCAGCCACTAGATAAGTCCCGGCAAACCGGAGTGAAAGTAGTCGGCTCCAGGCAGCACCGATTCCGGCTGGCGTCGGGTCAGCTAGTTCCCGATGAACTGGTTGCCGCGCCAGTCCACGCCGCCCTCCTCCTTCTCGTCCTCTGGGGTCGGGTCCTCGACGACCTTCACGGATGCGTTCCGGAGTTCGCCATCCTCCACGAGGACCGCTTCGAGGTCGTCGTCCTCACCGACGATCGCGCTCAGCCCGCCCTCCTCGTCCAGGAGCGCGAGGTCGCGGAGAAGCTCGAACATCGGGTAGCGGAGCGCGGTGTTCTGGAGGACGGTCTCGCGGTCGCCCTTGAAGCGCGCGTACTCGATGAGCTCGGATTCGCGGTCCTCGTCGTCCTGCTCCCACCGCGGAACGTCCTCGGGCGGTTCGTCGGTGTAGATGCGCTTCTCGACGATGCTCGCCTTGAGCTGCGCCGTTGGCGTGTACTTGCTCAGGCTGTCGTCGTCGCTCACGGCCTTGATGAGGAGTTTGTTCGAGCGACGGGAGACGTCGACGTCCGCGACGTCGGGATGGAGCGCTGGATCATCGAGGTACTCCCGGAGGTCCTCGAGGGGCAGTTCGAACGACGCGGAGACCCGGTATACGTGGCGTGTCATCGGAAAGCTCGTGCGCCGGCGATGGTCCGAGAACCGGCGCGTCTGTGCTGTCATAGGGGCCGGAGCCATATATGGGCGGCGGGACGCACCCGCAACCCCGCACCGGACCGGTCGTTCAGTCGAGGTCGGGAACAGTGAAGACGAACGCTGCGCCCCCGTCCGGGCTCTCTTCGACGTCGACGGTCCAGCCGTGGGCGCCCGCGATCCGGTCGACGATCGCGAGCCCGAACCCGGTTCCCTCGTCGCTCGTCGTGAAGCCGGACGTAAAGACGCGATCCCGTGCATCGTCGGGGACGCCGGGACCATCGTCGCGGACGACGAACCCGTGCTCGGTACCGGCGACGGTGACCGTCACCGCCTCCCAGGGATGCTCGACGGCATCGTCGGGACGTGGGTCGTCTCGACTGTCTGTGGAACCGTGTTCCACACTGTTCCGAAAGAGGTTCTCGAAGAGCTGTCTGACACGATCGTCGTCGGCATGGACACGGGGTACGTCCACCAGGTCGAGCGTGGCGGCTCCCGTCTCGACGGAGGTCCAGGCGTCGCGGGCGACGACGGCGAGGTCGACCGGTTCCGTCTCACCGAGCGATCGCCCTTCTCGGGCGAGTGTGAGGAGGTCCGCGATGAGTGTGTCCATCCGGTCGAGTGCGGTTCGGGCGTGTTCGATGTGTTCTGCGACCCCGCCAGTCGCGTCGGTGGCCGCGAGTTCGAGTCGGCCCGTGGCGACGTTGAGTGGGTTCCGGAGGTCGTGGCTCACGACGCTCGCGAACTCCTCCAGTCGGTCGTTCTGGCGGGAGAGCTGTCGTTGTCGCTGCTTCTGCTCCGTGATGTCGGTGTAGATCGCGTACCCACCGGCGTTCTCCGCGTCGATCTCGAGGGGCACGACGTCGAGGAGGAAGTCCCGTGGGCCGTCGGCCGTCTCTCGTGTGACCTCCGCGGTGACGTTCCGGCCTTCCATGAGGTCGCGGTTGTACGACCGGGCGCGATCCACGTCGCCGGTCGGGACGATGACGTCGTCGATGTTCCGACCGACGAACGCGTCGGCGGTGTACCCGAATACGGACTCGAAGGCGGGGTTGACGTCCGTTGCGATGGTCGAGACCTCGGCCTCGGGGGTCGACTCCGCGGTCACGGAGTCCGATTCCGTCACCGAGATCTCGTACTCGATGACGGGATTCGGAACGTTCTCAAAGAGGGCGGCGAGCCGGTCGCGTTCGCCCCGGATGGCCGCGGTGAAGTGAACGCGGTCGAGCGCGGCAGCGGCGTGTGTCGCGAGGAGGTCGGCGAGCTCGAGGTCCTCCTCGGTGAAGGACCCCGCAGTCGTCGAGACGGCCTGAAAGACGCCGTGTTTGCCGACGGGAACGCTCACCGCGGCTCGAATCGACTTCTCGCTCGGCTGGGCTGTCGAGTGGGACGACACGTCGTTCACGAGGACCGGTTCACCGCCCGCGTACGTCTCCCAGAGCACGCCCTCGCCTTCCGGCACGGTCTGCTCGCCGATATCCGCCGCGTCCGAGGCGGTAGAGACCGTGAAGTGGTCGCCCCGGTGTTCGATGAAGTAGCAGGCGTGCAGGTCGAGGATGCGTTCTGCAGCGTCGACCACGAGTTCGTGGACACCCCGTATCGTCTCGCGCTCCGAGAGGGCGGTCGCCACGTCGTGGAGCGCCTCGATCTTCCGCTGGGTCTCAACCCGCTGGGTGACGTCCATGATCGTGCCGACGTGCAGTGGGGCGCCATCGTGCTCGATCTGCGTCGTGACCGTGTGCACCGGCACGACAGTGCCGTCGCTTCGCGTATGGAGCGCGTCGGCGTGACGGGTCTCACCGGTGTCGAACGAGTCGAAGTAGCACTCGAATCGTTCGGGGTCCAGATCGGGATTCAGGGACCAGATCGGTTGGTCACCGACCGCCGTGTCGTCGAGGCCGAGCAGGGAGGCGTACGCGGGGTTGGCGTAGGAGATGGTGCCGTCGCGGCCGTACGCGCCCACCCCCACGCCGACGTGTTCGACGAGGTGGTTGAAGAACCGGTTCGGCCCACCGTCTGGTTCGAGGACGCGCCGGAGCCGGTCCGTGAGTCGTGTGTCGTCGTCGAGCGGGACGTAGCTGGACGCACCCGAAACCAGCGCGTCGCTCACCAGCGTGTCGGTCCCGTCTCGGGCGGCGAGGATGATCGGAAGCCCGGGCGACTCGGAGTGCAGTCGCTCGATCACGTCGAGGGGGTCCTCCACCCCGACGTTCGTCACGACCGCAACATCGACCGATCCAGCAGCCGCCGAATCGGCCGCCTCACCATCCAGTACTGCCTCCACGGGGAGCTCTGCCAGCGACGCACGAACGCGACCGGTCACGGCGGGATCACCGGTGACACAACGGACGCGCCGTGCACGTGTCATACCCGCAGTCACGGCACAACCAGTGAAAAGGGTACCGTGTGTCACACCCCACCGCGTGTACCCCTGTGTCCAGTTTCACTTTCACCCCGCGTCTGGCTGCGGTATATTGTGCCACCCCCTGTCTCTCACACCAGGTGACAGTACTGTGGAACGCCCCGCTCGCGCGCCAGACCCCGAACCGTACGCCCACCGCCCCAGTCGTCGGTACCGAGCCGGGAGGGCTGCGTGATGTCCGCCGGCCCCCGGGACGACGTCGTCCCCAACGGCACACAGAGCCTCCTTCGCGGGAACCCCGACGCCGCCGTCCGGCTCCCCGAGCCCGGCGAGACCTACTCGCTCCGCGACCTCCCACCCGAGGTCGAACGCGTCTTCCGCCGCTTCCGCGAACACGGCGTCATCAAACGTATCACGGGCGCCGGCGTGACCGGCGAGTACCGCACCGACCCCGCCGCCTACAACCACGCCCGGAACCTCGAAGGCCGACGCACAACTCTCCCCTGCGGCCACGGCGGCATCCGCAACCTGCGCGGCGACGACTACACTTGCGGCGAGTCGAGCTGTGACGCCCGTTTCGACCGCGAGATTGCCGAACAGGCACTCGAGTGACGACCCACCACACACCCACGCACTGAAACGGCCACAACCTATTTCAACTGGAAATCGCCCCGACGAGAACGTCTGACGCCCGTCAGTCACACGCGGGCCTCGTTTCAACTGGAGACGCCACGCGATCCCTACTTGAATACCTGCGGAAAAACCATGCCACTACCCTACCCTCGAACCCCCTTGTTTCAACTGGAACTACCCTGTGAGGAGCGTCCACAACCACGGTACTCGACGAGCAGATTCCATCGCGAAAACAGCCCACCATCGAGACAGTCACCGAATCCCCGATTGTCGCCCCTCACGGCTCGCGTCGAGTGCACGTCTCGCGTTGCTCGAGGATCGTCTTCATCGAGGATCCTCGCTTTACTCGGAACCTCGCTGCTCGTCCAGCTCCTGTAGCTCCCGCTCTGGGTTGTACTCGGACGTATCCCCGTGCTCCTCCCCCGCTCGACCGGTTATCTCCCCCATAACCGCCTCCCTGACCGCCTGTTCAGACTCGTACGTCGTATCCGCCAGCCGATCGAACGCGTCCGCCAGCGCCTCGGTCTCGTTCGGCACGTCGATCCGCCCCTCGGCGTACGCCGCCTTCACCTCGCTCGTCTCCACCGGATACCCCATCCCCTCGAGCTCCTCCTGGAGCACCGCTTCGATGCGCTCCGTCCGCCGTCGCTCGGACTCCGCCATGTCGTCGACGTGGTCACTCATACGACCAGCTTCCAGCGGACCGCGGAAAACCATGCTGGCCAGCGACGAGCACCGTCACAGACCCACGTTGCTCACGGCTCGCCGCCGGGCTCACGGTTCGCGTTGCTCGCCGTTCGCAAATCCGAGGTTCCGCACCCGTACGGAACCCGGCTACTTTTCGACCTCGAGCAGCGCCACTCGCTCCCGGACGAGACCAGACAGGTCCGTCGCCGCAGCTTCGACCTCGGCATCCCCGATGTCGAAGAACTCCCGAATGACGGCCTCATCGCGCTCGCCCGGGAGTACTGCGTCGTCGACATCGAGCCGTTCCCGGATCGCCTGGACGGCGCCTGACTCGTCACTGTTCGCTTCAGTGTCGGGGTCGACGACGACTACCATCGGGACGCCTTCGCCTTCGGGAACGCCCATCTCGACGGCCTGGTCGATCTGTCGACGGCCCGCGGCGTACAGCAGCATTTCGACGCTGCGGTCGCGGGCGACGTTCTCCCCGCGCTCGAACGCACGGTTCGCCCGGGCTACAGCGGTTTCGATGTGCGTCTCGTCGGCGACGTACCGGGCGTCGAACGCCTGCACGGCACAGTCGTGGGCGGTACCGACGTCCCGGAGCCAGGAGACGAACCGGTCGACGTCGTCGACGTCCCCGTACCCGGCGAGGATGGTGGTCACTCGAAATCACCCAGGCTCGCCTGCGGCCCCTCCTCGGCATCGTCCTCGGGGCTCGCGGTGGCTTCCGTGACGGACGCCTCCACGGCACGGTCCTTCTCGACGCGCTCCATCGACGGGTCGGGATGGCCGACGTTCTCGAGGACGGTCGTCGCGGTCTTCCGGCGGCCCCGAAGGGCGCCGAGGACGACCGATTTGTCCGCTTCGCGGAGATCCGCCCGCGTCTCGATCCCGGCCTCGTAGAGCCGGCGGGCGCGTTTCCGCCCGACGTTCCGGACGCCCGCGAGGTCCAGGAGCTCCTCGCCGACGCCGTACTCGACGCGCTTCCGGGCCTCGCGGATGGCGACGGTGCCCTCCATGTCGAGCTCGCCGGCGAGGCGCTCTGCCGCGTTCAGCAGCCACTCCGCCGTTTCGACCTTCCCCCGGATGTCGCCCGGGCCGACGCCGTAGCGCTCCGCGATTCGGTCCTCGTCGACCTCGCTCGCCCAATCCTCGAGGAGTCGTCCGGTCTTCGTCGCCGATAGCCAGTCCTCGAACGCGTCGTCCTCGAACTCCGACGGCATCTTCCCCAGGAACTCGCCCTCGCGCTCGTACGCGAGCTCGCTGTACTCCTCGCGGTCGCCCGACCGGAGGTAGAGCTCGTACATGTCGGGCGTCCGGGATACGAGGTGGTACAGCCCGAACGGCGTCGGATCGAGACCCGACTCGTCCTCGCCGGATTCCTCGGCAGCCGCCTGCATCTCGCTCGCCGTCCGGAACCCGCTCGCCTGCTTCTCGTCCGCCGCCGTCGCACCTGTCGAGGGCGCCGTCTGGCGACCGTCTCGCAGTCCGTCGATCATGATCGCGGCGCTCATCGGGTCGACGTAGAGCCGACTGACGAGATGTCCGGACGGCGTCGCCTGCAGACTATCCGCGTCTCTGGTGATGAAGTCGTTCGCGTCGAGATACGCGAGCACGTCGTCCGCGACCTCCTCCAGTCGGCCGGCGTCCGCGGTCTGCTCCGCGTACAGCGTCTCGTCCAGGAACTCGAGCAGTCCCGTCCGCGTCGTGGCGAACCCGGTCGCGACCGTCGCGAGGACGTGCGTCCGAAGTGCCGGCTGGGCGGCGAGCTTCGACTGGACGTGCTCGGGCTCGGCGTAGATGTACCGGTCGAAGAGCTCCTCCAGCTGGTCGTGCGAGTTCGCGAGCAGCACCGCCTCACCGTAGGGGTCCATCCCTGGTCGCCCTGCGCGACCGAACATCTGGTGGACCTCCAGCACGCTCAGCGGCTGCATTCCGCCCGCTGTCCCGTCGTAGCGCTGCCAGTCCCGCACGATCACCCGACGGGACGGCGTGTTGACGCCGGCTGCGAGCGTCGGTGTCGCGCATACGACTCGGATGAGGCGCTCGCGGAACGCGTCCTCGACGAGCGTCCGGTGCTCGCGCGCGAGTCCGGCGTGGTGGAACGCCGCGCCCTTCTCGACCGCTTCAGCGAGGTCGTCACTCGTCTCCGTGTCGCTCACACCACGAATCTCGTCCGCGAGGTCGCCCAGTCGTTCCTCCTGTTCCGGGTCGAGGGTCGGCCGGACGGTGTCGGCGAGCCGTCTCGCGGCCGACTCGGCGTTCCGCCGCGAGTTCACGAACACGAGCGACGACCCGTCGTCCGCGAGCGTGTCCGCCACCACGGCGGCGGTCTGGTCGCCGCCGTCGGTCGGGAGTTCGCGCTGGCTCCCGTCGTCGAGGTGGAGCGCGCTCCCGTAGTGGACGCCCGTCTTCAGGTCGATCGGCCGCCAGTCGGAGTCGACGAGTTCGGCGTCCAGCCAGTCCGCAACGACGTCCGCGTTCCCGACCGTCGCCGAGAGCGCGACAACCTGGAGGCTCGGGACGCGCTGCCGGAGCTTCGCCAGCGTGACCTCCAGCGTCGGCCCGCGGTGCCGGTCGTCGACGAGGTGGACCTCGTCGGCCACCACGCAGCCCAGGTCGTCGATCCACTCCGCACCGTTCCGGACGAGCGAGTCGACCTTCTCGGACGTCGCGACGATGATGTCCTTCGACCGCAACGTCTCCCCGGAGTCCGCGTAGTTCCCCGTCGACACGCCAACGCTCACGCCGAACTGCTCGTACTCCTCGAACTCGGCCGCCTTCTCCCCCGCGAGCGCTCGAAGCGGGACGATGTAGAGCGCCTTCCCGCCGCGCTCGACCGCGGAGAGCATCGCCAGGGACGCGATGAGCGTCTTCCCGGACGCCGTCGGGACCGACGCGACGAGGTTCTCCCCCTCGGCCACGCCCTTCTCGACGGCCTCGGCCTGCGGCGGATACAGCTCCTCGATCCCCTTCGAGCGCAGGTGCTCGGGAACCCCATCCGGCAGCCCCGGGACCGCACTGACCTTCATTGCGATAGTTTAGAGCCGTCCTGCGGTTTAAACTGTCGCACCGGGCGACTCGCCGGCAGTTGCCGACCATCCCGTCAACGCTTTCCCCGTGCCGTCCCCAGAACCGGGTATGCGTGTGGAGTTCGACCGCGACGTCTGCATCGGGATGTATCAGTGCGTCGCGGAGTGGGAGGAGGGGTTCGAGAAGGACCTCGACTCGGGGAAAGCGACGCTCATCGATGGGGCGGAGACCGAGGACGACGTGTTCGTCCGGGAGGTCCCCGAGGGCGAGGAGCTGGACGCGAAGTTCGCGGCGCGTGCGTGTCCGGTCGATGCCATCGCGGTGTTCGACGAGGACGGCGAGCAACTCGTCTGAACGCGAACTCGCTGCACCCCGCGAACTGGGGTACGTCCCGTCTCCAGCCAGCAACTAGTACCGTTGAATCCGCCAGTCGTGACCGGGCGGTCCGGCGGTAGTGGGTGGAACGACGACCGATCCGGATTCGGCCCAAACTATTTAATGGGGGCTTGACATCAAGGGATACACAATGTCACACGAGAGGAGGGTGGTGGTTGGCAACCCCAGATTTATCGTCTCGGCGACAGTACTGCTTGTCGTGCTCGTCCACAGCGTCGGGGCCGGGGCCGCATGGCGGACGTCCGTCCGTCGACCCAGGGGCTGTCGCATCGGGGCTTCGACAGCACGACGAACGGAACGACCACCGACTCGGGCCCCTGACGTGACCACGGCACTCTCACCAGTCAGGTGGGCAGCCGCCGACCCGAGTACGCGACCCAGGAGATAGATGGAATCAGCGTTCACCGCCACCGGCGAGCCGCTCCACAGCCAGGCCGACGGTCGCCTCGGCTGGGCCACGGAGTGGCCGCCATGACGAACGACCCCCGATCCATGCAGGACTCACACCGCGACACCGACTCCGCACGGCGGCTAGCGATGACCGACGGCCTGGGAGACCTCTCCACCACCGCGAGTAACGTACTCGTGCTCGCGCCGACACACGGCGGCTACTGGCAGGACGCCTGCCACTCACTCAGCACCCACAGGGGGATTCCCTCCACGAAACGCCTCGTCCTCACGTACGTCTACGGCGCAGCTGCGTACCTCTCCCAGATCGAGGACACCATGGACGACCCGCCGGAACTCGCCATCATCGAGGCGACCGGCGACACGAACTCGCCACCTGGACTCCCAGGCGATTGGCCCGTCGAGATCCGCCACGAAGCACCCGGCGACCTCACCGGCATCGGAATCCAGAGCTCGGAGTTCCTCACACGCTGGCACAACGCCGACGACGTCGCGGTCTGCGTCGAATCCATCACCGCGATGCTCCAGTACGTCCCCATCCAGACCGCGTACCGCTTCCTCCACGTCCTCACGCACCGCGTCACCCACGCCGGCGCCACCGCCCACTACCACATGTCGCCCGGCGCCCACTCCGAGCAGGAGCTCGGCACCCTCAAACAGCTCTTCGACGCCATCGCCGAGTACGACACCGCCACCGACACCTGGACCGTCGCCGAACGCTAAACCCGTCCGCTACACCCGGTTCCTACTCGTCGACGACCGCGTCCGCCTCCACTTCCACCACCAGCTCATCATCGATCAGCCGAGACACCTCCACCATCGTCGTCGCCGGCCGAATCTCCGAGAATGCGTCTCCATGCGCCTGCCCGATGACCTCCCAGTCGTCGATATCCGTCACGAACAGCCGAGTCCGGACGATGTCGTCGAGTCCGGCGTCGAGTTCGCCCAACGCGGACTCGATATTCGATATCGCCTGCTTCGTCTGCTCGTACGGCTCGCCCGGCGCGACGATAGCCCCGTTCTCGTCGGTCGCCGTCGTCCCCGATACTCGAATCTCGTCCCCGACCTGGACGGCCCGCGAGTATCCGACCCGGTCCTCCCACTCGGTGCCGCTGCTGACGTTTCGTCGCATACCCCGGGTGTGTCGAGCACCCACAAAAAGCTGTGCCGGGAACCTCGCTGTTCACGGGCCTTCGACCCGTTCGCATCTCTGAGACGCCTCGCGTTGCTCGGCGTCTCCCCTACGAGATCTTGTCGTACTGCGTCCCGAGCTTGTCGGCGGCTTCGCCGAGCTGGTCGCGTTCGAACTCGGTGAGGTCCCACTCGACGACCTCCTCGACGCCGTCGCTCCCGAGCTTCACCGGGACGCCGAGGCCGACGTCGTCCAGCCCGAACTCGCCGTCGAGCACGACGCTGCCAGGGACGACCTCGCCGGTGTCGTGGAGAATGGCCTCGACCATGTGTGCGACGCCCGTCGCCGGCCCCCACTGGGTCGCGCCCTTCCGTTCGATGACGTTCATCGCGGACTCCTTCAGGTCGCCGAGGATCTCGTCCTTCTCGCTGTCGCTGAACTCGGGGTCGGCGCCGTCCACGCGGACCTTCGAGAACACGGGCACCTGGGCGTCGCCGTGCTCGCCGAGGATGGACGCCTCGACGTTCTGCACGGGCGCGTCGAAGCGCTCGCTGAGGACGTATCGGAAGCGCGCGCTGTCGAGGCGGCCGCCGAAGCCGATGACCTGGTGGCGGTCGCGGTCGCCCGCCTCGTAGAGGTGGCGGTTCAGGAGGTCGACGGGGTTCGAGGTCGTGACGGAGACGTAGTCGTCGTTGTGCTCGTCCAGCGAGGACTGGATGTCCTCCATGATGGGGGCGTTGTCGCCCGCGAGGTCGATACGGGTCTGGCCGGGCGAGCGCGGGATGCCGGCCGTGATGACGACCACGTCGGAGCCTTCGGTCGCCGCGTAGTCGCCCTGTACGACCCGGGTGTTCGAGTCGTAGGCGACGCCGTGGTTGGCGTCCGCCGCCTGCCCGACCGTCTCGTCCTCCTTCGAGGGGATGTCCACGAAGACGAGTTCGTCGACGACGTCGCGGAGTGCGAGGTTGTAGCCGGCGGCCGCGCCGACCGTCCCGGCGGCACCGACGATGCTCACTTTTGTCATAGTCGCGTTGAAGTGGAGCGGAAAAACGGTTAAACGTACCGAAAGCCCCGAAATCGGCCAGCAGGCGTCGAATGGCGCCACCGACAGACGTCGCAAATTCTACCAGTTCCGTGTGGTCCCGTGGTCTTTTTCCCGCCAAGCCGCGTGTACTCGGGTATGAGCGAGTTCGACAAGGAGGCGGAACGCCGGCGCCTCCGGGAGAAGTACGAGTCCGAATCCGAGGACCGGGAGACGACGGAGCGCATGAGCCAGCTCCTCCTGCAGGGCGCGACGATGACGAACCAGCACTGCGACGCCTGCGGCAGCCCGATCTTCCGCTACCAGGGCCAGGAGTTCTGCCCCACGTGTCAGGCGGAAGCCCAGGAAGCCACACAGGCGGCTGAAGCGGCATCCGAGACAGCGGACTCGGCGCCGGGTGATGTGGCCGACTCCCAGCCGTCGACGGCAGGGCAGGCCGAACCCACGCAGGCGCCCGCCCCGCGGGCCGAGACCACGCCGACGGTGCCGAACGATGGGGCTGGCGCCGGTGACACTGCAGCGGCCGGGGAGGCGCTGGCCTCGACCATCGCAACGCTCGCTGCCCGGGCCGAACAGACCGACGACCCTCGTCGCGCGAAGGAGTTCCTCGAGGCCGCCCACGAGGCCGCCGACGCGCTCGCCGTCCTGCAGCGATAGCTGCTCCCTGAAGAGTTAACCCGGCCGCGCGACGAGTCCACGTATGCACATTCTGGTTCCGATCGATGGGTCCGACGTGAGCTTCCGCGCTCTCGAGATGGCCGGCCGGATGGCCGTCGGCGCCGGTGTCGAACTGAGCGTCGTGCACTTCACCGACGAGGAGACCGACGCCACGGCCGCGATCGTCGACCGTGCGCGCGACGTGCTCTCTGGTATGGGCGTCGACGCCGAACCCGAGGTCTCGACCGACGTCGAACTCGAGTTCCGGCCCGGCGACCGCGTCGGCGACGACATCATCGCGCTCGTCGACGCCCGTGGTATCGACCACGTCATCATGGGGCACCACGGCGCGGGCGCGCTCGAACGAGCCATCCTCGGCAGCGCGACCGAGACGGTCATCGAAGCCCAGCGCGTCCCGGTCACCGTCGTCCCCTGACCGACTGCTGACTTCGCCTCAGGCTGTCGTCACGCTGTAGTACGCGAGTGACCCGCTCGTGAACGCCAGCGTGACCGCGAAGAGGAGGTAGACCGCACTCAAGCCGAGGAGCGTCGCCCCCGCGACGGCGCCGACGAGCGACACCCCTGCTGTGGCCATGCCGATGACCGCCACCGGCAGGACGAACCGCGACATGCCAGATACTACCACGCAGGGTGACGTAACGCTTCTTGCCGAACTGCTGACATCGATACTCGGGCCGGCTCAGTTCGGCGCGTAGTCGCTCGCGACGACCTCCCGGATGCGACTCGCCGTCACCTGCCCGACGCCCTCGGCCTCCATCAGCTCGTCCTGGTCCGCAGTCAGCACGGCCTCGACGCTCCCGAAGTGCGAGAGGAGGGAGCGCGCCGTGACGGGGCCGACGTCCGCGATGGAAGACACCACGTACTCCTGTTGTTCGTCGAGCGTCTTCGTCTGCTTCTCCCCGTGCGCGCTCACCTCGCGGCCCGAATCGAGCTGTTCGCGCTTCGCGAGCGTCTCCAGCATGTCCGCCGTATCCTGTGGATCCTTCGTCCGAAGGACGCTGATGCCCCAGTCCACCGCGATGCTCGCGAGCGCCCCTCGTACGACGTTCGGGTGGACGTTCCGCTCCGCGTAGAGGTCGCCTTCGCCCTCCAGCAGGAGGACGGGTCGCGTGTAGTGCCGGTTCAGCTCCTTCGCCTGCTCGAACAGCGAGCGTTCCTCCCCCAGCAGCGTGTCCATGAAGTCCGAGAGTGACTTCCGCTCCACCGCCACCCGGTCGCTCACGACGTAGTCCCCGACCGCGAGCGTCTCGAGGCTCGTCTCGACGTGCTCGCGCTTCGAGAGGTCCCGGGCGATGTGGGACTCGAGCTCGCGCTGGTCGATGACGACCTCGACCGTCTCCTCACCCGGGGATTCCGCACGGGCGACGACGCCAGCGTCTTCTTCGTCCTCGGATGCCCCGGCGTCGTCAGCCGACTCTGCCGTAGTGTCAGCCGACTCGTTTGCGAAGTCCGTCAGCCCGACCTGCCCGTCACTCCCACCGCTCGTACTGCCGCCGCCCGTATTTCCGCTCGTGCCGGACGTTTCGCCGTTCCCGTCCGTCACCGCCGCCGCAGCCGACTCGGTTGCCCCACCGGACGCAGCCGACCCCTCGGACTGGCAGTTGGAATCACCCGAAACCTTCGCCTGCTGGCCGCCCAGTTCGCCCTCCAGCTCCTTCGCGACCTCCTTCAGGTCCGCGAGCTCGCTCTCCATCTCCTTCTCCCGGCGCTTGCTGATCCAGAAGAACGCCTCGTCCCGGGTGTCCTCCGCCATCAGCACGATAACTTTTCCTTCCGTCTGCCGACCGGTCCGCCCCTTTCGCTGGACCGAGCGAATCGCGGTCGGGACAGGTTCGAAGAACAGCACGAGGTCCACCTCGGGGACGTCGAGCCCTTCCTCGGCGACGCTCGTCGACACGAGCACCTCGAACTCGCCGTTCCGGAACCCATCGAGGGTGTCGCGCTGCTCGGTCTGCGTCATCCCATCGCTCCCGTCCTTGTCGCCCTGCCCGACGAACCGCCGGGTGTCGAAGTGGTTCCCCAGGAACTCCGTGAGCGCTTCCGCCGTGTCTCGGGATTCGGTGAACACGATGACGCGCTCGCCGTTGTTGATGCCCAGGGTTTCCGCCAGCAGGATCCGTGCTTTCCTGAATTTCGGGTGGAGGTCGTCGAACGCCTCTGCCTTCCGCATCGCCTCCTTCACCTTCGGCTCGCTCACGAGGCGCTGGCTCGCCTTGCTCGCACCCGACGACCTGGCGGCGTTCCGCTGGCGCTCGAAGTACCGCCTGACGCTGTCGACGCTCTGCGTCTCCACGAGCTCGACGGCACGCCGGAGCTTCATGACCTCGGCGTGGACGCTCATACCCTCGTAGCCCTCGCTCTGGTCGTTGTCGATGAGCTGCTGGAGCTCCGCCCGCATCCGATTCAGGTCCTTCTGACTGAGGTCGGGGCTCGTCTTCCGGGTGACGCCGAGCTCCTTCAGCTTCCCGAGGCGGTCTTCGATGACCTCGTTCAGGGCGTCCCGGATCTCGATGATCTCGTCCGGTAGTTGGATGCGCTCCCACGTCACGTCGGTGTCGTAGGTGTACTCGGCGACGTCGGGGTCCTCCTCGGTCGCGACCTCGACGTTCGTGAGGCCGAGGTTCTCACAGACGGTGAGGATGCCCTCGCGGTCGCCGCCGGGACTCGCACTCATTCCGGTGACGAGGGGGTCGGCCGCGTCGACGTGGTAGCGTTCCGCGATGTAGGTGTACGCGTAGTCACCCGTCGCCCGGTGGCACTCGTCGAACGTGCAGTGCACGACGTCCCGCAGGCTCACGCGTCCACCGACGAGGTCGTTCTCGACGACCTGGGGTGTCGCGATGACGACCCTGGCATCGGTCCAGAGCTCCTCGCGGTCGTCGGGCCGCGTCTCGCCCGTGAACACGACGATTTCCTCGTCAGGGATCTCGAGGGCCATCCGATAGAAGTCGGCGTGCTGCTCCACGAGGGGCTTCGTCGGCGCCAGCATGAGTGCTTTGCCGCCGATGTCGTCGTGGAGTCGCTGTGCGGTGACCCGGAGGCTGACCGTCGTCTTCCCGAGGCCCGTGGGGAGGCAGACGAGCGTGTGCTCGTGCATACTCGCCTCGACGAGCCGCGACTGGTAGGCGCGGTCCTCGATGACGCCGTCGACGAGGAGGGGATGGGAGACGTAGTCGGGGTCCGGGTCCGCCATTATGGATGTAGTTAGGCGGTTTCGTGTTTAAGGGTTCGCGAAGCGGGGTGGGAGCAAAGCGAGGTTCCAGCGGAACCTCGGAATGCCGAACGAGGAGCGAAGCGACTCGTGAGGCGGAGCCGGGCGGTTCTGAACGAAGTGAAGAACCACCTCAACACGAACGGTGACGGGAGGGGACCGTGAGCTGGACGAATCCATGTTGTGGTCTGGGCACCCAACCCACTCGCCGAACACGACAGGAAGACAACGTTTACCATGTCTCACGTCGACCGAGGGGTATGCACGGTGTGACCACGCGTGACGCCGCTGTCGCCGATGCGCACCGGGAGGGGACGGTCTTCTACACGGTGAAGCGCGTGAGCGGTGACGTCGTCGACCCGCGGGCGGGCGTGGTGAACGGTGTCGCGTGTTTCGGCGACACGGCGACCGTTCGCGAGGAGCCCGACCGGGTGGCGGTCACGTCGACCGGCATCCGGGCGTCGTCGACGCGTCCCGAGTTCAACTGGGACTGGGTGTGCCCGACCGACCCCGCGTACCGCGAGGAACTCCTGGCGGTCGTCGAGCGCTGTGTCGACCTCAGCCCCGACCTCCGGCTCAACACCGTCGGCTTCCCCCGCGAATCGTTCTGCCACTGCGAGCGCTGCAACCGGCTGTTCGACGGGAGCGCCTTCGACGACCGGGCGGCGTGGCGGACCCACACTGTCACCCGGTTCGTCGAATCGGTCGCCGACCGCGTGCCCGGTGACCTCTACCTTACGACCCACCCGGACCCCTATCCCGGCCAGCTCGCCACCCGCCGAGGTATCGATCTCGCTTCGCTCGAATCGGTGGTCGACGGACTGGTCATCCCACTCTGCGCGACGACCTACGAGACGACGTACTGGCTGGAGATCATCGCCCGAGGGTTCGCGAACTGCACCCAGAACCCGCTCACCGTCCAGCTCTCCGCACTCGACGACACGGACCAGGTCGACGCCGCCGTCGCCGCCGTGACACCCCACGCCGACCACGTCGTGTTCGGCGGCGACGCAGACGCCCTGGAGCCTCTCGTCCCGACGCAGCCCTGACCACCCGCCTTCTGGCCGGCTTCTAAACCACGAGTCGCCAGACGAGCTCGATGGCGAGGCCGCTCGCCACCGGGATGGTGAAGTCGTCGTCGAGGACGTAGCCGGCGACGGTTGGCTTCATGCCGTCCGCGGCGGCGCAGGCGATGCCGCCAGCGATGGCGGGCAGAAGGGGGACGTCGACGAGGGTCGCGAGCAGCACGCTGAATCCGAACGTCGCGACCAGCACGTACCCCTGCTTCATCCCGACCTCCGTCCGGCTCGACAGCACGCCGCTGACGGGATCGGCGAGCGTCAGCAGGAGCATCGCCGGGACGGCGGCGCGGGGCGGGACCATGAACGCGACGAGCGTCATCCCGACCGCGTACAGGACGTACGCACCGACGTCCTCCTCCTCGTACTCGCGGATGAGGTGGTCGTAGATCGCCCAGTCGATGTACCCCTGGAGGCGGAGGAACTCGAGGACGAGCACGCCGGCGGTGCCGACGACGAGCGCGAGCTGGATCTGGGGCCACGAGAAGAGACCGAACAGGTAGGCGAGCGGGACGACGACCCCGACCCCGTGGACGAGCCGCCGGCCAGCTTCGCTCACAGCTCCGAGAAGGCCCGGTCGCCGGCGAGCAGTGCGTCGAGGGTCTCGGGGAGGTCCTCGATGGCGACGCGCGTCTGGGCGGTCGTATCGCGTTCACGGACCGTGACGGTGCCGTAGTCGTCGCCGTCCTCCTCGACGGCCTCGTAGTCGACGGTGACGCAGAACGGCGTGCCGACCTCGTCCTGGCGCCGATATCGGCGGCCGATGTTCCCCGAGTCGTCGTAGGTCACGGACAGGCCGGCCTCGCGGAGCGTTGCGGCGATGTCCCGTGCCGTCTCGCCCATACCGTCCTTGTCCATCAGCGGGAACACGCCGACGGTCGTGGGCGCGACCTCGGCCGGGAGGCGGAGGACGCTACGCTCCTCGCCACCGACCTCGTCCTCGTCGTAGTTGTGCGCGAGCACCGTGTAGACGGCGCGCCCGACGCCGAACGCGGGCTCGACCACGTGTGGCGTGATGTGGCGACCAGCCTCCGTGACCTCCTCCACGGTGAAGCCGGTTGCCTCGACGGGCACCGTATAGGGCTCGCCGTCGATCTCGACCGTGACCTCCTCGCTGTCGAATGCGCTCCGGTCGCGACCCGCGAGATCTTCGAGTGCAGCGGCGATGTCGCCGGCTGCCTGGCCGTACTCGGGGCCGAGGACGCTCATGTCAGGTTCGACGGTCGCACGTTCGACCGTCTTCGGTTCGTCGTACTGCTTGAACACGGTGAACGTGTCGTCGGCGTGCTCGGCGTGCTTCGAGAGGTCGTAGTCTGTCCGGCTCGCGATACCCTCGAGCTCCACCCAGCTGCCGTCGACGTCGGCCTCGGCGTCCCAGCAGTCCGCCGCGTAGTGGGCGAGCTCGCCGGGGAGGTGCTGGCGGAGCCGGAAGCGATCCATGTCGACGCCAACGCGGGCGAACCAGCGCTTCGAGACGGCGAGCCAGTACGCCACCCACTCGTCGTGCAGGAGGCCCTCGTCCAGCGCCTCCTGGGGCGTGACCTCGATGAACTCCGCCGTCTCCGCCTGCTGCTCGCCGACCGGATACAGGGGGAGCACCACGTCCGCGACGGCGTCGAGGTTCGGGCCGTCGGCCTCGGGGTCGACGAAGAACTCGAGCTCCGCCATCGTGAACTCCCGCGCCCGCAGCAGGGCGTTTCGCGGACTGATCTCGTTCCGGTAGCCCGTGCCGACCTGCGCGACGCCGAACGGGAGCTGTTCGCGGGCGTACTCCTTCAGGCGCGGGAACTCCGTGAACATGCCCTGCGCCGTCTCCGGCCGGAGGTAGCCCGGCTGGCCGCTGCCGGGGCCGATGCTCGTCTCGAACATCAGGTTGAACTCCACCACGTCCTGACCCGCCAGCGGGGTGCCGCAGGTCGGGCAGACGAGGTCGTGCTCCGCGATGAGGTCCTCGACCTCTTCCGTGGGGTAGGTCTCGGCGTCCTCGATGGCCGTGTTGTCCTCGATGACGTGGTCCGCGCGGTGGCTCTCGCCACACTCCGCACACTCGACGAGCATGTCGTCGAACCCGTCGAGATGGCCGGACGCGACGAACACTGGTTCGGGGGTGACGGTCGGCGCGTCGATCTCCATGTTGCCCTCGCGCGTCACGAACCGGTCCCGCCAGGCGTCCTCGACGTTCCGCTTCAGCGCGGCACCGGCGGGGCCGTACGTGTAGAAACCGGCGACGCCGCCGTAGGATTCGTTCGCCTGGAAGAAGAAGCCGCGACGGCGGGCGAGTTCCGTCAGGTCGGTCATACACCCTCCAGCAGGTCCATGTCCCGCACGATGCCGACGAGTTCGTCGCCGGACACGAGCGGGATCTGTTCGACGTCGTGCGTGAGCATCAGCTGCGCGACCTCCTGGGAGGTCTTCCGGCCGCTCGTCGTCACGAGGTCCGCCGTCATGAACTCCTTCGCGGGTCCAGCGGGAATCTCGACGTCACGGGTCGGGAAGTAGCGGTTCCCCACGGCCTTGATCCCCTCCCACATCCACTCGTCGTCCTCGTCCGCGATGCTCGACCCGACGTCGTCCTCGCCCTCGACCACGCGTGCGACGTCGATGATGTCGACCTCGGTGAGCATACCGCTCATCTCCGCGTCGTCGTCGAGCATGACCGTGTAGGGGTCCTGGGCGTACGCGATCTCACGCTCCACGACGGGGAGCGGTGCGTTCTCGTAGGACGTGTTCACGGCCGTCTCCGCGACCTCCTCGACCCGGACCTCGCCGTCGGCGTTGCCATCGGCGATGGCGCGTACGACGTCGGTCACGGTGACGATGCCGACGAGTTCGTCGCCGTCGACAACCGGAATGCGGCGAGCCCCACGGTTCACCATGAGGTCCGCGACGTCCGAGATGCTGGTGTCGGAGCTGGTCGTTGGCACGTCCTCCATCAGCATCACGAGCTGGTCCTCGGCTGGCTCCTCGATCAGGACCTCACGAGAGACGAGCCCGCGGTAGACCTCGTCACCGTCTCGTTCCTTCACGACCGGCACGGACGAGAACGTCCGCTCCTGGAGGTACTCCAGGACGTCATCCCGGGTGCCGGGGAGGGACACAGTCACGAGATCCTCCCTGGCAGTCATCGCGTCGGCAACGTTCATAGGCGTCCTAACGATGCCCTCTCATTAGAAGGCTACGAAGGTAGGGTGGTTCCAACCGCAGGGAGGAACCCCCAGAATGTGAACGGAGAACGGAGCGAGCCGTGAACGGGTGCTCCCGACTGGCACGGAGGGAGCGCCGTAAAGCGAATGGGCGCTGGTCACTCCGTTTCGGGGAGGTCGGCGTAGAGCCTCGTCAGCCCGCAGTCCGGGCAGAGGTACGCGTTGAGTGGCGTCTGGTGGCCGACGCCGAGGCGGTCGAGTATGCCGCCATCTCTCTCGGTTTCGACGTAGAGGTCGCCGACACCTTCCGCGGTGACAGCCGTTCGCTCCATCTGGACGGTGCAGTCCGGACAGTGGCGCTCACTCATCGTCACGAAGCCTGTTCGCACTGCCATCGCAAGAAGCCTGTCACCGGATTCTGCACCGAGAACCGCCGCGGGTAGACCGACCGGGGTCCGTTACGCGTCCTGTTCCTCGCCGTGAACCCGTGGGGCTTCGGGGAAGAACTTGTCCACGCCTTCGTGCTCGAAGCTCCCGAGGTGGGTACCGTCGAGGAGGTGGTAGTGGGTGTACATCGTGTCCTCCTCCACGGCGGTCTCGAGCATCGGGTTGGCGTCGCGCCGCCAGAGGTTCCCGGCGACGACGATCACGGTCTCGCTGTCGGGGTCGAGGTACTCGACGATGAGGAAGACACGACCGTTGGATTCGCCACGGTAGACCTCGTACTGGGGGAAGTCGCCGGCTTCGAACGCGTCCTCGAAGCGCTCGGCGTGGTTGTCCGCCACGACGAAGGAGAGCCCGTAGCGACCCTCGTCGTCGTTGGAGTCACGGCCTTCTGCAGCGACGTCCTGGGCGGGGATGCGGAGGGCGTTCCAGCCGTCGGCCTCGCGCTCCTCGACGATGGCGTCGAGGTCGTGGAGGGTGGCCTGCCAGGCGGACTTGTGGGCGTCGGCTTCGTTCGAGAGCTGTTCGAACTCCTTCTCGTACTCGTCCGCCTCGATGGGGTCCTTCGGCGCGCTCGGTTCGTGGGGCATGGTCTTACACGATTGTGGGTGAGCGAACCGGATAAACCTCCCGTCTACGGGCTATCGACGGCCCCACGAGGCACGCGCGCCGGACCGCTGGTGACCACCGATTCACCCGCCTGGACGGGCGTTATGCGGTGCTTACCCGGGGACTCCGAAGACGACTTCGAGGGCGAACGACGTCCCGTGCACGGCGATGGCGGCGAGGAAGAGTCGGAGCCCATCCGGGAGTCGACCGGCCGGGTGTGCGGGGAGGAATCGAGCGGGCGGGAGGCGCTGGACGAACGCCTGGAACACGGTCTGATCGGCGGTCCCGCTCTCGCCGGATGGCTCAGTGTCAACCCACGGGACGTCGACCTCGTCGTCGCTCCCGGATCCCCGGCCTGGGACCGGGACGACGAGGTCGAAGGACAGGTCCACGTCCTTCCACGCGCTGCCCGGCCACGAGACCACGATGGCGAGCAGGAACACGACGAACCCCAGGTAGAACAGGCCGTACTTCACGCCGACGAGCCCGTGGCCGAGCAGGAAACTGACGAGTGCCGAGAGGAGGGTGGTGATGGCGACGACAGCGACCGCGTACGTCACGGCGTCGAGTATCGCCGCCGCGAACCGTCGCCCCCGCTCGCTCATTCCCCGAGAACGTCCTCGTCGACGAAGGCATTCGGCTCGTCGTACCCGGATTTGTGGCGGTGGCAGAGGCTCACGCGGTCGGTCTCGCCGACCGGATGGAGCTCGGGACGCTCGGCCTCACACTCGCTCGCGAACTCCTCGCGGAGGTACTCGCGGGCGCTCTCGGGGTCCCCGTTGCGGATGCGGGAGACCGCTTCGTCGATGTGCTGCTGGACCTTGTCCGGGACGTCGACGTCACCGAACTCCTCTGCGAGGATGTCGTCCAGGTCGTCGTACGGGTCGCTCATCCCGAGGAGCTGGCGGACCTGCTCGGTGGGCGAGTACTCGACCTTCGAGCGCTCCCGGAGGACCTCCCGGAAGACCTCGATGGCCTCCCAGACCGCTGGCTCGAGGTCCTGGTACTCCTCGGGTCGGATCTTCATCGGGCAGCGCGTGCTGAACGGACAGCCCGATGGCGGGTCGCGGGGACTCGGCGGCGTCCCCCGGAGCGTGATGCGGTTCTTCCTGACGGATGGGTCGGGTTCGGGGATCGCGGAGAGCAGGCTCAGCGTGTAGGGGTTCGCGGGGTCGTCGAAGAGCTCCTGGCTGTCACCGAGCTCCATGATGTTCCCGAGGTACATCACGGCGACGCGGTCACAGACGTGCTCGACGACCGCGAGATCGTGGGCGATGAAGAGGTAGGTGAGCCCGAACTCGTCCTGTAGGTCGTTCAGGAGGTTGAGGATCTTCGCCTGGACGGACGCGTCCAGCGCCGACACCGGCTCGTCGAGGATGATGAAGTCAGGGTTCAGCGCGAGCGCCCGGGCGATGCCGATGCGCTGCTTCTGGCCGCCCGAGAACTGGAACGGGTATCGGTAGTAGTGCTCGGGCTGCAGGCCGACGGTGTCCAGGAGTTCGCGGACGCGGTTCCGGCGGTCCTGTGGCGTCTGCCAGTCGTGGACGTCGAGGGGTTCCTTGATGATCTCCCCGACGGTCATGCGCTCGTTGAGGGACGACTCGGGGTCCTGGAACACCATCTGGACGTCCTGGCGCATCTCGTTCAGCTGGGTCTTCGAGAGCTGGGTGATGTCCGTCCCCTTGTAGCGGACCGACCCGCCGGTCGCCTGCTCGAGGCCGATGAGGGTGCGTCCGAGCGTCGATTTCCCACAGCCGGACTCACCGACGAGCCCGAGGGTCTCGCCCTTCTTGATGTCGAAGTTCACCCCGTCGACGGCCTTCACGGGCGCACCACCGAGGAGGCCGCCCTCCCCGTAGTACGTCTTGAGGTCGTCGACCTCGACGAGTGGCTCCCCGTCCGCGATATCTGCCTCGGTGACGCCAGCTGGCGTCGGTGCGTCGAGACTCATCGGTCCACCTCCGTCTCCGTGGCCGCGCCACGCGACCGATGCAGCTCGACGGCCTCGTCCCGGCTCACGTCGTCCGGATAGAGGAGGCAGGACGCGGTGTGTTCGGCGTCCGTCTCCGAGACCTCTACGGCCACCGGATGGACAGCCTCGCACTCGTCGAAGGCCTCCGGACACCGGTCGGCGAACCGGCAGTACGTCGCCGGCTCGTTCGGCGTCGGCACCTCACCCTCGATGGTCGCGAGCGGTTCGCCGCTCGGGTTCCGGCTCGGAATCGACCCGAGCAAGCCCTGCGTATACGGATGCTTCGGGTTGTCGAAGAGCTCGTCGACGGGCGCGCTCTCGATGATCTCGCCTGCGTACATCACGTTCACGCGGTCCGCGATCTCCGCGATGACGCCCATGTCGTGCGTGATGAACATGATCGCGAGGTCGCGCTCCTCCTGGAGGTCGTGCAGGAGTTCGAGGATCTGTGCCTGGATGGTGACGTCCAGCGCCGTCGTCGGCTCGTCGCAGATGAGGACGTCGGGGTCGCAGGCGAGCGCGACCGCGATGACGGCCCGCTGCCGCATCCCACCACTGAACTGGTGGGGATACTCCTTGATGCGGCGCGGAGCGTCGGGGATACCGACGGCCTCGAGGAGGTTGATGGCTTCCTCGGTCGCGGCCTTCCCGCGGAGCCCCTGGTGGAGCCGGAGCGACTCCTTGATCTGGTTCCCGACGGTGTAGACGGGGTTGAGGCTCGTCAATGGGTCCTGGAACACCATCGCAATCTGGCCGCCACGGATGCGCTGCCACTCCTGTTTCGTGTTGTCGGTGAGCTCGTCGCCGCGAAGGCGGATGGAGCCGCCGACGACCCGGCCCGGTGACTCCACGAGCCCCATGATGGAGCGCGCGGTGACGGACTTCCCGGAGCCCGACTCGCCGACGATACCGACCGTCTCACCCGGCTCGATGTCGAAGCTCACGCCGTCGACGGCGCGAATCGTCTCCTTGTCCGTGAAGAACACGGTCTGGAGGTTCTCGACCTCGAGGATGGGGTCCTTGCTCGACTCGGTCGTCGTCTGTGGGTCAACCTGGGACATCTAGGCACCTCCGGCCGCGGCGGCTTCGTCTGCCGACGCGCCCTCGCTCTTCGGGTCGATGGCGTCGCGGATACCGTCACCCATCGCGTTGAACCCGACCACCACGAGCGTGATGGCGAGGCCGGGGATGATGCTGATGTGCCAGGACGCGCTCGTCACGAAGTCCTGGCCGCTGGCGATGGCGCGCCCCCACTCCGGGGTCGGGGCGGTGACCCCGAGCCCGAGATAGGAGAGGCCCGCCGTCCCGATCATGATGCCACCGATGCTCATCGACGCGTAGATGAGCAGGTAGCCGATGACGTAGGGGGCGACGTGCTTCCGCATCAGCACGGTCGGTTTCTGGCCGAACGACTCGGCCGCGTCGATCCATTCGTTCTCCACGACCTGGAGTGCGGGGCCACGGATGGCGCGCCAGAGCCCCGGCCAGCCCCACAGCCCGAACAGGAGGGCGAGCAGGACGCCGCCGCTGTAGAGCGTGGATATCCAGTGGTTCGCGAGCACGACGTCGAGCATGATCAGGACGATGAGCCGCGGCATCGCCATGAACGAGTCGCTTGCGAGCACGGCGACGAGGTCCACGAGACCCTTGTAGTACGCCGTGATCATGGAGAGCGCGAGCGCGATGCCGCCACCGATGGCGATGGCGACCACACCGATGAACAGCGAGATGCGGGCGCCGTGCGCGAGGAAGGTGAACAGATCCTTCCCCGTGTCGAGGGTCCCGACGGGATGGAAGCGTCCGTAGTCGTCGTAGGACCCGAGACCGAAGTTCTGGGAGTCGCCCTGGGACTGGGAGGCGAGGTTCGCCGCGCCGACGGTCGCCTCCTTCACCTCACCGCCCTCGAAGTACTGGATGTTGTGCGTGTACGGTGACGCGATGTTGGCCTCGAGCGTCGTCGGCCCCAGGGTGGGTGCGAACACGGCGAGGATGACGAACATCGTGACGACGATGAGCCCGAACTGGCCCCAGCGGTGGTCGCGGAGCCGGTCGATCATGTCGTCCGTTGGCGTCCAGTTCGCGTACCGGTAGTGCTCTCGGAAGACGAGGTAGCCCCGCCAGACCCAGTAGAGGAAGGCGAAGGCGTACGCGTACACGACCGTGACACGGATCGCCCACGCGAGGGCGGGCGGGAGGTTCAGGAAGGTCGACTCCCAGCCCGATGCCGTCTCGTACCCCTGGTTCGGGATCAGTTCGCGGGTGAGCAGACGCGGGAGGTTGCTGAGCCAGTCCCCGAACCCCGCGATGGTACCGGCGGCTCCCGTGAGGGCGGTCGCGAGGCCCTGTGGGAGGTTGTCCGCGATGCCGCCGACGAGCGACGCCCAGGGCCAGCTCATCACGAAGTCGACGAGCGCGCTGAACTCCAGCGCGAGCAAGACGGCCATGACTGCAGCCCACGCCACCGCTGGCCGTGGGTTCTGTCGGATGCGATTCCGGAGGGGTTCGTCCTCGAACTTCTCTCGGTAGGCACTCATCGTTAGTTCCTCTCGTAGCCGACCCGTGGGTCGACGATGGTGTACAGCAGGTCTTGCAGGATGTTCAGCGCCACGAGCAGGAGGATGAAGAGATACATCAGGGCGCCCGCGAGCGGGACGTCACCCTGGATCATCGACTGGAAGAACAGCATCCCCATGCCGTTGATGGCGAACACGGTCTCGATGAGCACGCTCCCACCGACGAGCACCGCCGCTTCGGCGGTGATGACGGGGATGAGGGGGATGAGGGCGTTCCGGAAGATGTGCTTCCAGACGATCGTCCGACCCGGCAGCCCCTTGGCGCGCGCCATCTCGACGTAGTTCGAGTTCTTCGTCTCCAACATCGCCGTCCGCCCGATACGCATCTCGTTCCCCATCGAGGAGGACCCGAGGACGATAGAGGCGGGGAGAATCATCTTCGTCGCCGAGATGAAGTTATCGACGTTCAGGAGGTCCCCGAGCCCCGTCGGGGGCCCGACGACGTTTGTCGTCACGAGGAACGTCTTCCAGTTGAAGCCGAACAGGACGTCCTCCGACCGGCTGAGCACCGTCATCAGGATGACGGCGAGCCAGAAGTTCGGCATCGCACGCCAGACGATCCCGCCGAAGGACGCGGTGTAGTCCCCGAACGTGTTGGGGTTCAGGCCCGCGTAGAACCCGAGCGGAATCCCGATGAACAGCGGGATCAGGACCGCCCACGCACCCATCCAGATCGTCCGCGGTGCGTACTGGAGCATGAGCTGGTACACGCTCGTCTCGGACTGGATGACCCAGGACTCCCCGAGCTTGAACATGAACATGTCCGTCATGAAGTCGATGTACTGGCCCCAGAGCGGCTTGTTGAGGCCGAGCTGTGCACGGATTGCGGCTCGCTCGCCCGGGGTCGAACCCTGCCCCAGGATGGCCGCTGCCGGATCGATCGGGCCGGCGTACAGGATGATGAACGTGAGCGAGGTCCCGAAGACGATGACCGGAATGGAGAGTACCAGTCGCTTGGCGAAGTAGGACCACCGGCTCACGGCCGGTCACCCCGACGTATGTGAACCACTTCCATCGTTACGGCCAATCCTTGCAAGTCTTGCATAATTATGTCTTCTGTTTCCTGGAGGCAGAACGCTGCAGCTAGACGGTGCTATGCGCCCGAAATAAACGGATAACGCTGGTTCCCGCGGTCGCGGGGTTAGTTCTTGTACTCGGAGCGGTCCCCGATCTTGACGCGGTTCCACTTCTGCCGGCTGTTACCCATCGCACCCACGCGGGGCTTGTCGAGCCACGGGTAGTCCATGTGCTCGGCCAGGCTGTGGAAGAGCGTCAGCATCGGCATGTCCTCCCAGTTCGCCTTCTCGATGGTGAGGTAGGCCTCGTTCCGCTTGGCCTTGTGCTCCTCCGTCGGGAGCGGGTACTCCTGCACCTTGTCCCATGCTTCTTCGGCCGCACGTGACGCCTCGGTCCAGCCCGAGCCGTCCTCGGACTCCGGCTCTTCGGGGTCGACACCCCAGTCGAGGGCGGAGTTCGAGTCGTTGTAGTACGGCTCGCCCGTCTGTGTGAAGGACGGGACGAGGAGCTTGAGGAAGTTGTCCGGTGCGGGGTAGTCCGCAATCCAGCCGGACGACCAGCACTCGAGGCTGCCCTGCTCGGCACGCGTCAGGAGCGTGCTGAACGGTGCCTGCTCGTACTTGATGGTGATGTGCGCGGCGGAGAGCTTGTCACGCATGAGCTGCCCGATCTGCTTCATCGAGGCGGACTCGTACGTGGTGAGAGTCAGCTCGTACTTGTTGTCGGGGCCGTGGCCGTTCTCCTCCATGAGGGACTTCGCCTCGTCCATCTGGGCGGTGTTGTACCCGTACGGGTACTCCTGTGCCAGCTCCTTGTAGTTCGTCGCGCCGTTCGGGAACATCGCCGGCGGCGTGAAGAAGTACGCGGGCGCCAGGCGACCCTTGTAGATGGTCTCCGTGACCTCCTGCTGGTTGTACGCGTGCGCGAACGCCTGCCGCACGTACTTCGGGACGACGTCGCAGTTGAACCCGAAGTAGTACGTCGCGAGCTCCTGCACGCGGTAGTAGTCCGCCGTGATGCCGTTCTCCAGCGGACCGTAGGTACCGTACTCGCGACCACGACTGTCCGTGCCCTCGATGGTGATCTTCGACCCATCGTACTTCGAGTTGGGCACCGACGGGTGGTCGGCGTTCATGTTGATCGTCGCGTACGTGTACGTCGGGTTCGTCTTCTCGATGATCTGGAGGTGGACGCCCTTGACGTACGGGCCCTCCATGGTCGTGTACTCGTCCATGGGACGGGCCGCGAGGTCGATGCTCGTGCCCTTCTCCCAGGATTCGAGGGTGAACGGACCGGAGCCGACCGGGTTCGACGTCGAGAACTCCGAGTACTCCATCTCGCCGCTGTAGCCCTCGATGTCGCCCACGATGCCCTCCGGAATGGCGGAGAAACTCGTGTAGGCGAGCATCTCGAGGGAGGCGTGGAACGGCTGCGTCAGCTCCACGTTGAGCGTGTACTTGCCGTCGGCGCTCACCGCGAGCGTCCCGGGCTTGTACTGTTCCTGCTCTTCGCCGTCGACCGTGACGGTCTCCGTCTCGTGCTTGATGTTCAGGTCGCCGAGGATGAACGACTTCCGTCGGCTGTTGTCCGAGGCCGCGAGGCGCTCGAAGGCGTACACGAAGTCACTCGCCGTGACCTCGTCACCGTTCGAGTACGTGACGCCCTCTTTGAGGGTGAACGTGTACGTCACGTCGTCGTCTGCGACGTCGACGGACTTCGCGACCAGGTTCTGTACGTTCGTCTGGCCGTTCGGGTAGTTCGTCAGGGCCTCGAAGACGTTCTGAATCACCGTCCCGGATGCCGTACCGGTCGCCGCGACCGGGTCGAACGTCCGGGCCGAGGAACCAACGAGCTGGTACGTCTTGGACTGCTCGGAAGGCGAACCACTCGTGGTCGTCGTGGTATCCGAGCCCGTGGTTGTCGTCGTGGTGTCCTGTCCACCGTCACCGCATCCGGCAAGGGTTGCGGCCGCCGCAACACCGCCGGTCCCCTGCAGGAACCGCCGTCGGGAAAGGTTGTCAGAGTCTGTCATCCACTCTCCCGGTTACTAATCTATAGTGATAAACTTACCGTTTTAAGGGCTTGTCTCGGCCGTCCGCGACCGTCCTCTGCTATCTGTTTTCTGGCCGACCGACGGTCTGTCGTTTCGATTGGCTTAAGTACGGGGTGTGACGTTGTAGCAAACAGCATGACGTCAGAGGCTGCCCCCGCACCCGGGGACGACGTGATGGCATCGGTGGACGAGCAGGGCCGCGGCGAAGCCCGACTCGTAATCGCCGACATCACCCGTGACGAAGCCTGGGTCTCCATCCCCACCGACACCGCGACACCGCTCGCGACGATGCGATAGGCCAGCCTCTGACCGTCGATTTTCTGTCGCGCACTGCACCACTGCAGCGTAGCATCAGCCAGCCACCCTGTCCGACCGTTTCCTGCAGCGTATCGTTTCCTGCAGCGTATCGTTTAACACGTTCACACGCGAGACCCCGAGTATGCACGCGACCGAAGTCGACACGACGGCCGAGTACGTCGCCCGCCTCGAACACGGCGCCGACTGGCGCGAACAGATCGAGGACTTCGCCGAGGAGCACGACATCACCGCCGCCTGGTTCACCGGCCTCGGCGCCGTCCAGGACGCCGAACTCTGGTACTACGACCAGGACGACCTCGAGTACGAACCCGTCCGCTTCGACGAACCCCTCGAGGTCACGAACTGCACCGGGAACATCTCACTCCTCGACGGCGACCACTTCGCCCACACGCACGTGACTCTCTCCCGCCGCAGCGGCCAGACGCTCGCCGGTCACCTCGACACCGCCACCGTCTGGGCCGGCGAACTCTACATCCGCGAGTTCGACCGCGACCTCGTCCGCGAACACGACGACGCCACGGACCTCGACCTCTGGATGAAGTAGTAGCTACCATACCGATGACGGGTTCTGTTCCGGGCTGGGAATGCGGCTGAACCCGGCCAGTCGACCTACTCCGAGAGGGGTCACTGACCACAGACGATACCCGTGCTTTTGGACTCTCGTAAGCACAACCCTCAAGCCACCACCGGCAGTACTACTGCGTCAACGAATGCGCCCCGACGACGAAGCCTACTTCGAACGCATCGAGTCCCGGTTGGACGAGGCGTTCGACGTCGCCGAGGCGGCGAAGGCGCGGGGCGGCGACCCGAAGCCCGAGGTCGAGATTCCTGTCGCGAAGGACATGGCCGACCGCGTCGAGAACATCCTCGGCATCGACGGGGTGGCAGAACGCGTGCGCGAGCTGGAAGGCGAGATGTCTCGCGAGGAGGCCGCCCTGGAGCTCGTAGAGGACTTCGTCGAGGGGACGGTCGGTGACTACGACTCCCGCGAGGGGAAGATCGAGGGCGCGGTCCGCACCGCTGTCGCGCTCCTCACCGAGGGTGTCGTCGCGGCTCCCATCGAGGGCATCGACCGCGTCGAACTGTTGACCAACGACGACGGCACGGAGTTCGTGAACGTCTACTACGCCGGTCCGATCCGGTCCGCCGGCGGGACGGCGCAAGCACTCTCCGTGCTCGTCGCTGACTACGCCCGCAGCCTCCTCGATATCGACGAATACAAGCCCCGGAGCGACGAGATCGAGCGCTACGCCGAAGAGATCGCGCTCTACGACTCCGAGACCGGGCTCCAGTACTCGCCGAAGGACAAGGAGACGAAGTTCATCGCCGAGCACATGCCCATCATGCTGGACGGCGAGGCGACCGGCGACGAGGAGGTCAACGGCTTCCGGGACCTCGAACGCGTCGACACGAACTCCGCCCGAGGCGGGATGTGTCTCGTGCTCGCCGAGGGTATCGCACTGAAGGCGCCGAAGATCCAGCGCTACACCCGCCAGCTCGACGAGGTCGACTGGCCGTGGCTCCAGGACCTCATCGACGGCACCTACTACGACGACGGCGACGGCGACGCTGCCGACGGTGAGGCGTCCGAGGCGTCCAAAGCGGACGCTGACGATGCGGGGCCGGACGACGCCCCAGCTGACGACCGGCCGGCCGGCCCCGTCCGGGCCGAACCCGCCCAGAAGTTCCTCCGCGACCTCATCGCCGGCCGCCCCGTCTTCGGGCATCCCTCCGCGACCGGTGGCTTCCGACTCCGCTACGGTCGAGCCCGGAACCACGGCTTCGCGACGGCGGGCGTCCACCCCGCCACGATGCATCTCGTCGACGACTTCCTCGCCACGGGCACCCAGATCAAGACCGAACGCCCCGGGAAGGCCGCCGGCGTCATCCCCGTCGACTCCATCGAAGGACCGACCGTGAAGCTCGCGAACGGCGACGTCCGCCGCATCGACGACCCCGAAGAAGCCCTCGAGGTCCGGAACGGCGTCGTCGCCATCCTCGACCTCGGCGAGTACCTCGTGAACTACGGCGAGTTCGTCGAGAACAACCACGCCCTCGCCCCCGCCTCCTACGTCCAGGAGTGGTGGGAGCAGGACTTCGCCGCCGCGGGCGCCGACCTCCAGGCGCTCAAGGACTCGCCGTACGTCGACCTCACTAATCCCGACCCCGACCAGGCCATCGAGTGGGCGACCGAGTACGACTGCCCACTCCACCCAACGTACACCTACCTCTGGCACGACATCGGTGTCGACCAGCTCGACGCCCTCGCCGACGCCGTCGCCGCCGGCCGCGTCGAGAACGAGGGCGACGCCGAATCCACCAGCAAGGTCGCCGCCGATGGCGCAACCGGCACGCTCGTCGTGGACAACACCGAGCCCGTCAGCGGCAGTCTGGAGTCCCTCCTCGTCGAACACACCCAGGACGAGGACGAGATCCGCATCCCCGACTGGCAGCTCCTCGCCGCGACCCTCGGCCTCGACCTCGACGACGACCGCGCCCGCACCTGGACGCTCAAGGACCTCTCAGAACGCGCCCGAAACTGGGGACAGGGGGGTACAAACGATGATGAAACGACCGGTGTCGAGGTCGAGGACGGCGACCCCGCCGGCGGATCCAACGCCATCGAGGCCGTCAACGAGATCGCACCGTTCGAGGTCCGGGAACGCGCCCCAACCCGCATCGGCAGCCGGATGGGCCGCCCCGAGAAATCCGAATCCCGGGACCTCTCTCCCGCCGTCCACAGCCTCTTCCCCATCGGCGAAGCCGGCGGCAGCCAGCGCAACATGAGCAAGGCCGCGAAACACACCCCGGAGATGAACTCCACCACCGGGGAGCTCGACGTCCAGCTCGGCGTCCGCGCCTGCCCCGACTGCGGCGACCACACCTTCAAGGCCAAATGCGCCGACTGCGACACCTGGACCAAACCCCACTTCGAGTGCCCCGACTGCGATATCGTGGTCGAACCCGACGAGTCCGGGCGCGTCGAGTGTCCCCGCTGCGAGTGGGAACTCGACAACGTCGAGACCCAGACCATCGACTTCGCCACCGAGTACCGCGACGCCCTCCGCGCCGTCGGCGAACGCGAGAACGCCTTCGACGTCCTCAAAGGCGTCAAGGGACTCACCAGCGCCGAGAAGGTCCCCGAACCCATCGAGAAGGGCGTCCTCCGCGCCAAACACGACGTCACCACGTTCAAGGACGGCACGGTCCGCTACGACATGACCGACCTCCCCGTCACCGCCGTCCGCCCCACCGAACTCGAAGTCACCGCCGACCACTTCCGCGACCTCGGCTACGACACCGACATCCAGGGCGACTCTCTCCAGCACGACGACCAACTCGTCGAGCTCCGCGTCCAGGACATCGTGCTCTCCGACGGCGCCGCAGAACACATGCTCAAGACCGCGAACTTCGTCGACGAACTCCTCGAGGACTACTACGGCCTCGAGCCATTCTACCAGGTCGAGGAACGCGACGACCTCGTCGGCGAACTCGTCTTCGGCATGGCCCCTCACACCAGCGCCGCCGTCGTCGGCAGAGTGGTGGGGTTCACGACCGCGGCTGTCGGCTACGCGCATCCGTACTTCCATGCGGCGAAACGGCGGAATTGCTTCCACCCGGACACCGAAATCTGGTACGAGGACGAGTCTGGGAAGTCGCGCCGGAGCACCATCGAAGAACTGGTGGAAGAACGGCTCGACGACCCGGAAACAGACGACTTTGGCACCCTCGTACAGGAATTAGACAGCAAAGTTCGAGTTCCATCGGTCACGAAGTCGGGCGAACCGGTTGAACGGCCGGTAGACGCCGTTTCGAAACACCCGGCGCCTGACCACTTAGTTGAAATCACGACACGGAGTGGCCGCGAACTCACCGTCACTCCAGATCATTCGATGCGACGTTGGACGGAGGACGGACTGGAGCGAGTCGAAGCACGAAACCTGGCCAAAGACGATTCGGTTCCGTCTCCGAAGGAACTGTCATTCGAGTCCGAGTCTACGACCACTTTTGACCTCCTCGAAGAGTTCCTCACAACGGATTCCATCCCGAACGAGGACCTCGTCGTCCGCGATTTGGGTGAAAACCAAATCAAGACCCTCTTCGACGATGCAATCGACGAATCTGGATATCTGAAGCCAGTAGCAGACCGCCTCGGAAAGTCACAGTCTACCGTATACAACTGGGTGAATCGCGACAGCGTTCCACTGGACATACTGCTCCAACTGTACGATTCGGACACGCTCCTCGACCGAATCCCCGACGATGTCCGACTTGCGGTCCGCCGAGACACGGCAACGGTCCACCGGATGCTCACCGTCAACGAGGATGTCGGGACTCTCCTCGGGTACTATGCAGCAGAAGGATTCAGTCGCCGTACAGAGGGAGAGTTCTACCAAACGACGATTTGTATTCCCGACGAATCGGCTAGAACGAAGCTCACCTCCACGTTCGAGACGCACTTTGGAGTGAATGCATTTGAAGAGAACGAGTGGAAACTAACGGTCTCCAGCCGATTAGTAAACGCACTATTCAGTGATGTGTTCGATGTGGGAACGAACGCTGCAAACAAACGTATCCCAGAATTCGTTCTCACCGGCCCCAAGGCGATTCTCTCCACGTTCCTTTCGGGCTACTTCGCCGGAGACGGTAGCACGGCGAGCGACCGAGTCGACATTCGTGCCCACACCATCAGCGACAAACTGAAATCGGACTTGATCGCTGGACTCAAACGCTTCGGGATTACGTGCAAACTCGCATCCGAGACGAGAACGCCATCGTCCGGAATCGTCGCCGAATTCTACGATGAGCGCAATACAGTACCAGAATTCCAGAGCTGGGTCCTGAAGATATCGTCCGAGAACGCGGCCCGATTCGCAGATAGAATCGGATTCGACCTTTCACGAAAGCAGACAGCACTCGAGAACAGTCTCGAGACGACGGAACTCCGCACGCAACGATTGTTCGGAGATGGTGGCGATGTCTGGCTCGACGAAATCGAATCCATCGAGATCGTCGAATCGGACGTTGAATACACCTACTCCATGACGGTTTCGGGGACGAACACGCTCGTCGCAAACGACCTCTATGTCGGCCAGTGCGACGGCGACGAGGACTGCGTCATGCTCCTCATGGACGGCCTCCTGAACTTCTCGAAGTCCTTCCTCCCGGACAAGCGCGGGGGCCGGATGGACGCCCCGCTCGTGATGTCCTCCCGCATCGACCCGTCGGAGATCGACGACGAGGCGCACAACATGGACATCGTGGAGCGCTACCCCCGCGAGTTCTATCTCGCGACCCTGGAGATGGCGGACCCGGAGGACGTCGACATCACGATCGCGGAGGAGTACCTGGGGACGGACCGCGAGTACTCGGGCTTCATGCACACGCACGACACGACCGACATCGCGCTCGGCCCCGCACTCTCGGCGTACAAGACGCTCGGGAGTATGACGGACAAGATGGACGCGCAGCTCGCGCTCGCCCGGAAGCTCACGGCCGTCGACGAGACCGACGTGGCCGAGCGCATCATCGAGTACCACTTCCTCCCGGACCTCATCGGGAATCTGCGGGCGTTCAGCCGGCAGGAGACGCGGTGTCTCGGCTGCGGCGAAAAATATCGCAGAATGCCCCTCACGGGGACGTGCCGGGAGTGCGGCGGGAAGGTGAACCTCACCGTCCACCGCGGCTCCGTGAACAAGTACATGGACACGTCGAAGAACGTCGCGGAGGACTTCGGCGCGCGCGAGTACACGAAACAGCGCCTCCTCATCCTCGAGAAGCGCCTCGAAAGCATCTTCGAGAACGACAAGAACAAACAGAGCGGCATCGCGGACTTCATGTAGGACCTATTGCTGTGCGCCCCACGGGGAGCCCTGGCGAGCTCTCCACCAAACGCCGGCGTCATGGGCGTTGCTCCGTCTGGCCCGAGTGCTCGGGTTCGGTGAACCGACGACTGGGGTCTTTCGAACCGCTCGGCCATCGGCGGCTTGCTCGACTCCCGATTTGCTAGCCGCTTCACTCCGGAGGTGACCGGCTGACGATGGATTCATTTCACCGAATCGATTCTGTCTTTGTGTGCACGCCGTCTGCTTCGACCTCGACGGAACCCTCCTCCACCCGACACGACCGTACGGCGACGTCCTCCGCGATGCAATCGTCGACGTCGTCGGTGACTGTCGCGACGACTGGCTCACAACCTACGACCAGGCGTTCTTCCAGCGATTCCACGCCTGCGAACCCCGCCCTGTCGAACGGGCGTTCGCCGAAGCCATGCCGGACGCCGACGCCGCCGCGCTCGCCGATGCCCTGCTGGAACGAGAGATCGAGATGCTCACCCCGGCGCCGGGACTCAGTGCGTACCTCGACTCTATCACGGACCAGGGCCACTCGGTCGGCGTCGTCACGAACGGCGTCCCCCACTGGCAGCGCGCCAAACTCGAGGCCAACGGCCTACTCGGAGCCATGGACGCCGTCGTCGCCTCCTACGAGGCCGGCGCCCACAAACCAGACCCCGAACCGTTCCGACTCGCCGAAGACCGACTCGACGCCGCCGAATACCTCATGATCGGTGACGACGACGCAGACGTCGACGGCGCGAAAACCGCCGGCTGGCACGCGATGCGGTACGACGGCGACGGCTTCGACAGCATCGGACGCCCATCGTTCGACTAACGCCGCTATACCCCAGCAAACAGCTCTAGACGGGAGCAATCAGCCCTCTGGAGGGAGATATCTGGACCTGCGGAGCTATTTCACCATCCCAGAAGCCACCAGTGATAAAGTGAATATCGCGATATCGAATTCCCTCCGTACAGCGATGGCACCACACAGAGAACCATCGGTACTCGGCTCTTTCCTTCGATACTCGGCGGTTACGCGTTCTTCGTCGTCGAACCGGCGACTGATTTTATGGGTGATGCGGCCGAACGGCGAGGTATGTCGAACGACGGGCCATCGATCGGTCTCGGCCAGACGGTCTACGACGACGAGGGCAACGAACTCGGGACCGTCCGGGGAATCACGGAGGACGGTATCTTCGTCACGAACCGCACCGGGATGGCTGCACTCTCCGTCGAGCACGAACACACCCCGCACACCGTCGGCGAAGCCGAACTCATCTGGCGCTGCAGCCAGTGCGGCGAGGTCGGCGACATCGAGGAACTCCCCGAGGCGTGCCCCAACTGTGGCACGGAGAAAGAAGACCTCTACTACTGGACGGAGGACTAAGCGCTCGACGAACCGGATAACCGGAGAAAAACCACCGAAAACGCCGGTCTAGAACGGGGCTTGCGGGCCCTGGTCGTCCTCGCGGTCGTCGTCCGAACTCTCGCCGGGGAAGGACGGCGTCATCCCACTGCTCTCCTCCTCGCCACCCATCCCCGTGTTCGCGTGCACGGTCGAGATTTCGGGGATCTCCTTCGTCATCCGGGATTTGATAGCCTGAATCGTCATCGGGCTGATACCACAGCCGGAACACGCACCGCCGAGACGGAGACTCACAGTTCCGTTCTCTCGGTCGATGTTCTCGATCGCCGCACTCCCGCCGTGCATCTGGATCTGCGGGAAGTTCCGACGGAGGAAGTTACTGACGCGCTCCTCCAGGTCGTCCGCGTCCGCGGTCTCGGTGCTCATACGACCCTGTTGGGGCTCCGCGTGCTTATGCGTTTTCGTCCCTCCCACCGTCGCCTATAGCTCGATACCCGGAGATATTCGGGGCCTTCGTGGACCGCTCTACCGGTCAGCCGCTTCACTGTCTCACGGGTCGCATTACTCCACGGTCGACTGCACCCAGCACTCGTTTCATTCGGTCTCGCTGAACCCAAACTGGTCTTGGAGCTCCCGCTTGATCTGCGCGACGTGCTCTTCGAGGACGGCCTGGGCCTTCTCGTCGGGGACGACCACACCGGTGAGCCGGTCCAGTGGGTCATCGGGGAGTTCGATGGAGAACTCGCCGTCTCCCTCGTAGTGAGGCTCGCTCTCGTTCAGGATCTGCTGGTCGATCGCGTGCACGAGCGACGAGTCGTACTGCTCGTTCAGCTCGTTGAACGCCCGCTTGTAGGCCGTCTGGAGCTTCGGGAAGTAGGAGACGAACTTCTCCTCCTCGAACTCGTCCGGTGTCAGCTCCTCCGATTCGCTCATACCCTCCATCGTTCCCGCCGATAGAAGGAACGTTCGGAACGCGACCAACCATCCGACCCTATTCTGTATAGCGATATACGATATATGCTGTGTTGGTTCTCGATCGCCCTTCGTATCGCCAAACACAGAATATCGGTTTGTTAGGCCTCAATTCCGCGTTTTCGGAATTAAGGGTGGTTCTGGACGGGCGTCACCGAAGGGACTGCTTTGTCTGTACCCGCTGAACTCCTATTGGCCGGGTGATGCCTCGCGAGCCCACCGGTTCCCAGATCTGCACTACCCGCACATCGCTCTCTCGATCAGCTCTCACTTCTCAGCGACTCGGGCTAACATCCGCGCACGCACGAGAGTGGGTGTCCTGCATAACGGCAGTAATCGTCGATTCGGGGTGGCTTCCAGCATTCCACTTTCTCAACGCGAGGACGCCCCCGGTTCCCGGCTCGATTGCATCGGCCCGACGATTCTCGGCACCGCGCTCGCTCCGCTTGCATTCGCGCTGATTTCGTCATCCCTGGTCGCCCCTGGTTCGGCAACGTGCCGAACGCTGTGCTATCTTCCTCGAGCCCTCTCTTCGCGACGCTCCGATACCGAACCTGGAGCGCGAACAGGTGGGCATCGTGAACGTGCTGGGTGAACACGTGCCGCCCGACTCGGGTCACCGGCTCATTGGCCCGCAGCAACCATATCGATCCGCCCGATTACGTCCCTCCGCCACAACGGACACGCGAATATCACAAGTGAAACACCGAATCTGGGGAGCTTGAGGCTTCACGGCTCGATATTCAACGGGTAGGCTAAACGCAAAGGCAATCTACCATATATCGTATATCGCTATACAAAAAACGAGTACTGGCGCGCTGCGTCGAGGTTACCGAAACTGGCAGAATCGGGCTTACTGGGCCTGTTCTCTCCGAATTCCCGCTCATTCCAGCGATTCTTGAAATGCTTTCACCGTCAACACGTACTGTGAACGGGATGTGCTCGAGTACCGTCATCGTCCCACCGAAACCACTCTAATCGGCTAAAAACGGCACACTCGCGCGGGATCTGGTCGTCGTGGCCGTTCGTTCCGCAAACATTAACTGTGTTCTTATACAAAATCTGTGTATGGTAGAAGACGGTACGTCCGAAGCGACCGGCGATGGTGACGATTCGGACTCCCCGTTCGATCTGATCTACTCGACCGACCGGGGACGCGGCATCCTGACGCCGAGCGACCGCGAATTCTTGCTCGGCCGGAAGACGGACTACACGGAGCACTCGAAGAAACAGAAACGGAACCGCATCCGACGCCGCATCCGGAACGCGATACTCGACTTCCCGATACTCTTCGAGCACCTCGAGGGTCGCGACCGCGAGACCGTGTTCAACCCCGACGACGAGTACCGGGAAGCCTACACCCGCGGCATCACGCACATGCTCGCGTTCCTCCACCTCGGCACGATGGGCTACTACACGCCGTTCAAGCACATGCTCGCGGAGGGCGTGAACAAGGCCGAACAGGAGCTCGCTGGCAGCGAGTACCGCATGGTTCAGGTCGACTTCAACGTCGACCCCGTCGGCCGCATCGACGTCGACAAGGTCATCGAGAAGCTCGAGTACGACCGCTACGACGAGATCACTGACGAGGAGCTCCGGGCGTTCGTCCGCCTCCTCGGCGACAGCGAGGGGTTCTCACCGGATACCATCCGCGACGACATCAAGGCCCAGATGGACGAGTTCCTCCAGGGCGTCGAGGAAGCCCAACGCGCGCGTAGCGAGAAGCTCCAGGAGCTCGACGACTGAGACGACCGCGGCCGCGTCATGCTCGGCTGGCCGGGGTTCCGTAACGGGAACCGGGCGACTCAGGTGCGTGCGGCCAGCCACCACGTACCATAAACAGGTTCTGTTACCAGCCGATACGATTCCCGAAATACTTATTGAACTGAGCGATGAGTGGCAACCAATGGCAACGAGTAACAGGGCGCTGGCGGCGGTCGGTGACGCCGACGAGTCACTCTCCGCTGTCATCCGGCAGTACGCCGACACCCGCGTGGGGATGGCGGTCCTCCTGCTCCCGGCGCTGATCGTCATCCTCGGCCTCATGGTGGTACCGACACTCCTCCTCCTGAGCTACAGCGTCAAACCGTTCACCGGCGGTGAGATCCAGGCGGGCTTCACCCTGGCGCACTACACGAACATCCTCACGAGCAGTCTCCAGCAGACCATCGTGGTCCGGACGGTGAAGATCGCGGCGATCGTCACCGTGTTCGACTTCGCACTCGGCTTCCCGCTCGCCTACGCCGCAGTCAGAAAGGGCGGCCTCATGGGGAAGACGATCGTCATCGCGACCCTCGCCCCGCTCACCATCGACCTCGTCGTTCGGTCCTTCGGCTGGTTCATCCTGCTCTCAGGGAACGGCGTCGTCAACGGCGTCCTCGGCACATTCGGTCTCATCAATCCACAGAGCCCGCCGAAGCTCCTGTTCAACGAGATCGGGATCATCATCGGGCTCACGCACGTCATGCTCCCGTTCATGGTGTTCCCCATCATCAACGTCCTCCACACCGTCCCCCGGAGCTACGAGGAAGCGGCGCGGAACCTAGGCGCGAACCGCCTCACCGTCTTCCGGCGGGTCATCTTCCCGCTCGCACTCCCCGGCATCTCCGCCGGCGTGCTCATCACGTTCATCGTCTCTATGGCCGCCTACGTCACGCCCACCATCCTCGGCGGCGGCGTGAAGGTCGTCCCGGTCGTCATCACGAACGCCTTCACGAGCACCGGGAACTGGCCGTTCGCCAGCGCGCTCTCGATGCTCCTCGTCGCCCTCGCCCTCGTGGTCATCGTCGGCTACAACCGCATCCTGCAGACCATCGACCAGACGGGGGGTATCTGAGATGAGCACCGACTCTCGCTCCGGGCGCTTCTCGATGGACAACGTCCTCGAAACCGCCGGCACGGCCGGCTACGAGCTTCTCGTCTACGCCACCCTCCTGTTCCTCATCGCCCCGCTCGCCATCGTCGTCCTCATCTCGTTCCAGTCGAAGGCGTACGCCGCGTGGCCGCCCGGCGACTTCACCCTCCAGTGGTACACCACGATGCCCGAATACACGGCCTATCTGGGCATCGAGGCCGCGCTCTTCGATAGCCTCGCGCTCGCCATCGCGACCGCCGTCTGCTCGACGATCATCGGCGGCCTCGCCGCATTCGCCATCGTCCGCTACGACTTCCCGTACAGCACCACGCTCGAGACCGTCCTCATCTCTCCCCTGATCTACCCCTGGCTCGTCATCGGGCTCGCCATCCTCCTCTTCATCGGCGAACTCAACAGCGCCCTCGGCCTCTCCGTCCAGATGTCCTTCACCACCGTCCTCCTCGGCCACATCCTCTTCACGCTCCCCTATCCCATCCGGACCATCGGGGCCAGCCTCCAGAACTTCCCGCACACCGTCGAGGAAGCCTCCAAGAACCTCGGCGCCACCGAACTCGACACCTTCGTCAACGTCACCCTCCCCATCATCCGCCCCGGCATCATCAGCGGCGCCATCTTCGCCTTCGTCCTCTCCTTCAACCAGTACATCATCTCCCTCTTCCTCACCGGCAGCGACACCAAGACCATGCCGCTCCTCCTTTTCGAGATGTTCTACAACAACGCCCCCGCCAAACTCGCCGCCATCGCGACGCTGCTCATGGGTGGCATCCTCGCCCTCGTCATGATCACAGAGAAGGTCGCCAGCATCAGCGAGTTCGCCTGAACCAACTCACGTTTCGACCGTGCATCGTCGCGGGTCGCCCGCGTTCGCCAGGAACCCCACGAGCAGCAGGACACCGCCGAGACGGAGGAGGTTCCCGTGGAATGGCATCGCCGCGAGCGCGCCCGCGAACCCCAGGAGGCCGAGGATACCGGCGCCACAGCTCGCACATCCGGACACGACGAACCCCGGGAGGATGCCGCCGACCGTCGACGTGCTCGACCCGCCACTGGTCGCGAGCTGGCCAACCGTCACAGTCAATGCGATGCCGGTGAGGGCCGAGTACAGGACGACGAGCGCGAGGCCGGCCACACCGACCGTCGCGATCGTGTTCTGCGTCAGCAGGATCAGCGCATCGTCCAGCCACCGAGGGCCCGCTGCGAGCATCTGAACGCTCATCCCGGGGAACGTGCTCAGGATGAGCACGCAGTACGTCAGGACCGCCATCACCGAAGTGACGGCGAATCGGCGGCCCGAGGACGCCGGGTACGACAGCGCACGCTGGAGCTGTCGACCGAGCCGGACGACGGATGCGCGCTCTACCCTCGTACCCGTCATCATCAGCGGAGGTCCTCGATGGTCGACTGGAAACGAGCGTACGGCTGCGCCCCCTTGATCCGCGCCGACTCGTCGGCCTCGGGGTCGTAGACGACGAACGTCGGCGTGACAGAGACCCCATGCGCTACGCCCATCTTCTTCTCGTCGCGAACGGCCTGCTCCAGGATCGACCGCTCGTCCTCGTAGCGACTCTCGACCGCGGCGGCGTCGACCCCAGACGTGTCCCGGGCGATGGCGTGCAGGGCGTCGCGGGTCGCCCACCCGGAGTTGGGCTGGCCCTGGGCGTCGAAGACGGCGGCGTGCCAGCGATAGAACGCGCTCGGCTGCTGCTGGCGGACCGTCAGCCACACCGCCCGCGAGTAACTGGCGGCCAGGAGTGAGGCGTCGCCGATGTTCGGGAACGCCAGCAGGGGGAGGCGGACGGTGCCGTTCCCGATCTCGTTCTCGAGCAACCGCGGCAGGGTGTCGGCCTCGAATTGCCCGCAGAAGGGACACTGGTAGTCGCCCCAGTAGTAGAGATCGAGCGCGGCGTCCGGATGGCCCACGATCGGGGCGCCGGCGAGGTCGATGCCGAAACCGGTTCGCGCGTCGCTCGCGTGCACGGGCACGTCGTGGCCACCGGCAGTCTGACTGGTCTGGCCCCCGGTGCTGGTCTCGGCGTTCGTGGTTGTGGTCGTCGTCGTTCCCGACGCCCCGCCAGACTGGTCACCACCTGTGAGGGTGCGACCGGTGCTACATCCGGCGAGGGCGGTGGCGGCGGCGAGGCCGAGCACGGACCGGCGCGTCCGCATCACACCACCCCTCGGTGCCGGCGGTGGCTCGGTTGTCGGTACGTTCGGCCTGACGACTGGACCACGGCCCAGTCGGGGGGTTTCGCTCGTCGTGGCATGTACTCGGCCGTCCGTACGCGTTCGGGATAAACCGGGGGTGGCGTTCGCTGACCCTGCAACTGCCGGGGGGCATTTATCTGGCCGGGTCGACGTTCTGGACGTGCGTGAGGACGTGGACCCTGGACCTGTGCTGCGGTTGCTCGAGGACGAGTACGCACGGGACATCCTCACGGAGACGAGTGCCCAACCGATGACTGCCGAACAGCTCGCGACCGCGTGTGACGTATCGCTCTCGACCGTCTACCGCCGGGTCAACGCCCTCGAGGACCAGGGCCTGCTGGAGAGCGAGTCACGACTCGACCAGGACGGCGACCACTACCGGCAGTTCGCGGCGACGGTCGAGTCGGTCGAGGTCGCCTTCGACGACGGCGACCTCCTCGTCGCGGTCGAACACACCGGGGACGGAGCCGACCGGTTCACGCGGGCCTGGGAACGGCTCCGGGAGGACAACGCGTGAGTCTCGCGCTCTTCGCCGCCAACCTCCTCGTGGTCGTTCTCGGGGGTTTCATCGCCGTCCAGGCGTTCCGTGGGTACCGGCGTCATGCCAGCTCCATGATGTTCGCCATCGGTGTGGGCTTCTCCCTGCTGAGCCTCGGCGGCGCGGTCGGCTGTTCGACCGCGGGAGCTGTCGGCGTCACCATCCCGGGCGCTGCGCTTCTCAAGACCTGTTTCATCGGCTCCGGCATGGGCGTCATCTCGCTCGCAATGCTCCGCTGACGGCCACCGAGCGTAGACGGCGAGTCACGTTCAGATTTCTCGCGGCAGGAAAATCGGCGGGTTCCAGTGGACTCGACCGGGTTCGGCATCGCCCTCAGGTCGGCGTTATGCCCGGGCTAACTGGGTGTCCTGGCGGGCCCAGTTGAGGAAGACGATGTCGCCGGTGTCGTAGGTGTTCGCGCGGTCGGTGTTCGTCTCCTCGGCGACGACCTCGGTGCCGGCGATGTCGACGTAGTACCGGATCTTCGACCCGAGGAACACGACCTTTTCCACTGTCCCTTCGACGGCATTCTCGAGGGCGGGGTCGGGTTCGTCGGTGACCGTGATCTTCTCCGGGCGGACGAACGCGACCTGCTGGCTGTCCGGGAGGCTGGCGGCGTTCACCTGGACGCTCGCGTCCTCGATGTCGAGGCGGACGCCGTCGTCGCCGTCGGCGAGGTCGCCGGGGAGGAAGTTCGTGTCCCCGATGAAGTCCGCGACGAACTCGTTCGCTGGCTCCTCGTAGATCTCGGTCGGCGTCCCCAGCTGTTCGATGCGGCCCTCGTTCATCACCGCGACCCGGTCGGCCATGGTCAGGGCCTCGCCCTGGTTGTGGGTGACGTAGAGCGTCGTGATGCCGAGCTGCTGCTGGAGTTCTCGAAGCTCGATCTGGAGCGTGTCGCGGAGCTTCTTGTCGAGTGCGCCCAGGGGTTCGTCCATCAGGAGCACCTTCGGCTCGATGGCGATCGCGCGGGCGCTCGCGACGCGCTGTTGCTGGCCGCCGGAGAGGTTCTCGGGCGTCCGGTCGCCGTAGCCGGCGAGGTCCACGAGTTCGAGGACTTCCTCGACGCGCTCGTCGATGGCGTCCTCGTCGTAGCCCCGGCGTTCGAGGCCGAACGCGACGTTCTCGGCGACGGTCATGTGGGGGAAGAGCGCGTAATCCTGGAACACCATCCCCGTGTCCCGCTTGTGGGGCGGGATGCCGGTGACGTTCTCGCCGTCGAGGTATACCTCGCCCTTCGTCACGGACTCGAAGCCTGCGAGCATCCGGAGGGTCGTGGTCTTCCCGGACCCCGAGGGGCCGAGGAGTGCGACGAGCTCGCCCTGTTCGATCTCGAAGGAGACGTCGTCGACGGCGACCACGTCCCCGTAGTGTTTGGAGACGTTCTGGTACTCGATGAATGGGTCGGACATTGTGTGAAAGGGGATGGCCGGAACGGTAAATCCTCCGACGTTACTGGCTGAAGACCTGGTTCCACTGGTCGCTCCAGTCGCTCCGGTTCTCCCAGATGTAGCCGAAGTCCGGGTACGTGAGCTGGTCGAACTTGTCGGGGGTGGTGACGCCGAACTGCTTCGCGACGTCGGCGACCTGTGCGTTCTTGTTCGTGACGCCCGCGCCCATCGCGGCGGACATCTTCTCCTGAAACTCGACCGAGAGCGCCTCGTTCACGTACGCCATCGCGGCCTCCTTCTTGTCGCTGCCGTTCGGTACGACGAGGGTCTCGGCGACGGGGATGCCGGCGGGGTCGGGCCGCCACGCACCCTTCACCGGGGAGCCGTTCAGGTGCATGTCGAAGATCATGTACGCCCAGAACGGCAGGATTGTGTCGAGGTTCCCGCTCGCGATCTGTTGTTTCGCGCTCGCGACCCCACCGTAGGTGGTGGAGACGCTCGGCTTGACGTGCTGCTCGAGGTAGTCGAAGCCGGCCTGGATGTCGAGGTTGCTCGAGCCGAAGTCCTCGCCCGTGGCGACGGCGGACGCCATGAGCAGGAGGTAGGGGCCGGCGGACCACGAGAACGGCACGAGTGCGGACGAGTTCGCGCCCTTCATCGCCTCGTCCCAGGTGTTCGGGACGCTCCGCTGGTCCGTGTTCACGACCGGGAAGATCTCCCCGATCTCCCACGAGACCCCGGTGTCGTCGTAGTGTTTGAACTTGTCGTAGATGTCGGAGTAGTTCGTGACGATGTCCTCGTAGTCACTGATCGGCGTGAGCCAGCCGTTCCGCTGGGCCTTCTCGACGCCGATGAGGTCGATCATCGCGACGTCTGGCGGGTTGTCCGGGTTGGCCTGGATCTTGGTCAGCTGCGTAGTGGTCACCGCGGATTCGAAGCTGATGTTCAGGTTGTACTTCTCCTCCACCTTCGGGATGAGGTACTTCTTGAACACCTCGGCGAACGCGCCGACGTTGAGTGTGACGCTCAGTTCGGCGCCGCCGAAGTCCCGGGCGTCCGAGTCGCTGCTTCCCGCGTTGTTCGAGCCACTACTGCCGCCGCCCGTGAGGCTCGTGCAGCCGGCCATCGAGCCGACGACGCCGGAGCCGGTGAGCGCGATGAACTTCCGGCGGTCGACGCGGCTCGCACGCCGGGTGATTCCCCTCGAGTCGTTTCGGTCTGAGTCTGTCATGGTTGGGAGTGAGTCGCTACCACGCGGCACGCCGTAGCACACTACGGACCATTACGTATCGGGTAATAAAGGTTACGAATACTGTGATACCGGTATACAGAAAGTGTGTATGGTTGGCCCCTGGGTGTCGGATATCGGTCAACTCGCTCACGGTATGTGTATACGGAACCGCGAGTGGGCGCCGACCTCTCCCGGGCCAGGCTCCGGCAACGTTAACCGGTAGCTGTGTACGAACACCGACGCCAGTTCGACCACCAGCCGACTGAACCCGGTGACCATCCCTCGGCGGGAGGCGTCACTGGGTCGTTACGCGGTCTGTTTCGGTGCCGTCGCCCGGATGGCGTCGGCGAGGATGTCCATCCCGACCTCGGCCTGTTCCTGCGTGACCACGAGTGGCGGCAGCAGTCGGACGACGTTGCTGTGGCGGCCGGCCGTCCACACCAGGAGCCCGTGCTCGTAGGCGTACTGCTGGATCGCGTCGACGCGGTCGTCGAGGGGGTCGTTCGCCTCGTCGCGGAACTCGGCGCCGATGAACAGGCCCTTCCCGCGCACGTCTACCAGCTCCGGCATCGACTCGGCGACCTCCCGGAGGCGGTCCCGCATGTACGAGCCGACGTCGCGGGCGTGCGCGAGGAGGTCGTGGGACTCGATGTACTCGATGGCCCGGAGCCCGGCGATCATCGCGGTCGCGTGGCCGCGATAGGTGCCAGCGTGGTCGCCCGGTCCCCAGGTGTCGAGCTCCTCCTTGTACATCGTCGCGGAGAGCGGGAGGCCGTTCCCGCCGAGCGCCTTCGCCATCGTCATGGCGTCCGGCGTGACGTCGTAGTGCTCGCTCGCGAACCACTCGCCCGTCCGTCCCATGCCGACCTGGATCTCGTCGAAGACGAGCGGGACGTCGTTCTCGGTCGCGATCTCACGGAGCCCCTGTAGGAAGCCGTCCGGGGGCGCGACGACGCCGCCCTCGCCCTGGATGGGTTCGACGAAGATGCCGGCCGGGTTCGCGAGCCCGCCGTACGGGTCCTCGAGCGTTTCCCTCACTTCGTGGAGGGCGTCCTCGACCGCCCGTTCGGGTGTCTTGCCGGACTCGATCGGGTTCGGGTACGGGGCGTGCACGGTATCTGGCAGGAGTGGCGCGTAGTGGCTTTTCAGCTTCGCGTTCCCGGTGAGGCTCATCGCGCCCGAGGTGGCGCCGTGGTACGCGCCACGGAACGCGAGCAGGCCGGTGCCGCCGGTGTTGTACTTCGCGAGCTTGATGGACGCCTCGATCGCGTCGCTCCCGGTCGGGCCGCCGAAGACGACGCGGTTGTTGCCCGCGAGCGCGCCAGGTGCGATGTCGTCGAGCTTCTCGATGAGGTCGAGGCGGGGCTCCGTCGGGAAGTCGACCGCGTGCGTGACCTTGTCGAGCTGCTCGTGCACCGCGTCGTTCACGTACGGGTTCGCGTGCCCGACGTTGAGCACGCCGATTCCCGCGAAGAAGTCGAGAAACGTGTTCCCGTCGGCGTCACGAAGTGTCGCGCCACGGCCCTCCTCGAACGCGATCGGGATGTCGTTCGGGTACGCGACGGCGCTGCTGTCGATATCGTGCTGTCGCTCGAGCAGGCGCTCGGTCCTCGGTCCGGGGACGTCGTCGACGTCGGGTTCCTGGGCGAAGTGCAGGTCGTCGATCGGTGGGCCGACTGTCATACGCCGACACACAGCAACCACCCACAAATATTTTTTCAACACTTTCAGCGGATACCGTACACAGTAAGTGAATACGAATCGCGGATGTCGCCTGTCGGTGTCTGCCACGGGCGCCTCCGCCTCGACGGAGCGAAACGACAACTTCGAGGTTCGCGGTTAAACTCGGTCCAACATACCACACGTCGTTCGGGATGTCCCGTATTCGGTATCAATTATTATGGTGTCACGGAACCCTCGGTCAGGTATGCTCCACGCGAAGGGCCAGCTACTCTCGATCGACCTGGACGTCCACGACACCCACGAGGAGGCCATCGACGGCGTTCTCGAGGACTTCATCGGTGGTCGCGGCGTCGGCACGAAGCTCGCGCACGACCGCATCCCGTTCGACGCCGACCCGCTCGGCGCCGAGAACCGCGTCTACCTCACCACGGGGCCGATGCAGGCCTCCCAGATGAGTTTCACCGGTCGGATGAATGCCACCGCCGTCTCACCCCTCACCGGTGGGCTACTCTCCTCGAACGCCGGCGGCTTCATGTCCCGGAACTTCGCCGACACCGGCATCGGCGCCCTCGAACTCACGGGCGAGAGCGACGACCTCGTCATCGTCCACGTCACGGATGCGGGTGTCGAGTTCGAGTCCGTACCCGACCTCGAGGGTGCGACAGTCGGCGAGACCTGCGAGTACATCGAGTCCGAACACGACCTGAGCCCCGAGCACACCGCCTGCATCGGGCCCGGCGGCGAGAACGAGGTGAAGTTCGCGTCCATCATGACCACCGAGGAACGCGCGTTTGGCCGTGGTGGCCTCGGCGCCGTCCTCGGGTCGAAGAACGTCAAGGCGCTCACCTTCGAGGGCGACAGTGCGCCCGACATCGAGGTCCCGGCCGGTCAGGCGGAGATCCACCGCGAGGCAGCGACGGACGACCACATCATGAAGCGCCAGGGAACCGTGGCAGTGATGGACCTCGCGAACGAGGTCGACGGCCTCCCCTCCTACTACTTCAGCGAACAGACCTTCGAGGGCGTCGAGGGCATCAACGGCGCCGCCGTCGAGGAGAAGAAGTACAAGAAGGGCACCTGCTCGGCGTGCGCGTTCGCCTGCAAGCTTCCGACTCGCGACGAGGAACAGGGCGTCGAGACGGAGGGCCCCGAGTTCGAGGTCGCCATGGCGTTCGGCTCGAATGCGGGCATCGACGACATCGTCGAGGTCATGAAGTCCAACGAGCAGTGCGACCAGTACGGCCTCGACGCCATCTCCACCGGGAACGTCGTCTCCGCCTACCTCGCCGCAAACGACGAGTTCGGGAACGAGGAACTCATCCACGACCTCGTCGACAAGATCGCCGCCCGTGAGGGCGTCGGCGACACCCTCGCCGAAGGCATCGACGCCTTCCACGACGAACTCGGCGTCGGGAACTGGAGCGTCAAGGGCATGGACTTCGCCGCCCACGAGGGCCGCGTTCTCCACGGTCAGGCCCTGAGTTATGCCGTTGCTAACCGTGGCGCCGACCACATGTACGCCACCTTCTACTCGGTCGAGTACCCGCTCGTCCCCGAGGACCAGGCCATGCCCATGACCGGCTTCGAAGGGAAAGCAGAACGCCTCGTCGAGCGCGAGAACCTCATGGCCCTCAACGACGCCGGCGTCGTCTGCAAGTTCAGCCGCGACTACATGAACCCCGACCGCTACGAGATGCTCTTCGACGCCGACTTCGACGACCTCCTCCACGTCGGCAGCCGCATCGTCGAACTCGAACGCCACTTCAACAACCAGCGCGGCTTCGACCGCAGTGACGACACCCTGCCCTACGCCGACCAGCTCGAAGGCCTTGACGACGCCATCACCGCCTACTACGATGCCCGTGGCTGGACCGAGGACGGCGAGGTCCCCTCGGAACTCGTCGCCTGAACCACCGCTGCCGTTCCACCACACCCGCAGAAACGTACACACTAACTGATTACAGCTTACACAAAAAGCTATTTAGTGGGGGCTGGCGAACCGGGTATGCGAGTACACCACATGCCGGGCCACGGACCACCGTTCGACGAGCGAGAGTATCGATCGCGCCTCCAGCGGACGAAAGATCGGATGGCCGAGGCAGGAATCGACGTGCTGTTCTGCTCGGACCCGTCGAACATGAACTACCTCTCGGGGTACGACGGCTGGTCGTTCTACGTCCACCAGGGGCTCATCGTCAGCCGCGAACACGACCAGCCCGTCTGGGTCGGCCGCGACATGGACGCCAAGGGCGCCCGCGTCACCACCTGGCTCGACGACGACCACGTCCGCGCCTACGGCGACGACCACGTCCACTCCCCCGTCGACAAACACCCGATGGACTTCGTTGCGGGCGTCGTCGAGGACATGGGGCTCGCCGACCGCACCCTCGGCGTCGAGATGGACGCCTACTACTACACCGCCCGCACCCACCAGCGCCTCCAGGACAACCTCCCCGAAGCCGACTTCGTCGACGCCGACCTCCTCGTCAACTGGGTTCGGTGCGTGAAATCCGACGCCGAACTCGAGTACATGGAGCAGGCCGCCAAGATCAGTGAAGCCGCGATGCAGGCCGGCATCGACACCATCGGCGAGGGCGTCACCGAAGCCGACGCGGCCGCCGAGATCTATCACACCCTCGTCGACGGCGTCGAGGCCTTCGGCGGCGACTACCCCAGCATCGTCCCCCTCATGCCGTCCGGCGACAACACCGGCACCCCACACCTCACGTGGACCGACCGCGAGTTCCAGCAGGGCGACCCCGTCATCATCGAGCTCGCCGGCTGCCGCCACCGCTACCACTCGCCCCTCGCCCGCACCACCTACGTCGGGGGCGCCCCCGACGACGTCCAGGAGACCGCGGACATCGTCGTCGAGGGCCTGAACGCCGTGCTCGACACCGCCGAACCCGGCGTCACCGCCGAAACCGTCGAGCGCGCGTGGCGCGACGTCATCAGCTCGTATGGCATCGAGAAGGCCGAACGCATCGGGTACTCGATGGGCCTTGGCTACCCCCCGGACTGGGGCGAACACACCGCCAGCCTCCGCCCCAAGGACGAGACAGTCCTCGAGGAGAACATGACGTTCCACGTCATCCCGGGCCTCTGGTTCGACGACTACGGCGTCGAGATCAGCGAATCATTCAAAGTCACCAGCAACGGCTGCGAGACGCTCGCGGATTTCCCACGGCAGCTCTTCACGAGCTAATCGCCACGCGTCCTGTTTTCGAGCCGTCGCCAACCTGCTCCCAGCAGGAACCCCGTCGTTCCGAGCGCGACGGCAAAAGCCAGCGGTAATCCAACGAGCAGGTAGGCGCCGGGTGAGCGACCGCCGAACGTCGCGATTCCGAGGAAGCCGCCCGTGACGAGTGCGGCGAGGAGGACGAACGCGAGGCCGATGCACACCAGGAGCCCGTCGTTCCGGTAGGCGTGGAACGCGCTCACGCCGACCGCGGTGACCGCCACGATGCCTTGCCAGTATCTGAACGAGCTGACGGTCTGCACAACCGACTCGGGGAGCGTGGTTCCGAGCACGACGACGATGACGAACGCGAAGGCTGCGATCGAGAGGTGTCGCCTGGCTGCATCTCGCTGCCGGCCCAGCAGGATCGCATCGACCCCAGTTCTAGTCAGTGCCACGTTACGCCCTCCGCTCGTTGATGAACGTGGGAATGACGACGCCGATGCCGACGAGGGCGGCGAGCGCGACGACGTCGCTGTTCGAGTAGGTTCGGGCGACCTGCCAGGCGACGACGCCGAGGACGACGAACACGATGGTGCGCTTCGTGTCGCTGGAGAGGGTCATACGTCAACGATTCGTGGACTCGGGAAAACAGTATGGTGTAGTCGACTGGATTGTTCGCCGCCTGCCCGACTGCGGGGTGTTCAGGGCGAGAGGACGAGGTTATCGAGTTCGCCACCCACTTCCAGGGCTTCGACGTTCCGGGCGACGATATCCGCCAACCGAGGCCAGTGCTTCGGCGTGTGCCCACCGGTGTGGGGCGTGATGAGGCAGTTCTCGAGCGTCCAGAGCGGGTGGTCTTCGGGGAGTGGTTCGGGGTCGGTGACGTCGAGGGCGGCGCCGCGGAGGCTCTCGGTCTGGAGCGCGCTCACGAGGGCGTCGGTGTCGACGATGCCGCCACGGGCGGCGTTGATGAGGACGGCGGACGGCGGGAGGGTGGCGAACGCCTCGTTGTCGACGAGGTGGTGGGTGGTGTCGGTCAGCGGGCACGCGATGACGAGATAGTCGGTGCGGGCGAGTGCGCTGTGGAAGTCGTCCGGGTCGAAGCCCACGACCTCGTCCGTCGGGCCGCCTTTCTCGGGCGTGTAGCGAACGCCGATCGTCTCGACGTCGAAGCCCTGGAGGCGGTTTGCGAGCTCCTGGCCGATGGAGCCGAGGCCGACGATGGTGATGGTCTTCCCCGTGAGTTCGTCGCTCTGGAAGTGGCGCCATTCGCGGTTCTGCTTGCGGCGCCAGCCCTCGTGGAGGCGGCGCGTGAAGACGAGGATGTTGCCGAGCGCCTGCTCGGCGATGCCGGGGGCGTGGATGCCGCCGGCGTTCGTCACCCTGACGCCGCGTTCCCGGAGTTCGTCCTGCGGGAGGTGGCCGATACCCGAGAAGGCGCAGGCGAACAGCTCGAGGTTCTCGGCGTGTGCGAGGAGGTCCTCGCTGATGCCAACGCCGGTGACGACGCGGGCGTGCTGGACGAGGTCGCGCTCCTCGGCGGGGGTGCGGGCGTGGGCGATCTCGTGGTCGGGTAGCCGGTCTCGCAATGCGTCTGCGTAGGGCGCCATCGGGAGGCCCTCCGTCCCCTCGCGGAGGACGACGATGTCCGGGTCGCTGGTCATGGTGGTACTGACGCACCAGCCATCTTATTCCTTTTGTGTACCCACCATCAACGATTGTTGTGTACAATTAAGTGCGGGGGGTGCGAACGCTCCCCACATGCTCGTCCAGGACCGCCTCGCCGACCTCCGGCGACGATTCCACCGCTATCCCGAGCCCGCGTGGCGGGAGTTCACCACCACGGCGCTGCTCGTGGAGGAGCTCCGCCAGCTCGACCTCGACGACCTCGCCATCGGCCCGGACGCCTACGACCCCGCCGACCGCATGGCCGTCCCGACCGAGGACGAACTCGCGCCGTGGCGGGAACGCGCCCGCGAGAACGGCGTCGACGCCGACCTCCTCGACGAGATGGCGGGCGGCAACACCGGCTGTGTCGCCGTCGTCGACCGCGGCGGCGAGCCATCGATCGGCGTCCGTGTCGACATCGACGGGCTCTTCGTCGAAGAAGCCACCGGCGACGACCACCAGCCCGCCCGCGAGGGCTTCCGCAGCGAACACCCCGGCACGATGCACGCCTGCGGCCATGACGCACACATGACCCTCGGTCTCGCCCTCCTCGATAGCGTCATCGAGAGCGACTTCCCCGGACGACTCGTCGTCTTCTTCCAGCCCGCCGAGGAGGAGGCCGGCGGCGGCAAACCCATGGCCGAGAGCCACTACGCCGACGACCTCGACTACCTCCTCGCCGTCCACGTCGGCCTCGGCCACCCGACCGGCGAGTTCGTCGGTGGCATCCAGGCGCCGCTCGCCATGAGCCACCTCACCATCGACGTCCACGGCGAGAGCGCACACGCCGGCAAAGCCCCGAACGAGGGCGCGAACGCCATCCAGGCCGCCGCCACCGGCGTCGAAGCCATCTACGGCATCCCCCGGCACAGTGACGGCATGACCCGCGTGAACGTCGGCCGCATCGAGGGCGGCACCACCAGCAACGTCATCGCCGACCACGTCACCATGCGCGGCGAGGTCCGGGGCGAGACCACCCCGCTCCGCGACTACGCCAAAGCCGAGTTCGACCGTCGCTTCGAACACGCGGCCGAGATCCACGGCTGCACCGCCGACGTCTCCGTCACCGCCGAATCCCCCCGCGCCGACAGCGACCCCGACCTCGCCGAGTTCGTCTACGACGTCGCCCGCCAGCACGCCGACGTCGACAGTCCCCTCGTTCACGCCGACTTCGGCGCGAGCGAGGACGCCACCTTCCTCATGCAGCACGTCCAGGACCAGGGCGGCCTCGCCACCTACCTCATCGTCGGCACCGACCACCCGACCGCACACCACACCAGCACGTTCGACGTCGACGAACGGTCCCTGACCATCGGCGCCGACGTCCTCACCGACACCGTCCTCGACCTCGCGACCGTCGACCAGGACTGTACTCGATGAGTACCGCCTTCGCCGTCCTCACGGCACTCTGCTTCGGCGTCCAGTTCCTCCTCGTCACCCGCGCCCTCCCGGGGCTCGCGGGCGACGCCACCGACCGACCCGTCATCACCGCCGCCACCCTCACCCTCGCCGGCGGCGCCCCCATTCTCTGGCTCCTCGTCGCCATCCGGAACCCGCCACTCCCCGACCCCGGACTCCTCCACCCAGCAGGCCTCCTCCTACTCCTCCCATTCGCTATCGCGGGCGTCGCCGACCCCGCCGCGACACGAGTCCTCTCCTACGAGGGCATCGAGCGCGTCGGCCCCACCATCTCGGCCGCCATCCTCGCCGCCAGCCCCGCCATCGCCGCCATCATCGCCATCCTCGTCCTCGACGAGACCGTCACACTCGGCACCGGCATCGGCACACTCCTCGTCGTCGCTGGCGTCGCAGCCCTCCAGATCGAGCACCGCGGTCCCGCCGGCGCCGACCCCGACTTCCTCCGCCGCCGCCTCCAGGCCGCCAGCCCCACCGACCTCCTCTACCCCGCCGCCGGCGCCGTCCTCATCGGCGTCGCATTCGTCGTGGTGGAACTCGGCTTCCGGAGCTACCCGAACGCCCTCATCGCCACCGCCACCGCCCAGACCGCCGCCCTCGCCGTCCTCCTCCCAGCCGCCATCCGCCGCTGGCTACACCGCCGACGCCGGGGACGCACCCAGGCCATCGGCCGCCCTCGCGCCATCGCGCTCACGCTCGCTGCCGGCGTCGTCCTCGCCACCGGCTGGTTCGCGATGTTCCTCGCCCTCCAGGGCGGAACCGTCGTCACCGTCCTCCCCATCGTCTCCACGTATCCACTCGTCGTCGCCGTCGGCTCCGCGATACTCGCCCGCGAGATCCCACGCTCACCGATACTGCTCGCGGCCGTCACCGCCATCGTCGCCGGAGCAGCGCTCGTCCGGATCGCGTAACGACCGAACGCCGAGAAGTAGCGACGTCGATCAGTTGCCAGCGGCTTCGATGGCGTCGTCGAGAATCGTCGCACCCATCTCCACCTCGCGGTCCGTGACGTCGAGCGGCGGCAGCAGACGAAGCGTCTTCGTCCCACAGCCGAGTGTGAGCATCCCGCGCTTGAGCGCTTCCTCGACCACCGCGTCCCGACGGTCGGCGGTGTCGAACTCGACCGCAAGCATCAGGCCGAGGCCACGGACGTCCTCGACGTGGTCGAGGGCACCTTCACGGATGCGCTCCTTGAGGTGTTCGCCCTGGGTCGTCGCGTGCGCGAGCAGGTCGTGGTCGCGGATGGCGTCGATGGTGAACGCACCCGCCATGGAGGAGAGGAGATCGCCGCCGCCCCAGGTCGAGCCCAGGCGGTTCTTCTCCGCGGGGAACACGTCCTCCTTCGCGATGGTCGCCCCGACACGGAGGGCTTTCGCGCTCGTGATGACGTCGGGCTCGATGTCGTAGTGGTCGGCCGCCCACATCTCGCCCGTCCGCCCCATCCCGGACTGGATCTCGTCGACGATGAGCGTGATGTCGTACTCGTCGCAGACCGTGCCGACCTCGCGCATGAACGCCGGATTCGGGAACTTGTAGCCGCCGACGCCCTGCACGGGCTCGAGGACGAGGAACGCCACCTCCTCGGGGTCGATGTGGCCGCCCTCCGGGTAGAGCGAATTGCGGAGCCGGGAGCCGTCACCGGTGAAGAAGCCGCAGGCGCAGGAGCCATCGCCCTGGTAGTCGCGACAGTCGCAGAACGGGATGGTCTCGATGCCCGATATCTCGGGGTAGTGCTTCGTGTAGACGGGCTTCGACTTCGTGAGTGAGAGCGTGCCGAGCGTCCGGCCGTGGAAGCTATCCTCGAACGCGTACGCGTACTTCCCCCGGCCCCCGCGACGGTCGAAGGCAGCCTTCATCCCGTTCTCGATCGCCTCCGCGCCCGAGTTCGAGAGGAAGACGGTGTCCATCCCGTAGTGGCTCGTAATCTCCGTCAACCGTTCCATCAGGTGGCTCGCACCCGGGAACGGCGCGTCCTCGGGTGAGTCGCCGCTCCCGAAGTACATGTCCTGGCCGGCGATCTTCAGGGGGTCGACGAGGTCGAACTCCCGCAGTCTGTCGAGGACCTTCGGGTTGTTGTACCCGAGCGGGGCGGCGCCGATGTGACACGTAAAATCCAGGAGGACGTTCCCGTCGACGTCGGAGACGAACGGTCCCACGGCGTCGCCGGTGACGTCCCAGACGAACTCGTGGGAGTACTCGCTCGGTGCTGCGAAGGACTGGTGGTACTCTACCCACCGCCGCGCGTTCGGCCCGGGATACGACTCCATCCGTGGCTCGGCCCGATCCCGTTTCATACACACTTCGTGTATACGGCGTACATTAAATCTTGTTATGAAACGGGTTAGCGGGGCGGTTTCCGGACGCAACACTTCTCGTGATTCGCCCGAATTTCGCGCCATCTGGGCCCATACGGCCCACTCGGCGGACTGGGTTTCGGATGCCACATCCAGGCACCAAGGACCGAAATTGATATAGCGATATACGATTCACTGCTGAGGGCTGTCTATCCAACGTATCTCACGAAATCGGTCCCGAGACAGTCCCTACTACCGAAAACTACCGTTTCTCCAGATCGGGGGAATCCGTGACCGGCGGACCGCAACAGCCTGGTGTGCGCGGTCTGCCCGAAGCCCAATGCCCAACTTCACCGGGTGCCGAGACCCAGACAGTGTCCGTCCTCTCGAACCTCGTCTACATGCTCGGGCTGCTCGGGGTCGGTGTCGCCGCCCGCCACGTCGGCGTTCTCACTCCCGCGCGAAGCGACTCCCTCACGTGGTTCGCCTTCACGATCGCGCTTCCCGCCCTCGTCTTCACGTCGACGTACGCTCAGCCGTTGGAATCCGTGCTTTCGCCACAGCTCCTGTTTGGGGTCTGGGGCGTCCTCGCCACCATGGTAGCCCTCAGTTACGCCATCCACCGGCGGGACTCGAGTCCCGGAACCAGGAGCGTCGCGATGGTCCAGTCGTACCACGGCAACCTTGGGTTCCTGGGGCTCCCGATCGTCGCCGCCACCTTCGGCGGGCTCGCCACCGCGAAAGCCAGCCTCATCCTCGGCATCGTCGCCCTCACCCAGATCCCACTCACGATCACGATCCTCATCACGGTCAACGGGAGCGACCGCTCCATCCTCCGCGAGGCCGCCTCTCTCGTCACGAACCCCGTCATCGGCGCCCTCGCCCTCGGTCTCGGGTTCTCAGTCGCCGGTATCGGTATCCCGGACGTCCTCCACACCACCCTCGGCGCCCTCGCCGTTCTCGCCCTCCCGATCGCGCTTCTCGCCGTGGGGGCGTCTCTCTCCCCCGAATTCAGTGGATTCGACGTCGGAACCATCGCCCGAATCACCGCGCTCAAGACGATGGTCATGCCCGCCCTCGCCCTCGGCATCTTCACCGTGCTCGCCGTTCCCCTCTCCACACTCCAGGCCGGCGTCGTCATGCTCGCGATGCCCGCCGCCGTCTCCACGTACGTCTACGCCAGCGAACTCGGCGGAAACGAGGAACTTGCCTCCATCGGCGTCTTCGTCACCACCATCGCTTCGCTCCTCCTCGTGTTCGCTCTCATTCCCTTCCTCGGGTGAATCGATATACCGAACTTGGGTGTATTGGCGGCTGGCGGAAGAACAGTCGACGGGCCGAATACCGCCGAGGAACAGCGTTTTACAGCCTCGTGGTGCCGAAACCTGGTTAATCGGACGCGTCGAGTGTGGCCTGTTCTGAGCGTGGGTCGAGCGCGCCCTCGAGTTCGAGGAGGCGCCGTTTCAGCTCTCCACTCTGGTCGCCGCCGGCCGAGAACCCACCGAGTGAGTCGGCGCCGACGATCCGATGACAGGGCACTACGAGCGGAATCGGATTCCGCCCGCAGGCCTGCCCTACTGCCTGTGCAGCGGTGTCGAGCTCCGCCGCAACCTCGCCATACGTGCGCGTGTGCCCGCGTGGAACCGCTGTCATCACGCGCATCACCGCCCCTGTCAGCCCATCGGCGAACGTGGCTGTGACGTCGAACGTCTCGCGCTCGCCCCGTTCGTACTCCCGGACCTGTCGCCGAACCGTCGCCGAATCGGCCTCGAGGAAGGATTCGTCGATAGTGAGCGGGATGTCGAAGATCGTGACGTCCATGATACTGGGTGGGTAGCTGTCCAGACGCGGCGCTGCCAGTTAACCTTCTACCGGGGACTGAAAGTGAAGTGTCTGGCAGAACCGCCGACGAGCCATCCTGGAGGTGCTTGGGCTGCGTCGAGATTCGCCAGGAAACCCGCCTGTTGACTAAATTCATATCGCGGTATTTGGTATATGGTTGTTTCAGGGACTTCGCAGGAAAACTGAGGATATCTGGGGTAGAGGGCTGATACGTGCAGATTACGGCGGAGCTACTTGGCGCTGATGCAACTTTGAGAGCTGGGGGCGTCGATCAGGCTGTTCCAGACTTTACGTCAGGGTGTCCTCAGCAGGTGGACACACTCTGGCAACGTGAGGGCTCCTCGACTCACTCGAGTCGTTCCTGCACTGGCCGACCGACTCGATTCCTGAGCCGCGACTATACGGTATCACTCCGGTCTCGCCTCCTACTGCAAACGTACGCCACGTCGTCCCTGCTGTTTCGAACGGCTCGACCTCGGGTTCGGATGTGCGGAACCATCCTCCACTTGTTCCACGATAGTCAATATTACCATTAGAGAGGAGTCGAACGGTGAACCCGCATCCGAGTCCGTGTGAGTTCTCAAAGCATCCAAAGGGCTGTTCCTCCCCGACAGTCCAGAATCTTCTCACCGCTGAACGCCTGCACCTGGCGTTTCCTCCTCCTCCTGGACTGATTCACTGCGAAACAGCCAAACACGTGGTGAGTTACTCATCTCCAAGAGATATCAGCGCATTTCGGCGGGTATCGGGCCGTTCTACAGTCTCTGGCTGATCCTCACAAAATATGCGGCTGTTCCAGAGGGCATCGCGGTTCACGCCGCTATTGCCCAGGGATCGGCCGCTTGGCTCTGGTCGTACGGTAACTCGGACCGCTCGAACGCTGGTCGTCTCGACTTCCTCGTGTTTCGGCACTGTCCCCCAACGTGCCGGGGGCTTCGAAAAACTCTCTAAATGGCCGGTAGCAGCCTGTTCTATCCGATAATTTGTGTTTCCCTGATTCGAGGGTAACAGCTGGATATATCGTATATCGCTATATAGAATTGTTCTGTGGTCGCTCGACGAGGTGGTTCGCTTGGTTGGCTGGCTCGCCGGAAGACTACTGTTCTCGGACATCCACGTTGAGCGTGTACGCCTCGATCCATGGCGGCCGTTCTCGGTTTCTGGACCACTCGAAGAGGTGGTCGTTCTCGTTGGCGTAGTAGAACCGGTAGGCGTCAACGAGCCAGCGGGCGACCTGCTCGAGGTCGCGGTCCAGCTAGAACACGTTGACCATCCGGGTCGGGTTCCGTGACCTGGGGCAAATGGGGATGGTGGCAGGAGTGCGGCGTCGAAGGACTACGCAGAATCGAGCTACTCGCCGAGCTGTTCCGCAACCCGTTTCTCGACTTCCGCGACGAATTCCTTCTCCTTGCCACGTGGAACCGTCGCTCCGGCCGCAACGGTGTGCCCGCCGCCGTCGCCGCCAACGGCCTGGCTCGCCTCACGCATGACGACGGAGAGGTCGAGTCCCCGCTGAACGAGCCCGGGGCTTCCCCGACTGCTGACCTTCGTCTGCTCGGGTTCGTCCTGCTTGTAGGCGAACGCGAGGATGGGCTTACTTCTGCTCACACCGTCGGCGCCGTACGCCATCCCGGCGACGATGCCGACGATGGTCTCCCGGAGGCGGTCCTCGGCGTGGAACCACTGGACGTGGTCCTCCTGGTTGACGCCCGCCGATTTCACCCACTGGAGGCCCTGGCTGAGGTTCCGGCGGTGTTCCCGGAGGAGGCGTCGGGCGGCGTCGAGGGCGCCGTCGCGGTCGCCGAGACAGACGGCTAGCCCGACGTCCTCGCGGTCGTATCTGGCCGTGGCGTTCAGGAGCGTGGAGAACTCACTTGCGTCCCGGAGCTCGGTGCCAGGGGCCTCCTTCGTGAGCGTGTACGTGGTGCCGATGAGGTCGTCGAGGTCGTCGCTGGCGACGCCGTTCCGGACGGCGCGTCGGACGAGCCCGCTGACGACGGTCTGGCGCTCGCTGTGGTCGAGGTCCGCCCACGTGAGCCAGTCGCCGTCGGGACGGAGGTCGAGGTCGAGTGCGTCGAGGAACCGGATGGCGCCGTTCTGGTCGTTCGAGATGCCGGGGATGTAGACGTCGCTCGAATACTGGAGGAGTTTCGGGAGCGGCCGGGTCTGGGTGCCGTAGACGGCGAGGTCCTTCGCGGTGTCGAGGACGCCAGCCTCGACGCCCTCGCTCGCGATCGCCTTGTTCGCGCCGACGAGTTCGCCGTCGACGGTCTGCATGTCGCCGACGGCGCCGACGATGGCGAGCGCGGCGAGATCGCGATTCTCCGTCTCGGTGTCCGTCGTCGCACCCTGCGCCGCGAGCGCGCGGGCGAGGACGTACGCCGCGCCCGCCCCGGAGAGCTCCTTCCCGCCGTCCACGCCCTCGAGGAGCGGATTGAGGTGGCACTCGGTGTCCGCGTCTTCTGCAGGTTGGTGGTGGTCGGCGATGACGGGTGTGAAGTCGCCCGCCTGCTCGTGGTCGCTGATGGTCTCGAGCTGGCCGCTGCCGAAGTCCGTGAAGAGCACGGTGTCCTCGTCGCGATTGGCGATGCGCTGGAGTTCGGCGTCGTCGAGCTGTTTGCTGAAGAACGCCTCGAACGGGATACTCGCGCGTTCCAGGGCGCTCGCGGCGACGCCGGCGCTGGTGAGGCCGTCGGCGTCGATGTGGCTGGCGAGGAGGACGCGGTCGGCGTCCCGGAGCGCGTCGGCACAGCGGGCGGCGCGGTCGGCGAGCTCGGGGACGGGACCACTCATTGCCAGTAAGTTGGGTCGTCATCGTTCATAAAGTGGGGGATGGCGCCCGCCGGAATCGGTGGACGGCCGAGCTGCTGCTCAGCGGCCGCGGGCGATGCTGCCGCCGACGAGCGCGCCGGTGGCCGTGATGACGGCGAGCACGAGCCACGACGCCTCGTAGCTGGCGTGCGTGGCGAGGTAGCCGAATGCCGGTGGCGCGACGAGTGCGCCGGCGTTGAGCGCGGTCTGGCCGCCGGCGGTGGCGGTGCCGACGGCGTCCTCGGGGACGAGCGCGGTCATGACGGAGTAGTAGAGGCCGGTGTACCCGAGGACGGTGAGGCCGATGATACCGACGAGCACGAGGGTGGTGGCCGTGCCGGGATTCGTGGCGAGCGCGGCGAGGGCGAGGGCGCCGAGAAGCGTCTGGCCGGCGAGGACGCGGGCGTTGGCGGCGGCCGCGTCACCCGGAATACGGTCGGCGATGGCGCCCGCGACGACGCGCCCGACGCCACCCGTGACCTGCATCCCGGCGAACGCGAGGCCGGCGAGTGCGGCGGCGGTGCCGGTGTCGGTGAGGTAGAGCGTGAGGTAGCCGACGGTGGTGAAGATGCTCGCGCCAAGCAGGAAACCGGTGACGGCGAGGCGCGGGTAGCCGGGGATGTCGAGGAGGCGTCGGACGTCGGGGAGTTCGGTGCGGCCGTGGCCGCGTTCGCCCGTGTACGCGACGACGAACAGCGCGGTGCTGGCGATGGCGACGCCGGCGACGAGCCAGAAGCCCGTGTTCCAGGCGCCGAGCGCGGGGCCGACGGAGACGACGAGCACGGCGGCGAGCCCGCTCCCGGCGGTGACGCCGACCTGCTTCACGCCCATCGCGAACCCGCGGTCGTCCGGTGTCGTGTTCGCGACGACGGCGCGGTTCGTGGCGGGCATCGCGGTCGCGTACGCGAGCCCGAGGACGACGGCGGCCACGAAGAGCAGTGGACGATCCGGGGCGAGGCTGACGCCGATGGCGCCGCCCCCAAGCGCGAGCAGGCCGCCGACCATGACGGGTTTCTCGCCGAGGGCGTCGACGAGTGCGCCGCTCGGGAAGAGCGCGAGCGTGTACCCGACGGTGAGCGTCGTGACGAGGACGCCGACCGTGAACCGGGTGAGGCCGAAGTGGTCGCTCAGTAGGGGCGTCGCGGCGAACACGCCGTAGTAGCAGAGGCTCGCGGCGACCTGCCACCACGCGACGGCGGCGACCTGGCGGCGCACGCCTAGCCGCCGAGGTAGAGCCGGCCGACCTCGTCGTTCTCGAGGAGTTCGGTGCCGGTGCCGGTGAACTTGATCTCGCCGCTCGCGAGCACGAACCCGCGGTCCGCGACGCTCAGTCCCTTCTCGGCGTTCTGTTCCACGAGCAGTATCGTGGTGCCGAGGTCGTTGAGCTGTTCGATGCGCTCGAAGACGTCGTCGATGAACCGTGGTTCGAGCCCGATGCTCGGTTCGTCGAGCAGCATGACGTCGGGTTCGACGACGAGCGCGCGGGCGAGTTCGAGGAGGCGGCGCTGCCCCCCGGAGAGGCTGCCGGCGCGCTGCTGGCGGATGTCGCCGAGGATCGGGAACTCGTCGTAGAGCTCCTCCGCCCGTGCAGTAGCTTTCTCGTCGTCCTCGAAGACGAAGCCGCCCATGAGCATGTTCTCGTGGACGCTCATGTCGGGGAAGACGCTGGCGTCCTGGAGGACGTAGCTCATCCCCGACTTCAGGCTGTCCTGGGGCGAGCGCCCGGTGATGTCCTCACCACGGAACTGCACCGTGCCGTCGAAGACGTCGGCGAAGCCGTAGATGGACTTCATGAGCGTGCTCTTTCCACTACCGTTTGGGCCGATGAGGCACGCGATCTCGCCGTCCTCGACCTCGATGTCGACGTCGTGGATGACGGTGGTGTTGCCGTAGCCCGCGTCGACGTTCTGGAGTTCGAGTAGCGACATCTATTCTCTCCCCAGGTAGGCGTCGAGCACGCGTTCGTCGGTCTGTATCTCCTCGGGCGTGCCCTCGGCGATCTTCTCGCCGTGCGCGAGCACGTTGATGCGGTCTGCGACCTCCATGACGAAGTCCATGTTGTGTTCGATGAGCAGGATGGTTACCTCCTGGTCGGTGTTCGCGTCCCGGATGTACTCGATGAGGTTCCCGAGCATCGAGGGGTTGATGCCGCCCGCGGGTTCGTCCATGAGGAGGACGTCGGGGTCGGCCATGAGCGCCATCGCGAACTCGAGGAGCTTCTGCTGGCCGAAGCTCATCCGGCCGGCCCGGACGTCCGCGAGCCCCTCGAGGTCGATGGTCTCGAGGAGTTCGTGGGCGTGCTCCTCGGCCTCGCTGCTGGGCCGGGCGAACGTGTTCCCGAGCCCGCGGTCCTCGGCGGCGGAGACGAGCAGGTTCTCCAGCACGGTCATGTCGCCGTAGACGCGAGTGTGCTGGAACATCCGGACGAGCCCCATGCGAGCGATGCCGTCCTCGGACCAGTTCGTGATGTCCTGGCCCTCGAAGGTGACGGTGCCTTCGTCGGCGTCGAGGCTGCCGGTGATGCAGTTGAACAGCGTCGACTTCCCGGCGCCGTTCGGCCCGATGAGGCCGACGATCTCGCCGCGTTCGACGTCGAGGTCGACGTCGTCCACGGCGGTGAGGCCGCCGAAGCGCTTCGTCACACCATCCGTCCGGAGGATGGGTTCGAGGCTCACGGCGAGTCACCCCCGCTGTCGTCGACCGTTCCATCACCGGGGTCTGCGACGTCGGCGTCCGACGAGTCGGCGGCTGCCTGGCCGCCGTGCTTGTAGTACTCCATCGCGCTGGCGTGCTCCTCGATGGTGCCGACGATGCCCTTCGGCATCGCGATGACCGTCGTGATGACGACGGCGCCGAGCACGACGAGCTGCCAGCCGGTGAAGTACGTGTCTATCACCATCCGGATGAGGCCGTGGAGGCCGAACGCACCGAGGATGGGGCCGACGACGGTGCCGCTCCCGCCGAGGAGCGCCATGGCGATGATCTCGACGTTCCACGCCGTGTTGTAGGCGGTGATGGGGTCGACGAACGTGTTGAAGAGGCTCCACGCGCCGCCCGCGACGCCCGTGAAGAGCGCGGCGAGCATCCACGCGGCCGTCTTGTAGTACGTCGTGTTGTACCCCATCGCGGTCGCCTTCCCCTCGTCGTCCCGGATGGCGTTCAGCACGAGCCCGAACCGGGTCTGCGCGAGGTACATGACGACGATGGCCTCCAGTACGAGGATCGCGAGGAACAGGTAGTAGAACTCCTGTGCGGTCGGCGTCTGGAGCAGGATGATGCCGCTCGCGCCACCCGTGACGTCGAGGTTCCGCGTGATCTGCTGGGATGCGAGCAGGACACCGAGCGTCGCGATGGCGAAGTAGCCACCCCGAAGCCGGAGGACGATGATGCCGATGAACGCCGCGAACGCGACGGCGAGCGCGGCGGCGACGACGAACGCGAGCGGGAACGCGATGCCGAAGGATTTGACGAGGATGGCGGTCGTGTAGGCGCCGATGCCGAAGAACGCCATGTTCCCGAAGCTCGGGTACCCCGTCTGGCCGCCGATGAGGTCCCAGGAGAGCGCCAGCACACCGAACAGGAAGAGCTCGGTGATGACGGTCATCTCGAACCCGGATGGGTTCGTGAGGGGGATGATGGCGCTCACGATGGTGAACACCGCGAGCGTCTGGAGCCCGCGCCCCTCGAAGAACCGGTAGACCGACGCGGCGGCGTCGAGGATGCCGTCCACGATGTCGGCCCCGGTATCGTTCGTGGTGCTCATTCGTCACCCTCCACGGCCGGCCCGAACAGGCCGCTTGGTTTCACGACGAGCAACAGGATGAGGATGGTGAAGCTCACGGCGAGCGTCCACTTCGACGACCAGACGCCAGCAGTCGTCTCCTCGATAGCGCCGAGGAGGAGCCCGCCGATGAGGGCGCCCGGGACGCTCCCGATGCCGCCGAAGACGACGATGACGAAGCTCTTCAACGTGTAGATGAGCCCCATCTGGGCCTGGACGTTCAGGATCATCGTGATGAACGCTCCCGCACCGCCCGCGATGGCGGCTGACAGACCGAAGGTCGTCGCTCGGGTGTGTTCGACGTCGATGCCGACGAGCTGGGCGGCCTCCGGATTCTGGGCGACGGCGCGGATCGCCCGACCGCGACGCGTCAGCTTCAGGAACGCCCAGAGCGCGGCCGTCAGGACGATGGCGCCGACGAACGCGATGAGCTTCATCTTCGGGATGACGAGCCCCGCGACGTTCAGCGACGTCGTCTCGAACATGACGTTCACGGTGCGGGGGTCGGCGCTCCACGCCCGGATGGCGAGCTGCTGGAGCATGATGCTCAACCCGAAGGTCACGAGCAGCGTGAGGAACATGTCCTCGTCGGTCACCCGGGAGACGAGCGTGCGCTGCATCGCGTAGCCGACGACGTAGATGACGGCGACCGCGATGGGCACGGTCGCGAGCGCGAGCAGGAGGCTCGCGGAGTTCGTGCCCGTGAGCAGGTCGACGCTCCAGTAGCTCACGAACCCGCCGAGCATGACCATCTCGCCGTGGGCGAGGTTGATGATGTCGACGACCCCCCAGATGAGGGCGAAGCCCACCGCGACGGCGGCGAAGAGCGCGCCGACGAGGAGGCCGTTGACGACGTACTGTTCGATGGCCATCTATCGCTCGGACCAGGCCGGCATGGGGTAGATGGGCGCAGATTGCTGGACGTTCTCCGGCCAGACGATCTGCTTGCCCGGCTCCGGCTGCCACTGGTAGAGGAGCATGTTCTTGTTGATGATGCCCTTCGAGTCGAACTGGATCTCGCCGTACGCCGAGTTGAACTGGATGTCGCGGATGGCGTCACGGACCTTCGTCGGCGTGAGCTCGTCGACCTGCTCGAACGCGTTCACGAAGGTCTGGATGACGGTCGCACCGGCCGCGCTGTGGTAGTCGGGCTGGTAGTCATACTTGGCCTGCATCTCCTCGGCGAACTTCGAGGTGGAGCCGAAGACGGCGTCCTCGAAGTCGGCGTTGATCGCCCACGAGGACGGGCCGTAGACGTAGTCGCCGTTCGCGCCGGCCTCGTCCTTGAAGGAGTCGTTGAGGCTCCCGACGGTCGCCATCGCCATGTCGACGTTGACCTGCTGGCTCTCCAGCTGTTTCGCCATGATGATGGCGTGCTTCTGGTGGGCGGCGAGGATGAGGATGTCAGCGTCGTTGTCGCGGACCTTCCCGAGGTTCGTGGAGAGGTCGCTCGTGCTCGTTGGGAACGTCTCGTCGACGGCGAGCGAGAGCCCGCTCGTGCTCTCGATCTTGGAGCGAACGCCGTTGGCCGTGCTCTGACTGAACGTGTCGTCCTCCGCGAGCAGCGCGGCCTTCTTCGGGGCCGGGTCCTGCGCCATCGCCATGTCGACGGCGCTGAGCGCGTACTTGTTCGCGGTGGGCAGGAGCCCGAAGATCCACTCGTTGCCCTGGGCGAAGATCTCGGGGCTCGCGCCGCCGCCTTCCACCATGGGCTTCTTGTTCTGTGCGGCGACCGCGCTGGCCGGGAGCGTGACCGTACTGGAGTACGGGCCGAGGAGGTAGTCGACGCCCTCGCGGTCGATGAGCTCCTGGTAGATCCCCTTCGACTTCGAGGCGTCCGTCTCGTCGTCGCGGAGGATCATCTCTAGCTCGTACGTGTTGCCGTCGCCGGCCTCGACGCCGCCTGCATCGTTGATCTTCTGGATGGTGAGCTCGTAGGCGTCCTTGTAGAGCTTCCCGAGGTCGGCGTTCTCGCCGGAGAGGCTCATGGAGCCGCCGAGCGTGATGGTCTGCGTCCCGCTCCCGCCGGAGTCCGAGTCGCTGTCGGAGTCGTCGCCGGTGTCGCTGCTGGTGGTGGTGGTGTCACTCCCGCCACCGCCGCCACCGCCGCCACCGTCGTTACCCGCACAGCCTGCGAGTCCGGTGATGCCGATGGTCGATGCGCCCGTCCATTTGAGGAACTGCCGCCGGTTGCTATCAGGTGCCATGTGTACCGTACGCACTCTGTATCATTGATACACGTTGTTCTACGCGAACCGGCGATAATTGCCGACACGTGGTGTGTCGGTGCGCTACCAGAGGAACAGCGGCCAGACGAAGTAGAAGAGGATGGCGACGAGCGCGGTGAGCACGACCGTCATCAGCAGGTTCAGCACCATCCCGGCGCGGAGCATGTGCCGCTGGCGCATGTGGCCGCTCCCGAAGACGATGGCGTTCGGCGGGGTGGAGACCGGCAGGGCGAACGCGAAGCTGGCGGCGATGGCGCCCGCGACGGACAGGAACACGGCCGCCGCGACGGGGTCGAGCCCCAGCGTCGACGCGAACGCGCTTCCGAGGCCGATGAGGACGGGCGCGACGATGGCCGTCGTCGCGGTGTTGGACGTCAGCTCGGTCAGGAGGATGACGAACAGCACGACGGCGGCGACGAGCACGAGCACGGGCGCCTGCTGGAGGCGGCCGAAGATCTGGGCCGCGAGCCAGCCCGTCGCGCCCGTCTTCGCGAACGCATCGGCGAGCGAGATGCCGCCGCCGAACAGGAGGATGGTCCCCCAGTCGATGTCCGCGAGCTCGTCCCAGTCCATCGTATCCGCGAGCGCCATCGCGGGGATGGCGTAGAGGCCGACGGAGACGTAGTAGAGGACGCCCTGGTGGCCGGTGACGCCGAGGAGCGTCTCACCCGAACCCCCGAAGACCGTCGTGAAGACGCGGGGCGGCAGGACGTCCTCGAAGAGGAAGCCGAGCCCGCCGAGCACCCAGAGCACGGCGGTCGTCGCGAAGATCCAGGCGACCCGCCGCCCTTCGGGCCCGAGGTCGCCCTCCTCGTCCAGAAATCGGGTCGCCTCCGCTCGCGCCTTCGTGACGTCCGAGATCTCGGGCGGGTAGAGCCAGAACGTGAGCACGTACCAGACGATGGGGAGCGTGACGACGACGATCGGAAGGCCGATGAACAGCCAGTCGGAGAACGTGAGCGAGTAGCCGAGATGCTGGGTGAGCGTGGCCGCGACGACGGCGTTCGGCGGGGTGCCGATGAGGGTGCCGACGCCCCCGACGCTCGCCGCGTACGCCGTCCCCAGCAGCGTGGCGATCTGGATGTTGGAGAACGTCTCCTCGCCGTCCTCCGTCGGCATCTCGTCTCGGCCCACGACCTGCGCGAGCACGCCGAGCGCGATGGGCGTCATCATCGCTGTCGTCGCCGTGTTCGACACCCACATCGAGAGGAACGCGGTCGCGAGCATGATGCCGAGGATGAGCCGTCGGGGCGAGGAGCCCGCCCGCGCCATCACCCAGAGCGCGATGCGGCGGTCGATGCCGTACTTCTGGAGCGCGTTCGCGAGCATGAACCCCGCGAGGAAGAGGAAGATGAGGTGGTTCGCGAACCCGGCGAGCGCCAGGTCGATGTCTGCGTACACCCCGAACAGTGTGAGGAGTGCCGGGATTGAGAGCGCGGTGACGGCGAGCGGCATGGCTCGCGTCACCCAGAGGGCGGCCGCGAAGAACATCGTCGCGATGGCGTACTGCCCCCGGAGGCTGAGGCCGTCCGGGGTGGGGGCGGCCGCGATGAGTGCGGCACCGACGAGGGTGGCGGCGAAGATGGCGAGGTTCCGCCGCGTGCTCCGCCGTCCCCCGGATATCATTGATACTCGGTATCAGGGAGACTGTACGTAATGATTGTTACGACTCCCCAGATGGTGGCCGCATCTCGTTAGAAGTGCTCGGCGAGCGCGGCAACCTGTGTGTCCGTGAGCTCCGCGGTGTAGAGCTCGAACAGGAGGACGAGCCGGGACCGGGAGAGGCTGCGCGTGTTGTTCTCCAGCATCGAGATGTGTGCCTGCATGAGCTCGTCGACCTCCTTTTCGACGGTGCGTTGTTCGTAGCCGGCGGCGACGCGCAGGAGTCGCCACGCCATCGGAGAGATGTTCTCGACCTCCCCGTCGAACTCGTCAACCTCCATGCCGGTGCTGGCGTCTCCTACCGAGAACTGCAGGATAACTGTTTGGTCTGCGGCTGGTTCGAACCGACGGACGGCGCTCGGTCATCCGGCGACGCGCCGGAGTTCGGCGCGGATCGCGTGGCGTTTCACGAGCACGAACCCGACGAGGATGAGGAGGAACCCGAGAATCGTGTTCGACGTGATCCCCTCGTCGAGGAGGAGCCAGCCGCCGACCGCGGCGAACAGCGGGAGCACGTACTCGATGAAGCTCATCTCGATGGGGCCGAGGCGTCGGAGGAGCGTGAAGTAGAGCGTGAACCCGAACGCACCGGCGGCGAGCGCGAGGTAGAGGACGGCCCCGATAGCGGTCGGGGTGAGTGAGACGTGCGCCCAGCCCTCACCGGGAAGCACGAGTGCGACGAGGTGGAGGCTGATGGCGCCGACGAGCATCATCCACGGCTGGAGCGCGAGCACGGAGAGTCCGGGTTTCGTGTCGTGCGTGAGGACGGACCCGACGGCGAACGCGAGGGCGGCGCCGAACACCAGTGCGACGCCACGGACGTCCGCCAGCAGGTCCGCTGGGTCGGGGTTCGCGATGACCGCGACACCCAGGAATCCGACGCCGACGCCGAGGACGGCGATGCGAGTGAGTGGTTCGTCGCTCGCGGTAAGACGCGTGAGCGTCGGCGTGATGACCGGGATGAGTCCGAGGAGCACCGCCGCAACGGCACTCGTGACGAAGTCCTGGCCCGCGAAGAGGAAGGCGTGGTGCGCGCCGATGGTCAAGAGCCCGCTAACGAGGATGTAGGCGTAGTCGCCCCGGGACTGCGGGCGGAGGCGTTCGCCGCGGGCGGCGACGTACGCGAACATGACGAGCGCCGCGATGTCGAACCGGAGCGCGGCGAACGTTACCGGTGGCAGGAACTCGAGGCCGGCCTTCGTCGCGGGGAACGCGGTCCCCCAGATCGCGGCGAGCAGGAGGTAGAGGGCGAGGTTCCGGTAGCGGGTCACTGCGTGGTCTAGATGGAGCGTGCTAAAAGGAAAGTCGATTCCGGCACGGCTGTCGCCCGCCGGCCGTCACCCTCCTCGCAGCACAGTGCGTACTGCGTCAGCGTTCGGCCAGCACTGCGTCCGCCAGCACCTCGAAGTCCGCCGTCTCCGGGACGACGTCGACCTCGATGCCCTGCGCTTCGGCCGTCTTCCGAGTGGGCTGGCCGATGCAGCCGACGACGGCGTCGTTCAAGCCCTCGATAGCCGCATCGCGAATTCCGCGCGAGTGGGCGGCGGCGAGGAAGTGTTCGACCGTGAGACTCGACGTGAAGAGTGCGGCATCCAGCTCACCACTGGCCGCGAGTTCCGTACTATCGCCGCTCCCCTCTGGGCGAACGAGTCGATAGAGTACTGTTTCGTGGACGTACGCGCCGGCGTCGTTCAAGCCGTCGAGGAGGAGCTGGCTGCCGTGGTCGCTCCGGGCGACCTCGACGCGGGCGCCGTCGACGGCCGAATCGAGCGCGGCGACGAGCCCCATCGAGGAGAACTCGTCGGGGACGATATCCACCCCATAACCTGCATTATCGAGCGCATCCGCGGTCGAATCGCCGATGGCACAGACCTCCGTGTCGCCGACCGTCCAGCCGGCGTCCGCCACGAGTTCTGCCCCCGTCTTGCTCGTGAAGATGGCGAAATCCGCATCCTCTCGGGGCGAGTCGTCGGTCTCCTCTACAGCGAGCATCGCGTCACCCACGGCCGTCACTCCCCGGGATTCGAGGTAGTCGACGGCGTTCGCGAGGCGACCATCGTCGGGGCGGAAGACGGCGACGTTAGTCATGCAGTAACCACTCCTTGACCTGGCGACGAACGTCTGCGACACCGCCGATGACCGTCACGGCGGGCGGTTCGATTCCCTCCTCATCCCGGACGTCGACGATGGTGTCGAGGGTGCCGCTGGCGACCTGTTGGCCCGGCCTGGTGCCCTTCTCTACGAGCGCGACGGGCGTCTCCAGGGTCATTCCAGCGTCCAGCAGGGCCTGGGTGTAGTCGGGGAGTCGACCGACGCCCATCAGGACGACGATGGTGCCGCCGGTGTCGGCGAGTGCCTGCCAGTCGATGGCGGATTCGTCCTTCTCGGGGTCCTCGTGTCCGGTGACGAAGGTGACGCTGGAGGTGTGGTCGCGGTGCGTGACGGGGATGCCGGCGACGCCGGGTGCGGCGATGGCGCTGGTGACGCCCGGTACGATCTCGAAGCGGACGTCGTGCTCGGCGAGATACTCGGCCTCCTCGCCCCCACGACCGAAGACGAACGGGTCGCCGCCCTTGAGCCGGACGACAGTCTTCCCCTCCTGGGCGAGCTCGACGAGCCGGTCGTTGATCTCGGCCTGGGACGTGCGCTCACCGCCGGCGCGCTTCCCGACGTCCTCGCGCTTCGATTCGGGGATGGAGTCGAGGATCTCGGGGCCTGGAAGCTTATCGTGCAGCACGACGTCCGCCTCGTCGAGCAGTCGTCGGGCCTTCACGGTGAGGAGTTCGGGGTCGCCGGGGCCGCTGCCGACGAGGTAGACGACGCCGGTCGTCTCGTCCGCGTAGTCGTTCGGGGACGTGGTCGCCCCGGAATCTTCGGGCGTCACCGTTTCGCCTCCTCGATGAGTTCGGTCGCGCCCTGCTCGGCGAGCGCGTCGGCGAACTCGCGGGCCTCGTCGGCGTACGTGTCGACGTGGAGGTCGCGGGTGGCGCTGACGGAGTGCTCGCCGTCCCGGTCGAACACCTGGACGCTGGTGTGCACGACGTCGCCCTGGAGGACGGCGTAGATGCCGAGCGGGGCGATACAGCCACCACCGATACCCTCGAGGATGATGCGTTCGGCCGTCGTCTCGATACGGGAGCGCGGATGGTCGAGGGCCTGCCGCACCTTCTCCAGGAGGTCGCTATCCTCGCGCATCGTCACGGCGAGCGCGCCCTGGCCGGGAGCGGGGACGTGGTCCGTCTCCTCGAGTCGCTCGTAGTGGACATCTCTGGCTAACCCGGTCCGCTCGAGCCCCGCCTGCGCGAGGACGACGGCGTCGTACTCGGTCTCGACCTTGCGCTCCATCGCGGAGCGCTCGAGCTCGCTCAGGCTACTGAACCACTCCTCGATGTCCTGGTCGAACGTGGGGTGGTTCCGGGAGTTGATGTTCTCGTCGCCGGCGGCCTTCCGGTCGCGGTGCTCCGCCGACCGCTGCTCCTCTTCGGCTTCGGTTCGGCGTTCGTGTTCGGCCTGCAGACTCGTCGCGAGGAGCTTCTCCAGTCGGGTGTCGACGTTCCCCCGGATGGGTTCGACGGTGAGGTCGGGGCGCTGATTGAGCACCTGGGCACGTCGCCGGAGGCTCGCGGTTCCCACGGTTGCGCCTTCGGGCATGTCGCGCAGCATCGTTCCCTCGGGTGTGACGAAGGCATCGCCCGGCGTCGTTCGACGGGGAACGGCAGCCACGACGAGCTCCTCGGGGGAGTCCGTCGGGACGTCCTTCAGGCTGTGCACGGCGGCGTCCACCTCGCCCTCCAGAACGCGTTCGTCCAGGGCGCGCACGAACGCGCCCGTCTTCCCGAGGTCCTGGATGAGTGCGTCCGTCACGCGGTCCCCTTCGGTCTCGACCGGCTCGATGTCAACGTCGAATCGTCGGTCCTCCAGTGCGGCCGTGACCTCGTTCGCCTGCCGCATCGCGAGGTCCGAGCCCCTGGTCGCCAGCCGGAGGGACGCGCGTCTGCTCATACCGTAGCCTGGGGCCTCCTCCGTAAAACGCCCTGCGTTCCGCCGGCGTCGATACTCAGTCGAGGAGGGTCCGGCCCTGCCAAGAGGCGGCGGAGATGATGGTCGGCCCAACGACGGCCAGGCCGACGGAGACCGACGGTGGCGACGTGGGTCGCGTTACCGGGGTTCGAGTTCGTGTTTGAGCTCCCAGAAAGACGTCGGCGTCCAGACGTGCCGCGAGCGCTGCTTCAGGTAGAACACGGCGAGGGCGGTCCCGGCGACGACGGCGACGAGCACGAGGCCGAGGCCGAGCGTCCGGTCGAGGCGGGAGAGCATGACGATGCCGGCGAGGAGGCCGAGGTCGATGAGGGCGGCGACACCGGCCCAGCCGACGGGGTGGTCGGGCCAGCCGGCGCCAGCCCGTCGAACGAGCGTTCCGTCCCGCCAGAGCGCGATGGGGAGCAGGAGGAACACCACGACCGCTGGGGCGCCGAGGGCGACGGCGGGCAGGAGGACGAGCCCCTGGCCGCCGACCCAGCCGTCGCCTCCGCCGAGGCTGACGCCGAGGCCGACCCAGATGGCGCTCGCGACCCAGAGCGCGACGATGGCGGGGAGGGCGGCGACCCAGTACCACCACCGAGAGTCAGCGTGCACGACCCCCCGGCTGTGTTCGGGCATCTACAGCACGTCCTGGTAGGCGTCGATGGTCTCCTGCACGTCGTCCGCGGTGTGGCCGTCGGAGACGAACTGGGACTCGAACTGGTTCTGCGCGAGCATGATGCCGCGGTCCTGGACCTGCGGGCGGAACACGCGGTTCCAGCGGTCGACGGCGCCCCGTGCGACGTCACTCGTGTCGGTCGGCGCGACGCCGTCCCGCGTGAAGATGATCTTCCAGAGACTGTCGGTGCCCGCGACGGTGTAGGGGAGGCCTTTGTCCTCGATGACGTCACGGAGGCCACCACGCAGCTGTTCGCCGAGGCCGTTCACGTGGTCGTAGACGTCGTGCTCGGCCACGTACTCGAGGGTCGCGAGCCCGGCCGCCATCGTCACCGGGTGGCCGCTGAAGGTGCCCGCCTGGAAGACGTCCCCGGACGGGGTGAGATGCTCCATGATCTCCGTCTTCCCGCCGACGGCGCCGATGGGGAACCCGCCACCGATGACCTTCCCGAACGTCGTGAGGTCTGGGTCGATACCGAACTCGCCCTGCGCGCACGCGAGCCCGCCGACGCGGAAGCCCGTGATGACCTCGTCGAAGACGAGGAGGCTCCCATGCTCCTCGGTGACATCACGGAGGAACTCGTGGTAGCCGTCCTTCGGGTGGACGATCCCCTTGTTCGCGAGGATCGGTTCCACCAGGACGGCCGCGATGTCGTCGCCGTGGCGCTCGAACGCCCGTTCCACGGCGTGCTCGTCGTTGAACGGCACCGGGATGGTGTGCTCCGCGAACGCCTGCGGAATCCCACTGGTCGATGGCTTGCGGTGCTCCATGTCGCCATCGACGAGCGTGGACTCCTGGGCGCCGTGGTAGCCGCCCTGCATCACGACGATCTTGTTCCGGCCGGTGTAGCCACGGGCGAGCCGGACGGCCGAAACGGTCGCCTCCGTCCCCGAGTTCACGAACCGCACCATCTCCACGCTCGGCACGTGCCGCGCGATGAAGTCAGCGTGATCCACTTCCACTTCGGTCGGCATTCCGTACATCGGGCCCTCGCTCGTCCGCTGCTGCACCGCCGCCTGCACCGACTCCGGCATGTCGTGCCCCAGCAGGAGCGGCCCCAGCCCCATCACCCAGTCCACGTACCGATTCCCGTCCACGTCCACGACGTGCCCACCCTCACCCTTCCGCACGAACGTCGGATACGGCACCGGCGCCGCCCGAACGGACGAGTTCACGCCACCCGGCAACACGTCGAGGGCGCGGTCGTAGAGCTCACGGGAGGAATCGCGCTTCATACGAGAACCGAGGCAGTCCGGGAGAAAGAAGGTATGGGGTTCGCGACTAGCGTCGGACTATTCCGGGACCGATGTCCCTCAGGAAGCCCCTGGTCGGCTCGCGCCAGCTGCACGCCATCCCGCGTCCTCACTGCGTTCGGCTGCGGGAGCCCTGGCGTGCACCCGAAACGGGCCTCCGGCCCGCGAGCCACCCCTTCCAGTCCCACCCGGCACGGCGGTTGTGACTATCCGGAAAGCGTGGTCTGGGCGGGCGCTGCCACTCCCCGGAAGGCTATCCTGCTGGACAGCCAAACTGGTGGCATGAACGAACGAGTGGAGGTAGCGCCGTGACAGCGGGCGACCTGCCTGCCGATGCCCACGTCGGCCGGACCGCCCTGGTGGTGAACGACCTCGACGAACTTCTGGCGTTCTACCGGGACGTGGTCGGCCTGGGCGTCGTCTCTCGGGACGACCATCGTGCCGTTCTCGGTGCCGGTAGGGACGAGCTACTAGTGCTCACCGAGGACCCGTCGGCCCGGCAGCGGGCGCGCTCCGGGGCGGGGCTCTACCACAACGCGTTCCGGGTGCCCGACCGCGGCGCGCTCGGTGACGCCCTCCGCCGGATTCGCGACGAGTGGCAGCTCGGCGGCGCGTCGGACCACCTCGTCAGTGAGGCGCTCTACCTCACCGACCCGGAGGGGAACGGCGTCGAGATCTATCGCGACCGCCCACAGGACGACTGGTCGACGACGGACGAGGGCCACGTTCAGATGGATACCGTCGCGCTGGACCTCGAGGCCCTCGAATCCGACGCGGCCGGTGCGGCTGGTGCGCCGTCAGGGACCGACGTCGGGCACGTCCACCTCGAGGTCTCGGACCTCGACGCCGCCCGCGAGTGCTACGTCGACGCCCTCGGGATGAACGTCCGACTCCCGTGGGGCGGCGCAGCACTGTTCGTCGCCGCCGGCGACTACCACCATCACGTCGGCCTGAACACCTGGCACCACCGCAGCACGCCCCGCGATGGCCGGGGGCTCGACTGGTTCGAGGTCGTCGTCCCGGACGAGGACTCACTGGTCGCGGCGCGGGAGCGGTTCGAGGCGTCGGGAGAAGCAGTGGAGGGGCTGGAGGGCGGGTTCGCCGTCACCGACCCGGACGGCATCGAGGTCCGGGTACGGACGGACTAGCGAACCTGGTGCGTGTCGCGGGTGGTCGCGTGCGCGGGGTCACTCCATCGACTCGAGCTCGATCGCGTCGTCGCTCTTGACCCAGGCGGTGTCGACGTCGCAGTCGAAGATGACGACGGCGTCGTCGGTCGTGCCGAGGGCGACGTAGCGACCGCGGTCGGTCGGACGCGGATGGATCGGGCACCGGTCGGTGGCGCGCTGTGGTTCGGGGCGAGTGGACATTGTTCGGGCACCTCGTGGGTGAGTCGACCATCACCCGGACCACCCATGAAACGACGAGTCGGTTCGCCCGACTTCACTCCATTTCGCGTCCGTTCGGCTCTGTTTTCGCGAGTAAGGCACTGCCTAGACGGCTGCACGCAGTTCTCCATATAGGTCTTCTGGCGGACCCGTCGACCCGCGACAGCTGGACGCCGGTGCGCGGGGTCGACCGACTCGTCGCTCAGGCCGGGAGGTCGTCCGGGCTCGTGGTGAGGAGGACTACCGCGTCGTAGAACACGTGGGCGACGATGCAGGCGAGGACGTTCCCGGTGACGACGAACGCGAGGACGAACGCCGCCTGCAGGGGGACGCCGAGGGCGAGCCGGCCGAGACTCCGGCGGGACGCGTGCGCGAGCACGGCGAGGACGAGCGCGACGACACCGGCGACGGCCGTGCCGACGCCGAGCGCGTCGAGCTGGGTGATGAGGAAGCCACGGAACACGAGCTCTTCGGTGACGCCGGCCGTCACGGCGAGCGCGAGCTTCCGGTGCCACGACAGCCCGACCAACATGCGGACGAGGTCGTCGACAGGGACCCCCGAGAAGAGCCGCGTCCCGAGCGTCGCGCCGATGCCGAACACGCCGACCAGGATGAACGCCACCATCGCATCCATCACGGGGTCGCCGCCAGGGCCGCCGAAGACCCCGAGCAGGGGCCCCGGGCTCGTCGTCGCGAACCCGAGAAGGGCGAGCGTCACGCCCCACTGGAGCAACAGTCCGCGGCGGAGTGCCGGCCACGAGACCGGTGCCTCTGTCATGAACCGGACGTAGAGGGCGGCTACCGGGAGGGCGATGACGAGCAGCAGGCCGACGAAGCGGAGCGAGAGGGCGGGCACATCTTCTGCATTCAGCCGGAGTGTGAAAGGTATTCGGTGCCCCGGTCGCGGCGTCAGCTGGGCACCGACTGCCCCCACTGGATGCCCGCTGTGGCTCGGGTCAGAGGTTCACGCTGACCTGCTGGCCGCTCACGATCTCGGGGACGACCACCTCGTCGGCGCCGGCGCGGCGCGCGAGCGCTTCGTCCATCTGGCCGCCCGCGCGGACGACGAGGCGGACGGTCGGTGCGAGCTGGCTGGCGGTGATCGCGATCTGGACGTTCACCATCGAGTCGTCGATAGCGCCGACGACGGTGCCGGCCCGGTCGACGCCGGCTTCGAGGAGTGTTTCTGCACGCCGGGCGTCCCCCTGGACGACCGGGAGCTCGTCGTCGAGGGCGTGCTGGAACTGTGCGTCCTGGTTCTCGATGACGACGACGTCGCGGTCGGCGTCCTGGAGGCTGGACGCGATGGTCCGCCCGAAGGTGCCGTAGCCGCAGACGACGACGTGCTGTTCGAGGCCGGCGATGGTCTGTTCGATGCGCATGTGCTGGAGTTCGTCCTGGATCTGGCCACCGAACGCCGCGGAGAGGAACGTCTCCCCGATCCAGAGGCCCGCGACGATCTGTCCGGACAGCACGACGATGGCGAAGGCCTTCACCGCCTGGGCCGGGCCGTCGTGTGTCTGGAAGTGGAGTTCGATGCTGGTCGGGTCGAGCAGCCAGAAGGTGGCGTCGACGAGCCCGACGTCGCCGAGCGCGCTGAACCCGCCAGCGCCGAGCCCGACGACCGTGAGGAAGGCGGCGACCGGCCGGAGGAGTCGACGGAGCACGGGGCGGCTGGCGAGGGCGTGCAGGACCGGGATGTCGGTGCCGTTCACGTCGACTCGATTCAGAGGGTCTGGGAGAGCTCGTGGGTCGAGCCCGGTGCGTCGTGGAACGTCGTCCCGATCGGGTCGTCGAGCGTGAAGCCGACGTCCCGGTAGAGCTGTTCGACACCACGGCGATGCGCCTCGACGCAGAGCCAGACGCGGTCGACGCCCCGGGTGCTCGCGTGCCCGAGCCCGGTCCGGAGGAGCGCCCGCCCGATGCCGGCGCGCTGGTAGTCCGGATGGACGTAGATCGCGAGCTCGTGGTCGCCACCGTTGTCGGGCACGAACAGCACGTGGCCGACGACCTGGTCGCCGTGGTGGGCGACGACGGACTCGCCGTCGAGGACGGCGTCGAGCCAGCTCCGAATCCGGTCCTCGCCGACCGGTGGCACGCCCTGTGCACGGTCGCCGAGGCCGAACGCGTCGTACATCGCGACCAGGGAGTCGTAGTGACGCTCCTCGTAGACGCGGTACCGGATCTCGCGACCCTCGGCGTCGACGATGGCCCACGGCGGCCGCGGTTTCGCCGACGGGTGGGGCCGCGTGAGGTTCTCGTAGAGGGTGTGCACGGTGCCGAGGACCGAGGGTTCTGGCGGGGTGGCGGTGCTGTGGTTACTCATCTTTGACGAAGGTCACGGGGCAGTCGGCGTTGAGCAGGACGTGCTGGGCGGTGCTCCCAAAGAGCGCCTTCCCCGTGGGCGAGCGGGCGCGGCCGCCGACGATGACGCAGTCGGCGTCGACGTCGGTAGCGAGTCCGACCAGGGCTGGCCCGGCAGCCGTGTCGATGCAGCCATGGAGCTCGATCCGTGCATCGTATGGGAGGTCAGCTTCACGGAGCCGTCCGATGACGTCACGGACGTCGGCGCACCGGCGGGCGACCTCGTCCGCGGGTGGTGGTGACTCGGTGTCGAAGTTGAGTCGGTCGAGCGTGGCGTCGAAGCTGGACGGCGTGAATGCGTGGACGACGTGGATGGTCGCGTACCGCAGGCCTGCGGCCCCGATGGCGGCGTCGACCAGTGCGGCGCGACGGCTGTCGGTCGTTTCGCCGACGGCGAGGACGATCGATGGGTCTGTGTCGCTGTCGGTGTGGCCTGGCTTGCTATACGACTGTTCCCGGGGCGTGTGCGGGGTCGTCGATATCGTGGACTCGTGCGTTGTCATCTGGTGGGTGGGCTGCTCGGGCGGCGTTTGGGTGGGCTGTCATCGTTCGGACGCTGGGCGGCGCGGTTGGCTAGCGATGCGGGCGGTGTTCGATTCGAGCAGTGGGTGGCTTCCATACTCCACATTCATCCACGTTTACCGATAAAGCCTTCCCATAACCAAACCTAGAGTCTACTTACTACCTTATACATCCACCAAACTGGGATAAATATGGGCAAACGAATAGAATTGGGGGTTCTCGGTTTGGATTCGTCAGGAAACGGACGCCAGCATTGTGGTCGGGTGCCGGAACCGGAACTCGGCGGCTCCTCCCCCCGGTGCGGCGTATCGACGCCCGATTATCGGTTCGTTGTCGGGGGTTCGTTGGCCGGGTCGTACTCCAGCAACAGACCGGATTTCGGGTGGTCGCGCGAGATGGAGAGCGGGCACTCGTCGGGGGCGAGCGCGTCGTCCGCCGAGAGCAGGTACTGGGGCCACTCGCGGTCGCCGTCGACGCCCCAGTCACCGAGGTCGGCGTGCGGGCAGACGCCGTCGTAGTCCTCGAGTCGGTCCTGGATGACGTCGCGGGCGTGCTGGCCGGCGTGGGTGTCGGCGGTGACGTCGAGGTCCTCGAAGAGGGCGCGGGGCTGGAACGTGATCTCGAGGCCGACGGGGCAGAACCGGCTCTTGCGGGCCTCGTAGAACGGCGCGCGACAGGTCGGGAACATGGGTTCGCCCGCGAAGCAGAACTCCCAGTAGGGGTCGTCGGGGTCGGTCGGGATGTCCGCGGGCCACGGCTCGGGGTCGTGGACGTGGAGGAACTGCAGGATGTGCCAGAGGCGCTCGTGGTAGGCGGCCTCGTCGAGTGGCTGATCCGGCGGTCGGAAGAACGCGACGAGAGACGCGCGGTCGCTGTGTTCGCGGCGCGTGGCGAGGTAGTCGATCAGGGTGCGCCCGAGGTCGAGGAGGGCGTCCGCGTCGGTCATCGACGGCACCGCGGTGTAGAGCGGGTCGCCCGCCTGGAGGGATTCCACGGCGAAGAAGCACGGGAACGGCGTGTCGTTCCGTTCGCCGAGAACGCCGTCGCGGAACGACGTCCAGTGGTCGGCGACCCAGCCGGGTGTCTCGGCCCGGTCGACCCGGTCGGCGACCGTCTCCTGGGTGGCGAGGCCGCCGACGATCGTGTCGCTCATCGTCCGTCCCTCCGGTCGGCGTCGACAAAGCGCGTTCGAAACGCCGTCACTGGATTCCCGCCGCTCCCGGGTCGGTGTCGGGGGCTGTGCAGTGTCGGTGCTGGACGGGTATTTGTCGGGGCTGACTAGCTGGTTCGGGGGCGCTGGTTGGTGTCGCTAGCATCTCGGTGTGAGGCAGGTGTTGGTCGTGGGGTACGGGGTGGTCGTGTGGCACAAGTTGGTGGAGGTCGGAGTAGCGGGTTCGGACCGGCTCGATCCTGAATTCGGGGCGTCGGTATCCTGCTGGTCGGGTATCGAAAAACGGGGCGTCTCGCACACCACGGTGACCACTTCCAGGGTATCGCGTCGTGTAGAGTTCCGGTCGGTGGACGACCGGTGAACATGGCAGGAGCCGGCTCCGCGAGGAGCCGGCGAGGTAGTATGCCAGTGCCGGTCCAGGCATCAGGACCGGCGAGTCAGCATGGCACCAGCGAGCAGCCTGGTGGGCTGGTCGCAGTTGCAGAGATCGGTGACCGGCGATGGATGAGCACGTCCACACTACTGATGTGGGCGAGTACCGGCCACCTGGTGGACCAGGAGCGGGAATCGTTACGTGGGACGATCACCTCCGGTTGGTCCGTACCGGAATTTCCGGCTACGGGTGACGTGGTCGAGGCTCGCCGGGTTCAGCCGGGTCATCGCCACGATTCCGGCAGTCATCTTCAGACCGCCTCCGGGCCCTCCATGCCCGTCCGGACCTGCACGGCGTTCTCGACGGGCATGACGAAGATCTTCCCGTCGCCCGGTTCGCCCGTGTTCGCGGACTCCCGGATGGCGTTCACGACGTCCTCGGCGGGGATGTCCGCGACGACGCACTCGATCTTGACCTTCTGGTGGAGGTCGACGACGTACTCCTCGCCGCGCCACTGCCCCTTCTTCGCGGGCTGGCTGCCCCGGCCGGAGACGTTCGTGACGGTGAGGCTCGGCGCGCCCACCTCTGCGAGCGCGGTCTTGACGTCCCCGAGCTTGTCGGGGCGGACGATGGCGGTGACCATCTTGATCTCGCCGTCGTTCGGCTCACTCATCGTCGACACCTCCGTTCTCGCTGGCATCGACTGCTGGCGTGGAGCTCACGCCCCCGTCGGTCTGGTAGATGCCACCGTCGGTGGCGACGCTGTCCTCGACGCCCCATTCGGGGTACGTCTCGACGCCGTGCTCGGAGAGGTCGAGGCCTTCGACCTCGTGTTCGCGGCTGACCCGCATCTGGCCGAGCGCCTTCAGGACGCCGAAGACGACGACGGTCGCGGCGACCGTCCACAGCGCGATGACGCCGACGCCGAGGGCCTGCGTGATGAACGCACTGACGGTGAACCCGTCGACGGACACGATCGGGAACATGAGGGCGCCGAGCATGCCGGCGCTCCCGTGCACCGGGAAGACCGCACAGACGTCGTCGATCTTGAGGCGCTTCTCGACGAACCCGAAGACGATGGGGAGCTGCGCGCCGGCGAGACCGCCGACGAGGAACGCGCCCCACCAGGTCGTCGTGTCCGGGATGGCGGTGATGCCGACGAGCCCCGCGAGGAGCCCGTTGGCGACGTAGAGCGTGTCGACCTTCCCGGTCTTGAGGGTGGAGACCGCGCCGGCGCCGATGGCGCCCATCGCCATCGCGAGCGTGGTGGTCATCGCGACCCGCCCGACGTAGCTGAACGCGCCGAGTTCGATGGCGCCCGAGTCACTGATGCTGAACACGGTCGCGGCGGTCCCGACGTTGAACCCGTACCAGCCGAAGGCCAGTACGAGCGTCCCGAGCACGGCGAACGTGATGCTGTGTCCGGGGATGACGTTGGCAGAGCCGTCCTCGTTGAACCGGCCGACGCGGGGGCCGAGCATCCACGCGGCGGTGAGGCCGGCGATGCCGCCCATGCCGTGGACGATCATGCCGCCCGCGAAGTCGTGGAAGCCGAGGTCACCGAGGAAGCCGCCGCCCCAGGTGAGGCCGGTGACGACGGGGTAGATGACCGCGGCGAGCAGGATGGTGTACGTGACGTACGCGCGGAGTTTGGCGCGGCCGGCGACGGCGCCGGACACGATGGTCGCGGCGGTCATCGCGAACACCGCACCGAACAGCCAGCTGACCCAGCCGCCGGAGCCGGCGGTCCAGGTCGTGGCGAAGCTCCCGCCGCCGACGAGGCTGCTGACCCCGGCGCCGACGAGGAAGAACACGCTCACGCCCACGCTCCACGTGAGGAGGTTCTTGGTGAGCTGGTTCGCGACGTTCTTCGAGCGCACCTGTCCGGCTTCGAGCATGGCGAAGCCGGCGTGCATGAAGAAGATCAGGAACGTGACCACGAGCACCCACATGAGGTTGACTCCCTCAGCGATGGTGGCGAGGTCGCCTGACTGGAGGGGGAGAACGAGCCCACTCACGCACTCCCACCCGAGTTACTTGGACGAACGTCCGGCAATTCTTTGCTATCGACCACGTATGGTGACTTCATCGACAGTAGAGTGGGTATTGCGACTACTACAAAAGGATTTGCTTGAATAACACAAGAAAACAGCCGTCCTATTGTACGGGCGACCGAATTACAAGTGAATTATAGAAATATAAGGACGTAATCCGTCCAGTTGTCCGGCAAATGTCCACCAGAGACTGGACGGATGGGCACGCAGAAATTGCCGAAACAGGGGCGGAATGCGAGCGCGCGCCACGGGGCCGAGTGTCGGGGCCGCCACCCCCGCCGTCTCAGCTCGCGTTCGGGACGCGCCCCACCACCCGGAACCCGATGACGTACAGGATGGGGGCCATCAGGATGCCGCCGACGACGAACGGTGCCCAGTACGCGACGCCGGCGTAGAGCGCACCGGCGCCGATGGGGCCGGCGGCACGCGCGATGCTGCCGGCGCTCTGCGTGAGCCCGAACGCGCCGCCCTGCTCCTCCTCCGAGGCGTTCGTCGAGACGAGCGTCGTGAGGGAGACGTTCGCGAGGCCGTTCGCGCCCGCGAGGAACGTCATCACGAAGAGCAGCGCGACCAGTCCGCTTTCGAGGGGGCCGATGGTCGGGAGGAACGGCGCGAGCAGCGGCGCGAACGGGAGTGCGGTGAGCGCGACGAGTTCGACCGCGACGCCGATGAGTGCGAGGCGTTTCTCCCCGAAGTAGTCTGTGAGGCGGCCGACGAGGCCGCCCTGGACGATGGCGATGATGACGCCCACGTACGCGAGCACGTAGCCGTTCATCGCGGGGCCAAACCCATAGAGATCCTTCGTGAACAGGACGAACATCGACTCCATCCCGGAGAACGCGAGCGAGAACAGGAAGAACGCGACGACGAGCGCCCCGAGCGCGGGGTCGGCGAGGGCGTCCCGGAGGCGCTCGACCCGGCCGCGGTCGTCCGTCTGGACCTCGGCGTCGGTGTCGCCGAGGACGCGGGGGTTCGTCTCCGGGAGGACGAAGAACGCGGCGACGAGATTTATGGCGGTGATGGCGGCCGCGGCGAAACTCGGGAGGCTGAACGTCGTGACGGGGACGAACCCGGGCAGCACGTCGCGGGCGATGGCGATGACGGCGTCGCTGGCGAAGACGCCGCCGAGGGCGGGGCCGAAGACGAACCCGAGGCCGAACGCCGCGCCGACCAGTCCGAGTCCTTTCGCGCGGTCCTCGCGGGGCGTGACGTCCGCGATGTACGCCTGCGCGGTGGCGATGTTGCCGCCCATCGCGCCGGCGAGGAGGCGCGCGAGGAAGAGGACGAGGATGCTCCACGCGAGCCCGAACAGCGTCCACGCGATGACGCTCCCGGCGAGGCTGAGGAGGAGGACGGGCCGCCGGCCGCGCTCGTCGCTGAGCCGGCCGAGGATCGGGGCGGCGACGAACTGGGTGACCGAGTAGGACGCGATGAGCAGGCCGACGACGAACTCGCTCGCGCCGAAGCTCTCCGCGTAGAGCGGGATGACGGGGATGAGGATGCCGAACCCGAGCAGGTCGACGAACACGATGAAGAACACCGTCGCGAGCGCGCGCCGCGTGTTCCCCACCGGCGTCTCGCCGTCGCTGGCGGCGTCGTCCGCCGGGTCTGACGACTGACTACCGGGCGGGTCGTCGCTCACGTCCGTTCACCCGCCGTGGACCGGAAGCCGTGAACGGTGGCGCCCGAGCCGTTACCGAACATGCACCAGCCTGCACCGCGAGCACGCATAACGCTACCCAACTCGCCCTCGCCAGATCGTCGTGCTCCGGCCCGACTGGGTTTATCCCCGTCCGCTCCCACGGTCCGATATGACTGCCAGCACGCCGGCGGCCGTTCCAGCCCCCGGGCGTGCCGAGGCGTGGGCGGCCGAGCAGGGCTACGACGTCTCGTTCCGCGACGTGAACGGTGTGCGACTCCACACCGTCGCAGCCGGCGATTCCGACGCCCCGCTCGTCGTCCTCCTGCACGGGTTCCCCGAGTGCTGGTACGGCTGGCACCGGCAGCTCCAGCCGCTCGCCGACGCCGGCTTCCGCGTGCTCGTCCCGGATCAGCGCGGCTACAACCGGAGTGAGCGGCCCGACTCACGGCGTGCCTACCGGATCGAGAACCTGTCGCGGGACGTCGTCGCGCTCATCGAGCGCGAGGGTCGGACGTCGGCGCACGTCGTCGGCCACGACTGGGGCGCGCTCGTCGCGTGGGACCTCGCCCGCCGCTATCCAGACTCCCTGGCGCGGCTCGGCATCGTCAACGTCCCACACTTCTCGGCGTTCCGCCGGGCGCTACTGACGAATCCACGCCAGCTCGCCCGGAGCTGGTACGCGTTCTGTTTCCAGCTCCCCCGACTCCCGGACTGGCTCGCGCGACGCAACGACTTCGCCGTCTGGCACCACCTCCTCCGCGAGGGCACGAAACCAGGGACGTTCAGTGAGTCGGACATCGAGCGCTACCGGGATGCCTGGCGTCGCCAGGGAGCCCCGACGGCCATGCTCGACTGGTATCGCGCCCTCCTGCGGGATTCGACACAGCCCGAACGAGAACGAGTCGACGCCCCGACGCGAATCATCTGGGGTGAGAACGACCCGGCGCTCCTCCCGGAACTCGCCGACGCCAGTCTCGACTACTGCTCGGACGGCCAGCTCGACCGGTTCGACGACGCCGGGCACTTCATCCAGCACGAGTACCCCGACCGCGTCGCACGACTCCTCGCCGACCACCTCTCGGCCTGAACCGGGTCGTGTCCCCGCCAGGAACACATATTTAATCCAGACTCGAAACCTATGATATTCATATTCCACAACGGCTAAAATAATTATAAACGGGGCACCCCTGAGCTTCCAGTATCGCTATCCATGAGCTTCAGCAAGACGCAGTTCGTCGGCATCCTCCTCGTCGTCACCATCGTCGCCGCCGGCGTCGGCACCGGTGTCGCGTACGTCCAGCTCGAACCGAACCCGATCACACCCGGCGCCGGCTCACTCGACGGCTCGAACGACCTGACCCTCGAATCCCAGGCACTCCAGTACCAGGGGAACAACGTGAGTTCGGTCGACGTAACCATCAACAACATTAACGCCGACGTCACCTACAAGGTCGATATCCACCTCGCGTTCCGGAACACGACCGAAGGCGAACTCGTCACCAGCGTCGACAGCATGACCCGGACCGTCAACGCCGGCGGAACGACGACGATCAACGTGGACGTGCCGAGCAACATCGGCGTCAATCAGTTCGACCAGCTCCAGGTGAACGTCGAGCAGAACGGAACGGTCTAACTCAGCCGGTCGGCGAGGACTTCGGCGAAGTACGTGACGATGATGTCGGCGCCGGCGCGCTTCATCGACAGCAGTGACTCGTAGGCCGTCTCCTCCAGGTCGAGCCACCCCTGTTCGGCGGCGGCGTGGATCATGGCGTACTCGCCGCTCACGTTGTAGGCGGCGACGGGCCGGTCGAAGGTCTCGCGGACGTCCCGCACGACGTCGAGGTAGGGGAGGCCGGGTTTCACCATGAGGATGTCGGCGCCCTCGTCGACGTCCAACGCGACCTCTCGCTCCGCTTCTCGGCCGTTCGCAGGGTCCATCTGGTAGTGACGGCGGTCACCGAACGACGGCGCACCATCGGCAGCGTCCCGGAACGGCCCGTAGAACCCGCTGGCGTACTTCGCGGCGTACGCGAGAATCGGGACGTCCTCGAACCCGGCGTCGTCGAGCGCCTCGCGGATGGCGGCGACCTGGCCATCCATCATCGCCGACGGCGCCACCACGTCCGCACCCGCCTTCGCCTGCGAGACGGCGGTCCTCGCGAGCAGCTCGACCGACTCGTCGTTGCGCACTGTCATCGTCGCCGCCGATTCGGCGTCCTCCTCCAGCACGCCACAGTGGCCGTGTTCGGTGTACTCGCAGAGACAGACGTCCGTGATGACGGTTGCGTCCGTCTCGGCCGTGATCTCACGGGTCGCCGCCTGGACGACGCCGTCCTTGGCCCACGCCCGCGTCCCGCGTTCGTCCTTCGACTCCGGGATACCGAACAGCATCACCGTGTCGACCCCGATGTCCTGGAGCTCCCGCACGCGGTCGGCCGCCTCACCGAGTGGGACGCGCTCCTGTCCCGGCATCGACTCGATAGGCACCCGTTCCTCGGTCGTCGCATCGACGAACACCGGCGCCACGAGGTCCGACGCCCGCACCTCGGTCTCCCGAACGAGGTCGCGGACGCCATCCCGCCGCAGTCGTCGCGGCCGGTCGCGCTGCTTCATACATCCTGCTCGGGGCCGGAGGGCAAAAGGATTCGTGGAATCGGCGACGGCGAACGCGGTCGACGCGACCGGCCGTCTGGGACGATCAGTCGAGCCAGTCCGGATTGGGGCGAGGCGGGCTGAACACGTCGATGGCGCGCAGGGTGGTGTCGGCCTGGTTCTCGGCGGCGTGCACCTCGTGACTCTCCAGCCGGTACGAGCCGCCGGGGTGGATCGTCACCTCGTCGCCATCCTCGAGCACGAACGTCTGCTCGCCCTCGTACACGAACCCGACCTGCTCGTGGTGGTGGCTGTGCTCCGGTACCCGGGCGCCGGGCGCCATCCGGAGATGCTGGATGCTCATCTCGTTGCCCGCGGCGAGCTGCGCGAGGAACACGCCCGGCTCGACCTCGGTCTCATCCATCTCGGCTGTCGGCGGCACATCTGGTGGGACGACGTCCATGCCTCCCGGTTGGACGCCACGACCAAAGCAGTATGTGGCTCCCGGCTGGATGCCACGACCCTCGCAGGATGCGCCAAGACGGCTGACAGCTTCGTCGACACGTTTTATCCACTCGCGCTTCGAATTGCCCGGCAATGACCGGGTCCGTCTACGATTCCTACGTTGCCGCTCTCCAGCACGACAACGCAGACGTCCCGGAAGACGCGACGCGAATCGGGGTGGTGCGGCGGCCGACGCCGTGGTTCTACGGCGCGGTCGACGAGAATCAGCCCGCGCTCGCACCACCCGAGAACCTCCTGGACGAGACGAAATCCCGGCAGGCGGCACTGGAGGACGAGGGCGTGGCGGACGCCGAGGCGCACAACCGGGCGATGGACGAGGTCGGCTTTGCGGACCGATACCTCCAGCACGTCGAGTCCGACTCGGACGCCCAGACGGCACTCGACGACCTCGAATCCCGGGTTCGGGACGGCGAGGACGTCGTGCTCGTGTGCTACGAGAACACCGACGAGAAGCGCTGCCACCGGACCGCACTGCGGGAGCGTCTCCGCGACCGACTCGACGCCTGACGCCGACTCGACTCTCGCTGGTCTCTCGCCCGGCCAAATCGACACCCACTCCTTTCACCCCGAGTTCGTTCGAGTGTGGACGACGATTCGAAGCAGTTCTACGCCCTCTACCTGACGCGCTTCGCGGGCGGGTTCGGGTTCATGACGCTCTCGATCCTCCTGCCGAAGTACGTCACGGTCCTGCAGGCGAGCGACTTCATGGCGGGTCTGTTCTACGCCGTGTTCACGCTCGCCCAGACGCTCGCCGTCGTGCCGCTGGCCTGGCTGGGCGACCGCCACGACAAGCGGCGCGTCCTCCTCGGGTGTCTCTCGCTGGGCGTCGTCGTGTACGCGGGATTCGCGCTCGTCGGCTCCAGCAGTCAACTGCTCGCCGCTCGAGCGGTGCAGGCGCTCGTCGTCACCGGTATGGGTCTGATGAGTCTCTCGCTCGTGGGGGAGCTCGCCGGCGCTGGCGACCGCGCCCGACGCATCGGTGAGTCGAACTCCAGCCGGTTCCTCGCGTCTATCGTCGGCGGGATGGCGGCCGGCCTCATCTACGACAACTACGGCTTCGAGCCCGTGTTCGGGCTCGTCGCGTCGGTCTACGTCATCACGCTCCTCGCCGTCCTGCTGTACCTCCCGGCGGACGAGACGCGCGTCCCGGGGTTCCCGTTCCGCGACCTCGCACTCAATCGCCGCATCCTGACGCTCGCTGCGTTCCGCGCGCCGTACGCGGTCGCCGTCACCCTCACCCGGGCGTGGGTTGCCTACTTCGCCGGGCTCGAGGTCGCCCGCGGCGGCCTCTTCTTCTCGGCGTTCGCGGTGAGCATCGTCCTCTCCAGCGAGAAGTTCACGAACATGCTCGCCCAGCCATTCACCGGACGACTCAGCGACACGCACGGTCGCGCCCGGTTCGTCCTCGGCGGCGGCGCGGCGTACGGACTCGTCGCGCTCGCGATCCCCGCCGCCCCCACCATCGGCCAACTCCTCTCACTTCCCGGCAGCCTTCCGTTCGTCGGCCGGATCACGTCCGCCTTCCTCGCACTGGTCCTGCTGAACGGCCTCCTCGGGTTCGCGGATGCGTTCCGCGAGCCCGCGAGCATGGCGCTCTTCGCCGACGAGGGCAGCGACGGCAACGGCGTTGCGTCCTCCTTCGGCGTCCGCGAACTCGTCTGGCGCCCCGGGAGCGTCGTCGCGCCACTCCTCGGCGGGTGGCTCATGGGCGCCGTCGGCATGGCCAGCGTCTTCTACGTCGGCGGGGGCGCGGCGCTCTTCGCAGCGGCGCTCTTCCTCGTTGCGCTCGTCTCCGGACATGGCCGCGACGCGCTCACCAACTGGTGACCTGACTGTCGCAGACCGTCGGCGGCCGAATCAGCCGGTTCGGGGGCTGCTTCCGGGTGCGAGCAGGTAGCCGCCGGTGGCGGCCGTCCACGCGAGCGCGAGGTAGTGCACCCAGCGCTCGAGGCCGCCGACGCCGAGCGGCGTCGACCCACCGAGGGTGAAGAACAGGACGACCGTGACGAGGACGAGGACGCCCAAGACGGCCGAGACGTATCGGTAGGACCCTCGGAACACACGGGCGGCGGCGAGGGCGGTGACGCCGGACCCACCGAACGCGAGTATCGCGGCGATGACGTGCGGGAGTCCGGTCTGCATCGGGAACAGGCCGACGCCGACCAATCCACCGAAACCGGTGATACCGGCAGTTGTGGTGAGCGCGACGGAGCCATAGACGCGGTGGAGGCAGTAGGCGGCGACGCCGAGCCAGAGCCCACAGACGACGATGGTGCCGTTGAAGACGAGTTTCGCGGTGGGGGTGGCGTCGGGGCCGCCGAGGGCGCTGATGGTCTGCGTGGTGGTGCTGTAGTCGGGGTAGAACGCTTCGGCCGTGGTCGTCGCGAGAAGCAGCAGGACGGCGACGCCGACGAGGGAGCTGCCAGCGATCGTTCGGAGGCGAGCCCGTTCCATCGATGTCAGATGCGAGACGCCCTGCCTTCATAGGTCCCCGGGGCCACGGGTTCGACGTTCGTCGAGGCAATATCCGCCTACCGTCGTAATACTTACTCGACGAGTAGTCAAATATCTACGTTAGCGGGTCTCTAGCCGGCGATAAGACAGGTATAGTTAACCGTCTGCGTACACGGTACTTCAGCACGAATGTCCGAACCAGAGCTGCGGAGCACACCCGGTGCCGAGACACTTCCGGACCCCGCAGACGCCCCTGCCGTCATCCACAACCCGTCCCAGGACCACCTGCGCGAACTGGCGCGCGGGGACGAGACGACGACCGACTTCGGCGCGCCATCGTACGTGAGCGAGTACCGCTCGCGGTGCGCCGACCGGACGAAGAACGCGATCGACGACGCGTTCACACCAGCGGACTACGCCCTCGTCGACGACGCCTTCGAGGCCGCAAGTGACCCGGACACCGAACTCATCTGCGTCGACCGCGTGGTCGGCCGTCACACCGAGCACGCCTCGGTCTGCCGGTACTACGTCCCCGTCGAGTACGCCCGCATCGCGCTCGCCCTCACCCGACTCCTCGAACCCGCCCCCGAGGGCGCCGCCCCCGACTTCCTCACCATCCAGCTCCCCGACTGGGACGAGACCGCTATCCGCGTTCTCCCCGACGACGGCGTCACCGTCGTCTTAGGGAGTGATTACACCGGCGAAGCGAAGAAGTCCTTCCTCCGCCTCTTCATGTTCCACGCGAAGCAGCAGGGCGGCCTCGGCCTCCACGCCGGCAGCAAGCGCGTGGAACTCGAGACGAACGAAGGCGACCTCGAGACCGTCGGCCAGCTCTTCCTCGGGCTGTCGGCGACCGGGAAGTCCACGCTCACCGCACACGGCCTCGGCCTCGAGGACCCCGAGGACGCGACGATGCTCCAGGACGACGTCTGCGCCCTCCTCCCCGATGGCACCGTCGTCGGCAGCGAGGGCGCCGGGCTCTACGTGAAGACCATCGGCCTCGACGCCGACGAGCAGCCCGCGATGCACGCCGCCGTCACCGACGACTCCAGCGTGCTCGAGAACGTCGACGTGGCCGCGGACGGGACCGTCGACTTCGACTCGGACCACTACACCTCGAACGGCCGCGCCGTCATCAGCCGCGACGAGCTCTCCTCCGCTGACGACGACATCGACCTCGACGGCGTCGACCAGGTGTTCTTCATCACCCGGAACCCCCTCATGCCGCCCGTCGCGAAACTCGACGAGAACGAGGCCGCCGCCGCGTTCATGCTCGGCGAATCAATCCAGACGAGCGCCGGCGACCCAGACGCCGCCGGCGAGTCGATCCGCGTCGTCGGCACGAACCCGTTCATCGTCGGCCCCGAGGGCGAGGAAGGCAACCGCTTCCGCGACCTCATCGCCGACCTCGACGTCGACTGCTACGTCCTCAACACCGGCCACGTTGGCGACGACGCCGTCGACATCGGCGTCGACGAATCCGTCGGCATCCTCCGCGAGATCGCCCGCGGCACGGTCGACTGGACCGCCGACGACGCGACCGCGATGACGATCCCGAGCCACGTCCCCGGCATCGACATCGACGCCTTCCACGTTCCCGACCACGTCGAGGACTACGCCGGCCGCGCCGCCGCCCTCCGCGCCGAACGCGAAGCCCACCTCGCACAGTACCCCGAACTGGACGACGCCATCCTCGACGCTGTCTACTGACCCGGCGCTTCGCCCCCGCTCTTCGTTCTTCGACAGTGCTCGCGCTCACGTGGTGCCACGCTCACTCACCGGGCAGATCTCCAGTACTCGGATTCAGTCGGCCTGTCTGCTGGAAGACGGCGGCCAGTAAGCCGATACCGGCGAGCAGTGGGATGATGGCGCAGGCGGCGTAGACGAGGCTGTAGCCGAAGGTGTCGATGAGTGGGAGGGTGATGATGGGGCCGAGGCCGCCGCCGACGTCGCCGAGGACGTTGTTGGTGCCCATGGCGCGGCCGGTGCGTTCGGTCGGCGTGAAGTCGGCGAGGAGGGCCATGAGGGGGCCGCTGGTGCCGCCCTGGCCGGCGCCGATGGCGATGCAGGCGACGACGAGTCCGGAAACGCCGGTGGCGTTTGCGAGCAGGAGGAAGCCGGCGGTGAAGACGACGAGGAAGCCGAGGAGCGCGGGGACGCGCTGGCCGGTTCGGTCGCTGATGGCGCCGCCGAGGAGCATGAAGACGGCCGCGGAGAGGACGGTGACGGCCATGAGGAGCCCCGAGGTGCCCTGGGGGCCGTAGCCGAAGAGCTGGATGCTGCGGTCGCCGACGAACAGGACGAGCGAGGCGAAGAGGGCGCCGAGGTAGGCGAAGAACACGCCGGCGTTCACGAAGCCGACCGTGAGGGTGGCGGGCGCGGTGTCGATGGCCCACGGCGCGATGCCCGAGTCGGGCTCCTCGACGTGGGTCTCGGGGACGACGAGGTACGCGATGAGGCTCGCGAGCAGGGCGAACGCGGCGGCGAGCGCGAACGCCGCCGGGATGCTGTACTGGTCGCTGACGATGCCGCCCATGACGAGGCCGCTCGGGAACCCGAGGGTCATGCCGCCGCGGATGACGCCCATGTTCGTCCCGCGGCTGCCGCTGTCGCTGACGTCGGCGGCGATGGTGTACGCCGTCGCGAACACGAACGCACTGCCGACGCCCCAGAGGATGCGGGCGACGAGGAACCAGACGGCGGGGGCGCCCGAATCGAGCGCGACGAGGTAGCCGAGCGTCGCGATACCCTCGATGAACAGCCCCGCGACGAACGGGCGTCGGGTGCCGATGCGGTCGATGAGCGCGCCGGCCGGCCCGTTCGTGACGATGCGCGTGAAGCGGTTCGCGCTGAGGATGAGGCCGACGAGAAACGGCGAGATGCCCAGGACGGCGCCGAGGTTCGGGAGGATGGGGAACACGACCCCGCCGCCGAACCCGACGAAGAACGTGCTCACGATGACGGCGAGCACGACGCGACGCGTCTGAGACATTGGAGTATCGACGGCTACGCCCGGCCGAAGGAAGTGGTTTGCCAAACGGTGGCCGACCGGGCCGACCAACCGGTCCTCCCACTGCGTCCGTTATGGCCAGGAGACGGTGTTGTTCCCGCCGGCGACGTCCGTGACGCTGCCGCTGTCGACGACGAAGCCGGAGTCGTCGATGACCTGCACGGTGATCTCGTACTGGTGGTTCTCCGTGCCGCCCTGGCGGTAGTTCACCGACCCGGTCGGGGCGCTCGAACTGGACTTCGTCGTGTCCGCCCAGCTGTTCTGGGTGTCGTCGAAGAAGACGTCGACGCGCTGGAACGTGTCGAGGTTCGAGACCTCGTAGTCGACCGCGTACTTCGTGTTGTTCCACTTCGTGGTGTCGGTGACCGTGAAGGACTCCAGGGTCGGGCTGTCCGGCGTCGCGAGGTCCTCGTTCCCGGCTGGGTTCGTGCCGTCTGCAACGTCGATGACCGTCTGCTGCAGGAGGATGGCGCCACTCGAGTCGTAGGCGGTCCACGTGATCTCGTACGTGTCCTGCATCGTCCCGCCAGCGGTGTACGTCAGCGTCCCTTCGCGATTCGTGGTCGACCGGGTGTCCGTCGCCCACGCGCTGTCGAGGTTCTCGAACTCGATCTCGAGATAGTCGTAGCTCGGGAAGCCATCGATCCGGAACGTGAAGTCGTAGCGGCCGTTGTTGTTCTGCGCTCGGTCCTCGAGGACGTGCGTGAGGCCGTAGACGGTCGTCGACCGGGGAATCTCGACGGAGAACCCGTTCCCGCTGGTGCCGAGGACGCGGAACGGGGCGGTGGCGTTCGGCCCCGAGGTCTCGACGTTCGCCTGGAAGGTCCCGGTCTGGTTGGGCGCGAGCGTCAGGCTCCCCGGTGCGGTCGTCCCGGCCGTGTCGAGGGCGACCTGGAACGTCATGCTGTGCGTGGTGCGGTTCGTGACGTCCACGAGGTCGGTCTGGTGGTCGGCGACGACGTTCGCTGCGATGTCGAGGCCGACGGCAGCGGTGTCGTCGCCCGCGACGTCGACGTCCGCACCCCGATCTGCGGAGACCAGCGAGAAGCCTCGCGTCCCGAAGAGGAGGCCGACACCCCCCAGGGCGGTGGCGCCCGCAGCCAGGGCTTGACGCCGTGAAATCCGCCCGCCCTCGCGGCCCCGGGACCGACCCCGGGTCCGTCCTCGACGTCGCGCCATCGTAGTTCGTCACGAAGAGACGGCCGGCGGACAGTTAAACCGTGCGATAGATTGTTCGCGCCTGTAGGTGCCGTACCGCTGGAGCGCGTCGATAGCGCCGTTCACTGCGGCACGCCGCTGTCCGTCCCCAACCTATAATACAGTAAGCACATCAATGTGTAGCATGGCCAAGGCATTGGTGGTCAGGCAGTCGTACCGGTTGTACGCCGCCGCACTCCTCGTCTGGGGCGGCTGGTCACTGGTCTGGGGGGTGACGTCGGTGCAGATGGCTCCCACGACAGTTGGATACGGCTGGTTCGCGCTCGCGGCAGCGGGCGTCCCCGTGGCGGGAGGGCTCTACGCGACCCGGAGCAACGTGTTCACGGGCCGAGCCCGGGTCGTCGAACGGTTCGAGCGTCACTCCCTCAGTGGCACGCCGCTCGGCGTCTACGCGGGACTCCTCGTCGTGTGGAGCCTCGTCTTCCTCGGCTGGGCGACCGGCGTCGTCGGGGTGTCCGCGACGGTCGTCGGCTACGGCTGGCTCGCCATCGCCGCGTACGGGACCGTCCTCACAGTCGGGCTCGTCGTCATCCACCGGGAGAAGGTGCTGGACGCCGCCCGCATCAGTACGTTCGACGCAAACCAGCTCTAGGGACCGACCCAGCCTGTTCCACCGGCGATTCACCCCCGGCGTTTTACCCGCGTCGCGTCTACACCCACGTAGCGATGACTGACTGTATCGAGGCGAGCACGCCGCTTGGCGGGTTCCTCGTCGTTCTGGGCGTGTCGCTGCTCGGCCTGCACGCGGTCCAGCCGGTGTTCGCCAGCTGGCTCTGGGCGGTCGTCGTCGGTGGCGCCTGGATCGCGTTCGGCTCGCTGTTCCTCTATCCGGACGTCCGCCTCTATCAGTACGACGAGTCACCACTGGAGTCGCTGGCCCGGAACGACCCGCCCGACTAGGGGCCGACCGCGCGATTTATCCACCAGGTGTCGCCTCTTGTACAGGTAGTAGCGCCATGACGCCCCTCCCCCATCGAACGCTGGCCACGATAGCACCCGGTCAGCCTGGGGACGTATCCGGCGCTCGACCAGCACCGACAGTCCAGCGGGGTGACCCGGTGTGACCGCTCGACGTCTCGCCGAGTACGCGCTCGGCGGTCTGGTGCTCGTGCTCGTCGGGTCGCTCCTGCTCGGCCAGCTCCTGGGGCAGCCCGTCCTGTTGGCGTACGTCGAGACGGGGAGTATGGCGCCAACGATGCAGCCAAACGACGGCTTCGTCGCCCTGCCACCGGGTATCGCCGGCCCCATCGAGGCGGGCGACGTCGTCACGTTCGACGCCAGAACCCTGCAAGGTGGTGGCCTCACCACGCACCGGGTGGTCGGCCAGACGGACGCCGGCTTCATCACGAAGGGCGACGCGAACCCGGTCACCGACCAGGACAGCGGCGAGCCGGTCGTTCCGCCGGACCGCATCGTCGCGGTCGCACTCCAGGTCGGTGGTGACACCGTCGTCATCCCCCAGCTCGGCCTGCTCGTCACCGGCATCGGCAGCCTCCTCAGCGCCGTGCAGCGACAACTCGCTGTCACCCTCGGCACGCGCGCCGTGCTTGGCACCCAGGGCCTCGCCTACCTGCTGTTCGGGTTCGGCGTCGTCGCCTACGCCATCAGCACGTACGCAGAGTCGCAGGGCCCACGACGACCAGCACGCTCACGGAGACGGCAGACGGGGTCGGTGAACGGCGAGACGCTCGTGCTCGTCGCGACGCTGCTCATCGTCGGCCTCGTGACCGCGAGTATGATCGTCCCCGCAGGCGGCGAGTCGTTCACCATCGTGAGCTCCCAGAGCGATGCGCCCGGCCCCCGCGTCATCCACCAGGGCACGTCCGAGTCGCTCACCTACGTCGTCCCGAGCAACGGCCTCCTCCCGGTTATCGCGTACTTCGAACCGACCAGCGACGGCGTCACCATCGACCCCGACCGCATCCACGTCCCCGGCAGCACGACGGGGAACGTCACGGTCACCCTCACCGCCCCACCGAGTACGGGTAGCTACACCCGGTCGTTCGTCGAACACCGCTACCTCGCCCTCCTCCCAGGTGACACCATCGACGACCTCCACCGGCTCCACCCGTGGCTCCCCATCCTCGCCCTCGACCTGCTCGTCGGCCTCGGCTTCGCCGGCATCTCGCTGGCGCTCGTCGGCCGTGGCCCCATCCGACTCGAGGACCGCCGCGGTCGGTCGCTCCGAACTCGGCTCCGGCGGTGGCTCCGATAAGCCTAGATGTCGAGCCAGTCCGTGAGGTCGGCGTCGCCCGTGGCGTAGAAGTAGACGAGGTCACCCTCGATCACGCCGTACGCGTCGAGGTCGCGGTCGTGGATGACGCGCTTGTTCGTGTCGATCGCGACGTCCACGACGTCCTCCAGCGTGTCCACGCGCACGTACTCCTTCTCGGACTTCGTCGGGATCTCGCCGTTGGAGATCCACTCGTCGTACTGGTTCCGGGCGCGCCGGGTTCGGACCGCTTCCCGGTCCACCGTCCGGTAGGTTCGGAACGAGCCCAGCGCGCCAGCGAGACAGACTAGTCCGAGCACGCCAAACAGCAGGGCGCGTTGCCAGTCGACGGGCTGGACGACTCGCTGTGTGACGGTCGTGCTGTGCGACCGACTGTCCCCAAGGGAGCCCTGCAGCCAGTACGCGCGGTCCGTGAACACGACCGGCGTCTCACCGGTGAGGGCGCCCGCGTACTCCGACGACTCGTACGTCGTGTTCAGCCGGAGCGTCGCGCGGAACGTCCCCACCGTCCCCACGGCGGCCTGTTTCTCCCGGATCGTCGCCCGGAGCGCCGACATGTTCACGGTCGTGTTCGTCCAGTCGACGCCGTTCTCCACGGTCGCCGAGTCGGCGGTGAGGACGCGACGCGATTCCCAGAAGACGCTCCCGTCGCGCGCGGCCGCCATGTAGAGCACGAGTCGCTGGTCCAGCTCGACCCGCTGGCCTCCGGGGACGGTCGACCGGACGTGGATGGTGAGGTTCGGGGTGCCGGCGAGGAAGTACACCGGCATCTCACGGAGGACGTCGCCCTCCTCGTAGAGCGACGAGTTCCCCGTGACGACCGCCGAGGTGGTAACCTCGGTGGCGAATCGTTGTTGGTTCGTCTCCTCGGCTACAGTTTCGACCGGCGGTGACACGACCGTGTTGGCAGCGACCCCGACCGCGACGATACCGACAACCGTGAGCAGGACGGCGAGGACGAAGCCGTACGTCGCGACGGAGGCGAGAACGCGGTCCGTGAGGGTCATCGCGGTCGCACCACGGCGGGGCGGACAGTCGCGTCGACCCCGAATTGGCGTCGACCGTGGTTCGCGGGATGGGGTCGGCCGATCACGTGCGTGTCACGTCGTTGGTGGGATTGCGCGATACGGCGTCAAAACTGCTTCGCCACCGACTCGTCAGACCGACGGTGTCTCGTGCGGTGACCCTGGAACGCGTGGCCGGATGGGGCGGCTGTCGGTCGTCGCGGCGTTCGCGCGATTGACCGCGTGAACGGTCACCACGTACTCGCGGTCCGCCTGAACGGCGTGCCGTGGCACTCCGGGGACGTGTTCGGGGGCGGCCACGTATCGGGTTCGGGTGTCGAGGTCGATCCGTTTACGGGCGAGCACCGAGCCATCGCCGTCGGCAATCTCGATCTCGACGCTGGCGAGCTCGTTCCCGGGGTCGTCGACGACGAGTTCGGGGATCTCGAACCGCCCCGTGGACTCGTTCCACGACGGTGTCGCGAAGGACGTGATCCGAGGCCCGTACCGCCACGGGAACAACCACCGCACCAGCCGGCGTTTCCGGCGACGCACCGGCGTGGGGTGCTCGATCCGGCCGTTGAGCATGACGACCGCGACAAGTCCGACGCCGAGGAGTCCAACCCAGGAGAGGAGACGGAACCGTTCCCCCACCAAGGTCGCGACCTCCTGCAAGACGGTCCGGTCGCCCAGCGTGCGCGTCGCGGTCGTCTCGGCACCGAACGAATCCGCCACCTCGACGGCGACCTCGTGCTGGCCCGCCGGCGCCGTGTACGTCACGTTCTCGCCACGGGCCGTGCTCCCGTCGGGGAGGCGCCACGAGACGGTGGTGTCGCCGAACCGGTCGGTGACGTTCGCGTGGACCGTGACGGACTCACCCGGCGTCACGTTCCCGAGGGGCTCGATCGCAACCGCTGGCCGGTCGTTCACCAGGATGCGATGCTGGGTCGTATCGACCCCGCCGGCGGCATCCCGGACCGTCAACGAGACGTTGTAGAGACCCGGCGACGAGAACTGCGTCCGAAGGTTCGTCCCTACGTAGGTCGAGTTGTCGGGAAGCGTCCACGTGTACGTGACGTCCGGCGCCCGGAACACCGCGAACACGCTGAACCCGGGGGTCCGAGACTGCAGGACGACCGCATCCGCGGTTTCACGAACTACGACGGTGTCGAGCAGCTGCCAGCCATCCGAGGTTCGCCGCCCGACTCGTGCAGCTTCCGGCGCAGTGTCCGGAAACGCCGACCGCGGCACCCGGAACCGGACCGTCGCTGGCCGCTCCTCGAACTCGGCTGGTACGGTGATACGTTCGGCCGCCGCCACGCGCCGTTCCCGGTCGACACGATCACTCACCGCGAGCAGCGACTGCTGTCCGGTGAGCGTCACCGGTTGCCCCTCGGTCACGACCTGTTCGACCGTCGCGTTTCCGACCGACACCGAGCTCGATGGTTCTCCCGAGGGCTCTCGATCCGCCGTACTCACGACTGCAGTCGGCTCCGTTCGGGTACGGTCGAGCCCAGCGTCAAGGTCCTCCCCCGCGACCGATTCGGTTTTGAACGAGACGTTTGCGTCGTTGGCGAACTCGATCTCGACCGGCGAGTCAGCGTCCGGAATCGGCGGCAACGTCGTGGTCGTCGTTGTGGTCGGCTGGATTGTCGTCACCGTCACCGTGGTTGGGGTCGACGTCGTCGGCGTCGTGGTCGTCGTCGTCGCGTTCTCAGTTGTCGAATGGAGACGAAGCGTCCGTAACAACACGGGACCGAGACTCTCGTTCCGGTCCAGTGTGTCGATCGCGACACTCACTGAGATCGACTCCCCTGGCGCGAGCATTCGGGCCTGCTCCACGCCATGCAGCGACCGCTGCTGGATCGCCCCCCGATCGAGCACGCCACCCGACACGTTCTCGTAGAAGGTGACCGGCGAACTCTCGTTCGTCGTCAACCACACCCGCGTAGCTGACTCTCCCCTGTTCGACACGACGAACACGTTCCTGATTACGGTTCGCCCCTGCTGGTTCACGCCCGGCTCCGTCACGTCGATCGCGAGCTTCCCCTCAGAATCGATGCTCGCATACGCCCCGTTCGGGCCGTCAGAAGGAGCGACCACGATGCCGTTCTGCTCCCAGACGTCGTCCACCGGCCCATTCGAGATCACCGCCCCTGTGGGCACGACGAGCCCAAGGAGGACGAAGAGGGCGATGATGGACTTGAGGCTATTGGGGGGCATTTTGATTGGATTGATGGCATGCGCCGTCTCAGAGTAATTCCGTAGCTAAGCGCCCGAAGCGTGAAATCATTTGATGCCCCGAAATTGGTTGGGGCCTATTTATGTGGCCTCAGCGTGGAACGTTACCGTTTCGTTGATGCCAATTGTTGAGCTGCTATCGTCAGTCACAATCTGCAAACCAATCGAAATCTGGTCTCCTGAACCTATCTGAACCCCATTAGTGCTCCCAGTGATGTTGGAACTGGTCGTGTAGGTGCTACCGTTGTAGAACACGAGATCAACCGCGTTGCTGTTATCTGTCACCGTGACGTAGAAATCAACTTCTTGGTCGCCATTATTAGTCACGTTAATCATATAACTCATACTCGTCGTAGCATTCAGATTCACGCCCTCTGCACCTTGATTCCCAGGGCTGGATAAATCAATAACTATCTGGTCGTTCTCAGTTGTAACGTATTCTCCAGTTCCCGACGAATTGCCTTCTAGCGCGAGCAAGGCGTTTGCGTCGCCCGCAGTGTCAACCGTAACTGTACGTTCTGCGCTAACTGTCGTGAACGCACCGCTTGCAGTGACGACCGCGATGGCCGCGAACACTGCGACGAGTGCGAAGAGTTTGCCTTTTGGTCGCATGATTGGTTGGGTGTCCCGATCCGCCGAGGGTGGCCCGGTGCCGGGACTTACTCGTCTCAAGGATACCTATCACCTTTGTAAGACCGGCCTACCGCAAGAGTAGGGGCGCCTACTGCGGTCTGCGACAGCCGATAAGGGTGGCTTAACGTGGGTAGGGATTGCATACTGCATGGCTGGTCGCCCAATCCCAGGGGTAGAAACTGCGTCCGGTGGCGGTTCCATTGGAACGACAACCTTTACGGTGTCCTCCCCGCGTTTGGTTGCTATGCGTCGCGGGGTGTCGTGAACCGGGATGTCGACCGAGCCAGCCGAGACTCCCGAGACTGCTGCCGGGCCGTCCGACGACGCCCTCTACGGGGTCGTCTCCGATAAGCGACGGCGCTACACCGTGCACTTCCTCAAACAGCGCGGGGAGCCGGTCTCGGTGCGCGAACTCGCCGAACAGGTGGCGGCGTGGGAGAACGACAAGTCCGTCGAGGCGCTCACGTCCAAGGAGCGCAAGCGCGTCTACGTCGCGCTCTACCAGTCACACCTCTCGACGATGGATCAGGAGGGCATCGTGGACTACGACGATGCAGCGGGCCGCGTGTCGCTCTCCGATGCGATGGCGGACGTCGATCTGTACCTGGAGGTCGTGCCCCGGGAGAGCATCCCCTGGAGCCTCTACTACGCCGGGCTCACTATCGCGAACGGTCTCCTCGTATTACTCGCGCTCTGGGAGGTCGAACCGTTCAGCATGATGCCCGACCTCGGCTGGAGCGTCGTCGTGCTCGTCTCCTTCGGGACGTCAGCGTTCGTCCAGCTCTACTACAACCGGCAGATGCGGATCGGTGACGACGGGCCACCGCCAGAACTCGATTCGAAGTAGCCCTTCGGGCTTTTGTAGAAAATCGTTCAGTAGTCCGTGGTCGTGATGGTTCCGTCGCTGTTGACGGTGACGACCGTGTCGACGAGTGTCGCGAAGATGTTCACGGTCTCCTTCGAGTGCGCGGTGGGATTCATGTGGTAGTGGGCGACGCCGTCGACGCGGTCGACGCGACTCTGGAGGAGGTGGAGGAACCGGAAGAGACGTTCGGGCTCGACGTACTGCAGGAACGTGGTGAGTGAGTCGATGCACATCGTGGTTCGGCGGCCGCCATCGGCCCACTCCTCGAGGCGTTTGTTCACGGTGATTCCGAGGCGAGTCAGGTCGGACGGGTCCGATGCGGGCGTGATCGAGATCTCGGACGGAAACCCGTCCGCACCGCCAGCATTCGTGGTTGTTGACGACCGGATCTGCTCGCCGACCGGTACGATACCGATGTGTGCCGGGAGCTCGTGTTCGTGGGTCTGCCAGTGATCGAGCAGCTGTTCGCTGGTGCGATTGAGTGAGACGAAGAGGGCGTTCAGGTTCCGGGGTTCGACGGGAGTCGCGAGGGACTTGCAGGCCGCGTCCGCGTGGCGGTCTCGCTGTGGGGTCAACAGCAGGACGTGGTCGTCATCAGGGAGGGGTTCATCGACATTAGCCGAGTCTTCGTCGAGCGAGTCAGCGATCCACTCGAACCCGGACTCCGTCTGTTCCGGCTCTTCCTCCGAGTCAGTAGTCGTTTTCTCCTCCGTCTGCTCCAATCTGTCGAGGAGTGCGTCGAGCGACCGCTGTCGAGTATCCGAGTCCTGACTGGGTGGCTGGTCGTTTGCGGCGTCGACCTGACCGGCTGGCGTGTCGTCTGTCTCGGAGCGTTTGCTCCCGTCGTCTTGTGGGTCAAGGTCACGGACTGGGACGGCCTCTTTCGGAGGTTGAGTACTTGTCTCGGACTGGGCGTCGGCTGGCTCCCGTGAGTCGTTCGCCGGGTCCTGTGACGGCCCCTGCGTCATGCGTTATCGGAATCCTGCCATTCGAAGCCGTCTCCATTCGGTTCCTGTTCTCCTCGATCGACACCCTTCGATGGGGACGTGTTGGGGCGTCCCGCATCGCTGTTGCGTGGACGGTCCAGACGATTCTGTTCTCGACTTATCCGTTCGTTTTCGCGCCGTTCGGGGTGCTGCCCGGTCCCGCGCGTGCCTGTGCGGTCGGTGGTCCCATCGTTGCGTTGGCTCGACCCGGGGGCTGTCTTGGGGTCCTCGGTGACGATGGTGTTCGACCTGAACCAGCCCCCGGCGTGGACGTCCACGATTCGTCGTCGGCAGTGCGGGCACGCTGCCATCGTGAGGAGTCCCAGGTTGACGGCGCCATCGCAGCTGTCACAGACCCCGCCAGACACGCCCTGTTCGTGGGCGGTCTGGAGGACGTCGCTAAGTCGATCGGTACGCGTCGCCCGGAACCGATGGTCCATCCGGAGGTCACGGAGCCGGTCCTCCAGGCTTTCGATCACGGATTCGTGGCCCTCGTATCGGTCCACGAGCCGCGCCAGGATGGCTTCGACCTGATCGAAGTCCTCGTCGACGCGATCAGCGAACGAGTCGTGGTCGGCAACGAGTTCGTCGTGGGCGTCCTCGAGTTCGAGGTGGACGCCCGCGAGGTCCTGCACGATCTGCTCGAGCTGCGAAAACGCGGACTCCATGGCGTCGAGTCGCTCCTCGAACGCCGCTGGGTCGGGAGCCGCATCGCCGCCCGGGACGGGAGCAGGGTCTGATGACGTTGTTCCGGCGGGAGTCGTCGACTCGTCGCGTGTACCGGCCGAGTCATGTTCAGTTGGCTCGGACGTCGCGGAGGATTCCGGGGTGTTGTGGTCGAGGTAGTCCGAGAGCTGTTCGACGACCCCGAACAGCTCGTCAAGGGACGGGTCCCCGGACCCAGTGCGTGGGATGTCGGGGCCGTCAGGCTGGAGCGGGAGGTCGACGGCGGAGTGGTCAGCGCCCTGGAGGAACATTGTTGCGTCGTCGCCGCGCACGATGTCCTCGTACTCGCTGAGGACCCAGAAGGAGGCGAGCATCCGGTGGAGGAGTGCCTCGCGGGAGGTGTCCTCGGCCTTCGCGGTCTCCGTGAGCCAGGCCTCGAACGCCTCGTTCGTCCACTGCTCGCCGCCGTGGTCCTGTTGATCCGCCATGCGTCGTGCTGTCTGGTGTTCAGTCGGGAATCTATCGGCAAAAGTGTAGGGGTTCTTGCCGGTCAGATACCTGTCAGTATACCGCACTGTTCGGCCGGCAGAATACGTCTGACGGCTGGCCGACATGCCCGGGATGGCACTGTCGCCAGCGTCATCGATCCCGGGAGTAGCTACCAGCGTCCACAGACTCCGCGTCCCACCGGCAGGTCACGAGGGCGTCCACCCGGTCGCGGTCAGGGGCCGCAACATCGAGTCCGACCGGCACGTCGAGCGTCGACGCGAGCCCGGTCGCGAGCACGGAGCCGATCGGGTGGTCGAAGCGATCCACGTTCCCATAGGCACTCCCAGAGACGGCGACCGTCACCCGGCCGGGTTCGCGGCTGTCGACGGTGGCGCTATCTGCGAGTTCGAACTGTTCGACCAGGGTCTCGGCGAGCTGGTCCACAACCCGCGAATCTTCGGGGGAACCGTCGACCATGGTTTCGAACTGCTCGACGAGCCGCCTGCCCGTCGGGTGGAGTGCGATGCCGCGCGAGCGCTCGTCCTCGGTGACGACGAACGCGTCGTCCAGCGCATCGCTCGGGGGAATCACGTAGTCGCGGTGCTGGGGGACGAAGACCCGGACGCCGCGCTCGGTCGGGACGTACTGGGGCTCGTCGTAGAGCCCGAGCGACTCGACGAGGTCGCGTCCGGTCGCCGCAACCGTGTCGTAGACGCCCTCGCCGACGGTTGCCGGAACGAACCGCTCGGGCGTCAGATAGTACGTGAGGAGCCCCGAGAACGCCGCGATGGCCGCAATCGCGAGGAGGACATCACGCACGGCGCCGAAGACTACCGCGCCGCCCACGGCCAAAACCGCGACCGCCCCAAACCCGAGCGCGCTCCGCCGATAGCCCGCCTGCAGAACGCGTCGATGTTCGGCTCGCAGCCGGCGGTTCTCCTCCTCTAGTACCGCCACCCGAGCCTCGAGGTCGACCGCATCCTCGAACTCGCCCTCCGGCTCGGTCGATGCAGCCTCACTCATGGCTGGTGGGGTCGCGGACGAAGACGTTGGTGTAGCGATGCAGGAGGTACGAGAGGGCCACGATACTCGCTAGGAGCACGCCGCCCGTCAGCCAAAGTGCTTCCGTTTGCGCGAGCCCGCCCCAGGTGGGGACGGCGAAGCCCACCGTTCCGAGCACCGCGACACCCCCGGTCCGGAGGGTTTCGCGGTCGGTCCACCGTCCCGGAACGAGGGTGCTCCAGAGGAGCACGAACAGCCCGACCTCGGCACCAACCAGCGCAGGGTTCGAGGTGAGTTCGCTGCCAGAGTTCCGCACGAGCACGGCGATGGCGAGCTGGCCGAGCGCGAAGCCGTAAACCGGGCCAAGCACTGCTGACGCGGCTGCCGTGAGAATGGCCGCGACGAGTCCCGGCAGCCCGAACCCGGCCGTGGCGGCGACGGCGAGCAAGAGCACGCCGAGCGCGCTCGTGGCTGTTCTTCGGGTCGACCGGTTCACGGCGCCGCACCTCCCTGGGTAGTGGCGCGATGCTCGCCGAGGATGGCCACGAGTCGGTCCCGGGGGCCGACCTCGATGGCGCGGACGCCGTCGAGGGTGGCGAGCTGGCGGCGGAAGTCCTCGAACTCCCGGTAGGTCGCGTACGCGTCGTCGAGGTTCGCGAGCCCGCCGGGCTCGTAGAGGATCGATGGAAGGAGGCAGACGAGGACGTGCCCGCCGCCGCGACGCGCGAGCTTGACGGCCTCACGGAGTTCGCCGCGGTCCGTGTCGTCCGTGACGAGGATGGTCCAGGTGCGACTCGTGCGCCGGCGCCGCTGTGCCTGGATCGTCGAGAACCGGGGCTGGTCGCCGAGCCGCTGGACGTACGCGGAGCGATTCTCGAGGAACGGCCGGAGCGTTGTCGCGAATGCCGAGTCGTCGCCAGCGAGCCGCGTCGTATCCTGGTGTGCGGTATCCGGACCCCTGCCGGTGTTCTCGTCGGGCGTCCCGGCTGGAGCGGGAGTGGATTCGGTGGGCGGAGTGAGGTCGTGGAGGCGTGTCCGGAGCTGGCGGTAGTGCGTCCTGCTGGCCGTGGGCGGCAGGTCGGTGGTGATGCCGGTGTCGTCGAACGTGACGAGGCCGAGGGGGTCGTCGAGGTGTTCCGCGCTCTCGACGAACGCGAGGGCGAGCTGACGGGCGTAGTCGAGCTTCGTCTCCGCCTCGGGGCCATCGTGCATGCTGGTGCGGGTGTCGACGATGAGCTGGGTCTCGCGGTCGGTCTCGGCGTCGAATTCGCGGACGTGGGGCTCGTTGAGGCGCGCGGTCGCCTTCCAGTCGATCCGGTTCGTCGGGTCGCCGGGCAGGTAGCGACGCAGCTCGCTCGGGTCGAGCCCAGCCCCGCCCGTTCCCGCCGGGTGTTCACCGTAGGCAGCGGCGAACCGCTCGCCGCCCTCGCCGACGTGAATCTCCCGGGGGCCGGCGGGCGCGACGACGAGCGACTCGGCGTTCCCGAGGCGAATGGTCTCGGTGAACAGGCCGTCACGACTTTCGAGGACGAGCTCGGGCGCGTCGATGTCGTAGCGGCCGGCGATTCTGGACTCGAGCGTGAAGCTGTCGGTCGTGTCGTGGTCACTGAGCGACACGGAACTGGTGTCCTGTGGGGCGACCGAGGCGGGAATACGAGGTCGGAGCGACACGTCGACCGGTGGTGTGTCGGCAGCCGAGACGGCGATGGTGAGCGTCGTGGACTGGTTCGCCCGGAGGTGGTGGGTGGCTAGCGTCTGTGTCACCACGAGGTCGCGCTGAAGGGTCTGGATGTCGCGGATGAATCGGTACTGGTGGGCGAGAACGAGCCCGCCGATACCGACCGGAATCGCGAGGAGGAGCGGGGTGGCGAGGAGCCACGCGAGGAGCACGCCGCTCGCGGCGAGTGCGAGGCTGGCGGTGAGCGGGCGGCGTGCCTGCATCAGCGGCCTCCCGGGGTCGCAGAGCGGCGCTGGTTCTGGCTCATCACGTAGGTCACGGCGTCACGCCGTAGGTCACCGGAATGACATCGGGCGGCGTACTTAGCTATTGTGAACCCTCGAAGCGCAACTGATTAGCCACGGACTCGCCATGTGGCTGATACGACACCAGCTACTCGTGCACCACGAACGCGTCCGCCGTGTCTGGGCTGTCTCGCTCTGCTGTCTCCTCGTAGCGGCTGGACTCGTCGGCGCCACGACGACTGCGGGCGCGACCGTCGACGGCGCGACCACGCCAGCACTCGCGTCCGACGACGACCCCGCACTCCCGGCGAGCACGACGCCGGACGCCCCAGCGAACAACTCCACCGTCCAGCACGAGGACCCGGCCGCAGTCGACGAGAACGGGGACGTCGGTCAGCTCAAATCCTGGCTCACCTCGCGGCTCGCGGACCGGTTCTCCCAGAGCACCCTGCAGCTCTCGCAGGGCGAGTACGAGCAGGCGCGCGGCGTCCTCGGCGACGACTACCGGGACCTGCTCGGGAAGTACGTCGACGTCGCCGGCGACACCACAGGGGATGGCGACGACCAGACCGCGAACCGGCTGCAGGATGCCTCGACCACCCAGCGCGAGTACGTCGACGAGGTCCGGTCCTTCCGCGAGACCTACGACGAGTACCAGGCGGCGAAGGCGAACGGGAACGAAGCCCGGGCGCGACGACTCGCCCGGAACCTCTCGGCGACCGGCGACCGCGTCCAGCAGCTCTCTCAGAACCTCACGGCCGACCTCCTCGCCGTCCAGAACACGACCGACGTACAGTTCGGCGAGACGATCGCGACGACGCGGAACATCACTGAGACGATCACCAGCCGCGAGCAGTCGGTCACGGCCGCGGAGTTCGTCGCAACCCGACTTGAGGTCTCGGCCACTGAGTCGACCGTCTCGTTCTCCAACCCGCTCACGATCACCGGACAGGTCTCGTCCGAGAACGGCTCCGCGGTCGCTGGTGAATCCGCAACCGTGGTCGTTGGCAGCCAGCGAGCGCGCGTGACACTCGACGCCGACGGCCGATTCACGGTCTCGTTCCGCCCCGTGACCACACCAGAGCGTGCCGACACCGTCAGCGTGCGGTTCCGGCCGGTGGACACTTCCCGATACCTCGGTTCGAACGGAACTGTCCCGGTCGACATCCGGCAGGCGACGCCGACCGTCACCGTCGAGACGAACACGAAGACGGTCGGGTACGGCGACCGCGTCCAGGTATTCGGGCAGACAGCCGTCGCGGGGACTCCGGTTCCGGATGCCCCGGTCACCGTCCGACTGGGTGATGGCGCCGTACAGTCGACGCGAACGAACACCGACGGCGAGTTCGATGAGACCGTTCGAGTCGGTGCCCGAATGCAGCCCGGCCAGCACGAGGTCGTGGCGGTCGCGGGCGACCCGCAGCAGGCGGTCGGCAGCGGAACGGGAGCGTCGACGATTCGGGTGGTCGAGACGTCGACGTCGCTCTCGGTGACGGGCACGGTCGAGGACGAACGCCTCGTTCTCCAGGGTCGACTGACCACGACGGAGGGACGGCCGATTCCCGGCCAGCCGGTCGAACTATCCGTGTCCGGGCTGGGCGTGACGACCGCGACGACGAACCAGACTGGCGCATTCCAAACTTCGATGGCGACGCCCGGACTCGAACCCGAATCGCAGGCAACAGTCGACGCCACCTACACGGGTACCGGCACCAACCTCGACGAATCGAACGCGTCGACCTCGGTGACGATTCCAGCTGCTGGGTCTGGACCCGGCCCCGGCGCCCAGGTCCCGGTTCCCGGCACCAATCCGACGCTGCTCGTCGGCGCGGGACTCCTGGCACTGCTCCTCGCCGGCGTTCTCGCAGTCGGGTGGCGCCGCCGACGCAGTGGGACCGGGTCCACTACTGCCGACGGTGCCACAGCCGGCGGGTCCGGTGCAGGGGACTCGACCGGAGCGGCCGTTCCGCCTGTAGTCGACCGATTGCATCGGGCGATGGACGCGGCCACGACTCGCCTCGAGTCGGGTGGGCCAGGAGCAGCGGTGGACGTGCTCTATCCGGCCGTCCGCCAGTACCTTACGACGACTACGGGCCTGGCGGAAACCGGGACGCACTGGGAGTTCTACGACGCCGTGCGCGAAACCCCGGCGACAGCGGACTGGGCACCCGTCGTCCGCGACCTGTCTGAGAGCTACGAACGTCGCCGGTACGCAGAACGGTCCGTCGACCCCGCCGACGTCGCCGTCATCCTCGACCAGCTCGGAGACCGGCTTGCCGAACTCGACAGTGGTGTCACGGATGGTGGCGTGGCCGATTCCGATGGTGGTGTGGCTGAGTCCAGAGACGGGATCACCGGCAGCCAGGTCGACGACGGTTCGACGGACCACGACAACTAGCCGACTCCGACTGGTTTTTCAGGGAGTGTCACCGATACGAGGCAACTATGACGCCGGACTCCCGCTGGCCGCTGCTCATCCCCCGGCCACTCCGGGACCTTCCAGCCGACCTCGCCGCGACGGCGGGCCTCACCATCCTCACCGTGCTCGTCGTCTTCCTCCCGGTCGTCAGCGAGACCCCGCTCCGCGTCGTGTTCGGGCTGCCGTTCGTCCTCTTCATCCCCGGCTACGCCTTCATCGCCGCGCTGTTCCCCGAAGCCGGCACCGGGCCAGTCGACGACACCGACGACGGGGCGGATGGGGCGGGCCAGTCGCCGACGGCAGACGACGATTCCGGTTCGGAGCGCGAGGGCATCGACGGGATCGAGCGCGTCGCGCTCTCGCTCGGGACGAGCATCGCCATCGTCCCGCTCATCGGGCTCGTCCTCAACTTCACGCCCTGGGGCATCCGACTCGTCCCCATCGTGGTGTCCGTCAGCGGGTTCACGCTCGCCATGGTCTGGATCGCGGCCCGACGCAGGTGGGCGCTCCAGGCCGATGACCGGTTCGCCGTTCCGTATCGCGACTGGTTGGCGTCGGGCCGCTCGGAGCTGTTCGAACCAGAGAGCCAGACGGACGCCGCGCTCAACGTCCTGCTCGCGGTGAGCGTCATCCTCGCCGTCGCGAGCGTCGGGTACGTGCTCGCCTTCCCGAAGCCGGGCGAAGCGTTCACCGAGTTCTACGTCCTCACCGAGGGCGACGATGGCGAACTCGTCGCGGACGACTACCCGACCGAGTACACGCTCGGCGAGTCGAAACCCATCGTCGTCGGCATCGGGAACCACGAACACCGCGACGTGACCTACGCGTGGGTGGTCGAACTCCAACGCGTACGGGTCGCGAACAACACGACGACGGTTCTCGAGGAGCAGGAGCTCGACCGATTCACCCGGACTGTCGCCGACAACGAGACCGTCCACACCCGCTACCAGGTGACGCCCACCATGACCGGCGAACGACTCCGCCTGGCGTTCATGCTCTACACGGATCGCGCTCCGGCGAACGCGACCGTCGACGGCGCCTACCGCGAGCTCCACCTCTGGGTGAACGTCACGCAGCGCGGGTGACCGAACATCGCGAACTCTGATCACTGACCCATCCCCTCGTACCTCGTCGCGAACTGGCGCAACCCAGGCCGAACCGATCCCGTTCCATCGCCCGAAATCACAGCCTGTGATGATTATTGATTACTCATCTAGTTACGTTCTTAGCTCTCTCACGGAGCATACCGGTCAGCGGAGTTCCGGAAGCCGACAACTCCTCTGGCGGCCACTACCTGCTCGCGGAGAACCACGCTACCCTTTGAATCCCTCATTTTCGGGCGCTCTCCGACGAGCAGCAGGTTGCTGTTACCCTAGCTGGTGGTCGGGAGCCGGACAGCCGTGCACGGTCACGTGCGCTGCGGTCTTGAGGTAGACCCAATTTCTCGTGATAACGTCTGTATGAGCCGAATTGGCGGGGTTTAGAAACCGGTCCTGGAGGTTGCTAGCGTGGTCTCTGGTGCGGGACTCGACGGACAGCTGGCACGGCCAGATCTGGCCGCCATCAATAGCGAGCTAGCATGTAATTACTAACGAGCACTATTGGTTGTCGGCAGACTCTGTTGGGGGGTCGTTGTGGGATGCCATAGCTTTACTCGGGCGGCCTGTGTACGAGTCGTCGATGGCCGTGATACACATCTGTTTGAACGTCGCGGATGCCGAGCAATCGCAAGCCTGGTACGAATCGAATCTTGGATTTGAGTACTCGTGGGAGTTCACCAGCGGAGACACCCGGAACGTCTACGTCGCGGACGAGAACGGAATGGAACTCCAGCTCTCCGACACCGAAGGCGAGACGGAGTTCGACCACGGGACTGCGATCGACCACGTCGCACTCGCCGTCGACGACGTCGACGCGGCGGTGGAGCGAATCGACCACCACGGGATCATCGAACCGCCGGGCGACCAGCCGGCCGCAGGCGCCCGAACAGCGTTCGTCAAAGACCCGGACGGCCACAGCATCGAACTCGTCGAACCGCTCGACTAACCGAGTAGTGGTCGGCGAGCCCGTGGTTAGCCGACGTTCACGGCGCGTTCGACGACGCTCTCGCCGTAGCGGTCTTCGAGTTCGTCGTGCTGGTCGGGGCGGTGTTCGTAGACGTCCTGGAAGAGCGTGATCGGGGTCTGGGCGGCCTGGTAGGTGGCTTCGTCCCACATGCGGTCCTTCTCGATGTCGACCGCCACGTCGTCGATGACGAGCGTCGTGGCCTGGGTCATGGCGATGGCGCCTTTGCCGGCTTCCTTGGCGGCTTCGAACTCCTCCATGGAGTCGACGATGTCGTCCATACTTGGAACGTACGCCGTCAGGTCGAGCAGCTCGGCACGAAGCTCGTCTGCATTCAGTTCTTGCCGGTCGCCGTTCACGGTGAGCACGTACCCAGCGTCAGTCGCGTCGAGGGAGACGGCGTCACCTTCGTAGATCTGCTGGTCGTCTTCGGCGTCGAGTTCGATGTCGCGGTCGTCGAGTTCGAGGAGCCAGCTCCCGGTCTTCGGCGGTAACGAATCGGTGTTCGCGACTTCGACCTGGGTGGGGGTGAGCGACCAGATGCCGGTCATGCCCTTGGCGCGGTTGTCTTTCATGCGCTCGCGGTAACCGTCCACGTCACGGATGTCGTCGAAGGGACCGTCGACCGCAATCAACCCGGCGGCGCTGGCGCCCCGAGAGGTGTTGTGCCTGAGTTCCGGCCACGGCGGCAGACTCCCCGTCGGCGTCATGGCGCGCATATCCTTCGTGTAGTCGACCTCACCGTCCACGAGCAGGAACAGCCGTTCCAGATTGTTCGACGGCCGACCCATCTCCTCCCGCAGGTCGCCCATGGCGAGTTCCGCCTCACCGCTCTCGACGATGACGGACATCGAGAGACTGCCTTCGGGAAGTCCATGCGTCGTTTCGATGATGGTGAGCGCTTCGTCGGCCTTCTTCCAGTCGTCGATGTCGCCGACCTCGGGGATGACGAACCCATCGATGTGCTCGACGGCGCCATGCTCGGGGTTGGCGATCGCCTGCATCTGCTGGAACCCCTGGTAGCGCGTCTCGGGGCTCTCGCGGTGCCAGACGACGCGCGGATGGATCTCGCCAGGGAACGCCTGGCCGTGTTCGCCGACCACGTCGATGATGTTCTGGACGCCCTCGTCGCGCATGTTCGGGGCGGTGGCGTCCTCGTTGTCCGGCACCCAGACGTCGGGCGCCTGCAGCCCACGAAGCTGTGCGGCACGTCGGATCATCTTCGCGGAGTCCTCCTCGCCTTTGACGGCGGTGGGGGACGTGAAGAACGTCCGCACGAACTCACGGTCGTAGTGTCGATCAGTCGTCTTCGGCAGTGTGTCGTCGCTCATCGTAACCGTGTCGACACGCACGACCAAACGGCATAAATCTTCGCGTTGGAGTGGCGGTAGAGGACTTCTGCGTACAGAATTTGGCCGATTCAGCGACTTCAGTGTTTTCCGATACTGAAGGCGATTCGGCGACTAGCCTGGTACGAAATCAGTGGTACTGCGCGTGTCCGGAAGCAGTGTGGGCCGTGTCGACGGTCGCGCCGTTTCGGCACACCCCACCGGAGCGTTTTCCGATGATGAACAGCTTGATGGTGGCCGCGACCAGTCTATTGGGTATGCCCGATGCAGCGAACCACCCCGTCAAGGCCCTGGAGAAGACGGTTGGCATCATCCACGAGCTCACCGCTCGCCGCTCCGCGAAGCTCCACGAACTCGCATCGGCCCTCGAGTTGAACAAGAGCACCGTCCACAACCACCTCAGCACGCTCCGCGAGCACGAGTTCGTCGTGAAGGACGGTGACGAGTACCGGCTCAGCTTCGAGTTCCTGCACGTCGGGGGCGTCCTCCGGAACGACATCGAACTCTACACGAAGGGGAAGGAGCCGGTGGAGACGCTCGCTGCAGACACCGGCACGCTCGTCACGCTCGCCACCCACGAACGCGGTCGGGCGGTCGTCCTCTACCGCGCGAAAGGCGAGCAGGCCGTCGAGATCGACACCCACGTCGGCAGCCAGATCACCCTCCACAACTCCGCCCTCGGGAAAGCCATCCTCGCCCACCTCCCCGAGGACCGCGTCGACGACATCATCGACACCCACGGCCTCCCGGCGTCCACGCCGAACACTATCACCGACCGCGAGACACTCGACGAGGAACTGGCGCAGATACGGGCCGACGGCTTCGCGTTCGACGACGAGGAGCAGTGGCGCGGCCTCCGGTGTCTCGGCGCCCCCATCCTCACCGACGACGGCGAGGTCAAGGGCGGCATCAGCCTCTCCGCCCCCAAGAACGACATCACGGACGACCCCGCCGACCACGAGTACGTCTCCGCGGTGAAGAGCACCGCGAACATCCTCGAACTCGCCCTGAGCTACGCCTAACCGGGTTCTCTCTACGCGAGCGCGGCTTCGAGCAGTTCGATCGGGTGCGGTGGCGGGGAGTCGGCGAGGTCGCTGTCGCCGAGCTGACTCCGACACGACCCGCCGGGCGCGACCACCTGCTGGGCGTCGCTCTCCCGGACCTTCCCAACCAGTTCGGCGCCGATCTGTTTCGAGATGTCGTAGTGTTCGGCCTCGTACCCGAAGGAGCCCGCCATCCCACAGCACCCCGAATCCAGGGGGTCGACGTCGTAGCCTGCCCGCCGGAGCACACCGACCGCGTGGTGGTCGGCACCGGCTGCGTGCTGATGGCAGTGGCCGTGATAGGCGAGCGCGTCGCCGTCGGCTGCAGTCGGGAGGTCCTCGACGAGTCGGTAGTGGTCGAGGTACTCGCAGACGCCGTACGCGTGGTTGGCGACCTGCTCGACCGCATCGCCCGAGAGGAGGTTGGTGTACTCGTCCTGGAAGACGACCGCGTCGCTCGGTTCGACGGTCACGATCTCCCAGCCGTCCGCGATGTAGTCCGTGAAAACGTCGACGTTCGTACGCGCCCGGCGTAGTGCGCGTAGATCCGGTCGCCTGTCTGTTCGAACTCGAATCGAGTCGCTCCGCTCACCTCGCCAGCCTCGGAGTTGGCCACCCCAGCAAGCGTCCGCCCATCCAGCGAGATATCGTCAGCCATGCCCGCGTATTCGCTCCAACAGGGCATAAACACCATCGGCGGGCGATCTCAGTAGCAACGGCACCACACGATTCGGATCCTCGAAACCCAGGGGTTACTCGGTCACTCTGCGCTGCCAACGACGTCGCCTCTCGCCCACCCTATCGAACCAGATATGTGTGTAACTACTTCCTTTCAACTCGCTGTCCAGTGTCGACACTATCGGCCCGACGACAGCGAGGCTGGAACGGACACCCCTGCTGTCGGGGGCATCGCCGTTTCAGTGACCGACCGCGAGCTCGTCGAATGCTCGTCGTCGGTGGGGCTGGTCAGTCGGATTTCTTCTTGAAGAACGCCCACCACAGGACGACGAGGCCGGCGAGCGCGAGGAGACCGCCGATGACGGAGGTTGCGACGGGGCTGAGCCCGGCGACACTGAGGAGGGCAGTAGGTGGGACATGCTCGTCCCGTCACCGTATGGGGATCCACCCGAAAAACCAACCACTCACTGTAGTTCGCTGATGGATCGCGTGGCAATCGGTCGACCCGCCCTCCTCCGACGCTCAGACCTCCTGAACCGCCACACAGCCGGAGTTGTACCTGTATGCCGTAGGTCGCCCGAGAGCATCTGCTGCCCCGTAGTTTCTATTCGGCGTAGCTGTGTCGTCTCAGTGTCTTGGGCTGGGACCCACGACAACGTATTTCGGGTGGGTGGGTGAACAGACGTGCATGACAGGGACGCAGTCGGAACGAACGTCGCGGTCGGGGGTTCGGGCGTGGATCGACGAGCACCGCATCCTGAGCTTCCTCGCGATCGCGTACTCGTTCACGTGGGTGGTGCAGGGGGTCGTCGCCATCCTCGGCCTCCAGCCGTCGTGGACGCAGTCGATCCTCATCGGGTTCGGGGGGTTCGGGCCACCGGTCGGCGCCGCGGTCGTGGTCTGGGCGAGCGGCGGCAGCCTCCGGAAATGGGTGTCCCAGATGTTCAAGTGGCGCATCGGCGCCCGGTGGTGGCTGCTTGCGCTCGGCCTCCCGCTCCTCGTGCTCGCACTCGGGACGCTCTTCTTCGTCATCGCCGGTGGCCCGATCGACCTCACGTCGTTCGAATCGCCGTTCATCTATCTCTTCGCACTCGCGTGGGGGACGGTCTGGGGCGGTGGGCAGGAGGACCTCGGCTGGCGGGGCTTCATGCTCCCGATCCTCCAGGAGAAGTACAGCGCGTTCGCGTCGAGCATGTTCATCGGCGTCGCGTGGGCGGGCTGGCATCTCCCGCTGTTCCTCAATCCGGTCACGACCCACGGCGGCTGGCCGCTCTCCCAGCAGCTCCTCTGGATCGTGTCGATCATGGCGGGCTCCGTCCTCTGGACGTGGATGTACAACAACACCGGGGGGAGCGTCCTCGCCGTCGCCGTCTTCCACGCTGGCATCAACGCCATGGGCATCTACCACCCTGCGGACATCGAGGCGTTGGCGCCCGGCGGCGTCCCCGACCAGGCGCTCAACCTGCTCGCCGAAGCCACCGGCGCCCTCCCACTCGTCCTCATCGCCCTCCTCCTCATCGCCTACTACGGCCGCGAACGCCTCGCGAACCGGGAGATACCGGGCAGTGAGGCAGTCGGACTCGACACGGACTCAGCTCGGACGCAGTGACGTACTCGACGACCCGATACGGGCTTAGGCGTCCGGGTCCCGCATCACGGTCTCCCCGGGCGGAATCCGTGCGTCGGTGGGGAGGGTGACGCCGGCGTTGAGACTACAGTTGATCCCGGTCTTGGCGTTGTCACCGACGACGACACCGAACTTCCGGCGCCCGGTGGACGTCAGCTCGCCCTTCACGAGCATCCGGACGGGGTCGTCGTCGTGGCGAAGGTTGGCGACGTTCGTCCCGGCACCGAAGTTTGCCACCTGGCCGAGGACGCTGTCGCCGACGTAGGCGAGGTGGCCGACGTTCGTCCCGGCCATGATGACGCTGTTCTTGATCTCCACCGCGTGGCCGATGTGGACGTCCGGCCCGAGGTAGGTGTGGCCGCGGACGTAGGCGTTCGGCCCGACCGACGCCGCCTCGCTTACGTATGCGGGGCCGTCGATGACGACACCGGGCTCGATGGTCGCGCCGGCTTCGACCACCACGGTTCCTCGGAGGGTGGCGTCGTCGCTGACGTCGCCCTCGATGTGGGTGTCGAGGTCGGCGAGTTTCCACTCGTTCGCTTCGAGGAGCTCCCACGGGCGGCCGACGTCGAGCCACCGGTCGAACGGGACGGGAGTGACGTCGTACTGGTCACAGACGGTGGCGAGGACGTCCGTGAGTTCGAGCTCGCCGCGTTCGCTGGTGTCGACGTCCAGGAGCGCCTGGGCCTCGGCGGGGAAGACGTAGGCACCGGTGTTGATCAGGTCCGATGGCGGGTCCGGGGGTTTCTCGATGACGCCCGTGACGCGGTCGCCGTCGAGTTCGAGGACGCCGTACTGGCTCGGGTCGTCGACGCGGTACGTGCCGACTGCTGGCCCCGCGTCGTAGAGCCGAGCAAGCGAGGCGGTGTCGTAGAGCGCGTCGCCGTTCAGGACGACGAACGGCGCGTCGTCGAGCGCGGTGCTCGCGGTGCGGACGGCGTGCGCGGTGCCGCGCTGCTCGGTCTGCTCGACGTACGACACCGGGACGTCCCGGTAGGTGTCGCCGAAGTACGACTCGACGGCCTCGGCCTGGTAGCCAACGACGAGCACCAGACTGGTGGCACCGGCCTCGATGGCCGCGTCGAGGGTGTGGGCGACGATCGGCTGGCCGGCGACCGGGAGCATCGGCTTGGGAGTGCTGTCGGTGAGGGGCCGCATCCGGGTTCCCTGCCCCGCCGCGAGCACGATAGTCTGCATACCTATGCATCCACACGGCGGGAGTTAGCCGTTACGGGACCCAGCGCCAGCTCTTTCGCTATCGGTGCGGTGTCAAAGAGGGGTCGAGAAGATGTCCATGGGTCAAGGGGGCGCAGGGTGCGACTGCGCTCTGACTGTCACGTGAGGGGGATGCTCCGGTATGGCAGCCGCATATAAACTGAAGAACTCCACCATCAAACAACTCGTGCCTAAGTATTTTTGGCTCTAAGGGGTGGGTTAGCTAGTGGGTCGTGGCGTCTTCTTGCTGGTGAACGAGGGCGTGGATGGTGTCCGCTGGTCGGCTACCGGGGACATCGGTTTCGGACGTGGTCGATGTGAGATACCCAGCACTCAGTCCCTACATCACGTATCGGTCGTGAAGTGGCTCTGCATTTCTCGGAATTTCGGACGACCGGTCACCAGATGGCAGCTTACCGGAGCTTGTTCAGGCGTCTGTTGCTCGGGTCAGTCTCTGAACGACACCTACTGTCCGAGGGTTACGCGCTTGTTCATCTCAATACCCGATTGTGATTGGTGATTGATCATACTGCCGGACGTGGTGAGATGGGGCTGGTACACTGTCCGGGGCGAGCCGACGATTCAACAGGCTGCCACACTACTTCACTTTCACTGTGGTTGGCGTGCCTTTATCATCAACACGCGTTACTCTGTTGGTACGGGGAACGCTGCTGTCACACGCCCTTCCCCGGTATTCCCATATGTCGGTTGAGCACTCCACAATCGGCAGCTGTCCGCACTGCGGTACCACCCTCAACCACAGCGACGTCCTCATCGAGTACGAAACCGGGCTGTACGTGGAATGCCCAGCCTGCGGGGACCCGGTCAGACCCACCAACTCAACATAGTCGACGACTATTCCGATTCCCTCGATTACTTTTGCCGTTCGCAGATCGGTTTCCAAACGTGGCGTCTTAGCGACTTGTGGATGTCGTTGGCATCCTGGTGCGCACGGAGTGGATGCCATCTGGGGAGGCCAGGTGCACATGAGCGGTGCATTTGGGGCTCCACGCGGGTTTTCGGGGCTGTTTTCCGTCTTGGGTCCAGGTGCGACTGCGGCGATAGTAGTCATTAGAAATAGTTGCTCACTTTGGGAGGCCCAATTCGTTCAGGATCGTATCAACCGTTGTCATCAGCTTTTCTATGGATTCGAAGTTGCAATTTCCAAGGGTTGATTTTAGCTGTCTCCAGCACTCTCAACCGGATTTAGGTCAAGGCGAAAGGCCGGATATTGAACGAATCGAGGCCGTCACAATTAGCGAGAACGGTGACGGTTGACGCCCTAAAATTGGACAAACCGTCGAGAACAACGATTAACTTATCTTTGAATTATTAGTATAGTTAGAAAATGATGTATTTTGCGTGTTCGGTGGTCCTCTACTTAGGAAAACACGAAAAAATCAGCCAGTCAGTGGCCGTATGCGGTCAAACACGCCCACTCGCGTAATCTGGATAAGGCTACGCTGGGTCGTGAATTTTACTGGAACCAGGCTTGTGCTGGGTCGCCATCGGTCGAAGTCTTGGTCTGATTGGTCCAACCCATTGTGGCGTCCAGCTCCCGAGGCTCTGTGCAAGAAAATTGTGAAAGATTTTCGCGATCATCGGCTCGGCCTTTGCGTTCCCGGGCCATGGTTTTTGGTAGCTAAGCCCGGCTTCTTAGAGAAATCCCTGACAGCTCGGTATCAAGTAATCAACGTTTATGCTTTTTTGAGGTGGTGTTTGACGAATGTTGTCGTTCACGCCGACTCGTCGTACCCGGCATCCAGTGGCGTCCCATGGAGTGCCTGCCGGAATTCATTAAGTTTGATTCCTAATAGTTTATAATTTCTTCTGGATTGTTTAGTATCGGTAACCGCTTCCCACAGTGGGTCGCCGGGGTTGAGACGCGCGAGCCAGCTGTAGATCTTGCGGTGGCGCGTGTTGAACCCGTCGTCGAGTTCGGTCTGGGAGAAACCATTCTTGTACGAAATGGCTGTTATGAGTCGTTTCGCCGGCCGTTTCCCGTTCATCTGACCAAGCGCGTCGTGCAGGTCGTCCATAGTATTCTCGTCGAGATGCTCATTACTCTTACCAACATTATTCGAGTGGATACTTCTAACAGCTACTATCGCCTTGAACCCCCTATACTATGGCCACCCCTCTGCCACCTGCTCTCCACATTCTCTCAATGCAGTCAGTACCGAATGCACGCTGAACTGCCACCGATCAATCGATGCCGGTCCAATTGTGCGTACCAGCCGGTGTACCCCGGCAAGGCTACTACCGGATTGACCTACCGTATTTCTTGCCGACACCAATTCCGCAGATTCGACCCTGAAGCCGCAAGCTTGTTCACCGGGTTCTGGCCAATCGAAGCTTAACTTGTCGGGTTAGTCCGGATGCCAGTTGTATAGTGCATTTCGATAGACGTCTCGAACATCATCTTTTGTGACCGGGCGCGGGTTCGCACGGAGGAGTCTGGACTGTGTGTCAATAGTCCTCGCGGCAAGGTCATCCAGTTCCGATTCTGTGATATCCGCAAGTTCGGCAAGTCCAGATGGTACGACATTAAGGTCCTGCTGGAGGGATACAAATGAATCCTGCACTGTATCTGCAGCTTCTCGGGGAGACCGACCCGTGGTGTTTACTCCGAGTAGTTTGGCGATTCTTTCGAACTTTTGGGGGTCACTGGCAGCGTTGAATCCCAATGTACTCGCCGGTGTCAATACAGCTACGGTTTCACCATGGTAGGTGTTGTATGCGGTACTAACCGGATACGACATCGCGTGGCAGAGCGTAGCACCCGCTGTTAACCCTCCGATTGAACCAAAGAGAGATCCGCGGAGCATCGCCGTTCTAGCCTCTAAGTCTTCTCCGTTATTCACCGCTTGTCTAATATTCCCAACCAGTAATTTAATCGCCGTTTCTGAGAAGATCTCCGTGATCGGCGTTCGTCCGGCATGTGTTGGTCGGCTACTCTGGGTGTTTGCTCGCAGTAGTTGGTCGTATCTGTGCGTAGTGAGCCCTTCGAGTGCGCTTCCAAGTGCGTCCATCCCCGTTGCTGCAGTGAGATCGGGCGGAAGACTCATCGTGAGCACTGGATCTAGGAGTGCAGCATCTGCCTGAATTTTTGGGCTGGTAATTCCATTTTTCACGGGTTCTGTATTATCCGATAGGATAGTCACCTGCGAAACCTCCGACCCGGTGCCTGCAGTAGTTGGGACTAACACGAGCGGCGCGCCACGATTGGTTATCTGGGCATCATCACCGAATGGTGCCGGAATATAGTCGGTTGGTTTCCCACCATTTGCCAGCGTCATTCTTACCGCTTTCGCGGTGTCCATGGGACTTCCTCCGCCAAGGCCAATGAAAAAGTCGTACCCCTCAGGTTGAGTATCCCGTGCAAATTCGACGCAGTCGGTCACGGACGCAACAGCAGGCTCACGTTCGACAGCTGTATAGCAATCAATCTCAAGCCCAGCATCGGTCAACACGTTTCCAACAGCCGATAGCTGTCCCAACTCTTTGAGCGTACTATCGGCTATTACTAACCCGCAGGATCCTGCTTGGGCTCCGAGACCTTCGAGAATCTCTCCCAGTCTGTCCTTGACTCCCCGCCCGAAGTAGATGTCAGGCAGTTGGAGCTGCCAGATTGTTTCTGGTTCGAGTTCGTGGTCTGAGGCAGAGACGGATCGGGTATACTCACTCATTTTGGTTCTCTTCGGAGTAAAACCAGTGGAATCTATATGCTGTCCTCGACATGCTTTGCCCCTCAACGCCTACTCTCATATGTCTACGGCATCCGGCAGCCTGTAGTATCATTCTATAGGAGCGTGTTTAGGCGCTGTAGAGCGTCTCTTTTGGAGTTCAATACATGGGGTTCGTCGGATTGGGCGGGACTCTTGCCCAACCCAGGCCAGTCGAGTAAAGAAATTCTCGGGTTGAAACGCGCACAACATGATCTCGAGAGCGGGTTTGATAACTATAATTCTATTGATAGATAATCTCCGCAAACAGCCCTTCAACACCGCCCAAATACAGCGTCTAAACATGCTCCTCTCTAGTAATCTACGCATCACCAGTGATCCTACTCTTCGGAGATGAATCCAAGAGTATTAATCATCCTTCCTGATTGTGCTCCTCCTCTCCCGCGGAGGAGTCCCTTTGTAGTTCACAACGGTGCTTGGTGCCAGCGAGGCTGCCTGAGCCAGGGCCTTGTTTCGTATTGGTCTCTCTGTGGCAGATTCATTCCCTGACAACTGGTAGCTACAGTGTAGGCAATGTTCGATTCAGGCTGTCGCGTGCAGTCATTCCACTGTTTCGGATGCGAAGTGCCTAGAATACTCGTCGGGCTGTTCTGAGTGGCGATTTACTTCGCGGAACATATTCGGCGGGATTTCGTCCCCGGAGGTACCTTTGTGGATTCAATCCGGCGAGTTCGGAGAGTCCAGCTTGGAGCCACAGAAGACATCAACGAAGAATTCGGCGTCTTTGATCTCGTGTTCCCCTGTGGATTCAAATGAAGAGCTGCGTGACTGCTGTTACTCTCATCGAGTACTAGTTGAAGTGGCGGAGTTAGTTGTTCTCGGGTTTTACAGCTCCGAACAATCGAAACTGATCGCCCTCTACCTTAGCAAGGATCCCGTCGAGAGGAAACGTTTTCGAGGAATCGGTCGGAGTACGGATAAGGGACCTTCCATCGGACCTATGGTTGATCTGTTGCTCCGCGAAACGCTTGAATCAGCTAATGATACCCATTGTGGAGTTTGATTGCAAACTGTATCGGGTCTATCGGTGGATGGATCGATTCCACAAAGGTCAAACTGGATAGCTTCGCCACCATCACCGAAGCAGGGTATTGGTGGTACTTCTCCAGAAACCGATTTTATTCCATAACCATACCATGAGTATATCAGAATTAACCGATATGTGCCTTGGACAAATAACCCCCGGTTTTAAGTTAATGGTTGACCGATAAGTGCTAAGTCGGAGCGAGTCAGATGAGCGGTGACCGGGAATCTACTGGCCCAACCAGTAGTCATTGCCGATCCCACGACAGGCAGTTATGAATAGCACGACCTTTCCTTCATGATAAATCATTTATCTAAATTGGTGCGGTTCATGCCTGGCCTTCTTGTCTTAGCCACAATTACGATGGTTTCAGTCAAGCTCTCCGCAATCCTGCCTTGGGGAGATCCTTTAATACTCACTGTGCTAATCGGAGCCATGGCATCGAACAGTATCGGTACCCCGAAGTGGGCCAACGCAGGGCTCAGCCTCCACAAACGCTTACTTGAGGGTGGCATCATCCTGCTCGGGGCACAGCTAACACTCCGGCAGGTGGCTGCGGCCGGACCATCGATTATACTGCTCACAGTCTGTACAGTCACGACGGGCATACTCGTTATTGAGTTCCTCTCGCGGAAGTTATTCCGGCTAGAGCCGACAATGGCATCATTGCTTGCTGCTGGCTCAAGTATTTGTGGCGTTTCGGCTGTAATCGCGATTGCGGCAAGTATCGATGCACGCGAAGAACAGATCACGTACGTTGCGGGCGCAATTCTAATTTTTGACGCTATCACCCTTGTAGTGTTTCCGTATCTCGGGACCCTCTTCACACTGTCTAGTAAAGTCTACGGCATATGGGTCGGACTGACTATGTTTAGCACCGGCCCAGTTGCAGCCGCTGGATTTGCGCACTCATCTGCAGCAGGGCAATGGGCGACCTTGACAAAACTAGTACGGAACTCCTTCATCGGGTTAGTCGCCGTTGCATACTCCATCAATTATGCGACCACCTCTGTTAACTCGAATACTATCATGGATGTTCGGGGAATCTGGGAAGAATTCCCGAAATTTATTGTGGGCTTCGTTTTCATGATGGTTTGCGCCAATCTTGGGCTATTTCCCGAAAAGCATCTACCCCTGATAAACGGGGTCTCGGAGGCACTATTTCTTCTAGCCTTTGCTGGTCTGGGCTACGATATTCGACTCTCGGAAATGCGCGCCTCAGGCGTCCGACCACTTATTGTACTCCTGGTATACCTAACTATGATAGGCGCCGTTCTTCTCATTTCAGTCCCGTATTTACTCTAAAGAGCCCACTGACTCTGAGGTGGTGGTGCGGCCATCTCGAGAAACGGCCGATTGGACGATGGAACGCACTCTAAAAGGGCGCCTGACTGTACGGGCCCTGCATCGTGCGCACCCAACCAGACCAAAGTTTATAGCGATGGCGATGTTTGAGAGAATCGAGAATGAGTCTCAAGGAGTCCGCGGAGCGACAAGAGCGGAGTACCCTCGTCATCGGGGCTGACGAACTGTCATCGTGTGTTGAAATGAAGGATTTAATAGATGCTGTCGAGGATGTGTTTGTTGCCTATAAGAACGGCGACGCGTCGATGCCGCCGAAAACTTACGTCGAACGTGAAGACGTCAATGGTGATTTTCGGGCAATGCCGGCGTCTGTGGGGGATTCGGCGGGAATAAAGTGGGTAAATGTCCATCCGGACAATCCAGAAAAATTCAACTTACCAACCGTTATGGGGATCGTGATTTACAGCGATCTTGAAACCGCATACCCGCTGGCAATAATGGATGGAACAAAACTAACCCGTTTTCGGACAGGGGCGGTAGCAGGTGTGGCCTCTCGTCACCTTGCGAAATCTGGGGCAAGTTCTTTAGGGCTGCTTGGGGCAGGTGAGCAAGCCCGAACACAGTATCGTGCTATATCGACTGTCGTTGATCTGGAACAGGTGACTGTCTCCGATATCAACGAGGATTCGATCACGACCTTTAAAGAGGAAACAGAAGAGGACGCCGTGACGGTGAATGTCGGCTCTCCAAAAGAAGTTGCAGCATGTGATATCATATCAACAACGACTCCATCGAGGGATCCGATATTAAAACGAGAATGGATTCACGAAGGCGCCCACATCAATGCGATTGGCGCTGATGCGGACGGAAAGCAGGAGCTCGCCCCCGAGATTCTATCAGATGCAAATATCGTCGTCGATGATTGGGAGCAGTGCTCACATAGCGGGGAGATCAACGTTCCCGTCGCCGACGGACTCCTTACAGAGGACGATATCTATGCGGATTTGAGTTCCGTTGTCACGGGCACAGCGCCCACAACATCAGAATCGGATATTACCGTCTTTGATTCAACGGGATTAGCAATCCAAGATATTGCAACAGCCAAACTGATCTATGAATCCGTCGACGAGCAGGGAACCGGCACAAACATAGATCTGATCGGGACCTAACGAGGCTAGGAGGTTCGGACTCCCAATCAAGGAATCGGGACCATTATAGACGTCCCTTGATCTGTTGAGTCCATCGGGAATTAAGTATTCGCCTGGTAGTCTGACCGGGGCTAGTTCCCCCCAAATCGCGGTTACTTAAGTTCGTACGCAAGCGTTTCGGCTGTCCTCCGTGATTGTAGTATTGGTTTCGTTGGGGTCAGTCAGCTAATAGACTACCTTGATTTCCAAATCTGCAAACCCCCCTCACTGAAATCATCTCCGCAACTGTATTCACAGGAATTCGGCTTTTCCACCTGAATATTGCTACCCGAGTCGTTGCTGTTCAAGATGGTCGCGTAGGTTCCGCGTCAGTGCCGATGCTTTTGCTAATGATGCTAACTCGCGGTCCCCCTCGCTTGAGTACCCGCGTCTCTTCGACGTTGAGTAATCCTTCTCTTCCTTCTTTGACCGTACCGGCAGGCTCTGTACTACCAACCCTTGCACAACCGTTGAGGACAACGGGATCAAAATCAGCAGGGGATAAATCTGTGGCTCTACAAGACACACAATTTAGGGATCGGGAAAGTGATTTCCGACGACCACACGCTTCTGGGTACTACTGGGTAGGGGCCGTATTTTGCACGATTAGCCGAATTACAGTTTCTCCTATCCAGTATATCAATTGGGTCGGGTGTGCCGGAACTATTGACGGACGTAACAGTTGTCTCGTGCCGGAGTTACTGCTTCTGCTTAAAATACGGCAGAGATCGCCTCATCGAGGGTGCTGACGGCTCTTTTCATCTCCGCTGGGTCTGCGCAGAACGGTGGGGCAACCATGATTTGGAACGGTGGACGACCTGGGCCAAAGAGTACACCCCGCTCTTGTGTATGGGCGAGGACTTCTTTCACCGGGTTTTCGCCGTCATCAACACGAGGGTCGAAGACCGGGTCTCCGGTTTCGGGATTGATAAACTCAACTGCGTATAGGTAGCCACGACCTCGGATGTCCCCCACAACAGGATGTTGATTGAGCTGGTCAAGTTGGTCACGCAGGAACTGCGAATTTTCCGAGACGGTCGGTAGCATGTCTTCATACTCGTCTATTGCTGCGATGCCCGCTGCACATGCTAGTGGATTCCCGGCGAATGTTTGTCCAACGTCAAGGCCTTGTGCTCCGAGATGGGCGCCGAGTTCCTCATTGACGAGCACGCCGGCAAGAGGAAGATATGCGCTTGTCACGCCTTTGGCAAACGTAATCATATCTGGTTCAAGATCCTCGGTTTGACTCCCGAACCAGTCGCCACACCGACCAAACCCGGTGATCACTTCGTCTACGATTAGGAGGATGTCATACTTATCACAGAGTTCCCGAACACCGGCAAAGTAGTCTGGTGGCGCAGTGTACGCCCCACTACTCCCCGCGACCACCTCCGTGAGCAAGGCTGCAATCGAGTCCGGTCCCTGGTTGAGTATAATGTACTCTAGATGATCAAGGGCTTGTTCTGCCAACTCCGATGGTGAGTCCGCATCAAATGGCGTGTCGACTCCATCGAACGGTGGAAGGAATTTTACGTTATTCGTCGTTGCCGCATGTGACTCGATGGCCAGACGTGTCTCTGGATCGCCTGTCATTCCGCCTGTTGCATATGTAGCACCATGATACGAGCGCCACCTGGATAATACGGTGTTAGCGTCCTGTACGTCTCGTGCTATTTGAACGGCTGCTTCATTAGCTTCACTGCCGGAAACACTGAAAAAAACATTGTTTAGTGATTCAGGGGCTATTTCGGTTAGTCGATCCCCTAGTTCTGTACGTACTTCGTTCCCTTTTGCGGATGATACATACTGTATTCGGTCTAGTTGGGATTCGATCGCCTCGGTAATACGGTCGTTACCGTGACCAGCATTGACACAGTACAGCTGTGATGTGAAATCCAGATATTCATCTCCGCTATCGTCGTACACTCGCACACCTTCTCCTCGGTTTATCGAGAGGGTCTCCCCATTAGGAGATGCCCAGTGAGAGATTACAGCATTCTCCTCAGTACCGAGATAGTTATTCTCTATCATTGGTTACTGCGTTTACCCTCCCATATTGTAAATATATCGCTTTCAGCAATGGTCGGGGGTATTACTTTCTGTATGTCTCACGACGGTCTCGCCGGGTGTATGCAGACTCCCATTGGCTTCTCTACATTGACTGCCGCCGTGGAATCCGAACCGACCACAGCGGTCCGATGCGAGAGTCTAACCGGTCTGTGTTACTGCTGTAGAACCATGTATGCATTAACGTGCACAACTGCTGGTTAGTCGGGGGTGGTGGGTTCGTGCTCCGGTGGGTGAAGGATTTGGCCTTGATCTTCTCGTTGTTCCATCACCCGACTGTGAATCGTCTTTCCAGGATCATCACTCTCCCAATTTGCCGCACGAGCAGCAGTCAATAATATCCCGTGATAGATATTGTCTACATCAGCACCACGTGATAGATCATTAATCGGTCTGGCATACCCCTGTAGGACTGGCCCAATCGCAGTAGCGTTCGCGAGATGTTCCGTAAGTTTGTATGCGATATTACCGGACTCTAGGTCCGGAAAGATCAGAGTGTTCGCATCTCCGTTCAGCGTCCGTCCTGGTCCAAGTTTTCGCTCGGCAATTTCCGGGACTAGTGCCGTATCGGCTTGAACTTCTCCTTCGATGTCCAAGTCGGTTCGTGATCTTACGCGAGAGACTGCGTTCCGAATTTTTGTCAACGATTGGTGTTCGGCACTTCCCACTGTCGAAAAGGAGAGCATCGCGATTCTTGGGTCCCAATTGAGGAGTTGTTTGGCTGTTTGGGCAGTTGTTTGTGCGATATCTGCCAATTGGTTCGCTGTGGGCTCAATATTTATTCCACAATCTGCATACAGGAGGTTTCCGTCGTTCCCAACATCTGGATTTTCGGTGAGCATTAGGAAAAAACTTGATGCGGTATCGATCCCGGGAGCAAGTCCAACTAAGCTATTCGCTGTCGCGACAACATCTGCAGTTGGATGACGGGCACCTGCGACAACTCCGTCAATGTCGCCTTGTCTAAGCAAGATCATCGCCTGAACAAGAGTACTTTCCAGCATTCTTCTCGCTGTTCGCTCAGGAACCTCACGCACGGTTACGTACTCTGCAACTTGCCGTTCGATGGAAAAGTCTTCTCCCGGCTCAACGACCTCGAATTCTCCTTTATCGATATTTCCACTTTCGTGGCGAGAGGAGAACGCTTCAGGGGAGTCGATGACTACGGGTGTAGCAATGCCCGCTTTCGCGATTTTTGTACCGGCTGTAAGCACGCGTCTGTCTCGGTGTTCCGCGAGGAGAACTCGGGGTGTGGCGCGAACCGCAGTATCCCGAAGGGTATCTATGATATCGGACATTGTGAGTGGACGCTAAGCCCGGAATTCGAGGAGCGAATTAGTAGTTCGGGTCCCCCGGTTGCTGGTATTTTTCGAGTACTCGTTCGGGTTCATCTAGTGCATCGCGGCGGAATGGTTCGAGTAGTTCCGTTCCGTCAGTGAGAATTTCTACCACTGCTGGTTCGTCGGCGGCTATCGCTTCTTTGACCGTGGATTGGACCTCTTCGGGATCTTCAACTCTGTAGCCATCCGCGCCCATGTCACGAGCAATCTGAGCGAAGTTTGGATTTTCGGGAAGGTCTGTTCCAACGAATCGCTCATTGTAGAACCAGTACTGGTTCTGTTTTTCGGCGCCCCACTCCATGTTGTTGAATACGACTGCAACTGCGGGGATGTCTTGGCGGACGGCAGTTAAGACTTCGTTCATCTGTTGCATCCCCCATGCACCATCACCGCTAAGCGCGACTGCGGGAGCGTCCGGGCGTGCTACTTTTGCTCCGAGGATTGCGGGATACGCGAACCCACAATTACCGTAGGTACCGGCGGCAAGGAAGTTACCGGGGGCCTCGAATTCTAAATAGGCATTCGCCATGGAACAGGTGTTCCCAATATCTGTAGACACCATCGAGTTCTCGGGGAGAGCTTCTGAAACCTCCCAAAGTGCCCGTCGGGGATGGATGGGCGTTTGACTCTGTTGGGACATCTCTTTGAGTTCCTCTCGCCAGTCCTCATACGCCTGGCGAATGTTCTTTTGCCGTGAATCGGGGGCTCCGCTTGTGCTATCGAGCTGGTCGTTGATGCTTTGGATGGTTTCTGCCGCATCCCCGACCAACCCGAGCTCTACGGTTGTTGTACGTCCAATTTGGGAACCGTCGATGTCTATCTGAATGACCTCTGCTTCGTCTGGGAACCAATCCATCCCATACTGGGGGAGCAATCCGAAACCGCTCAGTCGGCTTCCCACAGCGAGAATTACATCAGCTTCTGATAGCTGTTCCATCGCCGCTTTTGATCCGCCGTATCCGAGGGGGCCAACTGCAAGTGGATGGCTGATGGGGAATGAATCGTTGTGCAGATATGAGTTGGCGACAGGGGCGTTCAAGGTTTCTGCTAGCTCTGCTACCTGGTCTGTGGCTTCGGAGTATATCGAGCCAAGACCTGCGATAATCGCTGGCGTGTCGGCGTTTTCTAGCTTGTTGGCAGCTTCGCTTACTAATGCATCTGCCGCACCGCCGAGTTCGGTCTGGCGGTACTGGTTTGGCTTGAGAACGTCCGTTTCAATTTCTCCGTAGAGGTTGTCTCGCGGGAAGTCAACCTGTGTTGGCCCCTTCTTTGTCAAGGCTTCTCGATATGCCGTTCGGACGTACTCTGCGATTCGACTCTTGTCCTCGAGGCGGCCCTGCCAAGCTACGCAGTCTTCGAAGATGGACATCGTGTCCGCTTCTTGGAATCCGTCAGTTCCAATCGATCCGGTAGTCGCTGTGGGGGAAAGCATAATGACCGGCGCATGGTTAAGTTGGGCAGCTTTGATACCGGTCACCATGTTGGTCACGCCCGGTCCATTTTGGGCGACACAGATTCCCGGTTCCTGTCCTCGGAGTGCTTCTGCGTAGCCATCCGCCATATGTGCGGCATTCTGTTCGTGGCGAACAGGGATGTACCGGATGCCGGCGTTGGGCATGATATCAAGGAAGTCCATGAATGCCGACCCGACGATTCCGAACATGACGTCTGCGTCTTCGGCGACGAACTGCTCTAATAACGCCTCGCTCGGGGTCATTGTCACGCTGTCATGGATGGGCGCGTCACTACTCCCTTTCGGGGGTTCTTCTTGTTGAGACATTGGGTTCTGACTCGGCCACTTATTCATTCCGCCTCCATTTATAGATTTTGCATAATATGGATGCCGTTGCGGTGGATTTGCCCTGGGCGTGCGTTTCTCGGCGTCTGCTTTCTCACTCAATGTACCTTCGGTAGTATCTCTCTTTCTGGGTTACGTTGTCTCTGTGTTCGACCGCTCCGCTGGCCGTTTCCGACTTCACTGATTGATTTGAGTTCGCCTCTGGGTAACTACTAAGTATGTTGGTGTGAAAGGTGATGGTATGGTACACAACGGAAAAACGATTGGAGCGACCAAAAAATCTCTACGGATAATTGAGCTGATTAAAGAGCACGATGGGGTTCGTCTTGCTGAGGTTGTTGCTGAACTGGATGTCTCGAAAAGTACGGCCCATTCTCATCTTAATACGCTCCGCCAGTTCGGATATGTTCGTAAAGAGGGGGAAATATACCATCTTAGCTTCAAACTTTTCCATATAGGTCTCTATACTCGAAACCGGGATGAACGGTTTCGATTTGTCTCTGAGAAAGTTCTTGATATTGCAGATCGGATTTCGTATGCCGTAGATTTCGACATTGAAACTAACGGTCGGATGATGACCCTCTTTCATGAGGCTGATGCTTCAACTGAGGTTGGTCTCAAAGAGGGTGACTACTTCTATGTCCACACTAGTTCGACGGGTAAAGCTGTGCTTGCGGAGCTTTCGGAGGAGCGTGTTCATGATATCATAGATCGTTGGGGGATGCCTGCGGAGACAGAGTCAACAATTACAAGCCGTGATAATCTGATGGATGAGCTCGCCGTTATTCAGGAACGCGGGTATGCTATTATCGATGAGGAGTGGCTTAATGGCTTGCGAGCAGTTGGTGTGGCGGTGACTCTGCCGAACGGGAGCCCGCTAGGAGCTTTAAGTATAGGTGGGCCAACATATCGGCTTACGGACAGCACGATCGAAGATGAGGTTGCCCCCCTATTGCTTGAGGCGACTGGAGAACTCGAAGGCCAAATTGGTACCGTACTTGGTTAATGGATGAATGGTTATTAGTATTCTATAACCAAACCTTTATCCGTTAAATACGGCGGCTTCTCTGGTTACGAACGGTTTATATGGAACATTGAATAGTCGCCCACCATAACAATAGTACGCTTGTTATGGTTGGCGTCGTTCTCTGCTTTTTTGGCCTCACTCTTGCTCGACCGGACCTGGATTTGAGCAATATCCGGCCAGGAATACTTACATCCGTACCACCGTAATGGCTATATAATGGTTTACTAACAAGCCACTCTTATGTAGTAATGTGTTGCTCCCACGCGCTAACTAACTTCTGCTCCTGGATTTGGCCAGCTTGCAGTGTGTTGGTTCCGGATTCTGTTTCAACGTTTCCTCTTCTCGGGGTCTCCTCGATTCGTCTCCCACGGTGAACTGAGCAATGACCACACACTGACTATCCACCTGCCGGTCATACCGATGGAGCTGTCGGTGGCCCTCGGACAACGAACGCTCGGCTCTAACTTCCGTCAAATTCCCCTCTGCCTCTGCCCTGAGGAACTCAATTCAGCGTATAGCCGCATAAGCCCGATTCCCGCGCCTGTATCGTTCCGTTGGTCACAGAAACTAGGTGCTGATCGTCGAGCACTCCTGCCACAAAACTACCTGGGCACCCATGCCACTTGAACCATTATACCGGAGAATTCGACTCCTCCTCCGTCTGTAGGGGTGGCGTTTCAACGTCTTGGTCAGCAGTAACTCACGGATTTAGTTGGGACAGTCCCGGCAAAATGCTATGGGCTCCGGGTATGCACCCGCGGAGTCGTATCGTACGATCTCTCTGTTAAACGGTATCGGCCCCGAATAGCACAGAATACGTAGAAGGGACTGGGTAAGACGCTGTGTCTACCTATACGGAACGCGCTCAGAGTGCACTGAACTTTTCCATCGCCTCATCGAAGCGAGATACAAGTCGCTCTCGCATTTCATTATGTACTTTCGACAGATTCTCTTCGCCGACCAAGGCACGGTTCATCGTGGTGCTGAAGATGTCGAAGCGCCGCAGGTATCCAACCACCGGAGTGTAGGGGTGCTTACTTTGCGGTCCGGCCATTTTCGATGCAAGTTCTCCGATGATCTTCTGATTGATCCGGAGCGTGTTCGGATAGTCCTTGAACACCTGTCCTTCTGTGTAATGTTCACTGGTGGCAATCTTCTCAGACGGGGGCACAAACCTCGTGGGGAACGCATGGTAGTTCTCAGCATTCCGTTTCAGATCGCCAAGCCACCACTTCTGGAACTTCCGAGCACCTTCGGTGTTGGAATTTTCTCCCTTGAAGATCGGGGATCCGTCTGGACCAGGGAACCCACGAACCGTTGGGTTCGTACCAGCCTTCTTCGGAATCCAGTCAACGCCGGTGTTCGCAACAATATCGTCCGCTCCGATCGCAATCGCAGCCGTGAGTGGCCACGTATTAAGGTGGTACTGTTGAGCAACCCGGTTGTTCGCGTAATGTTCGACTGTGTTACCCCAACTAAGGCTAGAGGGATCTGGTGAATACTCCGCGAGTTGCTGGAAGTACTCCAAGAGCTCAACAACGCCTTCCTCCCTGAAACCAGGCTGAAGACCATCGGGAAGCGTCTTATTGTCCTGGTCCTCCCATTCGACCACCCACGAATCACGGCACATCAGGAAGTTCAGGAAGTCCGCATTACTTTTCCCGCCCACAGTCCCACAAAGGGCATACCCGCGTGCGGGAATACTCCCATCCTCGTCGATGGCTTGTGCGGCATCGAGGAGTTCCTGTTGGGTTTGGGGCACGTCGAGGCTCAACTGGTCGTACAGATCAGAACGGTAATTGAAGATTGCGTTGTACAATCCACTGACCGTCTGGTAATAGTCACCCCGGATATTGGTGCGGGCGATTGCCTTCTCGTTGAATGGTCCAACTTCTTGACCAATTTCTTCAATCAGATCGTTGAGTTTCATCGCGGTCCCGTTCACCACGAGGTCCATGTAGTGGCCTGGATCACCGAGGTACATCTCTGGCGGGTCTCCCGCCTGCACAAGGTTGAACAGGCGCTGTTGCCCACCGGAACCGATGACCCCAGAGTACTCGATATTCATCGGGACGCCGTGTTCCTTCTCGAATTCGGGGATGAGTTTTTGCCAACGCTGCTGCCACCGTTCGTTGGTGTAGTCGCAGATGAAGTGGACGTGGTTTAAGCCGTCCTGGTCGTCGCTATTAGTTTCTGTGGTTTCCTGGTTGTTTGTCGTTTGGCCGTTTCCGCTCTGGGTCGTTTGATCGGCGTTGTCAGTTTGCCCGCCGCAGCCTGCAAGCATTGCTGCGGCGCCGGCTCCGGCCCCGGCCATGAATTCCCGTCGGCTAACCCCTTCAGGTGGTCGGTGAAGGCTAACCTTCACCGGGTTATCGAATTCCACATCGATTCCACTCTCGTCGTCACTGGCGGCGTCGTCGGCACCACCATGCTGGTCATTACCAGACATGGTAGCTAGAATACCGCACCCTAAGTAAATAATTTACCCATATATCAGCGCAGTGAACTCGCGAGAAAATCTACTCGCATCGAGATATTGGAAAGCTGGAGTACGATACGAAGGGAGTTAAGATAGATCTTCGAATGTTAGCATCCGTTTTGGGTTCTCGACGATGATCTGCTCAAGGGTTTCCTTCTCGATGCCGAAATCGCGAAGCATGGGGACGATGTTGTTGATCACGTGGAAGTATCCATGCCCACCATATTTCGCCGTTCGGAATTTCCGGCAGATGTCCTGTGAGAATAAGAGATTTGATGCGTATCCATCCTCGATGAGCTCACGGACCCATTCGGTTCTATGGACATCCGAGGGGCGGGCATCACTTCGATGGAAGAAGTATTCTTCTGCTCCCCACAGGTCGTATTCTACGAAGGCACCGCGGTCAGCGAGTTCTTTCTGATATTCAAGTCCAGTTCCTTCGAATAGCGCACGATCATTGTGTCCCATTACCACTCGTTCCGCAGGGAGTCCTTCGTCTTCAAGAATATCCAGGATTTCAAGCCCCCATCGTGAGGATGGGTATGTGCCATCTCGCCGATCAGATTTCCCGTTCGGATGAATCGTTACCGGGGCCCCAGTCTCGATTGCTGCTTGCGCCCCCGCACGAAGAACCTTCTCCTCATCATCATGAAGACTATCTGAAACACCGAGTTCCCCGATGATCCCGGCACGGACGTCAGTATCGCCGATTCCCTCGTTCACATCACTGACGAACTCTTCACGCAACTCCCCGATTGACATCTCTGATATCTTATCTGGGTGGGCAGCCTTGATGTAATAACCGGTTCCGTGGATGATGTTTACGCCGGTTTCGCGAGCGACTGCCCGGACCCGTTCTTGGTCGCCCCCGCTGGTACTATCCTTCTTTGGGGAGACGTCGACCAAAGTATCACCACCCATTCGGTGGAACAGCTTCATCTCCTCGATGGCCTGTTCGAGCGAATCGAGTCGCATATTATCCTTTACGCTTGATGGGTTCCGATGTACGTACCACAAGTCCTCGAGTGTAATCGGATCGTTTGCCTTTTTACGTTCATACGATGACCCTGGTTCATCCATCCAGACCGCCAAATCGCTGAATAAATGTTCGTGGGTCATCGTTTTCCCCAGTTCGTCGGGTTCTATTCGACCGTCTACCGTAACAACTGAACCGGTATCTGACCTCATCGCAATCTATGTCTCTGAGACCCAGCATAAATATGGAATTGTATAAGCAAAATATACCGGAATTACGGCTAAGCCAAACTGATATACCCCCTCGTTCTGTACTCGCACGCGCATGCCATCCACAGAGTTCAACATCGTCGGTGATAGTGCAGCGATTACCGGTGCAGGACGTGGTATCGGAAAACAAATCGCGGAACGACTTGCCAAGGCAGGCGTGAACGTCGCTCTCAACGATCTCGATGCGGAACGCCTGTCAGATACGGTCGAGGAACTTGACCGGTATCAAGGTCGAGCCATCGGTATCGCTGGAAATGCAAGCAATCCTGACGACGTCGCTGAGTTTATTGAATCAGCAGTTGAGGCCTTCGATGGTTTAGATATTCTCGTTAATAATGTTGGAATAGCGGGGCCCACAAAATCCTGCGAAAACCTCTCCTATGAGGAATTCATGAACACACTCGATGTAAATCTTGGCGGATTTTTTAATGCTTCACACACCGCCATACCACATCTCAGAGAGGGAGACACCGGCCGAATTATCAACCTATCCTCGATGACCGGGAAGAACCCGTTACCGAATCGAACCCCATACTGCGCAGCAAAGATCGGCGTAATTGGGTTCACTCGCTCGCTTGCGCTCGAACTTGCAGAGGATTCAATCAATGTGAACGCCATCTGTCCAGGCTCTGTATGGGGTGACAGACTCGAACGAACCTATCAACGTCGAGCTGACGAGGCCGGGAAAACCCTCGAGGAGGTGAAAGCAGAAAGCCTTGAAGATGCACCCCTGGGGGAATTCGTTAACCCGAACGATATTTCGAATTTGGTTGCATTCCTTTGTTCAGCTCAGGCAGACAAAATTACGGGCCAAGACATCAACATAACCGCTGGAAAAACGATGTACTAACCGATTGGCAGGAAACAGATTCCACTTACCGTAGATACCTTTTTTACATACGGCCCAAAACAACGATTTGGCAGTCTATGAAGCTACCAGAGACAGGACGAAACAAGGACGACGTATTGGAAGAGATGATCGATCTGCGAACCAAGGATGCTGATTGGCGCAGTGGGAAAACATGGAGTCTCGTGTACCATGCAGGGGAGACAGTCAAAACGCTTCGTGATGACGCCTATGAGCTGTTTTCCTCGGAAAACGCCTTGAGCCCCTCCGCCTTCCCAAGCGTTCAGAAATTTGAGAACGAAGTAGTGTCGATGACCGGTGATCTGCTCAATGCGCCCAGATCGGCAGTTGGAAATATGACGTCCGGTGGCACTGAGAGCATTCTCCTCGCTGTCTATACCGCCCGTGAGTATGCACGAGACAACTATCCAGAGGTGGAGACTCCAGAAATCGTACTTCCCGAAACGGCTCATCCGTCATTCGCAAAAGCCGCACATTACTTTTCACTAGACACGGTACGAGTTGAAACCGGTACGGATTATCGTGCGGACGTTGAACGGATGCGGTCAGCTATCTCAGACGACACGGTTATGGTAGTTGGCTCAGCTCCGTCGTACCCACACGGGGTCATCGACCCGATTGAAGAAATCGGCGCGATGGCGAGCAATCACGGGATTCTCTGCCACGTCGATTCGTGCATCGGGGGCTTCATGCTAGGAGTCATGTCCGAGATTGGCTACTCCTCACCGTCGTTCGGTTTCGAAGTCCCGGGGGTAACCTCAGTTTCTGTTGATCCACATAAGTACGGGTACACCACGAAGGGCGGCTCTGTGATTCTGTACAGAAATCCGGATCTTCGTGAAAAGCAGTATTTTGCGTTCAACGATTGGCCCGGTGGACTTTACTCGACGCCAAACCTCACTGGTACTCGACCAGCTGGCCCAATCGCCGGTGCTTGGGCTGTTATGCAGTACCTGGGAGAAGATGGCTACCAGGATATCGCTGAGCAAACGATGGAAACCACGGAACGATTACTCGCAGGTATCGACAACATCGAGGAACTAGCAGTCGTAAGCGATCCCGATATGAGTTTACTTGCATTTGAATCAATAGCTGATGAGGTGAGTATCTCTGCCGTCCAAGAAGAACTCGAGTCCAAAGATTGGGTGCTTGGTCGGAACCAACAACCGCCAAGTATTCATCTCACCGTTATGTACCACCATGCCGATGTCGTTGACGAATTTATCGAAGATCTACGTAGTGCGGTTGAAACCGCCCGCAGCATCGATCGTGAAGATGATGTTTCTATCTACGGCTCAAGCCAAAGTCTCGGTTCAGATGACGACGTTCTTTCGGCAGCGCGGAGAGAGCTTAGCAAAACATTCCAACTTTGAGGACCTGTGTCTTTCTGAATTCAAGTACTTCCTGAACGTGTGTCCGCCCGACAATTGAACTGGTTGCCTGGCGACGAGAACTGTACGAAGAGTTTGTTTTCGTTCTGATTATTCGATGGTACCTGGACTTCTTGAGTGAGGGGGTGACTGAGACAGCATTTTACGGGTGGGCGGAGGAATCCCGAATGGGTACTATTGGTTGCTGTTCAAACGATTCGCTGATCTGTGGTTGAGTCGAAAATTTTCACCTTGGCGACATCTGGTGTGATAACATACTCGGATTCTTGATTCCCGCGGAAATCTGCGGAGGTAACTGCAGTAATTCGTCCGAGATCTGTTTCGAAATAGCTGATTGTGCGTTCGCCGAGTGGTTCGTCCAGTCGATGACTACCAACGAGTCCAACGTTATCTGGATCTGATTGGCCGTTTGTCACCCTGAGGTCTTGTGGTCGGATGCCGACAACTACTGACTGGCCAATATAGTCTTCTAGCCCATCAGTTTCGGGAACGTCCCATGGTCGGTTGTTCACACTTACACTAATCCCGGTCTCCGATTCGGCGATTTCCCCTTCAAAGAACTGCATCTCTGGCTGACCGATAAATTGGCCAACGAACCGAGATTGTGGGTCGTTGTACACCTCTTCGGGTGTACCCATCTGTGCGATTTCTCCGCTGTCCATTACGATGATTCGATCGCTCATGGACATCGCTTCCTCTTGGTCGTGTGTCACGTAGACGGTTGGGCACGCAATTTTCCTCGTCACTTCCTCGACGATTGGGCGGAGCTCTCGTTTCAGCTTTGCGTCGAGGTCGCTCATCGGTTCGTCGAAGAGGAAGACCGATGGGTCGCGGGCCATCGATCGGCCGAGTGCGACCCGTTGTTGTTGCCCACCCGAGAGATCTCCTGGTTTCTTTTCAAGTTGGTCGGTAATCTGGAGCATCTCTGCGACTTCCTCGATCTTCTTATTGCGTTCTTCTTTCGAGATGCCGGCAATTTTTAGGCCATAGCCGATATTTTCCCGGACGCTCATATGGGGATAGAGCGCAACGTCTTGGAAGAGCATCGCGATATCGCGTTCTTGAGGGAGCGTTTTTGTCATGTCTTTCCCACCGAATTCGATCGTACCATTGGTGGGGGTTTCTAGTCCTGCAATCATGCGTATCGCTGTGGTTTTTCCTGATCCGGAGGGGCCGACTATGGTGACGAATTCTTCGTCTTCGATTTCAAAACTGATGTCGTCTACTGCGACAATCGAGCCGTACTCTTTCCGGAGGTTTTCCACTCTCAAGTCTACCATGATCTGTAACAGGTTCACATCTGTATCTCATGTTTTATTAAGGTTATGTATAATTACAGATGGCTCACACTATCCCCTCCGGCCAAAGCTTTTTATAGAACTCGATTCCATACTAGCCACCCGCTCATAAGCACGTGCTACGCGGGCCCATGACTATGACGACGACAGCACACAAGATCATAGATTTGCTAGAACAAGGCGGCGTGGAACATGTATTTGGCCTTCCCTCCGGCCAAATGAACTCGTATTACGCGAGTCTCGCGGAATCCGATATTCGGCACGTTCTCGCACGAAGCGAAGCCGGGGCAGCAATAATGGCTGACGGGTATGCCAGAACTATTGGGTCCGTGGGAATCTGTGATGGTGTTGGCGCGTCAGGGGCCGCAAATCTTTCCGTTGGCATCATCGAAGCATACGGGGCATCAAGCCCCCTTCTCGCGCTCTCGGGAGACAACTCTCGCAGTAAACGGGGAAAGGAAATCATTCAAGACTTCGACAATTCACGATTTCTGACCCCTATGACGAAGCGAAGTATCGACCCAGAAACACCTAACCGTGGAATTGAGGCGATTCGAAACGGTCTTCAAGAAGCTGTATCGGGTGTCCCAGGGCCCGTCCACGTCAATCTCACCCGAGACGTCCTTACTGGAATGCTGGACGATGAGACGATAGCCGAGATTGATGCCCATGACATCGATTTTGAGTATCCACTGTACCGACCAGCTCCAGAACAGGCGGCTGTTGAAGACGCCGCCCAGACACTAAGTAACGCCGAAACTCCCCTCATTCTTGCTGGCGAGGGGGCACTTCGCTCGCGTGCGTGGACCGAGATTCAGGATCTCGCGGAGGCAGCAGAAATCCCTGTCGTTACCTCAATGAATGGGAAAGGCATCATCGACGAATCGAGTGAACTCGCCGCTGGTGTCGCAGGTCGCTGGGGATACTGGGAATCAGCCAATGAACAGCTCAAACAGGCTGATGCAATTCTCGGCCTCGGGTGCCGATTCGGTGATCTAACGACAGATGCTGGAGCGCTCATCCGGAGCGATGCATCGCTTATCCACGTTGATCTTGACGAAGAATGGCTGGGGAAAACCCAGGCTATCGATATCCCGATTTACGCAGATATAAGGACCACCGCGCGTGCGCTTTGTGACGAATTCGCTGATAGGACCGCTAGCATTAGTAGAAGTCGTCTCAACCAGATTCGGGAAACCCAAGAAGAGTGGCTTGCTGAGTACGAATCTGCTCTCACAAGCAGTGAAACGCCAATTGATCCGCTTCGCGTTGTTAACGAAATATCCCGCACTGCTCCTGCTGACGCTATCGTTGTAGCGGCAACAAGTTACGCTGGATTTGCGACCGCTGCCTTTCACAGGGTGACGGAACCTGGCATGCGGTATCTTCAGGCACGAGGGAGCGATGGCATCAATTACTGTCTGCCACAGGCACTTGGCGCCCAGATTGCGAGCCCCGACTCTCCGGTGATTGCCGTTACTGGCGATGGTGGGCTCGGGTACCATATTGCCGAACTAGAGACAGCAGCACGAGAAAATATTCCGCTGACCGTCGTCGTCTTGAATAACGATTCGTTTGGTTCTTCGAAAGTTAGTCAACGGGTCAACTATGACGTGGATATTTCAACAGATCTGGAATCGACGAGCTTCGAAGACGTTGCACGGGGATTCGGCTGCGAAGCTGTAACTATCGACTCCCCAGCGGCTCTCGAGGGGGCGCTCTCTGAGGCATATGCTTCATCAGCACCTCATCTTCTGGACGTGAAAGTGGGGACGCAGTCGGTACCCCCTGGTGGCGGGTTTGGTGGTGGTGACTACGCAGGCTGATATCTTCCCTTGCCGCCGCCGTAGGCCGATTTTAACCATTATTCTACCTATCTGATGGTGGTAGATAACCCCTAACTTACTTGTAACTGGTATGCTATACCGTATCTACATGTCCGTAGATAGGGCCGATTTCATTCGCCAGATAAATACTGAAGGGGTAACCGTCGGGTCGTGGACGATCAAATCCCATACGATATGGGGGTGGTTGACCGCATTGCCGGTTCTCCTTCTCTATATCCTAATTGCAATTATCCCGATTTCGTTCGCGATCTACGCCTCATTCCACAACGTGCTACTGTTGAATCCCCAGTGGCAGTTTGTTGGCTTCCAAAATTATTTCGAAATCATCAACCTCCCAACCTTTTGGGGGTCGCTACGGCGAGGCGTCGTCTATATGGTCGGCTCAACCATTCTCCAAACAATTATTGGCGTGTGGATGGCGCTTGTGATCAATCGCATCACGTTTGGCCGAAAGATACTCAGTGCGATGATATTTGCCGCGTATCTCATCCCGACGATTATCGTCGCCCTGCTCGCCCGATACGCCCTCGATCCGTTCATCGGTGTGATTCCACCCCTCTTGGGGCAGTTGGGCGTGTGGAACCCCAATGATTACCTTCTTGGGACGCCGGATCTCGCGATGCCTATCGTGATTCTAGTGAGCACGTGGAAATTCTCGGTCTTCATTACAATCATCGTCGTCGCTCAGTTGCGCTCTGTCCCTGCACAATTTTACGAATCTGCGAAAATCTGCGGAGCTACGCAATGGGAGATGTTTCGGGACATCACGTTCCCCCGAATTAAGGGCGCGATTCTCGTTGCCGTGTTCCTCCGGTCTATCTTTATGTTCAACAAATTCGACATAATCTGGCAACTCACTGCCGGCGGCCCCGGCGATGCAACCCAAACCCTCCCGATCCTTGCCTACCGGGAAGCATTCATCGCTGGCTTCTTCGGACGCGCAAATGCGATAGCCTTCGTGATGTTCCTGTTCCTCCTCATGGGGGGAATCGGATACTTTAAATTCTTCAACCCCTCTCAGGAGGTGGAAACTGAAATATGAGCTCCGAGAAACCAACCGAAGACCTCGACATCGCGCCGAATAGACTTGTCCCCTTCAAGCAACAAGCAGCAATCTACAAAGCTGGCCTCTACATAAGTGCAAGCATCATCGCCTTCGTCATGGGTCTCCCCATCTACTGGATGTTCCAGAGCTCGCTTCGAACGCGAGCGTCGATCCAGAGTGGGATTACGCAGTTCTTCCCGACGATGAGTACCTTCACAATTGAACGGTACACCATCCTCTTCAACCCCGTCGTTAGAACGTACATCGTGAACAGCGTGATTGTTACTGTCGGTACCGTTCTGCTTGTCGTGGTGATCTCACTGATTTCAGGATACGGACTGGCCCGCTTCGATTACCGATTCAAGGTGAACTTTGCCCGAATTCTCCTTACCGGGTACATGTTCAGCGCCATCGTTATCGGCCTCCCGTTATTCCTCATCTGGAAACGTGTCGGCCTTGTGAATAACCCATTAGGCCTCATCCTCGCATTGAGTGCCGGTGCGATGCCGTTCTGCGTATGGGTCATGTGGAAGTACATCCAAACGATACCCTCTTCGCTCGAAGAAAGCGCCTGGATGGCGGGTGCTTCCCGATGGCGAGGGTTCGTTGACATCGTCCTGCCGCAATGCGCCCCCGGTCTAATCGCAGTTGCGCTATTTTCCTTCGCCATTGCCTGGGGCGATTTCACTTACGCACAGATTTTGATGCCCGCACAAGAAGCTCAAACCTTCCCCGTGGGGATCCTCCGTCTAATCAACCAGGGGTACGCAACCACTTGGGGTGACATTCTTGCGGCCGGATTCTTCATGTCTATCCCACCCCTCATCTTCGCGTACTTCCTCCAATCCTACCTGCTCAAAGGGTTCGAACTTCGCTAATCTTCCTTCTCATCCACGTTCGTAGCTCTACACCCCCACGTGGGGCAGTATTATCCGGATTTTGTACCGCTATTGTCTACCACCCAGTGGCGAACCGTGTGTTGCCCCATGGCGTGTCACTGCTTCTACCGGCACGTGTTGCCCGGTTCCACGAATTCATTGATACGATGGGTGAAGCCTCTTCACAACCTCGTGCCCCAACGCCCTGCCCGTGAGTCTCTTTTCAATGGCTCAGCCGGCCGAATATTTACAGTCCTGACTGCCGGGTATATCATCGTGAAACTCGGTCGATTTATTATTCCGCCACTTCTTCCCATGGTAATCACCGATCTAAGCATCTCGACGTTCCAGGCGGGGATTGGACTCACGCTGATGACTGCCTGTTTTTCGTTCATCCAATATCCTAGTGGTCGCCTCGCTGACGGCCTCTCTCGAAAATCTGTTCACCTTTCGAGTCTCCTCCTCATTACCGCCGGATTTCTCGCCCTTACCGTCACACCAACGTACGCCGGATTCCTCCTCGCGATGGCGATCATCGGCGTTGGTGATGGTATGTACGGTCCCGCAACAATGGCTCTCCTTTCTGACCTTTACCATGAGCAACGAGGACGAGTCTTTGGGCTCCACATGGCCTCTGTCGATGTCGGGGGCCTCCTCGCTGCCGGCAGTGCAATCCTTATCATTGGCCTAACCTCGTGGAGAACCCCATTCCAACTACTTGCCATCTCCCTGCTTGGAACGATTGGCGCGCTCCACGTCGTGAGCAACGAAACCATTGTACTCACTCGAACCGACCTGAAACTCCGAGAAACGATCGATCGCTTGCGAGCAATTCCCAGCATCAGCACATTGCTCGTCCCCGCTTCACTTATCCTATTTACCGTTCAGGGCGTTTTCGGCTTTTTACCGCTGTATCTCCAGACCGCAAAGGGGTTTTCCCCAGTCCTAGCAAATACGACATTCGCCGCGTTATTCCTCGTCGGAATTGTCTCAAAACCAGTGTCAGGCAGCTTGAGCGATAATCGGAACCGGCTTGGTGTAGGTACGTGCGTCCTGGCATTTGGTGCGCTCGGCATCGGACTGTTTGTGTTCAGCAGCACAGCAGCGATCGTCGTTCTCGGCGTTGGAATCTTTGCAGCTGGGCAGAAAGCGTTCACACCCATTCTTCAGGCCTGGTTTATGGATGTCTTCCCGGATAACAGTAAGGCTGGGGATCTCGGCGCGGTCCGATCGGTCTATATGGCAATCGGAAGTCTTGGTCCAGCTTACGTGGGCTTCATCGCTGGCCGGTTCAACTACACCGTTGCATTCACCGGATTCCTCTTCTGTCTTATCGGAAGCACTGCAATCGTTCTCTGGCTATACCTTGAAAAGTGAGTTACTGCAGGTATGCCGCCTCCTATTCGATGGTTCCAGCTGCGGAGATAATACCGTCAATTCGAAGCACAAGGACTGTTACTTCGACAGCTTTCATAAGGGCGCCCGTTCGCACTGCAAGGGGATCTACGATCCCTTCCACCATCATTTCTGCTGGTTCCCCCGTTTCCAACGAGAGGCCGGTAGTGTCGTTTGCTGTGGCATACGTGTTCCGCAGTTTCGTGACCGCATCAATCGCGTTAAACCCGGCGTTTGTTGCTAGCGTTCTTGGAATGATTTCAAGCGCATCCGCGAAGCTATCTACCGCCAACTGTTCGCGTCCGTCTACCCCATCTGCATACTTCCGAAGTGCAAGCGCTGCCTTCGTTTCAGGGCCACCCCCTCCAGGCAGGAGAGATGGTTCATCAATGAGCGTTCCAATCGCTCCGAGCGCATTCTTCACCCGCCGTTCTGTTTCATTCACACTTTGTTTCGTCCCGCCACGGAGCAGTATCGTCGACGTTTCAGCGACATCACAGTCTCGTACAAACAGCATGTTATCGCCCGCAACCTTTTCTTGTGTGACTACGCCTGCCGTACCAAGATCAGTTACAGACATCCCTGCTACATTGGTGACGATATTTGCCCCTGTAGCCCGGGCTAATTTCTGCATCGCGCTATCCGGTGGGCGCCGGACTGCGAGTATGCCACGTGTCGCGAGTTCATGTTGCACTTGGTCATGTATCCCCTCGCTTGTGACGACTACCGTTGCACCGAGCTCCGATAGCGTCTGGGCCTTCCTCGCGAACGATTGTTTTTCACGTTCCTGGAATTCGGTATTTGCAGACGGAGTTTCCGGTGAAATCGTCATCTCTCCAGAAAGTTCATCCGCTTCTAATCCGGTGTCGAGAAGTGCGATAGCCGCGTTTTCGACTCGGTCTGGCATTTCCGAGTGGAGCGGGTCTCGGTTCAGCACCATCCCGGGGAAGGCTTCCGACGCGTCGACAGGTTCCCCCGCTTTGGTTACAAAATGAATATTATCAACATTCGGCTGTTCTCCATCTAATACTGGTTCCAATGACTGGAGGATTACATCAACGAGTGCAGCGTCACCGTCTTCCTTTGAATCGCCGCCAATGACTGACGTCACGGCGTTCCGGAGCTGTGCCCGATTCTCGAAGTCAACCGGTCTTGCTGTTTCAGTATAGATGTCCCGCGCTTTAGCTGCGGCCTTCTGATATCCTGCAATTACAGTCGTTGGGTGCAACCCGTTTGCAAGGAGATCTTCGGCCTCTTTGAGCATCTCACTTGCAAGCACTACTGCGGATGTCGTTCCATCACCGGCTGATTCTTCTTGACTGTCCGCGATTTCCTTTATAAGCTGGGCTGTGGGGTGTTCAATGTCAATCTGTTCCAGGATATTTGATCCGTCATCAGTCACCAAGACATTCCCGAGATCGTCAACGACCATCTTACTCATTCCTACCGGCCCCAGTGTCGACCGGATTGTATCTGCAGTGACAACCCCTGCCGTGATGTTCAGTACGGTGGCCTCGGTTCCACTGATATGCTGACGATCGTCATCGGTAATCGAATCAGGAGTTGTTGATGCCATTGATCTTTCTTATCCTGTATTATCCACACCTAAAATTGTTTCCACCACCCACGCGAGTCATTGCCCTTTTACATACTGTGGCCAGTTATTGCACCCGTTTTTGCTACTCACGACACCCGGAAACGTCTTTTTTACTTAGGGGGATATCCCTACCTTGGTTCCATTCAAGCCGGTTAGATAACTCCGGACTCCTCAAGCCGCAGAATTTCGCTCTCCGTATACCCGACCTCTGAGAGGATTTCGTGTGTTTGCTCCCCAAGCAATGGGGGATGTTCTCGTAATGTTGTCGGTGTTTCAGAGAAATGCATTGGGCTCCCAGCCATTTGGATTTCGCCCGCAGTTGGATGCGGCACTGTCCAACGCATATTTCGGGCCTGAACCTGCGGAGAGTTGAACACCTCCTCGATATCTCGGATTGGGCTCGCCGGAACATCGTTTTCTTCGAATCGATTTTCTAACTTTTCTGTCGTATACTGGGCGAACTCCTCGTCAAGCAATGCGTCTAGTGCGTCTCGATGTTCTACCCGCGATGCATTATCCGAAAACCGTGGATCCTCCAGCAAGTCTTCTCGCTCGATTGCCTCACAAAACCGAGTCCAAATCGCCTCTGAGGCAGCAGCTACAACAATATATCCGTTCTTTGTTTCAAATGCCTGGTAGGGCGTGATCGTCGGGTGTTTACTGCCCATTTTCGATGGCGGGTCTCCGGTCGCGAAATAGTTGGATGCCATATACGACATCCAGGCGACTTGCCCATCGAGGAGACTAATATCGACCTTCTGTCCTGTTCCATCCCCGAGTTCCCGCTTCAACAAGGCAGATAAAATCCCCTGCGTTGCATACATTCCAGCACCAATATCTGCGATCGCAACACCCACACGAACGGGCTCCCGACCAGATTCTCCCGTGATGCTCATCATCCCCCCTTCTGCCTGAATAATGATATCATATGCTGGCCTGTCTTTATCGGGCCCCCACTCTCCGTAGCCGGACAATGAACAATACACCAATCCCGAGTTTTCCGCCCGCAATGACTCATAATCAAGTCCCCACTCTTCCATTTTCCCGACGCGAAAATTCTCCACGACTACATCTGCCTCTCTGGAAAGCTGGCGAAACACCGTCTGTCCCTCCTCAGTTGTGAGGTTCAGCGTCATCGAACGCTTATTTCGATTGACGCTCACATAATATGCACTTTCAGAACTACTTTCAACAGTCGGTGGTTTGTACGACCGCGTTTGGTCTCCAACGCCAGGTCGTTCAACCTTAATAACCTCCGCTCCCAAATCCCCAAGTTGCATTGTACAAAACGGCCCAGCAAGAACTCGAGAGGCGTCTAGAACTGTAACCCCCTCCAATGGACCCGTATCTCCCGCCGACTCGTTGATGTCTTCAGTCATACCTATTCGGGTGTGTATGCCGCTATTCCAGTTAACTCTTCACCAACAATCAGGGTGTGGATGTCGTGGGTGCCTTCGTAGGTGTAGACGGTTTCCATGTTGGTCATGTGGCGCATGGGGCTGTAGTCTACTGTGATGCCGTTGCCGCCGAGCATCTCGCGGGCGACCCTAGCCTGGTTGCGGGCCATGCGGACGTTGTTGCGTTTGGCCATGGAGACGTGTTGTGGGCGGAGGCGTCCGTCTTCTTTGAGGTCGGCGAGGCGGTGGGCGAGGAGTTGGCTGGTGGTGATCTGGGTCGCCATCTCCGCGAGCTTCTGCTGCTGGAGCTGGAATCTGCCGATGGGGCCGCCGAACTGGTCGCGGTCCTGGGCGTAGCTGCGGGCGGCTTCGAAGGAGTCGCGGGCGGCGCCAACCGCACCCCAGGCGATGCCGTAGCGGGCCTGCGTGAGGCAGGAGAGTGGCCCCTTCATACCCTCGCCACCTGGCAGGACGTTTTCCTTGGGGATTCTGGCGTTCTGGAGGCTGATTTCGCCGGTGATGGAGGCGCGGAGGCTGAGTTTCTCGTCGATCTTGTTCGTGGTGACGCCGTCGCGGTCGGTCTCGACGAGGAACCCCCGGACGGGGGTGTCCTCTTTGGAGTGGTCGCGGGCCCAGACGACCGCGACGTCCGAGATGGGGGAGTTCGTGATCCACGTCTTGTTCCCGTTCAGGACGTACTCGTCTCCCTCCCTGGTGGCGTGGGTCTCCATGGCGGTTGGGTTGGAGCCGTGTTCGGGTTCGGTGAGACCGAAGCACCCGACCGCTTCGCCGGCGCCGAGTGCGGGGAGCCACTCTTCCTTCTGCTCCTCGCTGCCGTAGGCGTGGATGGGGTACATCACGAGTGCGCCCTGCACACTCGCCATCGACCGAAGTCCGGAGTCGCAGGCCTCGAGCTCCTGCATGAGGAGGCCGTACGCCTTCTCCGAGACGCCCGGCAGGCCGTAGCCTTCGAGGTTCGGTGCGTAGAATCCGAGTTCGCCCATCTCCGGGATGAGGTCGGTCGGGAACGTTCCCTCGAGGTAGTGTTCGCCGATGTCGGGGCGCACGTTCTCGTCGACGAACCGTCGGGCCGTCTCCTGGATGAGGCGCTCCTCCTCGCCGAGATCCCCTTCTAACGAGAGATAATCGAGCATCATATCTGGGATTGAATACGACAAACTTAACTCTGTTTGTACTTCGGTATTGTTAGAACCCCTATCAACCCGATGTAGTGGTTAGCAGGAACTACTGCTTGAGCTATCGTCCGGTCAGCTGGTGCGAGTGATAGGCCTTCCGCCTGGGTGTATGGCGGTACAGCGTTCCTCGATATAGATTCATCAACTGGATGCCAGTAACCTAACCGACACCAAATGCTTCAAACGCCCACCTACTGCATGCGCGCAGACACGGTACAGTAAGTCGCTATTGTGGCCCGCTCTGTCTGTAGAAATGGTTTTCACTTTCGGGCTTCACTCTACAGTATGAATGAGCTTACGGACACGGACCTGAGATCAGGTGGACGCCAAACGAAGGTTGCTCGTCTAATAGAGGAGTTCGATTTAGAACCGATCGGAGACGAGATGGAACAACGATGGACCAGTGATGGCGATGATCGAATGAGTCTTCGTAAATTGGCTGATTATTTCAACGTCTGTCTCCTTAAGCGTGCCTTGGCGCGGAGTACTCGAAACCCGTTTCCGAGTGAACCAGAAACTATCTATCGGCTTCTCACTGATGAATCCCAAAGCACTGGGGACCGGTTGGGTTGCCAACGCCGTCTGGAGCGGGCGGGTGTCGATGTAGACGCTCTACTGGACAACTTTGTTTCATACCAGGCGATACGTTCATACCTCCAGAAAGAACGGGAGGTACAGCACCAACCAAATCAACGCGATAGAATTCAGGTGGAATCAGAGAACATTCAACGACTACGAGGGAGGGTGGTTTCTGTGACTGGTGACAAACTTGATTCGCTTTCCGAAGCGGGGCATATCGTGCTTGGGGACTTTCGCGTTATCGCTGATATCCAGATATTTTGTGAAGAATGCGGAACCCAGTCTCACGCCAATGACGTCCTCAAAAGTGGCGGATGTGCGTGCCAGGATACCCCATCGCATCCGGACAAGAATTGATTTCTTGTTAGAGGATCCAATTTTTCGTATCAGGATTACGAAGTGTGGGAGCGACCTTGGTGTATTGGCAGCAACAACATTCGACGTTACTAACTCCGAATTTTGTCCGGTCAATCAGCGCCCTCGTTGGTAGAATCGCTTATTGGTATGTGAGTTCGAGAGTTGCGTCACTCCGCCGAACTACGTGTCCGGTCGCAACGAGCTCCTCAATCACTGCCTCAATCTCAGCTTGGGTGGCTGTTTCTCCACCGATCTCCGTATACAGGTCATCGACTGTGCTAATCTCTGGGCGAGTCAACAGTTCTACGATGACATGTTGTGTGCTACTGTCTGCCATATACGGTGGGGCGTGCTACTGTATAAATAGCGTTTTGGTGGTTCCGATGAAGGCCACCCCAAGTAAGTCCAGTCTTGCGGCGCTGAAAGAGGTGTCCGCGGATATCTGCATGGAGCCCTGACAAATACGGCTGGGCAGAAAAAGTGCTAAGCCGAGCAGATGATTTAATCTGGTCCGGGGAAGGGTGCTAAGATATTGTGCGTCTGCGTGCAGCTATAACTCCTAGAGCGGGATGGTATAAGAGTCTGTAGCCCTACCGAATGCTCATCGAGACCCTTCTCCCCGCTCTATTCAATCAGACAGTGCCAGAATTCACACTTCTTCATCGTTGACGGCATCCCTTCCATAGGTGGGCGGAGTGAAATGCACAAGATATCTCCGAATCTCCGATATTCGGCGGGGATAGGGGAAACGGGGCGCTGCCAGCATTCTGTCAGAGAAGTTAACCCCTCTCTCGAATCAACAAACCGCTGCTAGTGATACGCACCCGGTTTACGACGGGAGATTGATGCTCGGGGTCGGAGTTGAGTTTCGAGATTTTGTAGCTGATCACCTTGAAACTGGGGAACCTGATCGCCACCAGCACGGCGTTCGAGCCGAGTAGCTGTCTCCGAAGGACGTCGAAGGCCTCAAATATGATTAGGATAGATCCTTTCGCACGAAGTTGTGGTCAAGAAACAGGAACTGGTGGAAGTACTGTTCGATGATGGACGTCGACCAGGGGTGAGCCCCGCGCCGTGACACATGACAATGGTGGCGCGTTGTTGGTGGACTGCGTAGACTCCCCACTGGCCGAGTGCCGGAACGCCGGGTGGTGTCGACTGTTTTCGTTGGCAGGCGGATTGTGATGGCTATGTTCGGTCCCGGCGTTCCATACTGGTCACTAGCATGGCATGGCACGTCCCGGCTGGACCTGCCACTTTAACGATTAAATTACTGGCACATAAACTTATCTACGTTGTGGTGCCGGGTTGATCACTTCTGCAGGGTCTCGATTCTGGGTTTGTGTTCATTGGGTCGCGCGAGACCAATGGGTCTTGGCGATAACACATTCAAAAGACATCAAAAACAAAGTTTATAACCATATCTGATTGCTAGTAGTAATTGGCAGTTATCATAAGTCTACTTCTGCTGGTTCTTCCGTCCCGTCCGTGGAAGTAGATTATATACTGGCTGGTAGAGCAATGTTGGAGATATTAATTATTGCTTCATATCAACGGCTGCTATACGCTCTCCAATTTGAATTACGGTGATAAATCCGATTCGAGTCCAGTTACTAGGCTGTGATTTGGTACCTCGAGATGGGCGATGACTGGCGAAATATCTTAGGGGGCGGATCGTAATTAGGCCGTTATCACGAAAACTTAATAATAAAAATGTATAGGTAATTCTTTGTTCATAACGGATAATTGCAACTAATCTGGGTGGCTACGTCGCCCACCCACGCTATCATGCCATCCGTCTGCCTAACTATCGGGTGCACTAGCTATCGGGTGTTGTCGGTCAAGTGCCGCGTCCGCGCCTTGGCCTGCCACGGGCACGATTTTCTACATACGCGTACCTCGCCGCGGTGGGAGTAGACCGATAGGGGCTCTGGTGCGGAACTCTGACCCACCATCGGCGGTCGTATCGAATCGATGCCAACCGACAGGTCGCTCTGAACTCGCTCAACCAGCCCGTCGTTCTCCCCTTCGACCAACGAGGCCCAGGGCCGGTCTCTAGGGGTATATTGCAGAATTACGGGGTACGAGATGGAAGCTAGTTGAGCAGAACCACCGGAAGACAGGCGCGTACAAGGTTGGGTCTAGTAAAGTCCGGAAAAATCGGGGTAGATCGAAGCTAGAATAGCGCCTATCCTTGGGAACACCGGGGGTACGTTCGGTCACGGAATGCGGCGTTTCCGTGTGCTGAGTGCACCGCTCTCGTGTCGATTATTTTGCTGAGTGTACGACAGTGTTCCGTGGCGGTGCGTGATAGGGTAGTTTACAGGTTGGACTTGGGCAAGGGTGTTACTGCAGCATATCTTTATTCTTCGGCTTTGAGCAATGGTGTCTGGCTATGTGGTCGATGTTCGGACGCTTTTCGCGGGGCTGATAGTACGTGGATCGCTACCCACCGTCTACCAAGCCGCGTGACGTCGTTCTGTGGCTTCTCCAGGATTTCAGGCCGTGGTGAGTGTCGGTATCTGTGTAGAAACGCCGTCAGAGCTCGAAGGTTTTGAGGTGTGGCAGCCTGAGCTGTGCCTGATCGGTTCTAAACGGATTCGACCGGAACCTGGCGCGTGAGATTTCGGGATGGTCGGGGGCGGCGTGCCGGGTTGGGTGTCCGGCGAGGGCTGAGCCAGTGGGCGACCTTGTGAGGGGTCACCCGCGGGGTTTCGGTGCCCAGGTGTGCTAGCTGGGGCGCCGTATAATGAGTGGGGGCGCCCTTGGGGGTCCGGGCGGTCCACGTGGGTCATCGTGGGTGTCACCCGTCCTTGGTGGAGTGCGACTGGGGTGGCTTGTCGTGCGACGTGGGGGAGCTCCGACATGCCAGCCGCAACTGTTCGTAGACAACGCAGTGAGACATAAATCGTGCCTAAGTATTTTGGCTCAGGCCGGGGTGGTTAGCTGGTGTGGCGCTCGACTTCGACGGAGGTGCCGGTCGTGACGTCGAAGGCGTCGTCACCGCGGCCCTGGTTGACGGCGAGTTCGACGTTCTCGTGGCTGGCGACGGTGACGAGGCGCTCGCCGTTGTCGACGTGGGCGTAGGAGGGTTCGACGGGTGTGCGTTTACCGTTGACAGTGGCGTCGGTGGCGTCCTCGAGGAAGTCGCCGGGGATGTTGGTGATGGCGTTCCCGAAGTCGTCCACGACGAGGATCTCGCCGCGGGCGGTGTCGCCATCGAGTTCGGGCTCGGGGAACGTGAGGTCGACGTAGTCGTCGACGGGGGTGACGTGGTCGAGGTCGGCGATGTTGTCGATGCCGATGTCGTGGACGTCGCCGGCGGCTGGGGCGAAGACGTCGCGGCCGTGGAAGGTCGAACTGGCGACGTTCTCGTACTCGACCTCGAAGATCTCGATGTCGCCGTCGAGGGCGCGGGCGGCAGGGAGGACGACGCCGTTGTCGGGCGCGACGAACGCGTGGTCGCCGACGCGGACCACGATTGCGGCGCGGTCGGTGCCCACGCCTGGGTCGACCACGACGAGGTGGACGGCCGGCGGGAAGTGCGGGATGACTTCGCGCAGCCAGAACGCGGCGGCGCGAACGTCTTGCCGGGGGAGGTCGTGGGCGACGTCTATCAGTTGGGCGTCGGTGCGCTGGAGGATGACGCCCTTCATCGCTGCTGGGTACGGACTACCGAAGTCTGAGGTGAGTGTGATCATGGTTCGAGGATGGTTGCGGCGTCGGGACTGAACCCGAGTTCGATGGTCTCGCGGTCTGGGACGTCGTCCAGTCGGACGACGATCTGCCGGTCGTTCCACCGGCCGTAGATGCGCGTGGTCTCGCCGAGGAACTCCGCGGTCTCGACGGTCATGGTAAACCGATTCTCGGTTGCGGTCTGGGAGAGCGCTTCGGGACGCACGCAGAACGTCACGGTATCGCCGACCGTGCGGTCGCCGACGTCGGCGAGCGTGAGCGCGTGGTCGTCGACCTCGATGGTGGCGTTCCCACTGGCGTCGTCGCGGTCGGTGATGGTGCCGGTGAGGACGTTGTTGTCTCCGATGAACTCGGCGACGAAGCGCGTGTCCGGGGTGCGGTAGACCTCGCGTGGGGTGCCGACCTGTTCGACACGGCCGTTGTGCATGACGGCGAGGCGGTCGGAGATGGAGAGGGCTTCCTCCTGGTCGTGGGTGACGTAGATGGTGGTGATGTCGAGCTCCTGCTGGATGCGCTTGACCTGGCGGCGCAGGGTCTCGCGCAGGCGTGCGTCGAGGGCGCTCATCGGTTCGTCGAGCAGCAGGAGGCTGGGGCCGGGGGCGAGACTGCGAGCAAGGGCGACGCGCTGCTGCTGGCCACCCGAGAGCTCGCTCGGGTCGCGGTCGCCCATCCCGGCGAGGTCGACGAGCTCCAGGAGCTCGGTGACGCGCTCATCCTTGGTGGCGCCACCCGGGGCGTCGCGGAAGCGGAGGCTGTACGCGACGTTCTCCGCGACGGTCATGTGGGGGAAGAGCGCGTAGTTCTGGAACACGATCCCCACGTCGCGCTCCTCGACGGGCACCCCGGCGACGTCCTCGCTGTCGAAGGCGACGGTCCCCTCAGTTGGGGTTTCGAACCCGGCGATGGTGCGGAGGGTGGTGGTCTTCCCGCATCCAGAGGGGCCGACGAGGGTGAAGAACTCGCCGTCCTCGATCTCGAGGGAAACAGTGTCTAAGGCGGTGGTCTCCGCGAAGCGCTTGCTGACGTCGGTGAGGGTGACGTTAGCCACGCTGGAATCCCTCCCCGACGCGGTCGATGACGACGAAGCTTACGGCGGTCACGACGAGCAGGACACAGCCCATGGCTGTCGCGGGGCCGAGGCGGCGGCCGATGAAGCGCTCGATGGCGACCGGCATCGTGTACCCCTGGCCACCGGTCGCCAATATCACCGTCGAATCGAACTCGCCGACCGAGAGCGCGAACGCGAACGCGGTGCCGGCGAGGATGCCGGAGGCGACGAGCGGGAGTTCGATGTCGTAGAGCGCTCGCGTTCGGGTGGCGCCGAGGCTGCGAGCGGCTTCCACCAGTTGTCGGTCGAGGCTGCCGAGGATGGGGGCGACGTTCCGCACGACGAAGGGGTAGGAGCCGACGGCGTGTGCGGCGACGATGGCGACGGGGCCGGAGACGGTGAACCGGTACCCGAAGAGGGTGACGCCGAAGACGAGTCCGCGGAGGAGGCCGAGGCCGACGACGACGCCGCTGACCGCGAACGGTGCCATGGCGAGGGCGTCGATGACCTTGCGGCCGCGGAAGCCGCGGGTGCTGAGCACGGCGATGAGGAGCCCCATCGGGACCGCGAGGAGGAGACAGCCGACCCCAAAGAGCAGGGAGTTGGTGACGGCGGTGAGGGGTTTCACCTGGAAGCTGTACGCCTCGGTCTGGCGCTGCAGGAGGAAGGCGTAGTTCCTGAGGGTGAACCCTTGGGGGCCGGTGACGCTCTCGAGGAGCATGCTCACGACCGGCCCCACGAAGAGGATGATGGCGAAGAGGGCGATGCCGGCGACGGCGAGCCGGTCGAGGCTGAAGCGCTCGAAGAGGCGCTTGCGGGCTGGTGGGTGGGCGGCGCGGGTGGTGGTCTGTTTGGACTCGTAGCGGAGGTAGGCGTAGGTGACGGCGAGGGAGAGCGTGGTCTCGAGGACGCCGATGCCGGCGGCCTGCTGGAACTTGAGCTCGCGGACGCTCTGGTACATCCAGACCTCCACCGTGGCGTACTCGAGCCCGCCGAGGGTGAGGACGATGGCGAAGCTCAGGAAGCTGAACACAAAGGTGAGAAGGGCGCCAGTCAGGATCGCGGGGGTGAGCTGCGGGAGGACGACGTGCTTGAACGCGGTGCGGTCACTCGCCCCGAGGCTGCGGGCCGACTCGACCATGCGGGAGTCGACGGTCTCCCAGGCGGCCGCGGTGACGCGGGCGACGAGCGGCGCGTCGTAGAAGGCGTGGGCGAGCACGATGATCTCGAGGCTGTAGAGGATGTTGATGGTGGGGAGGTGGAGGGCGCGGAGGCCGTCGTTGAGGGTGCCCTGCTGGCCGAACATCGCGATGAAGCCGACGGCGACCATGATGGAGGGCATGACGAATGGAACGGCGGTAAGCGAGCGGATGGTCTTCCGCCCGGGGAACTCGAAGCGCGCGAGCACCCAGGCGCCGGGGAGGCCGATGATGACGCTGAGGATGGTGGAGAGGAGCGCCTGGTACACGGTGAACCCAAAGAGTCCAAAAGAGACGTGCCCGGCGTCGTGGACGAACACGACGAACGGCAGGCGGTCGACGAGGGTGGGGCGTGCGGTCTGGAGCACCGTCCAGGTGTAGGTGGCGACGTCGCCCGGGACGACCACCGGGTCCTCGAAGAGGGTGTGGGCGGCGCCGAAGAAGAACGGGGACGCGAGGATGCCGTGGATGACCTCGGTGGTGATGGCGTGGAGAGGGTCCAGGACGAGCGCAAGTGGCCCGTACCCCTGCTGGAGGAAGGCATCCGCGAGCACGGTGGCGACGGGGTAGTAGAACATCACCACCAGGAGGCCGGCGACGACGAGGCCGGCGACTGCCTGCAGGGCGTGCTCCGCGCGCCACCGGACAGGGAGTCGAGTCACGACCTACTGCTGGGCGATCTGTTTCCCCCAGGCGTCCAACCACCCGGAGACGTTCCCCATGAGGTCCTCGTAGCCGTAGCCGACGGGCTCCTCGGGCTCCTTCGTGAGCTCCTCGAAGTCCGCTGGAAGCTCGGCGTTGTCGACGACGGGGTTGGCGACGTTCCGCACGGCGACCTCGCTCTGGACGTCCGCGCGCAGCATGAAGTCCATGAAGTCCGCGGCGAGGTCCGGTTTGTCGGTGCCGGCGAAGCGCGCCATGCCCTCGATGTACTGGTAGCCCTGGTTGTTGAGGAACCCGATCTGGTGCTTCGAGAGGGGTTCGCCGTACTGATCCGCGAACACCTGGTCGGTCGAGTAGGAGACGACGATGGGCGCCTCGCCGTTCGAGTATGCGGCGTACGCGGAACCCCAGGATTTCAGGATGCGGATGTCGTTCTCCTGGAGGCGCTTCCAGTAGTCGAGGTAGCCGTCCTCGCCGTACTGCATAATCGTCCAGAACAGGAACTCCAGCCCCGTCTCACTGTTCTGGGGGTTCGGGCAGATGATGCTGCCCTTGTACTCGGGCTTCGTGAGGTCCTCGAAGGTTTCGGGGGCGGGGACGCCTTGCTCGTCGAGCATGTCCTGGTTGATGACGAGACTGATGAACGACGCGCCGAAGGGGATGGCGCGGTCCTGGGGGTCGAACCGGAAATTCTCCTTGAGATGGCTGATGTTCTCGAACCCGCTCGTGTCCACGGACTCGAAGAGACTCCCCGAACTGAGGGTGGAGTCCGCATGGACGAGGTTCTCGGGGGTGAGGCCGAGGTAGACGTCGGTATCTATGGTGACGCCCTGCTGCTTGCGCTGGAGGAAGTAGTTCAGCTGGTTGTTCGGCACGAACCACTCCAGGGTCGCATCGTACTCGGACTCGAAGGTCTCCTTCAGCCACGCACCCGGACTCGTGCTCGGTGCGTCGACGAACGACTGGTACGTCGTGACGAGGAGTGTCTGCGGGCCCTCGGTGGTGCCAGTCGTCGTGCCCTGTGTCGTTTCGGTGGTCGTCGATCCCTCGGTCGTTGTCGTGGTCTCGGAGACGTCTTCGGCGCTACACCCGGCGAGCAGCGCGGACGCCCCAAGCCCCGCGGACTTCAAGAAGCGGCGACGTTCCATACACACGCCCATGACAACCGTATGTAAATACCGAGTGGTATTCGGCAAGTTTGCCGCTATTCTCGGTTGTCGGTGGGTGCTGCTGTGTGGCCGGGGTTCAGAGGACAGCCTGGGTGGATTCAGCATGCACGGGTGCGAACGGTAGCGATGGCAACGAGTCGGGCGGGATTCAGCGGGGGTAGTTTTTGCTGCGATATGGGTGCTATATGGATGGGTGTCCGTATAGCGGTTGTATGGTGCTGTCTCGGGTTCGGGAAGGAATCGGTAGTATTTCTACCGAGACGGCACTCGTGGTCGGATTGATCAGTGGATCGCAGTTCATCAATCACGTGTTTATGGTGCTGCTCCCGCCGATTCTCCCCATATTGGCGTCCGATCTTGATGTTTCGATTACGATGTTAGGGCTGGCCCTTGGCGCCCAGGCGTTGGTCAGTGCTGCGGCGCAGCTTCCGTTTGGGTATCTGGGCGATCGTTATGATCGAACAATTGCCCTGGGGCTGTCGTCATTTGTCGGGGCGGTGGGAGCGCTGTTGACCGCGATGGCCGCGACCTTTCCCGAACTCTTGCTTGGGCAGATTGTTCTTGGAGTCGGCGTTGGCGGTCACCACGCGGCCCACTATCCCCTGATTTCTGATGCCACCGGTGAGAGCGTTCGAGGGCGGGCGTTTGCGGTGTATAATTTCGGCGGCACCCTCGGTTTCGCAACGCCCCCGGTATTCATCACTGCTGTCATAGCAGTTCAGGGACTGACCTGGCGCCATGCGATCGGCGGGTTGGGGCTACTCGGCTTCATGTATGCAATCCTCATTACGAGTATTTTTTATTGGCGTGTCGATTCCGCGATTACGACCCCAAATGTAACTGCCGCCCCAAATGGTACGTCCCTTCGGGGCAGGTTTCGCAGTGAACTTCGACTACTTGTCTCCGAACCAGGTATTCTTGCGATTTCCCTTCTCGCGCTGTTTGGATCGACGGTGAGCTGGGGGGTCACAACGTACGCAGTCGTATACTTAACGGACGTGTACCAGGTCTCCTTGCAGACGGCGAACCTGACACTTACCGGATTGTTCGTCGTAGGGGCAGGCGCTATCCTCGCTGGCGGGGATCTAACTGACCGCTTTGGGGGAGGCCGAGTCCTTACCTGGAGCTTGTTTGGGACCACCGTACTCATCGCCCTAATTGCCACCCGATTGGTCCCAGCAGTACTCGCAATCGGCTTATTCCTCTTACTGGGTGGCGTCCGAAGCTTGATCAGTCCCGCCCGGGATGAACTCACCGAACGCCTCGCCACTCATGGCACCGTCTCAAAGAGCTTTGCGATCGTTACCATTGGCCTCATGCTCGGCAGTACCATCGCACCACCAACTTTCGGCTACATCATTCAATCACGGGACGTGCCAACCGCGTTCGGAGCCATTGCAGTAGTGAGCTTTGCAGCCACACTCCTGACGCTACTCGTGCTCAATAAGTTCTCCAACACCAACCAGTAGCACCACACGCTAACAGGTGACGGTAATACCGCGCTGTGCTCCTAGGGCTGATGCTCACAAGCCGGACTTGGTACCGTAGTTTCTCCGGGGTGAGACGTGGGGCGGTCGTACATAAGCAGCAGTGTAGCCATGCGTTAATGCGTGTTGCTGGTGGACGGTTCGGTGATGAGCTGGAGCTTGGTTCGGCGGCCGTTCTTGAAGCACCTGGCGAGCGTGGCTTGGTGTATGGAGCATGTGATGACGGCGACAGCACCATCCTTGACCGGGACGGGTGCCTGTGCTGCCGATATGGATGCGTGCTGGCATGCCGGGCTGTAAGCCCACCCGCAGGCCGATGTTCAATCCGACGCCTGATCCAGACATGCCTACTTGATGTGTATTTCACGCGGCACGCCGACGATACGGTCATCATCGGCCCGGACGTCGTGCCTGCGTCCGGCTGGGAAACCTATAATAACAGCGATATGAATCTCGCAATCTCGCTGAGGCTCTCACCCACCGGGGGTTCTGGAACCTCATGACGTCACGCAAAAAGCTCTCAGTTGCAGTAACAGAGTTACACAAATTCTACTGGAAAGACGCGTTCGTCGCGGCAGCACAGAAACTCGTCCGAGTGCCGAGGTGGCGGATTTCCGGCAGAGCTACTCTGATATCCGCGCCCAGACCGTCCGCGTAGACGGCACCCTCCTAACCGACCCCTTCATCGAACACGGCCCCCACTCCACACGCGTCCTCAACGCCGTCTCTGCGGCTTCGCTTCCTCCTTCCCACTTGCCAGCCACCTCACGTCCCAGATTCTCGATCGGCTCTGGTTCAGCGATGCATTGTCCGGCGCCTCGCTGGACGGGGTCTCATCGGCTCTGGTGATTGCACTCATCAGAACGAACAGCCTCGTACTCGGCACAGCCCAGGCGGTCGACGTGAGGGAGCTGATTACCGATTGACGAGTGGGCAAGCGTTGATTCCACTGGTGACTTTGAGTTAGAGGCGACTTGCCGGCCACTCGTACTGGGCCCTGACTCGGTGTTCCGCCGGTCTGGGTTCGGGGTACCAGACTCCCCTATCTCTCTCTCTGTGGGGACTCGCACTGACCTCGTTTGTGGGTCCGGGGAGTTGAGCACTCGGCTCGGGTCGAAAACTGTCTCTCTGCGTCTGAATCCGTTGTCTCGTTTGGCTGTCAATGCAACGAATATTGTCGGCTGTCGAAACATCAGGATCGTGCGGGGCCTGTTCAACAACCGCGACACACAGGGGTTGTGGCGACGCCTCCGCCGACATTGTGGAATTATGCCGCCCGGATCAATTCATTACTTCTGCTATCCGTATTGCCACTACCGTACTGGTGCCGTCGAGTGACTAGTCACGGCGGGTGGCTGCTGGGGCGTTCGCAGCGGGACGTCGTGTGGTGGCGGTTCTACATCCCTATCTCGGTCGCTGTGTGGGACCGGCGCATAGTCTCGGGTAATTGGGGATAGGGGCGTGTTTAGACGCTTTATTTTGGCGTGTTTAGATGCTTTGTTTCATCCGTGTGAGGGGCTGATGGCGGTGGTTATGTTGAGAATGGCGGCTTTGAGGACGAGTTCGCGGAACTGGCCGAACCAGGTTCTGGCTCGCAGCGTTGCACCGAATCGTTGCTTGATTGCGTGAAATACCGACTCGACAACCGGCCGTTGGTGGTAGATGTCGTCGTCGATGCGGGCGTTGTGTGCTGCATCGAGCGAGGTAAATTCGCGGTGTTTGATCACCGGTCTCACACCGTTATCTCGAAGGTATTCGCGGAGTTTGGCTGAATCGTACCCCTTGTCGGCGACGAGTGTGTCAAGTCGATCGAGGTTGCGTTTGAGTACCTGTTCGCCGATCTGTGTATCGTGGGGATGTGTCATCGAGCAGTGTATATCTAGGATGGGGCCAGTGTCACAGTCCACGAGTGCGGTGGTTTTGACGGCCTGATAGGTGTATCCGGTGCGTGTTGCATAATGCTGACTCGCTCTGTGACGATCGAATCCAGTGGCATCAATCGCCTGCACTGAGCCGGTGTCACAGCCGGTAGTCGAGAGACGAAGCAAGGCCCGCCAGACCGCCATCTTGAGCGCCTGGTACCGAACGGCGACCGTCGTGAAATCGGGTAGCTCAGCCACTGAAAGCTCTAGTTTCTCGACAACAGCGTCCATCTCGAAGAGCTTATCGAGGAGGAGTCGATAGGAGTGATCGAGATACTCTCTGAGCCCGTGAATGGCGACGATTACCCAGTCTGCATAGCCACCGTCACCCTTCTGAACCGGCGGTTCACTGTGGCCATCGAGCAGCAAATGGTACTGGAGGTATATAATATCTATTGGGGTATGTATTCAAATACTGGTAGTTTTGCCTTACTATCGGGAATACTAGAGATTGAAGTGGGAAGATATCGAATGTGACTACGAAACTCTCTCGCTTCACGCGGAAGGGTATTTCTCTCGCCAGAAAGTCTGTCGGTGACGATTCCGCACCAGCAGTGCAAAAGGGCGACGGCGGGTATGCTGACTGGGTAATCGTGGGATTGCACGGGCTTCGAGATTACCTCGACCATCCGCATCGACGCCTCATGGAGGTCCTGCATGAGATTCCTGGGATTGTCGCGTAATTCGATCTTTCAGTGGCTGGAATGCCCGATTGCACCACTGTGTGCGCGCAAACAAGGCCTAAAGATGCGGATCTGGCGCTTTCTTCTGCGGTTGCAGAGCTTCAGGAACCCGGCGAGATTCAGACGATTGGCGCAACCGGCTTCTATCAAGTCGACGTGAACCAGCACTGCGCCAATCGAACGAATTACAGCTTCAGATAGGTGGAGTCGACACCCCTCGTGGACTGTTCGACCAGTCTGACTCTAGATATTCATTGTTCGATGAGACAACTCTATAATATCCAGATTGGCTGGCAAGTCCTCATCCGAACTCTACACTGGGTCGAAACACTTTCCACGGACAAAGGATACGACTTGGACAAATTCCGCCAATCCGTACGGGAAGAAGGCGTCAGACCAGTAATTAACCATCGAGAATTTTGCTCGTTAGACGCGGCGCACCACTCATCGAATCGACGAGAATACCTACCACCGTCAGCTGGTCGTCGAATCAGATTTCGCCTCATCCGTCGGCGCTTCGACGACACGATTTGAGCCAGAACCTGGTTCGGACAGTTCCTCATTCTTGTCCTCAAAGCTGCTATGAAAAATGTCGAAGCCGCCATCAAGCGCTGAAACCCACAATATAACGCATCTAAACGCGCCACTATTGAGAGATACGATGGTTGTAGTCCGTTCGAGGGGACGTGCCCTGTCCTTCGGGATAGATTTATGCCACACTATGTGGTGGTAGCAATCGGGGGAGAACACAGTCAGGTTCGGGTGATGGTTTCCAGGAATGTCGTCATCACGCCTGCCATAGTCCATCACGGTATCCGTTCCTGGGCCATCAAACCTTGATATTGGTTCCGCCGTCCGGACTCACCGTTTGCATGGCGCACGGTCCACGGCACCCCCCTCTCTTGTGACCGCGCTAACAATTGACTACCGTAGCGGCCATATACGCGCATAGGCTCGAGGCACAATGACTGGTCAACACCGAACTTCCACGCTCTTTTGACTATCCCGTGAAACAGTACGACCGAACGATCGCCTTCGACTTCTTCCCAGTCCTCGGCGCCGTAAGAGACATCGTCACATTACTCGAGCCCGGTCAGACGATTCTTGGTTTTCGACGAGACCAGGATAGTGACCAGTCCCCCCAAGACCCGGTTCCCCGACCCGCTGGCCAGGAGCGGCTCGGCGGCCAGGGTCATCGAAATCATCTCATTAGCATCATCATCGGGACCACGATGCCGTCGACCACGCTCTGCGACCTCAGTGAGTGGGCCGCGGTCCAGACCCCGTTCTACGGAACGGAGACCGCCGAGTACCCTGCCAACTCCATCACAGCCCTAGTTCCCACAGGGTAGCCGTCGAGGGGTAACACCGGTGGCCAACAGCGGGAAAACTCCGCGACCCACTGCAACTCCCAACCGGGAACATAAGAGATTGCCTGTGACGCACTCTGGTAAAACATCTATCTTCGACAACAAGTTGGGTAAATGCGGTTGTAGCCGGCGGAGTGAACGTCTACTCGCTACCTGCCTCCGATTCGGTAGCGGACAAGCGATTGTCTGAATTGGCGCATGATCCGATCCTCACCCAAGGCCCACCCAAGCGACGAGAAAGAGCCGGATCGACGATCGACTCAGGTGAGCGACGGCAGGCCGTCGTCCCTGACGACGTCGGCTATTGAGTTTTTCTGCATCTCGTCGGTCCCGGCCGCGATTCGGCGACCGCGCACCATCCGGTACAGGTACTCGAGCGGGTGGCCCTGCTGATAGCCGTTCGCCCCGAACAGCTGCAGGGAGTCGCTCACTACCTCCTCGGCGATTTCTGCCGAGTACAATTTCGCGATGGATGTCTGTAATCGATCGGGAATTCGACCTCGCTCTTCGGCGGCGATAGCTGCTTGGTAGGTAAGCGCCCGTGACGCCTGCAGCTTCTTGGTCGCGTCCGCGATCATCCACTCAATTCCCTGAAAGTCGGCGACAGGCTGACCAAACTGGGAGCGATCCTCAGCGTAGTCTAGCGCGCGCTCGAGCGCCGCGTGCGCGATTGCATTCCCGAGCGTCGCGCTTCCAAGTCGTTCCCAGTTCAGGGCCTTGAGCTGCTCTTTGAACGCGTCCTTCCCACGGGTGAGGACATGCGTCTTGGGAACGTGTACGTCCTTCATGTAGAACTGGGATTGGGTATGGCCGGCCATGTTTCTATTGTGGGTGCCCATCTCGACGCCGGGGTCGTCGAGATCAATGAGCACGGAGCCGAGCCCCTCACCAGGAAACTTCGTCCAGATGACCGCCGCGCTCGCTTCCTCGACGCTACTCACCCACACCTTCTCGCCGTTGAGCCGGAACTCCCCATCGACGTCCTCACAGGTCGTATTCATCGCTCCGACATCAGACCCCGCTTCCGGTTCCGAGATTCCCACCGCAATCATGTCTTCTCCGGCGGTCACCGGAGGCAGGTACTCCTCTTTCACCGCTTCAGAGCCGAACATTTCGATAGCCCGCGGTGCCACCATCTGTTGTTCGTAGAGAAACTGGGCCGTATCTGGGCAGACGCTGCCGACCGTCTCGATGGTCATGATCGCCTCAAGCTCTGACATGCCGCCACCACCATAGTCGACGTCGATGTTGATGCCCAGATACCCCTTGTCTGCGAGCAGCTCGATGTTCTCCCACGGCGTCTCACCCTGCCAGTCGAACGCATCGTCCGCAAACTCGTTCTCGGCGAGACGTTCCAGGGAGTCTAGAAGCATCCGCTGTTCTTCGGAGAGTGATAGCATCGTCCGGACTTCTACGGGCACAAATTTAAAGGTTCTGTCGGTCAATCCCTGTTTAATCAGCCACGGGGTGGCCGATCCGAAGAGAATTCTCGGGTCGCCTACGTCAACCTACAGACCGACCTCGTTGGCTATCGTCTCCATCTGCATCTCGGAGGTGCCCTCGGGGATTCGCATCAAACGCGCATAGCGGAAGATGCGCTGCACGTCATACTCGTGCGTGACCCCGTTAGCGCCGAAGATCTGTACAGCGTTATCGGCCGCGTCGAACAGTCGTTCTGTCCCGTAATACTTCGCAACTGACGCCTGCTTCGCCGGGTTCGCATCACGGTCCAACAGCCAGGCCGCACGCAACACAAGACTGTGGAGTGTCTCCTTCCAAGTGGCAATGTCGGCGACCATCCGGCGAACGTGCTGTCGAGTTCCGATAGGTTTCCCCCAGCTGTGGCGCTGGTTCGCATACTCGACGACCTGCGTCTGGAGATACGAGAGCAGCCCCACACACCTAGCCGCGATTCGAATCCGCCCGTGGTTGAGGAACCCCACTGCCAGGTCGAAGCCGTCACCGGTTGACCCGATGAGCTGAGCCTCAGGCACCCTGCACCTATCGAACTCTACTTCGGCTTGCAGTCCGTCGTTGAGGAACGTTTGGTTCATTTGCCTGACCGAGAAGCCGGAATTCTCGGTGTCGAAGAGGAATGCAGATATCTCGTTGCGCGTCCCCGAGTCGTCAGTGACGGCGAAGACCTGGCCGTAGTCCGCGTAGGGACTATTCGTGATCCACATCTTGTGGCCGTCGATAACCCATTCGTCGCCGTCCCGACTGGCAGTCGTGTCCATATTCATCGCGTCCGAGCCCGAGGACGCCTCCGTAAGCGCGAAACACCCACTTTTCTTCCCTTCGACGGTCGGGATGAGATACTCCGACTGGAGCGACTCGTTGAGTTCGAGCAAGTTGTGATGCGGCCCCGGGGCACTCTCGATGACGTGCATGTTGAGCCCGAGCCCCTTCCGGTAGAGGTGGATGAGCAGTTGAACGATGTCGACCATATCCAGCCTAATCCCACCTACTGACTCCGGCATCCCCACACCATAGAACCCGGCCTCCCCAGATCGACGGCGAACCTTCTCGATCACGTCGACGGCTGCTGGCTTCAGGCGGCCAGTCTCGTCCAACCGTTTGTAGTCCGGCACCAGCAGCTCCCGGTGGTCCTCGAGGAGCGGTTCGATCTCTCGCTCGTGGAAGTCATCCAAACTCTGTTTCATCAGCTGGACCTCTTCGCCTGCCGCGAAGTCTACCATGCCTCATCGATTCGGTGACGCCACAATAAGCGTTCCCTCGATACCCGGGGGTGCTCCAGCACGCGGAGAAAGCTACTTCACAGTCCGGTGGTTTGCTTGTGCTATGCCCCTCGATCAGGGACGAGACCTAGCAGGCGCGATCGTCGTAATCACCGGTTCCAGCCGTGGACTAGGCAGGGAGACTGCCGAAGCCTTCGGGGAACGCGGCGCTAGTGTCGTCATCAATTATCGGAGCAACGACGAAGCAGCCGAAGAGACAGCAACGGCGGTCCGGGAAGCCCACCCCCATGCGGAGGCGATAACTGTCCAGGCCGATATGTCCCGCCCGGAAGAGATCGACAACCTCTTCGATCGAACGGCGGCGGAGTTCGGACGCCTGGACGTGTTCGTTCACAACGCGGCCGTTACTGCATTCAAACCCCTCCGTGAAGTCTCCGCGAAGGACATTGACCTCACCTACGATGTGGCGGTCAAGGGGTTCGTGCTTGGCGCGCAGCGAGCACTGGATCTCATGGATGACGGTGGTCGCATCGTCGCGGTCACCGGCAACGACAACCACACTTACATGCCGTTGCACGGATTACTGGGGAGCGCGAAGTCTGCACTCGAGAACCTCGTGCGCTATCTTGCGGTCGAAGAGGCCGACAATGATGTCGAGGTCAACGCAGTCAATCCGGGCCTGCTTGATAAGGAGAACTACTACGCCAAGGTGTCCGAGGAGACTGCGAGGACGGTGGACGAACTCACCAGAGAAACGCCCAAGGGCGCTGTTCCGCTGCGTTCTGTGGCCGAGGGAATCGTTACGCTCGCCGAACCCCGACACGAGTGGATCACCGGCGAAGTACTCCATGTCGACGGTGGGCTCAATGCCCGCTAACGGCGGGCTAGTCGTCTAGGTCCCCGAGCGTCCCGGAGAACTCCCTCGAACGCATGGACCCGTTGTCCAGGAACGACTCTGCTCGGTCCTTGAATTCCTCGGAGTCCCACGTCGCGGTGGTAAGTTCTCGCGCCATCTCGCGTTCGGCCATCGCCAGGTTGTTCCACTTCTTCATCACGGACTTGATCACTCGGTAGGCTTGCGGGCTGCTCTCATCGAGGATTTCTTGGATAATTTCGGTCGCTCGTTCGGTTGCGGTTCCGTCGGGGACCACGCGGTTGATCAGCCCCCAGTCTTCAGCCTCTTCTGCGGAGAGTAGGCGGCCGGTTAATAATAGGTCCTTTGCGCGCTGTTCCCCGACCAGCAGCGGGAGCATCTGCACCCCTCCAGCGGCAGCAGTTGATCCCACACGGACCTCCGGTTGGCCGAAGCGGGCTGACTCACCCGCAACGATTACGTCGGAGCCCATGACGATCTCGTTCCCTCCCGCCACGCAGAGCCCCTCGATTGCCGCGATTGTCGGCTTCCCCGTCTCCCGGAGGAGGTGGACCATGTCGATGTATGCATTGAGAAATCGATTCCCCTGCTGGCGATCCATGTCCTTAATGTCCTCGAGGCTGCCCCCGGCACAGAAGTCCTCTCCGGACGTTCCAAGGATGATTCCGCCGACGGTCTCATCACGATCGGCTGCCCGCAGTGCGTCGTCGATGTCAGCCACCGCTTGCGGTGTAATCACGTTCTTCTCCTCGGGCCGGTTCAGATCCACGTGGAGGATTCGGTCATCAGATTCGTGGTGGTACGTCTCGATGGTTTCGAACGGGCTTTTGGGTGGCATTCACTGTACCCTCTGCAGTAACTGTAATAATGCTTTGGGAGCGGTACGCAAACTGTTTTCTCACACGTTTTCCGGATTGGGGCGCGCGCGTGGAACGCGCGGGGGGACCGGGGCCGGATTCGGATCGGTGCCGTCCCATCGAGACTATGTTTTACTCCAGCCACCAAATAGAATTCCACATCCTCGAATCAAATGATTGTGGCTCCTTGGCCGTTACTGGCGTCTCATAGACCGATGCGGTATCTTATCGGCGAGTACAGAATCTATAAGCCGGTATTACAATCACTTCCGTGGTTCGAGGATGTAGAACTCTGGATACTCGTCTATGGAATCTGCAATGGCTGATCGAGACTCAGCGTCCCTTCGAGTCAGTTCCGGATAACGTCTGATCTGTTTCGTTGAACTGCGAAGGGATGACGTCTCCACGTCTCTGCTTCGAGAAATCCCTCCTGAGCTGGAGCATCCCGACCAGTGAATTACAACGATATGGTTGTAATGGCTGCCGAGGATAGTGTGTTCGTGGTACCCCATCTCGAAAGCACAGCCTCCGAACTCTCGTTCGAGAATACGGAACACTCGGTGTTCGTATTTCGAACGGCAGCGAGAAGCACGTCCCGAACCATACCTAGTGCTCGAAACTCACGAGTATCGAAGGTTCAGTTCCACCTCGTTCGTGAGGCCGAGCAACAGGTCCGGAAGCTCCTGCCCGAACCACTCGCCTTTCATCCTGTTTGTCGGTCCAGAGACGCTAAACGCCCCAATCGGTCGGTCGTGCTGATCACATACCGCCGCCCCAACCGCACGGAGCCCCACGATGTTCTCCTGTTTGTTCACACTGTATCCCCGTTCACGTATCTCTCTAACCTCACTCATCAGCGCCTCGAAGTCCGAAACCGTTTGGGGTGTCTCACGTTCGAGTTCCCGGGCGTTCACGAACTCCTCGATCGTCTCATCGGGCCACTTCGCGATAATCGCCTTGCCAGCCGCAATCGTGTGCAGCCCGATTCGCTTCCCGATTCCTGGATCCGTCTTCACCGCGTGGCGACCTGCCTTCCGATGGACGTAGACCGCCTGCCCATGCTCCTCAACGATGAACTGCGCGCGCTCGTCCGTCTCCTCAGCAAGCTCTTCGACCTTCTCACGGGCCAGCGAATAGCCCTGCTTCCGGGAACTCGCCTGGTCACCGAGCTCCAGGAAACGCAGACTGAGGTGGTACTCGCTCCCCTCTTTCACAATGTACTCTTGATGGAGAAGCGTCTGCAAGTACCGATGAACGGTGCTTTTTGCCAAGTCGAGCTCCGCTGCCAGTTCAGAGAGGGTCCGCCCATTGGCATCTTTGAGTGCCTCGATGATGGAGAACGCCGTCCCCACGGCTTTCACCCTCCGTTCAGGCTCTTCCGCCGGATTCGTGCGATATTGTCCCATACACATCCTTTACCGTCCACCGCTTATAATGTTCGTGAATGCGGAACACCGGATCGAACCTACGTGATTCCCTGAAAAGACACGCCGCTCACATCGAAACAACTACCCTTCAATCGAACGTCGCAGGCGGCAACCCACTAGCCGACCCGAAAGTAATTAGTCCTCTCTCAAAAACCGATACCCATGCTACCACTGAAAGATGTCTTCGTCGTGGACGCCTCACAGGCACTGGCCGGGCCGTTTGCGACGCAGATTCTAGGGGACCTCGGCGCTGACGTGCTAAAAATCGAAACCCCGGAAACCGGCGACCTGACACGGCTCTTGCCACCGAAGTACGGAGAAATGTCGGCCTACTTCGTCAGCCTAAACAGAAATAAAGAGAGCATGACCCTTGACCTCTCCACGGACCAAGGCCAGGAGATACTCCAGACCCTCGTGGCCGACGAAGCAGACGTCTTCATCCAGAACTTCGGCCCCGGAGCCGCATCGGAGATGAACATCGACTACGAGACGCTGAGCGAGCAATCGGACAATCTAATCTACTGCGACATCTCGAGTTACGGGAAGGAGAGCCCCTATAGCGACCGGAAGGCATTCGACATCGTGTTTCAGAGCCAATCTGGACTGATGGGCGTCACCGGGACCGAAGACGGTGAGCCGATTCGCATCGGTACCTCCATCTCCGACATCGCGGCCGCGATGACCTCGACCTACGCGATTCTAACGGCCCTCTACCACCGGTCTAATACCGGGGAGGGCCAGTATATCGATGTCTCCCTATTGGACTCAAGTTTCCAGTTCCTCATGTACCACGTGTCGAACCTCTTTGCCACTGGCGAGGACCCAAAACCGATGGGTCGGAAACACTGGAACGTCTCACCGTACGGCGTGTTCAAGACCGCAGACTCGTACGTCGCGCTCGGAGTCCTCAACCCGGAGATGTGGGACGGGTTCTGCCGCGCTCTCGACAAGCCGGAGTGGCAAAACGATGAGCGATTCGACGACTTCTACTCGCGAGTCGAACACCGGACCGTACTCGACAACCTAGTCGAAGAACGACTCGCCGACCGGACGACCGACGAGTGGCTCGACCGGCTCTTAGAGAACAACGTCCCCGCGTCTCCTGTCAACTCGGTCTCCGACATCGTGAACGACCCACACGTCGAAGCCAGGGACCTGCTCCAAACCGTCGAACACCCCGAGAAGGGAGAGTTCACACTCATCGACAACCCAGTGAATTTCTCGACACTCGAAGCGGACATCCGCTCGCCGCCGCCAGATCTCGGGGAGCACACAGCGGCAATCCTCTCTGAACTGGGGTACACGGCAGCCGAAATCGAGACACTCCAAGATCGAGGCATCATCTAATGGCTGCGAGAGCCACGTCGGCCGCGGCCCACAAGCGTAATTACAACGGGAAAGAACCTCATCTACGGGGGGTAACCTATCCATGCCATCGAAACCGATCTCAGAACTGCAGTCGAAGGTAGGAGAGACAGTGAAGACCGTCAACGGGCTGCGGGTGGAGGCCGGCAAGGTCGAGGAGTTCGCCAATGCGATCGGCGACGAAAATCCGCTCTTCCGGGACGAAGACGTCGCCAAAGCAGAAGGGTACGACGCAATACCCGCTCCGCTGACGTTTACCCGAGTCGCATACTTCGATCGATACCGGCCCGACGACGTCGACGAGGGGCTCGGATTCAACCTCGGATTCGATCAGGAGCGAGTTCTACACGGCGAACAGGCCTACGAGTACGAGCGCCCGGCCGTAGTTGGAGACGTGCTGTCCGGCGAGACCACACTCACGGACGTATACCAGCGAGAAGGGCGCCGTGGCGGTGAGATGACCTTCGCTGTCTACGTAACGGAGTTCAGGGACGAAGACGACGACCTCGTGCTCACTGAGCGGGTCACACGAATCGAGACTGGTGTGGCTGACGAGGAACCTGACGCCGACCGGGACGAGGTGGACGGGGCATGACCGACCGGTATGAACGCTCGCTGTACGCTGAGGACGTGTCCGTCGGGGACACGAGCCCCGAACTCGTGGTCGAAGACGTCGGGATAGAGGACTTCGTTCGGTACGCCGGTGCCAGCGGCGACTTCAATCCACTCCACTACGACCAGTCCTACGCGGAAGCGGCCGGCGAAGACTCTGTGTTCGGGCAGGGGATGTTGACGGCCAACTACACCGCTCACCTGGCGACAGACTGGTTTGGGCTGGATCGGATTACCGCATTCCGAGCCAGATTCAAGGACCGACTGTATCCCGACGACACCGTCACAGTTAGTGGTGAGATTATGACCGTGTCCGACACTCCGACTGGAGCGGAGGTCGACGCCGACCTCGTCGCGACAAACCAGGATGGGACGGAACTCGTGACGGGGACTGTAACGGCAACCCTCCCCGAACACCCCGACAACGAATCGGAGTAAGGGACACGTCCGACCGTATCTTCCTGACACGATGGGATAGGCTCAAGGGCGCTCGGATACCGACCCCACTATGGATCTGGGTGACATCCGCGTCTTGGACCTGACGCAGCTGCTCCCTGGCCCTTACACCACCCAGCTGCTCGCGGACTTGGGTATGGACGTGGTCAAGGTTGAGGCGACCGGCGACGGTGACCGACTCCGGGCCCTTGCCCCATCGCTCGACGAGCACAGCGCCGCCTTCGCTTCGGTGAACAGGGGGAAGCGGAGCGTCGCACTCGACCTGAAACGAGCGGGCGGACGCGCTGCCCTCCACGACCTCGTCGAAACCGCCGATGTCGTGGTCGAGTCATTTCGGCCCGGCGTTGTGGAGCGCCTCGGTGCAGACTACGAAACGATTACCGCACGAAACAACACCATCGTGTACTGTTCGCTCTCCGGGTTCGGACAGGACGGCCCGCTCGCCAATCAACCCGGTCACGATCTCACGTACGCGGGGCTTTCGGGGTTCCTACACTTGAATCGTCGGGCCGAGGATCAGCTCCCGTCACACCCCGGCTTTCTCGTTGCCGACGTCGCTGGCGGCCTCTTCGCCGCGTTCGCCATCCTCGGTGCGTTGCTCGATGTGGCCTTTGGGGGTCACGGATCCTACGTCGACGTCTCGATGGCGGACGTGCTGTTATCGTTCGCGCGCGTCCACGACGGGAAGGCGTTCGCTAAGACTCCTGCCCAACCTGGCGAGACGCGCCACAACGGCAAGTACCCCTGTTATGACAGCTACAGAACCGCAGACGATCGATACGTGACACTCGCTGCTCTAGAACCGAAGTTCTGGAAACAGTTCTGTGCGGAGCTGGGTCGGAGAGACCTCATTCCGTTCCATCTCGCTGACGACCCGGCAGTCAGAGCCGAGCTTCGCGCCGAGCTCCGTTCGATTTTCTCGGACCAAAGCCGGGACGAGTGGGAATCCCAGTACAGTGACTCCCCCGTCCCCCTCATTGGCGTATACTCCCTCGAAGAGGCACTCGCGCATCCGCACTTCGAGGCCCGTGACATGGTTCAACGGTACGAGGACTGGCCACCCCGACTCGGGTTCCCTGCCAGGATGACAGACGGCGTCGATATCCCCGGATCGATACCAGATCACGGCCAACACACAACCGAGCTGCTTCGCGACGTCGGGTACGAACCTTCGACGCTGGAAGCACTCCGACGCAAGGGCGTGATCGAATGACCCCCTACCAGAGACAAAACAGCTAGTTGACAGAACGGCTATGTCCGCAAGAGCGGTAATTTCTACAACCACAGCTGTGATTTAATCCCATAAATATTATACGCACCTCCAGTATTCTAGACCGTGGTAGAGACAGTGTGTACCACTCGCAATGCAAACGCGACGCTGGTGACAGATGGACACGACAATGAAACGTAGACAGTACCTCAAAGGAACGAGTATCGTAGCACTAACAGGAGCGGCGGGCTGTGTCGGCAGCGAGGGAAACAACACGACCACGTCCACAACGACTGACGGGTCTGGCGGGACCACCGGAACGACGAGCACGTCGACCCAGTCTGCACCGGATAACGTCGTCTTCGGCGGACTGGCGGCCTTCTCGGGCACATTCGCCCCGTACTGGCCTGCGAACCATCAGGCGATAATGACGGCGATTGATGAGGTTAACGCGGCAGGTGGGCCAAAAGGCGCGACACTAAAACTCGAAGAACGGGACACCGGTGGCAAGGTCCAACAAGCCCGTCAGGTGATCCCCCAGCTGGTCAACAACGACAACGCCCAGATGCTGATGGGCGGGACATCGACGACGATTCCCGCCCTATTCGACCGGTTCGCCGAAGTCCAGACCGCCCTGATCAACCCGTGGGCGGGGACGACCTTCCTGAACGATAAGCCGGCGGACAACGGCACGCCAAACGACATCAGCGACGACGGATGGGTCTGGCGGACGACTGCGAGCGACACGCTACCGGCCGTCGGAGCTGCGGTACACCTGAAAGAGGAAGGCATGAACCGCGTGGGGCTGATGCATCTCGACACGCCAGGTGCCCGATCCTGGGTCGAGGGATTCGAGGAATCCTTCGAGAAGATCGGAGGCACTATCACCAACACCGTCCCGTTCGCACCCGACAAGTCCAGCTACCAGGCGGAGCTCAGCCGCCTATTCGAGGCGGACTTCGACGCATGGGTACTCGCCCCAGGCGGAACCGGGCAGGCCGTCCCGGTCGTGAAAGACTGGCTGTCGGCGGGCTACGGGAAACAGCTCATGATGTCCAACAGCAGTCGCACCACCGACTTCGCCAGCGCTGTCGGATCGGAGGGCGACGGAATCCTGGGCTGTGGCGCGACGTTGAAGGGGCCAAACTACGAGGCATTCCTCCAGAAATACAAACAGCAAGGTGACGAGGAGCTCCACGCCTTCGCGACAGGGTTCTACGACGCGGTCAACCTCGGTGCCCTCGCACTGCACGCAGCGGACGAGTTCTCGAGCGTCGGCATCGAGAAGAACCTCGGCCCAGTCGGACGAAACAACGAGGGCGACACCGTCGTGACAACGTTCGCGGAGGGCAAAGAGGCACTAGACAACGGTGAATCGATCAACTACGAGGGTGCGTCGACGCCCTGTAACTTCGATAAGTTCGGTGAGGTCGTCACCGACATCGGCGTGTTCGAGATGCAGGGAGACACCTGGACGCAGGTCAAGACCCTCGAATCGAACGAACTCCAAGAGGCGGCCTGAGGCCTCCCCACCTCAAATCTATGGTTTCTACGCAAACGCTAATATTCGGGCTTGTTATCGGCTCGTACATCGGGCTGGCTGCGATCGGGTTCTCCCTCATTCACGGGCTGGTGAACATGTTCAACATTGCCCACGGGGAGTACATGACCATCGGTGCATACCTCTCGTTCGTGCTGATGAACCAACTCGGCCTGGGGCTGTTCGTCTCACTCGTCCTCGGCATCGCAGCCACGTCAATCGCCGGGCTGGCCATCGCGAAGTTCTTCTACCAACCGCTATACGAGACAGGTCCAATCCCGCTGTTGCTCACGTCCATCGGACTGAGCTTCCTACTCCGCAACGTGATTCAACTCGGCTTCGGCGCCGACAACAAATACCTGGAAGGGGGCCTAACCGGCGTGTATCGGACGGATGCCCTCGGCGGCTTCTTCCTCCAGTACTCCCAGGCGCTCGTCATCGCGCTCGCGCTCCTGACGATACTCCTCCTGCACCTCCTGCTGACCCGGACCGAACTGGGGATAGCGATGCGAGCAACGTCGAACAACGAGACGCTCGCCCAGATTACTGGCGTCGCGACCATCCGCATTCGCGACTACGTGTGGCTCCTTGCCTCGGGGACAGCCGGTCTGTCGGGCATCCTGCTGGCTCAGCAGCGGACGCTCACCCCCGCACTCGGCTACAATGACATCCTCATCATTCTGACCGCCGCCATCCTTGGCGGCGCGGGCAACGTCTACGGCGCTGTCGCCGCTGGGTTCTTCCTCGGCATCGTCTCGGCAACCGCGACATCCATGCTCCCGTCCGGAATGGCCTCGCTCGCCACCTCCGTGATCTTCTTCATGCTGATCGTCGCGCTGATCGTGAAGTCACACGTCATTGAAGGAAACCGAGGTGTCATCGCCACATGATTGGGGACCGATTGAAGCTACTCTCGAACCCCGGCATTTTCGGGAGCGCCGCACTTCTCGCGGGCATCGCGCTGCTAGCGAGTCGCCTCCTGCTGTACCCGCCAGGGAACGCCTTCGTGTTCATCGAAGTGGGAATCCTGTTTCTGTTCTACGGGCTCCTCGTCCTCGGGCTTAACCTCCAGTATGGCTTCACCGGGATCATCAACTTCGGTCACGTGCTGTTCTTCGGCGTCGGCGGTTACGCGACGGCAATGCTGGTCGCGCCGGAGAGCGCACGAGGAATCGCACTGGGGCTCCCCTGGCCGATCGGCCTAGCCGGCGCCATCATCGCCGCGGCCCTCGTCGCCGGAATCGTTGGATTCGCATCACTACCCCTGCGGGAGGAGTACGTCGCGATTGCGACACTCGCAGCGGCCGAACTCTTCACCGACGTCACCGCCAACCTGCCCTCCATCACCGGCGGCGCGATCGGATACGTTTCGATTCCGCAACCGATCAACATCTGGGCGGGCGGTCACTATGGCACCTTCCTGACGTCAACACTACTCGTGATGATCGGCGTCCTCTCGTTTGGCTACGTCGTGTTCAGGCGTCTGACCGACGGCCCGTACGGTCGGGTACTACGAGCGATCCGCGCCGACAAGGAGATCACCGACACGATCGGGAAACACGTGTTCCGATACGAGATGGAGGTGTTCGTTTTCGCCGCCATCGTGGCCGCCATCGCCGGGAGTATCTACGCGCTGTTCATCGGTGCCGCGGCACCCGGCCTCTACACGGCAGATGTCACCTTCCTCCTGTGGATCGGAATGCTGGTAGGCGGCGCGGGCAATCACCGGGGCGTCCTCGCCGGACTCGGAATCGTGATGGCGTTCGAACTGCTGACCCGGTTTCTCAACGACCTCCCGTACTACACGTCACAGCAGTTCGGCGCACTGCGCCTAGCAATGATTGGACTGTTACTCATCGTAATCGTCCGGTACAGGCCCGAAGGTATCTGGGGTAACGCGAAAGAGCAGGGGATCGAATAATGGCACTTCTCGAAACTGAAGACCTTGACAAGCACTACAGCGGACTCGTCGCGGTCGACGGGGTGAGCTTTAGCATCGAATCAGGCGAGCTCGTCGGGTTGATTGGTCCCAACGGGGCGGGTAAGACGACGCTCTTCGACTGTCTCACCGGGGTCCAGAAACCGACCGACGGCACGGTCCGATTCGACGGGACCGACGTCACGGACTTGCCGCCTCACGGCCACGCCGAGCGAGGGATGATCCGGACATTCCAACACTCCGGCGTGTTACCGACGCTCACCGTGAAAGAGAATGTCCTTGTCGCCGCCCCTGATCACCCGGGCGAACAGATGTTTCACTCGATCGCACGGACCGACGACGCGAAGACATTCGAGGAGGACATCCAGGGGCGGGCGGAGGACCTCCTCGACACGTTCGAACTCGAGGACCGATACGACCACTACGGAGACGAACTCTCTGGCGGGCAGCGCCAGCTCCTCGAATTCGCGCGGTCCCTCATGCTCGACCCCACCCTGATGCTGCTCGACGAGCCCCTCGCTGGCGTGAATCCCACGACAAAGCAGAAGGTGACCAGCAGAATCACCGACATGAACGACGAGGGGATCACCATCCTCATCATCGAACACGACATCGAGGAACTCGTCGAAATCGTCGATCGACTCATCGTGATGGCGAACGGACAAATCATCGCAGACGGGACGCCTGCGGACGTGGTCGAGAAGGAGCGCGTAATCGACGCGTATCTCGGAGAATAACCGCAGCGCGTCCGATGCCTTCTCGACCCCGATCGACCGTCCATGGGGCTGCGGTAGGCGATGTCCCCGGCGACGAACGCTTTCGGTCGGGCAATCAAGCGGAACCTGGGCTCGGGACGAGCCCGGTGTCACTCACCCCTCCGTGAGGATGTCGCCGTACTGATCGCGCAGCGTCTTCTTGTTGAACTTGCCCGTGCCAGTGATCGGTATTTCGTCAACCACCACTCGGTCCGGAATCCACCACTTCTGAATAGTCCCGTCTGCCACGTGCGGCTCCAAGAACTCCTCAAGGTCGAAGGTTACTTCGTCGGGGTCGACTCTCTCTGCGAGTTCGACCACTGCAATCGGGCGCTCGCCCCACTCCGGATGATCGGCGGCGATAACGCAGGACGAAGCCACCTGCGGATGCTCATTGATCAGCTCCTCAATGGTCGGAGACGGAATCCACTCACCACCACTCTTGATGGCGTCCTTGACCCGATCGCGTACCCGGATGTTCGCGTCATTGTCCACCGTCACGAAGTCCCCCATCTTGAGGAAGCGACCGTCCCGGTTCTCCGCAGTCCGATCGGGCATCTTCCAGTAGCCATTGACACACCACGGGGCCGAGATCGCGATCTCTCCCGGTGACTCCCCGTCCCAGGGCTGTTCGGTTCCATCCTCAACGTCGAGCACGCGGATATGGACTCCCGCCGGCGGATATCCACCGACTTCGGCCTTGTACTCGAAGCGTTCCTCCTCGTCCATCTCCAGCTCGCGGTCACGGAGGTCACCGTGCACGTTGAATGCAAAATGCGGTCCACCCGCCGACTCTGAGTACCCATACGCCTGTGATGTCTCGGCACCCAACTCCTCGAGGTCACGCATCAGGTCGCGGGGCGGTGACTGTCCGGCGAATACGACGTGGAGCCCGCTGAAGTCGACCTCGACCCCCTTTCGCTGACGTTTCTTCGCCCGCTCGGCCGCCTTCCGGAAGAGCGTCGCGACACCCGAGGAGAACGTGATGTCGTGGTCGAACAACAGGTCGAGGAGGTTGTCCGGGTACTCGGGCCCCGGCATTACGAGCTTTGATCCGGCGAGCGGGGCGAATCCCCACATCTCCCAGCCGTAGTGGAACAGTGGTGGAACCATGAGGACGCTGTCCTGTGGATCGAGCTGCGCGCCGCTGTGGTAGCCCACGTCGTGCAGCCAGAGCGCCCGGTGACTGTGGGTCATCGCCTTCGGCTTCCCCGTCGTCCCCGACGTGAACCCTAGGATGACAGCGGTGTCCTCGTCGATACGCGGCCAGTCGAAGGCCGTATCGTGGCCCGCGAGCATGGACTCGTACGTTCCGACGGGTTCGACGTCGAGGTCACCGTAGTCGTCGAGTTCGCGAGTGACGACGTACTCCAGACGGTCGGGATTCTCGAGCGTATCCTGCAACTCCTCGAGGTGACCCCCGTCCGTGAACATGTACTCGAATGGAGCGTGTTCCTGGACGTGGTCTACGCAGAACCGCTTGTGGCTCTCGGGGAGTTCGAGGTTGACGAGGAACGCCGTCGCGCCGAGCCCGCCGGCCGCGTAGATTAGCTCGACGTTTCGATACGTCGAGTACCCATAGATTCCGATGGCGTCACCGGCTGAGACGCCCAGTTCCTGTAGGGCGTGTGCCGCCTGGTTGATGCGATCATACATCTCACTATAGGTGTAGCGGTGGGCGCCCCCAGGCATGTCTGTGATGACCTCCTGGTCACCGTGCGCACGCGCAGCGTGTTCCACCATGTACCGGATGTTCAGCTGTTCATCGGACGTTGTACTCTCGATACCTTTGATAGGATCGGACATGGTCTGGTACCCTGTCTGAGTATCCTGGTCCCCCCGTATAAGAGTTTCCGCGCTGGGGGCGCCCGGTCCGGGGGCGGTCCCCAGCTGGATGGTCGTATCCGTCCTCGACCTCGACTGACCGGACCGATGCTTATAGGTGGACGTGGGGGGACACTCACTACCGTATGCCAGACCGAGACAAACCACTTCGGACGGCGATAGCGAAATCTGACGAGCAGAGTATCACGGTCCGGGATAGAGACCTGACAGGTGAACTGATGGGCGAGATGAACTTCGGAACCTTCTGTTACCTGCACGTGACCGGCGAGGAACCAAACGAATCCGAGGCCCGGCTCTTCAACGCGATGCTCGTGGCCATCGCCGAACACGGTGTGACGCCAAGCGTCATCGCGACCCGGCTAACCTACGACTCCGCACCAGAGGCCGTCCAAGGCGCGGTTGCCAGCGGACTGCTCGGCGCCGGAAGCACGTTCCTTGGCTCAATGGAGAACGCCGGTCACATGCTCCAAGATGGCGTCGAGCGTCTCGACGAGGGCGAGTCGATGAACACGGTCGCGAAGCAAATCGTTGATGAAAACGACCGCCTCCCCGGATTCGGGCACCCAGAGCACACCCCGACGGACCCGCGGACGGACCGCCTGTTCGAACTCCTCGAAGAGGAGGGGCTGTCGGGTCGCCACCAGGAACTGATGCGTGAAATCCAGGACGTGGCCGAAGACGAGTACGACACGCACCTGGTGTTGAACGCGACGGGAGCGATCGCAGTTGTCGTCTCTGAACTAGGCTTCGAGCCGAGCGTCGGTCGGGGCATCGCGCTCATCGCCCGGAGTGCCGGACTAGTCGGTCACCTCAACGAGGAGATCGAGGAACCGATGGCACGCGACATCTGGCAAATTACACTCGATAACCTCGAGTACACGGGGGAGAAGTGATGCTCGACGGAAAAGTCGTCATCGTGACCGGCGCGGGCAGCGGCCTCGGCGAGGCGACGGCGAAGGCAATGGCTGCCGCCGGTGCGACGGTCGTAATCAACGACCTGGACACCGGGGACGACGAGTCCCCCCTCGACAGGACTGCCGACGAAATCCGAGCGCATGACGGGACCGTTACGACGTCGTTCGGCGACGTCACAGATTTCTCGTACATCGAGCGTCTCGTGGACGAAACCCTGGCGGAACACGATCGGATCGACGGCGCGGTCAACTACGCTGGGTTCCTCCGAGACGGAATGCTCTTCAACATGAACGAGGACGAGTGGAAGTCGGTGATCTCGGTCCACCTTGACGGCCACTTCAATCTCGTCCATCACCTCGGGAAACACTGGCGTCAACGCCACAAAGCCGGTGAACTCGATGATCAACGCTCGTTCGTCTCGGTTTCCTCGGGGTCCGCCCGTGGGAGCGTGGGACAGATCAACTACTCCACGGCGAAGGCGGGCGTCCTTGGGCTGACGCGGACGGCGGCCAGGGAACTTGAGCGCTACAACGTCCGTGTGAACGCAATGGTTCCTGCCGCGCTCACACCGATGATGGAGGACAACGTCCCCGACGAGGTGCTTGCAGAGCTGCCGACTGACGAGCTCAACCCCGAACGCGTCGCCCCGCTCCCAGTAGCCTTGCTCTCGGATCGCGCGAATGACATCACGGGCTGGACGTTCGCCATCGCAGGTAACAGCGTGTTCACGGTCAGCGACCCGGAGTTCGGTCGGGAGTTGAAGATGGAGGGCGGATGGAACCCACCCGGACTAGCCGACTCTCTCGATGAACTTGTCGGGGGGGAGCCCCGTTCGAAGACCAGTCCGGGCGGACTGATCGGGAAGCTCTCCGAGGACTGAACGCTAGCGAGCCGACGCTCGATCCCCACAGCCGTTTTGTACGCGCGAATCGGTACTTACTATGATGCGGCCAGACCTTGCTCGGTATGGGATACTCCTACGAATGGCGCATTCGGCCGGGACACACTGATTTTAGCGGACTTGTCTACACGCCAGAGCTGGCCGACGGCGTGCTCGAGGCAATCGAGGCACTGTTGCACGACATCGGCCAACCGTTCGCGCAGTACGCATCCACGGACTTCATCTCCCCCACAGTCAATCTCAACCTGGATTATCTCGCGGCAATGGAGATCGGTGATCGAATCCAGATTCACGTCGTACCGGAGATCGGAACGACATCTATAACGTTCAACGTCACCGGGCGCTCTGGTGGGGAGGACACCTTCACGGGAAGCCTGACGGTCGCGTTCATCGATCAGGAGTCGTCCGAATCGATCCCCGTTCCCGACGAATTCCGGGATGGCTTACGGCCGTACACGACGGAGTCCAACTGACCGCACCCCACCTGGAAAACACCAATCGGACGACACTACTGTGAGACGAACATTTATCAGAACCATCCGTGAATCACTAACAAGCAGCAATGAACGAGTCAGCAGGAGAGCGAACGCTCATCAGCGGGTGGCACGGCCGATACTTCGAGGACTTCTCCGTCGGAGATGTCTACAAGCACCCGTTCGGGAAGACCATCACTGAGACGGACAACGTCTGGCTCTCGAACGCGACGATGAACCTCAACCCGATGCACTTCAATGAGGAGTACGCCGCCGAGACCGAGTTCGGCGAGCGCCTCGTCAATGGGCTGGTGGTCATCTCTATGGCGGTCGGGATGAGTGTCGTCGATGTGTCGATGAACGCAACGGCAAACCTCGGCTACGACGACGTGACCCACCACGGGCCGATGTACCACGGCGACACTCTGTTCGCCGAGAGCGAGGTCCTCGAGAAACGCGAGAGCGAGTCACGGGACCACGTGGGCATCGTGACCACCGAACTTCGGGGGTACAACCAGGACGACGAACTCGTCCTCTCTCTGGAGCGGACGCCAATGGTCCTTAAGCGCGAGTACGCCGAACCATCCGCGGCGCAACCACCGGGCTGGACCGAGGGCATCGGAACCCAGCCGGAGGACCTCTAGACGATGCGTAAGCCCGTCACGAGCCGAATCCAGGGATCCCCGAACATAGTCGACGCCGCGGAGGCGGCCTCACTCGTGCCCGACGATGCAACGGTTCTGGTGAGCGGCTTTGGGAGCGTGGGCTATCCGAAAGCAGTCCCGCTCGCACTCGCCGAGAGCGACCGCAATCTCTCACTAACAATCGTAAGTGGCGGCAGCACGGGCGCCGAGATTGACTCGGAGCTCGCGGAGGCCGATGCGGTCGCCCGCCGGTTCCCCTACCAGGCCAGACCCGAGATGCGGGCGGCAGTCAACGATGGCACCGTCGCCTTCCACGACCGTCACGTCTCCCAGCTCGGCGACGAAGTGCAGTATGGCTCGCTCGTCGCCCCCGACGTCGCCGTCGTGGAGGCCATCGCCGTTGGCCCCGACTGGCTGATTCCGTCGACCTCAATCGGACAGACTCCCGCGTTCGTTGAGAGCGTCGACCGCCTCATCGTTGAGGTCAACGAGAGCCAGCCGCTAGGGCTCCAACACGTCCACGACGTGTATCGACCGGGGCAACCCCCAAACCGGGAGCCAATCCCACTCACGGACCCAGCCGGTACTCTCGGCGACGCTCGCGTTCGATTCGACCCAGACACCCTAACGGCGGTCGTGCAGACCGACCGGCCCGACTCCCCATACTCGTTCAGGGATCCGACAGCCGCGGACCAGGAAATCGCACGGCACTTCGCCGAGTTCTTCGTTGAGGAATCCAAGCGAACGGCCATCTTCGAGGACACAGTCCACCTGCAGTTCGGGGTGGGAAGCCTCGGCAACGCCCTCACGGAATCGCTGAGTACGATGGACCTCGGCGACCGCGACCTGGTCTACTTCGGCGAAGTTATCCAAGACGGCCTGCTGGAGATGATCGACGCGGGGCAGCTGTCGGGCGCCAGCGCCACGACGCTCGCACTCTCTGCGAACGGCCAAGAGAAGCTATTCTCGGACATCGAGGAGTACGCGAACGACATCGTCCTTCGGCCGACGGACATCTCAAACAACGCGGCGCTCATCGACAGGTTCGGCGTCGTCGCGGTCAACAGCGCGCTCGAGGTCGACATCTTCGGACACGTGAACTCCACCCACGTCAACGGGACGAAGCTGATCAACGGGATCGGCGGGAGCGCCGACTTCAGTAGGAACGCGTTCGTCTCGGTGATCGCGCTCCCCTCCACGGCCAGCGGCGGCGACATCTCCCGCATCATACCGATGGCGCCTCACGTCGATCACACGGAACACGAGACGGACGTCGTAATCACTGAACACGGAATCGCGGACCTCCGCGGGCTATCCCCGGCTGAGCGAGCAAGCGAGATGGTGGCGTCGTGTGCCGACCCCCGGTACCGCGAGGACCTCCGCGAGTACCTTGAGCGGGGAGCCGACGTCGGCCACATCCCGCACGATATAGAAACATCCTACTCGTGGACAACTGACTGACGCATGGGACCTCGGGACCGACCAGCACCGGCATCGGCAAGGGTGGCCTCGTGCCGTACGTAGAACTTAACTGGGCGTCGGGAGTGAGACAGTACGATGACAAACCGCTGGCTGTCGATAGCACGCCACACCGATTGCCGGGGAACAGCGCGGCGACCGCTGGGCGAACCGTCCGTCGAACCGGGCCGAACGGGGACCCATGACTGAAACGAGGTACGAACACGACGTTCTGGTCGTCGGCGGTGGCGGTGCGGGATTGCGCGCGGCAATCGCGGCGCACGAGGCTGGTGCCGACGTCGCCATGGTGACGAAGCTCCACCCCGTCCGCAGTCACACGGGCGCCGCGGAGGGCGGGATCAACACGTCCCTCGGTGACACCGACACGTGGGAAGAGCACGCCTACGACACGATGAAGGGCGCCGACTACCTGGGCGACGCCCCTGCAATCGAGTATCTCTGCCGGACGAGTCCAGAGGAGGTCGTCCAGCTCGAACACTGGGGGATGCCGCTGGCCCGCGACGACGACGGGACGCTGGCCAGGCGCTACCTGGCTGGCCACACCAACCCCCGGACGGCGTACGCCGGTGCCGAGACGGGCCATCATCTGCTGCACACGCTCTACGAACAGCTGGTGAAACGCGGTATCCGGGTCTACGACGAGTGGTACGCCACCCGCCTCGCTGTCACTGGGGAACCGAACCCGGACGATCGGACCTGCCACGGCGTCGTCGCCTACGACATCAAGACGGGCGAACTCGGCGCCTTCCGCGCCGACGAGACGCTCCTCGCGACCGGCGGGCTCGGGCAGGTGTTCGACCACACCACGAACGCGATCGCGAACACGGGCGACGGGCAGGCGATGGCCTACCGCGCAGGCGTCCCACTCCAAGACATGGAGTTCGTCCAGTTCCACCCGACGACGCTCCCCTCGACGGGCGTGCTCATCTCCGAGGGGGTGCGTGGCGAGGGCGGCATTCTCTACAACGCTGATGGCGAGCGGTTCATGTTCGAGCACGGCTACGCGACCAACGATGGCGAACTAGCAAGCCGTGACGTCGTCTCGCGCGCGGAGCTTCTCGAGGTCGCCGCGGGCCGCGGTATCGAGGACGATTACGTCCACCTCGACATGCGCCACCTCGGCGAGGCGCTGATCAAGGAGAAACTTGAGAACATCCTCCACCTCGCCCGGGACTTCGAGGGCGCGAACCCGCTCGCGGAACCGATTCCTGTGAAGCCGGGCCAGCACTTCCAGATGGGGGGCATCGAGACCGACGAGTACGGTCGGACCGTCGTCGACGGCCTGTACGCAGTGGGTGAGTGTGCCTGTGTGTCCGTCCATGGGTCGAATCGTCTCGGCGGGAACGCCCTCCCGGAGCTGTTTGTCTTCGGCGCGCGGGCTGGCCAGACCGCGGCCAGCGACGACCGTCCGGATGCAAAGATTCAGACGGGCGACTCCGCGCAGTCGGAGACGGGGTCCGTCGACGTTCCCCTCGGTGAAACAGACGGGGACCGCCTCGCCCCGGACATCGGTGAGACCGGCAGTCCGGACGCGGTCATTGAGCGGGCGCTCGAAGCCGAACGGAGTCGAATCGACCGACTGATGGGGCGAGACGGGCGGAACCACGCACCGATCCGGGCGTCGGTCCAGGAGACGATGATGGAGAACGTGAGCGTCTTCCGCGCGGAGGACGGCCTGCTCGAGGCCCTTGAGACGATCCGTGAGGCCCGCACGGCGTATCAAGAGGTATCGGTCTCGGACCCATCGCGGACGTTCAACACAGACCTGATCCACACGATCGAGACGCGAAATCTCCTGGACGTCGCGGAGGCCATCGCGGCGTCCGCGCTCGTCCGAACGGAGTCCCGTGGGGCGCACTGGCGACGAGAGCATCAATCACGGAAGGACGAGGAGTGGCTCAAACACACGATGCTCCGCTGGAGCAGTGGTGGGGACGAGCTCTACTACAAGCCCGTCGTTCTCGAGGGCGCGGAGACGACCTACGAACCTGTCGAGCGAAGCTACTGAGCGCGTCGAACCGTCAGAGGGTGTGCAGTGGCCTGGTGCTGCGGGTTACTCGTCGCCCGGTGTCCCCTGGAGGGTTCCGGCGTCCTTGAATCGCGTCTGAAACTCGACGTACTCCTTCCAGCTCTGTTGGATCAGCTCATGGTGCTCGCTCGTTAGCGGGGCCGTCTCACCGCTGGAGCCGAATACCAGGTGGCCTTCGGGGATGGTGGCCTCCTCTCGGATTGTCGTGTTCGCGGCAATGAGGCAGTTGCGCTCAACGTGTGCACCCGGGAGTACGGTGCTCCCGATTCCGACGAGCGAGTCGTCACCGATGGTGGCCCGATCGATGACCACGTTGTGCCCGACTGTGACGCGGTCACCGATCGTCGCGGCGTGCAGGACCGAGCCGTCTTGGATATTGGACTGCTCTCCGACGACTATCGGCTGGTGGTCCCCGCGGAGACACGCGAACGGCCACACACTCGCCTCGTCGCCGAGGAGGACGTTACCGACGACGTACGCCATTTCTGAGACGAACGCGGACGATGGGACTGTCGGCTTCGCGCCGGGCAGCTCGCGAATCATATCTGCACTGTGCCGCCGCGGGTCTTAAACGTTGAGCCGAGGATAGCGCGCCATGCGCCACCAACGCGTCGTGGTCCAAGAGATTCGAGACGGTATTTCAGTCACTGATTCGACTGATTGAGAGATCGCGCCCCCCCGGGGTGTTCGAGTCGGTGGATGCGTTCACCCGCCGAGGAATTCACGGCGAACTTCCTCGTCGTTGAGGAGGGCTTCGCCGGGGCCCTCAAATCGGTTCTCCCCCTGGACGAGAACATAGCCCCGATCTGATCGGCGCAACGCCTCCTTCGCATTCTGCTCGACGATGAGCACGGACGTTCCCGCGTCGTTGATTTCGACGATCTTGTCGAACATATCGTCGACGAGGTTCGGGGCTAGGCCGGCAGAGGGCTCGTCAAGCATGATGAGCTTTGGATTGAGCATGAGCGCTCGACCGATGGCGACCATCTGTTGTTGGCCACCGCTGAGGGTTCCGGCTTTCTGGTCCGACCGCTCCTCTAGAATAGGGAACCTGTCGTACACTTCCTCGAGACTTTCCGCCGGGAACTTGTCGAGAGTGTACGCCCCCATTCGGAGGTTCTCTTTCACGGTGAGATTCGTAAAGACGTTTCCTGACTGGGGGACGTAGCCCAAGCCGTAATCGATGATGTTCTCGGAGTTGATAGCCGTGATGTCGTCGTTATCGAAGACTACCGTTCCGCCCATGTGCGTCGTCAGTCCGAAGATCGACTTCATCGCGGTCGACTTGCCGGCGCCGTTTGGGCCTACGATGGAGACAAACTCCCCCTTGTCGACGGTCAGGTCTACACCTGAGAGTATCTCGAGCTGACCGTAGCCCGCAATGAGGTCGGAGACTTCCAAGAGGCTCACTGTGGATTAAGTGTCTGGATGCGGTGTCGTAAATGTACTGATTGTTGTTACGGGGGATACATGTATGGCGGGAGCACGGTCACACACCGGGGGAGGAATTATTACGCCGTCCGCAGATTCGATTGTATGGGAGACGAGGTCTGCTATTCGGCAGCGAACGGCATCGGACAGATAACGCTCGACGGGTCCGACTCGTACAATTACCTCAATAACGACCTGCTGGGGGAGTTCCTGGACGTCCTGGAGGAGGTTCGAGCCGACGATCATCTGAAGGGGGTCAGCATCAGTGGTAGCGGTGGGAATTTCTGTGCGGGTGCGGAGACGTCAATGTTCCGTGAGGCGGTGGAGTACGGTGACCGTGCGACCGTCGATCGCTTTATCGGGCGAATCCACCGAGTAACCCGGGAACTAGAGGAGCTGGCCGTGCCGGTGCTTGCCGTCGTCGACGGTTACGCGCTCGCTGGTGGTCTGGAACTCCTGCTCGCGTGCGATCTCCGACTCGCGGCCGCCGACGCACAGTTCGGCGACGAACACACAAAGTACGGGCTCGTCCCGGGCGGTGGCGCGACCCAACGGCTCTACCGACAGCTAGACACGGTGAAAGCGAATGAGCTGGTGTTCACCGATCGTCGCCTCTCAGGTGCGGAAGCCCAAGCCTACGGCGTAGTGACGAAGTCCGTCCCACCGGATAAGCTTGCCGAGGAGGCTGCGGCGTTCGAGTCCTCGCTTGCCAAGCGGAGTCGAGCATCGGTCGAAATAACGAAGCGCCTGATTCGCGAGGGGAACTCGATTCCGAAACAACAGGGGCTTGCTCTGGAGCGACACGCGGTGGTCGAGCATTATTTCACTGAGGATGCGAAGCGGGGGTTCCGGGCGCTGACGGAGAATCGCCGACCGGAGTTCTGACCAACCTCACCGAATTACATAAGCGGATTGTTAGGTGTGGAAAGGATTATATAAAAATCCAGTCTCGGTGAGACTATGGCTACCCATTCCCACAGAGTGCACCGTGCGGTCGATTTCGAGGCGATCGAAGAGGAGCACGACCCACCCGAAGAGTATCTCGCCGACGACGGGACATTCTACGCCTCTCGGGAGGAAATCCGCAAACTCAAGGAAGAACGGCTACAGTGGAAGGTCGAACAGGCCTGGGAGATCCCCTTCTACCGCCGGCGCTGGGAGCAAGCGGGAATCACCCCGGACGACATCAACGGACTGGACGACATCAACAAGATCCCCATCTACACGGTGGACGACATCCGTGACAGTATCGACCGGGACCCCCCATACGGCGACTACCAGGGCGCGGAGTTGCACAACCCTGAGGACGCGCCCCTTCGGATGTTCATGAGTGGCGGGACCACCGGTGAGCCCCGTCCACAGATCTTCACGCCCGACGAGCGGGCAATACAGGCGCTGATGATTGCCCGCGCGATGTATATGCACGGGATCCGGCCGGGTGACGTGGCGCTCAACACCTGGTCGTTCTCGACGCACAACGGTGCTTGGATCGTCGACTACGGGTTCTACCACTGGCTTGGGGTCACCGACATCACTACGAGCACGGGTAACGTCACCCCGAGTGAGGAGCAGATCAAACACGCGCTCCGGTGGGACGTTGATACAATCTACGCGTTCCCCTCGTATCTGCTCCGGCTCGCTGAAGTGGCTGAGGAGATGGGGTACGATCCGAAGGAGGATTTCGACATTGAAACACTGTCAACGTACGGACCGCAGAACGAACGCGATCTCGTCGAGGAGAAGTGGGGCGTCCCTGTGTACAACAACTACGCGTTTCACGAGGTCAACACGATCTCCGCCTCCTGCGAGGAACAATCGGGGATGCACATCTTCGAGGACATGTTCCACATCCAGATCGTCGACCCCGAAACGGGCGAGGAGGTTGAACCCGGGGAGACCGGTGAGATCGTCGTGACGGAACTGTACAAGACCGGTGCACCCCAGGTCAGATACAACATCAAGGACCTCTCGGTCAAAGTCGAAGCGGAGTGCGATTGCGGCAGCAAGATGCACCGCCTGACGGACTTCCTCGGTCGGGGCGACAACATGGTCAAGGTTCGGGGAATCAACGTCTGGCCGGAAGCGGTTGGCCAGGAACTCACCGACCACCCCGAGGTATCCTCCGAGTACTTCATCTACGCCGATGAAGACGACCAGTTAAACACCTCGCTGACGGCGCTCGTCGAGCGAGATCGGGACAGCGACGTCGACGACCCGACCCTTCGGGCCCAGCTTGAGGAAAAGCTTAGAGCGGAGTTCGGCGTGGGCATCGAGGTGGACGTCAGAGCGCCCGGCGCCCTCGCAGAGCTGACAAACGTCGGAAAGCAAACCAAGATCGATCGGTTCGAGGACAGGCGTTAGACACCGACCAACGGGTGCAACCGTTTCAAGTCGAGTCCCAGAACGGAGACCAGTAGGGGGTATCGCAGATTAGAGGTCAGCGCCGTCGAACCGACCAAGGATGTCCGCAGCGTTGTCGTGATAGATGCCCTCTAGTTGCTCCCGAGTCAGATCAAGGGACTCCCACTCCTCGTAGAGCTCCTCGTGCGAGAAGATTGGATAGTCCGACGCGAACATGATCTTATCCTGGAATGCCGGCCGGCTCGCAATGTCGCGTTTCAGCTCCTCAGGCCACCACTGCGGCTTCCATCCATGAAGCTCGTACCCGATGATGTTATCCTTGTGCATGAACGTGGCTGTCGCCTCGCTCTGCCAGGGCCACGCCGGTCGACCAATGATGATCTTCATCTCGGGGAAGTCGGCGGCGAGTCTATCGACGTGTTTTGGGTGGCAGTAGCGGAGGACGCGGCCATCACCGCCCGGATGTCTCGCGCCGATACCTGTGTATCCCAGCTGGACATGCACCGGTGCGTTGTGCTCCATACAGAGCTCGTAGAACGGATAGTAGGCCTCGTCCGACGGGGCCGTGTTAGTCGAGGCCCCGTTCACTGTGAACCCTACCAGCCCCATGTCCAGCTCCGTCAGGCACCGCTCGAATTCCGCCAGCGTCTGTTCGGTGGGATCGATCATTATCCACTGACCGATGAACACGTCCCTGTTCTCGCTGATGATCCGCGAGGTGTACTCGTGGAGCTCGCGGACTTCCTCGATCGGCATATCCGTCGTACATCCGATGTTGATCATCGTTCGGACGCCCGCCTCCCGGAGGTCGGCGAGCATCTCCGCTTCGGTGCGCATCTCGACCTTCCGACGGAAGTTCTCCGTCGCTTTTCGGCGTTCCTCTTCGGTCCTGAAGACGTACGCCTCGTCAGTTGACCAGTGGCAATGAGCGTCGAGGACAGCCATGTCGTCACCGAGTGACATAGTCGGAGAAGGGACCCCAGTTAGAAAAATCTATGTTCCGTCGGGACCGCCGGCTCGGCGCGTCGATTCAATCGTGTAGGCCCAATTACTCCTCGGGGCTTCGGGCGTTCGGCGGGTCGGGTTGGCGTCCCTCGAGGAATGCTTGGACTGCCTCCTCGTGGTCCGGTGATCGGGCCGACATGCTCTCCATGGCGAGTGACTCCCGGAGAATGCTCTGGAGACCCTGCTCCAGCCACTTGTTGACGGCCAGCTTCGTATATCTGACCGCCGGCTGTGGGAGCGTCGCCAGCCGCTCGACGATCTCGTCGACCTTCTGATCGAGTTCGTACTCCGGTACTGCGTGGTTCACCAGCCCGAGGTCCTCCGCCTCCGTAGCGTTGATGAGCTCCCCGGTCATGAGGAACTCCTTGGCCCTGTTGAGGCCCATTAGCAGCGGCCAGATGACGGCACCGCCGTCCCCGGCTGCAAGTCCCACCTTCACGTGCGGGTCGCCAATGCGGGCGTCGGACGATGCGACAGTGATGTCACAGCAGAGTGCGATATTCGCGCCCAGTCCGGTCGCGTCGCCGTTGATCTTTGCCACGACGGGTTTCTCGATGTTGACGAGACTCTCGATGATCTGTTCGCCCTCACGGGCTACCTCCTCGAAGTACTCGGGCGTCTCCACCCATCGTTGCATCCAGTTAACGTCTCCGCCCCCCGAGAACGCGGTTCCTGTTCCCGTGAGCACAACGACCCGGGTGTCTGACTCGTACGCATCCTGGAATACCTGCGCGAGTTCTCCGTGCATCTCGCCGTCCACGAGGTTTAATTCCCCGTTGTTCAGTGTTATTTGGAAGACGTCGTCCTCCCTTCCGGTCAGCGAGACATCGAGCGTTTCGTACCCTTTGCACATGGTCTACTCGTCGGGGGGGGTATCGTGTCAGTGTGTCGGTTCCCCCCACAAAAATTATCCAGTTATCACGGGTGGACGAATGTCTCAGGGTTGTTGGCGGCTAACCCGCTCCTCGGCGTCATAGGAGTGGTCAATCATGCACACATGCTTGTTGGCATATAGTAGTGTCTTCCACTTGTGAGAGAACTCTACGTACGGACAGAAAGTTTAATAGATTTGGGGCTATAGATTTTGGTAATGACGAAGCACGGTGACAAGTTATCCGATCTTACGATCGACGACGTCACTGAGCGGTTGCAGGAAGAATCAGATGGAAAAGCAATCAAACGATTAGTCGCTGCAAGAGACTACCTCGCTGGGAATTCTCCGGCGGACATATCAGATAAGTATGGGTGGCCAGAACAGACGATCTACTCCTGGCTTGATCGGTTAGAAGCCCTCAAGATCGATGAGGCACTCTACGATGATTCGCCGCCTGGCCGACCTGGTGCACTCACTGATGACGCGTTCGAACAGTTCAAACACGCGGTTTCTAATCCACCAATAGACGCGGGGTACGACGCTTCAGCATGGAGTTCGGCGCTCGCACAGGAATTTCTTCGAGATGAATTTGACCAAGAATTCTCTCGACGCCACGTCCGGAGACTGTTGAAACGAGCCGGGCTCTCCTGGCAGACACTCCCAGCCACCCACCGCTGACGAAGAACGCGAACAATTCCAAAAATACCTCAAAAAATTCTGACTAGCCCACTCCCTGAGAAATACACAACCGTTGCCATCGATCAAACGCGGAAGTCGGTTGGGTGCGAACTGTATACTGCCTGGTTTCCGAAGGGAGGGCGGGTTTCGCTGCCGTACTGGAAAACATATGAAGCCCTCAACTTGCTCGGCGCATTTTCTGAGACCGGTGAGACTTCACGAGCGATGTGACGATTCGGTTTTTGAAGGCGTTACAGGCTGAATTCGGTGAATACGACCATGTCGTGTTGGATAATGCAACGTTCTTTACGTCGAAGAACGTCACCAGGTTCGTCGCGGACTCCTCGCTGATGGTGACGTATCTGCCAACCGGATCACCGGGTATGAACCCCGTAGAAGAGCCCTGGGGACAATTCAGTTAATTTTTGGATATCAATTCTTCGGCGATGTAGCCGAACTCCGGTCAGCTGTCTGGCCAGCGTTGAAATCGACCCCACCTCCCAATATCTACAACTATATATGTCTGCGAGTATATTACGGAAGTACAAGGAGAAAGCCTCGCTTTTTAGGGCGGGTGTGGATCCGACAACGACTACGCGTTCCACCGTTCAATAGCATGGCAGGGTTTTTTACGCTGGGCTCCATGCGTTCAAGTAAGTTTGGTTACATAGCTTATGTTTGGCGAATCGGGTCGTCACTCGCACCTACACTGCGTCCATTCGGAATCAGACACAGGTGTCTGACGACCTTGATTCGCTTGGGTTTGCCGCCAGTAAACTCTGGAACGTCGGACGGTGGGTCTGCGATCGCGTCTGGTCTGAGATAGGCCACATTTCCGGTCATACCGAATTCACCGCGTACTTCAAGAGTCACGAACGCGATGCTGACCTGCATTCGCAGTCAAGTCAGCGAGTCTTCCAAGAACTCGCTGAAGCGTTCACCGGCTGGTACCAATACGACGCAATGGAGATACGAGATCGAACCCGCCGAAGTACCGCAAACACGGCGACGACCACCCGTGGAGCACGGTTACGTTCAAAGCCGCTGGCTTCAACTCGACACCCAGTACAACCGCGTTCGCCTCTCGAAAGGTATGAATCTCAAGGAGTACTGGTCGGACTTCATCCTCTGTGAGTACCAGACTCGCCCCGTTGTTGACCTCTCCACCGTGGGGAACATCAAACAAGTTCGGGCGGTCTGGACAGGTCAGGAGTGGGAACTACATTTCGTCTGCAAGGTCGAATTCAAGGTTGCTGACGCACCCGGTGAGAAGACGGTGGGTGTTGATCTCGGTATCAACAACTTCGCCGCGTTCGCCTATGAACACGGCCACAGCGAGCTGTACCCACTCAACTGTTTGAAGCAGGACGACTACTATTTCAGCAAGCGGATTGCTCGCTGTGATGACTCAGACTCTCGGAAAGCAACACGGCTGAACTAGAAAAAGTCTCGCCGGCGCACCCACTACTTCCACACGATCTCCAAACACATCATCCAGCGGTGTGTTGACGAAGATGGTGGAACGATTGTGGTGGGTGATCTTTCCGGTATCCGCGAGGATGAGTTGAACGGCGACTCTCGGAACGGGGGTTGTCATGGGAACCTCGACCTACACTCGTGGGCGTTCGACCGCTTCACCTCGATGCTTGAGTACAAAGCTGAGATTGGAGGTATCACAGTTGAACGGGTGTCTGAGCGTGATACGTCGAAGTCGTGTTCGTGCTGTGGTCGTAAGCGTGATGCGAACCGTGTTGAACGCGGATTGTACGTCTGCGACGGATGCGGTATGGTGGCGAACGCAGACGTGACTGGTGCTGAGAATATTCGGCAGAAAGTATCTCCGAGTCCTCGGTCAGAGGATAGGAGTAACGGCTGGTTGGCACAGCCATCGACGTACTTGTTCGATTCAGAGAGCGGTTGCTTTGCACCGCGAGAACAGGCTACGTCGTAAACCACAATTTCCCAACGGCGGACGGGAATCCTCGCCCTTCAGGGCGGGGAGGATGTCATAGGGAGAAAAAGGAAAGGGGGATATAGATCGTTCGTCTCAATTCACCCCTATAAATTCCTTTAGACCGTCGAAGCCTCGGCGCTGTGTCTGGGGTGGGCAATACGGATTTTTTGGGTTCAGTTCAGCCTGGATGTTAATGATACTTCAATTCGACCCGTCGACCATCGGGATCTCGAACGTATGCAGACCACGCGCGTCCAACTGTTCCGTATCGTTTCTCTGGTTCTCCCTCCTCAACTTCGATACCTTGGGCCTGGAAGTGGTCGAGTAGCTCAGATAGTTCATCACGTGAATCTACTTCTTCCGAACGGCAGAGCAAGCACAGATGCTCTCCGGTTCTTTCCACAGGTTCATCGGTCGGTACGAGGTTTAACTGAAGACCACCTGCAACCACCGCAACATAGGGGACCTCTACGCGTTCGTACCGGTTCCGGTCTCGGATTGGTAGTCCTAGTGTTTCATGGTAGAACTCCAACGCCCGATCTAAATCGCTTACGTTGATTGCAACGTGGTCAACACCGACAACTTCGATGGCGGGCCGTGATGCCATATCACAATCTACCCGGCCAACGGTATAGAGCTATTTGGGGACAACGGACATATCGATGGGGTACTTACTGAAAGAGAAGTACTACGCTGTTTATCATTTGGATGATACTGTTAAGATAATGGACACGTTGAAATCCCGCCTCAACTTTCTAGTACGTTTCCCGACCAGGGTCTATCACAAATCTGAACAGCGCCCAAGCCCAAATCCTCCATGCAGCCACCACAGCTACTCATACACCGTCCGAACCACTCACGCGGGTCCCAGCCAACCGGGGTCGTATACTTGGTGGTAGCAACCGTAGCCTCTCGCATGCAGAAGGTACGGATTACAGATGTCGAACCAGTCGTCGATTGTGCGACTCTCCACCGTCCATTAACCGAAGCCATAGGTGTCGACCACCTTGCCATCAACTACTATGAACTAGCCCCAGGCGATAGCTTCGCCTACGGCTACCACAATCACACTGATCAAGAAGAGCTATTCCTCGTGCTGGCAGGCACGGTCGAATTTACGACCGAATCCGGCCCCGTCACGGTGGCGGAAGGTGAACTGATTCGGTTTGCCCCTGGCGAGTTCCAACAGGGGACGAACCACGGGGATGATCGAGTTACCGCCATCGCCCTCGGCGCCCCGCCGGAACCCGGCGAGACAACGGTCTTCCGCCACTGCCCGTCTTGTGACGAGCGCACCGAAACCACAATCGAGCGCGTTGATGACACCACAAAAATTACTCGCTGTCGCAGCTGCAACACCGAAACCGGCCGCTACACATAGCGCTCTCCATACCGCCTCGGCCCCGCTGGTGCCCCAAATGGGCGCGAGCTCGACACCCGGTGAGTCCCCACCATTCGTGGACACCTCGCCGGTGGTGGCCGCCAGGTGCTACGAGGCACCCCCGGGTCTCGTTCATGGGTGCCATTCTATGATCGGCTGCTCGGCCGGACTGCGCTGTACCTGCATTCTCACCGGCCGGTGCAATCCCCCCGGAATTACTCTCCCAGGCCACTATTCGCCATCGTCCCATTGTCGCGACCCCACCATCCGCCCAGCCCCACGCCATCCGGGACATCCATCTCACGAGAATTCCACCACTACTACCACTTTCCCCAAGGTTGGTAACCATGGACGTACTTTGCAGTTACCCATGTGGCGATGAGGGTGTCGGAAGCAAGCGTGGATCGAGCCAGTGGTTAGGTGTCCATCGCAGCGTCGGAGACCTCGAGAGCGGTGTCGATCGCGTCGATAGCGTCGTCGATTTCGGCCTTCGTGATCGGGAGCGGCGGGGCGATGATGAGTGTGTTGATCATGTTTGCAATATACGTGCCGTGCTCACGAGCGGTGGCAGCGACCTTGTCGACGATGGTCGTCCCCTGGCTGATTTTATCGCTGCGTTCTCCAAACGGGACGCGTTTTCCTGGGTGTTTGGTGAGCTCGATTCCCCGGAAGAGACCGACGCCACGGGTCTCGCCGACACTTGGATGGGTTGCCGCGAGGTCGTCGATTCGGTCACCCAAGTAGGTGCCGACCTCGCTGGCGTGGGCGATAAGGTTCTCTTTCTGGTAGGTCTCAATGGCGGCAACACCAGCTGCGACGGCGACGGGGTGCCCGCTGTAGGTATGGCCATGACAGAACATGTTGTCTTCGAAGTGTTCGGCGATATCACTTGTAACGATAGTCGCCCCAAGTGGTTGATACGCGCCAGTGAGGCCTTTGGCCATGGTCATGATGTCCGGTTCGACATCGTAGACATCACAGCCGAACCACTCCCCAGTCCGTCCGAAGCCCGACATCACTTCGTCGGCGATAAGCAATGCATCGTGGTCGTGGGCGATCTCCTTGAGTCGTGGCAGGTACTCGTCCGGGGGGACGAGAATGCCGTTTGAGCCGACGATGGGCTCGACGAGAATAGCGGCGACCGTGTCACCCTCGAGCTCGAGCATCTCGTTGATGTACTCCACGCTCTCCATTGGCTCAAGCGTGGAGCCATACGCATAGGGATCGGGTGCTTTGATGGTGCCCGGAATTCCTGGTTCGGCGGGGAGACGCCGGGGGTCGCCGGTAACACTGATCGAGCCGTATGTCGCCCCATGGTACGACCGGTACCGTGAGATGATCTTTTCCTTCCCGGTGTAGAACCGCGCGATTTTGATGGCGGCTTCAACGGCTTCCGTGCCGCTTGTGGAGAAGAACGTTTTTGTGAGGTCGCCAGGGGTGATTGCTGCGAGTTGCTTCCCGAGCTTTGCTCGGGCGTCTGTCGTGTACCCTGGTGTCACATAGGCTGCCGTGCGGGCCTGCTCGGCGATGGCGTCAGCGACGGCCTCCGCTGAATGTCCGAGATTCGAGCACATCAGTTGCCCAGAGAAATCAATGAGGGTGTCGCCGGCTGCAGTGGTGAAGCGAACGCCCTCTGTGTCGACAATCTGTGTCGGCTTGACGTCGCGTTGGCACGACCACGTCCCGAACACATGTTGCTTATCGAGCTGTTCGAGTTCGTTCAGGGCTGTCTGTGCCCCTGGTTCGGGCTCCGACATAAGTACATCATGCTACATCGGACCACATGATGAATCTTTGCCCGACACCCAGCTCCTCTCAAACTCGGGTTCAGATTCACATCGGAAATGCTGGAGTCAATCTCCCACTTCGAGTTACCTTTCGGATAGGATGGGAAAGCTTCTTGTCCGGCCAGTGGAGTGAATAGGACAATGGCGGATGACACCAAGTCCCAAACAACTGTCCAGAACCATATCGCTGGTGAGTGGCAGCAGCCCCGGGGAGAACCCACCACAACCGTCCAAAATCCAGCAACAGGCGACACCCTCACCCACGTCCACGATAGCACCACCGACGATATCGAGACGGCTGTCACTGCCGGCCAAACTGCATTCAACACCTGGCGGAACACACCGGTCGAAGAACGCATCCAGCCGCTGTTCGAACTCAAGCGGCTGCTCGAGGCGAATCAGGAAGACCTTGCAGAGACACTGGTCCGCGAGCACGGCAAGACCGTCGCCGAAGCAATGGGGGAGCTTCGCCGTGGGATCCAGAACGTCGAGGTCGCCTGTGGTATCCCTTCGATGATGCAAGCCGGCCATCTCCCGAATGCAGCGCCCGAAATCGACGAAACAGCAATTCGCAAGCCACTCGGCGTCTTCACGGCGATAACCCCGTTTAACTTCCCGGGGATGATCCCGTTATGGTTCCTCCCGTACGCAGTCGCCACCGGAAACGCATTCATCCTCAAACCCAGTGAGAAAACCCCAATGACCGCCCAGGCAATCATGGACCTGGTCACAGAAGCCGGATTCCCCGATGACGTCGTCCAGCTCGTACACGGCGGGGCTGACACGGCGAAGGCCCTCATCGAGCATCCGGGTATCGAAGGCGTCAGTTTTGTTGGCAGCACCCCGATCGCACGACACGTCTACGAGACCGCCGCCAAGCACGGGAAACGCGTTCAGGCCCAAGGTGGCGCAAAGAACCACATCGTCGTCGCAGCGTCCGCAGATCTGGAGTTCGCTGCCGAGCAAACCGTCGGCTCGGCGTTCGCGAATACCGGACAACGGTGTCTCGCGAACCCCGTTGCCGTTGTCGAGGACGAAATCTATCCAGAGTTCGCCGAACGAGTGGTTGAGACTGCAACAGCCCTACAGGTTGGGGACGGCCGTGTGGACGGTGTTGACATGGGCCCGCTCATCTCAGATGAGCACCGCGAGAACGTCCGCTCCTATATTGAGACCGGCGTCGAGGAGGGCGCCGAACTCCTGCTGGATGGCCGAGACACCACCGTTCCAGTGGCGGGAAGCTTCCTCGGGCCCACGATATTTGGTGCCGTAGACCCCGATGCCACGATTGCACGGGAGGAGATATTTGGCCCCGTCCTCTCCCTTATCCCAGCGACGGATTTCGATGAGGCGCTCACCCTGGTCAATCGGAGTGCGTTCGGGAACGCGGCGAGTCTCTTCACCGACCGCGGGCGCGATGCCAAACGCTTCCGACATGAAGTTGACGCCGGGAATCTCGCAGTCAATGCCGGTACCGCCGCCCCAATGCCGTTCTTCCACTTCGGCGGCTGGAAGGACTCCTTCTTCGGGGACCTCCACGCACAGGGCGAGGATATGATCCACTTCTACACGGATAAAGCAATATACATCGAACGCTGGCCCGACAGCTGAACCCAGCTCGCGTCACTATCCATCTCGGAACTGTGTCCGCCAACTCCTCACTCCCAGAACCGGCCCCCTGTACGATTTCTTACTGTGGCTGTCTAGTAGGGACGCCGTGCTGCTGCCCCTTCCGGGTCCTACGATCGCGCCGACGCAGAATCCACAGCCCTATCGTCGGACTGGCCTCGCGGGGCCCAGCGTCCACCTTCCCTATCCAAACGGCTATGGGGCGGGACCGTGAAGCTAATTCTCATGGTGAATGATCGGCAAGCCCAATGGGTGAAATATTCGGAAGCCCCTGAGGGCGAGCAAATGGCGGAGCAGTTCCCGAATGGCCACTTCTGGAAACCGACCCATCTGTTCGACTCTGAACGGATTGACATCTCCGTCATCGAGATGGCGCCCGGAGAAGGCGGTCCACGGCACTCCCATGAACCGCCTGTCGAGGAATTCTATATGGTTCTCGACGGGGATGTCGAGATCGAACTCGACGATGAGCACGTCGCGGGACCCGAAGGAATGATTTTCTTCTTCCCGCCCGGTACGGTCCACCGGCCGGTGAACACTACCGATACGACCGCGCGACTCCTTTCATTTCGTGTTCTCGCAGAAGGCGATCAGCAGATCGACATCGACTAACGATTCGCCCAATAGCAGCCTCCCCCAAATTTCCAAGTAAGACCGCGAGAGGGGACCACACCCCCACACGCCCAGTACACTAACTAGCGAGGTAACTACGGTCCGCCCATTCACCAACCCGTCTCCCAACAACCCCCAGTCGCACATGGACTACGATACAGGGGTTTCGGTGACTGTTGGCTGGCGGACTGTGCGGACGCGTCTGGATTTGGGCCCGTATGTGCCGGCTGGGGGCACCACTCTGGTACTTGATCGGCCAAAGGTTTATTATTTCGATTGAAGAGGTATGGGCATGAGCAAGTTCGTTCTCGTCCACGGCTCGTTCCACGGTGGCTGGGTCTGGAAAGACGTCGCAGCAACCCTTCGAAACGCAGGCCACACCGTCCACACCCCAACGTTGACCGGAATCGGCGACCGAAGCCACCTCATCAGCCCAAATATCGGTATCAGTGTCAACGTAACGGACATCGTCAACTACCTCGAATACAACGACCTGCAGGACGTCATCCTCGTTGGCCACAGCTATGGTGGTCTCGTCATCTCAGGCGTGGCAGAAGCCTGTGCTGACCGACTGAAACGGCTCGTGTACTTCGACGGGTTCATTCCCGAGGATGGCCAATCCGCGTGGGATATCGCCCCAGCCGCACAAGAACGCTGGGAGAACCGAGCCAGTCAAACATCGCCAGCCTGGCTCGTCCCCCCACCAGACCCTACAGTGAAGTACGGAGAACACACCGACCGTGTAGAATGGCACCGAGAACAACTCACCCCGATGGCCATGTGGACCCACGAAGAGCGACTGCAATTACCCGACAATAAAGCTGCAACACTCCCCAGATCGTACATCGAATGCACACAATACGAAATCTTCCAACACATGGCCGAGAAAGCCCGAACCGAGGGTTTTGATTTCTACAGCCTAGACACCCACCACAACCCAATCGTCTACCAGCCAGAACTGGTCTCCGACACCCTCCTCTCCATCGCCAACACAGCCTAACTCCAACTTCATCCGCCAGCCGCAGCACACAGGACCCGAAACGCAACTCCAGTGTCCCGTGCCGGAAATCACTCGGATCGGCGACACCTGGTCGCCCCCGGCGTTGCGGCGTCGGATCATCAGGCGGCTACTATATACGAGAACGCAGACGAACCTTGGTCCAGATCCCAGATGACCACCCTCTGATTCATTCCCTGCCCTAATCCTCCGACAAATAGTTGCTGTCCGCTACATGGCTCTCATTGCGGTTGCCACAGTGCTGAAGCAGGTGGGCTGCCTGAGGGAACTCGCTGTTTGGGCGCTCACGGAACGCTGACACAAGGTCGAACACATTCACCACATCCAGTCTCTTGGTGAATGTCCCGTAGGACGATCAGCCGAGCGGAACGCAACTGAACCCCACATCTCCTTCGGAACCCTTGGTCTGTATCGTCTGCAATTTGGCTTTTCAAACACATCACTCAGAGCCAGACAGACGGACGCAAAAATGGGGCGTAGTCGGCTACGCGAAACATCAGGCGGTTCGGTCCGAGCGGGCTGATGGTTATTGTCAGGTCATATTCATCACCATGTCTGTGAGTTTTTCGTCATACTCTCGGAACTTCTCGGTTAGGCGCGTATCTTTGTCGCGCGGTCGCGGAAGATCGATCTCCAAGATGTCGTGGATTTCACCCGGACGGGGTGAAAGGACAACCACCTTGTCCGAGAGCCAGACTGCTTCCGGAATGTGGTGTGTGACGAAGACGGTCGTCTTCTGAATCTCGGCGTGGATACGAAGGAGTTCGCGGTTCATCTCCCGTCGGGTCAACTCGTCGAGCGCGGAGAATGGTTCGTCCATGAGGAAGATGTCTGGATTGTACACCCAGCCCCTCGCCAGGGCAACCCGCTCACGCATCCCTCCACTCAGTTCGGCCGGCTGGTGATCTTCGAACCCCTGGAGACCGACGGTGTTGATAACCTCTTGCGCTCGCTCATGGTTGTCCTGGTCGATCGAACGGTTTTGGATCTCCAGTGGTAGGAGGACGTTCTCCATGACACTTCGCCACGGTAGCAGCACGTCCTCTTGGAAGAAGAACGCGATCCGATTGTCCTTCCGTGAAACTTCCGGTGAACTGCCGTTAATGGTGATTTGACCCGCGGTCGGGCTTAAGATATCGCCGATGCACTTCAGGAGCGTGGTCTTCCCACACCCGCTTGGGCCGATCAACGAGACGAACTCGTTCTCGTCAACAGTGAGATTGATATCGTGAAGTGCCTGTACCGGCTCCGGCGAATCAGGAGCGTAAATCTTTCCGACGTTTTCAATTGAAATCATGTTATTGCGATTCCTCCGCGTGGTCGCCCCACGTGATTAATTTGCGCTCTGCGTACATGATCAGGCCGAACCAGAGTGCGGCCATAATCCCGATGAGGATTAGCGCCCGGAACAGGAGCCGGACGGCAATTTGGTTGTTGGCCACGATGATCAGGAACCCAAGCCCTTCATCAGCGACAAGCCACTCCCCGACGACGGCGCCAACAAGGGAGCCGGCGACGGAGATCTTGAAGCCTGAGAAGATGTATGGGAGCGCGTTATAGATTTTGACGTGGCGGAACGTCTCCCAGCGACTGGCGTCCAGTGAGTGCATCAGCTCGAGGGTTAGCTCGTCAGTTGAGGCGAACCCGGTGACCGAGTTCACGAGTGTCGGGAAGGCAGCCGTAATCGTTGCAATCGCCAGGATCGGCTTGACGTTGATTCCCAACCAGATGATCAGGAGTGGGGCGAATGCGATAATCGGCAACGACCGAAACATGATGACATACGGGTAGGTGGCTTTCCGTAACGTCTTGAATTCGGCCATGGCGGCTCCTAACCCGATACCGACAACGTTCCCAACTGTCCAGCCGAAGAGAGCCTCCATTCCGGTGGCTCGCATGTGGGGGAGCATGCCCGTCAGCTCGCCTTGGAAGCTGAGGATGATCTCCAGGGGTGTTGGGAGGACGTAGAACGGTAACCCGAGTATTTTGACGATCCCTGTCCAGGTTGCCAGGCAGAGGATTCCGAACGCAGCGGGGGCCCGGTACTTCCGATACAGCTGGCGCATTCGCACAGAGCTGGACGTGGAATCGGCGGGTTGGCTCGTTTCAGCTGTTGTACTCGTACTCATAAATGGTAAATATTTCTTCTGCTAGTTACTGGTTTCGCGTTCAGGTTCATCTATTATTCGGGCGGCCAGATGAGGTCGCCGGAGTCGTCAGTCACAGCATCGACGAACTCATTGTCGAGGAGGTTATTCATGTTCTGTTCGTTTGCGATGTCGCCAATCTCGAGACCGATCTGTTGGAGGTTGTTCCAGCGCTCGGGGTACGAGTACCCGATTCCGTCCTGCTCCCAGTTCTCGTTGGGGCAGTACTCATAGATCTGTTCGTAGTTATTGATCTCGACTTCAACCGGGTCAACGTCGCCGAGGAACACCCCCGCGTCGGCTTCCTCCAGCTTTTGAACTGTGATCTCGGCCATCTCTCTCCGGTTTCCGGGGGTAAGCCACGCGTACTCCATCCCTTTCGCGTAGGCTCGGTAGAACTCCCGGACTGTATTTGGCGCCTCTTGGGCCAACCGTTCGGGACAGATCAGGTTGTTCCCAGGGACGTCGAGGTGGTCAGCGGCTCGCTGGACGTTGAACTCCTCACCCGCCAATCGGAGCGAATTGAAGTCAGAGTTGGTCGTGTATCCGGAGAGGATATCGACCTTGTCGGTCATGAGGTTCTGGATCGAGTAGCCGGTGAACACCTGATCGATGTTCTGTTGCTGCTGTTGGCTGAGGCCGACTTTATTGTACATCTCGTGGGTGAACCAGAGCCGGTCGTTCTCGTTCTGCAGGCCGAGGGTGTGACCGGGCCAGTCCTCCACGGAGGTAATGTCATTTTCCGCCTTCGAGAAGAAGCTCGTTGGCGGACTGCTGAAGTACGTTGCGACGTTTCGAACCGGGATCCCCTTACTCGTTGCAAGGAGGGTTGCGATCGGGGTGTGTCCGACGAAATCGTATTCCCCCGCGAGGAGGACTTGGAGCACCTGCTGTACCTGGAGTGAGTAGGTGATGTTTACGTCCAGGCCAACCTCCTCGAAGAACCCCTTTTCGTCGGCGGCGTGCAGGGCGCCGAACACTGCGTCGGGGAAGTAGGTTCCAAGGTAGTTGATTTCCGTCTTTTCGAGTTCGCCCGAGTCGGACGTGGTGGTTGTGTTCGTGTCACCACTATCGGTTGTGGTGTCGGAGCCGCTTTGCGTGGTTGTGTTGCCGCCACTGTCTGAGCAGCCTGCCAGCGCAGCTACGGCCGCTGCGCCAGTTGATGCGAGATACTTCCGCCTGGTATGTGACATACAATGGCATCCTTCCCGCAAGAGGAGTTAAACCTGGTGGTTACATTCCACCGAGATAAATAGACAATTATCTACAATAGTAAATAAACATATAAAGATATTTGTAAATGTTGAAAAGCTGACGATATATGGGTAGCATCCAGCGTACCCAATCCCTTCAGACAACACCCAACACTACGTCCGCGCACCCACAGCCACCACCCAACTACTGCCCCCACCGAGAGTACGATACTCACTTGATCCGAACAATCAAACAATCCCACCACATGCCACAACCACGCCCCCAACATGAAGCACCAACACCCCCACCGAACGCCTCACCCACCCAATACACCACGACAGCCGGCCAATTTGACCCACCTCCCACCGCTCAACGTTGCTGGCAACCAACGCTGGTAGCAAAGCACCCCGGCTACCAGCCACACCCCCTCCGAATTCACACCCGATCCCAGAGAAACCATCTCCCCACTAATGGATCGTATATCCACCATCGACGACGAGCGAATGCCCGGTCACAAACCGGCCATCATCGGATGCAAGAAATACCGCTGCACGACCAATATCCTGGGGCTCACCAATCCGTGGCAACGCAGTATACGTCTCGTCTCGTTCGGTCCGTTCTTCGCTCATCTCATCACGGACCTGAATTATCCCTGGATTCAACGCGTTCACCGTAATCGACTCGCTCGCATAATCGAGCGCCATCTGCCGTGTCAGATTGATAATCGCCGACTTCGACCCACAGTATGCAGCCGATTTCCGCCGGGCCACAAGACCGAGCTGCGAGGACATGTTAATGATCCGGGCTGCCTCACTCTCACGGAGATGTGGGAGTGCATACTTGGAGACATTTCGGATTCCTCCCACGTTCACAGCAAAGGTCCGCTCCCAGTCCTCGGCACTAATCTCTTCGACCGACCCGCCAATCGCGATGCCAGCGTTGTTAACCACAATATCGACCCCTCCTAACTCTCTCACGGTGGTCTCGACGAGCGCCTCCACTTCCTCGGGAGCCGAAACTTCAGTCCCAACGAAGAGCGCGTCTGGTCCAATGTCCCGAACGCGTTCGACTGTCGGAACTGTCTCAGAGCCAGCGCTCGGCTCACGTCGCACATCTCCGATTGCAACGTTCGCCCCCTCGCGTGCGAACTCCAGCGCGATACCTCGACCGATGCCAGACGAACCACCCGTAACGATGGCGTTTCGATCTTCCAGACGCATCATCTTCGCTTCGACAGAGTGTCTGTTAAATGTATCTCCCCCCAGATTTCGCTGCTCAGTCGTAGTACTCGTCTACCTCACCTGGTGCGGAGCCGGCGATAGCCGAACGCACTGTCTTGACCTGCGTAAACTCATCCATAGTCTCCTCAAAGCCCAGTTTGCGCCCAATCCCACTACGTTTGTACCCACCGAACGGCGCCCCAAGGAACCCATTGACAAAGTTATTCACGAACACAAGGCCTGCCTCAAGTCGTCGAGCCACCCGATTTGCAACCTCCATATTCTGCGACCAGACCGCGGCAGTGAGCCCATACTCCGTATCATTAGCCAGTTCGATTGCGTCTTCTATCGACTCGTATCGGTGCACGGTCAACACGGGGCCGAAGATCTCTTCTTGCGCGATCCGCATCTCGGGGGAGACATCACCGAAGACAACAGGCGGGACATAATACCCATCCTCGAGGGCTGCTGGCAGTGTCCCTTCATACAGGACCGTCGCCCCCTCCTGTTTCCCAATCTCGATATAGTTCCGTACCTTATCGTACTGCTTCTGGCTTGCCAACGGGCCAAGATCGGTCTTAGGATCCGTTCCTGGACCGATAGTCATCGCGTCAGTTTTCTGGATGAACCGCTCGACGAACTCCTCATACGTATCATCGTGGACCAGCAGCCGGGAGCCGCTCGCACACGCCTGCCCCTGATTGTCGAAAATCCCGTGCCAGGAACCCTCAACCGCCTTCTCCAGATCAGCGTCGGGGAGTACGATGTTCGCGTTCTTGCCTCCCAGTTCAAGCAACACGTCCGTGATGTCCTCTGCGGCCGCCTGCATGACCTTCGACCCGGTCTCTGTGTGACCGGTGAACGCAATCTTACGGACGGCGGGGTGTTCTGTGAGTCGTTGGCCCGGTGCGACACCCCCGGTGACGACGTTCACAACCCCATCCGGAAGCACGTCCTGCCAGATTTCAGCCATCCGGAGCGAGGAAAGCGGCGTCTCAGGGGCCGGTTTCAAGACGACCGTGTTTCCGGCAGCCAGTACCGGGGCGGTGAAGTCCGCCGTATGCATCGGCGGCCAGTTCCAGGGAATAATACAGCCGACGACACCGTACGGTTCACGCACGGTATAATCGAAGAGACCGTCCCGCTCGGGGATCGTATCGCCGTGGGTTTTGTCAGCCGCACCCGCGTAGTACCGGTATCCATCAACTGCCTCCTCAACGTCCCGCTCGGATTCGTAGAGGGGCTTCCCGTTTTCGAGGGTCTCGAGCCGAACAAATTCAGCGGCGTTCGCCTCGATCCGATCCGCCACGTCGAGGAGGTACTCGACGCGCTCGCGGGCACTGACGTGTCGCCACGTCTCCTCGAATGCTTCTTCGGCGGCCGAAACCGCGCTATCGATATCAGCTGCCGTCCCCTCGGGCGCTGACCCGATAACGGTCTTGTCGGCGGGATTCTTGACATCGAATCGATCACCACTCGTGCTGGAAGTGAACGACCCATCGATAAACTGACCCCACTCGTGGTACTCTTCAGCCATGACAATTGGTATCTTCCACCGAGAAATATAAATACCATTGTTCAAATCATGACCTATGGACCAACAGGATACCGCGATCCTCACAATCGACCTGCACCACGGCCACCTCAATCCAGAAATCGCAACCCTCCCCGTTCCCGAAGACCGAGCAACCGCGGTACTAGATCACACGGAGCGGCTCGTGACGCACGCCCGCGACGCCGGCTACCCGATCATCCACGCCACGACCGCGTATCGGGACGGCAACGAAATCATCACGAACCCAAAGTGGGGGACCACGGAATCTGCGTCCGGCGATTCCCGGGAGGACATCTCCCAACACAACATCGAGGGCACCAAAGGACCGGAAATCATGCCCAGACTCCGTGACCCGTCTGATATCTTCCTCCTCCCAAAGAAACGATACTCGCCCTTCCTCAACACCGATCTCGAATTCGTCCTCCGCACACACGGCATCCAACACCTGGTAATCGCCGGGGTCAACACCAACACCTGCGTCCAATGCACCTGCTTTGAGGCCACCAATCGAGACTACACCGTGACCGTTGTCGAAGAGTGCGTCGACAGCATGGACGGCGAAGAGTTCCACGAATTCGGACTCATGAACATCCAGCAGGCGCTCGGAAGCGTGGTCCCACTCGAAGACGCCCTGGACGCATTGACCAAGTAACCAACCTCGGTCAAATACGCTCTTCACCCTCGCTACGATACCGTCCTACGGTTGGGGGAACGCCTCGTCCAAACGACCATCTGCAAGTGCGACAATAGTCTTTATCCTGGTTTTCTGGAGGTTCAGATCACTGAAATAGGCGTCAAGCTCACGAAGCGTCATCTCACTCCCCCGGAACGAGTACGTGTTCCGCGCAAGCCGCCCTTCTGGGCAGCGTGTCGTTGCTACCAACGGGACACCCGCCGCCCGGAGGTCCTCGAGGTCCGGGATAATCCGTGGTGGAATATGGCCGGCCCCCGTCGCGGCGAGACACAGTCCCGAACTCTCCGCAGCGGCCTGAATCTGGGCCTCCGGCATATCCGCCGAGACTAACACCGCATGTACATCCGACGTGAGTTGCTCACTATCGGGTGCAAACGTGGAATCCGGGTTTGTCGGTTGGCGGCGGTACGTCACCCGCCCTTCGTCGACGACGCCGAGCGGTCCGAACTCGGGGGAGCGAAAGGTATCGACATTCATTGAGTTCATCTTGGTGACCTCCCTCGCTGCGTGGATTCGATCGTTAAACGCAACAAGAACGCCGTAGGCTGCCGTCTCACTGGCCGCTGCGGTTCTGATGCTCGCCAAGAGATTCGCTGGCCCGTCAGCACTCGGCAATGACGCGTTGCGCATCGCACCGGTGAACACGACCGGTGTCTGGCCGTTGTAGCAGAGATCCACAAAATACGCTGACTCTTCCAGGATATCTGTCCCCTGTGTCACCACGACACCGTCGACGGTTGGATCGTCGTCGTATCCCTGGACGACTTCTACGAGGTCACCCATCTGTTTGATGGTGAACTGTGCGCTCGGAACATTGGAGAAATCATATGTTTCGATGTCGGCGACCTCGCCAATTTCGGGCACTGCGGCGACGAGATCATCGCCGGTTAACTCTGGACTCGCGCCCTCGGCATCTTCGTCAGGAGTTGAGGCAATGGTACCACCGGTGGAGATGACCACAATCGACATACCTGCCAATTCGGACTGCCCTATCATGAATCCTGGTATCGTGTGAACTGCTAGCATCACAATCTATATTATGAACAAGAGGAAATACCCGGCTGGAACAACTCGCAATGTCGACTCCTAAAGACGATTCACAACTCAGAGAAATCGGCGCAACGCTCCGAGAACGCCGCGGCCACCACTACGACGACGTTCGGTTTTCCGACGAAGAGTACGAACGCCGCTACCGACGGGTTCGCCAACAGATGGCGCTCCGGGACCTGGACTGCCTGGTCATCTATGGGAATTCCGCCCACACAGACTCGAACCAGCAAGCAATTCGGTATCTGACCGGATACATCGACCAGATTTCGGCCTACATCGTCTTCCCTGCAGAAGGCGACCCGGTCCTCTTCGCGGACCTGTACCCCCACGTTCCGGACGCGTTCATGATGAGCCACGAAGGAACCGATGTTCGCTGGGGAACCGACGACCAAGGCGCGGCCGTCGCAGACTGCGTCGCGGAACTGGGCTACGAAGACGCCAACATCGGGCTGACAGCGCTGGTCGGCAACAACACCCAGCTCCCGGCCAACGACTACCTCACGCTCGAGGAAGAGCTCCCGAACGCCGAGCTCGAGTTTGTCAATGACCTCTTCGACCAGGTCTGCATGAAGAAAAGCCCAGCTGAGATTGAAGCGCTCCGTGATGGCGCTAACGCAACCGATGAATCACTCCAGGCGCTTGTCGACGCCGTCGAACCTGGTGTGACCGAGCGGGAGCTGAAAAAGGAGATGATGACTCCGTTCCTCGACCGGGGTGAATATATGTTCCAGCTCTTGGGCGCGACCAGCATGCACGATTCCGACATGCCATATCCGTGGGAACATCAGTCCGGCCGGGAGATCCAGACCGGGGATCTGGTGGTCACGGAGATCAGTGCGAAGGGGCTCCAGGGCTACTCGGGCCAGATCCTACGCCCCATCGCCGTTGGTGAGGAGCCGACCGATGAGTTCCAGAAGCTCTACGATATCGCCGAAGACATCTTCTGGGATGTCTTCGACGTCCTCGAGCCGGGGGCGACAACTGAGGACGTTCTCGAAGTGGCGACGCCACATATCGAAGATAATGACCTCACGATTCACGCGCCGATCATTCACGGATGGGGGCTAGGCATCCAGCACCCGTACATCGGGACGCGTAATGAGGGCGGATTCCCGAATCCGTCGTTCGAATTCGAGGCTGGCCAGACGGTAGTTATCGAGCCGAACCCCGTGACGAAGGACCAAATGAAGGGGATGTTCCTCGGCGAGATCGTTCACATTACGGAAGATGGCGCCGAACGGCTCCATGATTATCCCATGGAGTTCATCCAGGTCTAACACTGCGCAGACCCCCCCAACGGGGGCTGACGACCCTCGATAATCCTTACGGGGGTCTACCCCTGAGAGGGATTCGCGGACGCGTTTTCGGTCATTTCTTCCCGACACTCAGGCCAGCGTTTATATACAATACCTTGTCACGTATGCTCATGGTAGACCTACTCATCAAGAATGGCGTAATTCTCCAGATGGATTCACAACGAACCGTCATCGAAGACGGGGCCGTGGCGATTGAAGGACAACGGATTCGTGACGTCGGCCCGACAGTCGCCGTCACCCAGCAGTACGACGGTTCAACAGTACTCGACGCATCCGGTAAGGCCGTAATACCCGGCTTAATAACCACCCACGCGCACGTCTCGGACATTCTCCTTCGTGGCGGCCCTGCTGACGGCCGCGACGGGTTCGATTGGCTGTACAACGTCAAAGCACCCGGAGTCGCTGTAATGGACGCTGGTGACAATCGCGTCGCCGCCCAACTCTACTGTACTGAAGCCATCCAGGCGGGGATCACAACGTTCGTCGAAAGTGGCGCCGGGGCCGGCTCTGGGTTCTCGGAGGAAGTCATACGGGCAAAACTCGACGTGTACGACACGCTCGGAATTCGGAATATTTTCGGACACTCTTTCATCGACCAGGAGCCAAACAAGGAGATGCAGGACCTGGTCAAGACAGAACAAGCCAAGGCCCCCTGCGTCCGGCATGTACACCCCCAGGACGTCATTGTCGAGACCGAAGATGCCCTGGATAGCATTGCTAAACTCATGGAGCAGTATCATCGAACCGCCGAGGGCCGTCAACGCGTCTGGCCGGCACCCACGTTCCCTCACGGAACCTCTCCCGAAGGACTGCGGGGCGCACACGACCTTGCAGAAGAGTACGATACCATGACGACGACACACGTTGGCCAATCCCCGCATGAGTGTGGTCCCCACCAATCACCGATCGAATACCTACACTCCGAAGACTACCTTGATGAGCGAGCCCTGTTGGCTCACTGCGTCTTCGTCTCTGATCGAGACATCCGACTCCTCGCTACCACCGACGCGGCGGTCGCACATAATCCACTCACAAACCTGAAACTGGGGGTCGGGATCGCCTCAATCCCGGCGATGCGGACCGCTGGCATCCCCGTCGCATTAGGGACAGACAACACCAGCGCCAGTGACACCATAAACCTCTTCCACGATCTCCGAACAACCGGCGTGATCCATAAGGGGTACCACCAGGATGGCTCACTCCTTCCGGCAGAAGAACTCCTCGCAATGGCGACGATAGACGCGGCTCGTGCGATGGGAATGGCCGATGAGATTGGCTCGATTGAGCCAGGGAAGTACGCCGATATCACCCTCATCGACCTCGAGTACCCACATCTTGTCCCGCGTTCGAATCCCGCATCCACGATCGTATATCAGACGCAAGGATTCGAGGTTGACACTGTACTCTGCAACGGAGAGGTGATCCTGCAGGACGGGCAGCTCCCTGGACTCCCTGTCCCCATCCCAGAATTGCTTGAACACGCGCGCGAAACAGCGGTATCGGTCCGAGACCGAGCCAATATCACGCCAACAGACAACCGATGCCACTAAGCACGCTACAGACGGAGAGAAACACCATGCCACCAACACTCGAGATGGCCTGTACCAACGAGGACTGTCCATTAGATATGGTCGAGGTACACTATACGTACGAACTTGTAGGCAAAGCCGACGTCAACGATTTCGCGTGCCCGTGCTGCGGTCGGACTGACTCATTAGAGAAACTCTCGTATACCTACGATGATGATAACGATCGGCACCGATAGGCCGAAAAATCTCACACGGCATTACAATTAAACGTGTGGTCAACACGTCTCGACAGCGGCCTCGATCGCATCAAATTGAGGGAGTTCGGGCCATTCGTCGGCCGCCCAAGCGTACTGCACGGTCCGGGAGTCATCGATGACGAACACGGCAGGACGAGCACCGACGATCCCCGCCATGCCGTCGTGGTCGTGGACGACGTTGTACTCTTGTGCGATCGCATTCTCCGGATCGCTAAACAGCCGATAGGGGAGATTATGCCGATCGATGAATGCCTTATGCTCGTATGGGGTTGAAATCGAGAGGCCAACGACCGTCGCCGTTTCTTCACCGATCCCCCAACCGCGTTCGCGGATTTCAATCCACGTGTACTTCGCGTTACCCGTGCCATCCATGGGAAAGAACACAAGTACAACTGGGGCGTCTTCAACCAGCGTCACGAGCGAGACATCCTCCCAGTACTCATCAGAGACAAGGGGCCGAGTGAAGTCCGGGGCTTGATCGCCCACTGTGGGATGCGACGCAGCGGGAAGGTCTGTGACGTCGAAACCGCTCATTGTTCGTCCCCGTACGTGCGTTCAAGGTACCGCACAATGTTAGCGCTCTCTCCCATCGTCACACCGGTCATGTTATCGACGAGAACCGGGACCGAACGGCTTCCGCTGACTCGTGCCACAATATCTCGTTCACTGTGGGTTGGCACGACGAATCGTGACCGGTAGCTGACTCCTAACTCCCGCGCCCGGCGTACGACCCGTTCGCAGTACGGACACCCGACGTGGCGGTACACAACGATATCGGCATCATTCGTATCTTGACTCATACACCTACATGGCTGCCCACCACCTAATTGTTTTGCACAGCTATCTGGGTACTCGCAAGTTAGCTGTCATCCCATCGGGCCTCGAACTCGATGATTGAATCCGGGTGTTCGCCAAGCATCTCGGCTGCACTCTCCGGCAATCGTTTCTCTGCGTCTCGCGCGTTCTCGTATAGCTCTGTGAGCGCTGAAATCGGCTCTGAGTCGTGATCGACGCGAAGATTGTGCCAAAGGTGATACTTGGGGGCATCGACTCGAACGGCTGCGCTAACCGATCCTCGTTTGTCACCGCCGGCCAGCTCGCCAGCTCGAAGCGTTGCGAGGAGTCGTTCGATCAAGCGGCCGTCTGACTCCTCGATCGTTTCGCTCATCTGTTGGAGAACGGCAGGCCCGGTAAGCATGTTCCCGGCAACGGTCGCATTCTCGGTGGTGATATCACCACTCCAATCGACGCAGTCGGCACCGGTGTGCGCGAACCGACGACCCTCGGCGTCAATCCCGTGGACCTGTCGATAATTCGAGTGAGCGTCTTCGGCGAGAACGCTATCGCAAGCTGTCGGGAAGGTGAGCCCGTCCGCCACTAACGCGAGCACGCGCCGTCCGATGGACACGTTCGTAAACGCTTGCGTTAGCATGGCAACCTTGTCACTGACGAACGGAATCGTTGCACCACTTGCGACGAGACCGGTGGCAACTGCCACCCCATGAGCGCCAGTCGCGGGGTCCCGAACGCTGACCGAGAAGGTGCCTGGTACGCTGCCAAAGTCACGTGTATGTGGTTGGGCCATAGTCTCTCATTTTCGCGAACGCCAATCAATGTATCTCACGTCAATATCCATACCGAACTGGGGCGTGCAAACATTTATCACGCTGGCAGAGTATCGATTCACCGTTCCCATGACCGAATACTGGGCAGCGTTAGAGTCCGGAACCTATCCACGGTTTTCGGATGCAGAGTATGAACGACGTCGAGATAACGTCCGTGAGATGATGCGCAACGAAGGGCTCGATGCGCTATTAATATACGCCGACTCCGGGTTTGCGCGGCATAACTACGCGGACCTTCACTATCTGGCGAACTACCTTGGCCAAGCCCACGCATACCTTATCTTCTTCGAGGATCCGGATGAACACCCAACACTGCTCTTCGGCCTCGTTAACCACGGCCCATACGTCTCTGAGGTTTCCGAGATTGACGATGTCCAATGGTCGACCCGCTCACCGGCGACGAAAGTCGCAAAACGCGTCCAAGGAACGGCTGCCGAAGACGGAGCAATCGGAATCGTCGGGACAAACCCGAGTTATGGTATCACCATTCCTCATGAACACCACACCACCCTGCAGCGACAACTTGATGCTGAATTTGTCGACGCGGCCGCAGCCTACCAACGGCTACGACTCATCAAAAGCGACGAGGAGATTGAGTTCATACAGAAAGCTGGCGAACTAACAGACGAGGCCATGGCCGCTGTGGTCGACCACGCCGAACCCGGGGTAAGCGAATACGAACTCAAAGGGCACCTGGAATCGGCCTCTCTACAATCCGGCGGGTACCCGTTCATCTCGTTCCTCTCATCTGCACCGATGAGCGATGCCGCCCCGGAGTCATGCTACCCCTGGAAAGAAGCCTCTGGCCGAGAACTCACCGAAGGTGACGTTATCACCACGGAGCTGAGCGCTGCCTACTGGGGCTACGTCGGACAGATCCACCGACCGATCGCCGTCGGCACTGAACCGACCGAGACCTACCAAGAGATCTATGACCTGACCTACCAGGTGTACAAGGATATCCTTGCTGCATTGAAACCTGGAAACACCGTGAAAGATGTCCGTGATGCGGTGCAGCCCATCGAAACGGGCGGCTACAAGATTCACGACGGAACCCTGCACGGCTTCGGCATGCAGCTGGAGGAACCACATGTCGGGGCCAACGATCCTGCGAACTGGATCGACCTACCGACCGCCGACGTCGAGGCGTTCGAATCGCCAGGCGACTGGACTTTCGAGGAGAACATGGTGATGGTGATTCAGCCAAACACGATCACCCCTGATCGACGACACGGGCTGCAACTCGGCAACACGGTCGTTATTCGCGAGGACGGCGCCGAACCAGTCACGACCTACCCCGTCGAATTCTTTGAGGTCTAACCGGGCTCCGACCTCTCTTCGTTATCGGCGGAGATCTATCAGGTCGGTGTCCGTGTAATAGGGGCCACCGAGTCTGCCAACGGCGGCAATTTTTCGCGCGTCGATTTCACCGTCAGTGAGAACATCATCGCTCACGTGGATGTACGTGACCTCCCCCATCACCATAATCCGCCCATGGTCGAACTGGTACGTATCGTATAGTTGGCATTCGAACGCAACGTCCGCAGCCGCGACGCGCGGTGGTTTCACGGTGGTCGAGTTGGCGCGCTCAACGTTGGTGTAGTCGAACTCACTATCCCCTGGCTCGAGCGCGTCGCCCGTCTGATTCATCTGTTCAGCGATGGGCTCGGTGACGAGATTGTACACGAACTCCCCCGTATCAACCGCGTTCCGTGGCGTGTCCTTTAGCGATCCATCATCGCGACGGCCGGCGGTGAACATGAGGACGATTGGCTTGTGCGAGATGTAGTTGAAACTGCTAAAGGGCGCCAAATTGTCCACGCCCTCCGAGTCGCAGGTACTGATCCAGCCGATCGGCCGCGGAACGACCGTCGAAGTCACGAGGCGATACAACTGGTTCCAATTACGCTCGCTCGGATCGATCTTCATAGCGTTGCTAAGACAGGACTGGTATTGAATCGTTTGGAACCGGTGGGTCAGTTCGGGAAGATGCTTTCCGGGAGGTACGCTGAGACGATCCAGTTCGGCGAGTCAACGACTTCGCTGATCTTGAGATCGACGGCGACCGACGCGAGGAGGTACGCGTCGGTACGGCTGAGATTGCGTTCCTCGTGGAGATGCTCGATCATGTGGCGGGTCGACTTCTTCGTTGCGTCCATCAGGTCGTCACTGATTCCGGTTGTAGCGTACATCGGTTCGTCGCTGCCTGTTGGCGTGAAGGGCCCCGTGGTCTGAAACTGGGGTTGTTCGATATCCATGTCCTGTCTGAGTGAAAGCCGAGCAGTGACGAACATCGGGGCTTCAATCGCGGTGACACAGACTTCGCCGTCCCCCTGAGCCCCATGACAGTCACCGATGGAAAACAGCCCGCCCTCGACCTCTATCGGGAGGTACGCCGTCGATCCTTCGGTGAGATGTTTGATGTCCATGTTTCCACCAACCGACCGGGGTGGGAACGTATCGTGGTCGCCATCTGCGTCTGGGGCAACGCCAAGGGTACCGGGGAATGGATGGAGTGGCACCTCAATTCCGTTTACGAAGTGACCGACGTCGCCTTCAAGGTCCCAGACGTGGAGCCCCGGGTCGGGGAACTCTTCCGGTAAGAGACCACGCCCTTGTTCACCGGGTGGGAATAGCGTGTACCCCCAGCCTTTGTGTTGGAAGGAAAGCAATTCAACTTCCAGCACATCACCGGGGTTCGCCCCCTCGATCGCGACCGGGCCTGTAAGCGGGTGTTCGGGCTCTCCGGTCAAATCAAGTTCATCGACCGTCGTTCCCATGGTGATATCTTCTCCAGCTACGTTCCCACACTCGAACCGAACGACTGAACCGGGTTCGACGGTCCGCGCTGGCTCGATATCCTTATTCCAGGCTGTGTGGATGTTCGCATCGCAGGCCCCTAACTGATAGTCTACTTGGTAGCTACGTTGTGCCATACCGCACCTGGTAACGAGAGCCACAAATAACTTCGTATCCCACCTGTTCCTGACGGCTACCTCGCGCCGACAACGAAGCCGGCAACAATCTGTTGAATGATGTAACACTCGATGATGGCGAGCGTGATATCACCGGCTCCAACCATCCGCGCTACAACCAACGCCACCCCGAGATTTTTCAGTGCCGTCGAGAAGAAGACCGACCGGGTCCGCTCGGGCGGCAGATTCCACAGCCGCCGCGCGGCGGCCATCACAACCAGAAGACTACCGATCAGAACCAACGCGGTAACGCCGATACCCCCAACAAGCCCAAGCGGGATACCCTGGAGGTTGTGCGCCCCAACGCTCACAAACACCAGAACCCCGATCGCCAACAGAAACACGGTATCGAGGCTGTCACCGTCGATTCGTTCGTTGGGAAGGAGGAGCAGCAGACCAGCGCCACCAAGGACGATAGTGAGGAGGTCTTCGATGATCGGCCACAGAGCTAACGAAACCGATTCAATCACGAGAACCATCAACACACCCGGGACGACGACCGGAGCGAGAACGAGCGTCGCGAGCGCGATCGATGCAGTCAACGCCGTTTCCCCGCCATCAAGGCGCGTCCAGACAAGCGCACTACCCGCCGTAGTTGGCCCCGCAGCCATGATTACCACCCCAAGGAGCGCATCTCGGGAGAGGAGATGTTGGCCGACAACGACGGCAATTACCGGAGAGAGCGTATACGTAACGACCAACCCGCCGACGGTCAATGCCACGAACTCCAGACCAGTATTATCGAAGGAGAGATCCCGGAACGACCCATAAATTAGCAATACGACGATCGGCGTTACTACCCGTGTCGACCACGCCGGAAGCGGCACGACCAGTCCAGCAACAGTTGCAAGGAGCACGACACCGACATTCTGGTACCGGAGCACGCCCCTAGCTAAGGGTCCTGTTCTCCTCGCCACAATCCTACTGCATCTAGCACCACTATCAAGATACTGGTCACCGTCGGACTCTCCGACCCACCTACACGGTGCAACGCACCCGATTAATCCCCCGTTCATTGTTACCAGCCCAGCAAGCATTAAGTGCACGAACGATGTGTTCTACATGGAGCTCAACCAATGGTCAAAGAGCAAAGCGATAGCAAGATACGGGAAATCGGACGATTTGTGCGTGAACGACGCGGCTCGGACTACGACGATGTACGGTTTTCCGATGAAGAGTACGAGCGCCGGTACCGTCGGGTTCGCCAACAGATGGCGTTACGCGATTTGGACTGTTTGGTGGTCTACGGGAATTCCGGACACACCGACTCGAACCAGGCTGGCATTCGATATCTGAGCGGGTACATCGATCAGATTTCTGCGTACATCGTATTCCCCGCCGAGGGTGAGCCGACGCTGTTCGTTGATTTGTACCCACACGTTCCGGACGCCCATATGATGAGCTACATCGAGGACGTCCGGTGGAGCACCTATGACCCAGCCAAAGCGGTATCGGAGCGTATCCGCGAGCTAGGCTACGAGGAGGGGAACGTCGGTCTCGCCGGAACCGTGGGGCGGGGCTCCGAACTCCCGCCCACGAACGTGTACCTGACAATGCAAAAGGAACTTCCGGACGTGGAGATCAACTTCACAAAAGACCTCCTTGATCAGGTCTGTCTGAAGAAAAGCGAAGAGGAAATCGAAGCACTCCGAGAGGGGGCCCGGCTTTCAGATATGGCCCTCGAGGCGCTTATCGACGCCGTCGAACCCGGCGTCACTGAACGGGAACTCAAGAAAACGGTGATGACACCATTTCTGGATCAAGGGGAGTACATGTTCCAGTTGCTTGGGTCGACGAGTATGCACGATCCTGACATGCCCTATCCGTGGGAACATCAGTCCGGCCGCGAGGTGCAGTCCGGGGACGTAGTTGTCACGGAGATCAGCGCGAAGAACCTCCAAGGGTATTCCGGACAGATTCTTCGTTCGATCACCGTCGGTGAAGAGCCGACGGAGCAGTACCGTGAACTCCACGATGTGGCGGAGGAGATCTTCTGGGATGTGTTCGAGGTGCTCGAACCTGGCGCTACCACTGAGGACGTGGTGCGGAAAGTTACACCCACGATCGAAGACCGAGACTGGACGGTCCACGCCTCGATCGTTCACGGGTGGGGGCTCGGACTCCAACTCCCGTCGATCAGCACGGAAAATGAGGGGGCCCATCCGAACGCACCGTTCGAGTTCGAAGAGGGCCACGTCGTCGTCATCGAACCCAACCCGATAACGGAAGATCAGCACGCCGGCGTATTCTTCGGCGAACTCGTCCACATCACGAAGGACGGTGCCGAACGCCTACACGACTATCCACTCGAGTTCATCCACACCTAATCACCCTCGTACTTGCCGTTCCCGGAGGACTGTCTCTCCCCGGGCCATGGCTCTTGGTTCCACGTCGAGAAGGTCTCGTGATGCCAGTGCTATTAGGTTGGTGCTGGTTGGTGTAATTTGAGCCGGAGAATGCGATTGATGAGGAGAATGCTAACGCCGACCGCCGCAAGCGCCATCACGACACTAAACGCGACCGCCCAGCCGAAGTTGTCTGCTAAGGTACCCGTGACAACGTTTCCAAGTGCGCCGGGGAACACGAATGCTGTGCGTGTTAGGCCAAATCCTGCTCCTTGCTCGGCCTCGTGAAAGTTCTCCATGATGAGACTGTTCAGGACACCCGGGAACGCGAATCCGATGCCGAGTACGATGAGACCGACCAGAAGTACCTGCCATCCGCTGCTGTAGAGCGTCAGCCCGAATCCGACGATGAGGAGGCCGATTGTCGCGAGTAGCGTGAGATCTCGAGTGGTGAAGTCTGAGAGCCGACCGACGAGCGGTTGACACGCTGCCGAGAGGACAAACACCACCGTGAAGAGGATACTCGCGGTCTCAGCGGACACAGCCCGGTATTCTATGAGGAAAATCGGGAAGAACGACACGAATGACTGGTACGTAAACATGCAGATGAACGCAATGACAATGACAAACACCACACTACGGCGGCCGAGCAGGTGACGAATGGCTGCGGGGCGGAACTGCTGACGTAGCGGTTCGTCCGGTCGGCTCGGCGTTGTTGGAGCTACACGCCAGGAGATCAGGAGGAACATTCCGAACGCGGTGATGGCGCCGATCAGGAACGCCTGCCGCCAGCCAAAGCGTGTTGCGATCGATACGGCCAGGATGGGGATTACGAGTCCAGCCAGCGGCGCCCCTGCCGAGTGGATTCCGAGGGCTTGACCGGTATGCTTGTAGAGCTTTGTTAACAGCGAGGTTCCGGCAGCGAAATAGAGCCCCGCCCCCGCCCCGAGGAAGATGGCCGCGAGGCCGAACAGGTAGAACGACGGGGCCCACCAGAGCAGCAGGCTACAGACCGCGGTTAGAAACAATGAGATTCGGATGATGCGTCGTTCGCCGTATCGATCAGCGATGATGCCGCTTGGATACTGCATGAGCGCAAACGCCATCCACATCCCTGTGAGTACAATGCCGACCTCGCTTTTCGAAACCTGGAATCCGGCGACAATATCGGGGAGAATTGGACTAATCACTAGTCGAGCCCCGACCTGACTGAAGTTCGCGATGACTGCGAACGTGAGAACACTGTACCGATACTGCCAGGTTCCCGAACTCATTGGTGGACGCGTCCGTCTGGCTCGGGCGTCGCGTCCGTCCAAACCCGGTCTCGGCGTCGTGTGTCCATGTGGCTGGCCACCTTAGCTCATCTGTATTGCTGTTCAACCGGGGGCGTTCCCCATGGCCATCGCCCCTCTGCTCGAAGTCCAGACTCGTAGTCGGGATGGAGTGCCGCTTGGATCGCGTTCGTCGATTTGTGTGGGACGCTCAGATTGGCGTCTGTCAGTCGGTAGACGCCACAGACGAGTGGGATTGCAAGTGATACGAGATCGCGAGGATTGATCTTGTCTATCGTATCAGCGGCCGTGTGCGCGTACGGGAATCGGCCGTCGCCGGCCGACCCCGTCATAATCCCCGGGATGCCACGTTTGACGAATGGCCACTGATCCCCGTGGGGACGGATCACCGCTTCTGATTCGATGGGGCTGTGCAGCTCGTCGGCGACCGCGTTGAAGGTTCGAGCAACCGGTTCGAAGCCGTTGTTGTTCACCTTCAACGTCTCGGAGTTTCCGACTCCATCAATGTTTATCTGGCATTTCACTCGGTCACCATCGTGCGTCTGGAGCCAGTGTTCGGCACCGAGCATCCCTAGTTCTTCGGCACCGAAGGCGACGAACCGGACTCGGGTCTCGAGGTCATCGGCGACCTGTTCAAGCAATCGGGCGAGCTCCACCATGAGCGCGGTCCCACAGCCGTTGTCGCCAGCACCTTCCGCGATGTCATGGGAGTCGTAGTGCGCTGTTACGAGGACCTGGCGATCGGTGTCCGGGCCGAGACTCCCCGAGACGTTCTGCGACGTTGCAGGGAACCCGCTGCAATCGGAGTTGAGCGTGACCGTCAATGTGTTCGTTTCATTGAGCAGTCGGAGTCGGTGCGCAACCTCGTATGAGACGCCGAACCCGGGTATCTCGCCGCTTTCATGGGTGAAACTGATAGATCCGGTTTCGGGGAGTACTCCTTCGCTGTCACTCGCGTAGAGGAACGCGGTCGCGCCATGGTCGACTGCACGGGCATATTTTTCATTGCGGTGTATCCATCGACCGTAGCCGTCGGGCGCACCGCTCGTAGCAAGGACGATCTTACCTTGGAGTTCTGCTTGCTCGAAGTCAGCAGGGCGACCATATCCTACGTCAACGAGCTCACCGTTGAGATCGGCCGGGGGTGATTGTGGCAGCGCGATAATCTCATTGACGCCCGAGAAGGTCCGGTCGACTGGGGCCTTGTCGACCGTCAGTGTCGTAGTCCCCCGTTTCCATCCCCGAATATCGAACTCGTCAACGGTGATGTCGTCCAGCCCAATCGTCTTGAAGCGCTGTTCAAGGAGGGTTGCTGCGTTGCGTTCCCCAGGGTGGCCAGCCATGCGGTCGCCGGATGCAGTGAGCTGCTTTAGAACGGTCCACGGTGTCTCGCTTCGATAGGCGTCGGCGATTACGCTATCAGGAAGAATCGGCATATATCTTATCAAGGCGGCGTGTTATTTAATTCTTCTCTTGCTGCGAACGTGGGTGTGGTCGGTGGTGCAGTTGGAAGCAGCGCCCATTCCGTCATACGTTGACCAGTAGATCTCGAGTGTTTTGCTCAAGGATACGCTCTGCATCCTCTCCCCCGACGGTCTGGATGGTTTCGACGAAGTCACTGAGTTCGGTTGCATCGCGGGGTTCGAACGGGTAGTCGGTCCCAAACAGCACATTGGTGCTGGGGAACTCTTCCAGGGCGGATTCGATTGGTGACTCGTACCCGAAGAACCCTGAGGTATCGATGTAGACCCGTGACTCGAGTTGCGCCTTGAATGATTGGTAGTCCTTCACGTGGTCTTGGCCCGGCCACCGGCCGTCATCGAGTTGAAGATGAATTCGCCCCATCATACTCGCGATGTTGCCACCGAGGTGGTGGAACACCAGATTGAGGTCGGAGTACCGATCGAGGATCCCCTGATGGATGACCTTACAGATACTTTCGGAAAGTGCTGCCTCCCGTCCAAACGTGGCGTTCAGGAGGTAGGTGTCATCAAGCACGTCTGGGTGAAGCGACTCATCGAGCTTCGGGTGGACGAGCAGCGGGGCGCCGGTCCGGTCTGCGACCTCGAATACCGGCTCGAGTGCGTCGTCGGTTAGCTCGATACCGTTCGTTTTCGTCTCGATCGCGCCACCGTGGTAGCCAGCGTCAAGTGCTCGCTCGAATTCCGCGGCCGCGGCGTCGCCACCGGCGCTAACCGGAATGGCCGCCAGCCCGTAGAACATGGTGTCGTCCTCGATAACGTCGAGCAGGGCGTCGTTTGCCTCCGCAGTCGCCTCTGTATCTGCAGATCCCATGTAGTAGGGCTGTGACAGGACCGCGTGATCGATTCCGGCCGCATTGTAGAGGCGCCGTAATTCCCCGGGGTTACGAAGTAATGTCGGGATCAGATCGTCGAGCGGACTGTTCTCGATTGGTTCCGGGAACGATGCCTCAGGGTAAACATGTGCGCCGAAGTCTATTGTCATCGATGCTCGTCTGAGCCTGTAGTCTCCCGTCTATTAACTGTTGTTCCTGCGGCAGTGACTCATGGATGCTCCGTACAGGTCGAACAAGGGTGGGTGCGGGGCGCCGGGTGACCGGTGTCTGTACGGTTATTCTCGAGCGACAAACTCGCCGTAGCCCGGGTCAGCGACGATGTCGCCATCGCTGTACACCGGGCTGCCTCTGACATACGTGGATTCGACTGTCCCCTGGATCGTCAGCCCGTCGAGTGGCGTCCAACCACACTTAGCGATGATGTCCTCATTACGAAGGGTCCGCTCTGCGTCCATGTCGACGACTACTAGGTCGGCATCGCTCCCAACCCTGAGATCGCCCTTCTTCGGGTAGAGGCCGGTGATTTTCGCCGGATTTGTGGCGAACACCTCGGCGATACGGTTGAGCGAGACGTGTCCGTCGTTCACCCCGTTGAGGAGGAGGGGGAGGACCGTTTCCACTCCTGGAATGCCGAACGGCGCCTCGAAGACGTTATCTTCGCCTTCGGCTTTCTGTTCCAGCGTCGCCGGGGCGTGGTCGGCGTTCACCATATCGATTTCTCCGGCGGCGAGTCGCTCCCAGAGTTCGGCCCGTTCTGCTTCCTCCCGGGCTGGTGGGGTGAACATCGTGTACGGTGCCTCCGTTTCGACATCTTCTCGCGTGAGATAGAAGTAATGGGGGCACGTTTCCGCGTAGACCTCCACACCTTCGGCTTTTGCGTAGTTGACCTGGTCGACGACCTCTGGGTGGCTTAGATGCGCGATCCACAGGGGGACCCCGGTCTGTTTTGCGATGCGGAGGGTTGTTGAGAGGGCAACCTGTTCGGCCTCCTTGCTTCGCCATTCTGGGATGATACTCCCGTCTGTTCGGCCCTCTGCTCGGATACGTTCCTCGTTGGCCTGGAGCATCAGTTCATCTTCGGGATGAATCATACTGATGCCGCCGACGCGCTCGATCTCGGTGAAGAGTTCGTGCATCGAGGCACTCTGCAGGGCGGGGACTCCGTGGACATCACAGGTGAAGCTCTTGTATGCAAGTGTCCCTACCTCCTCAAGTCCAGCGATTTCGTCGATATTGTCGGGGTGGCCGCCGGCGAGGAGGCCGTAATCGACGCGTGCGCGATCAGCGAGGTATTCTCGTTTCTCCTCTAACACGTCGCCGCTGAGCACCATCGGGTCGGTCCGGTGGTGTTCACCGACTGTGGTAATGCCACCTGCTGCCGCCGCTGCCGTGCCTGTCGGGAAATCCTCACGCTCGGTCTGGCCGGGGTCCATCATGTGGACGTGTGGATCAACGCCACCTGGGAGAATGTGCTTCCCGGACACGTCGACGGTGGTCTCTGCGTCGACCGATGTGGCAGTTGCAGGGTCGAGGAGTGCGCTAATCGTCCCATCGTCGATTGCAACTGCGGCCTCTACTGTGTCGTCGTCGGTGACCAGCGTGCCACCGCGAATGACTATGTCATACGACATGTATCTCTATTTTGCTAGTCGTTGGGTTAATAGTACCGCTCTGGTCTGTCTGTATGCTCGATGGTGCGTCTCCGTGGGGACTCGCTGCTTTCGTCATAGGCGGTACCGTGAGTCCCTGCAGGCCTGCTTCGGTTCTGTCACAACAGGCTGTAGACTCGTGTGGCTGGTGTGTGCTCAGAGTGGCGGTGAACGGCGCATGCTATGGTCGCCAAGGCGTGGCTCGATGCGGAACGGAGATACCGAATTCGGGTGGATCAGCAGGTGGGGTGGGGCTGCTGGTCTGCCCTTTCCTGTCGGTTGGGGCCTGAGACTGTGGTGACTCGGGTCGGTGGTATCTGCCCGCTCTCTCGTTCTGTGCAGAACTTTCTTATACATTCATGGAGTCGGATAGTCTATGGAGCGCGTTGGAGTTATTGGCCTAGGGCGAATGGGACGGAGAATGGCGACCCATCTTGTCGACTCGGAGTATCGGACGCGTGTATACGACCGGTCGCCGGAGCCGATGGAGCCCTTCCGAGATCAGGGTGTTCCAACATATGGAACCCCCCGGGAGCTTGTGGACGCATCCGACGTCATCATTCTCATGGTGAGCGACGGTGATGCAGTGTTGGACGTCTTGGAGGGTGATTCCGGGGTTCTTGCTGCGCTCGGTGATGGGGAGAAGGTAGTGATCAACATGAGTACCATCGGTGCGGATGAGACCTTAGCTGTTAGCGACTTGGTCGCTGAGGCGGGGGGAGCATTCGTTGAAGCACCTGTCTCAGGGACGACGCCGCAGGCTGAAAATGGCACATTGACTGTCCTGGCTGCTGGGCCGAACGACGTGTTCGACGAAGTGCAGCCGATATTGGCTGTGTTAGGCGAGCCGGTTTTCGATTGTGGGTCCGTTGGGCAGGGTACACGTTCGAAGCTATTTGCTAACTTGCTCCTCGCAGGGATGGTGGAGACCTTCGCTGAGGCGTTGGCGTTTGGAACGAGCCAGGGGTTGGAGTTGGAGCACCTGCTCTCGATCGTTTCGTCTGGTGGGATGGACACGCCACTGTATAGTGCGAAGGGGGCGCAGGTGCAGGACCGTGACTTCACGCCCCGGTTTTCTGTTGACCATCTCGGGAAGGATCTTGGGCTTGTCCTTGACGCCGCAAGCGAAGCGTCAGTTCCGCTGCCGGTCGCATCAACGACGCGAAGTGTGATCGATGCCACTCGAGGGTTAGGACACGGGGATAAGGACATTATTGCCCTCCTGCAGTTCTTGGAACAGAACGGTGGGCTGACGGTCGGTGGTAGCGACGAGTGAACGACCTGCGGAGCGACCTATCGGTTCGCCTCGTGGATTTCTGTATACAGCGCGGCGAGTGCGTCGCAGAGCTGCGTGAAGATTTCCTCGCCCCGTTCGCTGGTCCCGGCGGAAGCGTGTCCGAGGACGCCGGTGTCCGTGTATGCATCAAGGGTTCGGTGTACTGAGAGGGGGCCGTGTTCGAAGAGGTCCGATCCGCCGAGGTCGTATGGTTCTGCTAATTGGGTATCCTCCCGAGGGCCGTCTACGAGATCTGGGAAGCGGTGTAACATGAGCGAAGTTTCGAACTCACCGGCGTGGCCCATTCCTCCGGTCTCGCTTTCACGGAGGCCGTCGATGAACGGGGCTGCAAGGTCGAAGTAGGTGATTCCGAGGGTTTCAACCTCTGGGTTCTCTTGGCCGATGGCGTCCACTGCTGCGTCGAGGGCAGTGCGGTTTCCGACGTGGCCGTTGACGAGGAGAACGGCGTCGAACTCATTCGCGGTTGCGGTTGCGGCCACTTCTCGGAGTAGGTCGCGGAGGGTGTCGAATGACACGGTGACCGTGCCACCGAATGATAGATGCTGGGCTGAGTTCCCGGTCCAGACTGGCGGAAGTACAAGGAGCGGGAGGTTAGCGACGGCCTCTGCGCCGTGAAGGGCGAGGTCGCCGACGAGGAGGGTGTCGGTTGCTACTGGGAGATGCTTTCCATGTTGTTCCATCGCTCCGACCGGTATGACGAGTATTGAGCCGTTGGTTTGCCCGATTTCTTGGATTTCAGTGGCGGTTTTGGCTGGGAACGCGACATCGCTCTTGAGGTAGCGTGGAAGCATGGGTGTTCTTTGGTGGTACACCAGATAGGTTCTTCGTGTCGCGCGGGTGCCCGTTAGGGGGTGTCCCTGGGTGTGTGGGGCTATCCGGTTTCAGATGCTGGCCGGCTGTCCCAATATTCGGAACATTTAACCGGTTCACTGAGTGATACTCTATATCATGAAAGGGGATAACACGGCGGGGCTCTCGGAGCAAGAACCCGTGAAGACGACGAAGAAGTCTCTCGAAATTCTGGAACACATCAGACAGCTGGAAGGGGCGACGCTATCGGAACTCCTCGAGGAAGTCGAGATGGCGAAGAGCACGCTCTACCGCCACTTGACGACCTTGGAAACCGAGGAGTATCTCATCCGGGAGGGGAACGTGTACCATATCGGCCTCAAATTCCTGGGTTTCGGGGAACACGCGCGGAATCGGCGGGAGCTCTACCAGGCCGCGGAACCCAAGGTCCGGGAACTCGCTGAGGAAACCGGTGAACGGGCACAGTTCGTGGTCGAAGAGCATGGGAAGGCGATCTTCTTCCTGCGTGAAACCGGTGACCATGCGGTGCGTGTCGACTCCGGCATTGGAATGACGCTTCCGCTGCACAGTTCCGCAGCGGGTAAAGTGATTCTCGCCCACCTGCCGGAGGCGCGTCGAGAGCAGCTCCTTTCGGAACATCCCCTGCCCGCGCGTACGAGCGAGACGATAACCGATCCGGAGCTGCTGCGCGAGGAACTTCAACAGATTCGTGATCAGGGGTATGGCTTCAATCGGGAGGAGTCAGTCGAAGGGCTGAACGCAGTCGGCGTTCCGGTATTTGATGGGGAACAGCGTATTATCGGGGCGTTTAGTATCACGGGCCCGTCGCACCGTCTGAAAGGCGAGCGGTTGGAGGTAGAGGTGCTTGACCTGCTGCTAGGGACGGCGAATGAATTGGAACTGAACTTGACGTACTCCTGAACGCCCAGGAACCCTGTTCCACTATGCGGGACAATCTGGTGGTCGGTTCAATCCACCTCCTTATACCATTCGGCCGTTGTGTGTTCACTCAGCGTCTAACCCCGCACTGCCTGGCGGTGGCAAAAGGATCTGCTGCGGTGGGCCCTTGACGCGGGAGATGCCGGCCAAACACACGGCAGTACGTTTGCGCATTGTCTCCGTTCGTGGTTCTCACGCCTTCGTCAGGGTCGCCGAGCATGTGTAAGCCACCCCGAGCAGAATCGGGATGCGAACAACGGTACCGTTGTAAAGGCAACCGCATATCTCACCGTGTTCAGAGAACATAGCCCGCCGTCTGGTTTCGAAGACGTGGTGGGCCGGAGGAATCACGCGTCGCGAGACCTCTCAAGGAGTCTGCATATACGAACCGTTTCGGCGTTCGATGTGGCGACGCGGTTCGGCTGGAACTGGTGCGAGCATTGTTCTGTCGGCGTCGTCAGGACCGAGGCTCGACATTCCATTATGCGGAACTCATCGGGCGTTGTTTCGTACGTCTGGACAGGGATAGCGGCCGACCTCGGACTCGAAATGGTCGATATCGACACCGATTCGGTCGGGGCCCGCGGAGTGTTCGAAGCTGGTGGCGGCAGCAGGTGTTGGGGGCCTGTCGGTTGCGTCGAAAACAACCGCCGGCATCTAACGTTTACAGTGGTATGGTTGTAATCCCCCGTCTGGGTCATTTCACACCAGTCCGACATATCGGGGACGATTCGATCGTTGGCTACCGGTCGGCAGAGTGTCCAGACCTTCTCGGGGGTCACCCAGCCAACCATGGTCATAGGGGTCTGATCGGCCCCGGTTCGTGAATGGCGGGTTGGGTCACTCCAGTCGACAATCACCGGAAGTATGCCCGACGATGAACTTACGGTGGGCGTCCACTCGGGTCCGATAAGTCCCACCACCGCCCTGCCAGGCAGAGGCTGGTTGGGGCACCCGGGAAACAGCTCTGGACGGTTGAACTGTTCTCCTGGTGGCGGGGCCACTGGAGGGCTCTTCACTACCATTCCGTGTACGCGTTCGACACAACCGCGGAGCAACGCCAAGTATCCCTCGTTCCATACATACACCACTCCAATCTGACAACTAGACCTATGGAGACATTATAACAAATCGGTAACTATCATCAACTACATATTATACAACCATATAAATTAGGCAATAAATTCCTGGCAACTCCCATCAACGAACTATGCCGAACGAATAGCTCTATACTCCCATGCTAGGGGCAAGATCCCTATACCTCAAAACTACCGTCAATAACAGGAATCGTCGATACCTCGGCCAAATAGCGCTGTACGCCTTCGTATCTGCTTGTCGTGGCCGTTCCTGCATTATCGATCGACTATATGCTCAACTTCGACATAGTCCGCTGCCGGACATCCGACTTCGGACAACCGCAGTACAGCACCGTCAATCCAATCCGCTGCTCACCGACAACCATCCACCAAATCCCTCGATAAACTTACCACCACGAGCCATACGGCCATCAGGGGTCTACCGCCAGATAACGGAGGCGTCCCGACCGAAATAATATAAAAATATAGATATATACTACGGGATGGTAAGAATGTAGTCACTGTAATATCACCTGAGATTAACTAACAGAACCGATACCACGAATCCAAAACCAGACAAGGGCGATGAATCATTAGCAAACTGCCATCTCTTGACGTACACGCCCGGCGTGCCTGTCGACCAGGGTTCCCACCACCCTCAATCGCGTCTTGCCCCGATCACAACCACAGAAATCTCCGGGGCGGCATACACGGTCGACTTCCGACCGACCGAGACACGCCCAGCAGTGGGTAACTGGATTACCGGACCAACCCGCTGACTCGACCGCTGAGTACAGCCGACCACCAGTCATCCCGGCGACCGACAGCCGCTACAGCCACGCCCCTACGGCACTTCATGCAGAATCACTGCACTAACCGCGACGCCACCTTGCTATCCCCTCGAACTATCGCCACCACCGTCTATCGCTACCCATCAACGCACGGCTGGCAGGCCCTCCCTGGCAATCACAGACGGAACCGATTGGTGGGTGGTCAGGAGAGTGGGTTGGTGTTGTGGCTGATGGTCGAGAACTGGGTGCACTGACGAGACGTGTTTGCACTGATAGGGCGGGTGACGTCACTGTATGGTTCTCGATCGCGGTTCACCTTCGGCCGGTTCGTGAAGCGCCCTCGGAATCGAATAGGCACCCGCCCGGTTCATGGCCATCCAGATGGCGTCACGGGACTGCAGCCCACCAGGTGATTACAACCAACAGACTGCCAACGGACATCACCGTTGCCCCGTTCACCTTCTTGTGTCGCCACACTCGCCAGCCGCATCGCAGGCAGCCACAGCAAGCCGCTTCCCATCCCCGAGCATTGCGATCCCATAACCTGGTGGCCGGCGATAAGGCCTCTCCAGAAACTCCGCTTCGAGATACATCGCACCGATGTACACCGCTAGACGATGCTCCGTGGATTCACCAAGAACACCACAGCCATCAGCATGCTCGACCCGCCTCTCGTGAGGATTCATGGCTTACCTTCCATCCCTTCGTTGCACTGGGCCTGGTTTAGGTGGGTGGGTTTGCAGGGTCCGGGTTCGAGTGAACGTTCGAGGGTTCGGATTGTGGCTTTTGGGTTGCGGGCCGATCGGGGCGTCGTCTAGTTGTATCACTGAGAAATGTATGTCTAATACCGGACTTTTTTGGCGTGTTTAGATGCTTGATATCATGCGGTTGAGGAGCTAATAGCGGTGGTTATGTTGAGAATGGCGGCTTTGAGG